>Ga0210039_1000006_pt1 | contig 438384 bp, 360 predicted proteins | sample CryGeyCG2114_250_3_FD_185460 | JGI IMG/M metagenome (GOLD analysis project Ga0210039, IMG submission 185460) | Groundwater microbial communities from aquifer - Crystal Geyser CG17_big_fil_post_rev_8/21/14_2.50 (SPAdes) (version 2) | ecosystem: Environmental > Aquatic > Deep subsurface >...
AACGTACCAGGCAGGATTTGTTCTTTAAATGAGATCGCAAGCAGTTCTGTTTGGTCATAATTGTAAGGTTTAAATCGTGCCATCGCGAACCACCTTTTTAATTCAATGGGATACTTATATTATATCGATTTTTGAATCTATTACTAGTTTTTCTACAAACTCAACAATCGCCATAACCAGCAGAGCGTAGCGGCGTCTGGTTGATGGCGGTGGTTGGCACAGGAAGAAGTCTAATTCTAAAATTAAGCATGTTAAACCTCTTCCTTGAACAAATAATGCTTGGCTTTTTATGCGTATCGGAGCTGAAATAAAATCAATAATTACATTTTTTTTACAAGCTCGATAACATTTTCTTTTTCCATTGTAGGACATGCAGCCACATTGATTGTGTAAGTTATAGAGACAACACCTCGGGGCGGCACATAATTATCGGGAAGACGAGGAAAAGCCCCTTCAACAGCAAATACTGATAAGGATCTCAGATTAAATCGCAAGAGTGTACCTGATTGCACTAAACGCTCATGCCAGCCCATTGCTTGGATTTTACGTTCAAACACATCTAGCGCAGGTCCATTATTATTCAAATCAGCGATGATTATATCCCTCATAGTGGCGACAGTATGTTCACCGGCTATAGATTTTTCAAGTTGAACACTAGCAAGCAAAAGCCGCTTATTCTCTGGTGCACGTAACTGATCTATTCGAGAAATCTCATGCTGATCCATGGATTTAGTTGTGCTTTTAACTTCTACATGAATCTCATTTCCAACAAAGTCATGCTTTTCAGCTAGCGGGCCACTCCACTGGGTAGCTGCCCTTTCTCCAATAGCAGGTATGATGATGTGATGCATCACCATTAGCTCACCAACTAAACCAATTTGCTTATTTTCACTGATTTCTGAGCCAGCCCGTGCAAAAGCCTTGCGAATACGCTCTAAATGTTCTGTAATCACCATGACTGGACGCCGCCCATCTTGACATCCACGAATAATCGCTTCAAAGACGGGATTTATGATGATTTCCAATGCTGCATCAGCCGATATATCGACCACTAAACAATCGCTTTCAGCGTACCGAATAGTAATGTCATTTAGATCAGGAGGTAGGTTATCATAATCATCAGGTACTTGAACCATGAGGTGAAGCCGAGCATCATCATCTACTCCAAGAGCATAGTCTGTAAAACGGTCTCCATCCATAATTGGATCACGTATAAATGAATTACTACCAAGACTTTCACGTAGTTTCGACCATCTTTCTGTAGTAACCCAATCAACCACGGGGAACCCCACGATTAGCCATAAACTGATCACCCTCATCTGATGTCCGAGGCAATGAAACAGCAAGTGCTATAACTGCTTCTCCAGTCGCAAACAAGGGGGTTGGATCCAATGGATAAATCAATAACAGCCCATTTGTGGAAGGTCTACTTGCTCTCATAGCATGAGCATTCAAGGACTCTCCCTTTCTATATACGTCTGGGCCACTAGGCAAATCCACCCCCTCATGGCGTGGATCCACAAGAATCCCGATGCCCGAGGTACCAGCAGGGCGTCGTTGAACAAGTCCATAAGAACGACCACCGAGCATGACATGCCGCTCCCGTTCAGGCGATGCTACGAATATTGTCCATCTGATTAATTCACCCGAATTTACACGCTGCTGTACCCAGTCTGCGAGTTCTTCACTAACAAAAGCGGAAGCTTCTTTGTGACTCTGGTAATTTCTTAAATAGGTAATGATTTCTAAAGCTGGTACATCATAAGATAAAGCACCTCCATAACGATTAACGGTTGGGGCATAGTTTGTAAGAAGTGCTGATGTAATCAACAAGTTATTCCGTAAAACCGAAGGCTCATTTAAAGGTAGTAAGATAGTTTGTGGGCATTGCGCAGACCATGACCTACTAACATTTTCTGCCATGCGGCTTTTCACTGCACTTGTAAGTAATAAATGGCTATGTGCTCTGACTACGATCTGCATCTGATCAGGTCGCTTACATTCTCGCTCTAAACGAGTAAGACTATCTCTGAGGCTCTGCTCAACAACAGCAAGCTCAACAAACCAACTCGCAATTCCTTGTGTTGTCCAGATCCGGATTAAGTCCCCATAGCCAGCACGGAAGCCGTACCATCGACACATCTGCAACAGAGCATCCATCAATGTGGTTGTACGAAGGAAATATGCAACAGTTAACCCTTCCAAGGTTAATCCACGGGACAATCTATTTCCACCAACAGCGATCAGATGGCAGTTTGGTCGCTCATCATATCGTAAATTTTCGCCAGTTTTACTGTTTAAAACAGCAACATCATCAAGCAATTTCAGCACCTGAATTGCTCCACAGATGACGTCTTCATCTGTTTTACCTTTGGGCAGAGTTATAGTACCGAAGTCTGCCCAAGCAGATCGAAAAGAATTATATAACGAGCCGGGTTGAACTTCTTCACTTGATCGCCAAGCTTTTATTTGCTTTTGGATGGAGTCCCCAATACGGAACTGATCCTTCTGCTCATGAGAAACATGAATAAGCATTGTATGAGGTTTTCCAGTGATTCCTCTAAGAGTGCGAATAGAACCTGCAATACAAAATGCAAGTAGCGCATCGCAAAGGCTCTGAGGCAATTGCTGCTCATTTTTGATGAGTATTGGATCGCGTTTTTTTCTTCGTTTAGATCGAAGTGGGCTTACATCTTCCTCGGCGACAATACGTAAGACGTCACGATCATGGGCCGAAACGCCAAAAAGCTCTTCTGTACCAGTGTAGCCTTCAGGGCGAGGCAGTTGAACAACAAAATCGCGAGGAAAGAGATCCTCACCTACTTCACGATCATAAGCTGCCGGATTGATGAATAAGTTAGCGAATGGAGTAGCTGTATAGGCTAAATAAGTTGCACGAGGACATTTTTGTAAGATTGAACGAATTAGACTGTTTGTCTGTGTAGGTGAAGTGTCTGGATTTAACTTCTCATCAGTATCATAATTATCATTTACTTTTGCATCACGGCGGTTGCGGTTGCCTTTAGTATTGACTGATGCTTGGTCCGCCTCGTCGTCGATTAAAAGTAGTGGGATATCTTCCATTCGATTCCCGAGTAACGAAATCCATTCATCTATACGTCTCAAGACAGGTACTATTTTTTTCGCTACAACCAATACTGTGCCTGCAGCAGCGAAACCATCTGGGTTTGGAGGGATTGAAAAATCGTTGTTCCCATCTGTTAACGTAACCCATTGATCCCCAATTTGTACAAGTTCGCGATTAAGCCTTATCTGAGTCTGCTCGCGAAGTGAATCGTGAATACCAGAGAGAACAATAATTAAACGGTAGCCAACATCAGATGCACGTGCAGCTACAGCCGTATAGTTAGCAGTTTTACCACTTTGAACATAACCAACCACCAAGCCACGACACTGATATTCTGAACGTGAGATTGGTGTCGTTTTATTCAAAATCCGTAGTGACTCAGCTGCGACACTATCCACTTGATGAGATTTCCATGACGTTTGAGTTCGCAGGTATGCTTCATGTTTAGTCCAGTTTTTCCATGTGATACCATCTGTCCACGAAGGAATACGTGGACGCAGAGCTATACGAGAAATAATCTCAGTCATTCAACTTACCATCTAAATACCTAAGAAATTCAGCAAGTGCCCTTTTAGCAACTGCATTATTTTCAATCGTTTTGACTAAAGAAACCAGTGGTGTAATAGCTTCCGATATTTCTAGAATGATCTCTTTTTGAAAACCAATTTTCTGTTGCCATTTTGCTTCCATGGAAACGATACGAATATTAACCTGATCTTCCTGAGTAGGTGACGACTGCCGTAAACCTCCAGTTTTGCTATTTGATGTTGTTTCTAATGATGAGTTTTCAGCCCCAGATGTTAACTTTGGAACAGCTACAGTCGATCTGGATTTGGTCTGTTTGGACTTGGGAGGCTTACCATCATACCGACTTCGAGCATCAGAGCGCCCATCTTTTACAGCCTCTTTTATAGCTTCCTTAAGTGTTACCGACAATTGGACTTCTCTTTTGGAAATATTTATTTTCATCAGGTCATCAGCACTTCGGTCAAAATCCACATTAACGCGAAGTAATTTCGTATGTTCATCTTCAGCATATACCCCACACCAGCCCCCCCATTTTATTAGTCGATCTAAACGGTAGAAATAGAGGCCCTGACTTGCATTCATACGCCCGCCTAGAGATAATCGTTCGAGTACATTCCGAGCAGTAAGTTCGCTTTCAGTAGAATGATACTGCTTGATTTGTTCTTCTGTAGGCAGTACAAAAGCCTGAAGAGAAATATTTGTAAGGATTCCTTCACTAATTTGAACTTGAATTTGACGCTGGTTATGAGGACGTGTTAGCGGGTGAGCAACAGGATTATTTCCCAAAACTTTAATCCCATTAATAGTGATTGATACAGTACTTCTGCCCCGTGCATCTCCTGTTAAAAATCGATGGAATACAAGCCCGAGGTGGGCACGCAATGCTGAAATTTCTACGTTATACGGATCTACGTCACGCACTGTTGACATTACCGCAGGTGGGCGCATATTGGTAAGCAAAACCGAGGTTCCTGAATCACCTACAATTTCTACCGCAGGAATGTATTTCTCTGGAATTTCTTCGCTCAGAGTCTCCCAAAGACCAGAACTTTCAAGATGCGCTTTGTCCCATGTTAAGTGACTCACTTGGCCATTGGCACGACTTACAACGGTCATAGTATCGGCCTGTGACCAAGAAGCGCCTTTGAGGCCAAAACCATACCTTCCAAGGTCTCGCGACTCATAGGCACGTGGATTTCCAATCCTCATAGCGTTACATAATGCCTCATAAGTCATACCACTACCATTATCTCTTACACACATCCATCGTCCACCAATGTTGGGATTTGGAAAAGTAATGTCAATTTCTGTAGCCCCAGCAGATATAGAATTGTCTACCAGATCTGCCACTGCTGAGGGTAGATCATGTCCTGCATTTGCAAGAATCATGAACGTTCCTAGAGGATGTGGAGCCATACCGGTACTAACAGTTGGAGGAGTTACTTGAGGTACATGTTTAAACAGAGTAGGATAGTGGTCACCTAGAACTTGGCAAATATGAGTACACTCGTCACCATACAGGGCAATCATTCCTGCAGATGCAAGACCACCACTTTCGGCATGATCCAAAATAGAACGGTATGAAACGTGTGTTTCAGGTATTACTACCCAGGATGCCGTGGCTGGTGTAACTCCTGCATCTACCATCATGGCGAAAAGACAGTCAGGATCTACAAAATTATAGTAATCACTTTTAGGGCAGTTGCCTTCAAAACGCCAATTTTTATCTTGCCTTTTTAGCCATTGTTGTATCGTAGTAACTGTGGATGAGTCTTCTTGGAACATACAATCTATAAGAATTTTATCTGTATCCTTTGCAGAAGGAAAAACTCTATCTACCACATCTCCATCAAAATTGATGGCCCGCTGCTTAGAGCCCTCTTTGCCCAACTTTCTGTAGGCATGAAACATGCCCAGTTCAGAATGCTTCAATCTTCGCAGGATTGTAAAAATCATGCTAGCCCCTCCGTAATTCGAATTAATGATGGTTTAATTTCCATTAGTTTTACTCGAAGATCGCTCTTCACAGGCACACCAAGTGTATCTCTCATTGAAACAGCTAAAGCATAAGAAAACAGTGGTGGAACTGCATTCCCAATCTGCTTGAAAGCTGGATTCATGGATCCACTAAATAAAAATCCATCAGGAAAGCTCTGTAACCTTGCGGCTTCACGTACAGATATTGTCCGAGCTTGAGAATTATCGAAATGAATGTGAGAGTATGAATCTTTGCCTAGGTGTGCTAAAAGAGTTCGCACAGGCTTATCAGCATCAAGTACCCACCATTTGTTAGGAAATTTAGTTGGGTCGTATGGAATACGCCATGAGTTTATAAAATCTCGCACTTCAGGAGTTTGGGCATCAGTTGATAGCCCTCGCTTCCTGCGTTCAATAAGCCATGAAGCAATTTTGTTTTCAACATGTTGCCAAATCTGTGGGTATTCCCAACCATTGCATAACTCAGCAAAAATCTTGTAATCCCTTGGTAGGTAACGGATGATGTGACCGGTTGTATGGTCAGTAGTTCCAAATTCATCCCATTTCCGCATAAGGCGTGACCAAACTGTAGTAGGTTCTGATGAAGTATATGCGCAAACTTCACGAGGATTTTTTGCTCCCCGTCGGATATTTCTGCTTTGGAGAAGTGCCTGTGCATAAATTGGTGGGAGATCAGCTAGAGCTTCACCAGCTGTAGTTGTAGGAGGCAAGCTGTCATCAGAATCGGCAATAAAACGATGGTGTTCAGAACCATGCAAAGAAACTAACTTTCGAGCCGTTCTTTTAGTTCCTTCGTAACCTTTTGGCAATATTACATGATGAGTTGGTGCCGGAAAGCAGGGTACTAAACCAGTATCACGATGGTAACCGATGAGTATCATTCGCTCACGAGTTTGGGGAGTTCCGTACCATGAGGCATTCAACAATGTGTAGCGAACTTCATAGCCTTCTTGGGATAGCGATTGTGCTACAAGTTCAGCGACGTTTACATGCCCGTGATTCAAAATGTCCGGAACGTTTTCCATTAAGAGAGCAATTGGTTTTGTAGCACGAACGTACTCCACGTATTTCTGCCAAAGGTTTACGCGTCCATCCACCAAAAAGGCGTAATCTGCTGATTCCTCCTCACGCCGATGAGCCTGTTCTCTTAGCTTTGCTCGTCCCACACGAGAGAAAGCTTGACAAGGCGGACCACCCACGAGAACATCAACTTGGTCGTCTACATGGCCTGAGATGCCAAGATCTGCAAATATGCTTGAAGGAGTTTCACTTGTGATGTCACGGGCAACAAAATGCTGCTCTTTATTGGTGCCATAACTCTTTGTGGAAAAATTTGTACCATGAGATGCTGCTGCCCATCTATCAATTTCAACTGATGCAACCGGTTTGAATCCAGCAGTAAGAAAACCAAGTGAGAGCCCGCCACAACCTGCAAACAGATCCATGGTTCGGATAGGGTGACCATTGCGAATTCGTGAAAGCTTAGTTAAAATTAGAGACATTAATCTACTTCTTATGTAAATTGCTCACCAGAAATCCGGGTGAGCTGTATTAGATGCTCATTTTGATAGCTGATGAGTTGCCCTAATCGCTTCCATTGCGCTATTACAATTTTTGATGATTGAAAAGCGTTTAAGCCTTCGTTTTTTAAAAAATCCCATTGAGGAAAAATTATCAGTTCCGAAAGTTCTCTACCTAAAGGCTCAAGGTAAGCATTGTCTTCATCACTAATATAGTTTACATCTTTATTTAATTCATTTTTTCGATTGTAATGTTCAATTTCAGTAACATAGTCTCTTGCAAACGATTCTGAAATTTGATATTGATAAATACATTTCAATAGATCTTCTATAACTTCGGCATCTACTTTGAACTGAAGAACTCCTGGAGATGCATAAGAATATCGATGAATTTTAAATTTACTCTGTTTTTTTAACCAATTTGAAAGCTCTTTATAAAGGTGCATACTACTAAATCCTCCTTTATAAGGTCTAATTGAAAACAAATGTTTTTCATTAGACTTTTGAGCAAAAACTACCGAATATAATTCTTTGAATAATTTTGGAATTTCCCTATGAGTATTTATATCGAATTCATCATTATGATTTAATAAAATAGAGTAAATATTTGAATCTGACTCGTTTTTGGGGATAAGCGAGAAATCGATTTTTATCCCTGTTTCAGGTAAATACTCATTTGGTAATTCTGTGATATTAGGTACTAGATAAGTGGTTGAGTAAGATCCATCACTATCAAAATCCACTAAAAACAACAAAGTAGACCCGGTAAGTGATTCTCTTAAATCAGCCAACCCCTCTTCTAATCTGACTAATGCTTCTTCTGCAATTTCACAAACAAGCCATCGATTTTTTTCAGAATCACAATCAACCCAATGAAAGATATAGTGACTGCCAGATTTTGGATCGCGAAAAATTGAAAGTAATGGACCATCCATCCACTGAAGATCTCTTATCCAAATCAATGATTTAAGAGCATTCTGGATTTGAGTACCGATATGAGATAAAGTTGAATTATTCATAAATTGCATATCCAAGTTAATCTACCTGTAAGATTGCAGCTTGTATCCTCAAAAAGATTAAAATGACCTGCTTGGCTTATTCTACTTCGCAAGCCATCTTGAGGAGTCAGAGTTACAATTGCAAGAGCATCACCTAGTTGTTTTCTAAGATTTGGCCGAGGGCCTATTAAACTTTGATAACGACTTTGCGCATGATTTTGCGAGGTAAAGAATGAAAGAGCATAATGGTCACAATGCTCTTTTGCATCTTTAAATTTACGTGATGGATTAATGGCCGCAGGAGGTAAATAATTATTATTATGGCTGAGATCTGAGAAAATCCATCTATAGGCAGTCTCTGAATGGGTTGTGAGGTTTGATGGCGGGCAATTTGGTAAAGAACATCGCTGAATAGCTGCTGCGTATTTAAATTGAAAGCTTGCCATCTGAAAAAGACATATCCTTTCCTTTGTAGATTTAAACAATATTTTTGTTGGATTTAATCTCGGGTTTCCCCTCTTATAAATCAGATCTCTTGCGTAGTCAAGAGTATCAGTTAGTTGGCCGGCAAGCAGAAATTCACATCAATTCTCCTCTATTAAAGCTTTGATTGAATGATGCCCTGTCAGTATAGCATTCAATTCTGGGAATTCAAATTCGCCAAAAAGCTTATGATTATTAGGCCACAACCTCGGCTTGTCTGGTCGGGTAAAAGCACCCGGTTGCCCGGGCACCCTCCCCTAAGAACGGTACGTGAAAGTTTCCCTTCATACCGCTCAAGCCTTTACAAACCCGTAGGCGGTAACGCTTCACAGCGATACCTTCACAATATGAATCTGGAGTTTTCTTACCTCAAGGGCGGAGGATGCACACGATACCGAAGTAACGTTCATTTGCTTTTCCTCCCTCAAAAACCTTCCAATTCTTCTCGTGACGAAAGACCTGGTAGAAGTCTGCTCACTTTCGTGCGGGATCATGTTTCAATCCCTATCTGGCTCATTACAAACCAGCCTTCGCTTTTTCTACCTTCCTCTGCCCGCAGCACTATCGGCTTACCTTACGATAAACTTTCCCAAAGGGAGCGCTACGGGTTTACCAAGTTCCGCATAAATAACGCGGTGGGTTAGGCGCTCTGTTTCGACCGGAGAGACGACAGTCACGTAAAGCCAGTTGGCAAGGGCTCTAACCTGCTCTCTTACCTTTTGGTTCAAGCCTGAACAGCATCTTTGGCTTGTTATCACTTACGATCTTTATCCAGAGTTCACATATGTTCGCCATGCTTTGCTGTCGGTATCCGTAAGACCTACGGTCAACGGCTTCCGCACCACCAAGCCTAGGCCTATGCCGCCTGATGCTGGCAGCAGCAGCTTCCCCTCACGGTTTGGCTGCCCCCTTGCGGGGTCGGTACATTGTAAGAGCGCTTTAGACAGCAAGTTACCTCATCTGCCACAGCTCTTAGACTACTGAGCTTCAGTCGTAAGCGACAAAGGAGCTGTACGAATGAAGACAGCATAGCTAGTGACATAACAGGTTAAATTACGTCGTTTCCTCCATATTTAACAATTATTTATGCGACTTCTTGTCGCGCGCCAACAAGTGATTATCCAGTTTCTGGATAATTCCATCACCACCCCCAGCTCTCCTTCTCAACACAAATCCCCATCAGCTTTTCAGCCTTGCAGTATAACTCCACTTTGTCCCCCAAATCAGCGAATTTTTGCTTTTTCAAGCAAGCCCTCAATGTCCATCTAACACGCCAAAACGCAACTTATCCTGTTTCCGTATAACTCCACAAATCGGAGAATTATCTACCTGGTGTTTTTGTGCCAGAAGAATTCATCGCTTTCTGGATAACTCCACATATTGGAGAATTATCAACTCAAACGCCCTGTTCCTGCCATCACATCTATTCAGAAATCAGAGAATAAAAAATTACATCCTTAGGATACAATTCATTCGAAAAAGAATCAAGCCCAGTTAAGAGCCCCCTTAAATCGTCATATAAATACAAATTTTTAACAAAAATCGATTTTTTGTTAAAATGTATTTTTATTGTCATATTTTCACCCCCCGCCAGCCTGGTAAAATCGCGCATATCCTACAACTCAAAGTGTTGAATTCTTCCTCTTGCAGAATTCAACACTTTCTGTATAACATGAGTATACAGAGATTATACAGAGGAGAGAAGACAGATGTTGGCAGAAAAACAAGAAACAATCAAAACGCTAATGCCTGCATACCGCAAACTTTTAAGCACAAAAAGCATACACCCCCGCAACCACTTTTTCTACCAGCGCTGGCTGCGCTTGTATCTGGAGTATTGCCAGCAAGAGCAATGCTCACCACTTACTCAGAACAGATTGCGCCTTTTCTCGACCAAATTGCCCCACTCTTGAAATCTGATTTTCTCAGAAACCAGGCCAAAGAAGCAGTGCTCTTGGGCATTACTATGTTTCGCCCCACCCAGCCCCCAGCGTCTGGCCATGCTCAATAAACGGGCCTCGGCCCACAGTTTCAGGCACAGTTTTGCCTCCCATTTGCTCCAGGCCAATGTGGATATCCGCACGATACAAGAATTGCTTGGCCACTCTGATTTGCGCACGACCCTGATCTATACCCACACCGTTCCCAGCAGCACCTTGAAAGCGGCGATCAGCCCCCTCGATCTTGAGTCTTAGCCTGCATCGCGTTGCTTCCATTGGTGTGAATGCCCATGCCTGCGATGACGAAGCGGCAGAGCGCCTCTGGGCCCTCAGTGAAGAGCTGCTCTCAGCGCGCTGAGCCTGCCCGAACCCTTGACGTGGGCCCCCGCTTCAGGGGATGATAAGAAAGTTATGAGCGCAGAACATCTTACACATTCCCATTCACACCCCGATGCCAGTCACAGGCTTGAGCAGGCTTTGGATCTGCTCAAAGAGGCACGTCTGAAACTGACCCGCCCACGCAAAGCCCTGATTGAGGTTTTGGTGCGGGAACATGGGCCTTTCACGATTGAAGAACTGGCCCAAAAGATCCACGATACCCCCTGCGACCCCGCCACGATTTACCGCAATATGGACGCCTTTGAAGATTTAAACCTGGTGCGCCAATGTGATTTTGGCGATGGCATGGCCCGCTACGAAATGATTGGGGCCGACGAAGAACATCACCACCATATTATCTGCCGCAAATGCCGCAAGCTGGAACTGATCGATCTCTGTTTTGTTAAAGAATTGGAGAAACTTGTGCGCGATCGCGGCTATATTCAGGTCAACCACAGCCTGGAGTTTTATGGCATTTGTGCCGACTGTCAGGCAAAATCAGGGAAGTAGCCAAGCCGCTTTCAGGGCCTGGTATTCTGCCTCGGGCATTTGCACCAGAATCGGGTTTTTGGATTGATCCAGCCAATGCAGCAGGATCTCAATATTTTGTTTAGAAAGTGCAGTGCAACCAGAAGTACCACTGCCATCCCCTTTCCAGAGATGCACAAAGATGCACGAGCCTGAAACCCGGTCGGGGGGCGTATTGTGTTCCACGAAAAGGCCCCAGCGATAGGCTCCTTCATCGCGAAGGGCATCCAGCTTCATATTTTCATTGTCGCCGTCATGCTTCCAGTCGCGCTTGACCTGGTTCTGCTCCACAATCTGGTTATAATAAACCGATTCACGGGCCCCAATGCAGCGGGTCTCATCCTGCAGCAGCAGATAGGGCATTTTCAGCCAGGGTTTGACCGTTTCAGGCCGGGCCAACCCAAAGACCGTGCCCAGGCGAAAAACCCCAGCTGGGGCGCGTTTATCCCCTTCTTTGCGAAAAGCCTCTGGGGCCGCCAGGGCCTTGGAATGCAGCCCCTGGCCCCAACCCATGCCTTTTTTGCCCACAACCACGGGCATTGCTGAGCCCACGGCCTGCCAGGCTGTTTCGCTATTCGGGCGTTCAAAGCGTTGCAGTTTTGCCGGTACAGCGTTCCAATCGGCGCTAATCACGCGCAGCATTTGCTGCGATTGGGGGGGAATCGGGTTTTCAGGCAAGGGGCTGAGCAGGCCCAGACTCAGTGCCAAACCAGCAAGCAGGCCTGTCATAGGCTTTCCACAGGCACTTCAAACTGCTCAAAAAACTGGCGGCGCATGGGCTCAAGATATTTATCCCGCAATTTGGGCAGAAAATCTTGCAGGGTATTGCGCAACTCTTCAATCAGCTCGGGTTTTTCAAGCTTCAAACCACAGTAATTGAGCAGGCTGCTGTACCAGCCCTCCCAGGTTAAATCAAGCAGAATACCGGCCTCATGGCTGCGTTTGGGCTGAAGCTCCTGCACAAAAACCTCCACCAGCCCCGCCAGCATACCCCGCGCCAATTCCAAGAGCTGGGGCACTTCACTGCCCCCCTCCTGCAAGATAAAATGGGCGAGTTCATACACAAACCAGGTCAGGCGATCCGCAGGCAGATAGGCAAACGACTGCATCGCCTCGTGAATCGTGGTCTGGGCCACGGCCTCAAGCTGCAAGCGCTCTGAGCGACCCCGTTGAAAGACCTGTTGCACAAAACGCTCAATCCGCTTCAGGGTAGGCGCATTCAGGGTTGGGCGTTGCTCCTTGCGCAGCACATCCTTGCGCCAGCGCTCCTGAACATGCTGCCCAAACTGCGAAGTGCGCAGGGTATTTTCAGCGGGAATCTTGCTGTGACTGAGCAGCAGATCCGAAATCTGCTGGGTGGCCAGGGTAAACGAGACCCCTTTGCCGGTTTCATTTAAATGCCCAAAGCCTTTGCTGGTATCGGGCAAGACGATTTGGTTGGCAAAAACCGAGCTGCCGTGAAACACGCCATAGACATCGCGCATCACACTGCGGGCCCAGCCTTTGTTGAGGATATAAAAGACAAATTCCCAGTCAAAAGGGCTTAAATTCTTAACCGTATACTGGTCAGAGCGGGTCAGCGAAGCGCGCAGAAAATTGCGGATCAGTTTATTGGCACTCCATTCCAACGAAATCCGGTCAAACAGAAAACTCTGCTGCTGGTTTTCAAGCCGTTTCAAAGCCTGTTCCTGAATCGCGAAAAAGGAATTCGAGCTGCAGAACATATAATAAATCACGGCGGTCAGAATTTTTTCAAGCGCGGGTTCTGGCTCCGTTACCATCAAACGCAGTTCTTCGGTTAAATGGGGCAGGGGAACATCGGTCAGCAGTTTTAAGTGCAGCAAAATACTGAAATAGCGCAAAAACACTTCCTGAGAGTGGTGGGGCAGCACATAGGCGCTGTAGCGCAGCATGTCTTTGATCGACAGGCCCTGCATCAGTTCGGCCAGATAAAAGGGGCTGCTCTCATCCTGCCAATGTTCAAGCAGGGCGTAAAGCGGGGGCAACCACTGAATCAAGGTATCTGCCTGGCTGTGAAAATCTGGAATCCGCTCGGTTTCAATCATCACCTCACGCACCGAGCGGGGCTGGGGCAATTGAATCGAATCGGGCAGCGAGGAAAGGGTTTGGGTCAGCCGTTTCGGCGAGACCAGCTTATCGACGGGCTCAAAGGTCAATTGCGAAATATCTGGCAATTCTGAAGTGCGCGCCAGCTTGATCGCCAGGGGGCGGCGTCTGCGGCGGGGTACGGCCTGCTGCGGCCGGTTGCGCAGTTCCAGCAAGACCTCGTCCACCACCAGCCGAATCGAACGGTAGGCTTCGCGGGAGGGGTGGCTGCGCAATTGCTGGGCCGAAATATCCTGAATCTGGTAGAGCAGCGAGCGCAACACCGAAACCCGGTGGTCTTCAGCGTTCAGCACTTCCCAAAGCTCATGCCTAAACTCGCCAAGATTGCCATCTTCTTTGGCATAACGCGCCAGCACCATCTTGGCGAGGGTTTGCAGCAATTCTTCTTCGGCAACCGTCTCGGGGGTGCGCGCCACAATCTCCAGCAGCGAAGGAATCGAAAAACCACTGAGTGCAGAAGCCAGCTGGGTTGGGGCACGTTCGTCCCAATTCGAGGCGATCGCAGAGACGGTCTCTGTGAGGCGATCAATTTCCTGCCGGGTTTCTTCTTCGTGCACTCAGTCGCTCACTTTCAATTCTGGGGTTTGCTGGGCATCACCGTGCGCAGATGCAATTCTTCAAGCTGCTCGCGAGAGGCCGTGCCGGGGGCTTCCGTCATCAGGCAGCTGGCGGCCTGGGTTTTCGGGAAGGCAATCACTTCACGGATTGTTTCCTGACCCGTCATCAGCATCACGAGGCGATCCAGGCCATAGCCCATGCCACCGTGGGGAGGCGCGCCATATTCAAAGGCCCCCAGCATAAAGCCGAATTTGCTCTGGGCTTCTTCTTCGGGAATACGCATGGCCTGAAAGATTTTTTCCTGCAAATCGCGGTTGTGCACACGAACACTGCCGCTCGACATTTCCACGCCATTGATCACCAAATCATAGGCCTGGGCGCGCACAGCGCCGGGGTCGCTGAAGAGCAGATCCATATGTTCAGGTTTGGGCGAAGTAAAGGGGTGGTGTTGGGCTTGCCAATTGCCACTCTGTTCATCCCATTCAAACATCGGGAAGGCGTTGACCCAGAGAATATCCCAACGGCTGTGGTCAATCAGATTGAAGCGTTGGCCCAGATCAAGGCGCAGGCGGCCCAAAACATCGTGAACCACCTTGGCCTTATCTGCCATCATGATCACGATATCTCCGGTCTGGGCTCCTGAAGTGCTTTGAATCGCGCTCAGCTCGGCTTCGCTAAAGAATTTAGACACAGGCGAAGTCAGGCCTTCGGGTTTGTAAATAAACCAAACCAGGCCTTTGCCACCATAGCGGATGCTGCGGCTGCGCAGTTGATCCAATTCATTGCGGGTCATTTGATCGGCAGCGCCTTCCAGGCGAATGCCCTTGATCAGCCCGCCGCCCTGGGCCACCGAGGCAAAGGCTTGGAAATCTACACTTTTCATGATCTCGGTAAAATCTACAAATTCCAGGCCAAAGCGGGTATCCGGTTTGTCAGAGCCATAGCGGTTCATGGCATCGTCATAGCTCAAAACGGGCAAGGGCAAGGGAATCTCCACATTCAAAACTTCTTTGAAGAGATGGGCAATCAGGCCCTCGTTCATGCTGCGCACGTCCTGCTCGTCCACAAAGGACATTTCCAAATCCAATTGGGTAAATTCAGGCTGACGGTCGGCGCGCAGGTCTTCATCGCGGAAGCAGCGGGCAATCTGAAAATAACGCTCCATGCCCGAAACCATCAGAATCTGTTTGTAGATTTGCGGGGATTGGGGCAAGGCATAGAAATGGCCAGGATGCACGCGGCTGGGCACGAGGTAATCGCGGGCGCCCTCGGGGGTGGTTTTGATCAGCATCGGGGTTTCAATTTCATAAAAGCCCTTGTCTGAAAGATAATTGCGAATCACTTGGGTCACGCGGTGACGCACTTTCAGGCGCTCCTGGACCTTGGGGCGACGCAAATCCAGATAGCGGTATTTCAGGCGCAGAGGCTCATCGATATTCAAATCGTCATCAATTTCAAAGGGCGGGGTTTTGGCAGTATTCAGAATTTCAAGCGCCTCAACCTTAATTTCCAGGCGGCCGGTGGGGCGATCTTCGTTAATTTTATCTGCGTCTCTTTCTTGAATACGGCCTTGGGCGGCCACTACAAATTCATTGCGCAGGCGATCCGCAGCGCCATGGGCTTCTGGATTGACCTGGGGGTCCATGACCAGCTGAATCAGGCCTGAGCCATCGCGCAGGTCTACAAAGACCACGCCACCGTGGTCGCGGCGGCTTTGTACCCAGCCACAAACCGTGACGGTTTCTCCCAGGGGGGCCTGGAGCAAAGCTGTTGCCATATGGGTGCGTTTCAATTTCATGCTTCTATTCCTGTTATCTCGTTTGTCGTGATTTGCTTTTGTCTTGCGGCATTGGCCTTTTCCCGCAGGGCTTCCTGATCGATAAAATCCTGAAGAATTTTAACCGCCGCCACCTGATCGATCATCGCCTTGCGCTTGCGTTTTTTCATGCCGGTGGCAAGCATTTGCTCCTGCGCGAATTCGCTGCTGTGGCTCTCGTCGATAAAGTGAAGTTCAAGATCTGGAAATTCCTGATGGATACGATTTGCAGCCCCCTTGCTGTAACGGGCCTGTTCAGTCATTTCACCATTGCCGCCCAAAGGCAGGCCCACCACGATTTGTTTGGCCTGAAATTCCTGCAGAATTTTTGCAAGTTCTGCCAGATCGTCTTTCCAGGATTTACGTTGAATCGTCGTGACCGGGCGCGCGAACCAACCCATGGGATCGCTGACTGCGATGCCGATGGTGCGGGTTCCTACATCCAGGCCGAGTACTCGGGGTTTGGGTTGCATTGGTTACTCCAGCGGGGGCTCGTTCAGGCATGAATTTATGCAAACTCCCTGAACACACTATTTTAACCCGGATTGCGTTGAGTCGGAAATGCGTTTGCAAACGAAGCAGCTCAGACAGGGCTCACACAAGCCTTTACAAAACAGCTTTGCAATGTGAGCAAGTTATCAGTCAGCCTGTGAGCAGACTAACTTGCCTATTCGTCAAGATCGGTTTGAATAGAGGTATCACACGCAAGAGGTAAATGGGATGCAAGTAGACAAAGCCGCCTGTTTTCAATTGGTACAGAGTCTCTGGGGGGGAATTCACGAGCGAATCCAGCGACTGAATACGGTTCACGACAAACGCAGGGTTTTAAAACAAGCCCACAGCCAGCTCATGCAAGAGCTTCCTCTCCCCAGTGGCAGCCCCAACCAGCAGAAGGCCCTTGAAATATTAAGAGCCCAGGCCTGCATAGAATTGTTTTGCAAGCGTCGGATAGAAAAGCTCAAGGCCTCTGCTTTGCCCGATGCACAGAAACAGAATCTGATTGCAGATTTGGCTCTGAATTTAAGCCAGTCTCAAGCTCGCCTCTCAGCCCAGTGGCCCGTTTTAACCCCCGAAGAAGAAGAAATTCTGCCCCTGCTTTTGATGCGCCAAAGCCTTGAAGAAGAGTTTTCAATGCTCTGGATGCAGCTCAAAAAAGAGGCAGACCGTCAGGAAATTGCCTAGAGGCTACCAAAATCCAGAACTTTGGGTGCTGAGCCATTTGCGGGCCAAAAGATATGCACGGGCGCAGGCCGACCGGCGACGCCCTCATTTTTATTCAGAAAATATTTATCCCGCCGACCGGTTTCTGCGGTTTGTTTGAATCCCACGGTCGAGGTATTGCCCTTGTGCACCTCATAGATATTGACCGGCAGCTGATAAAATTTTGCATTTTGCACCGCTTTTTTATATGAAAAACGCTCAACACTGGGATCCAATCCCTTCCCACCGGGCCCCAACATGCTTTTGTGTAGCAGTTTTTCAAGCGCCTGAATTCTTTCTTTTTCGTTGGGGTTGTTTAAGGCCGTCAGGGTTTGATTGAGCACATCCACGGCCTGGGGATCGGCAGGAATTTTTTCAATCGCAGCCTGGGCCGTACTGATCAGGGTCAGGCTCGCCAAGGTCAACAGTCCACTGAGAAAAGGTTTGGTTTTCATCATTTCGCTCCGCTTGTGATTAAAAGATGGAAAAATCATAACAAGGGTTTAGAAAGCTGCCAAGCTTTGAAATAACAGAAACCAGTACAAATTGTTAAACTTTGTAAAAGATCCGCGCCAGAACATAGCCCAGACTGACAGCTCCCATACTGCCCACCAAATTGAGGGCGAGATTGAACAGGGCCCGCAAGGGGGAGTGTTGCAGCCAGAGTTCAAGGGTTTCAATACTGAAGGCCGAAAAGGTGGTTAAACTGCCTAAAAAGCCCACCATCACCAGCAGTCGCAATTCAGGGGGTTCTTTCAGGCCGTGGCTGAAGGCTTCCAAAAGATAGCCAGCCACAAAGCAGCCGAGTAAATTCACACAGAGGGTTCCCCAGGGAAACCCCGGCAAATAGTGTTTAAGCGTACCCACCATCAAATAGCGGGAAATAGCGCCGGCAGCACCCCCAAAGGCGATCGCCAGCAGATGATTCAATGAAACAGACACAGTGATTCCTCCCTCTAAAATTGGAGTAGGAATCATCAGCCCCTGCGGGTAGTGGGGCGGTTTGGGGAGTCCCTGGCCGAGTCCATGACCAAAAATAGTTTAACATGTCTCCTGCCCGCTGCAAGAAGTTAAGTTTAATCTAAAAATTGTTAAAGAACCGTAAGAAATTTTGCATGCGTTCCGATGAAAAAAACATGGGGAATTTTTCAATTTATAACGCACCATCAGGAAACAGCATCGGACAGGTCTCTCGCCTGCTCGGGCGAACTCAAGCTGCGCCCCAAACCCAAGCTCCCGCCAGCAAACTCCCTCCCCTTCCCGCCCACTGGAAACCCGATACCTTCCAACAAAATGCTCCCCAAGGCCAAATTCCCGCTTCAGGCAGTTTTTTACTTTCCCCTGATCTGCTCAAGACTTGGAATTCTGTTCCCCAGCAAGCTCCCCAAGCCACTCAACCGGCCCGCCCCCTGCCGGTACTGCCCAGTTTTCCCGCCCCGGTTCAGGCCCCCAGCTTGCCCGATTCAGCCGAAGATAGCGATGGCGAAATGGAAGATCCTGAATTGCTCGATCTTCCCGATGCGACTGATACTCCTGCCAGTGCCCCCAAACTCCAGTGGCCAGAAACCATTCCCCTGCCACGCCCCAAACCCCGGCCAGAACGCAGCGAGACCTACCCCAAAGAGGTGCATGATACCGGTCTGAAAGACAAATACGGTCGGGGCATCAGCCTCACGGGCGAAGCCGAAGCCGGTCTGCGTAAAATTCAAGACATCGCCCGCAGCAAAGGCATCAAAGTCGAAGTCTTTTCTTCTTACCGCAGTGTCGAACACCAACGTCAGCTCTGGAACAAAGCCCTGAAAAAATATGGTTCTGCTGCCAAAGCACGCAAATGGGTGGCTCCCCCAGGTCACAGCCGACACAATGCGGGCAAAGCCATCGATCTCAATCTGCTGCGCAATGGGCGCAAAATTTCGCAGCGGGAATTTGATGCGATTATTGCCCAGGCCGGTATGTACCGCCCCATGTCCTGGGAAGGCTGGCATATTGAACCGCTCTCAACCCGTTCCAGCCGAGGCCATTAGGCCGTGACAGCCCCCCTCTGGCAGGCCGAATACGAAATTTCACACGCCCAGGCCCAGGCCCTGATCAGCCGTCAATTTCCAGAACTCTGCCCGCTCGAGCTTCATTATTTGGGCCAGGGCTGGGACAACCAGGTCTTCAGCGTCAATCAAGACTGGCTCTTTCGCTTTCCGCGCCGAAAAATCGCCCTGGATTTATTGGCCACCGAACTCAAACTGCTCAAGCCCCTGGCAGAGGTCCTGCCGCTTCAAATTCCTGTGCCCCAGTTTCTAGGCCAACCTGCCGACGATTACCCCTGGCCCTTTGCAGGTTATCACCTGATCTCTGGCCAGAGCGCCTGCCAATGCGCACTTTCACCCGCTGAACGCAGGGCCATGGCCCCACGCCTTGCGGATTTGCTCAAAAGCTTGCACACCCGCCCAACAGCTTGGCGGGAACACTATCAAATCCCCCCCGACCGCCTGCAAAAAGTCAACCTGGCCGAACGCCTGCCACAAACCCGTGAGCGCCTGCGCGAAGCCCGAGACAAGCGTTTGCTAGAAGAGATCGAACCCTTTGAACACTTTCTGGCAGGCCTGCCCGCAGAAACTCCCAGTGATCGACCAAAGGCTCTGGTGCATGGCGATTTGTATCTGCGCCATTTAATCGTCAACGAAAATCACGATTTGGTCGGAATCATTGACTGGGGCGATGCCCATTGGGGCGATCCTGCTACCGATTTATCGCTGGTTTTCGCCTTTCTGCCCCCCTCTGCCCGCCCAGCGTTTTGGCAAAGCTACGGTGAGGTTTCTGAACTCACTCAAAATTTGGCCCGCTTTCGCGCAATCTTTCACAGCCTGGCCCTGCTGCTCTATGCCGAAGACACCGCCGATACTTTGCTCTTCAATGAGGCCAGGCGTTCACTTGGCTGGATTTTAAGTGAGCAAATTGACTGAAGTGCAACCCAACTTTGACTGTTCTTTGACACAGTCGCCCCTCCGCTTCACCTAAACTGAATTCAGAGTTTTGCAAAAGGTGGCCAAAATGTTCAGTTTTCTTCCCTCGCCCCTGCTGGGGGTGCTTTCCGCCTCGATGATAGTTTTAAATACCCTTTTTTGGTGTGCCACCCTGGTTCCCCTGATTCTGCTCAAGTTTATTCCGATCCAGCCCCTTCGCCATTTCAGCACCCTGGGGCTGATGTGGCTGGCCAACCATTGGGTCGCAGGCAATAGCCTGATCATGAAACTGACCCAAGACACCGATTGGGATGTGTCTGGGATTGAGCAACTGGATCTGCGCAAATCCTATCTGGTGATCAGCAACCACCGCTCCTGGACAGATATCTTCGTGCTTCAGCACGTCTTTCAGGGCAAAATTCCCTTTCTCAAATTCTTTCTCAAACAGCAGCTGATCTGGGTTCCGCTTTTGGGCGTGGCCTGGTGGGCGCTGGATTTCCCCTTTATGAAGCGCTATTCACGCGAGTATTTAGAAAAACATCCTGAAATGCGCGGCAAAGACATGGAAACCACCCGCAAACACTGTGAAAAATACAAGCAATACCCTGTTTCAGTGATCAATTTTTTAGAGGGCACCCGCCTGACCGAGGCCAAGCTCAAGCGCCAGAACTCACCTTACCAGCAGCTTTTAAAGCCCAAAGCGGGCGGTGTGGCCCTGGTCTTATCTGCCATGGGAGATACCCTCAGTGAAGTCTTGGATGTCACGATTCTCTATCCAGGCCACCAAAAGCACAAACCCTTCTGGGCGCTCTTGAGTGGGCATTTGCCTGAAATCACGGTCAAGGTGCGCACCCTGCCCTTGCCTGAAAATGTAATCGGTCGGGATTATCTCAATGACCCCGACTACCAGCAACAAATTCAGACCTGGGTGAACCAACTCTGGCAAGACAAGGATCAGTTAATTCAAGCCACCCAAGCCGCCTGGCAGAGCCAGCACCCAGACACACGCCAGCCTGCCCCCCAACTTGAAAAAGTCTGAGCGACTTGGGCTCAGCCCTGTTTTTGCAGCAGCATCAGCCCATTCCAGAAGCTGGGATGGCCGTTATTGCAGGTTTTTTGTTCAAACAGCAACTGGTATTTGCCGCCTTGGTCTTTGAGAAACTGGTGGGTGGCGGCATAGGGTGCGGTTTCATTGATATCGTCAACGAGCACCCAGGCACCAGGGGCCAGATACGGATCAGCCATCAGCAGGCCCTCGTATTGCGCCTGGTAAGCATGATCGGCATCATAGAAATACAGACCGATCGGCTGGTTGATATGAAAATTTTTAAAATAGTCTCGAAACTCCATTGAATAAAAGGCGTGCAGCGGGCTGCGCAGGCGCTCAAACCAAGCCCTGAAATGGGGTTCAGGATTGCTGGGCGGCAAATACAGATTTTGATTGGAAATGATCAAATTCGAAAAATTATCCACGCCAATGCAGATTTTATCGGGGTTGCCCAAGAGTCCGGCCAGAAAAGTATAACCATACCAGGTGCCAATATTCAGAAAGCACTGTTCAGGCGGCATTTGCCTGACCATTTCATGAATCAAAGCGGCAATCGCAAAACTACTCAGTTTCGGAATTTGTTTGAGGGGAGCCAAGAGCTGTTTGGTTTCAGTGTCTTCTTCAGGCAAAAGGGTCTGCTCCCACTCCCAGGCTTCGGCATCTCCCTGGCTGGGATAGGTCATGGGGCTATAGCCCTCAAAACGAATCCCATTTAAATAGCTTAAAATATCCAAAACTCTGCGCACTCCTCTGCTCTGTTCGCTAGTCGCTGCTGGCTTGTGGGGTTACAATACCCTTTATGTATTCTAACCTGAAACAATTCAGCCATGCTTGAGGCCCGCGAACTGGTCAAAACCTACCGCATGGCCCAGCAAGAGGTACAGGCCCTACGCGGCGTCAGTTTTACCGTTGAAGCCGGTGAAATGGTCGCGATTATGGGGCCCTCTGGTTCAGGAAAGTCTACGCTGATGACGCTTTTGGGCTGTTTAGACACCCCCACTTCAGGCAGCCTCAGTCTGGATGACGTCGATGTCAGCCAGGCCTCAGAGGTTGAACTCTCGCATATCCGCAACCAGAAAATTGGCTTTGTCTTTCAATCCTTTAATCTGCTCACGGATATGACTGCGCTTGAAAACGTCGCTCTGCCCCTGTTTTATGCCCGCCTGCCCAAACACGAACGCATGGCAAGGGCCCAGGCCGCGCTGGAACATGTCGGCCTGGGAGAACGTATCCACCACACCCCTTTGGAGCTTTCTGGCGGTCAACAGCAGCGGGTCAGCGTGGCACGGGCCTTGGTCGGCAAACCAGCCCTGCTTCTTGCCGACGAACCCACAGGTGCGCTGGATACCCGCACCAGCTATGAAATCATGCACCTGCTGCAAAATTTGAACCAGGAGGGAAGCACCCTGGTGATTATCACCCACGAAATGGACATCGCCCGCTGCTGCCGCCGGATTGTGATTCTGCGCGATGGAAAAATTGAATCCGATACCCCCAATACCCCCTGGCGACCTGAATTGCCTGAGGAGGAAGCCCATGCCTAAACGTCTTTTGGCAGCCAGTGTGCTGAGCCTGGTGCTGGCCGTTCTGCCGGTTTCTGCGGCTGAATTGCCCCTGAATTTGCAAACCTGTATTGAAATGGCACTCAAAGCCAATCTGGGCTTGCAGGTCAGTCGGCTCGATCCTGCTATCAGCCAGATGGAGTTGGCCCAACAACGCGCCCAATTTGGTTTAAAAGCCGGGGCCCAGGCCGGTTTAAACCAAAACGTCTCCCCCACCAATACCTCGTTTATTTCAGGGGCTTCGGTTCTGAATCAAACGCGACAGAATTACAGCCTTTTTCTTGAGCAATCCCTGGCCACAGGGGGCAATCTGCGCCTGGAACTGGATCAAAACGTGCAGGAGACCAATTCCACCCGCGCCGATCTCAACCCGGCCTATACCCCCCAATTGGCGCTGAACCTGAGCCACCCGCTTTTGCGCAATAGCCTGAATGGCCTGCGCCAGATCTCGGTCAAAGAAAACAGCCTCAAATCTGCCGCCTGGAATTACAAAGCCCAGGCCATCGATACGGTGGCAGCCGTTCAGGATGCCTATTGGAATCTGGTTTTCTACCGCGAACGCATGCGCGTTCAGGAGCGCTCACTCAAAATCCTTGAAGATCTTTTGCAAATGAACCAGGAGAAAATGAAAGCGGGCTTCATGTCAAGGATTGACCTGCTTCAGACCGAAGCCAATATTGCTTCGCGCCGGGCCAATCTGCTCGATGCCCGCCGCAATCTTGAAAACACCCAGGATCAACTCAAACAGCTGCTCAACCCAGGTGCCAAAGAGAGTCTGGTTCAATGGGATAGCGAGCTGCTTCCAGCCGATCAGCCCCAGTTCAAACCCTATGCAGTCGGCCTTGAAGCAAGCTATAAGACGGCCCTGAGTTCCCGCCCCGACTACCTGATTCAGGAACTCAGCCTGAACAACAGCCAACTCCAGGAAGAAATCGCAGGCCAGAACCGGCTGCCGCAATTGAATCTTCAAGGCAGTTCAGGCCTGCAAAGTCTGGATGGTAGTTTTTCAAATTCGCTCTCAAAGATGTTTGGCCTGCAAACCTATTTCTGGTCCTTGGGCCTGAATTTTGAAATGCCCGTGATCGGCAATAGCTTTGAAACCCAATACCAACAGGCGGTCTTGGTGCGCCAGCAGCAGGAAACCCGACTGCGCGATCTGCGCCAGCAAATTCTGCGTGAAATTCGCCAGGCCACCCGCAATGTGGAGATGACAGCCCAGCAGGTAGCCGCCACCGGCCTGGCCAAACAATTGGCAGAAGAACAACTCAAAGCCCAAACCGAAAAGCTGAACCTGGGCCTGACCACCAATTTTCAGGTTTTGCAGTTTCAAAGTGATTTTGAGCAGGCCTCTTTGGCAGAGGTCAATGCCGTGATCGAACATATTCGCGCGATCAACCGCCTGCAAAAGGCGGAAGGAACCTTGCTGGAGGCGGTAGGCATTTCATGGGCGCAAAGTTAAGCCTTTTGGCCTTGAGCTGCCTGCTCTGGGCTTGTCAGAACGTTGCCAGTGAAAACCAACAGGCCAGCGTGCACCCGATCCGACAGGATTTTGTGCATTGGGTTCAATCGGAGGGGGAACTGCAACCCGTGGTTCAGGAAACCCTCAATGTTCCTGAGCGCATGTGGGGCACCCTTGAAATGCTTTTGCCTGAAGGGCAGCAGGTCAAAAAAGGCCAGGTCATTGCCAAGGTCAATTCACGCCATTTCATTGAGCGCATGAACCGCTATATGGAGCGTTCCACTGAAGAACGGGCCAATTTAATGAAACAGCGGGCCGAATTGCCACTCGAACGGCTCAAGATTCAATCCTCAGTCCAGGAAAAACAAAGACAGACCCAAATTCAAAAACTGGAAGAAGAGCTGGTCAAAGAGGGCCCTCGCAGCGATGAACGGGTCAAGGCCAGGATTGAAGCTGAACTGGCGGCTCTGCGGATCGCCCATTTTCCGATCGCTGAAAAAGAAAACCTCTACAACAAGGGCTATTTGCCCGAACAGGATCTGAAAACTGCCCAGCAGGATCTGCTGGCACTTGAAACCACGCGCGAGACCTCTGAACTGACGCTGCAGCAACAGACCCAAGCCTACCGCGCGCCTGATATCCAGGGCGCGGGCCTGAAAACCCGCAGCGCCTCGCTCGAAACCCGAATTGCGGAACTGGAAGGCAAATCCCGCCAATCGCTGCTGCGCACGCAAACCCGCAACCAAAGCAGTCGGGTCAAAGGCTTTGACCGCCGCTTTTCAAGTATGCAGGAACGCATGAATGGGGCTGAAATCAAAGCGCCCTTTGATGGCACGATTCTCTATCCCCGACTCTGGGGCAACCAGATTCCCACCGTGGGCATGGAAGTCTGGAACGGGTTGCCGATCGTGCAGGTCGTGCGCACTGACCAATTGCGGGTTTTGACACGGGTCGATGAATTCAGAATTCCCTTTGTCAAACTGGGTCAGCGTGTGCGCTGTACCAGCCCCGGTCTGCCCGGTCAGGTCTTTATGGGCAAAGTCGCCAAAATTCAAAAACTCGCAAAATACAAAGATGAATCCAAGCCCACAGGTTTAAAATACTTTGAAATCGAAGTCACCCTCGACCAGCTGCCCAAAGAACTCAAGGCCCATATGCGCGTGCAGACTGAAATAGAAGTGCAAAGTCTGAAAAATGTCTGGACTCTGCCGCTTGAAGCCCTCGAAGAAAAGGATCAGAAAGCGCATTTGAAACAACTCACGGCTGGCAAAGTCGAAAACCGCGAAGTTAAAATTCTGGCCCGGAATGAAGATCAGGCCGTGCTGGCGGGTGAATTCAGCGGCCAAGAAGAAATCCTCTTGGGGAAAACGCCATGAAACGGGGAGCAGCGTTGATCCTCTGCCTGCTCTGTGCCTGTCAGGCCCAAACGACACGAGAATGGCAGACCCTAACCGTGCAAAGCGGCGCATTGGATCTCAGTCTTCACGAAAGCGGAGAGGTGGTTTCACAATCGGAAACCTCGCTGCGGATTCCCTTTGATGGCAAAATGACTCAATTATTGCCCGAGGGCACCGTTGTGAAAAAAAACCAAGTCATTGCGCGCATGGACACCTCCAGCCAACAGACCGAACTGGACAATGCCCGCTTTTCTTGGGATGAAGCCCGTTTTGATCAGGATCTGGCCGCACTCAATCGCCAAATACGCATTGAACAGACCCAAAACACCCAGGAACAGGCAAGATTCAAGGCGCGCTTAGAAGAGCTGAAGCTTCTGAAACTCAAGACCGAACGCGACCCCGTGGCGCTGACTCGGGTCCGTGAAGGCTTAAAAGCCCTGGCGCAAAGACAAGAGATTTTGAGTTTGGAAGCACGCGAGCGCAAGCGTCTGTTTGAATTGGGCTATCTTTCCCGTGAAGAGCGGGATCAGGCCCAACTTCAACTCGAAGAATCTCAAAAAGAGCAAAAACGCCTTGAGGCCGAACTTTTGGTTTTGCAGCAGGGCCCCCGCCCCCAGGAAATTCAGAAACAGAAAGTCCAGCTTGAAAAAGCGCGCGCGGCCATCAAACTGGCAGACCGCGAAGGCAAGGTGCAGGTGCGGGTCGCTGAGGTCATGAAACGCTCTGCCGAAAGTCGGATTAAAACCTATCACAACCGCATGAATTATTACCAGGATCTGATTCGCAGAGGACAGCTCACCGCTCCCCTGCCGGGCACTTTGGTCTATGGCAAAATGCGGGTCGGTCAGGACATGATTCCCGTCAAAGCAGGAGATTCTGTCAAAGAGGGCATTGAAGCCGTGCGTTTGGTCGATCTGCAACAGCCCTTGATTCGCCTGACCCTGAATGAAATTGACGCGCCCCAGGTGCAACTCGGGCAGAAGGTCAAGGTCAGCCTGGATGCTTGGCCTGAATTGGTTTTAAAGGGCGAGGTTACCCGCTTACTTCCCATTGCACGCCAAACCCTCAGCAATGATGCCCTGGAGATTCAGGGCATTACCTGTGAAATTCGCCTTGAAAAACCCGATCCCCATCTGCGCCCCGGCATGACCGCCCAGGTCGATATCCAGATTCAGGCCATGAAGGGGGTTTTAACGGTTCCCACCCAAGCCCTTCAGCAAAGCAAGAGCGAAAGTTTTGTCTGGGTTTTAGAGGCTGGCAAAGCCCAAAAGCGCAAAATTAAAACAGGCAAAAGCGATGCCTTGAACACGTTGGTACGCGAAGGACTCAAAGCCGGGGATACCGTGATCTTAAATCCACCCCCAAGCGGCAGGGGAGATTCAGATGCCTAAAGCCTTACTCTTGCTGCTGATCTTCGCTTTCAGTGCCTGTCAGAAGCCCGTCGAAAGCCCCAGTGAGTCTGTGGGTATTCACCCCCAAAAGGGGGTCTACCTGCGCCAGGTCGAAATGGTAGGCGAAGTCGAAGCACGTTCCCAGGTCTATTTGGCCCCCGCTTTCAGCGCCAAACTCGAAAAAATCGCAGAGGATGGCGCCCAGGTAAAAAAAGGGCAGGAGGTGGCCCGCCTCGATGTCAAAGACGAAGAAGAGGATCTCGAAGATCAAAGCATGGAAATGGATGCCGCTCGCAATGCCCTGATGGAGCATGAGCGCAGCACGGCGGGTGAAAAGGTCAAACTGGATGCCGAAATTCAAAGGGCCCAGGCCGATCTGGCCCAAGCAGAGCTGGCTTTGCGTGAACTCTTGGCTGGCACCCGCAAAGAAGAGCTTGAAAAAAAGGCCCTGCAACTGCATTTAACCCAAAAAGCACTGGAGCTCTCCCGCTCCAACCTGGGGCTGAAAGAAAAACTGGCGCAAAAAGGCATGAGCACCCAGCTGGAAGTTTTGCAGGCCCGTTTGGATCTGAGCAACCGCGAACGCGATTTTCGCATTGCCGAAGCAGAATCCCAACAGGCCCGCGAAGGTGCCACCCGCCTGAGCCGTGAAGAAGCGCGTGTCCAGGTTCAGCTTTCAAAATCTGCCCTGGCCTGGGCGCACAAGAACAAAACCCTCAGCCTGAAAAACCTCGAACTTGAGCGCAAAAAGAAACAGGCCAAATTAGACAGCGCCAGCTTAAAGGTCAAACGCCTCAAAGACCGCATCAAGCAATCGACCCTGCGGGCCCCGATTGCCGGAACCGTTGTGATCAACCGTACCTGGACCCAAGAGGGTTTGAAGCGGGTCGGTGTCGGCGATGAGGTTTCAGAAGGCAACCCCTTTATGTCGGTCGCAAATCTGGCCGATGTCAGAATACGCAGTGAACTGGATGAAACCCTGATCCGTGAAGTCAAACCCGGTATGGAGTGCACGATTGAACTGCCCAGCATGAAGGGCAAATTCTTCAAGGCCAAAATACTCAAAATCGGCGTTTTGGCGCATGAGCGCAGCCAACGCCAAAACACCCAGGGCCTGAACAAGGTCTTTGATCTTGAAATTCTACCCACCGCCCAAGAGGGCCTGTTTAAACCGGGCACCAGTGTGGATATTCGCCTGCCGCTCCAGCGCAAAGAAAACGTGTTGATGGTGCCGCGTGAAACCGTCTACCGCGATGCCAAGGGGCACTATGTGCGCTTAAGCAGCGGAGAAAAGCGCAGCGTCAAGGTTGGCGAGGCCAATCCCAAACAGGTGGTGATCCTTTCAGGTTTAAGCCTTGAAGATACGCTGCAACTGCCAGAAAGCTCAGAAGCAGACACCCCCGCAGAACCCACCCAGGGAGGAAAATCGCCATGAATTTTTGGCTGGAGAGCTTGTGGTATGCCTTAAAAAGCCTTTACCAACACCGTTTGCGCACCTTTCTAACCATGTTGGGGGTAATCTTTGGCGTCGGCGCAGTAATCGCCATGCTCTCGATTGGCAAAGGCGCTGAGCAGGAAATGATCGAACAGATTGCCGCTTTCGGCATCAACAATATCCGGGTCTATGCCCGTGAACTGAATGAATCGCAAAAAAAACAGGCCGAAAGAACCCCTTCGCTGGGGCTTTCCTATGAAGACGCGCTCTATCTGGCGCGTACTCTGCCCCATATTGAAGCCGTCGCACCACAAAATCTGCTCGACAAACCCATCACCTACCGGGATTTAAACCCTGAAACCCAAGTGGTGGGAACCACCCCTGAATATCTCGGCATTAACGGGCTGCATCTTTCTGAAGGCCGGTTTATTAGCTCAGACGACCTGCTCTATTACCGCAAGGTCTGTATTCTCAGTTCAGAACTCTCACGGCAGCTTTTTCTGACCGAAAACCCGATTGGGCGCTGGATCAGCATTGGCGGACAGCGCTTTGAGGTTGTGGGGGTGCTCAATGCCCGCCAGGCCACCAAGCAGAGGGTTCAGATCCGCTCACGCCCGCTTGAAAAAGATGTCTATATTCCAATTACCACCTCGTTAAAAAAATTTACGTTGACGCCTGCGGAAAATACCCCGCACAATCAAATTGAATACAATGTGGTCGATGAAATGTCTTTGCAGGTTTCGGGCCCAGAATATCTGAGCAGTACCCGCCAGGCTTTGAAGCAAATTTTTAAACGCCGCCATTTTGGCATCCCCGATCTTGAAATTGTGGTGCCCACCGAATTGCTTGAACAGAGCCAAGCCACGCAACGCCTGTTCAATCTGGTTATGGCCTGTATTGCCGGACTTTCGCTTTTGGTAGGCGGGATTGGCATTATGAATATTATGCTCGCCAGCGTCACCGAGCGCACCCGCCAAATCGGCATTCGCCGGGCCGTGGGCGCGACACCGGGGGATATTCTGATTTTCTTTCTTTTAGAATCTCTTTTGATTTCCTTGATTGGCGGTTTAATGGGCATCGGTGTGGGCGTGGGAATCAGCCAGATCGTCACCGTGGCAGCCGGATGGAAAACCATCGTTTCGGTGGAGTCGATCCTGCTCTCCTTTGGTGTCTCTTCACTGGTTGGGATCTTTTTTGGGCTCTACCCCGCCTGGCGGGCCTCAAAAATGGATCCCATTCAAGCACTTCGCCATGATTAAAGGAGGCCCCGCTTTGAATTTTGCTCCCCTGCCAGAATTCGATCCCCAGGAGATTTATCAGGCAGTTTTTGAAAACTCCCGCGATGCAATTGGGCTTTCGCAGGCAGGGAAACATGTCTTTGTAAACCCGGCCTATTGCAAGATGTTTGGCTACCAAAGCAACCAGGAACTGGTGGGCCGCTCGATCCTCGATTTGATCGCTCCCTGCCAACGCTCACAAATCCAGAAATATGTCAAAATGCGCGAAACAGGCGAAGATCCTCCCAATTTTTATGAGACCAAAGGGCTACGCAAGGATGGCAGCACCTTTGATATGGAGGTAACGGTTTCAAGCTATCTCAAAAATGGGGGTGTTTATACCCTGGTGATTCTGCGCGATATTTCCGAACACAACCGCGCGCTGGAATTGCTCACAGAAAGCGAATCGCGCTTTCGTATTCTGGCTGAGTCAGCCCCTATCGGCATCTTTTTTCTCGACAATGATGAAAACTGCCTGTTTGTAAACAGCAGATGGCAAGAAATCACTGGCTTAAAGCTGCATGAATACCTGGCCACAGGTTGGCTCAACCTGATCCATCCCGAGGACAGAGAATTCGTCATTCAAGAGTGGACCGCTCAGCTCCCGAGAACGGGTCAATTTCAGCTTGAGTTTCGCTTTCTGCGCAGAACGGGGGAAACACGATGGATCTCGATGCGCGTCAGCAGCATTGCCAATATTTACGAAGATGTTTTGGGCTTTGTTGGCACGCTCGAAGATATTTCTGAACGCCGACAATCTGAAAACCAACTTAAATCTGCGCTTGAAGAACGTGAAGTGCTGCTGCGCGAAATTCACCACCGGGTCAAAAACAATTTTCAGGCGATTATGAGTCTTTTAAACCTGCAAATGCGTAAACTCAAAAACCCTGAATTGAAAAAAATTCTCCAGATTTCCCGCGATCGGATCCGCAGCATGGCGCTGGTGCACGAGCAACTCTATGAGTCTCAGAATATGGCCCGGATTGATCTGCAAAAATACCTGCGTCAGTTGACCCGCGAACTCACCGTTCTCTACCAGGAAACCCCCAATCTCCGCATCCAACTCTCACTCGAAGCCCTGCACGTACCCTTGGAACAGGCCATGTATTGCGGCCAGCTCTTTACTGAAATCTTGGCAAATGCGCTTAAAAATGCCTTTCCTGAGCCCCCTGAATCTCCTGAAATTCAGATTGTGCTGCGCTCAGCAGGATCCAGGATTGAATTGGAAATGCAGGACAATGGCATCGGCTTTCGACCTGATTTCAGAATAGAACACAGTACCACCCTGGGATTGCGCCTGATCCTCTCTCTGGTTTCACAATTACAGGGCGATTATCAGGTAAGCTCAGAAAATGGATTGCATTGGAAAGTCACTTTTCCCCTTGCTTCTCCGGCTTCTGAGGCTCAACCCACCCGCTAGGGTGTGTTATCCTGACAGGGGTTCCCTGTGAAATCCAGAGTGTTAGCCCGTGAACTGAAAGGAAGTTTTTTGTGCCTTCGCAAGCCCGTATTTTAAATTTTTCGGCAGGACCTGCCGTTTTACCTGAACCCGTACTGGAGCAAATCCAAGCAGAAGCCCTGTCTTTACCCGGCATCGGCATGTCTGTTCTGGAAATTAGCCACCGCTCAGCTCCTTTTGAAGCCATTCTCGAACAAACCCTCAGCGATTTGAAAACCCTCTTACAAGTGCCCGATGGCTACCGCCTGATCTTTTTACAGGGGGGGGCCTCGCTTCAGTTTTCCATGATTCCGCTCAACTTTCTTTTGCCCGGTGCACGGGCAGGCTATATTGACAGTGGTTCCTGGGCCCGCAAAGCGATGGGAGAAGCCCGTCGCGAAGGCGAAGTGATTACCCTGTGGAGCGGCAAAGCAGGCGGCTACCGCCGCATGCCCCGTCAGGAAGAACTCGAAACCCCTTCTGATTTGGCCTATCTTCACCTCACCTCCAATGAAACCATCGAAGGCATCGAACTCTTTGAGGATTTTAATACCGCTGAAACGCCCTTGATTTGTGATGCGTCTTCAGATATTCTCAGCCGTCCGATCGATGTTTCTCGCTATGCCATGATCTATGCCGGGGCTCAAAAAAATATGGGCCCCGCCGGTGTTACCTTTGCCCTGATGCGCGAAGACCTGCTGGCCCGCAGCCGTCGGGGCCTGCATACCATGCTGGATTATTCAACCTATGTGGAAAACAATTCACTTTACAATACCCCCCCCGTTTTTGCGATTTATGTGGTGGGTCTGGTGGCCCGCTGGCTCTTGGCACAGGGAGGGCTGGAAGCCGTCTCAGAACTGAATCAGAAAAAAGCCAGCTTCATTTACAAAGCGATCGACAGCAGTGAAGGTTTTTATCGCGGCCATGCCGAAGAGAGCAGCCGTTCGCGTATGAATATTACCTTCCGGCTGCCCAGTGAAGAACTTGAAACCGCCTTTGTCAATCAGGCGGCAGCCCTGGGCATGGATGGCTTAAAAGGGCACCGTTCTGTGGGCGGAATTCGTGCCTCTGTTTACAATGCCTTTCCCCTTTCAGGCGCAGAGACCCTCAGCGCCTTTATGCGCGAATTTGCACGTAAGCAGGGTTAAACCATGAGCATTGAGCGCGTTTCAGCACTGCATCATTTTGATGCCCGACTGACCGTTCCGGGCGATAAATCGATATCCCACCGCGCTTTGATTTTTGGAGCCCTGTCTGAAGGCGAAACCCGGATTGAGGGCCTGCTCAACAGTGCAGACGTAACCTCAACCTGGCAATGCCTGAGCCAAATGGGCGTTCAGATTCAAAGACAGGGCACAGAAGTCTGTGTGCAGGGCGTGGGCCTTGCCGGGCTCCAAGCCCCGTCTTCGCCCTTGGATTGCGGCAATTCTGGCACCACCCTGCGACTGCTGATGGGCATGCTTGCAGGCCAGAAATTTTCCTCAGTATTGAGTGGCGATGCCTCTTTGTCGCAAAGACCCATGAAACGTGTGGCCCAACCGCTTTCAGAAATGGGAGCGGTGATTGAGCTGCGCGCTCAGAATTATCCCCCTGTCAAAATTTCACCGGCCCAATTGCAGGGCATTGACTACGCCCTGCCGATTGCCAGCGCCCAGTTAAAAACCTCACTCTTGCTGGCGGGTCTGTGGGCTGAAGGGCCCGTGCGCCTGCAGGGTGAAATTGGCAGCCGGGATCATACCGAACGCCTGCTCCCGCATTTTGGCGTCAATCTCAAAACCAAAGAGGGCACGATCCTGCTTGAGCCCAAACAGAGCCTCAAAGCGGCCCATCTACGCGTGCCGGGAGATCCTTCTACCGCCGCTTTTTGGCTGGCCGCTGCCGCCATGATACCTGGCGGCAGGGTTGAAATTTCAGGCGTATCCCTGAATCCCACCCGCTTGGGGTTTGTGCAGGTTTTGCAGCGAATGGGCGCGGTGATCGCTGAAGAAATCACAGCAGAAACGCCTGAACCGCTGGGCATCTTGCGCCTGCAACAGGTGCCCTTACAGGCCACACGGGTCTATGCCCATGAAATTCCAGATTTGGTAGATGAAGTGCCCCTGATTGCCATTTTAGCCACCCAGGCCCAGGGCCGAACAGAGGTGCGCGGTGCAGGTGAATTGCGTGTCAAAGAGTCAGACCGTTTGAGCGCCTTGGCTCAAAATTTAACCGCCATGGGCGTCAAGCTTGAACTCTTTGAAGACGGCTTTGCGATTGAGGGCCCCCAAGCCCTGTTTGGCGCAAAAATCGACCCCCACCACGATCACCGCATTGCCATGGCCTTTGCGATTGCCGGTCTGGTCGCTGAAGGGGAAACCGAAATTCAGAATCCAGAATGCGTCGGCATCTCTTACCCTGAATTTTTCGATATCTTGCGTCAACTTCAAGAAGGAGAAATGAAACCATGCGCTTTTTAACAGCAGGAGAATCTCATGGGCCCGCTTTAATGGGCATTTTAGAGGGCCTGCCTGCAGGGCTTGAAATTTCACCCGACTATCTGCAGGCCCATATGAAGCGCAGACAGCAGGGTTATGGGCGTGGTCGGCGTCAGCAGATCGAAACCGATCATGTACAGATTCAATCAGGGGTTCGGCACGGCAAAACCCTCGGCAGCCCAATTGGGCTTTACCTTCCCAATCAAGACTGGCGCAACTGGGAAGACACCATGTCAGTCACGCCGATTGAAGGCCCGATTAAACGTGAGGTTTTTGTTCCCCGACCCGGCCATGCCGATTTGGTGGGCGGCATCAAATACGATCACCCGGATCTGCGCAATGTGCTTGAACGGGCCTCTGCACGCGAAACCGCCATGCGTGTCGCCTTGGGAACCCTGGCGCGCAGATTTTTAGAAGCCCTGAATATCCAGATTGCCAGTCGCGTGGTTTCAATTGGTTCAGTCCAGGATTCCCACCCCCTGGATCTGGCTGTGTCTGAACTGAATGCCCGTGTCGATGCCTCGCCTGTCCGTTGTCTGGGGGCTGAGGCAGAACAGGCCATGATCGCTGAAATTGATGCAGCAAAAGCAGCCGGAGATACCCTGGGTGGGGTCGTCGAAATCTATGCCGAGGGCTTGCCGATCGGCTTGGGTTCTTACAGCCAATGGGATCGCAAACTTGAAGCCGCGATTGGCGCAGCGTTCCTCAGCATGAATGCCTTTAAAGGGGTCGAATTGGGCTTGGGCTTTGAATCGGCACGGGTGCCCGGTTCTCAGGCCCACGATGAAATCCTGCCTGGCGCACAACCCCGCCAGGTCCACTATGCAAGCAACCGCGGGGGCGGAATCGTCGCCGGCATGAGTACAGGTCAACCCGTGATCATCCGGGCAGCGATGAAACCAATTGCCACCCTGATGCAACCCCTGCGATCGGTTCACAGCGAAACGGGCGAAGCCATGGCGGCGCATATTGAACGCTCTGATACCTGTGCGGTTCCGGCTGCTGCCGTAATTGGCGAAGCACTGCTGGCTCTGGTATTGGCTGAATTCGTGCTTGAAAAGTTTGGCGGAGATTCAATGGCCGAAATTTATCCCCGGATCGCCTTTTGGCGTGAACAGCACCCCTAGCTGCTGAGCGAATAGAGGTCCAAAACCTCTTGCAGGCCCTTTAAACCTGGGTCTTGGTTTTCTTTGACCGCACGCACCAAAAAATCAAGGGCCAGTTCATTCTGATTCAAGAGAAACAGAATACAGGCCAGGGCCCAGAGCGATTCAAAACTGTAAGCATTTACAGAGAGGGCTTTATAAAAAGCTTCTGCAGATAAGATCAGGTTGTGCGGATTTTGAAATGCCTCATGGGCCGATTGCTCAAGCCAATAAAAACCCGTTTTCAGATACTCCTGGTAACTGCGGTTGATTTGCGGCAAAGGCAGACCCAAACTGTTCTGCAAAACCGTTTCTTCAGCGTTTTGCAAAAACGTGATCCCCCAAGCGTATTCTGGTGGTTCAGGCATGGCTTCAGGGAGTTCTGATTTTTGAAAAAAACGAACCAGCTCTCTCAGCTCCAAACTTCTCACCCCATGCCCTGTTTTCAGGCGATGCAACGCCTGTGCTACAAATTTACGCAAAACAAAATAGGCTTCACAGGCCGCCACAAAAGCTTTGAGATAGGCCGCCAGCGCAATTTTTTCTGAAAAACTGAGTGCCTCTGAGGCTTGCATTTCTGCCTCAAAGCCCTGCAAATGTTTCTGGGATAACAAAAAAGCACTCTCATTATTGAGCTTTAAACTGTCCCAGAACAGGGCACTGATTTGTTGAAATTTTTTATACAGGGCCAGAGAATCCAGCCTATCGGGGTGCGGAAAAGCTGATAAAAAACTTTCCAATTCGGGTTTCAGAAGCAATAGGCGGCTTTGGATCTGGTTGAGTTGGGCTTGGGCCGCTTCCAGTTCTGTCGCTACATTCCAACTGGTTTCAGTTTTTCCAAGCTGCTGCAATTCAGCTTCCAGCGAATGCCAAAGGGGCAAAAGGGCTTTTAAATTGCTTTCCCGACGCAATGACTGTTGAATCAAAGCAAGCTCACCCAAGCCCTCTGGCAGGGCCATATGGGACTGAGAGCGCATCGCTTGCCATGCCAGATTCCAATCGGTTTGCGCTGCAACCAAGTCTGGCAAATGGGCCTCAAAAGTGTGAAGTGTGAAATCGCTATTCATGTTTTCTTTTCAAATATAGCGTATTTTGCGATCGCTGGGTTTGATTCAAGTACAATGGGTAGAGTTTGAAATAGAAAGATCGTGGTATGTTTCCCGAACTTCAAAGCCTCTCCCAAGCGCGCAAAAAAGCCAAATCGAAACAATTTGAACTGCGCCTGGCCTTCTCCCCAGAACGGGTATGGGAGCAGATTTTTGATCTGAATGCCCTGCATTTAAGCATGGGCGTTCCCGCTGAAACCAGAAAATTTTTTCAGCACAAGCTAGGCCTTTCACAGGTTTCTTCTGCCCTCTGGGGCCCTCTCCAAGCGTTTTGGGAGTTTCCCCTGAGCTGGGATTATCTCAGATTTTACAGATTGGAACGCCTTGCTCCCCGGCAAAGCTTGAGCTATCTGGCCTGGCAGTTTGATTTGAAGCCAGAGGCAGAAGGAACGCTCTTGCAGGTCAAACTTTCGTATCTGCTTCAGCCGCCAACCCCCGCCTTTGAAAAAAAATTCGAACTCTATCTTTCTGCTTTAAACAAACAGATTCTGCAGACACTGAATCTGCAGGAAGCTTCTGAAACAAAGTATCCTGCTTTGCCAGCGGTTCCCAGTCTCACCCAAAAGGCTGCACGCCTCACCCAGCACCTGGCCAATCATCAGGGGGCAGTACATCCCCTCATGCTCGAAACAGCTACAGGCATCGCACGGGAGCAAATTCTATGCGCCTTGATCGAGTACAGCTACTTGGGGCTTTGCTCTCCTTTCTGGCGAGTGCTGGAACCCGATGGCACCCTGCTAACAGAACTCAAAGCACCCGCCAAACTGCCGACTGAATACCCAAGTCAGAAATATGGCCAAAATTATAAAATTCAACCCGATATTCATCTTTCGCTTTGGTTCAGAAAACCAGAGACGGAAGGTACTCCCCCCTCCCCTTTTCCACGCTCGCAAAAGCAACGTCTGGCTCAGTTTTGGCTTGGGCCTGGAGAGACCCATACTTTAACGCCCCAAAGCTTGGGAGCACTTCGCATCGCCTCTCCCAGTTTATCTGGGCATTTGCATCTGCGCATCGCACCCCGAGGAGCAGAGGAAGTCACCATCCAGGTCAAAGATCGACTCGAAGACAGTGAATGGCCCATTCTGGCCTTGGATGGCCGTTTAAAACTGCAATGCCAGGTTCCAGAAGGCGCAGTCTTTTATGCCTATTTGCCCTATGCGCCTCAAGAAGGCCTGAGTGCGGCTCAAGCCATGAGCAGCGAAAATTTAAAGTATTTATTACCTGAATTGGAAACGCTTTCAGGAGACACCTGGCGAATCACCCAGGAGGTCTTTTTAGCCCTTGGCTTCACCTCAAAAGATGGCCTTTCAGGCCCTGATCAAGCCACCCTGCTTCAGGAAATCTGTTTAAAATACTGTGGTCGCAGGCTCAAAACCACCCCAGAAAACGCCCTGATGATTTTTCCCTGGGCTGAATCAGGCTTACAGGCTGCCCTGCAGATTCTGAAGCAGGTAAAGGCTTGGAATCAGCTCTTGAAGCCCGAAAAAAAACTTCAAGTCGCTTTGGCTCTGCATCGCGGTGGAGCTGATTTTTCATCCCAAGGCAGTGCTTTACAGGCCTCTGGCCCTGGGCTCAGAACCACTTTGCAATTGCTTGAGCAGGCAAAACCCAATCACTTGGTGTTTTCACGCACCCTGATGATGGATCCAGAGTTTCAAACTGCTTTGCAAAAATCTGAAGAAATCACCCTGTATGAGCTTCACCGCTTTATTCGGGCGCGCTCGCAGGAACCCGACCGAATCTATGCACTGCTGCTCAAACCTGGGGCGGATTGAGTTCTGCCTGCCGAAAAAACGCAGCCCAGACTTGGTCCAAGGCCTGTCCATTGGCAGGGGCCTTGATCTGATCCAGCCAATAGTCATTCACGCTCTGCTCTCTTTGCGCAGAACCCGCTTTCAAGGCAAGCTCCACCAAAGGCCTCAACCCCTCAGGCTCCTCGGCACGTACGCGTCCATCTTCCAACATGCGCTCCAAGGCCCCCTTTAAGATACGGGGATGCTTGGCTTCTAAATTCTCGAGACGGTTTTCAGCTTGAAAATGATCTGCCATTTTAGTCTCCCTGCTGGGCCCGAAAAGTTTGTAGCACAAGGGCCTGTAAGGGATGATAAGCGCCTTGCAGGGCCTGCCAGCGCTCGCTCAGGCCCGCTGGTGTAGTCGAAATCAAACTGCTTTCTAACTGCGCTTTGAGATCAGCCCAGGCAGGCAATCCCTCTTTCGAACTGACTGCTCTAGCTTCAGGCACGGGCAAAACCGGCAGCAAATCAAAATTGATGCTGACAGCCTGTATTTCTACAGGTGATAAGCTCACAGGTTTGTTCACAAGCTTCATCAAAAGGCTTTTGGCAGAGTCGAGATCCGCATGGGGCGTACAAACTTTTTCGGCGTGCAAAAGAACCTGCCAGGCGCGGGAATACTCCCTTAAAAGTGCAAAAATCCAAGCCAAGCAAAGATAGCCCTCAAGCCGTTTGAAATCCAACTCCATCAAGCGGTAAGCCAGTGCTACAATGCCCTGCAAATAGCGCAGATCCTTAAATTCGTTCTGACGGGCAGCCTGCGTCAAAACCCCCAGCGCCCGTAAGCACTGGGCAATTTTATCGTCTCGCGTGGGCAGAGCAGCGGGCGGGCGTGGGTTCACAGATAGCGATCCAAGGAATTCAAGATCTCGGCGCACTTTTGCGCACTGCTGCCATAGGTTGAAGCAAAGAAGCGCTCTTTGAGCATATTCTTTTTGCGGAAAAACCGTTCCCAAGGGGCCTCGTCTTCCAGCAGGGCATGAAACTCATCCAGTCTCGATTCAGGTTTTAAAGTCGGCAAATAGGAGCGCAGGGTAATATCTGAAGAGCCAAAGCCCACATACTCGTGTTCGGGGGCAAAGGGCACACTCAAGAGAATCAAACGCTTATCACAGTAAAGCGGAGGAAAGGGGGTATTGCCGTAATCTGCAAAAACCGTATCGGCCAGCAAGAGCAAGGGCAAAGTATCCATCGGACGTTTCAAGACCGAGGTAAAGGGCAATTGATCCAGCAATTGAATCCGCTCGTATTCTTCAAGCAAGGTATAATCATGGGGTTTGACCAAAACATTGTAGCGATCGGTCAGGGCAGCCATGCGTTCTGCATAGATATCAATCGAGGAAAGTCCTTCAAAATAGGGCAGCCAAAGAATCGTGGGTTTGTGGGGGTCACAGCCAAAGTGTTCGTTTAAAGCCTCATAATCCGGGTTCCATTCCTGAAAGAAGGGGTCATACTGGGGCCAGCCCACTTGAAAAATCCAGGAGCGCTCACAAAATTTTAATTTTTTCTCCTGGTAGCGTCCAAAACAGAGAATCATATCGTAGAGTTTATTCCAATTGTTCAAATGCAAGCGATCGCAGCCCAGTTCAGACGAAAATTTGATCTGACGGCTGCCCAATTGATTCATCAGTTGGTAGTCATGCAGAAAAATATGATCTGAGATCAAGTAGCGGTAGAGGGTTTTCGATTGCAACAATTCAGAAATATACGAAAAACGGTATTCTTCAGCCGCCATAATATCCAGCAGAGATTCTGAGGCTTCGTCAGGCAAGACAATATCAAAACTGTCACGATCCAATAAATTCAAGACATTGCGGTAGTTAAAATACATTTCGGGGATATGAAATAAAAACCCCATTTTCGGCACCTGTAAATAACTCATGCCTGGCCTTCAGCCCCTGAAGCCCAGGGCAAAAGCCCCAGATCGAGGTTGCCTCCTGAGAGAATCACAGCGGCACTTTTTCCCTTCAGACTAAGTTGCCCAGAGAGTAAAACCGCAAGGGGGACTGCCGCAGAGGGTTCAATCACCAATTTCAAACGCTCCCAAATCAAGCGCATGGCGGCAATAATTTCAGATTCTCCCACGCAATAAATCGCCTGAACATATTCCAAAATCAAGGGAAAAGTCAAACTGCCCAAAGAGGTCAAAAGCCCATCACAGATCGTTTTGGGAGCTACAGAAGGCAGGAGTTGTTTGGCCTGAAAAGAGCGAAAGGCATCATCTGCGCCCTGGGGTTCACAGCCTATCACCTGGGTTTGGGGGGAAAGAAAGTGAGCGGCAAGGGCACTGCCACTGAGCAGACCACCGCCCCCCACAGGAGCGAGTAAATAATCCAGCTTCGGGGCCTGTTCCAGCAATTCCAGAGTGGCTGTGGCCTGACCGGCAATCACGCGGATATCGTTATAGGGATGCACAAAATGGGCGCCGGTTTCGGATTGCACCTTGGCCAAGCTGCGCTCACGGGCTTCAAGTGTCGCTTCGCATTCCACAATCTCTGCGCCATAGCCTTTGACCGCGTTCTTTTTGACCTGGGGAGCATTTTCGGGCATCACAATCCAGGCCGGAATTCCCCGTTCACGGGCAGCACGGGCCAAGGCCTGGGCATGGTTTCCAGAGGAATGGGTAGTGACCCCCTTTTTCAGAGTTTCAGGTGAACAGAGCGCCAAGGCTGCACTGGCACCACGAAACTTAAATGCGCCTACTTTTTGAAGATTTTCACACTTAAAAAAAACAGGGCCCCCACAGAGCGCACTGATTTGCTCAGAATGTACGACGGGTGTCTGATGCACCTGTTCTGAGATCAGCGCATGTACCTGTCTGAGCATGAAAAGATCGGGTTTCTGATAATTGTCTGCCATTGATATCCACAAGGGTTTAATCGTACACTGAACTGGAGCGCATTGTACCACTATTCCAGGACTTGCTGGGGCCGCCATGAAAGACTACCTGAAACATCTTTTCGATTTCCGAAACCTGTTTCAACCGCAGAAATTTAAATATATCAATATGCTGCTGTTTACTTCGATCGCCTTCAACGGCTATCTTCAGTATTTTTTTCGGCACGTAGAAGCAGAAAGAAGCCTGTATCCCGGCATTGGGTTCACGCTGATTCTGATTTTGTATCTGTTTATGGTCTGGCATCGGGAAAAACCATGAACTATCCCCAGTTGACATTTACAGCCCAGGATCTTTCCCTGCCAGATCTCCTCCAGGCCTTGGAGCAAGCCGGTTGTGTCCGCATCAATGGCCTTTTTCCCCAAGCAGTCATGACAAATCTCGCCCAATGGAGTGAAAGTGCCTTTGCCCAATTCGATTATCAACGTTTAACAGATACCCTGGACCCCCTCTTAAAAGACTATTTCGCATTGGTGCCCCATATGATCAACCATTTACCAGGGGCCTGTCTGCATTTGTTTAAGGGGGATTCTGATTTTTTGTACAAACTGTTTTTGGCATCCCCCCTGCCTGATATTTTGCATGCCCTGTATCGCGGCCCCTTTCTCTATTCAAGTATTCACGCCGTGATTCGCCGTCAAACCCTCAAGGAACCCCAATGGTATACAGGCTTTCACCAGGATGGGCACTTTCTCAATCCCGATTGGAAGTTTTTGCATTGTTGGTCACCCTTGGTAAGCTGTGGCGTTGACCGACCGGGTTTGGAGCTGATCCCCGCCGGGCTGAAAGCAATTCGCCCCCTCAGTCAAAAGCCCTTTCGGGGTGAGCATTTTTATGACAATCGCGATTTAGATCTTGAAAGCGAAATCTTGCCCTATTTTCCTGCAGAAAGCTTCTGGATGGAACCCATGCAACCTGGTGACGCCTTATTCTATGACAGTTTCTGCCTGCATCGCACCTATCTTACCTCCGAAATGACCCAGCCCCGCTACAATCTCGAGATGCGCTTTTTGCCAGCAGTTGATTTACCCGCTGAAATTGCACAACTGGGTTTTATTCGCGTTTAAGAGCGCTGGTAAAGAAGTTCCAAGGCCTGACGGTAGATATCATCGGCCTCAGACTCAAGCTCTTGCGCATGTTCGGGATCAAATTCTGCCAGCCGACGCAAGGCCGTTTGCCAGGCAAAAAGCAGTTCCGTATCATCTTCTGCAATTGAACAGGCCTGGGCATAGGCCTGACAGGATTCTAACAAAAGTTGACGGCTTTCTTCACCCGACCGATGTTCAGCCAGGGTTTGCAAATAAGAGGCCAAATTGGCAAGATTAAAATCGCAGGTATGCCGATTCAGCAACATCGCATAGAGATTGTGCAGCATTTCCAATAAACGCTCAAATTGTCGAGAACGTGAGCGAATCAAAAGCTCAAGCAGGGTTTCACGGTTGTCAATAATGATATGTTCATCCGGAGAACAGGCTATCAAGGCCATCCAGGCATTTTCCATGTGTTGAATCAAGGCCTGCGAAACAGGGTCATGCTGCCTGTTCTGCATCAAACGTTGACTGAGAATATCCAGCCAAACTTGCTGGTAGCCATCCTCATCCAACCAGCCCTGTAAGAGCATTTCAGCCAGAATCAGGTAAAAACCATGGGCCAGCTCCAAAAGGCTCTGGGTTTCAAGTGCAGAGATCATCGGCAAAAGTGCCCCCAACCAATTCGCACAGCCCTTAGCCGCCTCGGGAAAGCCCTGTTCCAGCCAGTTTTGCAAGAGCTGAGCAAGATTCTGCAAACCCGTCTGAAATTCAATCTCAGCCACAGTGGTTTGAAGCATTTGCGTCAATTGCAGGCAAGCCCGTAGCCAACTGAACTCTGTTTTGCCAACAGACACCATCTCGAGCCAGGCTTCAAGATAATGCGCGCTCTGGCTGTGGTTGAAGCTCTGGGTTTCAAGCTGCATCAAGAGGCTGCGATGGAGGCGCTGGAGCGCTGACAAATAGTGTTTTTTCTGCTGCTCGGTGAGCCAAAAGGCCCGTTCTTCAACAGAAAGGGTTTGATCATAAAGCCAATTTTTGGTAAGCAATTTGAAAAGGGTTAAATTTTCTGAAAAGCTGAGATTTTGAATCAGGGCATACCAAAGAATTTCAGAAAATTCTAGCCGGGGAGGATAGGGCTGGGGATTGCGCAAAAGCGCACAGAGCGATTGCCAGGCCTGTTTATAAAGCATTTTTTGGCCTTCGCTGGCATAACAGGCCTGGTAGAGCAAAGAGGTGGCCAGAGCGCTCTCACTTTCCGAGTTTTGTGGTTTCCAGTGCTTGGCCTGAAGAAAACTGTGGGTCGCGGCCTGAAGAAAGGGCTGGCTGGGGGGAGAGGAACTGAGCGCAATCTGAAAAAGCAATTCTGCGCGCAGAAAAAGCAATTCCCCATTCCATTCAGAATGCATTTTACCAAAATATTGAAAAAAGCCTTCTGCAAATTGAAAAATCCGTTGATAGAGTTCAGGCTCCAAATCAGAAAAATTTTTAAATTTGCTGAGAAACCCGAGCAGAAGAAAGAGTTCATCGGGGGCCGGATATACCTGCTCTGAATACTCAAGACAAATTCGCTCCATCACTTCCAGGAGCCAGGTTTGAGTGGGTTGGGCTTGAAACAGATCCAAAAGCGCATCCAAACCCTCCAACCAGGTTTGAAACTGGGGATCAGCCGTCAGGCTGTCACGGAAATGCTCAATGCCCTTGGCGTATAAAAAACTGAAATCAGGATCGGCTTTTTTCAGGGCCAATCTGAAATAACGCTGGCTTTTCACAAAAGAATTTCTGGCCTGTATCATGGTTTCAATCACCCTGTTTGTTCACGTAAGTTCTATCATAACAGGGTTTACAAGGGAGAAGACAAGCGAATTAAAAATGTCGGTGCATAAAATGGCGCAGGCGTTCAGGTCGGTTGGTAATAATCCCAGCCACACCCAGGCGGATTAATTTTTTCTGCGTTTTGGGGCTGTCGATCGTAAAAGGGTGCATGCGCACCCCAATCTCTTTGCTGCGGCGCATGGCAGCCGGGCTGACCAAAGGGTAACGCAGATTCAAGGCATCGGCCTTGACCTCCAGCAACCAGCGAAAAGCCTGTAAACCATAGATCGGAATCTTTCCACGCAGGTTCGAACGCACCGTATTGCCATAGAGCAAAGCCGTAGAAAGTGTGGGTGCAAGTTCTTTGATTCGTTTCAAGGCCAAAAGGTCAAAGGATGAAACCATGACATGTTCCACCATCGAGTACTGTTGCAGCAAGTGTACAATTTTACGCTCAATCAGGGGTTCTGAGCGAAAAACGGCATCTGATTTAATTTCAATATTGAGCATGATTTTGCCTGCCGTTAATTCCAATACCTCTGCCAGACTGGGAATTTCTTCTGAATTGAAACGGGGGTCAAACCAACTGCCTGCATCCAATTGTTTCAATTCATCCAAACTGTATTGCTGAAGCAAGGCATCGGTTCCAGCTGTGCGTTTCAAGCTGCGATCGTGAAAGACTACCACTTCCTGATCCCGACTCAAGCGCACATCCAATTCCAACATATCCGCTTTTTGATGCATGGCCAAAGCAAAGGCTGAGAGCGTGTTCTCTGGCGCTTCACGCGAAGCCCCTCGGTGGGCAATCACCCAGCAGGGAGTATCCTGAGTACGCAAGGGCTGGGGAAAAACGCGGGAATAGGTTTTAAACTCTTTCCAAAAATTCATTGCTTGGCAGGAAGGTCTCTGAACTCAGGCAGAAGTTGTTTCCAAATATCCGTCATGCTCTCCGTATTCTGGTAAGCAATCAGACTTTTGAGCCAAACTTGTAAATTGGGTTCAAAATTTTCAGGCACAGCTGCCAAGCTCTGCTTTGCTTTTTCGGGTTCTTGGTTGAACGCTTGGGCAAAAGCCAGGTAGAGTCGGGCCTCGTAGAGCACAGGTTGTTCCACCAAGATCTTTTCAAAGGTTTTAATTGCCTCTTTATAATCTTTGGCAGTCAGATAAATTACGCCCACCCGCAAGCGGGAATGAAAATCTGCAGGAACTTTGTCGATGGCCCGCAGATAATTGTCATAGGCAAATTGCAGATAACCCATTTGCAAGTGCAGATCGGCAATATTTCTAAACAATTGCGCCTGTTCCAGGGGATCCAAATCTGCCCCTTTGCTGATCAGCTCTTCGCGGTAAAGGGCCAATAAATTTTCGGGCTGTTTGAGGCGTTGGTAATGGCTGATCAGCTGTTGACGGGTAATCGTGTCATTGGGGTAGAGGGAATGCAGTTTTTCCATCTGCTGCAGCAGATAGGTCTGGTCAAGATCTGGGTTTTGAGATTTTCCAAGCCAGCGCAAAAGATCAGCATAAACAGCAGTGGCCAAAGTCGTATTCTGATCTTTGGCAGCTTCACTCAGGCTCTCAAAACTGATATCGATAATTTTTCTGAACTGGTTCTGCTCAGCCAACCAGCGGAATTTCTCCTGCTGCACTTCTTTTTTGAGCTCGGGTCCGAGGATATAGTCTGAAAGCTCCAGCAAAGCTTTCTCAGGTTCTGAGTTGAGTTTGGCCTGAAACAAAAGCAGACGGGCCCGGTCTTCCGTTTTTTCTTTGCTCAGTTCCAGCCCCTTTGTTAAGGCTTCTGCAAGTTCTGTTTGCTCACCCAAGGCTTGTGCCGTCTGGGCCAGATGCAAATAAACGGCTTGATTGGCTTTGTTTAAATAGATCAGGCTGCGAAATTCACTTCTGGCTTTCAGATATTCTTTTTGCTGCAAGCGCAGCTGGCCAAAGAGAAAATGGGTGCGTTCATGATTGCGCTCCAAAGGCAATGCACTTTCAAGCGTGGCTTCAGCCAATTGAATTTCATTGCGTTTTAAATAGGATTCAGCCAGCAATTGCAAAGCTTTTAAATCTTTGGGATTGAGACGGAGAAAGGATTCCAGCGAGCCAATCGCGTCCTGGTATGCGCCTCTAGAAAAAGCGTTCTGCGCTTTGTCCAAAAGACTGCTTTCAGTTTGCGACCAAGCAGGCAGGGCAGCGCAAAGAAGGGTGGTAAGCAAGAGGCTTCGCAGCAAGTTCTGTTTCATAAATCATTCCAGAGTGAGGATTTTGCGATTTCATTGTAACCCAGGGTAGGGTTCAAATGAAAAGGACCCTGATTTCTCAGGGTCCCTGTCATGACCAGATTAAATTGGTTCATCTATTAGCCCATCTCTCAAGCATTGTTATTCATACGAGCTTTACGATTCCGGCGACGATCCATCATCAAATCCACTTCACGTGCCAAATCCATCAACTCTTGCTGCCGCTTGTCCCGCCATTCGATATAATTCTTCTCTTTGTCTTCAATCCGGTTCTTCATCTCTTTTAAAATATCGTCATACATTCTGGTCTACCTCCTTTCTTCAAGTCTATTAGAGGGAATCATTCAACCCTCTCCTATTTTATAGGACGATCGTGCTGAAATATTGTTCCTCATATAAGATATTATACATGAAAAAAAATGTAGAGGATACTTTTATTTTGACAAAGACCCCATAAACACTTACTTTCAAGCCATTTCTGCATTGCGTAAACTTTTGTCAAGATTTGAGTCCCGCCCAAATTTCAGCAAAGATTCTTTCGACATTCCCCCAAAAATAAGTTTCAATAGGGATATTCTTAAATGATGATCAGGAGCAAATCCGCCTCAGCATGAACAAACAGGTTTATCTCTATTTGCATACCCATTGGGATCGCGAGTGGTATCGCAGCTTTGAATCCTACCGATTTCGCCTTTGCCAGGTGGTGAGAGCCTTGCTCGATACGCTAGAGCAGGATCCCCAGCGTGTCTTTATGCTGGATGGACAAACCGCAGTCGTTGAAGACTTTCTCGAAGTCTACCCCCAGGAAGAAGCGCGCCTGATGCGAATGATTGCCTCTGGCCAACTTGAAGTGGGCCCCTGGTATGTTTTACCTGATGAATTTTTGGTGAGTGGTGAAGCCTTGATCCGAAATTTGCTCTTGGGGCGTGAGCAATCGCAGGCTTGGGGGCAAAAAACAGCCTTTGGCTATCTGCCTGATATGTTTGGGCATTTGGCGCAAATGCCCCAACTGCTAAAAAAATCAGGGCTTGAACCCGCTATCCTCTGGCGGGGGGTGCGTCCTTCACGCAATATTTTCTTTTGGTCGGCCTTAGATGGAAGTTCTTTAACCACACTGCATTTGACCAAGGGCTATTATATGGATGCCTTTCATACCACCCCCTTTCCTGAAGAAAGTTTCAAAAATTTTCTCAAAGGGATTGAAGACGCCACGCCTGTTCCTGCTCCTTTGCTCATGCCGGTAGGCGGAGACCATCTCGGCCTGCCCCTCAATTTTGAGGCCGATCTTGAGGCTTTCAACAGTGCGCAGAGCTGGTATACGCTCAAGCCCGCATCGATTGGTACCTACCTCAAAGAACTTGAAAAATTCAATTTTTCGATCGAAACGGTGCATGGAGAATTGCGAAACTGCGAATCCGCCTATATTCTCCCCGGCGTGCTCTCTACCCGGCGCTACCTGAAACAGTTCAATGATCGAATTCAAAACCTTTTAACCACTGAAGTGGAACCGCTTTTGCTTTGGAACTGGCTGAAAAATTCCCCATCGGATCCTGCTGCTGTCTTAAAGCAAGCCTGGAAACATCTGCTCAAAAACCACCCGCACGACAGCATCTGTGGCTGCAGCATTGATGAAGTGCACCAGGATATGCTGCCGCGCTTTCGGGCCGCAGAAAGCTTGGGCCAGGAACTGAAAAACAGCGCCCTGAATGAATTGGTGCAAACCTCTCTGTGCGGGGAAAAAGGCGAATATCTTCACCTGATCAATGCCGGCCCAGTGGATTATCAGGGCTGTTTAGCCGTCAGTCTGGAATTTCCAGCCGAGATGGAAATGCAAAGTTTTTCCCTGCTCGACCCCACGGGAAATCCGCTGGTCTATGAAATTCTGGAACGGGTCAAAGCCGAAAAATTTGTTGCAGAGCCCGATATTCTGCCCCACTGGGAAGAAATCGTGCGCTATGAATGTCTGCTCACAGCAGACATTCCTGCCTTCTCCAGCCGGGTGATCAAGATCAATCCCCATCAGACAGCCTTGCCCCTGCCGGGCATGAGAAAATCAGCCGAACCCTGCGCGATTGAAAATGCCTGGTGCCGTGTGCGATTGGATTCTGAAAAAGGGCAGTTGCAGTTCTACCGCCAGGAGAATCATACCTGGATACGGGTTTTAGAAGGCCACCTCTTTGTCGATGAAGGCGATGCCGGGGATTCCTATACTTTCTCTCCCCCCCAGGACAATCCACGCCAAACCCTGCATATTCAAGAGTTTCAAGTTGAAAAACAAGGGCTTTCACAAACCCTGCATATTACCTACTTTGGCTTCTTACCCGCCCAATTGCGCGAGGATCGTCAATCGCGTTCGGGGGTCAATGTTCCCTGTAAAATTCAAACCCGAATTCGGCTCTATGCCAATGATCCGGGGCTCTACTTTACTTCCTGGGTACAGAACCAGGCCCGGGATCATCGGCTGCGGCTACTTTTCAAATCGCAGTTGGGGCCGATTCGCTGCTGGAGTTCTACGGCCTTTGGCGCCTTGGAACGCCAAATGTCTCCTCCGCGCGCGCTGGATGTTTTGCCGGGCAAAGAGCGTCCTGCAGATACCTTCCCTTTTGATGACTGGATTCATATCCATGGGCCTGAAGATTTGGGCTATGTGGTACACACCGAAGGTCTGCACGAGGCAGAATTGATGTCGTGGGAAGGCAAACCGACGCTGGCTCTGACTTTTCTGCGTGCTGTGGGCTGGCTCTCGCGCGATGATCTGCGCACCCGTGGGGGAGGCGCAGGGCCGCGCATGAAAACGCCTGAAGCCCAGTGTCTGGGCGAGCACCGCTATGATTATCGCCTGGCGCTCAGCGGCAATTCACGCAAAGCAGCCTTGAAACAGGTCTTTCAATGGCAACATCCCCCGCTGGTCACCCAGGGCCAGCGCGAAAGCGAACTGCCGGGTTTATTCCGCATCAAAACCGAAGGCATCGCACTTAGCTGCTTAAAAAAAGCAGAGCATGAGCAGGCCATCATCTTCAGGCTGGTCAATCTGCTTGAGCACCCCGTCAAACTTGCCTTTGAGATTTTGTTTAAATTTGATTCAGTCGTGCTGACAGACCCCCTTGAAACCCAAGAGTTGACAGAAGGTCTGAGCATCTCTGACCAAGCCGTGGAAATCCTGACCCAACCCTTTGAAATCCTGACGTTTAAGATTCTGCCGCAAAGTGTCGAATGATACAATAGAAATACTTCAAAGTCGGGAAAGATCATGACGGAAACAGAAACCCATCAGGCTACGCATTCTGCAACGCCTATGGAACAATACAAATTGGCGCAGATTGAAACGGCAACCCCTGAGCGTTTGCTGGTCATGCTCTATGAAGGGGCGATTAAATTCTTAAATCTGGCAGCACAAGCGCTAGATGAAGAACAACTTGAAACTTCACACCGCAATATTCTGCGGGCAGAAGCGATTCTACTCGAACTCATGTCGGTTTTGGATATGGAGGTCGGCGGAGAATTGGCTAACAATCTATTTAATTTATATGATTATATGTACCGCTTGCTGGTCAAAGCCAATATCGACCACGCGCCCGAACCCGTCAGGGAAGTGATTTCACTTTTGGATAATTTGCGCAGCGCCTGGGATGAAGTGGCAGGCGTTGTGGGTCAAATGCGCTCAGAAGGCAAACTGGATACAGAACCCCGTGAACGACATTTTGCAGGCTAATTCGCCAAGCCCAGAACCCCAGGAAATCTTAAAGGCTTTCTCTGAACTCTCAGAGCGACTCACAGCCCTCTTAGCAGCAGAGCCCAGTGCAGATCTTGATCTCATTCAGGTTTGGGATCTGCTCGACCGGCGAGAAGCGCTGATTTCGATCCTCTATCAATTTTTCGCCAGCAACGAGACAGCCCCCAGCCCTGAATTTTTAAAGGCCTTGGGGGAACGTCAAGCAGCAGATCAAATCCTCATGGAGAAAATCAAAAAGCTTCAATCCGATTTGAAACAGGAATCCCAAAAAATGGGAAAACAGTTTTCTGCGACCACTTCCTACCTTGAACAGGGGATACAGGCCGAAGAAACCTCCCGCTTTTTTGAGAATCAGGGCTAAGCACCTGTTTCAGGTCGAGCCATTGTTTCCTGGGGCTGTTTAAGCACAGGTTCCTGCGCCTGTTTAAGCAGTTGGGGGGCAATGCCCATACAGGCCAGGGTCGTAATCACGGCAATCCAACCAATCACACCATAGTGCTCTAAATGCCCCTGTGCATCTTTAAAGACAATCATGCCCGCCATCAGTGAAGCCACCCCGGCTGAAAGCTGTTGCACTGAAGACTGAATGCTCATAAAACTGCCCCGGCGCTGGGGGCTAACCGTACCTGTAATCAAAGCCATCGCAGGAATAATTCTTCCCCCTGAAACAATAAAAAAGCTGGTGCTGAGCAAAAGCGCCAAATAAAGCGGTGTCACCCCCAAATGGGTGATCAGAAATTGCGGAAAGATCGAAAGCCCAAAAAACAAGACAAGAACTTTTAATTTTCCATAGCGGTCAGCCAGTTTTCCGATCAAAGGCCCGGTAATCAAGGTGGTGGCGCCGCCCAAAAGATAGATCAAGGTCAATTGCGCTTCAGAAAAGCCCACATTGGCAACCATGGAGGGGCTTAAAAAGGGGATAATCGCAAATTGTCCAATCATCATAAAAACAGTCAGAATCAGGGCCCAAATCTGGGGGGGATTTTTGAAGACATCCCCCAAAATCTGAAAGGGATGTTGTTGGGGCGCGGAAGGCGTGAGATGCGCTTTGAGCGAGGGAATACCTTTTAAAATCAGAAAAAAGACCCCCATCGAAACGCCACTGAGAAACAGAAAGGGGGAATGCCAATCAAAGAGACTGGCCAGCCACAACCCCAAGGGAACCCCCAAGACCGATGCTGCTGAAAAAGCGGAGGTCACAATGCCCATCGCGGAGCCCCTTCTTTCCATGGGAATGGCATCGCCAATCACGGCCATCACTGCGGCAGCCAGAATGCCCCCAAACGAACCCGTGAGCACTCTTGCCACCAGCAAAACCGGATAGGAGGGGGCCAGGGCACAGGCCAAAGTTCCCAAAATAAAACCACTGTAAAGCACCAGCAGAATATGTTTGCGATCAAAACGGTCCACCAGAAAAGCAGATAAAAATCCGCAGATTCCGGCAGAAAAAGTATAGGCTGAAACCAAGAGCCCAAATTCTTTGGGGCTGATAGAAAATAGCCGCATCAATTGGGGGCCCAAAGGCATCAGGATCATAAAATCGACAATATGCGTAAATTGAATCAGGGCCAAAGTCAGCAACAGTAAACGTTCACTCGATTTTGTCATGGCAGGTTCTTTCTGGAACGGCATCTCCGTTCACGGGTGAGGGAAGTTTACCCGCAGAACAGGGAGAGGGGCTAGCAGATTCAGTTTGTTTTTATCAGCAAAGAAAGCTGACAAGCGTCCAGCCAATACCCGCAAGCACTGCGGCCTGAATTGCTTGAGGCAATTGGGTATTGACATGGTCCATCAAATCTCCCCCCGTACACATGGCGCTCAAGACCGTGGTATCAGAAATAGGCGAACATTGATCGCCAAAGACACTGCCATTCATGACAGCGGCAAAACAAATCATCATAAACAATTCTGGGTTTGAAAGCCCCTGACTCTGGGCGATGGCCCAAGCCAAGGGCATGGCCAGAGGAAAGGCCACCGCATAGGTTCCCCAACTGGTGCCTGTCGAAAAAGCGATTACAATCGTCAAAATTTCGAGAATCACCGGCAAACTCCAGTAGGGCAGCGTGGTGCCCAGCAATTCCACAAGATAATTGCCACCGCCTGTGGCCTTGGAAATGCCCCCAATCGTAATCGCAAGCAATAAAATCACAGAGCCCAAAACAACGCCTTTCAGCCCCTCGCCAAAGCCCTCTACCAAATCTGAAAGCGACATGCCCCGCACAGTCGCAATGATCGCGGCGGCAACCAGTGCAGCCCCAAAGGCCCAGCGAATTTTGGGGGAGCCACTGCTGAGAAAGGTTCCAATCGCAATCCCAATCAAAATCACCAAGGGCAGAAAGAAATCAATCACATGGGGATGGTAATTCTGAGGCACCCGACTGGTATGCAGTTCAGGCGTACTTAGAGGACGGGAATCCGGCGCATCCAGCGCTCCACTGCTGCGTGCTCTTTGTATCGCGGCACGCAACTGGCGGTTCACGAAGGGAAGCTTGTCGATACTGAGTAAAAAAGTGCTTAAAACAGCCAGAATTGCATAAAAACTGAGTGGAATACTTTTAAAGAAAAAAGCGAGACGATCCGCTTCTGTCACCAAAAACGGCACCCCTGAAACAAATATAAAGGTTTGCACATAGCCAGGCCAGGCATTAAAGGGCAAAAGACAGGCAATCGGAGAGGCCGTCGAATCGACAATAAAAGAGAGCTCTTCATGGCTGATTTTTTCCTTGTCGGCCAAGGGTTTGATCGTGGTTCCTACCAAAACGGTGCTGACCGTTCCGCCCTGAAAAAAGATCACCCCCAGCAACCAGGCCACCAAACGTGCTGAGCGCGGCCCCCTCACCACATATTTACTCATCATCTCAGCAAAGGCCTGAGGTGCCCCCATGCGCGACCACAGGCCCATCAGCCCCCCCAAAAGCCAGAGGTAAAGAATCAGAATCTGTGCTGCTGAGTCTGTGGCCAAACTGGGCACGAAGACCTCTTCGGTTAAATCATATTGCCCCAGCAGAAAAGCCCCGGCAATAATCCCGCCGAGCAAAGCAGTCATGGGTTCACGGGTTAACCAGCAGAGCCCAATCGCAACCAGTGCTGGCAAAAGCGACCAAAAACCCCAATGTCGTTTGCCGCGCAGCCAGTAGTAATTCATTTTTTCTTTGCCCTCTAGGCGTACCCTTTCCGTGACAAAATCTTCAGAAATTTCTGGAGATTTATGTGCGGTTTTCAATTCATTCAGATTATCGGGATGCAAAGGCGAAGAAATATAGGGCGTTAAGACATCGGGCAGATATTTTTGTTTTCCCTGATAGGTATAGGCCAAACGGGGCCCTGCCGTATGAACATCCAGCAGAATTTTTTCGGCCGTCCAGACCGGTTGAATATACTGGCCCGCCCACCAGCCGAGTAAAAGCGTAAGAACAAAAAACCACAGTGCACGTGAACGCAGGAAATGGGGGCTAAACAATCGAACAGGGGCTTGATTCACTCGGCATTCTCCTTCAAAGGAACTCGATCTATCTTACCCAGTGCTGCCACAGATTGCAAAGATCCCGATCTGCAAGCGAGCGGAGATCGATTTGGGTCTCCTCAGATTTAGGTGTATGATCAGGGGGTAAACTTGATGGTTTCAGGTAAAGAAACGGGCATGTTGAAGTGGTTCTATCTGATTTTTCTGCTTCCTGGGTGGATGCTCTTTGCGTTTTTGCTCAATCAAGCCCAAACCAGCGCGAATTTAATTGGTCTGGCGCTGGCAGGAATCTATGCTTTGGGTGGCTATCGACTCTGGCTCCACCCGCTGCTGCTTGAAAAACGCTATCAACGCAGCTTACAGGAATCGCAAAAAATCCAAGCTGAACTTCAGGCTTTGGAACTTGAACGTGAAAACCAGTTTCTTCAAGCCTTGAAATCTGAAAGGCCTTCGCTTGATTCCCAGCTCCCCATGCAAAAATCTGAGGCCCCCCAAAAGAAGGAGAAAATGCCATGAGGCGTGTTTTGCTTTTTGCAAGTCTGCTTGTATTGAGTTCCTGTTATTCAGTACCTACCGGCTATGTCGGCGTCAAAGTCAATCTTTACGGAGATACCAAGGGCGGTATTGAAGTGATCAGCCCCGGACGTTATTTGCAAACCCCCAATGTCGATTACCATGTCTTTCCGACCTTTATTCAAAATGTGACCTGGACCAAAAATCCATCGGAAGGCTCTCCAAACGACGATTCAATTACCTTCCAAACCTCTGAAGGCCTGTCTGTAAATGCGGATATTGGTTTATCCTATTCGATCAATGAGCACAAGGTTTCAGATATATTCAGGCAACATCGCAAAGGCATCGAAGAAATCACAGCCACCTATCTGCGCAATATCGTTAGAGACTCCTTTAATATGGTGGCCTCCACCATGGATGTCGAGGCCATTTATGGCCCGCGCAAATCTGATTTTCTCAACAAAGTCAACAAACAGGTCAAGGACAAAGTCGGGCCAGAGGGTTTTGATCTCAAACAAATCAGCATCATTGGCACCATGCGCTTGCCCGACGCGGTTGTCAATGCACTCAATGCTAAAATTGCTGCCACCCAACGCGCCCAGCAACGTGAAAATGAATTGCGCGAAGCCGAAGCCCAGGCCAAACGGCGTTTGATTGAAGTCAAAGCCGAATCTGAGGCCAATCGTTTGAAAGCTGCCCAACTCAGCCCCGCCTTGTTGGATTATGAGCGTTTACAGGTGCAACGCACCGCCATCGAAAAATGGAATGGGCAATTGCCCGTCGTTCAGGGCCCCGGTTCGACTTCAGTGCTCGACCTGGGTGCCTTGATGAACAACCGCAAACAAAATTAAGCAAAAGAGGATTTCAGCTAATGGGTTTTGATTTTTCCTTCACAGATGAACAGCGCATGGTACAGGATGCGATTCTCAGCATGCTCAAACGCCATGAAAGTAAACATACGGCCTGGCGTCAGCAAATTTACAAACACCATCAATTTCCCGATGAACTCTGGCAAGCCTTTGCCGAGACCGGGATCATGGGAAGCTTTTTGCCTGAAGCCTATGGCGGTTCAGACATGGGGCTGATGCCCCTGGTGATTGGATTGGAAACCTTGAGTGCCCATGGATTTGCCTGTGTTCACGCCGTGGTCACAGCCATGGATGCACTTTGCATTTTGGCCCATGGTTCAGAAGCACTCAAAGCAGAAATTCTGCCACAAATCGCAACAGGTCAAATGCGCTTAAGCTATGCCCATACAGAACCTGATGCTGGCAGCAATGTTTTCAATACCGCTACCATGGCCGTGCGCGAGGGCGATTTTTACAAAGTGAAGGGGCAAAAAGTATTTATCAGTGGCGTCGACAGCACCCAGAAAATGCTCTTGGTCACCCGCACAGCGACCCTTGAAGAAGCCATGAAAAAGGGCAGCAAAACCTATGGGCTGAGCCTGATGCTGGTAGATACTGACAGCCCTGGGCTCGAAAAACAATTTCTTCCGCTTCAAGGCTTAGAGGGCATTAAACAATGGGCTCTGTTTCTGGAAGATGTCAAAGTACCCGTCTCAAATCTTGTCGGTGAAGAAAACCAGGGAGCCCGGATCATCTTCGATTCACTCAATTCTGAACGTATTCTGGCTGCAGCCATTGCCACTGGCATGGTCGATTTTCTTCTGGAGCGCTCAACCCGCTATGCCCGCGAACGCAAAGTTTTTGGGGGCAGGGCCATTGGCTCCTACCAATCGATCGCCCACCCCCTGGCTGAAACCAAAATCGAGCAGGAAGCAGCGCGTTTATTGACCTACCGGGCAGCTTGGGCCTTTGATCAGGGCCAAGCCCCTGCGGAGGTAGGCCATTATGCCAATCTCGCTAAATTCAAAGCTGCCGATGTGGGGGTCAAGGCAGCAGACCATGCCATCGAAACCCATGGCGGATACGGTTTTTCAGAGGAATATGAAGTCATTTATTACTGGAATGCCGCCAGGGTGCTGAAAACAGCTCCGATTACCCGCGAAATGATTCTCAATTTTGTGGCAGAACATTCCTTAAAACTGCCAAGATCCTATTAAAAAAACTGGAGCTCCTTCATCCAGAAGGGGCTGAAAACGAAATCTTTTGCGCAGCGCATAAAAGACGCTTCACAATTCAATTTCAGGCCGCTTTGAGGCGGCCATTTTTCATGCAAAGATTGACATATTGCAAATGAATCGCATATACTACCAAAGTCCTAAACGGATTCAAGATTAAATATGATTAAATATCTAATCTAGGTTTTTTGCTGAATTCAGCAAAAAATGTCTAAATATGCGATTATCAGAATCAACGCTGAAAAGAGGAAAAAAACGCATGTTCAAGCGTTTCCTGGCCACCAGCGCCATCTTGGCCGTTTGCTTAAGTCTTCCACACATGCCTGCACAGGCCACATCCAGTGTCTCTCAATTTGGACGTGAAGTGGTATTCAGTGCCCAACAACATATCGGCCTTCCCTATATTTGGGGAGGAGAAGATCCCAACCGTGGATTTGATTGTTCGGGGCTCGTCAAGTTTACCTTTGAAGAATTTAATATCACGCTGCCCCACCGGGCGGATCTTCAGTTCAATTATGGGGTCACAGTGAAGCGTGAAGAGCTTCAACCCGGAGACATCGTCTTCTTTTCCACTGGCGGTTATCCCATTGGCCATGTGGGCATTTACGCCGGCAATGACCAATTTATCCATGCCCCACGCCGTGGCAAGCCGATTCAAATCAACTCCCTGTCTGATGGCTGGTACAGCCAGCGTTATGTGGGAGCAAAACGCATGACTCCTGATTACTTTTAGCTCATTTCGGTTCATGGTATAGTGCCTGAGATTGTTTTTTAAGTATTGACGGAGATAGATGATTACATGAGTATTACCAGTAACGATTTACGCCCCGGCATTGCCATCGTTTTTGATAATGATCCCTGGCAGGTGGTTGAGTTTCAACACGTCAAGCCCGGCAAAGGGGCGGCATTTGTCCGCAGCAAGCTCAAAAATATGCGCACAGGAAACGTTCGCGAAAACACCTTCCGTGCCGGTGAAAAGCTTGAAAAAGCAGATATTGAAAAAAAAGCCATGCAGTATCTCTACCAAGATGGAGATCAGTACAATTTTATGGACAACGAAACCTTCGAACAGTTGCCCGTGCATAAGGATCTGATCAATGATCGGGTGCTCAAGTATATGAAAGAAAGCCTTGAGTACGATATGCTGTTTTTTAATGGCAGTTTGATTACGATTGATCCCCCGAATTTTATCGTGGCTGAAATTACCGAAACCGATCCAGGTTTAAAAGGCGATACTGCCACCGGCGGAACCAAACCCGCAACGATTGAAACGGGTGCCGTGATTCAAGTTCCCCTCTTTGTCAACCAAGGGGATAAAATTCGTGTTGATACCCGTACCGATTCTTATCTGGAGCGGGCCTGATTCTCTGAGTCAGATACAGATTTTTTCTGGCGACCGGGGCACGGGCAAAACCCGTGCTCTGGTTTCTGTTTTAAACCAAATTCTAACTTCAAAAGCCAATGCGGCTAAAATTCAGGTGATCGCAGGTCACCGCCATTTTCAACGCAGACAGTTTCTCGATCAAATGGTGACGCAAGGCATCGCTCCCTGGGGCGGTATGCACCTCAATACCTTGCCCCAATGGACACGCAGCCTCCTCTCCCTGCCTGGATTGCTTCCCAAAGGTTTTCAAGCCGTTTCTGCCAATGAAATTACTTTGCTGATGCAGATTTTTTGGGCACACAATCCTGACTTGCAATTTCACTTTCCCGGCAGCGAAACCCAAGCGTGGAATCTGCTTTTAACCCGCCACCAGGAAAAATGTCTGCAGGGCTATAGCTGGCAGGAGTTTCATGCCCGCTCTCAAGCCCTTGAAACAGATCCCCTCGCCCCGCAGATGAATGCCTTTCTTGAAGCTTTTCAAAACTGGCTGCTCGATTCTGCCCTGCTCGATTATCCCCTGCAATTGTCGCAACTGCTCAAGAACTGGCAAAGCCCCCTCTGCCAAAACGCGATCCAGCAGACCAAGTACTGGTTGATTGATGATTTTGAACAATGGAGTCCGCTTGAAAAAAAGCTGCTCATGCAACTGCTTTCCTTTCAGTCCCAGTTCACGCTTGCCTGGAACCCTTGGGATACCGCATCGGAATTGCCTGAAGTACTGATCAAGGCCGGTGCAGAAATACGTGAACTTGAGGATCCTCATCCTTTACAAGCTCTCGCAAAACGCTTGGATACGCTCTTTCAAGCCAAAACCTTAACCCCTGAAGTTGCCAATACAAAGGTTTTCATCTCGCGCTCTCAGAACACAGCCACGATGTTGTCTGAGATGGAAACGCAATTGCAAACCCTGATTTCAGAAGGCATTGAGCCCGGAGAGATCGTTTGGGTGACCTGGTCACTCAATGATAGCCTCTGTTTGGAAATTGAGACCCGGCTTTCGGCCTTGGGAATTTCGCTTGAAATCTATCGGGGTTCTCGTATGATTCAACGGGATCCCCTGGTCAATCTTTTGCTCTCACTGCTGCGCCTGGTGGCATGGCAAACCTTTGCCGATTCAGTTGCCGTACCCAAACTGAATGGCTTTGATATGTCCCAGATTTTTGCCTTCTGTCTGGGTTTAGATGGCTTTGAGCTGGCGCATTTGCGTGAGAAATTTGGCAACAGAGTCTCTGCCTGGGGGCAGTTTTTACAAACCCTCACGGGCGCCAAGGCTGAAAACCTGAAAGCCCAGGTCGCCGATTTACGCCGGGCCTATCAATCTGGGCAAAAAAACCTTTCAGAAATCGCCCAAGAACTTTGGCAAAGCCTGATCCTGCCGATCATAAAACCTGAGCTGTCTGTTGTTGCCCTGCGTGAAACCCTTCACCGTCTTGCGCAATGGCAAGCCATCCGGCCGGATCTTCCCGATTCAGAATTGTTGTTTTTTGAGGCCCTCTTTCGGGGTGAACTGCGCGAAACGGGCGATCCTGTTTTGGAGCCTCAGCCCCAGGCCCTCAAACTAATGACCCTGCACCGTCTTTGCGAGCTGAAAATCAGCAGCAGATATCAATTCTGGTTTGACCTGAGCGCTCCCGCCTGGATGGCACATGCCAGTCATCCCCTGAACAGCCGCCAGCTCTTTTCATCAGACCATGCTCCCAGTGTTGGCTGGAGCCTGGAACGAGAAGAGGCCCTGTCTGAACAGGCCATGGGCAGATTGCTGCGCAAAGGGCTGCGCTTTTGTCAGCACACCCCCTTTTTCTTTGCCTGTGATTATGATGCGCTGGCGCAAAAACAGAACCAGGAGACGCTTGTGCGTTTTCTCAGCCTGGATTACAGCCCTGTCGAAACGATTTAGCTCACTGCCACTTGAGCAAAGGCCTGAGAGAGAACCCAATCTGTCTGTGTTTCCTGCCCAGTGGCTTTTTCAAAGCCTGGCACCAGCATCGCGCGTTTCAATTCCTGTTCTGCTGAAGCTTTGTATTGGGTTTTGCCCTCATCTCGCTCAAAGCGATACCACAGCACAGACCAGGCGATTGTCTTGGCGATCTGAACAAACCAAAAACGCTCATTCAGGGTTTCACCCGTACAGAGCTGGTTGATCTCGCGAATGCCTTTCTGAGGCAGAGAACAGGTCCAGCAAGAACTGATCATATAAAAGGCCCGAATATGCAGAGCACGTTGCTCAGTTAAGCCCAAAACAAACAAATTGGGCAATTCAAGCACTTCCTGGTAGCTTTGGGCCGCTGTTTCCAAGATTTTCTGAACCTGATCAAGCTTAATTTCACGGGTCTCTATACGCCACAGCAAGAGGGCAGCAATATCATAACAGAGATTGGCAAGTTCCTTCTTATAGTAAAAACTTTCCTGCTCAGATTCGATTTTTTCCAAATAGCGCTTCAGTGTCGCTTGCGCTTTTTCAAAGCGATTCAAGGCAGAGCTCAATTTCGTCTGATCTTTTTGTTGCAGCCCCTGACGCGCCAAAATCCCCATAAAGACGGCCACTGCGCATTTCAATTCTGCTTCAGAGGCCGAGTTTTTCGAAGCCAGGGTCTTTTCGAGTAAAATTTCACTGCTTTGCTCGGTCTGGTTATGCAATAAAAACCGAATCCCCCCCGTAATCGACATCACGCGAATCAGTGCTTTTTTGAGCTGGGGAACCGTTTTGCAGAGCAAATTATTATTGAGCAGACGATCTGAAATCTCCCAGATATACGAGACCATTTCCTCCACCCGGCTCAATTGCAGCGTGAGATAGCCTTCATCGACCAGATTGCGCTCAATCATGGCATGCAGCACCCGGCTGCCTTCATTGAGCAGATTGATAATTTCAGCAAGGGCATGCAGAGACTGTACCCTGCTAAGGGGAATTTCGTAGCCTCCCGCACTTTCAAAGGATTTTTGGACTTGCTTGTCGTGTCCTGCCAGCTTACGCAAAAGACTGAGGTTGTCCTTCTCGACCCGAATCACGGGAAAACCTTTATCATACTCCAAAATAGCGGGTTCAATTTCTTCCCACAAGACTTCAAGTGCTTTCAAATGCACTTCAAGATCCACCTGATTTTCATGCAGAGTTTGTTTCAGGGTTTCATCCATCTGCTCAGAAAGCCGGTTGCGAATCTCTTCAGACGAAATCGCCTTTTCCTGAAAACCCAAGAGACCTGAAAGTTCAACCCACAATTCCTGCCGGTGGGGCTGAGATTTCTGGGGTAAAAAAATTTCAAGCAAGGGCATCACTGCTTCTTGCTTGGGGCGAATCGTATTCCCCTCTTTCAAGCTAAGCCAGGTGGAAAGCGTTGAGTTTTTCACCATCAAGCCCCGCTCTGCGAGTGCTTCGAGAATTTGAGCAGGCTTCAGCTTGCTTTGCTGCCAAAAATGACGCAACATTGCCTTGGCCTGGCGAATATCTCGCTGTTCCTGTTCACTGAATTCGGTTTTCATGGTTGTTTACCCACGCGGAGGAGGTGAATTTTGAGCTTGGGGACCTGGCGCATCCGCCGGTGGGGGAGGGCCCAAGGCTGGAATCAGATCGGCATTCTGTTCTTGAATTTTCAACGTACGCGCATAATGTTCCTGAGGGGGCAAACCCGCCAAAGCATCAATTTCTGCAGCAACAATTGGACGCTCAAGACGCAGACGCTCCATCACTTCTGGGGGAATCAAGGGAGGAGGCCCCCCTGGAGGCACAGCCCCCCCGACAGGAGGTTTCCCAGTTTGAGAAGGTGGGGGAGGAGGAAACTGCCCGCGAATCCCTGGAGGAGGAGGGGGGGGCGGGGCGGGCGCAAAATTGCGGATTCGTTTCCGGTAATCCTCTGCCTTTTGTCTTTGCAAATTCACAGCCTGACTGAAAATTTCAGGTGCTGGGGGAGGGGGGCTGGCTGCAGGGTTCGGGCTCGCTTCAGGGGATGGGCTGGCAAGCGGCAGGGGTTCCGGGCTGGGCAAAGCAGTGGGTTTGGCAGAAGCGAGGGGTTCTGCGCTTTCACTTTGACCTTCCATTTGCCCCGTCACGACCCGGGTCTGAAAATTATTGTCGAGGGTAATTAAATAGCTCGTATTCTCAGCGGGAAGGGTTTCTGCACCTGCAAAATAGAAGCGTTGGTTGGCAAATTGCCCCTTAAAAATATCATAGGATTGGTCTGGGTAAATCACCAAGGCCCGCGCAAACGAAGCTGAAGTATTGCTGAGTTCATTTAAATTATCCGGGCTGGTAAAATAACTGCCCTCACTGTGCGCCAAAAGTTTAACTGAAAATTCGGGCAAACGATAATAGTCATCAAGTTTCCCAGATTTCAAATCAGATTCAAAGCCCTTCACATTTTCTTGAAGAAGTTGTGTATGCTGATCATCGAGGGCCTGAACCTTGAAAACCGCTGATACTTTCATCAAATAGCCACTGATCGCACCTGATTTGGCGGCAACCGCAGTGCTTGAGGTTTGCGTGCTGGGATTCGTTATCTGAATCACCAAAGGTGTACATCCGCAAAGCAAACTGCCCGATACGATCAGGCTTAAAATTTTCTGTTTGGTCATAAACTGCTCCCCAGCTGAAATGCTATGGTTCTATTAGACCATAGACCTGCCTTGATAAAATCTTAAAAATTGAATGGGCAGAATATTTTTTTCTTAGCGCATTTGTGAGCGGATTCTTTACTTCTCACCCGAAAAATCGTTATCATGAAGGAAGTCAGTAAAATAGTTTGATTCTTTGACTGGGGTAAATACATGCAGCGAATCTTCCAGCCACAAAAATGGGCAAAAACGCTTCCGCTGGTCGCGTTTCTCAGTCTCTCTGTTTCTGCATGCAGCACTCCCCTTTCAACAGACCCCATCAATACACGCTTGAACCTGAGCGCCCTGCCTCCGATTGAAGGGCCTCAAAATGTACAGACCGCAGCAGCCCAGATTTTTAGTTTCAGAATAATCACTCCGGTTAAAAATGTAGATATTTTTTCAATCCTGCAAACGATTAAACCTGCTGGAATTACCTTGAGGCAGGCTGCTTTGCCCGTTTCTCAATTGAAAGAAGTTCAAGCCGCCAAGCAGATTATTGAAAATTCTGCATTTGTCGATCCTGGCACAGCCAATAGGCTGGCCTTTGATACTGCCCGGTTCTATAACTGGGATATTGAAGTGGCCCGTCAGGTCATGGTCGAAGTGGTCAAAATCTATACCACACACCGTGATCTCGAAGTGGCAAAATGGCGCAAAGCCACAGAAGCTTCAGCTCAAAAAGTAATCGCCCGCGCCAAAGCCAAACAGGATGAAATTACCAAACAGGATCAGGATTTGTACAAACGGATTTACAATCCCAAACCAGGCATTAACGATCGCAATACCGATAACCCAGGTGTTAAACGCTATATTATAGATTCTGCTGACCGGCTTGAAAAAAACCACCGGGCCCAAGCCGAATACCAGCGTCAGGCCAAGGCCGCCCAGGAAAAATACCTTGAAGAACTGAAAGTCAAATTGGCAGAGGATCGCAAAAAGGCAGAACTGGAAGCCAAATTACGCGATCAACGCGTGTCTGGTTTGATTAAAACCCAATCCATAGATTCTGAAGCCCCCTTTCATTTTTATACGCTTCACAACGGCGATTTTATGATTGAAACAGGTTCGGCCCAGGCCCTCCCGCCTGTAATCCAACTCAAGGTGGATGGTTTTGAGCTGCCGATCAGTATTCCCATATTGGCGCAAACCCACAATGGACGTTTGCTGGTTTCAATTGATGCCGATGCCCAGGGTCGCCCGGTGGTCAGAGGCGGAATGGATGATAGCAGTGGCGGCCGCTTTGATCTACAGGCCCCTGTTTTCACTTTAAAATATGGGGAGAATCTTCAGCAGGAGCTGAGTTTTCTCTATCCCGATGGCAAGGTCGAAACCTTGGATATTGGACAATTGTCTCAACTCAGCCGTTGGGATCAACAGCCTCAGCTCCTTCCTCCCCGTGTCACCCAATTGGATCCTGAAAATCTGCGCACCAAGTTGGATGCCTTTGCTCAAATCAGCTACCAATTTATTCCTGTGATCAGTGATTTGCCTCCTGATCAGGCCCTGGATTTACTGCAAACGGTTCAAAGCCAATTTTAAAAGCTTTGCGAGATCTTCTCCCCTTCTAACCCATCCCTCTGATATGGTAGAACTGTGATCGACAGTGAACAGAAGGTGACCGCATGTTTTTTATTCGCATTTCGCTAAGCCTCGTTATTATTTTATTTCTCGCCGCTTGCCCTTCGGAGCAAACCCAAAAGTCTGAGCCCACCTCATTGCAGACCGCTTCTCAAGCACCTCTGCCCACTCCCCCTGATCTCACGACAGGGAGTAAAGTCTTTATTTCCAAAGGTTGTATTGCCTGCCATGCCATTTCAAGCATTTCTGAAGCCAAAGGTGTCTTGGGCCCCAAATTAGATGGAATTGCTGTACAAGCGGGCCAACGGGTCAAAGGCCTGAATGCCGAAGCCTATTTGCGGCAAGCGATTGAAAAGCCCGATGCCTATCTGGTCGCAGGTTATCAAAATCTGATGACCCCCAATCTGCGCGCCACCATGACCGATTCTGAATATGAAGATTTAATTGCCTTCCTGCTCTCGCTCAAACCCTAAAGTGCTCTGTTTTTCCGCCTAAGCGGCTATAATGAAGCACAGATCAAATTTGAGGGTTTCAAGATGGGTATTTTAGGGCCTCTTTCTCAGTTTTTACGCAGAAAGCATGTCAAACGCTTTGAAGCGGCTTGCAGAGAGCCCGAACCCGCACAGTGGCAAAAACTCGCTCAAATTTTAAAAGCCAACGCAGCCACAGCCTACGGCAAAGCTCATGGTTTTGATTCAATTCAATCGGTTCAGGAATACCAGGCAAAAGTTCCGATTGTTACCCATGCAGACCTCAAACCCTGGCTGGATCGCATGATTCAAGGTGAAAAACAAGTACTCACCCACCAGGATCCTCTGTTTTATGGCATGACCACAGGTTCAACCGGCCCCCCCAAACTCACACCCATTACCCCCGATTATCGCGATGAGTATCAATCCGTAGTTCAGGTTTTTCTGGCTGGAATTTATACAGATCACCCCCGAGCCTTTGATGGCAAGGTTTTATATTTCAATGGCAGTGCCGATAAAATGCGCACCCCCACAGGTATTCCCTGTGGCACCATGAGTGGATTTAACTTTGTCAATTTGCCCCCGCTTTTAAAAAAGTTTTACGCTGTGCCCTATGAAATCATGGTGATGGAAGACAATTGGAGCCGCCTCTATCTGACCGCTCTTCTGAGTCTGCCCCAGCGGGTTTCGATGTTGCTGGGCATTACCGCAGCCCCCATGATTGCCCTTTTGCAATTTATGCAGGAGCACTTGCCCCTTCTATTGAATGACCTGGAATTGGGAACACTTCACCCCGATTTAATCATGACACCCGCTGAGCGAAGTCTGGTGGAGTCCCTACACAAGGCCCATCCCAAACGGGCCCAAGCCTTAAGAGCCACCCTAAAGGCTGCTCAAACCGATCCCAAATCACTCTGGCCAGGCCTTGAACTGATGGTCTGCTGGAAAAGCAGCCATGCGGGCAGCTTGATTCCAGCCTTGGAGAAACTGACCCTGAAAAAAATTCCGATTCGCGATGCGATCTATTCGGCCACAGAAGGCTGGTGCAATGTGCCCCTCAGTGATCAGATTTTGGGCGGCCCCTTGGCGCTTCAGGCTCATTTTTATGAATTTGTGCCCGAAAACAGTGAAAATCACAGCCCCATACTCCTGGCCCATCAACTTCAGATTGGTCAGCGCTACCGCATTCTCTATACGACCTCTTCAGGCATTTACCGCTACGATATTGGCGATATTCTTGAAGTCAGTGGTTTTTATCAGCAGAATCCGATCGTTCACTTTATTCGCAAAGCCGGACAAACCTGCAACCTGGTGGGTGAGTTGATGACCGATTACCATATCACCCAGGCCATTCAGGCTGCAAGCCAGAATTTAGAAATTGAACTTCCCTTTTATATCGCAAGTCCTGATACAGAAAGTTTTCCCCCCCGTTACCAAATTTGGGCAGAACCCTCAGCAGATCTTCAACCCGAACAGGTTTCCCGACTGGCTGAAAGTCTGGATCAGGAGCTGAAAAACTTAAACTGTGATTATAAATCCTCACGTGGAGACGAGCAATTGGCCCCGCTTGAACTTAAAATTCTGCCGCCAGGCGCCCAAGAAGAATTTCGTCAACGCCGCATCGCCGCTGGGGCTGATGAAGCGCAATTAAAACCCATGGTACTGATCGCCGAGCCCGAACGCTTGAAAAGCATGCTGAAACTCGCATGAGCCCGCCAGAAATCTCAAGTGAAAGTATCCATGCCTGGCGATTTCAAGCATCGGGGCTCGTTCAGCCTTTTCAGAATCTTCAAAGCTGTGCCCGTCAACTCTGTGGCTTGCAGGCTCAGATTCATGTGGCGGCAGGCCTTGCCGCTTCTGCCCGTGTCAAAGACCTGACGCTTTCCGGGTTTGATGCAAGCTTGTGGCAAGCTCGTTCTCTTGTCAAAATCTGGGGACAAAGAGGCACCTTACACGTTTATCAGCAAGCAGATTGGCCTCTGATTCAGCGTGTTTGGAACGGGAGCTCGTGGTGGAAACGCCGTTACCTTGAAGCTGGATTGGGCAAGGCTCAAGACTATGAGGCCTTGATTCAACAGGTTGAAAAGCTGGCCCTGAGCAGCGAAGTTGTGGGGCGTTCAGACTTGCGCAACGCAGGTTTCCCCGACAGTCTGCTGTCTTCTTGGGGGGGGATTTTTTCAGATCTGGTCTATCGCGGCTTGCTCTGTCATGCCCCTCGGGCGGGCAGTGAAGGTAAATTTGCGCACCGTGCCAATTGGTTACCCAGCTTGCCCTGGGTCTCGCCCGCTGATGCACACGCCCGCAAGGAAGTCATTCGTCGCTATCTCGCCGCCTATGGGCCCGCAACAGCACAGGATTTGGCGCATTGGGCAGGTTGGCCTGTGGCCCAGGCGCGCACGCTTTTATCGGCAAAATCTGCAGACTGGGAAGCCGTTCAAGTGGCTGGGCAAGTGCAGTGGCTTTTGCGCCAAGATCTTGATAGCTTGCGTCAAGCCGAACAGGCTGACCTGCCCTTGATGCTGCTCTCCCGTTTTGACCCCCTGATTCTGGCGCATAAGGACAAATCCTGGTTGATTGAACCTGCGGATTATAAAAAGGTCTGGCAAAAAGCAGGGCATGTCGAGGCTTGTTTTTTGGAGCAGGGAAAAATCTTGGGAACCTGGCGCTACCAACGCAAGAGCACGCGGCTTCAACTCAATTTTTATCCCTTTGCCCCGCTCAAAACCAACATGAAAAAAAAGCTTGAAAACAGAGCCCAGGAAATTGCCAAGTTTTTTGAGCTTCAGCAGCTGGAATGCCAGTTTCAGGACGGTGTATAGTCTAAGTTTCGGCCCTCTCCGAAGCGAAAGCTTCGCGAGCAATAAAATCGAAAAGGGTATTCAGACAGGGGGAAGACACCTGTCTCAGAGAAACCAGTGCCAAACGGCTTTGAAGATTAAAAGCTGGCCTTGAATTCTACGCCCACTCTACCGCCATCTTTGACAGAACCCTTCAATTTTAGCGAGGAATCAGAAAAGCCCCCCAAATGAAGGTTTTTCTTGTAGGTGATATTGCCACCTGAGGCAATATGCGCAACCCCCCCCACCGCCTCAAGGGTTTTTACCCCCCCCGAACCGATCCATTCTTCTGCCGCATCACGGGTATTGCGAATAAACTCGCCTTTGCTCATGGGCTGGGGGTCTTTCACAGGCAAAGGAGGGACATCAACAAAATCAAAATGGGTCATGGCCTCTGTTGCACGGTGAGGCCCCATTTTCACTTGATCATGGGGCAGTGAAACATATTCATTTCGCGCTTCTGTGGGCCCCATGTCTTTCGGAAGGCTCAAATCCAAACGAGGACTGAGCGCCTGTAAACCTGTTGGAATTTGGGAAGATCCTTGAATTGAAGGCATAGCTTATTTCCTGATGTACTCGCCTTCAAAGATAACAAAAATGAGTGCACAAAATCAAGGGGGAGAGATCCCCCACACAGTATAATGCCCTATTTCCCTGGCAAAACGCTTGTATCAAAACACTCAGGAGATGCATTCAGCATAGCAGACAGTCAGCACCGCTTCATTGACCTGAAATCGAATATGGGTGCTGCCATACTCAAAGGCATAAACCCGTTCAGGATCCTTTTGATAGCGTGGACGGGGATCCTGGGCCAAGATCGCTCTGAGGGCTGCACGGTCTTTTTCGGCAATACACACCAGCCAAATATCAGGAATCACCACCTCCAAGCTTGGACAGGGTTGCACAGCGGCATAGCTGCTCACAGCATCCGGATGTGCATCGGTATAGGCAAGGTAGGGCTTGATATCAAAGATGGGGGTCTGGTCTAAGAGATCAGCTCCTGAAACATAGAGCACAGGGCCAAACTTTGAATCCAGCTCAATCCGTTTGAGTTTGACCGATGAAAGCCCGATCGCATTGGGGCGAAAGGGAGAACGCGTTGCAAAAACTCCCATTCTCTTTTCGCCTCCCAAACGGGGAGGACGTACCGTTGGTGACCAGTCTTTTCTTTCTGTTTCTGAAAATTTCCAAATCAACCAAAGGTGTGAAAATCCTTCTAAACCGCGCAGCGCATCGGGGTTGCGAAAAGCGGGTTCAAAAATAATCTGTCCCTCGGTTTCTTCTACAATTCCACTTTGGCGGGGAATTCCAAATTTAGAATGAAAATCAGTACGAATATGGGCAATAATTTTCATTTGATGCTGGTAGAGCTGAGGTTCCAGCATTGTAGTTGAATCTTCAGCTGAATCGCCCTGCTTTTGTTGGGTGTCCATTTTTTGGACCTCTTTGCGTAGTGTTTTCATTGTACCGATTCACTTCAAAACTTGGGGCAAAGAATCAAGATCCAGATTTCTCCCAATACTTGTAAAATAGTAGGCGTATAAACAGGCTAAAAACAGAATATTTATAGGATAGCGAAAATGCCAAGCTCAAACAAAGTCAAAATCGAAGATATCACGATAGGAGAAGGCCCTGGGGCAGAGGCAGGAGATTTCATCCGGGTACACTATATTGGCAAACTTGAAAATGGGAAGGTATTCGATAACTCCTACGAACGAAGCCACCCACTTGAATTTCAGCTGGGGTCTGGTGAAGTCATTCAAGGCTGGGATCTGGGCATGGAAGGTCTTCAAGCCAAGGGTAAGCGCAAATTGACCATTCCCCCGGCTCTGGGGTATGGAAAACGGGATATGGGAGAAATACCCCCCCATTCAACCTTGATCTTTGAGGTCGAACTGGTCGAAATTCTGAGTTTTTAAGCATCAAGTTGAACAATAGCTTTTTCAAAGCTGACACAATGAGCAGGAAAATGCTCAGAGCCGTTATTCGACTCCCATGGGTCTTTCCTGCTTTTTATTCAACTTAGATTCTAACCAGAGGATTAAAACGGCACCTAAAGTATAGCTCAGAATATCCAGCCAATCGAAGGTTGTGCCAATCAGAACTCGCACCCAAAAAAATTTCTCAAGGCGCAAAAGCCCAACCAAATTCAGGGCCTGTAAAAACTCTACCCCACAGGCAAACCCCCACACGCCCCAGAGAATGTTTTGGTATTTCACGCTTAGAAAACTTTGAAAAAAGCAATACATCAGAAAAACAACCAACATATCTCCTAAAAAGGGACGCACAAAATCATCGTGAACAAAAACAGCGATCAAGAATTCGATCCATAAGATTGCCCCAAAACTCAAAAAGTAAAAGGACTTAAATTTGAATTTCATGCTGTAAATCTTTATTCCTTCTTTCAACTATACGCTCAGAACACAATCCCGGCGACACGCATAGAGTTTAAGCAAAGTGCGCCAAAAGTTCTCGATTTGTGGGAAAGCGATCGATTAATTTTTGCAGGTTTTTCATCGCGGCGACGGGCTCTGAACGGTTTCCGCTTAAATAAGCGCGCAAAGCCTGACGGGAGACATTTTCACTGTCTGAAAAAAAGAGTTCCTCCCGCCGTGTACTGCTCTTAAACAGATCAAGCGCAGGATAAATTCTCTGCTGGGCCAATTCTTTGGATAGCACCAGTTCCATATTGCCAGTCCCCTTAAATTCCTCAAAAATAATGGAGTCCATTAAACTGCCTGTATCCACAAGAATCGTGGCAAGGATCGTAATCGATCCCTGCCCCTCCACATTCCGGGCTGCCCCAAAGATTTTACGTGGTAGCGTCAGGGCCGAAGCACTTAGGCCCCCCGACAGGGTTCGGCCTTTGTCTAGATTCTGTGTTTGAAAAGCACGGGTTAAGCGGGTCAAGGAATCTAATAGGATCAAGACATGCTGCCCTGCTGCCGCAGCAGCGAAAGCTCTGGGCATCATTTCTGCAACCACGGCCTGGTGCTGCTCAGCTGGCTGATCCAAAGAAGAAGCATAAACGGCACCACTGGCGTTGCGGCGAAAATCCGTGACTTCTTCGGGGCGCTCATCTATCAAAAGACAATATATCTGCATCTCAGGATATCCTTTGGCAACCGCACGGCAAACTTCCTGTAAAAGGGTAGTCTTTCCCAAACCTGGAGAGGCCACCAGCAACCCTCTTTGCCCACGTCCGATCGGGCAGATCAAATCCAGAGCCCGCGCGGCAAAAGAAGAACTCCCACGTTCCAAACAAATCTGAGGGGCAGGATATAGCGCAGATCCAGCCAGGAAAGACGCTTCAGCTCCCCCACCGGGAGGATTGTTAAAAGGCTGATTCATTGCGATTTTTTCCATTCTGCACTTAACTTAAGATGCAGCATTATAACTCCTCCCCAGAATACAATCGGGCTCTCCCCTGACTTTCTGAGCGGATCAAACTCACTTCACACGCTATTTTCTTTGGTTCAAAAGAGAGTTAAACTGTTTTACAAACATATAAGAAGATGGGTACCTGCTATGAAAAAGATCGTCATCGGCGTCTATGCTTTATGCAGTCTGGGAATGGGTTTGAATCTCAGCTTGTCAACCACGGCTGCCTGGGCCCAGGAAACCCCTCAAACCTCTCTTGATTGGATTGAAAAGGGCATCATCCTCTATGACCATCAAGATTACAAAGGGGCCTTGGAAGCACACAACCAAGCCATACTGCTCAATCCAAATCTGGCGCGGGCCTTTATTGAAAGAGGATTGACCTACCATGCCTTGGGCCAATACAAAGAAGCCCTTGCCGATTATGATCAGAGCCTGAAATTAGATCCTCAAAATGCCATGGCTTATAATAACCGGGGCTATACCTATCAGGTTCTCAAGCAATATCAAAAATCAATTGAAGATTTAAACCACGCTATTCAGTTTGATCCCAAACTTACGATTGCCTATATTAACCGTGGATTGACTTATTATTATTTAAAAGATTTAACGAAATCCTCCGCAGACTATTCAAAGGCCATTCAAATCAGTCCTCAAAATGCCAAAGCCTATAACAACCGGGGCTGGAATTTTTATCAACTCAAACAATACAAACAAGCTCTCGCGGATTTTGATCAAGCGATTCAAATCAACCCCAATTATAAAATTGCCCTTTATAACCGAGGAGATTGCTTCAAGGCCATGGGAAAACTCACCCAAGCCGAAGCAGATTATACGCGGGCCGAAAAGCTGAAATAAGCGAGAAGAAAATCTCTCCCAGTTCTGGTTTCAGGAGCAAATACCATAGATACTCAGCATGATCTCCCCAAGCCACGCTTGAAATCTTTCTATTCGCTGCAAAAAAAATTAGAGAACTTCTCTGATCAAGAAATGATTGCGCTGATAGATTTCTCTAATCTTCAAGCAGGATGGGGCTGGAACCAAACCCTGGAAATAGAGGGCCAGAAAGTCTTTGTCAAAGGCATTCCCCTGACAGCACGTGAAATGGAGAATCCCACTTCAACAGCCAACTTGTTTCAGTTGCCAGAATATTATCACTATGGGGTGGGTTCTGCCGGGTTTGGGGCGAGGCGGGAACTCTTGGCCCATCTGAAAACCTCAACAATGGCTGAAACAGGGGTCTGCGAAAATTTCCCCCTGCTTTACCATTACCGGCAGGTGCCCCGGCATCCAGAAGCAGGGAAGCAAACACAAAGCAAACCTGATGCCTATTTCAGCTACTGGGCTCAGAATCAAGCCATTCAAGAATATGTAAAGGCGCGAGAGCAGGCCCCTGCTGAATTGCTCTTGTTTATTGAATATTTTCCCCATTGTCTGCATCAATGGTTATCTGCGCATCAAGAAAAAACTCCAATGTTTTTGACCCAGATGGAAACCGCCTGTCACCACCTCAAAACCCAGGGCCTCTTGCATATGGATGCGCATTTTAAAAACATCATGACCGATGGAGAGCGCTTTGTGCTCACGGATTTTGGCATGCTTCTGGATCAAGCATATGAACTTGATTCCGTAGAACAGCAATTTATGCAGCGACACCGCGACTATGATTCCCATCAAATTCTGCTGAGTTTGGGCCTTGAAGCCTACCAAACCTTTCTCAGACTGGAGCAAAACCAGAAAATTCGGCTTCAACAAAAATTGAACCCTTTTTCCGAAACAGAGAAGACTGAAGCCGCCTGGTTTCTAGAAAATATTTCAGATCCTGAACTTCAGGCTATCTGTGGCATTGTGCCATTTTTAGCAGAGGTGCTTGGCACCCATCAAGCAAAGCTCCTGGCTTTTTTAAGTTTTTTTTCAGATCTGAGGGCAGACCCAAACAAGCAGGCACGGTATGATAACTACTTAAAAGCAGCCCCAGGCAGTCCATTGACCAAGAGCATTTCAGGGAGAAAAATCGATGTCGGAACTCAAAAACACTTATTTAGAACTGATTCATAAACTTTTTAAAACTTTTAAAACGCAAAACTACCATGAAGCAGCTTCCCTCCTGTCTCCTGAGTTTAAATTTACAAGCCCCTACAATGATGCCATCGACAAAACCAGTTATTTTGAGAGCTGTTGGCCGAATGCGCATTTATTGCAAGATCTCACCTTGGAACGGATCATGATCGACGGCCCCGCAGCCTTTGTCAGCTATGAAGCCAGCACCTCTGAGGGTATCAAATTTCGCAATACCGAATTTTTCAGCTTTGAAGGTGATCAAATCAGCAGCATTGAAGTGTATTTTGGAGCTGCTTACCAGAATGGAATTTTCAGCCGCATGCGCTGAACGCCGATTATCTGGCTAAAATATTTTGCCATAAACGCTTCGCGTTTCAGTTATAGGAACTCTTTTCTGATGGCGGGGTTCAGCAAAGTATTGCCTGAACAATCTAAACCCGGCATGTTCGGTAAATCACAGGTTAATTTTCGATTCTCGGTGAAAGGTTTCTGTTTCAGTTCAGAATTTTGAGACGTTCTGTGAATAAAAGAGTGGAGATCAGAAATTTTGCCCCCTGATTGGATTCAAACCCACGTGCTGGAATGGTATCGTGAATAAATGAGCGACGCAGATATTCACCCTTCACTTGAAGCAAATCAGCACAACGCAACAGAAGAGGCTGAACTGCTTGAGTTTCTGCTACGCGAACTCAATATTGATCAGGCAATTGTCGATCTCTTGCTTCAGGATCAACGCACACGCTTCGACAAAGCCCTCGAAAAGCTTCAGGGAATCGCCTATCTCTTCGAAGTGGAAAGCCGAACACTTTGTATACAGGACTATCTCAGCGGTGAAATTATCAACCAGATTCCTCTGATCGCTGAAAACAGCAGTGTTTTTTCGATGAGTGGCCCCCCCAGCTTAGACACAGAACACTGGGAAGCCTGGGCTTCTGCCTATTGTTATCTTGATCGCAGGAATGGAGATATTGAACATATCCACAAAGTCTCTCCCCATGCGCAATCACATCGTTATGGCCTGGTAAAAACAGAAAGCGCTTGTTTTCAATACACTTCACATCCCTATCAAACAGAAAGGCTGGCCCAAACCCGGCAGAGCCTTTTCCATCAAGTACATAAATCAGGCCCTTCTCAGACTGCCTACGATCTTTATTTATCAGAAGACGGTTTGTTCTTATGCCTCAGTGATCGCGAAGCCGGAATTTTGCATATTATTTCAACCGAGAGTAATCAATGGCTGGGTCAGGTCGCGATTCGCAATCCAGGCAGTACCAAGGCGCTTAATCTGGCCTTTGATTATTACGAACCCAAGGTCTATATTACGGATAACCAGTCGCCTGTTCTGTATTGCCTCAATCTTCAAAGCCTGGAAATCGAAGAAGTGATGCGCGGTTTTACCGGGCAAATATTTGGCAATATCGTGCGCTCACCCGATATTCGTTTTTTGTTTATGCTTCAGTATCATCCCGGTGTCACGCTCCAATATGTCAATATTGAAACAGGAGAATATGAAGAGGAGATTGCTTTAAAGGGCAACTTATTCAGTACCCAGCAAATCGATCCCTGTGATTTAATCACCCTGAGCCCGGATCTCAATTTGCTCTTTGTCGTCACCAGTCACAATGATCCCACCCCCTTTACGCCCCTGATCACCGTGATTGACCCCCACCAGTTCCAAGTCATGCACGCCCAAAGCATTCCCAATGCGCTCAAAGAACAGACCAAACCTTTGGGCTTGGTTTTTTCAATCCACAACCAGATCGTTCAAGAGCAAAAATCCGCACTCGAACTGCTGCAGAGAAGTGGCTGGATTCCCGCTGAGACCCTGCCAGAATTAAAAGACAAACACCAACTGCAGTCAGCACAAGATTTGGCAGAGACAGAACGTATTGCCTCTGAAAAAGGAGATTTGGGACAAGGCAATGTTCCTGCTCTGGCACCCGTTGAGGCCGAGTATATGGCGCTCAACGCCAAATTGGCAATTCCTGCGATTCTTTACGCTTTGAGTCAAAAGCTCTATCAACAGACAGAAATCGAACTCTCGTTTCACGATGAAGAAAATACCCGCTTTAAACAACTCAGTGAAGCATACCGTCAGACTTTAGAAACCCATGATCTGGTCGAAGTCCTGATTCCCGATATCCTCGGCGAACACTGTTTAGAGACGGTCTTGACCCGCCAGGACATTCTCAGCTTGATGGCCAATGTTTCGGCTGATACGCAACGTATCGCGCGTCCGCCCCATGCCTGTCCTGCCTGTAATACAGCCTTAAAAGGCAATTGGGACTGTCCGCAATGTTTTTTAGAATTGGAAAGCCCCCATCGCGCTGAGCGGAAAAAACGCTCCTCGCTCAATAGTTTGGGAGCCTTGCCCCGCTTTCACCTTTTGCTGGCCGATCCCAAACGCCGCCGCCTGCTGATCCTGGATGATCACAAAACCATTGATTGGGAACTCAGAGCCCAAGAAATGGAACAGGAGGGAGATGAGCGTAAAATCAATTTTTGGAATGCCCTGTGGCTGAATAAACAGAATATTCTCGTAGTTGATAAACTTGCCAACCAGGTGTTTGAATGCAGCCCCATGGGCACCATCAGTTGGTCAGTGCATCAGGAACTTTCTGAAGATCATGTGCTCAACCAGCCCGTTAAGGCCAGTTTTTACAGCGAAGAATACCAAGAAAGCAAAGGGCTGATCGAAGAGTTCCTGATCGTCGACCAGGGAAATCACCGCGTGCTGATCATCAACCGCAAACAAGAAATTCTCTGGCAATACGGCGTAAGAGGCGAAGCAGGGGCTGAAGCAGGTTATTTAAATACACCCTCCGATCTGCAAAAAACCTATGATGGAACCTATTTAATCGCAGATACAGGCAATCACCGGGTGATTGAGGTCAGAGATCAGGAGATTATCCGCAGTTATGGTTTTAAACAGGGTTTGAATTCTCCCATTTACGCGCAGCGCCTCTTGGATCAAGACACCTTGATTGTCGATGCAGGGCATTTTCGCTTGCTGGAAGTTGAGCTGGATGGCGAAATTGTGCGTGAAACCTATTACTATACCCACGAAATGCCCGCTGAAATGCGCATGGAAACGCCCAGCCGGGTCTACCGCAGAGAAAAACAGAGCATTGTTTTGATGGACGAAGACAAAGTAATTGAAATTCAGCCCCATCAACAGAAATTGATCTGGTCTTCTTTGCTGAAACACCTTTCTCGCCGGATCGAAATCAAACGCGATGCTTTCGATAAACGGGATTCGTATATTCAATCCTTTGATCATTACCGCCTGCCCACGCTTGAAGAACTATTTGAAAGGCTGCGAGAGACCAATCGGCTGCAAGACTCAAGCGGGATCGCAGAAAAAATCATGGAGCGCTTTCAAACCCTGCTCGAAATTCACCGCGAAAATGATCAACAACGTGAACGCAAAACCCAGGTTAAACATATCAATGACGAACCCCTCCAGGATGTCTCCATTTACGTCATCGATCGGGTCAACCACCAAATTATCCGAATCGACCACGCAGGACAGGATCATTGGCATTTTGGAACCGATCCAGCCCATCGCCTACAACGGCCAGGGCATATCTATGAAACCCCCAAGAGCTTGCTGATAGCGGATACTCTGCACAATCTGGTTTTAGAAGTTGCACTTGAGGGGCAGGAAGTGCTACAAATTTTCGGTGAAGAGGGAGAACTTTTAAGACCCCGAAGTGCCTTTCGTACCCTGATGGGCACCACGCTGGTGGCCGATCAGGGCAACCGTCGCCTGGTTGAATTCAATGCCAAGGGCGAAATCATCTGGGAATATAAAAAGCACAGGGAAATTGCCTCGCCTTACTATGCTGAAGCCCTTGGCCAAGGCACGATTTTATTTGTAGATCAGGGGCTGCATATGGTCAAGGAAATTACCCGTGAAGGGGAATTGATTTGGTCCTATGGCCAACCCAGCCGGATTGGCACCGAAGAAAATCAACTCACCAGCCCAGAATTTGCAACCCGCCTGCATTCAGGCGCGATTCTGATTGCCGATACGGGCAATAACCGCATCATCGAAGTTTCGCCCAAACGCAAATTGCTCTGGGAGTTTTCAGGGAATAAAAAACACCAGATCCAAAGGCCGATAGCCTGCCAACGCATGAACAATGGCAATACCCTGATTGTGTATAATTCTTCGCGCAATATGCTAGAGGTCAACCAGCTCGGAGAATCCTGCTGGTTTTTTGAATTGGGCCTTGAACCCATGATCCGTCTGGTATAGAGTTCAAAGCTTCTCGAATTCCCCCCCCTTTCACTGAAGGTCGATCTTCTGCTTGAATAAAAGAATCGACCCATGACCAGCAAGCAAGCCTGAATCAGATTGGAAAAACAATGAGCCCTGAAGAAATTCAAACCCTCTCAGTGGATGAAGCCAAGCCCCTCTTTGAAGATAATTTGGCGATTTTTATTGACGTAAGAGATCCACATAGTTTTAGGGCTGGGCATATTCCCGGCGCAAAACATGTCAACGACCACAATCTTGACGCATTCTTAGAAAATGCCGACAAATCAAAAGCCTATATTGTTTACTGTTACCACGGCTATTCCAGCCAGGGGGGAACCGCTTATTTTCTTGAAAACGGCTTTCAAGATGTGAAAAGCCTGGACGGCGGTTTTAGCGCCTGGCAACAAAAATTTCCGATGCTTACGCAGGCAAAAATTGAATCAGCAGACTCTCAGTGAGCGCACAGCTTTATGTCAAATACCGCACAATTAGAAGAGAAGTTGAAAATCTGTTTCACTCAAGGCCAGTGGGCCGAGGCTGAATCGCTGTGTTTGAAGTTGATCAGCCTGAATCCAGGGAGATCAGACTTTACGCTCAAGCTTGTTAAAATTCGCGCCAAACAGGAACGTTTTGAAGAATCTCTACAAACCCTTGAACCCCTGTTCAACGTGGAACCGAAAGCGGATCTCTATGCCCTAAAAGGACAGATTTTGGCCTTGATGGGGCGGAATGACGAAGCACTTAAAGCCTTAGAAACAGCACTGTCTCAAGGCTCCCATAACGCTGAGGTGCATTATCTCTATGGTCTTTTAACACTTGATCTGGGCAAACTCAACTTGGCCTGGCCACACTTGATTCAGGCCTGGAAATTACAGCCTGAAAACGCCTATTTTGGTTCAGTCGCCTTGTTTCACAGCCTTGCCTATCCAAAGATTGATGATACACAACGTGCTGAACTCTATAAAAATTGGGCAAATCAATATTTAAATCCCCTCACTCCTGCACAAAGCCACTTTAAAAACGCTCCCGATCCCAAACGCAGACTTCGGATCGGCTTCGTATCAGGAGATTTTTGCTCTCATGCGGTCAATACCCTGCTTCTGCCACTGTTTGAAAAACTCGACCGAGACCCTTTTGAAATTTTTGCCTATGCACAAATTTTTAGAAAACGAGATGAAAAAACCGCGCTCTTTCAAAAGCTGTCTGATCACTGGCTTGAAATCCAGAATTTAAGCTCTGATCAGGTCTTTCAAATCATCCAGTCCGATCAAATTGATATTCTGATCGATTGTTCAGGACACACAGAAGGTGAACGACTGGAGGTTTTTGCAAAAAAGCCTGCGCCTGTACAAATCACTGGATTTGGTTTTGTATTTACAACAGGTTTAAAGGCGATTGATTATCTCTTCTCAGATCCCATTGCGATTCCTCCTGAGCGAGAATCCTTGTTTGCTGAACGCATCCTGCCTTTGCCGAGTCAATTGCTTTGGTATCCCAGTTCAAGCCCTATCCAGCAACTTGAACTCACTCCTCTCCCCTGCGAAAGCAATGGCTTTATCACCTTTGGTTCAGGCAACCGACTTTTCAAATTAAATGAAACCGTGATCAAGCTCTGGTCTAAACTGCTCAAGAAGATCCCTCAATCGCGTTTGGTGCTTAAATCGAAAGAATTCGATCAAGCGTGGATTCGCCAGGTCTTTCAAGAAAACTTTGCCAGCCAGGGCATCTCACCCGATCGCCTGAGATTCTATGGAAAAACCGCTTTGACAGAGCACCTCAAGTTTTACAACGAAATCGATATCGCCTTGGATCCTTTTCCTTATAATGGCGGAATTACAAGCTGTGAGGCCCTGTATATGGGAGTTCCCGTGATCGTGCTGAATGATGGAGCACTGCGTACTGGCCCTTCGCTTCTCACGCTGACAGGCATACCTGAACTATTGGCCAAAAGCCCAGAAGATTATCTGAAGATCGCCACTGAACTGGCAAACAACCGCGATCTTCTGCGCGGTTATCGTCAAAATCTACGCACCCAATTGCTCAATTCACCTGTGGCAGACACCCAAGGCTTCGTCAGCCACGTGTCTTCAGCCTTACGTACTGCTTGGCAAACATGGTGTCATGAACAAAGAAGTTAAAATCAAGAAGTGCTGACGATTCATGCCTCTGCTTGGAGAGAAGCTGTATCCGCAGTTCTTTGGCCTAACATCAGCCCCGCATAAACCGCAAACGAAATGCCAAAGCTGATAAACCAGGCGTAATTGTACATCTGAATCCAGATCGGGGCGACCTGAAGCGTACCAATCGTGCCTAAAAAGCCAGGGATACAGGGCAGGATTCCCAAAACCAGAGCAATCACGGCCTTGGGATTAAAACCTCCGCCATACCAATAGGGGCCATTTTTGCGATAGAGCCCCGGCAAGTCCAGTTCAGTTTTGCGAATCACAAAATAATCGGCAATCAAAATGCCTCCGACTGAACCCAGAAGCGAAGAATAGGCCACCAACCACTTAAATATATAGCCAGTGGGGTCCGAGACCAGTTTCCAGGGCTGAATTAAGATCCCGATCACTCCAGTGATATAGCCCCCTGTACGAAAGGAAATCTTTTCAGGCCAGATATGGGCGAAATCATTGGCAGGGCTGACCACATTGGCTGCGATATTGGTCGCCAGGGTGGCAATACCCAAGGAAAGCATGGCAATCACAATCACAACGGGGTTGGTAAAGCGCGCAAGCAGTTCAACAGGATCCCAAATCGCTTTGCCGTAGATCACCACGGTAGCTGAAGTAACGGCCACGCCAATAAATGAATACAAACCCATGGTCGGAGGCAAACCAATCGCCTGCCCAATGATCTGATCTTTTTGAGAATAGGCGTAGCGGGTGAAGTCGGGAATATTGAGTGAAAGCGTGGCCCAAAAGCCCACCATGGCCGTCAAAGCAGGAAAGAAAAAGAGCCAAAATTGACCGGCCTTGGGCTGCCCCGCCGCAAAGGCTGAAGGCTTCGCAAACATCGGGCCAAAGCCCCCCGCAGCCACATAGGCCCAGGCCAAAAGCGCCAAGCCCAAAAGAATCAGGAGCGGCGCTTTGATATTCAAAAGTACGCGGATTGAGTCAATGCCCTTATAGATCACGAACATATTGATGGCCCAGAAAAACAGAAAACAGGCCAACTGTGGCAAACTGATTCCCAAAATAAATTTGGGCAGGGAGGCCCAACTGGGGTTATAGACTTCGAGCATTTTGTAGATCGCCCAGCCCCCAATCCAGGCCTGAATACCAAACCAGCCACAAGCCACCAAAGCCCTCAAAAGCGCAGGGATATTGGCACCCAGCACGCCAAAAGAGGCACGGCAATAGACAGGAAAAGGAATGCCGTATTTGGTACCGGCATGGGCATTGAGCACCATGGGCAGCAGCACAATAATATTGCCAAGAAAAATGGTAATAACTGCCTGCCACCAGCTCATGCCCTGCTCAATCAAGGAAGAAGCCAGCATATAGGTGGGCACACAAGCCGACATCGAAATCCAGAGCGCAGCGATATCTCGGGTGCCCCATTTGCGTTCACTGCGTCCTGTTGGCGCCATATCTGCACTGTAATAGGGAGAAGCACTGACGTCTTCTTTTAACTCTCGAATTTCATCTTGCGCTTGGGCCATGATCACCTCAGATTGCGGTAAATTTTTTACAGCATAGCATTTTTTTCAAAAAAAGCCACTCAGCCGAGCCAAAGATAACCTGTTTCTGCAATTTGGAACCCCGCAATCTGTAACTCACGTTCACGCAGAGCTTGCCCTCCCTGAAGGGCATAGAAGCGGGAAGCATGTAGATTCTCACGGGCGACCCAGACCAAGATTCCCTGATAGCCTGCCTTGTGCAATTCTTCAAACCCCTTGTAAAGCAGAGCTTTCCCAATTCCCAACCCCTGAGCTTCAGCCAGAAGATAGAGAGCATAGATTTCTCCCTGGGCCTCTGGCTCTTGCGAACGCTCAGGCCCGCCGCTGACAAAGCCCCAGATTTTGCCCGCCTTCTCAGCAACCCAAACCCAGGCCATGGCTTGAGATTCCAGCCAGTCCTGCCAGTTTTGCGTTCGTTTTTCAAGGGATTGCATCTGGAGCAGGGCGTCGGGCAAAATGCCCCGGTAGGTCGTTTCCCAGGAAGCGACATGTACAGCCGCAATCTGAGCGGCATCCTGAACTTGGGCAGGACGCAGCTTCACATTCAGAGCCGATTCAAACATCGGCACTCTTGGCGATGCCAAGCCGGGCTAAGAACTGCTCAAGGCGGTGAAAAAACTGAATTTTGTGCAAAAATGGATTCATCCAACCCGTGGTAATACAATAATATTTTGCGAAAGGAGGAGTATGGTGCACCTGGTGATGTTGGGTTTCCAGAATCAGTCGTTTCTGCTGTAAAAAGAGCATCCAAATGGGTTTTTGAGGACGATGGGCCCATTGGTGAAAGAGATTGGTCAGCACCAAAAAAAGTGCAGCGGTTGCGGCAAAGATCAGCCCAAGATCCGTAAACAAAGATTTGGGTAAAACGGCCCAAAGCCCGCCCATGCCAAGGCCCATGGGCAAGATCCAAATACAGACATGTCCGACGGTAAAAACCAAATTGCTGTGGCAGATGTCTTCAGGCAGATCATGGTGAACCCGAAACAATTCAATCGTGGGGCCAAAAACCGGCGTTTGGGGAGAGCCATAATTGTCAAAGAACCAATGGAAAAGCCCCGAAGTAAAATCACTGAGCAAGATACCCAGCAGCAGAAGCAAAGGTAGAGCCCAGGCCCACCCCCGCGCAAACAAATCCACTGCAGGAAAAAACAGACAAGCCGCCATCACAGGCCAGGTCAGCCAAACAGACAGATGCAATAGCAAGGTATAAACAGGATGGTTTTCTTCGACACGGGCAGGTGCCTGGAGATTTTCAGATTCACGGATGATAGACATGGCAAAACTCTTGCAAAAGGATTTAAAAATTATAACATAGGACTTTCCATGCAATTGAGACACCCAGGTTCCAGACGGCTTTAACAAACGCAATCAAACCAGCCCTGCCTCAGTAAGTTTTTATAAAAATCTGCCGGGTCGATTGCGAAACAAATTCAACTCAGCAGCAGGCTGCCCAGAAATCACCCAGTCTGCCACGGTTTCGCCAAGCGCACTTGCAAATTTAAAGCCATGACCGGAACAAGGGCTGACATACCAAAGCTTTGAAAATTCAGGGTGGGTATCGATCAAGAAATGGCCATCTGGGGTATTGGTATACATGCACACCGCTGATTTAACCAAGCGCGGCTTGAGTGCAGGAAAAAAGGGGTGTGCCAGCGCCAGCATATCAGCGACCTCAGTCTCAGTGACCTGGCTTTCAGCCAGGCGATCGGGCTGAATCGGCTGACCGGGCACATGAACTGCCAGTTTAAAACCCTCTCCCTCATCGGGAAAGCCATAGAGGTAGTGATCGGGCTGATACTCCAGCAGAAAAATTGGAAATTTTCCCAAAGCAAAGGGATTGGGCTGGGGGGTTTCAAACCAGAAAAGCGTCTGTCGGGTCACCTGCAAAGGCAAATTCAGTTCGGCCAGCCATTCTGAAAGCCAGGCACCTGTGCTCAGAATTAATTTTTCGCATTGGTAATCCCCCTGAGCTGTTTTCAAGAGAAAGCCGTCAGATTGGGCTTTCCAACTGAGCAGGGGTTCGTTCGTGCGAAGCTCTGCCCCCTGGGCTTGCGCCAAACGCAGGCAGGTCGCAATCGCTTTTTCAGGGTAGAGATAGCCTGCCCGTTGCTCTTCAATTCCACCAAAATGAGGGGGCAATTGAAAAGCCGGATAAGTTTGGGCCAGCAGATCTGCATTTAAGACCCGATACGGAATATTCCATGTTTCTGCGCTCGTTTGCGAGCCCTTCAGCAGAGTAGAATCTTGGGGGCCTAACATCAGACCCCCTGTCTTCTGCAAAAGCGTTTGGCCTCCCCGCAGCTCAAGGTCTTCCCAATTGCGGTAGGCCCTGCGCAATAGGGGAACATAATCCGGGTGTTCAAAATACGCTTCACGAATCACACGGGTCTGGCCATGCGAAGAGCCCCGATCATGGGGAGGGTCGAAACGATCCAGCCCCAAAACTGAAACACCCCGTTGGGCAAGATAGGCGAGTATCGCACTGCCTACAGCCCCTAAACCGACTACGGCAACCTCAGCCTTCATCCAAACACCTCCTGCTCTCGCGAATCCAACCACCACAGTATGGCATATCCCACACCTGCCATCAGCGCAAATTGAGCAAAATTCCAGGCAGGGTCAAAATGCCGGGTATGAAATAGTGCAGGGGTGCGAATCGGGGAGGGCTCATAACTGAGAATCAGAAAAGCAAAGAGATTGGTGGCCAAATGCCAGCCCATTGCCCGCTCTAGCCCCTTGTCTGTCAAAACCAGGAACCCCGCTAAAAGCGCGAAGAGAAAATAATAGCCCATAACCAACCAAGCTGTTGCAGAACCCATTTCTGGATTTTGCAGATGCACCCCAGTAAAGCACAGAGCAGCAAAAATCACTGCAAAAACAGGCTGAGGCCAGAGACGATAGACAAAACGGGGAACCAGGGTTCTAAAAAAAATCTCCTCTGCCAGTACCTGAATCGGAGTCAACAGGCAAACAGCCACGATATACGCGAATTGTTCGCCCTGCATCGCCTGGAATGAAATACTTTGGGGAAAGATCAGGGTTTCAATCAAGGTGCCCAAAATCAGCAAGCCACTCCAAAGGCAAAAGGCCTGAGTGAAACGTTCCCAGCGAAAGGGCTGCATGCCCAAGAGCAGAGAGAGCTTCTGTTTGAGAATAAAAATCTGCACCCACCCGGTGGAGATGAAGAAAAGAACAAAACCCGCATGCACAGCCAGAAAAAAATAGAGCGAAGAACCCGTAAAAAAGGTAACCTGCCAAAACTCCATCAACCCCAGGCTGGCTACACTGCCCAAACCCCACCAGGAAAATAGCACGAACAGGATTGATAATATCCACCGGCCCAAGCCGATACGCGGGTTCTGCTCTAAAAATTCAGCCATAAACGCTTTAGCCAGGAGGCCACTGCATTTGACGGCCCGCCAAGAGATGGGCATGAATATATTCCACGGTTTGCTGGCCGTCCCGGCCATGGTTAATCACCACACGGTAGCCATTTTCAGCCAGCCCCAATTCTCGGGCAACGCGAGCGACCCCCGTAAACAGCTGGCCACAGAGTTCAGGTGAAATATCTGCAAGCTGATCAAAGGATTGCTGTTTGATTTTGGGAATCACCAGGACATGCACAGGGGCCTGCGGATGAATATCGCGAAACGCGAGAATATGTTCGTCTTCATAGACAATATCAGCGGGAATTTCTTGGGCCAAGAGGCGATCAAAAAGCGTGATCGAATCAGACATAAACCACTCCTTCAGACAGATAGACTTCAGCCTATTGTACCTGAATTACGGGTTCAGTTTGCCTGGGGTTTTTCGCCTGACTCCAGAACAATATAGCCGTTCTGGTGCACAAGCTGTTTGACATAGCCCAGGTCAATGCCACTCATGCCATCAATCGCGACCCCGTTCCCATAGGGAGTGCCCGTTTTGACAAGCTTTTGAACCTTGCTGCCGACAAATCCGCTGGGAAGAGGAATAAACCCAAAGGCCTTGGGGCTGACAGGGGTAAACATGATTTTACCTGTATCGGTGCGATCAAATTGCAGATTCATGGAAACCGGAATTGCACCCAAGAGTTTTCCTTGAAGATGGGCACCATCTTTTTTAAGATTGGTATCAATCTCTGTGAAATCTTCTGTTTCACCAATCTCATCTTTAATCAATTCTTCAAAGCGCCAATCGGTAATGCCGACGAAACCGCTTTTGACCTGAATGCTTTTTTCCTCGCCCTGATAATTCAGATTGAGCGGGCTGCCGGGGGTCAGGTCATAGATATTGATTGCCCCATTTTTAACAAAGAAACCATCGATATAGGCATGTCCCGCAGTGGCTTTGACGAAGGCAGGCTCTTTGGCCTGTTTTTCACGCAAGGCACGGGCTGCGTCTTCAGGCGTATCGCCCACCACCAGATTGAGCCGACCCAAATGGGTGCTGATATCTCGCACGGTTAAATCCATGCCGGGAGCGCCATCCAATTGGCTGATGGTTTGTCCCAGATTCAGAACCAGGGAATTACCACTGGTATAGTAACCTTCGCTGGGGTTCCGCAGTTTCAGCAATTTATCAAGGTTCAGGCCCATCACAGACATCAGGCCATTTACAGGCATGCCTGCGACTTTGGCTTTGCCCAAGTCATAGCGAATTTCACCCGCATTGCCAGCTGAAACTGAACCCTTGACGGCGAAGGGCAGGTTCATTCCCAAGGCCTTTACCTTGCCTTCGACCCGAATCTGATTGTTGGCGTCAAAGGCGACGCGCAGATCTTTGACCGGTGAGGCTTTGCCCTTGCTTGCCGCACTGCGGTTCAAGAGTTTTTCAACGGTCAGGGTCGCATCTACATCTGAAACAGAAACAGCCCCAGAGCGCACATGCAGATTAAAATCTACTTCTTCAATATCAATCGGGTTTTCAGGGGTTTTATCGGTGAAACTGGCTTCAATATAGTCGGCCTTTAATCCGAGTGTTTTATCCAATAGGCGCAAACCGACGTTTTTGCCTTGGGCTTGAATGGTATTGTTTTGCGTGGTTTTCCAACTGTCAGAGGTATAAGGTGAATAGGCCAGATTGGAGGCAGGCCGAGGAATGGCCGCAGCTACAGCACGCTGTGGAGCCTGTTGAACAGGTACAGGTCTGAACTGAATTTGTGACAGAGTTGAAACGCTATTGACGTACACTGCGGGTTCCATTCTAAGGATGTTACGTCTTTATTATAGGTTAGGAATTGATTAAACTTACGTTAATTCAATTATTTTTTTTGGAAAGACAATTTTTACCCCCGCCCGTAAAAACAGTCTGGTAATTCCCAGTGTTTTGACGTTGGAGCACTTCATACCAACGCGCGGTGCGTGAGGTTCCCTGCAAAAGCAGTTTGTCAACCACGGGCCCCGTTGCAAACGAGCTGATAAAATCAAAGGCAAAACATTTCCCCTGATTCAGATCCGCTCGGTATTTTTCAACCCGCGTCAGATAACGTCTTCCCATTTTTTCAATTACCAAAAGCAAAGAATGGCTGGGGCATGCATTCGTGCCGCCCCCGATCACACTGCTGACGGCAAACTGTGTACTGGCCCCATTCTCCATTAAAAAGGGGGTGATTCTGCGAATGCGAATCTGATTGAGCAAAGCCCCTTTCACGCCATGACGGCGGTAGGCTTCGAGTGTCATTTTGCGGGCTTGCTGATCAAAATGATGGGATGGATAGGCCCCCGGAAATTTGCGCGGCCCAGGAAAACCCGCAGAGAAGGCCAGCAAGGGGGTCAGATTTTTATCTGCATGTTTAAACTTACCCTGAAAACTGCCAAAACTGCGACAATTTGGCGCAGGCTCCTGGTAAGGGCCCGTATAGAACATATTTTTGACTTCGCCATTCAGAAAAAGTTCAAGATCTGAGCCCAAGGGTAAATTCTTTTGAAAATAATCCAAGCTCTCGCGCAAATTTTCAGGGGGATTTTTAAGTTTCTGCGATTGCAGCTCCAAAAGTGCGACGGGTTCAAGACCTTCAAAGGGAATGGCTACATAGAGACTTGCTGCAGGCAAGGGTTCAGCAGCCAGGCCTTGTGTCAAAATGCCAGTCAGGCCTGCACACAGAACCGCCAGAAGCATACGCTTCATGTTTAGACTTCCTGAGACTGTTGCACGGCCTCGGGCTTTTGTAGACGCTCCTGCAGCCAGTTTGTCAATAATTGGGTGGTCTCTTTGGCTTGGCGATCCCCCAGGAGCGAATGACCCGACCCCTTGATAATATGAAATTCTTTATCCGAGCTGGCCAGAGCGTCAAAAACGGTTTTACTGAGTGCATTGGGGATCAGGCTGTCTTTTTCGGCCACAATCATCAAAGCAGGCGTATCTACCTTTTGGGCATATAGGACATTGTCCTGAATTTCCATCAGATAGGTGTAATTGTGCACAGAAATTTGAGTCATTAAGAGTTTCTGAGTTTTGGCACGGGCAATCGCTTCAGTACTTGTGTAAATATCTTTTGCTGTGACTTTATAGGGAATATAGCTGTGACGCCCTGTCAATTTGAGCCAGGGTTTGGCTGCATTTGAAAGAAATGCATAGGCCTGTTTCTCAATCGGTTGAACACTCTGGCGAATCTGATAGGGCGGCGCCAATAAAACAGTGGCCTGAACATGGCGGGAAACTCGGGTCGACAAAAAGCGCAATACCGCAGCAGTTCCCAGACTGTGCCCAATCAAAGCAGTTCGGTTTACGTCTACTTCGGGGCGATCGATCAGGGTTTGATAGGCTCTCAGGGTATCATCGAGATGGCTGTGTTCACTGACATAGCCACGGGGGCCTGTGCTTTCACCATGACCACTGAAGTCAAAACTAAGCACTGCAAACCCTTTCTGACAAAGGGCATGGGGCAAAGACATATATTCTTCTTTGCAGGAAGCAAAACCGTGACAGAGCAAAACCCCAGGAAAAACCCCCTCTTCCTGGGGAAGATAGAGTTTTGCCGCCAGGGTGGTCGGGCCAGGGATTCGAATATCTTCTACATGCATAAACAGCACCTCACTTCAGACTGAAAGCCGTTTCCCCAGTTTAAACGAATTCAGAACAAAGCGCAAAGCACCTTCAGACCCGTTTGGCCTGAAGGTGCTTGAAAGTGTGAGTAGGAAAACTCAGCTGACCTGTTGGGTATCCTGGGGTTGAGGAGGCCGATTCGCCAGACGATCTTGAATTTGCAAGGCCGGGTCATTGATCCGCGCCAGAATTGGATTTTCCAAACGCTCCAGCATTTTTTCCTGGGGGTCACGCAGGGTTTCTTGAGATGCCGTACGGGGCTGAATCACCAATTCAGCATGTGCAAAAGAAGAAACTGAGTCGGCATGAATTTCACGGCGATGGGCGTCTACCAAAAAGATATTATTGGGGTCGACCAAAGCAAAGGTTTCAAGAGCATCGCCCCGCTCAACGGCACGGGAAAAACTTTCGATATCCTGAACGCCTAAATTCTTGGCAAGATCAGCAAAGGCTTCGGGTTGTTCACGCAGAGACTGCAGTTTTTCCTGAAGTGCCACAGCGGCTCCTCGGCCATCAACAGGAAAAGCCACTTCCCCATCCAGGGGGGGCAAGGGTAGCCCTGCTTCCGGGGGCTTCACCGGATGCGCAGGTTTGGCTTGGGAATCCCGCCCCGTAAGCTCAACCTTATCTGCTGTCAGCTTGTCAGCAGCAAGATCCTGTTCGGGGGGAGCTTGTACAGGTGCAGCGGGACCCGCCAGAATAAGTTGATCCAAACGTTGACGCTCATTTTCACGTGTCTTGCTGGTTTGATCGTAGGCACCAGAAGAATTCACGCCACTGACACGATGCTGCTCCATTTTAAGCCTCCCTAATTATCTGAGAAAATTCACTTCTGTTCTTAGTATACCCAGTCTCTTCAGAAAAAAATCAGCTTAAGGGGGATAGGCCAAACAAATATTCTTGGCTTCGCTGAAAAAACGCAGGGCTTCCCATCCGCCTTCGCGTCCCAAGCCAGAATTTTTAACCCCACCAAAAGGGGTACGCAAATCACGCTCCATCCAGCAATTCACCCAGACCAATCCTGCCTGAAGCTTTTCTGAAAGGCGCAGGGCACGGGCCTGATCAGTCGTCCAAACAGAAGAGGCCAGTCCATAGTCCGTGCCATTGGCAAGTGCCAAAGCTTCAGATTCATTATCAAAGGCCTGCAAAGTCACCACTGGCCCAAAGATTTCTTCCTGATTGGTGCGACAACTGGCTGAAAGCCCTTCAAAAACAGTGGGTTGAACAAACCAGCCCTGGGCACAGCGCCCAGAAAGCTGAACACTTTGGCCCCCACAGAGCAAGCTTCCGCCCTCTTGCTGGGCCAAGTCAATATGCCTTAAAATTTTCTCCTGATGGGCCTGTGAAACAAGGGCACCAATACGGGTATCGGGTTCCTGAGGGTCTCCCACTTTCAGGGCTTTTACCCGAGCGACAAAATCGTCTCGAAAGCGGGAATAGAGCGAACGTTCAACCAAAATCCGGGACATACAGAGACAGATTTGGCCTTGATTTGTAAAGGCTGAACGCACGCTCGTTTCAAGCATATTTTCATAATCGCAATCCGCAAAAACCAAAGCTGCATTTTTACCCCCCATTTCCAGGGAGAGCTTTTTAAAGCGGGGAGCCGCAATCCTGGCGATCTCCGCACCTGTGCGTGTTGAACCTGTAAAGGAAATGGCTTTGATTTTGGGGTGGTGAATCAAAGCGGCACCGGCTTCGCTGCCCAAGCCATGTACCAGATTGAGTACTCCTTTTGGAAAGCCTGATTCAAGCAGAACCTCAGAAAGCAAGACGGCGGTCAAAGGGGTCACCTCTGAGGGTTTGGCGACCACGGTATTGCCCATGGCCAAAGCCGGAGCTATTTTCCAACTCAGCAAATACAAGGGAAGGTTCCAGGGAGAAATACAAGCCACCACGCCAAGAGATTGACGCAGCGTATAGTTTAAAAAGCCTGGCAAAGCATGGCTTTCACTTGAAAAATGAAGTAAGCCAGCTGCAAAAAAACGAAAATTGCGTACCGCACGCGGAATATCTACCTGGCGGGCGAGCCAGAGGGGTTTGCCCGTATCCAAGCTCTCAGCCTGGGCAAAGTCTTCAAGACGCGCTTCAATCTGATCAGCCACTTGAAAAAGGTATTTGGCCCTGTCATCGGGAGCCAACCCCGACCAATCAGCAAAAGCAGTCTCTGCCGCAAGCACAGCAGTTTCGATATCGTCAGCATCAGAACGGGGCAACAGGGCATAAACCCTGCCCTGGGCAGGATCCCAAACATCAAGTGTCTTACCGCTCTCAGCTGGCTGAAAGTGATTTCCGATCAAATTCAGCAGTTGACGTGCCATGTTTTAAGGGCTCGGCGTAGCAGAGGGAGACGCAGAATTCAAATCATCAGACTCTTGAAGTTCAGTGGGACTGGCAACAGGGGCCACAGGCACAGGTTTAGGGGCCGGAGGAGAAAAAACACGGCCCAGAACCAAAACCAACATGACGGTAATCAAAACCGTTAAGGCCTGATAGAGCCAAAATCTTGAAAGAAATTGGTTCACATTCTCAGTACTGGACTGAGCCCCAGAAAGACTGCGTTGAATGACATCAACCGTACGATTCATTTCTTCAACCTGGGTTTGAACTTTGGCAAGATTTTTCTGCTCTTTGACCATTTCGCCCTGGGTATTTTTCAAATGAAATTGCAAACTGACAATTCGCATTTCCATCTGACGCAAGGTTTCCTGCAAAGCCTGTTTGCTGTTTAAATTGCCTGCATCAGGTGCGGCTTTAGCGGGTGCAGCAGCACTTTCAGGTTTGGGAACAGCTCTTGCAATTTCATCGGCTTTCCGGCCAGCCGCATAGAGCGTTTTCACCTGTTTAAAATAGGGAACCCAGCTTTCTGTAAAGAGAGGTTGCCCCGCTTCATCTTTGGGCAAATCCAGGGCAAGTTCTTTTACCCATTGCTGGAGTTGCTCCTGAGACACCTCGAGTGTTTTTGCCAGATCCTGTATTTTCATGCGACCTCAACCACCATTTCATCCAGTTAGATCAAGTAAGATACATTGAAAATGTCTATCTACTTTCCCGAGAAACCTGCCCCATTGTACAGTACCCACCATAGATTTAACAGTCAAATTTCAAAAATTCACGGGAGCTCCCCCATGGGCCGAGACCTATTTTTTACCGCTTTGCTCTTCGCGCTCTTAGGCGGCCTGTGGGTTTTGAACAGCCCAGGTCAGCCAGAAAAGGCGAAACTCAAAGGATTCCTCAAAATCGCAGTCAATCTTTCTGGCAGTTTAATCGGAATCGCTCTGGGTTTGATCTGGGTACAAGCGATTAACCAGTCGGCCTATGAACCCATCATTCGCCCCGGAACCACCCGTTTAAACATCTCGGTTCAAGAATTTGGCAAAACCTGGCCCTTAACCCCCTCTTCAGGCACCTTAGAATGTCTTCCAGATAAAAAAATTGTCTTTCATACCCAAGGTAAAACCTATGCCGTCAATGGCATGGCCAAATTGATGAAACTTCCTCCTCTCGAAAAAATTGCCAAGCAAGATCTCTATATTCCCTCTGCTCGACAGGATTTAAGTAAAATTCACGCGCTGGGCTTGAGATTGTGTCAATAAGTGCTGTAAAAGTGTTACACTGTGCCTTTAATGGCCCATTGATCTAAGCAAAAGACAGGAACTTTTTCCATGAGTGAGAATCAGTCTTTACCCCCCATTGTCAATCTCAAGGATATTGAATTCACCTTGCAACAGCAAGGAGACCATTACCATGCTCAATTTGCACAGCTCGGACAAAAATTGGGATCCCAAAAATTGGGTTCACAGCTGGTTATTCTACCCCCCGGCAAAAAAGCCTGGCCCCTGCATGCCCATTATGTAAATGAAGAGTTATTTTTCATTTTGGCAGGAGAAGGCCTGCTGCGTCTGGGAGAAAAAGAGTATTTGCTTACAAGTGGCGATTTAATTTCGATTCCTCCAGGCCCAGAGTATGCCCATCAAATCATCAATACGGGTTCTGAAGATATGACCTATCTGGCTGTCAGCACCATGGAAGCCCCAGATATTATCGTTTATCCCGATTCGCAGAAAATCAATGTCGTTGCAGGTTCACCTCCTGGAGGCGATCCACACAAGCGCAATTTAAATTATATCGGCCATCTTGAACAGCAAGTGGAGTATTGGGACGGAGAATAAGCCATTTTCAAACAGATTTTCGTTTGACAGGATGTTTTTCGAGAGTTAAAATAAAGTTAAGAGATTGTATTTTTATCTTTAAACTCTTTTTCAGGGGAATCCTCTATGCCTAAATTTTCATTCAAACTTCTTTTACCCATTCTGGCAACCGCTCTTTTGCTGCCTTCCTGCCAACAGGCTCCACTTCTCAACTCCAGCATGCAAATGACGCAACTGCAAAGATTCTCTTTGCCCAGAAGCCCACGAGCAGCCAGTGATTTGGTTGAAGCCCCTGGTTTCAAGGCTGGCGACAATCTCAATGTCAAAGGCCCCCTGTGGTATAGCGGTTCAGGTAAAGTTCATACCCTGACCCCCGATGCTTTTAAAATTGAATTTTCAATTGCCAGCTACCATTTGATTGTTTCTGCTGAACGGATCAACGCCACCCAAGCCAAATTTGTAACCGTAGATGTCAAACAAAACCGCACAGTTGAAGCGATTGGAACCTATTCTCGTGTGGGCTCTACCACGATTTTTGATATGGGCAAGGGCTCAGAAGTTGAAAAACTCACGGTTAAAAATCAACGCAATGGTTATTTTGAAACCGATGTCGTTCAACCCGGTAAATTGAGCCTATTGTCTGAAAATGGCGATCCCAAGGGCAATGTCAATTTGAAATTTACCCGTAAATAATTTAGGCAATGTAAAAGCCCCTGGTTGAATCACCAGGGGCTTTTGCTTTTTAAAGCCTTAATAGCGAGTTGAGACCACCTGATAGACAAAGCGATGAAAATGCTGACCCTGCTTGCCCTGTAAATAAGCATTGATATCATCTTCAATCGCTCGGCGCAGGGTATCTTCGCCAGAATACTGCCAGGCCATGGCCTTATAGACAGGTTTCATGCCTGCAAAACGAGAACGGGCCATTTCCATCGGATAAATCCCCGGATCGACCCGTTTGAGTTCCTCAAAACGAATCCGGAAACGGTGTTGCCAATGCCCTTTTTTCAACTGCATCACGGCTTCATAGAGCGGCAAGTTGCAAAGCCCCCCACTGATCACCTGGTGTTCATACAGTTTCATTTGATCAAAATAACGCAATAAATCGGGATCATCCAAAATTTCCAAGGGCAGTTCCAATTCAGAAATGGAAGTGGTACGGTTCACGACTGGGCCATCATACTTGGGTTTGGCTTCAGGCATGACCGGTTGAATCATGTCGACAGCACGTGAAGCGCTCTGCAAGGTAGAGAGGGTGGTGACCTTGGGTTTTTCGATTTTGGGCTTCTGCGGCTTCGCAGGTGCTTTGGCGGGTGTTGCCTGTTTGGCAACGGGGGCCTGAATCGGAGCTACAGGCGCGACAATATTGGGCACAGGCGCCTTGGGCGCCAAAGGAGGAACCCCAGAAGACGTGCGTGGAGGAGCCACGAGATCCTGATCGATCAGGCCACCGCCTTTTTTCTTGCTACCAAAAAGATAATCAGCAGCATCGTTGACCAGATTGTCAAGCTTGCCAAAAACATTGTCGACAACTTTTCCCACCTGTTCAGGTACATAGTCGTCAGCTTTGGGATCTTTGGCGGCCGGTGCGGCAGGCTTCGCAGGAGCCACTGGTTTTTTGGCTTGGTCACCTGCCTTGGCTCGTACAAAAGAGTCCTTGTGATATTCTGTGAACTCTTCTTCTATGGACATCAGCGCCCACCTCTTTCTTTCAGAAACTCGGAGAGATCCTCCATGCGGTGCTCTAAAGTCAGTTCATCGTCTCCTATATTATGTCGTTGTAGGTGCTTATTCTGCAAGGGTTCTAGATGTACAGGCACAGCATCGGGGGTCAATTCTTCCTGCGATAAGGTTTTCGTTTCAAGAACTGCATTGGGCAAACTCAAGCCAGCCAAGCGTTTCAAGGGATTATCAGTTTCAGGCTTGGGTTCGGGTGGCAGCAGTGTCTTGACCTGAGGAAAGAGCGTCCCATTGAGCAAATGGCCCGCCCCCTTTTCAAGTCGGCTCTGCACTTCAGCAAAGGCAGGGGTATCTCTCTCAATCGCCACCAAGGCCTTTTCTTTCAAATGCTGGTAAGATTCATCATAGGCCTGCCAATCTGTAAGCTTGTTCCGTGTGGTGAGAACTTCTCGCCGGTAATCTACGGTCAAAGCCAAAAGATCATCTTTGCTCAAATTTTTTGCAGAGCTTTCAGCTGGGGTCAATTTTTCATCTTCAAACATCAGGCTTTCTAACAAATCGGGTTCGGCAATCTGAATTTCGGCTTCTTCGTCGGTCAACGAGAGCAAACGCAGTGAAAGTGAATCATTGACCAAATCAAGGGCATAGCGGTTATTGGCTGAAAGTGAAATCCGGTCACGCATCAATTCTTTGGTTAAGGAGCGAATCACCAAAGGAGAAAAGAAAATGCCCCGTGAAGCAGAAGAGAGCATAAAACGGGTATCCTCATTGAGTAAATCATAATAATCTCGTTTGTTTGAATCTGAAATGGTTGAGGTGAGAAAGGTAATAATAAACCAATAGGATAAATCCTGCACTGCATTGGCATAAAGCTTGGGATGCGCCTCTTGAATCGCACTGAGACCTTCACAGATACTGATGCGCGCACGCAACTCCCGCTCAGATAGGGTCATTTGCAAACCTGCATAATTGCTAAAATCTATCGCGTGCTGCATTTCATGCAAAAGGATCAACTGCAGCAGATAAACATCCTGAAGACTGATTTCAGAAATTCCCACATGCGGCCTGCGTGTTTCAGTGGTATAGGCCTGGGTGCCCAAACCAAAGCGGCTGGCAATATCCGAATAAAAATTAAACCAGATTTTGCCCTTGCTCAGAAACGAGACATTGAGATGCAGACGCTCCGTCATCCAATCCAAAAGAAGCTGGTAGCGGTGCGCAGCATTGGCCACCAATTCGTCCCGTTCTTCAGGATAGGTACCTGCGGCTGCACCAAACTCGTCAGCTTCTTTGAGAAACTCATAGTATTCACGGTAATAGTGATCAGGATAAATAATACAGGGGTGGTGAAACCCCACCATTTGAGCCCTTAAATTGCGTTTCACGCAGCAAGCTCACTCCTTTAAACTCATTGGCTGATTTTCAGTAAGTTGCCTCTATTTTAGCAGAAAGCAGACAAGATGCCGGAGTTCAAAACAAAGACCCCTGCCGAAGCAGAGGTCTTTGGGTTAGAACAGGGATAAACTTACTCTTTGGCGATCGGTTTATCAGCTGCAGCAGGGGGCGCAGCAGCTTCCTTGGCATCATTGTTTTTATAATAGGCATAGGCTCCGGCTCCGCCAGCAACCGCCACAGCACCCAAGGTCAGGAAGGGATTCTTGACAGCGAATTCAAATACCGGTTTGGCAAAATTCTCGCCTACAAATCGCAGCGATTTTTCACCCATGGTATTCAAAATAGGAATATCAAAGGCATTGCCCAAAACAGCCGCGCTACTGGCGCCGGTTACAAATGACAGGCCAGCCTGACCTGCGGCATTGACCATATTGCCATCTTTGGCTTCAGCCAAAGCACTCGCGCCCATCTTATAGGAAGTCACTGCCAGACCGGCACCCAGAACGGGTTTCCAGCCTTTGGTAAAGGCATGATCCAGGGCAGAAACACCGAGTTTATCTGCAAGCAGCTCGACGCCACCCAAACCAGCCAGGGCTGCACCGGCACCCGTTGCGGTATTCATATAGGTCAAGCCATTTTTGTCGACACTGTCAACGGTATATTTGCCCAGGGCTGCGGCGGTACTTAAGGCTGCTGCTGCGCCAATAAATTCAGCGCTCTCTGGCAGCGCGCTCTTCAGCTTTTCTGAGCCTGTCGCCATGCCCACCAAAGAAACGCCTCCGGTTGCAGCTGTTACACCCGCGGTGACTTCAGCAACGCCAATCGCATCATTCAAAGCACCTTTTCCAGTGGTCAAACGGCGAACACCATCGGCAGTCGCACCGACACCTGTTAAGGAGACAGCGCCACCCGCCACAGCCAAGCCTTTACCTGAGGTAAACACCCGGCGGGGAATGCCTGTTAAGGCTTCTTTGGCGACTGGAATATTGAACTGACGGCCAATCAACTCTGTGCCACCGAGTAAAGCAACAGAACCACTGGCAGCATAAGCTGCCCCTTTGACGGTATGGCCCTCAGAGATTTCATCGATGCCCTTTTTAATCGCAAAGGCACCCCCGGCCAGCGTACCGGCGCCGACCACAGCTTTTGAATTATCGCCCAGAAAATCGACGGTTTTGGTCAAGGCACGATTCACGCCAGGAATATCAAACTGACGGCCCACCAATTCAACCCCGCCGAGACCAGCGACGGCTGCACCGGCTGTTTCAGCAATGGCTTTGACCGAACTGCCTTCTTTAAAACTTTGGGCAGCATCTTCACCCAGGACATAGGCCGCACCCAGCGTAACACTCCCGGCCAATAACTTGCCGTTATCCACAAAGGCAAATTTTAAAGCTTTTTCTACCACGGGGACTTTATCTGCAATCTTGGCAACACCCGCAAGGGCGGCTGTTCCACCGACCAGCGCACCCGCGCCAGCAGCAATATAGTGGTCACCCACCAGGGTTCCCTTTTTGGTATTGTCTTTGACCCAATCTACGCCTTTATCCAGCGTAGTTTGAACAGGAGCCTCCGCTTTAGGGGCTGGGGCTGCAGCTCCTGTAAGGGGCGTAGGGTTTTTTCCGATCTGCATATCTGTTTTCGGTTCCTTTCGTTGTTCTGGGTGCTCAAGACTGTTTTGAAGACAGAATTCCAGGCATCCATGATTCTTATCGACAGCAAGCCTTAAAGCTTACTTAAAATTTACATAAATTAAACATAATATTGCCAAATCAACAAGAAATTCTCTCTGAGAATATCATCTCACAGTCGCAGAACGGTTTCAACTTCAGATTGAATTCAGGACCACGATTCATGGCCTTCATGCATCAAGCATTTGAAAGAAACCCAGCTTTAACGCTATGATAGTGTAAACGCAGCACAGAAATTGCAAAGGCTGAAAAGGAAAGCTCATGGAAGAAAATCCCCGCGCCAAAGAACTTCTGGACAAAGCCATCCTCTCACTCAGTGAGTGGAAAGAATTGGTAGGCCTATGCCCCCACCTGATCCGCAGTGCGCCACAATATGTCATGGACGCGCTTGAACACTTCGGAATCAGCCATGAAGTACGCTATGGCAGACGTTATACCACCCTCAAGGCATTGCAACTCTCCGATAAACCCGATGAACGCCTAATTGGGCATGGCTTTATCCAAACCCGAATCTATGAAATCTTAACCACGCTCTGCCGTGACAATACCAAAATGATCCTGCTTCTGGGGCCCAATGGCTCTGCCAAAAGTACACTTTGGAACGCGCTTTCCTATGCGCTTGAAGCCTATTCAAAAACACCCCATGGGGCCCGTTTTACGATCGAATGGGTCTTTCCCCATGACGATGATCAGGGCAAAAGAGTGGGGTTTGCCAAGGCCTTGGATGCGATCTTTGATGAACGCCCAACCTTCGCCTTTATGGACGATGAAAAGCTCGATAAAATCGTCGATGACGCTGCCTGTTCACCAGCCTGGCTTTACGAACCCGAAGCGCGAAAAAAATATTTCGTCGACAGCCCCAGCAAATATGTTCTGGATAACAAGCTATCCCCCCAGGCCTACCGTATTCTGCAAGAAATTATCAATGTCTATAAAACCAAGACCAAGCTGGTCACAGAATATTCCCCGGATGAAGTTCTGCGCTTGGCTGAGCGCCATATTCGCATTCGCCGAACCTATATTTCCAAAACCTATCAGGAAGGCTTGGCGGTGATCGACCCAGGTACCAACCCGATCTTTTTAACACAAAAATCGCGCCAGCCCTTTATGTTCCAACGAAAAAAATTCCCCTATATGTTGAAAAACCTGGAATTGCCTGAACTCACGGGCCCACTCTCCAAGGCCTCAAATGGCCTGATGGTCATGGAAGATTCGCTTGAGGGCATTTTGCAGTTTGTCAGCCAGTTTTTCAATGACAAACGCAAAATCAATATTGAAGGCGAACGCTATACCCTCGATATCATGGTCGTGGGCAGTATCAACCCTGAAAAATTCAATCTTTTGCGTCAGGATCCAGAATACAACCGCTTTCGCACGCGTCTGGAAATTATCAATGTGCCGTATTTGCTTGACTATAAACTCGAAGAAGAAATTTATCGCACCAAGCTCGATGATTTGCGTGCCTGGTACCACGTCGCCCCGCATACGGACGAACTCTTCGCACTTTTCTCAGTCATGAACCGGCTGGAGCCCATCATGCAAAACCGGCAATACAATGGCTATGAGCAAAATCCTGAATTGATGCAGATGAAAGACAAACTGAAAAAATTCAGCATGTTGGACAAGGCCAAAATCTATCAAACCCAACGCGTGCCCGAAGAGGTGGCCAACCGACACCAATTGCAATCAGAAGAGATCAGTCTGATCAACCGCTCTTTGGATTTAATTTACGATGAAAATCCTGATGAGGGCCGCAGCTATAACTTCTCATACCGCGAAGTAGATGCAATCATTGACCGGGCCATGATTGACGCCCCCCATGGATTTTTATCGCCGATTACCCTGATGAAAAAACTGCGCGATGTGATTCGCCATGAGCGCGAAGACTATCCTTTTCTCAAGGACTCCAAAAAAGATTATGAGGAACTGATGGTCATGCTCGAAGACGAGTATTTCAGAATCATCAATACTGAAATGCGGGATGTTTTCCGTTTTGATTATGAAGATCAAATTATTACCCAAACTGAAGTCTATCTGGTTCAGGGCCTCAAAACGCTCTATCTGGAAAAAGTAAAAATCAGGGACCAAGCGGGCAATGATGTCACAGAACGCTTTCTACGCGACAAAGAAAATCTGATCTTTGGTAAATCGCTGAATAATGAAGAACGTGAAAAATTCTGGTATGAATTTACAGCCCGCGTTCAACCGGGATTAAATACCAAGCAGAATATCAAACAAATTTTTGAATCTCAGATTTACCAAGCCAAAAATCGCATGTACCAGGAAAAACAATCCGAGATTGAAAAGAAACTTGAATACATGCTGCTCTACTTGGAAGGCAGCAAACTGGCTGCACTGACCTCAGAAGAGCTGGATGAAATCAAAACCAATGTCGATAAATTGATGCAAAAAGGCTATAACAAAGATTCAGCACATGAATTGGTAGGCTATCTGAAGAGCAATCTTGAGAGGTTGGTCAAACCATGAGTTATACACGCTACCCTGCCGTCGCAGGACGATTTTATCCCGATAACCCACAGGTTTTGACGGAAATGGTGGATGGCTATCTTGCAAAAGCCGCTTCCCCCGATAAGGCGCAAAACCTGCGCGTGGTTGTCGCCCCCCATGCCGGTTATATTTACTCTGGCCCCGTGGCTGGGTACAGTTACCGCCAGTTGGAAAGCCTTGACCCCAAAACCCATTGGAAAATCTTTATCCTGGGCCCCTCTCACCGCTATCCCCTGCGGGGCGTTTCAGTCTGTGCTTTTGATCAATATCAAACCCCGCTGGGCATGATTCCCGTCTCTCCGCTGGCAAAAGAATTGGCTGAAAAATTGGGCTTTATACCAGAGGCGGATTTGATGGAGCATTCGCTTGAAGTTCAGCTGCCTTTTTTACAAAGAGCCCTGAAATCCTTTGAAATTATCCCGATTGTGATCGGAGCCGCCCCCCCCAAACAACTTGCACAGATTCTGCTGCCCTATTCCCAGCAAGCCGATGTGCTGTTCGTCATTTCAACCGACCTGAGTCATTATCACAGCTATGAAGAAGCACGGCGGATTGATGCCATTGCAAACCATGCGATTCCTGCCCTTGATTTTCAGGAAATGGCAGATAAAGGCGATGCCTGCGGCATGATTGGCGTATTAACTGCCATCGAAATCGCACGGATTGAAGGGTGGCAGGGGCATTTTCTCGATTATCGCAACTCAGGCGATACAGCGGGCCCCCGCGATCAGGTCGTGGGCTATGGGGCCTACAGTTTTACGGCCCCGGTTCAGAATTAGGCCACTGCCAACGCGCCAAAAGCGAGAGCTGAATCAAACAGGCCTCTTTGCGGGTCGTCTGCAAGCGTATCACGCCTTTGGGGGAATAATCCTGAACCAGAAAAGCATAAATCTGATTCAGCCCCGCTTCGAGATCCGTTCGTAAGAGCCGTGAACCGTGCTGAGATCGAAGATAAAGCGCATACAGTTGAATCAAGAGCGCGCAAACACCCCAAAACATCGTCTCTTGAAGCAGATTCAAACTGCCCTGGCTTAAAAACCCATGCAAAAGCAATTGGGTTTGCAGCCAGGCATGGCTAAAGGCTTGTAACTCCTGCGCTTCAGAGGCATTCATTTTCCAGGCCGACATGCTTTCGGGCTGCATCAGCCAATGGAGGAAATCTTTCAATTCAGGACGGGGCTGCAGCAGAAAAAGCACCAAACCCTTGAGAAAATGCTGAATTTCATGGGGCTTCAAAGCAGTCTGGTCTTCAAGCGGCTGAAGATTTTCGAAAATCCCCTCAACGGCGATAAGGTCTGAAACTTGGGGGCCCTGTAGCAATGCCGTCAGGGCCTGAATTTGAAACTGGATCCATTCTGAAAGGTTTTTCGACTGTTCAAGGGTGTCTAACTGCAAGCCGATCCAGGCGATAAAGCCCCCCAGGTTCAAACTTTGGTCGCCAAAAACCTGCAAAACGGGTGGCCCCCCCTGAGACGCCAGGTCTTTCCACTGATAGCGCAAAACCCGTTTGGAAGTCAGTTTTTGCGCAACATCGGTACAACTTCCCGCCAGCCCATAGGCCTGAAAATGTTCTGAAGCAAGTGCACTGGCAGTATGGGGAAAGCGTTGGCAAATTTCAGGTTTGGCCTCTGCCCCCCATTGGGAATGAATTTTGCAGAGTTTATTTTTATCAAGGAAAATACAGTCAAAACTGCCCCTTTGTTTACGCAGTGAAGCATAGCGAAAAGGAGTGGGGGCCTTTTCAGGCTGAACAATCTCTTGCAGGGGCAAACAGAGTAAGTCAGACAGCTTTTCGCCCCAAGTTTCGAGCCAGGCCTGGCTGATATGAACTGCCCAGGGCCGATCACAGGCATGCCCACATCTCAGGCAGTGATAAGCATCAAGATCATCCCACCAGAGCTGAATCCCCTGCTGGGGTCGTTTTTGAATTTCCTGCGCCAAAGCTCGAAACAATCGAAAATGGGCACTGGCCTTCATACTTCAGAAAGATCTGTCTGGGCTGAGATTTTGTTTTTCGCCACAAAAGCCAGAATCAGCAGTAAGAGCATGCATAAATAGGTAAACCACTCTCCCCAACGGGTATACAGGGTTTGTTCAGAGCGAATGGCCTGCGCGGGATCCAAAGCATAATACAAATAGGTTCGTTCCATAGGGGCAGATTGAATCCGAATTCGCCCCCAGGGGTCAATCACACCGCTGATACCTGTATTGCCTGCACGCAGCACATAGCGACTGTTTTCAAGCGCACGCAGCACTGCGTGGGCATTGTGTTGGTAGAGCGCAATCGCATCGCGGTACCAACCATCATTGGTGATAATTGCCAGAATCTGAGCGCCTTCTGAAACCGATTGACGGGCGACATGGGGGTAAACCGATTCAAAACAAATCAAAGTTCCCAATTTGCCCAAAGGGGTCTCCATCAAGGAGGCGCTGGTGCCAGGGGCGACATCGTCTTTCATGGGATTGAGGGCAGAAACCAAACTGCCAATCACAGGCAATTTGCCCAAAAAGTCGCGGAAGGGAAAGAATTCTCCAAAAGGAACCAATTGACGCTTATAATACCAGGATTTCATCTGACCTTGGGGGTCAAAGAGCACCGCCCCATTAAAAGAAGGGCTATCCCAGATTTTGCGGTCAAACATGCCCGTCAGGAAAAAGATTTGATGGGTTTGGGCAAATTTTTCAAACTGCTTTTGATGCTCCGAAAAAAAACGAACGGGTACCGGCACGGCAGACTCAGGCCAAATCACAATTTTCTGCTTGGCAGGGGGGGCTTTTTTGAGCAAATCCTGAGAAAGATCAAAATAAATCTTTTCAATCTCACCCACATTTTGCCAGAATTCTTGAGGGGTATTTCCCCATTTTTGCCCTTGCGGAATACTGCCTTGAACCAAGCCCACCAATACGCCTTCGCCGGGTTCGGCAGGCTCTGTCGAAGGCGCACTTGCCAAACGATTCCAGCCATAGCCATGCAGAGCCAAAACAAGCATGACGAGCAAGGCCAAGGGTTTAAACGCAGGATAGTGCCAGTATTTCCGGGGCTGGGGATCTGGAGCGAACTGGTCGATAAATTGAGCCAAAGCCACATTAAAAGCCACAATAATACCTGCAATCAGAATCGAACCAGTGATCGGTACAATTTGTAAAAGCGGCAAATCTTGAAACTGCGTGATCGCCAGACGGGCCCAAGGCAAAGAAACATCCCCCAGTTCCTGTGCCCATTCAAGGCAAACCCAAAGCAAAGCAGGAAGCGCAACGCGTAACCATCCCTGGGGATTAAGCCAGCCCAGAATCGCGCCAAAAAGGGCAGGCCAAAAAGACATGACCAGGCTGATGCCCAAAATTCCCCCGTAGACGATCAAAAGACTGAGTTCATTTGTTACCCCTGACAACCAAGTCAGGGGGTGTAATTCCTTGAGCCAATGGATAATGCCGATATAAAAGCCCATGCCAAAAACCCAGCCCAAAAATGCCCCTCGGCGCAGGGTCAGCGGCTCACGGTAGAGCACATGAAAAAAAGGGATCAAGGCAAACCATATCAACCAACCCGTCGAAAGGGTTGAAAAAGAAAGCGCTGCCAAAAGCCCAGAGACAATACAAAGGGGAATTTGAAAACCTTGTTTCATACAAAGTCTGCAAATTTGGCTTCTAAGAGCGGCCTGACCGTTTCAACATCTTCCTGACGTTTAACAGGTAAAAAACGTTCTGAACGCTCTACCAGAACACAGAGCGGTCTCAATTCACAGCTCAAATCGCCAGCGAGGTGTTCAAACTGAACCACATGCTGACCCTCCACGGTTTTTTCAACCGCATACCAAGGCAAGTGAAAATGATGCGTCAGTACGGCAGCCGTAAAAATATACGAAGCCGTATTGAAGACCTGAATCTGATCTTGATCGAAGTTCTTGGGAAAGAGAAACTCTTCAACCAATTGAAGGCGATGGTTGACCCGCGCAGGGGCTCCTCCCTTATCACCACTGGCCTTGGCAGCCACTTCAATCGTCATTTCACTTTCTTTTTCAATATGCAGTCCCAGCAAAAGGGAATCTGGGGTAGCTCCCAGATTGTCAATATTTGAAAAAAGCAGGTAACGTCCCCCATTTTTCAGAAAATGATCCATCAAACCCGATTTTTTAAAAGCCTCAACAAAATCCCCATGGCCACTGGTAGCACATTCTATCTGGTCGTGCAGATAGCGCACAGAACCATCACGGTAAATCCGGGGCAGATGAAACTGTTGAAACAGCTTGATTTGCTCGCGGTAACCAAACCAATCATGCGCCTCTAAAAAGTTTTCAATCAGCGCATGGGTGTGAAAACTGGTCATCAAAAACAGGGGAATATTCAGCGCTTTTAAGCTCAGGATTTTCAGCTCCAGAAAGGTTTTTTCTGCCAAGACAGGAAAAAGCGCCTTGGGCAATTCATAGGCGAAACGTGTAGCCATACCTCCAGCCAGAACAATCGCGCCGACCTGGCTGTTTTGCAAAGCTTTCTCCCCCAGAGAGATATAGCTATGGCGTTGGCTCTCGCTCAAGCTGTGAGGGTCGAGAATATCTCCGGCCTGGGGCGGCCCCACAGGCACTTTCAAGCGCAAATTATCGGGTTGTAATTCTCCCGATTTAAACTGCTCCATCAATTTTAGAAAAAGTTCAGACGTATCTGGCATGGGTTTATTCTCCTAAATGATGCACCAGGGGCACAATCACGGGCCGCCGACGCGTGAGACTGTAAATAATCCGTCCTAACATGTCTTGAATCAAGATTTCTCCTTTTTCAGAAGTTAGGGTTACGTTTTCATGCTTTTGCATATAATTGCGCAAAAGACTGGCCAATTGTTCACCCGCATTCTGGTAGAGCGTTACGGGATCGTCTTCGATAATAAAACCTTTGCTCATCAAGCGCGGAACAGATGCCAATTGCCCCTTTTCATCCAGGGTGCAAGAAGCGAAAAGGACACCGTCTTTGACCATTTTATGCCGCTCGCGCAATTCTTTGGCATCGAGGTAACCATGGCCCCGCCCGGCCACCATGATCTCACCTGCCGTCACACGTTCACTGACCTGGGCTTCAGATTCTGAAACCAAGAGATGATCGCCAAGATCCAAGAGAAAAATATTTTCTGAAGCAATGCCCACAGATTCGGCCAATTCTTTGTGGCGGGTCATTTGCCTGAATTCACCATGGGTGGGAACAAAATAACGGGGTTTAGTCAAATTCAGCATCAGCTTGAGTTCTTCCTGACTGGCATGGCCAGAAGCATGCAACCCCTTGCGGGAATCATAGAGCACCTGCGCCCCGCGTTCGATCAGCTTGTTGATATTCTGATAAATCGATCGTTCATTGCCCGGAATCGGCGTTGCCGAAATGATCACGGTATCACCCTGGCGAATCTGCACCTGATTGTATTTGCCGCTGGCCATGCGACTAAGGGCAGCCATGGGTTCGCCTTGGCTGCCGGTGGTGATAATCGCGACCTTGTCGGCAGGCAGGCTGTCGAGCACTTCCAAACTGACCACCAAGCCCTCAGGATAGGTCAAATACCCCAACTCATAGGCCTTGGCGGTAATCCGCTCCATACTGCGACCGACAAAGGCCACCTTGCGATCAAACTCAGCACAGCGATTGACCACCTGTTGAATGCGGTGAAGGCTGGAAGCAAAGGTCGCCACAATAATCCGGCCTTTGGCCCGATAAAAGGCATTGACGAAACTTTCTGCCACTTCTTTTTCAGAAATGGTATAGCCCGGCTGGGTGGCATTGGTACTGTCGGCAATCAAGAGCAAAACGCCCTGCTCGCCCAATTCTGCAAATTTGAAATAATCAGTGGGTTTTTGATCAATCGGCGTGGGGTCAAGCTTAAAATCCCCTGTAAAGACGATCGCCCCATCCGGAGTATGCACAGCCAACCCCACGGCTCCAGAAATACTGTGGCAGACATGCATAAACTCAACTTTGAAACTGCCAATCTCGGTGATCTCGCGCCCTGTAATCGGGTGAAAGAGTGATTTGTAACCTTCTTCAATATCCGTCACCCGCTCTTCGAGCAAGCCCAAAGAAAGCTCTGTGGCATAAAGGGGGGGCGGAGAATCCAGTTTTTCCATCAGAGGCACCAAACCGCCGACATGGTCTTCATGGGCATGGGTTAAGATAATGCCCGCCAGTTTTTCCTGGTTCTCAATCACATAGCTGAAATCTGGGAGCAAATAATCTACGCCATAGAGGTCTTCCCCTGGAAACTTCAAGCCACAGTCAATGATCAACATCTGCTTCTCATTGCTGACCAGCCACATATTTTTTCCGATTTCACGAATTCCCCCCAGGGGAATCACGCTGTACTGTTCTTTGATTTCTTCACTCATGCGGAAATACGTCCTTCCTGGCAGAAGGATTTCCAAATACCTTCAAGCACTTGCTTTTCTGAATCATTTAAATCAATTAAAGGCAGGCGAACTCCGCCTACGGGTTGCTCACACCAGGCCAAGGCAGCCTTGACGGGTGCCGGACTGGGAGCGCTGAAGAGGGCACGGGTTAAAGGCAAGAGCTGAAAATTTAAACGCTGAGCCGTTGCCATATCGCCTTCGGCAAAGGCCTCAATCAAGGCTTTGACTTCACGCCCTGCAAGATGACTGACCACACTGATCACCCCTTGGCCCCCCAAGGCCAGAATCGGCAGGGTCAGCGGATCGTCGCCACTGAAAACACTAAACTCAGGCAAACGGCGCAGCAATTCAGTAATAAATACCAAATCACCTGAACTGTCTTTGATCGCCACAATATTTTCATGCTCTGCCAAACGACAGACCGTTTCAACGCTCAGCGAAACCCCTGTGCGCCCCGGATGGTTATACAGAATCAGGGGGATAGAGACAGCCTGCGCAACCGCACTGAAATGGCGATAAAGCCCCTCTTGAGAGGGCTTATTATAATAGGGATTTACGACCAGCAAGGCATTTGCGCCAGCGGCTTCAGCCTCCTGTGAAAGCTGAACAGCTTCTGCTGTCGAATAGGAGCCCGTCCCTGCAATCAAGGGAACACGGCCCTTCAAGTGCTGGGAGAGGGTTTCAAAGACTTTCAGCTTTTCAGCATGGCTCAGGGTCGGGGATTCTCCCGTTGTGCCCACAGCGACCAGGGCATCAGATCCCTGGGCTATCAAATAGTCTGCGAGCTGGCACAGGCGTTCTGTATCCAATCTCAGCGCTGGGTCAAAAGGAGTAACCATGGCAGTACAAAGCTGCATATTGAGTTTCAGGCTCATGGTTTTATCGTGCCTCTTAAATTTTCGTTTTCGATCTTAATAATCAGCTTTCTGCCTCAGCCTCCAGCAAACTGGTTACTTTCAGGTCCCGATGGGTCTGAAGCAGGGTATAGTTAAATTCCATCATTTCAATCAAGGTGCTTTCCCGCTCTTGAGGCGGGCAATTTTTTAGTTTTTCGGTTAGGTTTTCAATCTGGGTAAAGAGGTGATTTTCCATATAACTCACATACTCCAGATCAGAGTCATGCTCAGAAATGCGGGGGCGAAAAAAATCACTGAGGTCCACTTCATCTTCATTGCGAACCAGATGGACGCCTCTTTGTTCAAGAATACTGCGTTGCCCCCAAAATTCGTTCAGCAAAAAACGCAGGGTCATGAGCGAGCCATGGGGCAAAAGATAGGGAGAACGCATGACCAGATACAGGGCTTCGCGAAAACTGATCGTATCGGGAACCTCAGTCAAAACCAGACTGCTTAAAGCAAAGCTGGAATCCATGGGCAGATCTTTCAGCAAATCGCGACACAGCCCTTCGACAAAGGCAAAAAATCCGGCATTCATGACGCTGTGCTGCCATTCTTCAATCTCATCTGAAAGCTCAGAGGTCATGCCCCATTCCAGCAGGGGCAAAAAATGGATAAAGAAATCAATCACCGCCCCCTGAAGGGCTTCTGAGAGTTGAAGCTCTGGGGGATGATACAACTGATGAAAGACCTGAAAGCGCTCTTCAAAGAGCTTGCGCGCATCGGGCATCAGAAAGCGTGCCAATGCGAGAAACAAATGACCTGCACTGAGCAGTTTCTGAATATCCTCAACTTGGGCACGTTCGAGGGTCAGAGATTCTTTCTGCTTGCCCATCGTTTTTCTAACAGACTCTTGATCCCGGGCCTGCTGTTTAATAATTTCATCCAGGGCCTGCTTGGAGATCGCACCCATATCAACCAGCAATTGCCCCAAGGGCTTCCCCGCCGGGCCAGTTTGCATCTGAATCGAGAGAGCTTGATTCAATTGTTCACGTTGAATCAGATTTTTTTGAATTAACAATTCACCCAAAGGTTGTTGAATGCCAATGCGGGCCTGCATAAAGGTTTCAAATTCAGCTTGGGTGAGAAAACCAGATTCAACCAGAATTTGGCCTAAAAGTCGCTCAGGATTTTGTTTTTGCATCGAAAGCGCTTGTTCAAGCTGATTCTGGGTCAGCAGGCCACTTTCTAACAATTGCTCGCCAAGGGGCTTGAGCGTATAGACGGAGAGGTTGTGCATGGCGAAAAACAAATCCTTCACGGCAAAGATGACACGGTAAACGCATCGGAGAACTGAATCAGTATACCCTGAGTCGGGGCTGCACCAAAGAGGGTCAGGGGTTGCAGGACTTCTGGCCCCTGTAGGCAGGTGTAAATAAAGCATCATTCTTGGTTGTTATGCTTCAATTCCCCATGATTTTTCAAAATACAAAGCCAGCCCTGTTACAATTAGAAAAAATGGGAAATGACAAAGTATGCATAGCCACCGTACTTCACTGAAAAGTCTTCTATTGTGTATAAGCCTGCTTTTCACTGCCTGCCAGGTCAATCATTCTCAGCAAACGCAACCCTCCCCCAGCACTGGTGAACTGAAATGGTATACCACTTGTGGCGCACCCGTCTGCGGTGCGCCCAACAGCACTCCTGGAGCCAATACCTGTGGCGATAAACAGGAAGGAATGGCCTGTAGCCAAGCAGGAGCGAGCTGTGATCTTGGCAATGATTGTCAGCAGAAACTGGTCTGTGCCAGCTCAGATCCCAAACTTCAACCCGGTGGTTGCCCGATTTCAAAGGCTGAATTCAAACACAAAATTGAAACAGTAACCCCTGCTGCACGGGCCCGTCTGGCCCAAAAACTGCAAAATTTACCCCTGGTCACCTGGCAATACCGTTTTGAACCCCAAGGCCCCCAAAGACTGGGTTTTATGATCAACAAGCACACGCCGCAGGAACTGGTCAAGCCCGATGGCAACAGTGTCGACCTCTATGGCTATCTGTCTTTGGCGGTGGCGGCGCTCCAAGAGCAGCAAAGTCAAATTCAAACTTTAGAAAACCGCATTCAGACCCTCGAAAAGCAGCTCAACCCGCCTAAATGAATATATCTGAAACGCATGGATTGAAGCAATCACACATTCCTAAAATTTTCATCCAATGACACAACTAAAGGCAAAAACTGATGCGGATTGATGCTCAGACACTAAGAGAATTAGAACTTTTCGAAGGACCAGAAGGGGGAACATCTATCTTTGATGGTTTTATACGTACTTTAACGAAAGGGGGGGAGCGTCGTCTTCGCAAGAGGTTTGAAAACCCATTGAAAACCCTTGATGAAATTCTCACGGTTCAACAAACACTACGCTTTCTCCGCCATGAACCTGAGGCCTGGCTGCCCTCTCTCTCAGGACGCCAGGAGCGTCTGATCGAAGAGTATCTATTTTCTGGCATAGAGACAGTGTCAAGCGGATGGCGTGCTCTGGCCGCTATTCAGGGATTGAAACAAACCTTTATTTATCGCCATTTTGACCAGATTGAAGTGGGTTGCCAAGAAACTTGGCGGTGCCTGAGAGATTTTCATCAACTTTGGCAACGGCATCGCCCACGTGAAAAAACGCCCTTACTAGAGAAGATTTGGGGGCAGGCAGAAATACTTTTTTCGGATCAGCAACTTCAGGCTGTTTGGAAGCCAAAGCCAAGCCTCAGTTTTGGCGATATTTTTGTTTTTGACCGCCTATTCCGGGCAAAATGTTTTAGCCAAGTCAAACAATTGATTGGACTCATTTTTGAACTGGACGCATTGACCTCTATGTCCCAAATCTGTAAGGAACTGAGACTTAATTTCCCAGAGTTTGAAAACCATTCTGAACCTCAATTGGAAATTGAAGCATTGGTACACCCGCGTTTGATTCAGGCCATTCCAAACAGTATCAAGCTCGATTCAAAGACACATTTTTTGGTTTTAACCGGCCCCAATATGGGAGGCAAAACGACCTTTCTAAAAGCTTGCGCTCTTGCTGTATATCTTGCCCACCTTGGAATGGGGGTTCCTGCTCAGAGGATGAAGCTCACATGCTTTAAGGGCCTGATGACAAGTTTGCAAAATCACGACAATCTTGAATTGGGATACAGTTATTTTTACAGCGAAGTCCGACGCGTCAAACAAGCTGCAGAACTCATTCGACAAGAAAAGCAAGTATTGGTAATCTTTGATGAACTTTTTCGCGGAACAAATTTGCAGGATGCCTTTGATGCTTCCCTCGAAATTATTCGCCGATTGAGCCTATTTCCGCAGGTTTTGTGCATACTTTCAAGCCATCTTATTGAATTGGTACCACAGATACAGAATTTGCCTGGCATGCAATTTTTCTGCTTTAAAGTCACAGTTCACAAAAACAGTTTTGACTTTGATTATCAGCTGTATCCAGGTATTTCCGAACACAAAATAGGTTTGGCGATACTCAAAAGTGAAGGCGTTCTGGAATTGCTCGAACCCTAACTAATTTTATTTGCTGTGTGATAATGCCAAAATGGTTTTCAGACCCACGTGAAAACGCACTCCGTCTTTAAATTTTGCAGACTCAGCCCGACACTCCAAGATAGCCCATCCTGCCAGGGCAAGGTAAAATAGAGAAAAATGCCCAGGAAACCAGCCATGACTTCATCTTCTTTTCAATTGCCCAAATCAGGCCGCACAAAGGCCGATCTCTTTCAGGACATGCACAAAATCAAAGAAAAGGACGTGAACTGGAAAGAGGGCAAAGTCTTCAGTCTGGTTTTTTATGCCGGAGAAGATATTCTCGAAGTGCTGAAAGAAGCCCACCAGATGTTCATGTCTGAAAACGGCTTGAACCCCGGAGCCTTTCCCAGTTTGCGCAAATTTGAAGCGGAAGTGGTCGCCATGGTGGCAGGCCTCTTGAATGGGGATTCAGAAGTGGTAGGCAATATGACCACCGGCGGAACCGAGAGCATTTTGCTGGCAGTTAAAACAGCCCGTGATTATGCCCTCAGCCGCTTTCCCGATTTAAGAGAACCCGAAATCGTTCTGCCTCTCAGTGCGCATCCTGCCTTTGAAAAAGCCTGCCATTATTTCAACCTCAAGCCCGTGCATATTCCCCTGCGGGACGACTACCGTGTTGATATTTCGGCCTTTCAACGGGCCTTGAGCAGCAAGACGGTTCTGGGCGTGGGTTCGGCCCCAGCCTATCCCCACGGTGTAATGGATCCGATTGAAGAACTTTCAGAAATTTGCCGGTCACGGGAGATTCCCTTTCACGTCGATGCCTGTGTCGGCGGGCTGATGTTGCCCTTTGTACGCAAACTGGGATATCCGATTCGTGAGTTTGATTTCCGCCTGCCCGGTGTCACCTCGATTTCAGCAGATTTACATAAATACGGCTATGCGGCCAAAGGGGCCTCGACCGTCCTTTACCGCTCAGCAGAACTCTGGCGGCATCAGTTCTATGTCTATACTGACTGGCCAGGCGGCATTTATCCCTCTCCCACCATGACCGGAACCCGTGCCGGCGGAACCATTGCCGCGGCCTGGGCTGTCATGAACTATCTGGGGGAAGAGGGCTATCTGCGCATCGCCAAAGAGGTCATGGAAGCCACCCGCTGGCTGATGCAGGAAGTGAATAAGATTGAGGGCTTACATGTGATCAGCAATCCCGAAATGAGCATTTTCGCGATTGGCTCAGAGGAATTGGATATCTATGCCGTGGGAGACGAAATGACCGTTCGGGGCTGGCATTTGGATCGCCAGCAGAATCCAGCCTGTTTGCACATGACCGTCAACCATGGCCATGTCCAGAGCACACGACAGTTTATCGCCGATTTGGAAGCTTCGGTGGCCGCAGCGCGAAAGCTGAGCTGGAGCAATGTCTCTTCAAAAGTGCAAGTCTCTTTGGTAAGAGGCCTCTCTCGCCTGCTGCCAGAAAAAGTATTCAGCCAGGTACTCTCCAAATCCAATTCGGCCGGCCCCAAAGGGGGACAGGTTCCCAAGCGAACAGCCGCCATGTATGGCATGATTGGCTCCTTGCCCAACCGGGGCGATGTGGAAGAAATGGTTCTCGACTTTATGGAAACCACCTACCGGCCCGACCCCCCTGAAGGCAAAAAAACACGTAAAAAACCCACGAAATAAACAAGGAATTTTGTAAGATGCAAATTTATCACAATCCCCGCTGCAGCAAAAGTCGTGAAACCCTAGCTCTTTTACAGGAAAAAGGTGCAAAGCCCGAAATTATTGAATACCTAAAAACACCCCCCAGCGCAAGAGAACTGGATCAGATCTGCCAAAAACTGGGAATAGAACCTCAAGCTTTGATTCGCAGCAAAGAAGCGCTTTTCAAAGAATTGGGGCTCAGTTTAAAAGATACACGCAGTCGCAACGAGTGGCTCAAAATCTTGGCGGAGCATCCCAGTTTGATCGAACGCCCAATCGTAGTGGCGGGTTCGAAAGCGGCACTGGGTCGCCCTCCTGAAAATGTACTGGACTTGATTTAAGCTTTTACTTCGGCTATCCGTTCGTTTCAGAGACGGGCACCGCCAGAAGAGTAAAACTAAAAAAATCTACTTCTTTCTGAAAATCCTGGCTTGAAAATTGTTCAGTGATAAACTCAATCAGCTCAGGTTTGGCAAACCCCTTAAAAATATGCATAAGAATGGGATAACTGAGAAAGTCTGCCTCAGGTGGATAATAGCTTGTCTCAAAGGGCTCCGTTAAACTTCGCACAAAGGGAGAATCCTTCTCAGGGAGACGGTGTTTATGAACAGCCTGCACCTGATAGCCCTGGTTTCGTAAAGCACTGTCCAGGGTTTTCAGACTAAAACGAAACAGACTTTGGGTTTGTTCCAAACTGCCACCATGGGTTTCCCAACCTTTAAGCAAAGCCACAAGCCGGGCCCAGGTCGCTATATTTTCAACAACCAGGAGAATGGGTTTTCGCCAGGAGCGAATTCTGGCCCAGGCCGCTGAAGCAAAACCCAGTTTTTCTAAGGTATGGGTAAGCAAAATGAAATCTGCAGAAGTTTGCTCTGGCAGTGGATCTGCCCAAAAGAGGCTTTCAAGACTATAATCCTGTTCCAATTGGTGTTGCAGAGGCATATCTCCCCTGTGAATCTCAGTGATACGCGAATTTACAGGAATCATTTGTCGTATCGCTGGAGCCACGCAATTTTGAAAATAATACATCTGAAGACATCGAAATACTGACTGAATCATAAGATGAAACGAAGAGCGGCGTTTAAGAGAAACAAAGGTCTCTTGGTGAAATTGAACCAACTCATCCAGACTATAATATTGATTAAGATGCAGATATTGACCTGTTTCAAGCGATTGATAGCTGAAGCTGTCCCAATTTTGATACTCAGCATCAATCAGTCCGCGCTCCTGTGCTTCAGCCCAAACAGCCGTTCCAGGCGTAGCGATCAAGGGAAAAATACCTGTCACGGGCATGATTGGACGGTTGCGATCAATAAACCAATAGGTTTTCGCCAAATCTTCACGGCTTTCAGGCGGCGCCCCAATAATAAAATACCCCCCGACATGAATTCCATATTTTCGACAAAGGTCTAGCGATTCCTGATTCCTGGCGACTGTCGATTTTTTATCTTTGAGATACCGTAAAACTGGGTCAGAACCCGCTTCAAAACCAAAAGACATGACCGCAATATTCATGCTTTTAAGAATTTGGCAATATTCCTCATCGAAAAAACTTGCTTTGGACATACAACCGAAGGTAACGCGGGTATGAAGTTTTTCAGCGCGAATTTGATCGGCGATTTCTTTAAGACGGGATTTTTTCGTCACAAAAAGATCGTCTGTAATGCGTAAATGGGTAAGATTGGGAAAGCGTCTGAGAATATCTTCAATATCCATCATGACCCTGTCTACTGAATGGTAGCGCACCAGATTGGCTGTTTTGCTGTACATGCAAAATCCACAGGTAAAAGGACATCCCCTCGAAGTTGAGAGTGCGGGCATCCAAGAAATAGTCTCATTTTCTTCGGGCCAAAAGGCTGACATCAGGGAGCGATCAGGCAAGGGCAAAGCGTCAAGGTCTGGGATGCGTTGCCCGCAAGAGGAACGCTCAAGTTGACCTGCTTCATTCCAAAAAATCAAACCCGGCAGGCTGCGAAAGGCAGTCGGATTCCATTCATTCTTCAGAAAAAGCTTGACCAGCTCTTCCATGACAAGCTCTCCCTCACCGATTACCCCCAAATCCATGCAAGAATCAAGGTTTTCAGGCAAAGAGGAGATATGGGGCCCACCCAATAAGATCGGAACTTCAGAGCCCAAGGCATTGCGAATACGTCGTGTCCCTTGCAAGGCCTGACCATAGGCATAAGTAAAGGCAGACACGCCCACCAGATCAGGTTGGCGTTGGATCAGCAAATCAGCATCGAGTTCCATAAAAATTTCTTCAATTTCAGGAAACTTCAGCTTAAGATATGCTGCAATATATCCCAAACCCAAACTGGGACCACTGTATTTGATGGTCGGATCACTGTAGCTCCCAGGCGCATAAAAGCCAATTTTCACGTTAAACTCATTACAGAACAGAATGCCTTAACTCTAGAGCAAGCAAGAGCCAGAAGACAAGCAAAGTCTGAATTTTTCAGCTGTTCAAGCGTGAATCAAAACCAACTAGCCCTTGCGTACCAAATAATGCTGAGACTCCAGTGCAGCAATCACCCCATTTTGCAGAGCTTCAATCTCTTCAGGCCCCAGGGTATGATCGGCAGCCGCAAACGTCGTCGTAAACGCCAAGCTTTTTTGATCTGCGCCCAGGTTATCCCCTCGGTAGATATCAAAGAGTTTGACCTGTTTAACCCGTTCAGGGGAAGAAGCCTTGATACAGGCCTCGACATCGGCAATCAAGGTTTTTTCAGGGCAAATCAAAGATATATCAAAGGGAACCGTAGGGTATCTCTGAACCCCAGCAAAATGGTAACCGGCCTGGGGCAGGGTCAACAGAACGGAAACATCCAGTTCCAAGAGTCCCACACCCGCTTTGATGCCAAAATTTTCTGCAATTTGGGGGTGAAGCTGAGTTAATTGGCCTATTTGGGTCTGCCCCAGAAAAATTTCAGCCGTGCGGCCAGGGTGGCTCCAAGGAGAAAGAGCATCGGCTTTTGCGGGAGGATAAACTTTCAGTTCTCCCGCCAGATTGAGTTGGGCAAGCAAATGCTCAGCCTGGCCCTTGATGGCATAGAAGGCTTGATCTGAGCCCCCTTTCCAAGCGGCATCACAGAGCAGGGCGCAAAGCGCAAAACTTTCATGTTCAAAATGCGTATTGGCCTTGGCTTCAAGCTGAAAAATACGATCCACTTCATAAATCGCAAACGCTTTCTTGAAGCGTAAATTTTCAGCTGTAATTTTGAGCATATTCGGAACCAAAGAGGTACGCATCAGGTTCTGATCAGAGGCCAGCGGATTGGCCAAAGCCAAATGCCCTTCTGACGTCAGCCCACATTGCTGCAAGAGCTTTTCACCCACAAATGCGTAATTATACACTTCACTGAAGCGCAAAGACCCAGAAAGAATCTGGCGCAAGCGCAGAATCAGCGTGTGCAGGGCACTGGGCTGAACGGGTTCAACTGGCGTGAGCGGGGCCAGCGGCGTAATATTGTCATAGCCAAAAACCCGACCGACTTCTTCGACCAAATCTTCAGGAATCGCGATATCACCCGTGGCCCGCCAGGAGGGAACACGCACCTGCAGTTGATCTTCCTGAGTTTCAACGCCAAAACCCAAACGGGTGAGAATGCCTTCAATCTGAGCTGAGGGCAGCTCTGTTCCCAGTTTGCGGTTGATCCAGCTGTAGCGGGTTTCAATCAAAGGTGTTTCATGGCTGGAACGATCGTGATCCGCCAAAGCACTCACCACCTTGGCCTGGGGACAGATCTTTTTCAGCAATTCTACAAAACGACGCACACCTGTTTCGGTCTGAACAGGATCCAAACCCTTTTCAAAGCGCATTGAGGATTCTGTGCGAATCGCCAGCTTAGCAGCCGTACGCCGCACACTGGTGGGGTGAAAATTGGCAGATTCAAGCACCATGGCTGTGGTGGAGCTATCCACTTCACTGTTGGCTCCGCCCATCACACCCGCCAAGGCCACCACCTTTTCCTGGTCGGCAATTACCAGCATATCCGAACTCAGGCTGTGTTTGCCTCCATCCAGGGCTTCAAAGGCTTCAGCTTCGGTGGCCATTCGCACCCCAATCGCGCCTTGAAGTTTGCTGCGATCAAAAGCGTGAAGGGGTTGCCCCACTTCATAGAGCACGTAATTGGTAAGGTCGACAATATTGTTGACCGATCGTGCCCCCACCGCTTCAAGACGCTCCACGAGCCAATCAGGTGAAGGGCCTACCTCAATGCCGTCTATCACCAGGGCGTTATAGCGCGGACAGAGATCGGCTGGGGCCAAAACTTCAACCGGATAAACAGGCCCGGAAGCTGGGTCTAGCACAGCCAAAGCCATGGGTTTGAGCGGTTTTTCATAGATCGCAGCGACCTCACGGGCAAAGCCATAATGCCCCCAGAGATCGGGTCGGTGGGTCAGCGATTTATTGTCGATATCAAAGACAGTATCGTTGCCATGGGCCTCACTGCCTTCGATTTCAGCAGTGGCCATGGTCAATTTCAACCCCAAAGGTTTGGGGGCATCAGGAATTTCAACGTATTCAGCAAGCCAGTGATATGAAAGTTTCATTAGAATTGCTCCAGGAACTGCAGATTTCCGCTTTGAAAATAGCGGATGTCATTGATGCCATAACGCATCATTACCAGGCGATTGAGGCCCAGACCAAAGGCAAAACCTGTATAGACTGAAGGGTCAATATCACAGGCTTTGAGAACATTGGGGTGAATCGCGCCACAGGGCAAAAGCTCCACCCAACCTTCATATTTACAGACCGGACAGCCTTCCCCGCCACAAATCAAGCAGTTAATATCCAATTCAAAACCAGGCTCCACAAAGGGAAAAAAGCCTGGCCGCAGACGCACCTTGACTTCACGCTGAAAGATTTCTTTGAGCAGTACTTTCATAACATAGATCAGGTGAGCCACGGAAATATCCTTATCCACCATCAAGCCTTCCACCTGGTAAAAGGTATTTTCGTGAGAAGCATCGGTCGCTTCATAACGAAAAACACGTCCCGGTGAAATACCGCGCAAAGGCGGAGTTTGCCCCTGCATGGCACGGATCTGGATCGATGAGGTATGCGTACGCAAGAGACGGCCATTGGTCAGCCAGAAAGTATCCTGCATATCTCGGGCCGGGTGATCGGCAGGAATATTCAGGGCTTCAAAATTGTGATAGTCATCTTCGAGTTGGGGGCCATCAAAAACCTGAAAGCCCATGGAACGGAAAATCGTTTCAATTTCGTATTGGATTTGCGTAATTGGATGCAGGTGTCCTTGCGGAGGTTGTATCCCCGGTGCGGTGACATCGATCCATTCTTTTTGATCTAGATCTGTAAACTTATTGGCTTTGAGTTGATGTTTGCGGGACTCGAGGGCCTCCTCCACGGCCTGTTTGAGGGCATTCACCAACTGTCCAGCCACAGATTTTTCTTCGGCACTGAGCTTGGCCATTTCCTGAAAAAAGGCCCGCACAGCTCCTTTTTTGCCCAGGTAATGAATACGCAAGGCTTCAAGGGTGGCTTCATCGGAAGCCGATGTAATTTCGGCAAGGGCTTGGGTTTGAAGGGTGTTGATCTGTTCTTTCATAGGGGGGTATTTTACCATGAGTCGCCTAAGATACGTGAAAATGAAACCCACTCAAGCGTGAAGACCTGAAGATGCCTGAAATAAAATATCCAGTTCATCGTTTGTTTCACGGTCGGGTAGAGCCTGTAAAACCCAAAATACTTAAGCCCAGGTTATTTTTTTTCTAACTTTAGCTTTAAACAGGCAATATTCAAACCTGTTTTTGCGATGAAATGATTATTCCAATAGCGTAGGAGATTTTCACATGAAAGTATTTGCCCGTTTACTTCCCCTGGCCCTCTTAACTGCCTGTGCAGGTCAAACCCTTCCTCCGGCCATGACCCAAGCAGCCCTCAACCCCAGTTTAAATCGCTTTTCTACCCCAGCCTTGCGCAGTTTCAGTGCGGGCACCAGCCAACGCAAATTTCCCCACGGCCTGGGATTGAACCTGCAAGGCAGTCAGCCCATGCGTGAAGATGGTCAAACCTTCTCTATTATGGCCAATCGCCCCCAAGTGGTCGATTTGCGCCCAGGATTTTCTCCCATTTATAACCAAGGGGCCACCAATGCCTGCGTCGGATTTTCTTCAATCGGAGGCTTCGGTGAATACTTCGCCCGCAAACGCGGTTGGAATATGCGTTTTTCTCCCCGTTTTCTCTGGAATATGGGTCGCAAAATGGAAGGCACCCTGGCCGAAAACACCGGCATGATGATTTCTGATGCCCAACGCATTCTGGATGCCTATGGCATGATGCCTGATCAATCCTTCCCCTTCCCTGTGCTCGATCCTGAACAGAATCCTGCCCTTTTCAACCAGTTGCTGACAGAGCAACCCAATAGTGCTCAAATTGCAGAAGCCAAGAAATTCAGATTTTCTCAAGGTTGGAAGCAAATCAATACGGTTTCAGCCATGCGTACGGCACTGGCCGATGGCAAACCCGTCGTCTTTGGGATTGCTGTTTTCAGAAGCATTGGCATGACAGGCCCCGACGGTCTGATTCCCAATCCGGGTCCCAACGATGAGTTCTTGGGCGGACACGCAGTGGTGGCAGTGGGTTATGACAATACCCGCAAGGTCTTTATTATTCGCAATTCCTGGGGCCAGGAGTGGGGAGACAAAGGCTACGGCTATCTCTCCTACGATTTCTTCCGTTCTGTTTTGAAAGTTGCTCCGGCCTACGCTGGCTTTACTGTCAAATAAATTACAGCTACTGAAAAATTCAATACCAAGAGGCTCTTTCGGGGGCCTCTTGATGTATGCATCTAAATCTAAACTATTCTCCTGATTTCAGAAACAGAAACTGCTCCACGCAAAACAAATCAGCAGGTTGCTCAACCGATTATGAATACTAATTTAGTGGGTTCTTTATGCTTGAACCTGCTCAATCAAAGCTGAGCTTTAAAAAGCGAAAAAGTTGAGCGATGATTTACAATTCAAGTTCAGCAAGGGCCTTCAAGCTATTTAAACGCTCTCCCAAACGGGTGTTTCGGCGGCGCAGCCGATCATTTCTGACCGCAAGCTCCACCGCCTGCGGATCCCCCAAAAGGATCAACAGGCGTTTGGCGCGGGTCATGCCTGTATAGAGCAGGTTGCGCTGCAACATGACATGGTGCTGACGGGTCAAGACCATGACCACCACAGAGAATTCAGCCCCCTGGGCCTTGTGAATGGTCAAAGCATAGGCCAAATCCAGTTCCTGCAAATGCTCGTCTTCTAAGATTAAAGTCTTGTCGGCAAAGGCCACTTCCAGTTGCCTGTTCTCAGCATCCAGGCTAAGAATCTTGCCCAAATCCCCATTAAAAATTTCCTGATCATAGTTATTTTTAAGTTGAATCACCCGGTCACCCGGTCGAAAGACATGGTTGCCCAGTTTTAATTCGGGTTTTTCAGCAGCGGGGGGATTCAAAGCCTCCTGGAGCACAAGATTGAGAGCTTGGGTACCGATTGGCCCCCTGCGCATGGGGCACAGCACCTGCAGATCATCGAGGGCATGACCAGCTGCGGGCAAACGGCGCGAAACCAAATCCTGCAATTGGGCGAGTGTCTCCTCAGGAAACTGGGTAGGAATAAAAAATGCATCTTCCTCACGGTGACGTCCTGCTGGTGGCAGGAGCACAGGCGCTTCGCCATGGTTGACCCTGTGGGCATTGCTGACAATTCGACTGGCCTGGGCCTGGCGATAAATTTCTGTCAAATGCACTGAAGGCACTCCCCCAGAGCCAATCAATTCAGCCAATACAGCCCCAGGCCCCACAGAGGGCAATTGATCGGCATCGCCAATCAGAATCAGACGGGTTTGATCCGTGAGGGCCTGAAGCAAATCCGCAAAGAGTTCCATATCCACCATCGAAACTTCATCCAAGAGAATCAAATCGGTACTGAGTGGATTGCTGGCGTCGCGCTGAAAACTGCGACTGTGGGGGTCAAACTCAAGCAATCGGTGAAGCGTTAAGGCCTCTTCTCCCGTCACCTCACTGAGACGTCGGGCCGCTCTTCCGGTGGGAGAAGCCAATTTAAACCTGCGCTTGTGGTCCTGAAACCAGGCGAGGATCGCCTTACTCACAGTGGTTTTTCCGGTTCCAGGCCCCCCTGTTAAAATAAAGACCTTGTTTTGAATCGCCTCACGAATGGCTAATTTCTGGCCTTCAGCAAACTGCATCTGATGGGTTTGTTCGTAGGTCTGCACCCAAGTTTCAAAGGCCTCTGGCTCGAGGGGTTCTGGATGGGCCAAAAGCGCCATGAGTCGCTCAGCACTTTCCTGTTCGGCCTCACCATATTTCATTAGGTAAATATCATACAGTGGTTTTTGACCCGCTTCTGTTTTGCGGGGCTCAGGCCAAAGTTCGCGTTTTTCCATCAGCAAATCAAGCGCTGGCACCAAAGCGACCGGTTTGACACGCAACAAACGTTCACCACTTGCGATCAGGTTTTCAAGTGGAAGATAGAGATGCCCCTCTCGACTGGCCTGGTGTAGTAAATGCTTCAGCCCGGCCTGAACCCGTTCGGGCTGCTCGGGTTGCCAGGGAAGCCCCTGTCTTTCAGCCAGATTCTTGGCGAAGGCATCCGCCTTTTCAAAGCCAAGGCCCCAAAAACGACTCAAATCATAGGGGCGGGTCTGTAAAAAATTGAGCGTTCCGGCTCCGTACTCTTTAAACAGACGGGGGCCCAAGCTCGCAGAGAGACCATGGGCCTGTAGAAACTGCACGATCGGATGCAGACCCCGGTGCGCTTGCCAGCTCTGCATAATCTGTTCGCGTTTGCGCGTACCAATCGAAGGCACTTCTTCCAGTCGCTCGGGTTGAAGATCCAAAATCATCAAGGTCTCTTCGCCAAAATGGCGCACGATTTTATGGGCCGTTGCGGGCCCAATGCCTTTGATCAAGCCCGTTGCCAAGAAATCCTCAATGCCCTCAGAGCTGGTGGGCATGACGGTCTCATAAAACTGAACCTTGAATTGTTTGCCAAAACGGGGGTGGCGAATCCATTGTCCTTGAAAGCGCAGCAGATCTTTTTCTTTGACCAGGGGCATTTCACCCACCACGGTGACCACCACCTGGGTCTCCAAATCTTTGCATTGCAGCACGGTATACCCCGATTCTGGAGATTGAAAACTGATCTCCCGAACCCGGCCCTCAAAAGTATGGAGAGTAGCAGATGAGACTGGGGACATGGTATTCACTATAGCGAAAAACAGCAGGCTGTACAACGCTGTATGCAGAGAAAGACGGGCAGAATTTTCTCAGGTATACTGATGCAACAAATAGCAAGCTCAAGAAGCGAAATTTTTCAATGAGGAAACGTCCCCAATGGCCGGAAGCAGTCTATTAGCTCTGATTGATGATATTGCCACGATTCTGGATGACGTGGCCGCCATGACCAAGGTCGCAGCCCAAAAAACAGCAGGCGTTTTGGGAGATGATCTGGCTCTGAACGCAGAACAAGTGGCAGGTGTACGTGCAGAACGCGAACTGCCTGTGGTCTGGGCTGTTGGGGTCGGCTCACTCAAAAACAAAATTGTCCTGATCCCCCTTGCGCTTTTGATCAGCGCCTTCGCTCCCTGGGCCGTCACCCCCCTGCTGATGTTGGGAGGTGCCTATCTTTGCTACGAAGGTGTTGAAAAACTTGCACATAAATTTTTACACAGCGCAGAAGAAGACGCCGCGCATGAAGCTGAATTGGCCGAAGCACTTGAAGATCCCCAAGTGGATCTGGCTGCACTCGAAAAAGAAAAAATCAAAGGGGCCATTCGCACCGATTTTATTCTTTCAGCTGAAATCATTACGATTGCACTGGGAACCGTTGCCACAGCCCCATTTATGAGCCGTCTGCTCGTCTTGTCAGGGGTCGGCTTCTTGATGACGATTGGCGTCTACGGGATTGTCGCTGGCATCGTTAAACTCGATGATATCGGGCTCTATCTCTGCAAAGACACCCCCAAGGGGCCTGCCCCGGCGTTTAACCGCATGATCGGCAAAGGCTTGGTTCTGGCAGCCCCCCGCCTGATGAAACTTCTTGCGATTTTGGGAACCATTGCCATGTTTACGGTCGGGGGCGGAATCCTGACCCATGGGATTCACAGTGTACATGACTGGATTCATGCCTTTGCGCATGGAACTCATGAGATTCCCCAAATTGGACATTTCCTTGAAGGGCTGTTGCCAACGGTTCTGGATGCCCTTTTTGGTATTGTGGCTGGCATTGTGGTTCTGCTTGCGGTTACTGGCCTGAGCAAAATCAAAGCAGCAGGCAAAGCAAAACCGTCCCAGAGCTAAGCCAAGCCAGTTCACAGCCTGAAGCCCCGTTTCAAAGCTCTCGGGTATAATAGGGATATTGAAAGTGAATTGAGGAGTTGCCCATGACAGAAGATTTGCGTGCAAAACTTGGCCCTTTAGCTGCTCTTGCCGGCGTATGGGAAGGCAGCAAGGGAGACGATATTGCCCCCAGTGATGACCGTGGCATCGAAAACAATAAATACCGTGAGCATCTTGTACTTGAACCCTTTGGCCCCGTCGACAACCATGAACAGCAACTCTATGGCCTGCGCTATACCACCATGGCCTGGCGTCTTGAAGCACAGGATTCTTTCCACGATGAAGTGGGCTATTGGCTTTGGGATCCTGCCGAGAAACAGGTCATGCGCTGTTTTATCGTTCCCCGTGGCGTGACCGTTCTGGCTGGGGGCACAGTGGAGCCCGATGCCAAAGCTTTTAAACTCAGTGCCGAGCTGGGTTCCGAAACCTATGGTATCTGTTCCAATCGCTTTCTCGATCGCGAATTTAAAACCCTTCGCTATGATTTAAGCGTGACCGTTCATGAAGATGGCAGTTTCAGCTACCTTGAAGACACCCAAATGAAAATGAAAGGCCGTGATGAAATTTTTCATCATACCGATCAAAACACCCTGAAAAAAATCAGTGACTGAATCCTTCTCTTTTCGCCTGATGGAAGATCAGGCGAAAATTCTCAAGCATTACCAGGGGGGCCACTGTGCTGTTCTGGCAGCTCCAGGGGCGGGTAAAACCACCTTGATTTCCCATTTGGTGGCCGATTGGGTACAAAACAAAAAAATTCCTGCCCGCCGAATTCTGGTCTTGACCTTTACCGAAAGTGCGGCAAGCGAATTTGAAACCCGCACCCAAAATCTCTTGCAGGGGCAAATTGCCCAGCCTGTATTTTCAACGATTCACGCCTTTTGCAATAAAATCTTAAGGCAGCTGCATTCTGCCTATAGCCAGAGGGAAGTCTTAACCGAAGAGCGCAAATATGCGCTGGTTGAAGAAATTCTGGCCCAACTGCATTTGGGGCACTCTCAACTGGACTATGTGCGCATGACCGCAGATATTCTCTTGCCCCGCTATCGCCACAAACCTTTCAGAAAACCCATTCATGCCCTTGAAGAAGTCGGGGATCTGACAGGGGTTCCCAGTGAACACCAGGAATTGCTTTTTTATCTGCCACAAATTTTAGAAAAATATCAAATTTTACTCGCCGAAGCACAGTTCATTGATTACGATATGATGATCACAGAAACCCACAGACTGCTGCTCGAACATCCCTTTGCGCTTCAACATTTGCAGGTGCGTTATCCCTGGATTATTGAAGACGAAGCTCAGGATTCAAATCCTACGCAAAGTGCAGTGCTTGAACTTTTAGCTGGAGAAAAGGGCAATCTTTTGCGCGTGGGTGACCCCAATCAAAGCATTTATGGTTTCAATGGCGCAGACTATCGCCGTCTGACTCAATTTGCCGAGCGCTCAACAAGTTTTCCCATGGGGCAGAGCAACCGCTCCTCAGCCCCTTTGATGGCCCTCGCCAATGCCTATTTGAAGCACTATGCTCAAGCCTTTCCTTCGCAGGTTGAAATTCGGGCTGGCCTTAAGAATCCTGAGCCAGGCTGGATATGGATCAAAGAGTATCCCAGCCTCAACAAAGAAATTACGGCCCTTGCACAGGCTTGCCAAACCCTTCTGGAGCAAAACCAAACCCTGGCCATTCTCTGCCGCACCAATCTGAGCTGTGTCTGGCTTCAGCAGGAACTCAGTCAGGCCCAATTGCCCCTTCAACTACACAATGAAAGTCTGGGACATTTTTTTCGCTCTCCGCTGATTCATGTCTTGCGGGATCTGTTCAAATACCTCTTAAAACCTGATGATTTTCCCAACCTGCAACAATTTCTCTGTGGCTGGGGTTATCCCCGAGCAGCCTTGAATGCACTTTTTGCAAATCACAGTGTACGGGAAGGACTTGAGGCCTTGGCCCAGGGCAGCCTCTATACCCCTGAGTTGGAGCGCGAAAGTTGGCAAAGCTTGCAGCGCTTGGCACAGGATCTTTTATACCTGATTCACCATCTGCATTATCCTGTCTCCTATCTCTTGGAATGGATCGCTGGCCATCTGCTTTCAGAGAACCGGGACCAATTTCAAATAAGACTCTTGCATCAACTCTGGCTCAAAACCCGTTGGAACAGCTCGGCACAATCACTTGAAGCATTTTTACATTGGTTAGAAAAAACGGGCCTGCGTAAAATTCGACAGATCATGGCCCCTCAAGAAGAAGAGGCGCAACTGACAGCCCCTGGCAAGGTTCATTTATTAACCGTCCACCGCGCCAAGGGCCTCGAATGGGATGCTGTCCTCATGCCCCTTTTCCAATTTGGTCAGCCCTTCAGCTCGCAGGATCAGGAATTGCGAACCCTGCTGGCGGCACTTCAGGAGGGCCTTCCCTACCAAGCGATGTTGGATACGCTCGCCCTCGAAGAAGAAACAGAAAGTATCCGCTTGGTCTATGTCGCACTCACCCGCGCGAGGCGTTTTCTGATGCTAAGTTGCAGCCGCGAACGTAAGCCAGAAGCCGGGCTGTGGCAAGCTCCAGCCTCGCCCCTGTTTCAAAGCCTGCGTAACTGGTATACAATGCACAAAGCGGATTCAGACCAATCTTAATTCGTACCCAACCTTGCGGAGGTGATCTTCATGAGTCAGACAGAAGCAGATATTCCTGCAGATGCAGAGCGAAAACGCCTTCGTTGCCGGTATTGCCACAAGAATAATGCCTATTGGGATAATCATGATAAGGCCCCCAACTGCCGGCGTTGTAAACTTCCCCTTTCTGAAGAACCGCATTTAAAATGGCAGTTTGTGGATCCCGATGCCTATGCCCATCCACTCGATCGCCAGGCCCTTCAAGCCCTGCGTCAGATCCCCGGCATCGATATGATCTTGAAAAAACTTTTGGCCCTGACCGTTGAGCGCATGATACGTGTAGCGTGCAATGCCAACAGTCTTCAAGTGGGGCCCGATCAATTCCCTGATTTGGATGCAAAACTTGAGGTTGTCTGTCAAACCCTCAATGTGAGAAAACCAAAACTCTATGTTTCTGTCACCGATAATTTTGGTGGCATCGCCATGAATGCCGAGACTTCTGGCACTGAAGATCCCTTTATCATCATTTATGCCGGACTTTTGGAGCGCTTAAGTGATGAAGAATTACTGGCCGTTTTGGCCCATGAAGTCGGCCATATCCACTGCCAACACCTGCTCTACCGCGCTGCGGCGATTACCTTGCTGCTGATCACCCAAGGTGTTTTAAATGCGGCTGGAATTGGCGCTATTTTAGGCACAATTGGCATGCCGATCCAAATGGCACTTCTCATGTGGAGCCAAAAAGCAGAACTAAGCTGTGATCGGGCTGCCTTACTGGTAACCCAAAACCCCCGTGTGGTCATGAGCGCACTCATGAAATTGGCAGGGGGAAGCCTCAAGGGAGAAGCCAATCTGGATGCCTTTATCAAACAAGCCAAAGAATTTGAACGCGCCTATGAAGAGGATTTTCTGGATAAGTTTTGGACTCTGATGCTTGCCAGCCGTTCCACCCATCCCTTTCCCGTCTGGAGAATATCTGAAATTATCAAATGGACCGAAGATCTTTCGCCCAAAAGCTACCAGGCCTTGCTGCGGTCTGAAAAACAAATTCTTCCCCCTGAGCCCTGAACCCAGTAAACTGGCGTATGCTTAAACATTCGATCGAAAATCCTGAGCGCATTCAAAGCGCATTGACGGGCTGTCTTTTGGGCACTGCTTTAGGCGATGCACTGGGCTTGCCAAGCGAAGGCCTCTCCTATCGGCGCCAACATGCCATGTTTCCTGACCTGGAGCACTATCATTTTATTTTTCGCCGTGGCATGTTCTCAGATGATACGGAACATCTGACCTTGGTGGCCCAGGCCTTGATTGGTGCCCAAGGCAACCCAGCCGTATTTGCACGCAAGCTTTCCTGGAAACTGCGCTTTTGGCTCTTGGGCTTGCCAGCTGGCATTGGGCTCTCCACCCTGCAGGGAATCATCAGACTCTGGTTGGGAATCAGCCCGCTTGAATCCGGTGTTTTTTCAGCGGGAAACGGCCCCGCCATGCGCGCCTCGCTTTTGGGAATCTTATTTTTAGAAGAACCCGATGTTTTAAAACACTATAATCGGATCTCAACCCGCATGACCCATACCGATCCCCGTGCCGAATTTGGCGCCTTGGTATTGGCAGTGGCAGCAGGCATGGCCGCGCGTTCAGATCATGTGGAGCCCAGAGAATTTTATCAGCAAATCCGCCAGATTTTGCCTGAAGAAGCCCATGATTTACTCTTGCTGATGGAGCAAGCGGTTCGCAATTTCGAAGCACGCAAAACCCTGTCTGAATTTTTAGCCGGACTCAAATGTGAAAATGGAATTTCTGGCTATATCTATCACACAGTCCCCGCCGTAATTTATACTTGGTTTAAAAACCAGGGCAATTTTCGCCGGGGGGTCAGCGATATCATCCGATGTGGCGGTGATACAGATACCACAGGCGCACTCTTGGGGGGAATCATTGGCGCACAGATCGGCCATGAAAAGCTGCCCTCAGAACTTTTGAAACGACTTTGGGAATGGCCCCGCAATGTTGAATGGATTCAAGCGCTGGGTGAACGTCTGGGGCAAACCTGTCTGCTGGGAGAACCCCAACCTGAACTGCCACTCAATTGGCCAGGAGTCTTGTTGCGCAATTTCGTTTTTCTCTTGATCGTGATTATTCACGGTTTTAGAAGGTTTTTACCCCCCTATAAATAGCTTTCTGACTTTACGTCTAAATTGTAAGAAAGCTACAATAGAAGAATCTGGATCAAGCAAAATCGAGGAATCATCTATGCGTTATGCTCATCTGCCCCTGAAGACCGCCCTCAGTCTCCTGCTCATCAGCAGCATGGCGGCTTGCCAAATTCCAGTAAATGGCCCCATAGCCACTGGCCAGATGGTGTTTAAATTTCAACTGCCTGAGCAGGCCCAACACAATTTCGCCATTCAGGCCATCCCCCCTGAAACGCTCAGCTTTGAAATTCAGATTTCTGGAGCCGGGCTCTCTGAAGCCAAAATAGTCAAAGTAGCTTTCACAGCCAAAGAATCACAAGTTTCCCACACTGTCACAGATCTCCCCACGGGGGCCAAGACCGTCAAGATTCTGGCTTATGATCAAAACAAAACCTTGGCTACTGCCACTCAAGACGTAGAAATAACCGCCTCACAAACCACACAGGCGATCTTTGAACTCAAATCAAATCTTCACGATCTTGATTTGAAATTGCCCCAAAATCCCCCCATCGAAATTCAAACCGAAATGAAAATTTCAGGGGATGGCTATTTAAGTAGCGCAACGCTGAAGGGTAAGTTTTTACCAGGCAACAATACTCTCAATTTCAAAGATATCCCCGCAGGCAACCAAAAACTCAGTTTGACATTCAGTCTTCAATTAACGGGTCGCACCCTCACCTCCTCGCCTTTGGAACGTGATCTGAAGGGCAATTCAGGCGAAACCAGCACCCTTTCGCTCAGTTTGAATCAGATTGCCAATGCCTTTATTCCTAGCCTGCTGGCCATCAACCCTGCTGAATTGAAAAGTCTGATCAATGAAATTCCTGAAGAATTAATGGCCGTTCTGCGCGCCAACGCGGCTTTGGCAGCCCTGCTCAATACCCAGCCCAGTGCCAGCCCCACGCCTCAATCCAGTGCAACACCCAGTGCCCAACCCAGCCCTGAGCCCACTCCGACCCCCACGCCTCAACCCCGCGCCTTGAATCTTGAAGTGATAGACGGCCGTGTGATTTTCCGATCGATTCAAATCTTGAAGGAAAATGTAGAAACTCTGGTCGGTGCAACCGCAGACAGAGATGTGGTTCTGCTTCGCCCGGATGTTTCTATTCAGGTTGCAGAAGGTCAGGTCATGCATGCTGCCGCCATTCGCTTGAGCTATAATGGCCCCGACAAGCCAGAAGTCAGTTTGCAGATCAGAAGCTTGGATATTCCCGACCTGCCTGTGAACTCGAAGGTTTTCCCCAGCCAGCTCACCACCAAAGGGATTTTGCCGAACCGCTACAATGCCTTGCTCTTCCTGCTACAGGAAGATGGCACGCCACCCACACTCACCCCAGCGGGTCGCTACCGCCTGACCATTACGGTCAAAGCCAATGGGGGCAAAATTGAAAAGCAGGCCAGCTTCGAAGTCAATGTCACCCCCACAGCACCTTAAGGTTTTAAATCCTTTAAAGCCTCTTGTGCTTTGGCATAATCAGGCTTGAGCGCCAAAGCCCGACTGAATTCAGATCGGGCTTTGTCTATTTGATTGCTCTTTTGATAATAGACGCCCAGATTATAATGCACCACTGCATTCTGGGGCTCTAAAGCCAAGGCTTTCTGAAGATAACTCAGGGCTTTTTCTCGATTGCCAAGAATCAGAAAATTCTGGCCGATATCATTATAAACAGCGGCAGAGCCCTGCCCTTTCTGCTCTTGGGCCAGGAGATAGAGCAGGCGATAGTTTGCCAGGATTTCATTGTCTTTGGCATAGCCTGGAGCCCCTTGCATAAAGGCTGTGAAATGAACCAAGGCCCCACTGAAATCATTTTTCTGATAGAGAATATCCGCCATTTCACGCTGGGCAAAGGCGCGGGTCAGATCCATGATCGCCTGATTGGCAATCACTGCCTGATAGGTTTGATAAGCCAAATCCAATTGATTCGCACGCTTATAGGTATCGGCCTTGAGTTTTAAAACAATTCCATAGCTGATCTTGGCTTCTGAAGTGTCGGTCAAAAGATGGTATTTTTCAGCCAACTCAAATTCTTGAATGGCTTCATCATAGCGTTTCAAGCGCAAATACACGGTGCCTGCGGTTTGGTAAACATGCCCATTTAAAGGAGCCTCCTCACGGGCCAGCTTAAACGTCGCTTCAAAAGCTGGAATATCTTTAAACTGCTGCTGGTAAATTTCCATCAGCAAAATCCGGGCATAAATTAAATTGGGCTGAAGTTTCAAGGCTTTTAAGCATTGCGCCAGGGCCTTGTCTTTGTCAATAAAGCGCAGAGAATTAGCACTGAGATAGAGCAAAATCGGATTGTCTGGGTCTATTGCCTCAATCCGTTCAAGATATTTCTTCGCGGCAGGCAGATCTCCTTTTATCAAGTTGAAAGAAGAAAGCAACATCAACACAGGCACATTGTCAGGACGCTTTTCAAGCGCCTGCTCTAAAAGCCGGAAAGCGGGTGAGAGGTCGGTTGAAGGCTCGGCAATAAATTTATACACGTATTGAGAAGCCAGGGTCATTTTGATCAGGGGGTCATCAAAATCTGCTCCCAACTCTTTCATTTCGGCCTGCATCGACTCGAACATTGAAGGGCTGAATTTATTGAAATCAGGATGCCTTAAGCCCAAATACCAAATGATATTCTTACTTGAGTTCTCAATTTCAACCGATTTTTTCGCATCCGCCAGGGCCTCTTCATTCCGGTTCAAGGCATTTAAAGCCTTGGCACGCGCACGCCAAGCAACTGAAAGATCCGGTTGGAGTTTCAAGGCCTGATCCGCACAGCGCAGTGCCTCTGGCCCGTCCTCCTGATGATTTGTCTGGCTCCACTGCCCTTTCAATTGAGCCCGGCTTGCAAGCGATTCCGCCAAACCCGCCCAAGCCAAAGCATAATTGGGATCTTCCTGAATTGCAGCCCGATAATTCTGAATCGCTTCGCTCAGGGTTTGCTCTCCCACCAAAAAATCTTCTCGCTCTTTGGCCTTCAAATAATACTCCTGGGCCTTGGTTGAACGGGTCGCGGCGATAGAAGATTTCATCTTCTGAATTTCATCGGCTTTGCGCTCTACCTGAAGCTTATCCACCAATTGGTCAGCCAGGTTCTGCTGCAATTCAAAGAGTTGTTCAAAACTCCCTTGGACTTGGGTCAGCGTTGAAGCATCAATCTCGCCCGTCTGCACCCGAATCAATCTTGCATTGACTTGAATTCTGCTGCCCACTTTCTGAAAGGAGCCCGTGACCATATAGTCTGCGCCCACCAACTTGCCAATTTGCGGCGCTTTATCAGGATCTGCCATCAAGGTCTGCATAAAGGCCTGTTCTTTGATCACCTGGGCCAATTCCGCACGCTCAACCAATTGCAAGGACTTTACCCGGCCCAAGCCCATCAAAAGACTTTCTGAAAAACTATCCCGCAACCAATTATCTGCTGCCTGTTGGGTCAAATTGCGAAAGGGCAATATCATCACACGTCGCTCATGGTCTGCGGCCTGTACCCCAGGAGCAAAAAAAGCTGTCAAACTAAGTGAAAGCAAAAGACCTGTCAGTGATTTCTTTTTCATCGTTTTATCCAAGTTTTCAATCGACTTTTTTCAAGTATACTCCTTCTGGAAAGCCCCAAAAGATAAATACACTCAGGCTTAAAACTGAGAGGCAAAAAATGCAGCCCTTTCTTCAAAACAAAAAAAGAAACAGCCCCCTTTCGGAGGCTGTTTATTCATAAAGCTTGACTTATCTCAGTGCAGCAGCTGCGCTGACAATGCCATAACCCGATTCATTGTCTTTGCCAGGAGCACCGACATCAATCGCGGTTTTTTCAAGGTGCTGACGCACTTGTTTTGCAGTCCATTCGGGGTGGCGGCTCCAGACCAGAGCGGCAATCCCTGAAACCAGGGGGGTGGCCATGGAAGTGCCTTGCAGGAAGGCATAGTTCTGGGCATAACCATAATCATTCAGAGGCACCTTGTAGGTCGGTGTGGTGGCCATGATCTGAACACCCGGTGCAGAAACACTCAGCTCTTTACCATAGCAGGAGAACTTGGCACGTTTGTTCTGTTGATCACTGGCGGCTACGGCCATATAGTAGTCATCAATACGGGCAGGAGTGCCAACAGCCGTATTGCTATTGCCTGCTGCGGCAATCAGCAGCGCACCTTTTTTAGTCGCCCAATAGCCAACAGCAGAGGAAATTAAATCTGTGACAGCAGGGCCACCCAGACTGAGGTTCACGATTTTAGCACCCATATCTACTGAGTGTTTGATCCCACCCGCAATGGCAAACAGGCTGCCTCCGCCTTTGGCACTGAGTACTTTCACAGCCAAAACCTTCACATTGGGAGCCGCGCCAGATACGCCGATGCCATTATTGGCAACAGCAGCAATAATTCCAGCAACGTGGGTTCCATGGCCGAAACTGTCGATGGGATCGAGACCATCAGCAGATTCCTTTGTGAAATCTTTGCCTTTAATGGTATTGGCTTTCAAATCAGGGTGATTATAGTCAACACCTGTATCCACAACAGAAACAAGCAGATCAGAATTGCCCATGGAAGCGTTCCAGGCATCCAGTGCGCCTACATGGGGGAGATGCCACTGTTGTTCAAACAAGGGATCATTGGGAGCAGCTACCGCAGGGCGGCCATTGCCACGGGGAGCAGGAGGAATACTCTGAGCGATGCTGATAAAATAATTGGGCTGTGCAAATTCCACATTGGGATCCTGGCTAAACTGACGCACCAAATCTTCAGTATTGCGATTGGTGCTTTCAACGAGATAAACGCGGGTGTCCAGATCAAAGGATTCTACCGCACGGGCAGATGAACGGGATAAAGTCTGAAGAAAACCTTGCGCATTGCGTACTTTAACGATGGCCTGGTTGGGAATCACTTTGGCGCGGGAATCGGTATTAAAAATCTTGGAAGCGGGTGCAGAAGCACTCTGACGGTTCAAAAGCGCGGGATTGTTCTGCGCACTGAGAAGGGGGCCAGCGACAGGGCTACAAGCGGCGAGTAAACTTGTGGTGAGTGCTGCGCTGATCAATTGATTCATTTTAGACTTCATGCGGGGGACTCCTGAACTGAAAATAATAATTTAGGGTAACATTTTTATGTAGATTTGGCAAAATTCACGGAACTTGCAGGGTGAATCCTGAAAAAAAAGCCCGGAAAACGCTTCCGGGCTTCCGGTTCGAGATCTCAGAAAACGTAGCGTTTCAGACGTTTTCCGAAGGGCCTTATTTCAGGCTCAGGGTCAAAATCAGTTATTGCTGACGCCTGCACTGTGCAGGAGTTCGGTGGTTTTATTAATAATCGCGGCCTGTGCGCCGGTTTTTTGCATAACTTTCTGGCTGGCATAGCTTGCGCCCCAGCCTACCAACATGCCACCCACCATCACGGGGAAGGAAGAGGCACCCGCTTTGGCCAAAGCAAAGACGGCTACGTTATTGGCAACTGAGCTGACACCACTGCTGACAGCAGAGGTCGCCACATCGCCCACCACACGGCCACCGGCTTCTGCCAGGGTGGCTTTGCCACGGAAAGCTGACCAGCCATTGCGCACGGTAGAGGTCACTGCGCGTTGAATCACTGCACGTTTTACAGAGGCACCTACATTGCCATAATCGGTGACCACTTGGCCGTTCATTTGGCGATCCATGGCAGATTTGGTATCGACATAGGCGTTAAACATGCCCAAAACGGCACCTTCAAGACCATTGGACTGACGGATATAAATATCGGTGGTGCTGAAATCATTTGATTTTGTAGCGGCAGCTTTGCCAATGATATGAGCATCGGAATGAACAGGGGTAATGGTACTGTTTTTGGTAAGAATCGGAGTGACAGGAGTAGAAGAAACGCTTTGAATTGGCATAAAAAAAGACCCTTTCTTAATTAAGCAAATATATCTCGAATAAACCTTTGATAGATCTATTATATTAAGTCGAGATTAAAACTTGCTTAAATCATTAAGAAAAAATTAAACTTTCATCTCTTTTTTATCTTCAAATTTTAAAAGAATCTTATCACCACTGCATTTTAGCCCTCTTAATTAAAGGTTAATTTCTTTTTCAAAATGCAGTTAAGAATTCACGAAAAAGTTATAAACACCTCAATAATCAAATCCACTGTTGCCAATAAACTCTCTTAAGATCGAAGTCGGAGGAACATGATCGGGATAGAGGGCCACAAACAATCCAATCAGCTTTTGCAGGCGGTAAGCCGTTGCATAGGCCGGATGGTCATGGGGAACTTCCAATAAATACCGTTCAGCATAGACCTTTAAAACAGACAATTCGTAAATCAAAGACGTATCAAAAATCAAATCTGCCTGACTGACAAAGGGAAAAATATGTTTATGCTCCCCTTCACGAACGGAGGGCCAGCGCAGAATGCTATCGGCCGCATTGGTAGCCCGGCTGTGTCGATCTCTTACAATTCTGCGCAAGAGGCGAAGATCTGAAGGATTAACCCGGCTGTGTTCATCCAAGGAAAGCGAGGCCATGGGTTGAATAAAGATCCTGAACAGTTGGTCTTCGGGCACTTGGTTCTTGAGCAGTTTGGGATTCAGGCCGTGAATGCCTTCCAAAAGCAAGATATTATCTGATCCCAATTTCAAGCGCGGCCCCCCTTCAGGCATACTCAATCCTTTGGGAAAATCATAATGCGCAGTAGCCACCTCTTCCCCAGCCAAAAGCCTTGAGAGATGTTCTGAGAGCAAATCCGTATTGAGCGCTTCAAGACATTCATAGTCATACTCTCCATTTTGATCCAGCGGCGTCTCTTCACGGTTGACATAATAATCATCCAGCGAAATATTCAGGGGACGCAGTCCATTGACCTGCAATTGCACAGAGAGACGTTTAATAAAGGTGGTTTTGCCTGATGAAGAAGGACCGGCAATACAGATAATCCGAATCTGTTCCCGCTCCTCACCAATACGATCCGCAATCTGGCTGATGCGTTTCTCATGAAAGCCCTCGGCCACGCGTATCAATTGAGAGACCTCCCCATTGATACAGGCACGGTTAAATTCTCCAATACTGGCGATCTTCATCGACTCAAGCCAACGGATATTGTCCTGCATCAAATGGGCATAAGAAGCCAGATCATCGGCAGAGGGCCCTTCGCTCGAGGTCGTGAGGATCAGCCCGCCCTGACTGCCCGCTTGAACGTGGATTTTGCGCAAATAGCCTGCATGGGGCAAAAGCGGCCCACTGCTTACCGCGTAAAACTCACCGCAACTCACCAAAGAAATCCGGCTATTGCGATAGGTCTGTGCCAGAGCGGCCGCTTCACGCCGATCATTTTCGCTAAAAAAGGGAATGGCTTCTTCCAGCGCCCACCATTCATGGCGAAAACTTTTTTTCTGACGAATCATTTCTTCCATCATGCCCTGAATTGCTTGAGCCAATACAACCGTTGATTCAGTTGGGGAATTTTCAACGCGAATCCATTGCGTGCTGCCAACCGACAAGGCCATGCTCAGTTTAATACCGGGATAGAGGCGGTGCGCTGCTTCAAGCAAAAGCAGGGCAGCACTGTGACGAAAAATCCGCTCACCCTCCCAGTGTGCAACGGTCAATGGCTCCAAATAGGCATCCGACATCATGGGCGTATTCAGAGAAACGCATTTGTGGTTGACCAAGGCAGCCACCACAGGACAGCCATCTACCTCTTTGGGCAAAAGGGTTTGGGCCTGCGTTCCCGTCGGCACTTCAAAGGGATGGGGTTGCCCTGCAATCTGAATCGTCACGTTCAAACGCCGGGGCAAGGAACGCTCCTGGCTCAAGCGCCCAAAACTGTCGGTCATATCGGTCAGCTGCAAACCCAGTAAACTGATCAATATTTCAGTCAGCTTGAGTGCCAAGGCGGGTTTTTCAGATTTTAAACGGCTAAACGATTCACGGGTCAAACGGGCTGTAAACAGATCGGTCACAGCCTTGACCGAAGCGCGTCTGACGCGCCCGGTAATCAGCCCCAGTTCACCAACGTGATAACCGGCAGCGATCGACCCCAATTGCAGGCCTGCCCTGCAAATCTGAGCTTGGCCGCGCAGAATAAAATACATCTCATCGCCTTCTGTGCCCTCCTGAATCAGCACCTCATCGGGTTCCAAAGCGATCGGATCCAGATAGGGCAAAAGCTGATGGCGATCCTCGGTATCTGCAAAAACAGTCAGAATATCCAGGTCTTCAGGTTGAAGTACGGGAGGGGTCTGCATTATCATTCAAGCCACGCTTTACATTAAATAGAAATTCCTCAGAATCTCCCTCCTATTTTACCCGCAAAAACAAACAAACCAAGTAAGCCGAGCATCAAAACCGTCAGCAGCATTCTGAGGATCTGGAAAAGAGCAAAAGCATCCCTCAACAGAAAACCACCTGATGGAGACTGGCACAAAGGCAGCGGAAAATCTTCTAGCAGAACACCCCCCTCCAGATCTTTCTGAATATAGAGAAAAGTATATGCTTGGCCTTCTTTCCAAGGCCCTTTGGAATGCAGCAGGATCAAGCGTTTTTCAGCCTTGGGGGCATAAAAATAGCCCATCAGAATGCCTTGACGCGTGGGGTGAGGCACTGACTTTTCAAGCCAAAGATTTTCGATCATGCCCTGGCTTAAAAGCCGATTCAAGCGCAAACCCTCACGTAGGACGGCAGCCCCAAAAACCAGGCCCAAACAAAGTGCAACCAAGGCTAGAAAATTCAACCCAAAGCTATGCCTGCCAAAGCAAAATTGCCAAAGTGAAGCCAAAAGCAGCAGTGAACTGAGGCTTGCCAAAGGCAAGCCCATGATTTGAAAAAACTGCAGCCAAACAGGAATTTTTCGAACTGAAGAGAAAATGGGGTTCACTCAACCTGAATTTGTAATTTCTGCTGATCATAACACGGGGCAAGATTGTTGGGTTGCGCCAGACCTGCTAAGCTAAAAAAATGATTTTTCCAAGGAGATCTCCCATGAAGCGTTTGCTTGTGCTTGGCATTCTTTCACTCAGCTTGGGCGTTCAAGCCGCAGAAAACGAAAACAGGGCTGAACCCATCGCCCCCAGAGCGCAAACCCTGATCATCAACAAAACAGCCCAACTGGTCATTCAGGGCATCGACAAAACCTGTGTGCCCTTAAGAATAGAGCTTTTGCGTGCTGACGCCCTGGCACCAGGCTATGGCCGCTGGAGCCGCATGCCCGTCAAAACAGAAACCGGCGATTACCGCGTAGAACTTGCGCTGGGCCCTGAATTTTGGCCCTATCTCTATCCAAGCGGCTCGTTCAGATTGAGTTGCCCTGAGTCTTCCCTCAAAACAAAAGTCAATCGCAAAGCCTGGGCCTTGACCCAGGCTGAAAATCTTCTGAATTGGGAAACAGATTTTCAAACGGAAGAGGAAAAACCTTGAAAAACCTTTTAAAAATCTGCCTGGCCAGCCTCTGGATCTTGGCCTCAGCGGCTCAGGCCGAAGCTCTGCCCGATTGGGCTGAAATAAAATTTAACGCCGCTGAGCAAGCACTGAAAAACCAGACAAGCACCTGTCATCAGGCTGCCCTGCAACGTTTTTTTGAAACCCAGGGAGCAGACTACACACTCAGTTTGAATGGAAATGCGCATGTTCAAATCATAGGCCGCAAGACTTGGGGGGCTGGCCCCGTTATTCCCGATGGGCGCTCTTTTAAACCCCATGCGGCACAAGCCTCGGTTTGCAGTTGGTTTCGCAGAATTACCGTCCACCATACCCATACGGCCCTGAGTATTCAGGCCTTGCAAACTTTTCATCAAAACCAGGAAGATCCCAAGGCAGATATTGCCTATCATTTTTATATCAATGCCGAAGGCCAGATCTACGAAGCGCGCCCCTTGGGGTATATGGGTTCTCACGCTGAAGGAGACAATTCACAAAATCTGGGTATTGTTTTGAATGGAGATTTTAGCCAGGTCAAACCCGATCCCCGTCAATTGACAGCCTTGAAAAACCTTTTAAGTGCCTTGCGCTGCGCCTGTGGTTTTCAGGAAGGCCTCTTCAGCCATCAAGAGCGCAAAGCTTTGCGCTTCCCCCAGGATCCGCTGCACTATACCGATTGTCCAGGCCAGGAATTGGCTGTTGAGGTCTATGAATTTGCCCAGGAATTGGGGTTTGGCCCCGTCACCCGCCACTAATTATTCATTGCGTCGATGCGAGGAGTGCTCCAGCACTATTTGCCAGTTTCCATTGACCCTGCGCAAAATATAGGTGCTTCTCACACTCAGTTCCATCGGGCTTTGATCTTTGATTGAAACGGCAGACCAATTCATTTCACCCGTCATCCAAGCCGTCTCTCCTTCGATATCGACAAAATCAGGCATCCAACTGCCACTGAATTTGCGATAGCCTAAAAACGAATCGGCATAGGTCTGCTTGATTTCATTCCGGTTCGCCATTTGCTTGCCATTGGACCAAAGCGCACGGGCCTGGGGATGAAACAAGCTGATTAAACGGTTGAGATCTTTTTCGCTATGTGCCAGCAGCAATTGGTCGATCACCCCGGCCAAGGCCCGTGCCTCTGGCGTATTTAATTCATAGGGTCGCGCTTCTGCGCCAAAAGGCAATAAAAGCCCAGCAGCTAAAACCAGACTGGCCAGTAGATTTTTGCGCATATACCTGTCCTCGGATTGGATTTCTTTAAAAGAATACCCGATTACGATCTGAGAATCAGTGAAGCCGGTGACAAGTTTCAGTCCTTTTATACAAATCTATCTTTCCGAGAGAAGGTGCAGTCTCGAAGGAACACTGTTTTTACAGCGTATCTCTCAAAACCCTTCCTGAAGCAGGACCAGACCAGAGCCCCCAGGAGCATAAGAAGGGTGAGAAAAACAGGCAAAAAATGAAAAAAGCCCATTAAAGGGCACGAACTCCGGCATTGAAGCGAATTACCACGTCCTCGGTCTCCTGAGGTTTTCACGACTCCCAGCTGGGTATCTCCATTTGCAGGACCCCGACTGTCTCCAGCGTTTGGGTACGCTCTTGACGTCTCTGGTAGCGGCTATCTCTTTGCAGAGTTCCCTCTTCAGACTTCTCGCCAGACCCTCAGGGATTTCCCCCCGTGATAAGTGCTTCAGAACAAACCTTGCAGCTTCTTCTTCTCGTTTCCCTCGTGCCGTTTCTACAGCTTCAGGGCTTTTCCCTTAACACGGATCCGTTGCGCTTGCGCGCTCGATTCCCTCTCGTCTTTAGCCCCTTCAAGGTTTTGCACTTGAACCACGTCGGCCACCGTTACCAGCGCCTGCCGCTCCTGCCTTTTCCTCTCAGACACTTGCGTGTCTCAGCCGAGGCTCCAGCGGTGCTCCATCCTTGCGGACTTCGTTCCGTGTTTCGCGTGTCCCAGGTCTTGCAACCTGAGCTTGACCCTCTTGGGCGTTCTCCCTTCAGGGTTTTCCTCCTGCCCGGAGCTTCCCGCTGCTTCCAGCCGGTTCCCTGCTTTCCGTTTCGACGGCTCTCAGGTTTTGCTCCCCGGGGCTAGGCCGGCATTTGTTCACTTGCGTGAACCGCCACCCCTCCTGGGTTTCTCTCCGGGGCTTGCACCCGGACGGTTCGTTACGTTTCTTCGCTTCACCGAAGTTCGTGATATCAATATACTAAGATTTGGTTATGTTTGTCAAGATACGTTTATCTTCTTTTTATGAAAAGATAATCATCACAGACACCAAACCCTTACCCTTGCTCAAAAAATAAAATAAAAAATATTTTATTATCACCAGCTGCCAGTAAATGCTAAGGCCGGGGAAGCTTCTCCCAAGTCCCAGGACCAAGGAAGGGCTTTCTCAAGCATGCGTCCCCTGGCCAGGCGAAAACGAATCAATCGCTCGGCCCCTTGAAAGGCCTGGAGTTCAGGCCCAGACCCAATAATTTCAGCCCTGCCGCTTAAAAAAAGCAAATCACCCGAGACAAAATCCAAAAAAAGCAAACCCACGCGGGGATCCATCACAATATTTCCCAAGGTATTAAAAAAGCGATTGCCACTGAAATCTGGAAAGAGCAAAGTCTCTTGGCTTTCGACACGCACAAAGCCAGGTTTCCCGCCGCGATGCGAAAGATCAGCCCCTTCACTGGGCAAGTTTTTTCCCGCCTGATAAACACTGGCAATAAAAAAACAGTCGCTGTTTTCAATCAGTTCACGCTGTTGGGGGGCAAGCGTATTAAAATCCAGACATTTTGCCTGAACTGGGTTTCGAGAAACTGGGCAGAGTGTGCGGATCTGAATGTATTTGGGACAATTGCCAAAACTTTGGCGTACCGAAAGACAGAGTTCCTCCGGCCCAGCCTCAACAACCTGCGTACTGACACGGTTGCGACGTCGGGTTTCAAACTCCAGCCCCAGTATCCCCAGATCCTGCCCGACCTGCAGCTCTGACAGCGGATCCTGCACGAAAGGCAGAGACTGAATCCTGAGCAAACGCGGATTGGGGGTTGAAACAAAACCAGGCGAACCGATCCGCAAACTGGCCCAGACAAACTTTTCACGATCTTCTGCGCCAAGAAAAACCCAGGGCAAGGTTTCAAAAAACCTGCGGTGCTGTTCAGGCAGAAAGGGGCGCAGAACGGTAGCCCCAATCGCCTGCATTTTCTCACTCAGTCCATATTCAGCCTGAATTTTGCGCTCACCCGCATGAAAAGCGTCAGAGCACATGGCTGACCAATTCGAGCCTTAAATCTCCGGGAATGCGACAGATCATATGGTGTAAACCCGTTTGTCCCAGCGCCTCAGGGCCAAATTCAATTTCAACCCCCGGCCGGGCCTTCAAAAGCGCATAGATTTCACCCAGAGATCGTTCGGGGGCCAAATGCAAAGCAAAATGGTGAAGCCCGACCTGCTGGTGACGATCAAACCCACGCCCCTCGGGTGATTTGAGTTGCCAGAGGGTCAGCAGGGTGTGTTGGTCTGAGACAAAAACAGCGGGGTATTCAGGTTTGCCACCCACTTTCTGAAACTGCAAAACCGAGGTAAAAAAATCCACAGCGTCGTCAAGGTCAGACACCGTTAAGCCCAGATGATGAATGCCTTGGGTCCAGGGTTGCGAAGCAGATAAGGTCATGATTTCACTCCAAAAGTAGACAGATCTGTCTATTAATATTTTGATTATAGTAGACAAACCTGTCTAGGTCAATGACGCAATGACTTTATTTTTTGTATAATGGGCCTATGCGCTCACAACCCCGTAAAGAACGACTGCTTGAGACGGCTTTCCGTCTGTTTAACCGACAAGGTTATCATGCCACAGGCATCGATCAGATTCTGGCCGAATCTGGGGTGGCCAAAGCAACACTGTATAAATACTTTCCCAGCAAAGACGCTTTGATCCTGGCGGTTTTAGAGCAACGCCATGCCGAGCTGGAAAAACGATTAACACTTTCCCTTTCACAGAGCCAAGGCAAGGAAAAGGTCCTTGCCATTTTTGATGTATTGGATCTCTGGTTTCATTCCGAGAGTTTTCAGGGCTGTAATTTTATTCAGGCCAGTGGCGAGTATGCAGATCCCCAACATCCCATTCATCAGGCCGCAGCAGCACACAAGCGCTGGTTCAAGGATCTTTTAGCTGAATCTCTTGAGAACGCTTCTCTGAGTGCCCCCCTGATGCTGCTTGTAGACGGGGCGATCGTCGCAGCCCAAGTACGCGGTGAATTAAACGCAGCAAAACTGGCGCGTCAAACAGCTCAACGCCTGCTGAACGCAGAATAGATCTTTCGTTCAGAGGCATTGCCTCAGCCCAAATCCACAGACTGGGAAAGCAAGCAAAGATTTGAACCTTAAGCTCCTTCAGTTTTTTTGACTAAAATTTTGAAGGGGGTATCGTAATAATTGCCCTTGCGGCCAAACAAAAGCGTATAGTAGCCCAGGCCATAGCGGGTATTCAGCTTCAGACTGAAATGGCTTTCATCACTCCAATCCAAACGCACAGGCCCTTTGCCAATATATGAACTGCCATCGCCAACAGGCATCCGGGCGCTTGGGTCTGGCAAGATCAAAAAAGCATCCAATTCAGATTTGGGAAAACGCGCATGAAATTGAAAGGAAAGCTTCAGGCTGGTGTTTTCAGGAACTGAAGCCGGAAGCTCATCCTGGAGCCTGACAACCACAGCCGCAAAGGTCTGGGTAGCATAAAGCACCTTGTCTTTCAGAAAAAATCCCACGCCCAATTGCCAGAAATCCGGGTGAACCATGGTTTCATAATGCTCAGGAGAGTCGGCCCAAAGTTTCATCAAGGTTTTCGCCATTTCTGCAGGGCTTTCACGCTCCCAGCTGCGCATGGCAATATTTTCACCATTTTGAATCGCCAGTAAACCCGGCTGCTGAGTACGCAAACGGTCATTGGGCAATTGCCCATCAGGATTTTGGTGGTCAAAATAATGGCGGGTCGCCATATCCTGACTTTGTGCTGCTGAAACCTGATTCAGTTCAGTTAATGCCTCAAGCTGCTCCAGGCCTTTTTCGTGTCTGAAGGCATTGGTCTGCTGATGGAGTTCCCTTTGCAGTTGCTCCAGATTGAGGCTGGTCGGTGGGGAGGCAAGACAGGCATGAAGCGTCAGAAAACAAGTCAAAACAAAGTATTTGAGATCAGCTCTACACATTTCGAACTCCTCAGCACAGGCCATTGATCGGAATGCCTGCATGATAAACGATAGCGACCGTTTCAGACAAATCATCTGAAGCGAGATGCTCGGAATCTTTCTCAATCAAAACAGCAAAGCGCTGAGCGTGCAAGTAATCAAGACTTGATTTAGAAAACTGCAAGAAAGCTGTTAGGATAAGAGCAGCTTTAAAAGAAAGGGCCCTTCGTATGCTGCTCATCCGAATCCTGTTCTCACTCTGCTTTATCTGCTTAACGGCCTGCAATGCGCTTCCCAATCTTTCATCCAGCCAACCCCTGCCCGCTCAAACCACAGCCTCCAGCCAAGCTCTGGCCACTGGTTTGCTTGAACGTGAAACCCATATTGATCGCGTCTATTGTTTTATGAAAACGCTGAAACAGGGAAACCCAGATCTCGCTGCCGCTGCGGGGCATATTGCCCAACTGGAAGGCATGACCGATCTTCAATACCGTCAAACCTTCAGCGATTCAGCCAATTTAACCAGCCTGGAACGCTACGAAAAGCTGGCAAGCGACGCGGGTTGCAGTTAGGGCACGAAATTGAAAAAGGGTTGATTGGGCCCCTGCATGGTCACACTGACATTTTTAGGCGCTTGTCCATTGCTGAAACTCGCTCGCCCATGGCCAGGTGCATCAAAACGAATCGTGGCGTGGTGGGCGGGCAATTCCAAAACATCACCCGCTTTAAAATCCATTTGGGTGGTATAGGCCCAATCATTGCTTGAATCCAGGGCCAGGCTGACATGGTAATGGGTATTGCCGTCTGAGAGAACCCCGGCCTGGGCCGAGCTCATGGTCACTTTGCTGCCATCAGAATTGATCAAGACATCGCCTGCCTGAAGTGTTTTTTCAGCTTTAAACCCGCCATTCCCCTGCGCTGTCACCTTGACATGAAAGCTATTTCCCGAGGCATCCGTATAAAGCCCCTCGCCATTTTGACCCTTAATTTCAACTTTGCCAGCATCTAAAAACAGTGTATCTCCCACCTGGGGCGTCAGGGTCGAAGACAATTGCCCTGAAGCCGGATCCTGGGCCATGCCGACATGAAAACTTTCACCCGCCGCAGATGTTACCTTGGCTCGCAGGGTATTGGCCCCGTCAATCGCTGTAACCGTCGTGGTTCGGGGATCGCCATTGGCTTCATCTTGAATTTTTTCACCCACTCTAAACTCTGAGGTATCCCGCAACATCGCCCCGTTGGGATCCGTGATCGGATCAAAAAATTGCTTGGGAAAGGCAGCTTCCAAAACTTCAGCATCGGTTTTAGCGGCTCCCCCTGGCACAGGAACTACCTCGTTATTGCTTAAGGCATAGGCATTATTGCCCTCACGGAAAACAGACACCTGATGATCCCGTTTTTTACCGGGCCCTTCGGTCGCTACCCCCAGGGTGGTAAAGCCTTGATCGCCAAGTACAGTATGTGCAACCTCAGCATAGCCCTCACAATCCAGATAGGCCCGCCCCAAATTATCACGCGGCACCGCATTGATCCCCTCTTGCAGGGAAACACCATTCCATTCAATATTTTTGCCTGTATGGTTGAAGTTTGCAGTCATATAGGCCTGTAAAAAACGGGTTTTGTCTGCGCCACTCAAGCCCAAATCTTTGACAAAACGGCTGATATCCTGAACCTGATGCGGGTCTATTGCAGCAAAGGCATCGCGTTTATCTTCAGGAATCAGACTGAGCATGGTGCGCCGCGCTTCGTCTATATCGCCATGTATCTGCTTGCTGGCGATCGGCGTATCCGAAAACTCAAGGCTGATTTCTTTGCCATTGGCACTTTGTACCTTGGCCATGCCTTCGGTCGAAAATTTAAAACTATTGGGGTCAAAATTGGCTGAATTGATTTCTGCAATAAAGATCTGGCCGCCCGCACTGTCTGCCAAATCCTGTAAAAAGACCTCTTCTACGCCGGTAACCCCTCCTTCAGCGTCAGCAATCTGACGCAGTTCCGTCAAATCCTGGGTCGTGAGGTCTCCATCCTTGGCGCGTTTAACGGCTTCATCCATCAGGTTTTTACCCTGATTGTTCATACCTGGGATCGAACGGCTTATTTCCAACATCAATCTGCTCTCCAGCTTCTAAGACTTCTTAGTTTAGCTATTCCCCAAAAGCTTAAAAAAATATCAAAGCAGAAGGTTTAGACAGAAATCGAAAGCACAAAAATATCCGTTCACAAAAAAATATGAAAGGAGAGGGTTCAAACCGGTTGAAAAGATCTGGCTAGGGCAAAACGGGGACAAAGACGCGGGCCTGAGCGCCCCCATAATGCGCCGTCATTTGAGGGGCAATATGGTCGGAAATCTCCTGGCCCCGCCCATCGGCGATTGAAATATGACCCGATTCTGAACTGCCCTGCCCCCAAACCACCACAGCACCGGCAGGCAAAGCAGGCAAAAGTGCAGGAGCCACTTGAACTTCTTTAAAAAGCGGGTTGGAGGCCAATTGCTCTGCGGCCAGATAGGCATGCATTCCCGATAGAAAAGGCGTGTACTGGGAGTGAATCGCTTGTGCCACATATTGGTAACAATAGCCAGTGCCCCCACTGACGCCCGATTCAGCACTTGAGGCCAGCAATTTGCCTTGAAAGCTATCCAAGCCCTGAATCTGCAAGGCTCCGTTTTGCACAGAACTCTGAAGGGTCAAGCGGGATTGAACCGGGGTTGCAAACTCACCGCAGGCACTGAGCAGAGCCAGGGCAAACACGCCCACACATCCGATTTTAAGGGTCTGATTGGTTTTCATGCGGCCATCTCCTGCTGTGTTTGCTTCAAACGTGATTATCCCTGAAAAGCCTGTCATTTTGCAAGCAGAAAGCGAGTACTAACGATCAGCTTCTTGCCCTCGGCGCTTTAAGAGGAGCAGGAAAGCATCGAACAGCCCGGACGGTGTCTTGCCCAATCCGGTCGTTTCTGTGCAAAGGCTGAATAGGCGGGATTTTCAGTATAGGGATTCCGCAAGACCTGCTGTAATTCCTGAATCCGGCTGAAGTCCCCTGTTTGAGCCAAATCTATCGCTTCCTGTGCCAGATAATTGCGCAATACATAACAGGGATTGATGGCATTCATGTCTGATCGTGCCTGGCTTAAGGCCTCAGGTTGACGGGGCAAATGTTGCGCATATTCCGTCAGCCAGCTTTGCCATTCTGAAGCATCCCGTTCAAATTCTGTCTCAGAATAAAAGGCTGCTTTTAAAACGCTGGGGTCAGGGGTCTCAGGCGCAAGCTTCGCCAGAAGTCTGAAAAAGAGGGTCATATCCACTTCGGCCTTTTGCATCAGCGTATACACTTTCTGAACCAGCTTTTCCTCTGCTTCGCTCCATTGGGCAAAGCCAAATTTTTGCCGGGTAAAAGCCTGGTGAATTTGGGTATAGCTGTTTAAATAGGCTTCTAAGCCCGCCTCCAGCACCTCAGGTGTTTCAAACAAATCGCCCAGCGCCGAAGCCAGACAGGCCAAATTCCAATAGGCAATTTCGGGCTGGTGGCCAAAACGATAGCGACGCCGTTCAAAATCGGTGGTATTGGGTGTCCAGCCAGGGTCAAAATTATCGACCCAACCATAGGGCCCATAATCAATCGTCAGGCCCAAGATCGACATATTATCGGTATTCATCACCCCGTGCACAAATCCAACCCGCATCCAATGCGCCACCATCTCAGCCGTGCGCTCACAAACTTCTTTAAACCAGAGACCCCGTTTTTGCACAGGTTCGCCTTCAAGATGGGGAAAATCTCGGGCCAGGGTAAAATCCACGAGTTTTTTCAGCAATTCCGGCTCACGGTTGGCTGCCAAAATTTCATAATGTCCAAAGCGCAAGAACGAAGGCGCAACCCGGCAGACTATCGCACCCGGCTCGTATTCAGGATTGCCATCATAGAGCATATCGCGCAAGACCGTATCGCCCGTCATCACCAAACTCAAAGCACGGGTGGTGGGAATCCCCAAGTGATGCATGGCCTCACTGCAGAGAAATTCACGCAGGGAAGATCTCAGCACAGCACGTCCATCGGCCCGACGGGAATAGGGGGTGGGCCCCGCCCCCTTGAGTTGAAGATCCCAACGCTGCCCCGATGAAGTCAGCACTTCACCCAAATGCAGCGCACGGCCATCGCCCAATTGACCCGCCCAATGGCCAAACTGGTGTCCCCCGTAGCGGGTGGCATAGGCTTCCATGCCAGGAATTAACTGATTCCCCGCAAAAACCTGGGCAAATTCAGGGGATTGAATCTGCTCAGAACTGAGTTCGAGGGCCTCAGCCATGTCTGGAGACCAGGCCAGAAGCTGCGGATTGGAAACAGGGGTGGCTTTTACTTTTGACCAGAGTGCACCGCGCACCTGACGCGAACTCAAATAATCTGGGTTGGAATCACTCGGAAGTTCTTGAATAAAACGATTGTCAAATTGCCAATGGCGCATCATCCCGGATCCTTTTGATTGCAGTTTCCTAGATTATACGCAATGCCGGGGGTGAAAATCACCCAAATAGCAAGAATGATCAGTGTTTACGCCGAGCAGCCGTTTGGCGGGCGGCATACATTAAACGGCTTAAATCCTGCGCCTCTTTGTCTGTTGCATAGTTTTTATCCCCTTGCACCAAGGGTTTGAGCGGCAAAAACACTTTGTACTTGGCATTGGGATAAGGCTTACCTGTACGTACCCTGTCGCTCAAATCCAATTGCTTACCTTCTGCGTTATAACCCTTGATACCAATATGGCCAACGCCTCCGGGCTCATAGACCACAATCGCACCCGGGGGAAGATAATTCAGTTCTTCACGGCTCAGCGTCAGCTCAGCAAAGAGATCCGGGCGTTTGCGGAAAAGATTGTCATCTGCTGTACTGGCCCATGATCCCCCTTTGCCCCCAAAAGCTTGGTAACGGTAATGCAATGAACCTTCCAGAGATTCTTTCACACCGGTATAGCAAAAGCTCTCTGAGCCCCCCTTGTATTTGCTTTCAACTGTGCGAATAGAGGTTTCAGCAAATTGAGCCAGCTCATGGCCCGTATGAAAGGCTGTTTCAATCTCCGTTGAAGTCAGCCCCTTTTCAGCCAATTGGTCAGAAATTTTCTGAAGTGTTTCCAAGCGCTTGGGATCATCATCGGGTACACCGGGCATTTCCGTAACCGGTACAAAGGGGGTATAAATATCCTGGGCTTTGATGACCCCTTCGACCTGACGTTCAATTGCACGCAGGGTTTTACCGTCCAAAATCCCCTCCTGAACCCCTTCCGTGCCGATTAACTGGTATTTGCGCTGAAAGTCAGCCACGGCCTCGCGCAGGGCATCACCATAGACTTCATTGCGTTCATCCAAGGATTTGTAATCTTCGTCCAGGGCATAGAGATTGTTGATCAAGGTATTTAATTTGCGAATCTCTTCCCCTTTGGCGCCGGGCCCCAATTGAAGGGGGTTTTCAAAATTATCCGCTGTGCGCAGTTCTTTTAAGCTGGGCTGTTTGACAAGGCCAACATAGGTAAACCCTTGTTCGGCGCTTCCTTCCAATTTCCCTCCCCGGCGGATAAAAGAGGTTAAATCTTTGGCATCTTCAGCAAGTTCAGCTTCTTCTTCAGGCAAAAGCAGAAGACTTTCAACAGCCACTCCTCTTTGCGTGGCCAACGCACCTTTAAGCTCATCGAGAGTGATTTTATTGTCTTTATTGACGTTGATAAAATTGAGGTCATTGGGATTCAAGGGCGCTGTACGCCCAGCTTTAACAGGTTTTTGGGAGGCAAGCGGAGCCAAGAGTTCATTGCCAAATTTTGAAATGCGCGGATCCATCAGTTCACCTCAAGCGGATTGTTCAACAGAAATAATTCTGATCAACTATAGCCTACTCAAATATTTAACTTGCTATGCTTGGATGTTTTATGCCCCATTTTTGGGTGAAAATTACGAGCGCTTTGAGCACTCTTGCTACACAAGGGGTAAACAGCGGAAGCCGAATTCAGGCAAAAAATGAAAAAAGCCCTAAAAAGGGCACGAACTCCGGCATTGAAGCGAATTACCACGTCCTCGGTCTCCTGAGGTTTTCACGACTCCCAGCTGGGTATCTCCGTTTTCAGGACCCCGACTGTCTCCAGCGTTTGGGTACGCTCTTAACGTCTCTGGTAGCGGCTATCTCTTTGCAGAGATCCCTCTTCAGACTTCTCGCCAGACCCTCAGGGATTTCCCCCCGTGATAAGTGCTTCAGAACAAACCTTGCAGCTTCTTCTTCTCGTTTCCCTCTTGCTGTTTCTACAGCTTCAGGGCTTTTCCCTTAACACGGATCCGTTGCGCTTGCGCGCTCGTTTCCCTCTCGTCTTTAGCCCCTTCAAGGTTTTGCACTTGATTCACGTCGGTCACCGTTACCAGCACCTGCCGCTCCTGCCTTTTCCTCTCAGACACTTGCGTGTCTCAGCCGAGGCTCCAGCGGCGCTCCATCCTTGCGGACTTCGTTCCGTGAGTCGCGTGTCTCATGCCTTGCGGCACAAGCTTGACCCTCTTGGGCGTTCTCCCTTCAGGGTTTTCCTCCTGCCCGGAGCTTCCCGCTGCTTCCAGCCGGTTCCCTGCTTTCCGTTTCGACGGCTCTCAGGTTTTGCTCCCCGGGTCTAGGCCGGCATTTGTTCACTTGCGTGAACCGCCACCCCTCCTGGGTTTCTCTCCGGGGCTTGCACCCGGACGGTTCGTTACGTTTCTTCGCTTCACCGAAGTTCGTGATATCAATATACTAAGATAAGGTTATACTTGTCAAGCTTTGGTTATGATATTTTTATCAAAAGATAATAATCACAGACAGCCATCGCTCTCACTGACTCAAAAAAAGGCTTCAAAAAATTTTCTCTCACCAGCTCCCTGTAAAATATCCTGATAAGCCCCATTCATAGAGAGACGCTTGCGCAAGCACCCTTCCTGTACAAAGCCAAACTTGAGATAAAGCTGCTGTGCGGCTTGATTCGACTCCATAACCTGAAGCTCAATCCGTTTAAATAGGCTCGAATCAAATAGAGCGGAGGGGCCTCCAACATGGCAATAGGCTGTCTTTCTTGCGCAACACTTTCTAGGCAGGCCCGATAGGACTCGGCCTGCTCAAGTGAAACGGGCATGATTTCCACAGACATTCAGGCTCCTTCATTGTAGACTGCAAAAATATTCACTCTGTTCTGCTGCGTTTAATGTTTAAATTATAAAGAACTTTGAGCTGAACGGTGGCCCGCATCAAAGAGGCTCTTCATACAACGAAACGAAATACCAGGCACAGAAAACCAGCGAAATTTTGAATAAAACAATGCCCAAAACTGAAGGAATCATTCATGATGTCTCTGACACCGCCTATTGGATAGCTTATTACCGTGGGCAGGAAAGTGAGCGGACAGATGCCTTGTTTCATGATCCCCTGGCACGTGAACTGGCGGGTGAGCACGGACGAAAAATTGCTGCACACATGCCCATTCCCGCCATGACGGCCTGGACAGTGGTCATGCGCACCCGGATTATTGATGATTTTATCCAACAGGCTGTCGCCGAGGGAGTGGATATGGTGGTGAATCTGGGAGCAGGTTTAGATACTCGCCCATACCGACTGGATTTACCTGAAATTTTAACCTGGATTGAAATCGACAAAGCCCATCTCTTGGACTATAAGATCAAAAAACTGGCTGACTATTCACCCCGTTGCAAGCTTCTACATCACCCGCTCGATCTCGCCAATCTGCAAGCGAGACGCTCCTGTTTTCAAGGTTGGAACCAAAGAGCAAAAAAAATTCTGATTCTCACTGAAGGCCTGATGCCCTATCTCAGTTTTGAAGAAGCCAGCCTGTTGGCCCAAGACCTCAGAGCCATGACCCAGGTCAAACAGTGGATTGTCGAATACCATTCCCCTGAAACACTTAAATTTCGAAATCGGGGGGGCATGAAAAAAAATATGCAAAACGCCCCCTTTAAATTTATTCCCACTGACTGGTTCGGTTTTTTTAAAGCACAGGGTTGGCAAGCGACAGAAATGCGCTATTATGCAGAAGTCTGTGAAGATTACCAAAGACCCGCCCCATATCCCTGGTATTTGAAAACCTTTTTTCACATGATGCGTCCGTTCACCCCACTTGAAACCCAGAAAAAACTGAGAAGATATGCAGGTTATGGCTTGGTCATCCCCATTACAGAAATGAAAGAATAATCGCAGCACGATGTATATCACGGTTACTTCCTTAAAGTTGAAAGCTTTGTGGTTTTATTTTGAACTCTCATTGCATGGATTAAAAATTACCCAGCAGACCCAAAAACAATCGGGCTTTATTAAAATGAAAAACACAGGCTTTGGTTGGATGCATTACACGGTATCTGCCTGGCAAAGCAAAGAGGCACTTGAACGCTTCTCGCACTCAGGTGCGCACCTTGAAGCCATCAAATCGGGTCAGAAATTGGCCCAAGAGGTGAGAATTTATACCTACGAAGGTGATCAATTGCCCACTTGGAAAGAAGCCAAAAAATTGCTCGCTGAAAAGGGCCGGGTAATTCAATATCTTAAGAGAAATAAACCGCCAGTAGGTCAAACGAAGCCATAAATAATTTGATCTGAAGAAGCAAATAAAAAGTGCAAAACTCTGGATACATATCCTCAAAAATAACCCTTTATTTGCATATATCTTCTATTTATTTAAACCAATGACTCCAATCACGACAGACAATGACTTGAAATAAGAGTACTCATTCCTGCTCTGCTTTGGAATAAAAACAATCTGCGCATCAACAAGGATATTTTTTTCAATACAATTCCAGTTTGGCACTGGATTGAAAAGCCAAGGCTGCTCTATAATTCAAAACCATCCCCTTGCACAGGTTTCATTTTTCTGCAGATTGGATAAATTAATTAAAATACTTCATTTTCGACCTCATTTCTTCTCATCAATCTCATGCTATGGACATGGCTGGAATCGAACCAGCGAAGGCAATAAGCCGTCGGTTTTACAGACCGATGCATTTCCACTCTGCGTCACATGTCCCAAGATCCCGGTAGTTGGATTTGAACCAACAACCTGTCGATTATGAGCCGACCACTCTTCCCTTGAGCTATACCGGGCAAGGCTCCGAGAGTGAGAGTCGAACTCACGCACTTCCGCTTAACAGGCGGACGCTCTACCACTGAGCTACCTCGGATCAACGGATACGCTGGGACTCGAACCCAGATGCCCTTTTCAAGGCCCCCGCTTAGCAGGCGGGTGCAATTGCCTTTCTGCCACGTATCCAATACAAAAACATTCCAAAAATTGGAATTTCTCAACAGAAACTGTTTAGAATAAAATAGAGGGTAAAAAATTTAGCCCTGCCAGGGATGACGGGGGGATCCCGTGCATTCGCCTGTCAGGGCTGGGGTGAAGGTTAAATACCAGTTGCACTTGATCTCCGTGTCATCCGTTTTGTCAGGATGACCGGAGAAACTTATCTCACAGTTGCTGCCGGTATCCTGGCAATGGAAGGGCGTTGCCCATATAATTGGAGCAACTCATTTCATAATTTATACTTATCTGTATCATTTCCATTACCTTGTCAATCAAGAAAAAAATTGTTGTAAGCGAGATTCAAATGAAAATCCAGATTGGAAAATCTGGTTTAGAATCAGCTTGATATTTATCATAAGCAAAAGCTCACAAAAATTGCAAGTGGAGTTTGCCAGTTTTTTAAATTTTTTTCTAATTATTTTCAAATGAGAATCTGCTCAGAGCATCTTTAGTTGAAACGAATGCCTTTTCATTTATGTCGAATAGGGTAACCCTGAAAGTTGAATAGTTTGAAAATTAGGAAAAAATAGATTGTACTGCTCCAGGAGCCCCTTGTTGAATATAGAGCTGCAATTTATCTACTTTGTTCTGTAAAAGCATCCTTTTGACTGGATTTCGCTCTGATTGAACAGCTTGTTTTAATTGATTCAAAGAAGTTTCAATCTGGGTGCGCGTCAAGAAAACACCCCGAAAACTGGGAATACTTGTTTGCCTCAGGGTGCCATCTTGACTCAGTGGAACCTCCAAGGTGGGGGCACTTTTCGGATTTTGAATAGAAATTTGGGGTTCTTGAACGGGAGAGGGTGGGGGAGGAGACAGTGGCACTTGAATTTGAAAGTTTTTATCTTGGCCCGATGGCGTATCAATCTGAATCTTACCAGGTGCATTTGGCAAAATAGGCTCAGAAAGATCGGGTGTCTGGGCTGGCTGGCCCGACACGGTAAGTTCAATCGGGGAATTTGTTTTTTCAGATTTTACAGGTTCTTCAGAAATATCGATCCGAATCACCTCCTCTGGACGCGCTGAGGCAGATGAGGGTTCAATGCTGAAGGTGGTCTTCTTGAGTTCTTGATTCTTCCTGTTCTGAGGAACCCCAGCCAAAGTGGTGGGAGGCTCTTGTTCCAATGCCAATTTAAACACAAAGGCTTCTGCTTGCGTAATTTTTCCAGTATCTAAATCTTGATTCAACTGAGACGCGATCTTCTGACGATAACTGGCATTATCAAGAATTTCCCCATCCAGATCCGGCAAGTTGGCGTTTCTGCGCAACAAAAGTGCTTCGGTTTTGCTAATACGTCCCGCTTTTAAATCCCCGTCAATAGAGAGTGCCAGCATATTTTTCAGATCTGCCTCACTGCTTGCACGCACAATCGCTCTGCCAACCCCCTTTTGAGCTGTTCTCAGCAGGGCTTCACCATTGCCAATTACGCCCTCCTTATTCAGCGCATTGAAGAGCGTTTCCTGGGCAATTTGTTGATCACTGATCCCGTTTTGAAATTTGACTTGGTTTTGAATGGCTTCTTTTAAACCTGTCCCTTCATTGATCAAGGTTCCCACACCCACCCCGATGCTATAGGAATCCAGCACCAGAGAAAGTGATTGGCCCGCAGGAAAGAAGGAGGCCACGTCACTGACCACACCCACCAGATTATTGAAATTGGTAAAATCATCCTTGCCCGCTCGATAATCCCCAATCAAGGTGCCCAAATCCTTTGAAAGAAAACCCACATTCGCTAAAAAACCCAAAACAGGGATCCGGCTTTCTGCCTTCGCGCTTAAAGCACCCGGCCCACTGGCCGTAGAGGCTGCTTCTGCAATTTTTTCTGGCCCCAGATCAATAATTTTGGGAATGACAGCTTTTAACCCCTCGGTCAGCTTATCCAACCCCACATAGCTGTTAATATTTCCTGCCAAACTCGTAAATTTTTTCAATAACTCAGGTTTCTGACTCAGGGCGGCAATGAATTGGTCTCCTACCCCAGGCGAGATTGCGTTGAAGGTTTTTTGCAGGGAGCTTGTGAATTCACTCACCCTCTCAGCCAATTGAGCATCTTTGACAAGGCCCGTAATTGCAGATTTAAGAAACTGGGCTTCATTGCGCAGCAAATTTCCGCCCTTTTTAAGCGCTTCTGCGACAAAGGGAGAAGCCTTTGCTAAATTATGTGCCGATTCAACAATGTCTGAAGTTTTAGTAACAATTTCCAAACCTTTTAAGCCCTTTTCTGTCAAGGAAAAATTGGCGCGTAACTGGCCGTTCGCGACCGTCGGAGAGGGTTCTAATTCAATCTGGTGATTCGCAGTATTTACCGCTTTCACCTGATAATTTTTCCCATCGAGGGTGACAGAATCTCCCTCATTGAAAATCGCGGCTTTACCCTCAGGCAATTGCAGGGCATTGCTACCAGGCACCGCTTGAAAGCGAATCGGATCGCTCCCCTGATATAGTGAATTCAGATTATTGGCAATAGCCCTCAAATTGGAAAAAGTCCCCAATGCCCCCCCAATCCCATCCAGGCCCTTGATAAATTCTTCAGGTGACTTGCCTGGCCCCAAAAAATTCCGCAGTAATTTTTGCTGATCCTGTTGGTCTGAAAGCGTATTAAATCTTTCAAGAAAGCCTTTATAGGCTTGAACCAAGGTTCCCGCAGCCGCCAGTTTATCCACAGCCCCCGCATTGGCGTCCTGCAAAGTTTTTAAACTTTCAGTAATATTTTGTGGCCGGGCATCTTCCCGCTCAAGGGTGTCACCTGAAAAGAATTCCTTGTCCAGAATTTTTTGAGGGGCTTCAAGGCCCTCTTTTAAATTGCTGAATAAATCAGCACCCTTCGCCAGATAATCTTCAAATTTTGCTCCTGGTGCCTGAGCAGCTTGGTCTGCAGCGCTTTTAAAAGCCTTTTGTTTTTCAGGGGTATCCACAAGAAAACGTTTTTGATCAGGATTCTCTAGCACCTGATTGCGAACATATTCTGCAAAGACACGGGGTTCGACTCCCAGCTCAGCAGCGGCCCGCGCCAAAGTTTCCACGTAATTGTTCCGGTTCAGATCTTTACCTGATATTTTCAAATCTTTGCCTTGTGAATCTTTGCCAAAATCCAATTCAATCTGACGACCGGCCAAAAGACCCGCCGCGTCTTGAAACGGTTTGATCTGTTTTTCGAGTTCTGCACGTCGGGCCAGATCTGCGACCCCACTCTGATTGACAAGATATTGTCCCAATTGAGGGGTTGAAGGGGAGCCTGAAGCCACCAAAGAGAGGGCTTGCGCATCCTGGGTTTCAAGAAAACGAACAAAGGCTTGATTCAATTGACGTGAAAAGGAAGAAACCCCACTGCGTCCGGCAGTCTGCAAACCTTCCACCAGTTCGTTGGAGACTTGACTGAAATTTTTCAATAGTTCTGGATTCTGATTCAAGCGTTCTCTCGCCTGGGGAGAAAGTGTCTGTAAGCGATTTTTTAAATCGGTAGAAATCTCCCCACCCGCAATGATTTTATTCACAGGCTCGGAAAGAGAAGGTGTTCCTGCCGTTTGCTGAGTTGGCGCAGTGTCCGAAGGTTTAATTTGAGCAAGACGTGCATCCAGTTCCAACAATTTTTGATTGTTTTCCACTTGTTTCAGAACTGTTGCCTGCAAGCGATCAATTTCTGAGGAAGGAAGTAGCCCTTCACGCTTCGCCTCGGACACCAATTCTGGGCTGAGTTTGGCTGGCGATTGCGGGTCGCGTAAAACTTGGGTCAGGATTTGAATCAACTGACCCGTTGGGTTGACCGAGACCGTCGGAGGGCCTGATTGACCTGGAGACAGAGGCAATTCACGAGATTTTACAAAGGCCGCACCCACCTTTTCATAGCTATCCGCCAGCGTTTGATTCTCTTGCCTGATTTGCACAATGGCGGCCTGAGCTTTTGAAGGGTCTTGGGGTTTCTGATTTTGTTCTAAAACCTGGGCTTGGTTGATATTCGTTTGCTTGATTTTTTTTAACGCAAGGGTTTGCCCCAGAACAGAGATGTCTTTTTCTAATCGGGAGTATAAAGCAGACTCTTGTTTTGCCACCTTAAGCTCTAAAGCAAGTACCTCTCGATTCGAGCCAGATAAAGCAGGATCATTTAAAGCCCGCTCGAAGCCCTGAACAGTCTGATTCAAAGCTCCCTGCCTGATTTTCAGCTCGCCTGCAAGGGTCGAAATCTCACTCCCAGACAGGTTTTCGCCAGATTGCAGGGTCTGCTGCAGACGGGAAAGAAAGCTCAAATTGGCCTGCGCCTGATTCACAGCTTGATCTGTTTGCGCCACTTGATTGCGATTGAGGGAGCTGCGAGCGGCAGATGAAATCCGCAACTGATCTAAAACACGAATCTCTTTCTGCTCCACTTTGCCATCGGCCAGAATTTTCTGACGTGCTTCTGCCAAGGGCAGACGTTTTGGGGCCGGGGCAGGTGATAAAGGTGTAAAACTGGGACTTTGTGATGAGATAGAAGGCATCTGAAATTCTCCTTAGACCCTGGCCGGAATCGTTCGGCGCAAGGTTTGTAATTCCACCAGACGATCCACAGGGGTTTGTATCAATTCAAGCTGAAGTGCAGAAAGCTGCTCCTGGTCTGCCTGCCAGTAGGTCTCGATCTGGGCCAGGCGGAGGGAATCCGTCTTATCCCACGCAGATTCAAGCGCAGTCAGTGCCTCAAGTTGAGCCTGAGCACGGGTCCGCCTCAAGGCTGTTTGAATCTGAATCTTGAGTTCTAAATAGGCTTCGCTGAGTTTTAAAAGGCTGTTCAATAAAGTCTGAAGTGCATCACGTTCAGCATTTCCAGCTTGAAAGTCTGCACTTAATTGAAAAACGGCACGATCACGCTCACTCAAGGCAGGAACCTCTTGCTGTACTTGAAAATAACCCAAGCGCTTCTCAAAACCCAAGCGGCCAGCTTGTAAAGGGTAAGCAAGGGCTAAGTCTTGGCTGCCCCGTTTCAGTTCACTTAAACAACGATTTTTCATCATCAAGGCGTCACGGTGCAATTGGCGACAATGGCTTTCATGCGGAACCTGCTTGAGAGCAGTTTGAATTTCAAGCAACTGTGCCCATTGTTGATCCAAACTGCGTTGCAGACGGCAGAGAAAGCCAAGCCGAGTCTCTGCTTCGAGGTTTTGCAAAAGCGAATTTAAATGGTCTATCTCGGCCTGAATTTTCGTTTTTTGGTTTTCATCCGCTTCTTTCAACTGACTCCTCAGCGCAAAGAGACGCGTTTCAATCTGATCGGGTTCAAGCACTTCCGGCAAATCAGAAGGAGCTATTTCGCTGGAATGAGACTCTGTCGGAGCCCATGAATTTTTCTCTGCCAAGAGCACCTTCAAACTTTTGCTGATCACTTCAGCCAAAGTCAACAAGGCACTTCGTTCCAATGGCGGCAAGGGATTGGCGGCTTTCAAACGGCTCAGAATTTTTTCTTCAGCCTGAAAGACAGCCCCCAGCATGTCGGGATTTTGCAAACGCAGACATTCAATTTTTTGACTCTGTCGTTGTAAAAAAGGACGAACCAACGCCATGCCCTCTTGCTCTGAAATCGCCAATTTGCCTGTATAGGCCTGACTGAGACGGGTCTGCGTATGCAGTAAAAACGCTTGCAGCGCATGCAATCCCGATTCATGCACAGCTTGCTCCAGGCTTCTTACAATCGCATGCTCTAAATCTTTCAGTTTTTCACAGCGCAGGTTCGACTTTTGAAGTTTGACCTGGCGGGCCAAGGCCTGTAAATCTTCACGTGACTCTGCTTTTTCAAGAGCGGCCTGGGTTGGAGAGTCCAGTACACCCCCAGTTGCCAGTTCAGTCAAGGCCTCGGTTTGTGCCAGGGCCACCTCCTGTCGATTCAGTTCAGGTGGCAAAAAAAGGGCTTCCTGATCTTGATCAGCCTTGAGTTCACGCAAGCGTGCCACCGGTTTGCGATTAAAGTTTGAAGCGGCTTTTAAAGCCTCAAAATCTACGGCTGCAGGTTTTCCTTTGCTGAAGAGAAAGGGGCTCATGCCTGACCTCCCTGAAAACGAATCGTAAATACGGTCAAAGATTCCTGGTTCTCAAGCGGCAGAAGACACGCTTTGACCTGCGCTCTGACCCTGTACAAAAACCACTGTAGATCGGCATCGTTAAACAGCGCCGCATCAATGACCACCTCCCCAGACTGGGCCAGGTCGCGCTGAAATCCAGCCCACTCAACGGCCTCACCTTGATAATCAAGATGCCCCTCATGCGTCCATGTTTCACAGACACCCTCTGCAATTCCCGCTTTAAAGCCCAGAGCTTCAGAATCCTGCAAGCCATGATTCAAGGTCTGAAGACGCTGTTGTAAAGACCAAATCGCGCGAATCGCATCTAATGGGTCTTGAAAAACAGCACGCGCTTTCAATTCACAGGTATTCACCAAGGCGCCATCTCGCTCCTGGATAACCAGCCCGAGTATCTCTTGAAGTTCTTCAGGCGCCAAAGTTAGGTCTGGAGAGAGCCATTCGCATTCCAAAACAGTCAAGCGGGAAAGGGGCAAAGAAGCAACGGGTGCCTCTAAGGCAAACAAGTCGCGAAAATCCTGCAAAGAGCTGACCAAAGCTGCGCTGCAGACCTGTGCATCCCAATCCGTTTTTTCAATTTGTAAATTGCGAAAATAGGGTTTGCCATTTTTCAGTCGCAATGAAGCTCGCGGAGACAGCTCAATCAGGGCTTCAGACCATTCCTCATCAAGATTCAAAACTGAACTTGAAAGCCCCTGTTCAGAAACCCTCAGAATCAATTCTCCGCGCGCAGAGAGAGAATTTACCAGATACTCACCGGGCATGAGATCTAATTTCACTTCACGTTCCTGCAAAGGCCACAGATTCAATTGCCCCGCCAGATGCGGAGTATTGGCAGGGCTACCGGCACAGAAATGCTCTTCTTCAAGTTGACGCAGACGGGAATCAGGAAAAAAACTCAATTCCAAATTCTGATCAAAACCGATCTGATAACCTGCCGCACAACTGGGACAATAGGCCTGGTGAACCACATTTTCAAGATGCAGGCTGTTTTCTTTGGGGCCCTTGCAGCCTGGGCAGCGCAAATCCCAGCGCAAATGCAGATCACCTGCCCAAGTGGCTTTGAGGCAAAAGCGAAGGGTTTCAAGCGAATCCAAGCAGTAGAACTGGGCCAATTCAAAGGGGCGAATCCGACCCGCATAGCGTTCAGGGGCGAATAGCAAAAAGCGGGCCAGCGGCTCAGGCACAGGAGATTCAGGGGCAAGTTTCTGCCAACGCGAAACCAAAGTTTGGTATTCTTTCTGCTTGGGTTGTTGGGAATCAAAAAAGACTTCGACCCCCCGCGCTCCGTTTTCTAGAGCGCTTCCGATCTGCTCCCAGAAATGCACCATCTTTGAAAGATTCTCTTTAACAGCAGGTGCCAACAAGAGATCGGGCGCAGCGGGCAAATAGTCAATCCGACAGGTGAGGCGGGTCGCTTCGGCCTGTGCTTCAAGCAAAATTGTAAACCTGAGATATTTAAACAGCCCCTGTTGATAAACACGTTCTACGGTGAGGAAATGCGGTTCAAGCCATTCAAAGGGCAGTTCCTGATAAATCTGCTTTAATCCGGCCGCTTTGGTTTCGACCGCCATCAGACTTCCTCCCTGCTCCAGTGGCGCAAAACTGTTTTGAGTGGCCTGCAAGCCAATTTTTTGATTGAGCAGATCGGTATTCGAAACAAGCGGCCAAAGGGTTTCAGGAGAGAAATTCAAAATCAGGGACTTTTCCTGTGTTTTGGCTTGGGAACGCATACGCTCAAGGGCTTCACCTTGATCAAGAATATTCAAGCTGGCATTCACTGAAAGAAGGGCTCCACATATTTTTGCTTATTTACGCATTATAAATGAGATATTTTTGTAACACAAGCTTGATATTCAAAATGTTTGAATGAGGAGGACTCTGATGAATTCTGAAGCAAATTTCAATATCTTTACTTCATCTGTACCAATTTAAATTTTAATAAGACGATGTCCTTTAAATAGAATTTTCTTTTCTTTTAAGACTTCTTCCCATCCTTGTTTCATCCCGATTTTCAAAGGCTGTTCATATAAACCGGCTTTTACTTCTGCATGGGTTAATTTTGCAAATCTCTCTCGCAATGGATAATGTTCTGAAACAAACTCTTCTTTTCGATGAAGGATAGGTGGATTTGTATATAGAGAGTAATCTCTATAGGATTCATAATATTTACCCAAATGAACCAACAGAGATGATTCTAGCCTTGGATGGGGATCCTTATCAAAATCTGGATAATAGAGGTAAGAAACCTTGGGTTTAAACCGACTAATTTTTATGATATTTGCGTTATCAATATTTCCAATAAAGGCTCTGGCACAACCTTCTAAAACCCGCAATTCAGGAGGTAAATGTGGCAAGGCGCTGATATGTATATACAATTCTTGAGGCAACATTTTTCCTACTTTGCAATTTTTGAAAGCACCTTTAAGCACATCAAGGTTACCCACAGAGAAAAGCAAATCATCAGCAAACTCACAAGCATTTTTATAACTTGAGTAATGTGCTTTGATATCGTATTGCAGAGCTAAGGGCAAGTGGGTAAATTTTGAACGCCCTTCGAAGCGTGATAGAGCCAAATAAACAATCAGGTCTAAGGCTCTGTCTACTCGAATTTTTTCCCAGTGTTGGGGATCCGTTTTGCGTTTGAGAATCCCAAAAGCTTTTGTCATGCTGCCAATTTCAGCTACAATATCTGGCCCTTCTGGAATTTCTGTTGGCTCAGGTAAACGGCCCCGATCTGTATAAAAATCCATAATAGTTTGAAAAAGAACTTGATGTTGGGTAAAGAGAAGATCGCTGACCAGTTCACGTGGCCGAGCAGTTTGGCGACGGTAGCGTTGAGAGAGATAGTTTTCTCTTTGCGATTCATCTCTAAAAACATAAAAAATTCCGGGTGCTACAGGTACAGATTTTACCTGTAAATGCTGTTCAATAAAAGCTTTTAATTCCTGTTGCTCAAAATATTTTTGAAAGGTGCTGCGTTGGGTGAGATAGCCATCTTTATAAGGTTTGGCATCTTTGAGATTTGCACTCATGACATGCTGAGCTGAAACAATCAGCATATTTTGAGCCAAGCTCCAGGCTTGCTGAAGTGTGTGGACTCGCTCTTGGGGATTTTCGATGACATTCAGAACATAGCCAAAATTAACAATTTCTGAGGATTTTTTTTCGGCATCGGGGCAGTATTTGGGATCCCACCCCTCACATTGAAAACCCTTGCGCTTCAATCGTTGCAAATCGCCTCCACGTCCACAACCATAATCAAAGAAGGTATTCTCTTGAGTGAGAAGGCCATCTTCCAAAGCCAAACGCACAGGTTTGGAGAGTTCTCCTCGATGAATGGCTGTTTTATGACGGTGAATTTCTGGCATGATTTTAAGATATCAAGGATTTAATTTTATGATAAGCATCAATGATTAACTGTGCCGATTTTTGAACTTCTTCTTCTGTTGTGAATTTACCTAAACTGATTCTCAAAGCCCCTTCCATTTGCTCATAGGATAAGCCCATAGCTTGAAGCACAAAAGAAGGTTCTACCAAGCCTGACGTACAAGCTGAACCTGTTGAGATAGCCAAATGAGACCTTAAGTGCGAGATCATCATTTGATTTTCAATGCCAGGTATAGAGATATGCAAGTTACCTGATAAACGTTGATTTAAATCGCCATTTATTTTTAAGTTAGGTATTGAGTCTGAAAGAAGTGATTGTAACTGATTTCTCATTTTAGAAATGGCTCGCTCATCTTCAAACATTTCAAGTTGTCGGATAAAACAAGCTTCACCTAAACCAACTATTCCAGGAACATTTAATGTGCCTGGGCGAATGCCATTTTGATGACCTCCGCCATAAAAAAGGGGTTCAATTTCAATGCCGTGCTCCATTATCAGAGCCCCACAGCCTTTTGGGCCATACATTTTATGTCCTGTGAGAGCCAAAAACTGGAGTCCCCATTCATCAAATTCTAATGGTATTTTACCTGCTGCTTGAGAAGCATCACAGAAAAAAGGAATCTGATAACTATTAGCTATTTCAGCAATCGTTTTTACAGGATAAATCGTTCCCACTTCATTATTTGCTGCCATAACGGCCAAAAAATCCAACCCTTTTTGAGCATGAAAAGCTAAATCATTTATATCAACTTGGCCTTCACTATTTATTTTAAGAAAAACCAGTTCAATTAATTTTTTAGATTCTAGAAATTTACAAGTATCCAAAACTGCTTTGTGTTCGATAGGTAGGGTTGCCAGACGAAAAGGCTTTTTAGGTTGTTTGTGCTTGTGTACATACCCTTGAATTGCCAAGTTGATACTTTCTGTTGTTCCAGAAGTAAAATAGACATCTCTTGGATTGGCTCCAACTAGAGCTGCAACTTGTTTTTTTGCTGCTTTTACTGCCTTACTAGCGACAGACCCGAATTCATGATCCGCACTGCTGGCATTACCAAAATCAGCATCCATATAGGTAAGCATTTTCTCTTTAACTCGGGGGTCAAGAGGAGTCGTGGCCTGATAATCAAGGTAGATATATTTTGGATTTAACAGTTCATTGGTTAGCATAATGTTTCTTAATAATTTGTGTCAGTTCCTCAATTTGTTCGCTACTTAAAAAAGGTACTTGGGCGTATATCAGATTGGATTCATTTGCTAAACGAGCCAACAGATGTCCCTTGCCCAATAACTGTTCAGCCCCATTTTCACCTAAGGCAATTTTTGATGTACCACTACTCTCAACGCGTAGTATGAGGCGATTACCCAAATTTTCTCTTAACTGTAAAGGTAAGACATTTGCATCAGGCCGTTGAGCCGCAAAGACAAGATGAATCCCGGCAGCCCTCGCTTTTACCCCCAAACGGCTCACCGAGGTTGTCACGGCTTCTTTATATTCATCTACCATCATCCAGTCAGCAAATTCATCATGAACTAACCACACCACTGGTAACCGCTGATTTGATTCGACTTTCTGATTATAAGCATCCAAACTGGCGGCTTTTTTCTCTCGGAACAAAAGATAGCGAGAATCCATTTCCTCTACTAATTTTTCTAAAACAGTTGTAGCCGATTCACGATCGTAAATAATACCTTGATGAATATGTGGTAAGTCATCAAGGTGCATATAATCTATCCCTTTAGGATCAATTAAATAGATATGAGCTAAATCAGGCGTGTTGGTCATAGCAATATCTAAAATCAAATTTTGTAATAATACAGATTTACCACTGCCTGTTGCACCTGCAATAAGAGTATGAGGCGCATGCTGCTGTAAGCCACTAAAAGCACTACCTACATTTAAGTAAAGTAGTTCCCCATCTATTTCTTTAACCCCAACCAAAAGGCTCATATTCATATTTGAAGCCGTAGGATTGTTTAAACGAGTCAACCAACTATCAGCCATAGAAATAACCTGACGTTGAGGCCGTTCAATCGAGATAATAATCTCTCCAGGCTGTGCTGTAACGCTTAATAGATTTAGAGCATGCGTTGTTAAAAGTTGAGAACGCTTCTTATCAACAGCATCAACCGTTAATTGATCTGAACCTTTTAAGCGTACCAAAATGGCATTTGGTGTTAAACGTGAACCTAAAATCTTAACGGGCAAATCATAACTGTAAAGAGCTGTTTTAAGCCTACTTACGATATCTTCTTGTAATTGAGACTCACTGTCTCCATTGACTTGAGATAAAGAGTTTGTATTCAACCAAGTTTTTAGATACTTTGGTGGCCAAGGAAGCTCTTGTTCTTTCCCATTGCATTCTTCAGGCTCAGACAAGTCAGGAGATATAGTTCCTGATTCTTGAGTAACAGGTTCTGGCTTTTCTTCTTGGGTTGCAGGGGGATCTGTAGGGTTATTAATTACAGTGGTTATAGTTGAGGCTGCTTTTTCTCTTTGCGGATTTTGGGGCTGACGAATAGTTTCGAATGTAATAGAATCACCTAAATCCTGCCGAATAGCTTGGATTTTTTCATATGATTTCTCGGCATAAGCTTCAACCAGTTTTTTGACAGATTCACGGTTGAAAATTTCTTGAATACAATTGGATACGTTTGACACAATTAGCTGTTGGCTATTTACTGTAGACTCATGTGAGCCAAAGACAAAAACATGAGAATAGCCGCGAATCAGGATCGGAATACTCCGATTCATTAATCCATTTCGCCAAAACTCCAGTTCACCACTGAAGTCTGTCCCTTGAGGATGATGAGTGATGCCTTCAAGCAGCATGTCGCAAATTTTAGCAAGCCACATTTCTGCATCTTCACGTTTTTTTGTGGGATCTAATGCATTTTGTAATCTTAGAACCGTATCTCGAAGTTGATTTTGAGAAGATTTTTGAGAAGTACTTAAACTTACTAAATCAATATATTTTGCTTCGGAAATTAAAATATTTAACTGTGCAGCATTATTGTCTCTAACCGGATTCAGTACCATAATATCTGCAATACGTTGTTCTTTTTGACCAAACCAACTGGCATAATCATCCAGTGAAAACACACCCATGGGCGTTTTTTGTCCTATTTCAGCTTGTAATAGAACCAAACTTAAAACTATTCCCATTAATTCTTTTGCAAAAACACCACGTTTAGCAGCCCGTAAGACAAGATCACCAGATACTTTCTTTCCATCGTCTACAATCTGAGCGACTAATCTACTTTGGGCACTGTCTTCCAATTGTAAACCTAAGTCTTGCAAACGACGTTGGATTAATACGTTTAGCATTTGGGTTGGTGACGACGAAGAAATCAGTAATTTACGCTTATCGTTTCTTTTTTGTTGATACCGAATCACTTCAACATCATAATTATTCAACTGTCTGCGATCTAACAAATCATCATAATTGACAACCCACTCTCCAATTCGATGAACTTCATCAAGAATAGTATCAATTTCATCATCTTTCAATGAAATCTGTCTAACTGGAAGAGCATAATTATGATCTGATTTTTTTTGCTCCACCATGCATTCTATTGATTTTATATAGGTTAAGCCTTCTTGCGGTTGGATTGGTGAAACAAGATAATTCGTAGCTTTTTGCTCTCCTTTTTGTGAAGGTCGTCTTTTAGACCAACGAATAGGAACATGATCAAGAATATTTGGACGCTCAATTTCTCCCGAATTGCTTTGTGGAGAGACAACCCATTCTTCTTTCGCTTTATTTGAAATAACATCTTGAAGAAAGACAATATCAGCTGGCTTGCCTTGGTGTATTTGAATGTTTGGTGACTCTTGCAATATACCTATGCGAAAACGAGACATAAAATCAGAGGTATATTCACCAGAGATCAGACTCTGATCTTCTTGAGAAGTATTTTCAATTAAGTTTTTATAGAGAGCAGTTAATTTCGATGAGTTCCGATGACGAAGCATAACCTGACAAATCACATCTGTACCAGAGTATAAATCAGATAATTCCTTAATTACTTTCTGGGGAAGTTTATCATTATCACAATTAAACAAAACCAAATCCAAGCTGGCACGTTCATGAGGTAATAATTCCAGATAACGCTGTACAACATCTTTTATTTTTTTACTGGCACGTGTGGGGTCTTCATTTGTTTCCCACTTCCCATCAGGGCTTAATACAGGCCTTTCCATTAAACTGTAATCACAAAAGGAATCAGTCATATTTAAAAGCTTGGGTTCTTTTCCTTTGCCTAAATTACCCACTGTAATTTCTGGATAATAGGGTTGTTCGAGTTCTTGAAGGCGTTCTTTAAAAAAAAGTCTGGTGTCGCTAAACTTTACTGACTCAGTTAATAATTTTGTAATTAAGCTGGTAGTCTGACGAGTTTGGATAGCTAATGAAGCCAAACGAAATGGATGCCAGGGAGCAAGTATGCTCATTGAGTAACCTGCGATTTGATAGTTTCCTATTTTCAAAAGCGGTTCCCAAAGTTTCTCTCTTGCGATATCTTCCGAAGCATACTTTTGAAGCACTCGAAGCAATCCATCGTAAGATTTCATTTGTTCTATAATTTTTTCAGAATGCACACCTTCTGTCAGCCAAGAGACAAGAGCCTCTTTATAAAAATTTGAAAAATTTTGCCAAGCAAGCTTAATTTCAGTAGCTTGTTCAGAATTTAAATGTCCCTCTGCCAATAATGACTTGAGGTGAGAGGAAAATATAACACCCATATCCCATGTTTTATCATAGGCTGAAACCAACGTTCCACGTTCCTGTCTGAACTGAGCTTGTAAAGTTCCCGTATCAGTCAAAGAAATATGTTGTAAATCCCCCTTTTTACTGACAGCTTCTAGAAAAACCGGGGGACTCAAAAATGTACTTTTGGATTCAGATAAACGTTTTAAATCCCCATATAATTTACAAGCAATCGCATTGGGATTAAATTTCCAATTTAACTGAACTTCACTTTGCCTTTTACTTTTACCGACTTGATACTCCAAGGTCATTATAAATTTGATTTCATTGGCTTTCTTTGATGCCGAATAATTACTCAGTTTTTTAGCTTGTTTTTTAGATTCAACCTCAATAAATTCTGGGTATGAAAATAAATAATGAACATCCCATTGAACGGAAGCCCCCATAAGTGCCGTTAAACCTTTGTAACGTGTTGCAAAATACGTTGCAGCATCGCTATTTATAGAAAGCCATTTTGAACGACTTTTATCAAATTGAGTGCGAATACTTAAAGTTTTCTGACCTTCTGTATTTTCGATTTGGTCATATAAACGCGCTACAGCCAAAAGAAGTCCCGATATGAAGTCTTGGCATTCGATTGCTGCACCATAAATAAATTTATCCCATTGGGATTTTAAACTCGGTTTTTCTGCTAATTCTTGGCGATGATTTTCATAAAATTCACGATCTTGTTCTAAAGGCTCTTTGCTTTTTCGTTTTTTTAATGCAAGTAAGTAATTAACATCATCATCCGTTAAAACATCTGGCCAAGTTTGACTATAATAGTCCAAAGTAAGTGTTGGTAAATCTGTTTTACTGCGTTTAATCTCAAAAAGAGTCGATATACCTTGACCTTCCCATTCAAATTCAGCCAAAACTTCAGATGCTGGTGACCAACCTGGCTCAGTGTCTAAAAAATCTATAATCGCAGGATGAATATCAGACGGGATTTGATCTTTTTGCTGTTCAAATTTGTTGCGAAGTTCCTCTTCATCCAAGATCTCTCGCTTTGGATTCTGCTTTTCAAGGAAACAGCTGCGATTTTGACGGGCTTGTTGAAAACGTTTAAGCCATTCCGCTTTATGACCAAGTTTAAGCGGTGGAATACTGCGAAAAAATCCTGAGTCTTTGGGAATATGTAAAGCGGGTAGAGCCCAACCCATTGCTTCAGTCAAGGAAATACCTTCGTTCTCAATTTGTTGACGGGTGCGAAGCAGATAAGATGCAAATTGCACCAAGCTACAAGAAATTCCTTCTTGTAATCCTTGAAGCGATTTCACCCAATGCATTAATTGTTTTTCACTTAAAGGCAAACCTTCACTGGCCACTTGACACCAAAGATCTACTTCTTGTTTTATCTCAGCAGCCCCTAAAGAAGTTAAGTCTCTTAATGACTGACCTTGATCATCGTTGGTATTTGCTAAGACTATTGCCCTTTGCTCACAAGGAGCATTTCTCCAGTAGGTTGTTTTATGATCTGTCAAAATATCTTCGGGTAATTTAAATTCTTTTGCTAAATCCGAGCTTATAAGGGTTTTAGGTATTCGAATTTTAATATTTTGAGCCAATGTGGGATCATCTAAGATTTCTACACAGATTTGTGCTACTTGTTTTTCGGTTAGTCGATCTAGAAGAAAACGTGCAACACCTTCATCCCGATTTTCTTCTGTAGCAATGCTTCGACGAAGTACAGCTGTAGTAACTTTGGCAATCAACTCCAATTCGTTCATAGTTTACCTTTTCCTGTATAAGGGTTGATTACATAGGCACAGGCATCGGATAAACGTTGCAATAATCCTATGCTTAATAAACGTTCTTCTAAGCGTTCAGCATTGCTACTAAAGTCGGCTTTATCGGCTTGGTTTTTTTGAATAAATTGTTCAGCTTGTTTATCCCCAATAATCAAGCCATATTTTTGATAAAGGTGCGCCAGAAAACTCTGAAACTCCATGCGTTCGGGTACTGTAGCCAAGACCAACGTTTCTAGGAGTTCATCTGTAGGTGTATAACGCGTACGGAGACTCCCTCTTGTAGAAGCCAGTCCAATTTCTTTACAATAAATCGAATGTACTTTTTGTAAATGCTGCTTGTGGCGTTTTAGAACATCTTCTTGAAAAGTTTGCAAAATAGCTTCAGGCGTACTACCACAATCCTTATCAATTTTCCATCGAAAAGTTTCAACTAAAAAGTCTATAGCCTGTGTTTCATTTTGGTTATTTACAGCTTCTTTCCAATCACTGCTTTCTAGTTGAGTTGCAATATAAGATTTAACTGCTTGTTGGGATAAACCATTATTTTTGTAATAGCTTTGAGAAGCCAAGTCACGAATTATCGTCTTTCGAGGAGCCAAAATTTCAACAACCATCTGGCTAGATTCATAACCCAATGTAGAACAGGCACGGTTAAGAAAATAAATAACTAAATGTAGTCCTGTAATACGTGCAAGATGTGGCAAGACATCATAGTTTGGCATACTACAATTAAACAAATTTACCCAATCATCGCCCAATTCAATATACTCTTTTAAATTTGATTGAGGCAAATAGGGTGGAGATACTTTACTTGTAACTGAATGTTTGTTTTTGAACACTAAACTATCTGATTTTAGAGAGTCTTTAGTAAATGGTTGAAGGATTTGAATAAGTTGATTCCATTGATTATCTTTGCGCTCAAAAATAAGCTGGTTTAATCCCTTTCGAATCTGTTCTGCCTTACCACTCCGACATAGCATCAAATAAAGTAATTCACCGGTTCTTCCAAAAAAACGCCGATCAGATGAAGAAGATACAATGGTTATCTCTTTTTGTTTTTGATCTTTTGTTGATTCAACCTTAAGATCATCAAAAAAACAATCTTTGCCAAAAGGAAATATGTATTTAGAACTCCAGCGCTTGTTAGTATCTGTCTCTAAGGCTGTTGATCGAAAATAATCAACCAGTATTGCAAAATCTTTAAAATTATCAAAGCGAGATTTTAAATAATAAAATTCACAAATTTCCTTTGCTTTTTCAGGTTCATCTTCAAAAGCATTTTCTTGAAGACTTTCAAATTCTTTGACTTCTTGACCATTTAGGCAATATTGAACTGCTGCATGATTATGCATTTTTACCAGCCAATAATGCCATTTTTGCTCATCACTCAAGTTAGCCTGTTCTAAAGTGATCTTCAAATAAGGGTTATTGAAAAGAATATTACGAATATGCAAACGGCGATGAGCTTGATACACCAATTGGCTCATACCCGTTTCGTCTAATGGCTCAGCTAAACATTGCTTTGGCTCTTGTGCATAAAAATAGTCATATATCCCCAAAAACTCTAGCAAACTTAGCCATGGAAGCTGTTCATCATAAAGTCTATGCCCCCAAATAGTTTCGTCGACCCAAAAACTTACATCTTCTATACGGGGTGAAGGCATCATATTTGTCATGCCAACACCTCATGAGGCATAGAAATGTCTACTGGAACCATTTTTAACGCGCCATCTTCATTTAGATCAATAAATCGCAAGGTAATGGAACTTGTGCTTTTGGGAGGAGGTTGAGTAAAAATAGAATGAGGAAGTATTCCTACCAGTGAAGATATCACACGCAACTTTCTATCGTCTTGTTTTCTTCTTAAGGCTTTTAATAAACGAGACTTAAAAGCCAGAATATCTTCATAACATTCATTTGAAAAACTACCAGGCAATAAACCATGAGCCACCCGCATCAAAAATTCAAAGCGAAAAAGTTGTAGATTTAATTCTTCAAAGACAGGCTCTTCTCCTCCCTTGAAAATGATAAATAGCCTTGGACTTCCTTTTGATAAAACCAAAGCAATCATTTCTCCTTCATCTCCAGGCCGAACTGGGACAAATCCTTCCCAAATTGAGCTGACCTTGGCCTGAGAATAACAACCTGAACTACTCAAATACAGTTCATGTTGTGTTTTTGTCGGTAAACCAGTAATAACACGGTTGAGCCCTTTAACCATTTGAAATATTATTTGCTCTGAAGCAGCTTGATCTCGTTGAAGTTGATGATACAGTTCAAGATACTCACCTGCATAATGAAAAACAGTTAAATGCCAAAGCATCATTTCTTTTTCTTGGTTTTGTGGTATTACAAAAAACAAACGTTGTCGTTGGGCTTCTAAAAAAGCCAAGAATGTATCTTTATCATCGGTTTCACCCTCAATATACAATCGGCGCTGGGCTTCATATTCTTGATGGCCGCCATAGTAACTATCTTGTGTAACAAGCATTTCATAATCTTTTGCAAAATCTTCTGTTTCAGCCCCAAAGATTAATGTATTATCTATTCGATTATTGGTTTCTTTGCCCAAGCCAAAATAATTGAGAGCTATAAAAACATCTGTCTTTTCACGTTTTTGCACAGACAGATTAGCTCCGAAAAGATTGCGATAAATACTGGAGAGATAAAGTTGTCGATTCTCAATAATTTTAGGTATGTCTTTACAAGTCAGTAGACGCTCTTTTGCTTCTGGATGCCCCAATAAACTGTTGGCAAGTAGTAATAATAATTGACGAGTTGTCAAATGGCGACCATTTAGCTGGGATAACTCAAAAAGAGAAATTAAGCGTTCTTGCAAAATTTGTTTATCATTCTCGCCTAAAAAGCGTTGCCTATTTTCCCAAATAGGACAAGCCTGACGTGGATCTTTATGGGCTTTATAACAACACGTTTCACATGATGACCAACCAGAATGCTTGAGAACAGTTTCAAAAATTTGCTTATATTCATCTGCACTGCGAACCAAACGGCTCAGATTAAGCAAATGGAGTTGATACCCCTCTAACTCTTGTGTATTGCTTAAAAGTAAGTCCTCAATAACTTCCCTTACTTTCTGAACATCAGCGCTCTCACCTGTTTTTTTCCAGCTCTCAAGTAACTGCCCATCATTGGCTGCAATCAAAAATACTTCCTGAAAATTATTTCCAAGAATACTTTGAGCCATACGTTCTAATATTGAATTATCTTCTTCATCTAACTCGCTGAAATCTTTGATAATGAGAAGTTTTGAACCATTAGGTAAATCAAGTTGAAGTATTTTTTCCCCACCATCCCATAATGTTTTGTTTCCGCCTAAATTTTCCCAAATTTCTCGGCAACTAAATGTTTTCCCATCACCTGCTGTTCCTGTCAAAATAACAGATTTAGGATTTTTCTCTTTAAAATTAGCTATTAATGACTGTAAATAGCTAACCTTAAAATGCAATGATTCAATTTTATTTCGTTTTAAAGCTCTTTGAATATGCTCATCAAACATATTGTCATTACTTGGTACAGGGCCAAATTGGCGCAAAAACCGAATCCAAGCAGATTCTTTAAATGCCTGCTGTATACGTTTTTGTTCTTGTACTTCGATAGTTGGTAATTCTCCCAAAACCTTCTGTAGTGCGAATTGCATATCTAAAGCACTTTGGAATCGCTCAGAGGTCTGTAACTGCACTGCTTTGAGGAGAAATTGTCGCCAATCTTCACTGATTTCCTGACAGCCTGAAATATCTTTGGGATCTATTGGAGTGGCATTCGGTTGCGGCTTGTAATTATAAGGATGCTGTCCACAAATTACTTCATAGAGAGTGCAACCCAAAGCAAAGGTATCAGCCGATGCATTCCAGTTGATTTCAAATCGAACCGGGTCAATTAAATCTGGAGCAATATAAGAGCGTGTTCCTGTAAAGGTTTGCTGCGATTCGAGAGTATTCTCATTAGCCACATTAAAATCTATCAGAATATAACCACGATCTGATACATGAACAATATTCTCAGGTTTAATATCCCGATGCAACAAAGTCTTGCCTTGCATTTCTCCCGTCTTGAGATCGGGCTCATGAAGATAACGAAGCGCTGAAAGAATATGTTGAGCAACCACAGCGCCTTCTTGTATACGGGTCTTTAATTCACGATCTGGATCCTGCAATCGTTCTCGAAGAGATTGGCCATCTAAGAGTTCCATCGCTAAATAATAGCGACCATCGGGGAGTTGTCCGCTCCAATCCACTTTAACAATATGGGGATGGTTAAGTTCTTTCAAAATCCCAAACTCGTCAATTAAAGCGTTCACATCAACTGCACGCCGATTAATCTTTAAAGCATATGTTTTACTTTGTAAGATATGTCTGGCCCGATAAACATCTGAAAATCCTCCTGAATGACCAATTTGCTCAATAATTTGGTAATCACCAATCCGGTCATTAGATTGTGGTGGAACAGATTTATTTAGGTTCATTACAATTACCTCAGGAGCTTCAAATGCCAGCTCATAAGCGTCTAAAAATTCTTGTGCACTCCCAAAACGGCCCTCTAGATCTGTAGTATAAAGACGGGAAATCAACGAATCAATTGCCATGTTTCGTTTTTCCCAATTGAATGTGGGCAATTGTTCTTCTTTTAGCTTACCCCCAGCATGTTCAAAGGCAAGGGGGGTTGGGAAAGGCAATGATCCGCAGAGAATTTCATAAAAGATGGCCCCCAAGCTATAGAGGTCAGAAGATTGATAAAAATCATATTCTCCCATAGGCAAAGCCAGTTCCGGCGGAAGATAACGGAGTTCTTCTGGTTGAGTTATGGTTTGCCAAACAGTTTGGCCTTGGGGAGTAAAAAGATAAGAGCGATCAAAATTCATGATCTGGGGGCCAGATTTTGTCATGAGGATATTTTCAGGTCTTAAATTGCGGTGAATAATGCCCTTGTTGTGAATCGCATTTAGCCCTAAGGCAATCCCTTTCACAATTTCAAGGGTTTCTTTAAGCTCTAATTTGCGATGAGACATAACTGTATGAAGTGTGCCCTCTTCAGACCAGTCTAAAATTTCTACAAATTGATCTGACTCATGATCAATTAAACCTTTGAGTCCAATAATATTGGGATGTGAACCCAAAGTTTCTAAAGCCTCGTAATCTCTGAGTAATTTTGCCCGAATAGTATCTTGCTCTGATTTCGATACCAATGGAGGAATTTTTAATACACGCAATCGCTTGGCTGTACCTGATCGTTTTCCTTGAATCAGTTTAAAGCCCACATATTCTGAAATATGGTCATCTACAAAGAGTTCTTCTTCGATTTCATAGCCTTGAATTATTTTGGGTTGATTAGAGCGAGCACGGGCTTTGCCAATCAAAGCTTCACAAATTTCTTTTTGCAGATGGGTAATACTATTCTCTCGCACGCGTTTATCAGGGGGAGTCTTTAAAAGGCGTGGGTTTTTAATAAACTGTAGACAATATTGATCTAATTTAAAAGTTAAATCTTTACAATGTCCCGTTAAATTAAGTGTGGTTTGATCACGGGCAATAATGACCATGCACTGAATCCATATTTTGCGGAATTCAGGATTGTATTTATTGAGTAAAGAACTAATTACTCTGCATTTATTATTCAAACCCAAATGGGGATTTTTAAATTCACGGTGCCCATTGAGATACCAAAACTGGTCATCTCCGTCAATAGAATTACCCCAGTCTTTGACTTCGATTAAGTAAAGAGCATGGGGAGCAATTAATATTGCATCAAACTCCAAATACCGTCCAGCACTGCGATCTGGTATTTCTAAGTTCGGGATGAGTATATATTCCGGTCCCAAGTCACCAATTTGTTTGCCTTGTATATTACTTGAAGCTGGAACAAGGTATCTATCCAGAAAAGTGAGTACTCTCTGCTCGCCTTCGTTGACAATGGTATTTGAAGAGTGCAGGAATATTATTCTGGACATTAAGATACTTTTCTTAAATTTTCATCAAGCAATTTGATTTCTGCTAATATATTTCTAATATTATTAATTTCGCTAACGGGATCAATCGGAATCATTGCTTTAAAACTTTTATGAGCAACATCGCCTCTGTTCTGACCATAAGAATTCATTGTGCTTAACCACGTTTGGCTGATGAGAGATTTATCTAATCCAAGAGGCAATAAAATTTTCAACACATTATCTTCTTTAATTCCATTATTTTTAGAAATCAAATTAAAATACTCCGTAACAGCTTTTTCAACGCGATCATTTAAACTCGTAGCATTTTTATCGAGCTTATAATCCATAAAAGCCAATAATGCAAGTAATGTTTTAGTGCTTTTGGTATTCGATATCCAAATTTGGTTAGCTTTTCTAACTACACCCACACCTAACTCTTCAATAAAATGTTCTATCTCTGCATGAATTAGCAATCTAAAACTTCTAAACAAAAGCAATTGTCTAGAAGTATAAATTTTCAGTGGATTTGTATTACGTACATTTAAATTTTTATCCACCTTAATATTAGAAGGCATAAAACATTTTATTAATTTTATTATTCTATTTTGGAATTGAATAAAAGCTAAGGTATTTGACATAAGTTAGAAATGTTAGTCCCAAATTTTATGTAATTCTTCACCTAGTAATCCACTTAATCCTTCACGCCAAAAATCAAATCTAGTACGAACCTGTTCTAGACCTTTAACAGAGTATTCAATGGTTCTTAAAAATTTTGGTTTTTCACAAAGTTGAATAAAAAGAGCTTTAACATCATTTTTCTTATTTTCCAACTTAATTCTAATATCATTTTGAGAAAAGTAATAAACCATTATGTCAAAAACTCCCCTATTTAAAGAATTTTTGAACTCTCCATTTAAATACTTACTAAATGCACTTTTTTCTCCAAAAATTTCAAAAACAAAATCTATAGCATTATTCAATTCTTCTGCTTCTTTTTTAATATTTTCTTTATCTGATTCCCAATTATCGTTCAAATTTTTCCATGTTTTATCTAAAATATCCTTTAAGTTACCATCATAAGAGGCAATGAATTTCTTAAATGCAAAATATCTTAGTAATAACTCTATATCTCTCATTCTTTTGTCGGGTTGTTTATTTTTAAGTATTGATTGTAATTGTGTACTTTGAATAGAAAAATCATCAGCATAATACACAAAATCCCCTGGATATAAAGCTTGCCTCAACTCTTGGGAATTTAATTTCATGCTACCTGTATTTAATCTATGAAAAATTGTATATAGGTAATCTTCATTCTGCCAATTTCTAATAACTACAGTTCGAATTGTTTGATTATCAAACTGTGTTTGATAATCATATAAATCAGATTTTTTTTCAATATCAGAGTAACTTAGTCCATTTAATTCTTTTAAAATTTTTAATTTTGATAGTTTTAATTGTTCAAAGTCACTGTCATCATTTGCTGAAAATTGAATCAAACTTAAAAGCCGTTGTTTCCCATCGATAACAATAAAGGAATTTTTTTGTTCTTTTTTTTCTGCCAAAATGATAGGAGGAACAGGAATCCCTAAAATAAGAGACTCAATAAATAAACTTTTTTGATTAGCATTCCAGGCGTCTCTTCTTTGAAAATTTGGATCTATCTTTATGTTTTTTTTATTCAACTGATTAATTATTGTTTCTGCAGTCCAATCAGTACCCCATATTACAGCTTTACTAAACATTTCAGTGTTAGAAAAATTCAGGTCATCATCTTCTTCAATCCCAATTTCATCTTCATCTAATAGCATTTCATCATTAAATGAATTCACATATCACTCCAAATATGAAAGTTGTAATAAATCACACTAAAAATTGAATATCAAAATAAGATTAAATATGACAAGCTAAACAAGGAAGCTCGTCATCCTCCTCATCCAATACATCTTCTAGCGCATGAACCAAAGCCTGATTTGGCTTTTTCTTTTTCTGACGTTCCAAAGCTTTATCATGGCTTGCAATAATCTCATCTTTTCGAGCAAGAAGTTCATCCAAGGTTTCTCCATCGCTCCAAGAGTACATACGCCCGTCTGAATGTTCTTTTTCAAACTGTTTGGCTTTTTCAAATAAATCAGGGTGCCGTTCAGCCAGTTTGACCCATTCATACTTGCGCTGATAGAAGCAAAAATAGCAACCCGAACGAGAACGCCATTCATAATATTTGGGCATACCAATGCCACTGTCTTCTAATATTTGAATTACGCCTTCCTTGGTAATGCCATCATCACGAAATGGGAACACAGGAATAATATTCGGTTTTTTAGAGAGATAGCCTTCTCGGTTTTCATCGGCACGTATTCCGATATAGCTATAAACTGTATCCTCGCCAAACTTATCTTGAATAAATCGTTCGAGGGGAATAATTTTCATTTGTTTGGTACACCAACGGGCTTGGGGAGAGGGCAAATAACCATTATACACGTCTAACCAGTGCTGGAAACCGCGCTCTGCTGCCAAATAATGGATTTCAACCCCGAGTCTGGCTTTGATCTTGTTCAAATACTCATAGGTTTCAGGAAGTTCTTCTCCGGTATCGCAGAAGAAATAGGTCATGTTGGGGATTTTTTTATGCAATTGCAAATAAACAGCCAGGGCGGTGCTGTCTTTTCCACCAGATAATCCCAATACATGATGCTCAGTTTTTGTCATTGTCCCAGCCTTAGTAAAATTGATTCTAACATTTAAAATGACCTCAACAAAGGAAAATTTCTGTTAATAATGAGCTAAGATTGAAAGATATGCTCCGAAAGACCTGCAACTAAAGCTGTTTGCAAACGGTGATTATCTTTAAGCTCTGGGGATCTTAAAAGCTGTTCTACCAGTAGTGTAATTTTCTCTTCATCTTCTTTATCAATCCATACAACCTGATTAAACTCATTGCCAGAGGAGTCAGCCACAACAACCCGTTTGGCTTTTTTGCCATTAACAGGCAAATTTTTCAGTTCATGTTGAATCGCTTCCAAATTAGTAAAGCGCCGATATATCTCAGCTAATTGGGTCTCAAAAGCATCAATATCCTGATCACGCCACTCAGTGGCAGGTTTATCTGCAACCACCATAGCGACAGCCTCAAGCCAGCTTTTCTCATTTTTCTCATTATCCAAAATCGCATTTACAAAAGATGTAACTTTGCGTTCAACGGTTTTGTCTTTGAGAAAACTAGCCCTACGGGTGAGTTCTTTACGCAGAGGATCTTTGTCCTTAACCCCAAAAGCAGACTGTAAATACTGCTGGCACTGATTCAGTAATTTAGGATAGGCCATGTTCAACTCAGTGAGGGAATGGATCAAAACCTTTTGCAATGCTTTAAAGTCTTGCGCTTCATCATCGGACTTAATTGTGTGAAAACCCAATGAAGAAGGTAATGCTTCAAAGATAAGAATTTCAGGATCTTTGGTTTCTAAAAGGGCTGTTCGCAAAGCCCGACTTTGCTCACTCAGATCGTTGGTTTTGCACGTAAATGTGGGTAATTTTTGCACAAAACCAATCAAAGGTTTTACCAAGCTTAATAGTGTTCGATTGCGAGAACCTGTTCTTTGTAAAAAATCTTTGGTTTTTTCTGTTGCTAACATTTCTTCTAATAAAGCAAAGAAGTCAGCGCGTAATCCTTCAATAGCAAAAGATTTAACCGAAAAGCGCTGTGGATGCCGGAAAAGCAATTCAAAATGAGACATATGTAAAAGCGGAATAAAGACCCCATCTTGAAACAAACTGATTTCATCACTGAACTGCATGAGTATAGCGGTCAACAAAACGGGGAGAGCTGATTCTTTTACTCCATAAGGAGGGCGTTTGAGTTGTTCAAACAAACCCTGAACCGATTGCGGCTCAGATATGGCTGAGAAACAATAATCTTTCACTGCTTGCCAAACGGGTTCAATGCCACTTCCTATATTTGGATCAGTAAAACCGTAGCCAGTATCCAACTGACGATAAAGACCTGTTTGTTTCAACAGAGATTCAAACATACTGCGCTCAGGGCCATAGCCCTCTATTCCGAGATTTTCTTCTCCAGTATGTTCAAGCATAGCTGAGACCAGTTCTTTCCTGGCCTTGGATCCTTGAGCTGTTAATTCTTCTCGATTCAATAATTCATTCCAAAGTACCAAAGATTTTGGGTAGGTTTCATCGCACACTTCAGACAACACACGACTTAAATGAGAATCACCTTTAAGCGTTGATTCTTTATTTAAGTACAACAGCTGAACCAAGCCTTCCCCAGAAGAATAAATTTGATGAAGAGTTTCTTTGGCTTGTCTTTGGGCAATCGCCAAACGCTGTAATACTTCTTGCCGAGCCACGACATCGGTACGCAATTCAGGGGCTTTCTGTGAAATTTCATAAAAGGCTGCATAGTCCAGCCCTAAACTTTTAAGATGTTCTGTATTTTCTGCAACCAAATAGAGATTGGGTCGCCCATCACTTGTTTTTTCAGGAAGGGTTGCGGTTTTTTCTAAAACATAATACAAAAAGCCATCAGCTTTGCTTTGAGGGAATAGCAAGTCTTGTTCACGTGTCTTTTCTCCGATAAAAGCCCGTTGAAAATAGCGAAGTGTCCCCGTTTGGTAGCTGTGACGTTGTGCAACCAAAGGTTGGAGTTCAAAATGGGTATTTAAAACATCTTCTACATTGAGAGACAAATATTCCTGAGAAGTTTGCAAGGCCTCTTCAATGTCAAAATCTGTTCCCTGCCAAAGTCTTAATTCATCAAGTTTTTTACGATAAGTCAAAAACCCTTTCTCAATGAGGGCTTGAATCACTTTTTTCCATGATTTGTAAAGCTTGCTTTGTTGCCCAACAGGCTGATGATTCAATGCTGCAATAGTCATATCCATTCGAGCCTTGATGGTTCCCCCCAACGAAACCAAATTAAGTAAACCCACGGTTTTTAAAACCTGTTGTTCTTCTGTGCTCAATTGACGCGCATCCATAATACGGTTATGGATTTCATTCCAACGTTGCGCTTGCACGCGATTAGAGGCCGTCATATTGGCCGATTCTACAAAATAATCATAAACCTGATGCAATTGTAAAGTTGGCGGAGAAGAAGCATCCCAAGCTATAGCTTGCAAAAAAGGCTGCAAAGCATGGGGCTCGGCACTGGCCAAAAACGTAAAAATGGAGCGTTCATTTTGCGCATAACGCTGGCAGAGTTGGGGCAAGGCTAAGGCAGCTAAAGGGTGAAGCGGGTAGACTTCGCTGATTAATTCTTTTGAGATGCCCGCTATTTGTCCAAAAGCGTTGTTGATTTCTTCTGACCACTGGGCAGCCCAAGTAAGAATGTCGGGTTTATAATCTGCGTTTAAACGAATTGACTTTCCCATTAAACGAAACATTTGCTCTTGAGATTCAGAGAAGGGAACATCTTCAAAGCGACCCTGAATTTTAGACCACTCATTGGTCTGTAGACCGGTCATATTGCGAGCATATTCTGAGAATGCCTGATGCAAAAGACCAAATACAAAAAGGCCCTGGTGAGCCGGTGCAGAAGGATACTCAGTTAATTCTTGAAGTAAATACAAATCTCCGTGGTTCGCATGTTGAGCGGCGTATTCAAAGTTTTTACCCAACTCATCAATAATGAGCAAAATCCCCATTTTTGTAGACTGGGTAATTTTGGCAATAAACGACTTAATGACTTTCCCATCAAAATCTTTGCCGGATTCAATTAAATCAATATAGTCCTGAAGTTCTTCAAAGACAGAAGATTTTTTACCCCTTTTACCGTCAAAGTAATGAACCAGTCCTTCGTAAAGTCCACGCATGATCGTATGGTGAATGGGTTCTCTACGGGCAGTAACCACAGCAGGAATAAGGCCAGAATCTGATATTTGGTTAACAAGCTGTGTTTGTATCAGCAGGGCCTCTTGGGTTGTTTCAGCCAAAACTTGCAAGGCATTTTCATATATTAGACTGTCTTTGGGTGAACAGAGAGCAGTTAAAAAATGGGCAATAGAGGATTTACCTGTGCCATATACACCTGTTATCGTCCAGGCCCGAGTAGAGCCCACAGGAAAAGAATGAATAAAACGCTCGATCAAGTCTTGAGCACAGGGTGTAATAATATAACCTTTGACGCTATCAGGATTTTTCAAATCCCGTTCCAGATTAACAGAACGACTGTAGCGCCGTTCTAACTGAATCATGTCAGAAAGGAGTTGGATACTCATGCCTGCTCCTTATAATAACGATTTAATAATTTATGTCCGAGTGTTTTAGGATCACCTTGAAAACTCAATTGTAAAAGCCCTGCTGCTTCAGAATATTGCACTTGTTTAAACTTTCGAGCAACTTTTTCGATGGCCTCACATAAGCTGGCTTCATTGAGCCGAAAGACAAATCCCGGACTGCCTGGTTTAAACAATAAGCTATCTAGTTTTAATGTTTGCCCAGTACTATACATAGCAGCGAAATCAAGACAGGCAAAAACGATAATTTCTGGGGGCAATGTGGGTTTATAACCTATATTAAACTGATAATGATGAGAACGATGAGATTGCATTAAACCCAATTGAATAAAAGGTGAATCAATGGATTCTTCTCTAACACCTTTTTTATTTGAAGCTCCTTCTGCATACATTCGCAAAAAACAATTGGCATCTTTCTTGAGAGAGGCTTCAACAGCATTAGCCCGAGGGAAATAAAGGGTGCGAAAATCGCTCAGTTCTTTTAAAAATTCGTCGCTGTTGAATTCAATATGAGAAAAAGCATTGAAAGCAAAATACCAAGTTGCAGCAATAGACACAGGTTTGACTAAATACCAGTGTAAAAGCCAGAGTGAGCCCAGGTTTTCTAGGTAAGGATCCCATCCATTATCGTCCAATAGATTTAAGCCAAAATCTGAAGGTAAGTATTCTGTACCTTTACTTTCTGATTCACCCGCTTCTTCAATTAACTTAAATGCCTGTGTCCAATAGCGAATCGCATTAACCATGTTCTTGCCAACGCCCAAGGTGACAGGAGCATCTTGTTGGAGAAAAATAGCTGGATCTTGTTTGGTGCGATCATAACCTTTTTTTAGCCAACCAAAGCGTGGGTGAAAAGTTTCATGTCTTGCAAAGACGGGTAAAGCCTGACGGAGAAAGTCTTCGGATTGTTTATTTAAGACGGCATCACTCACTGAAGTTACCTAAAATTGAAAAGATTGTTGTATTGTATGGTCTTGTATGAATTGTGAGTACATCATAACATAGCATAGAATCGGTTAACGACTAAACATAATCTAAAACTTCTAACACGGAAAACCTAATATTCTTTGAATGTGATTTCAAAATTTCTTAAACAGAAAATCTTTCAAAATTTGTTTCCAGACATTAAAATAATCTTATTTTTTTAAGATTTCAGAATTGATGCTTCGTAGAACTTTTATTCACAACACAAGTTATGGATATTTATAGCCGCCGGGCAAAGATCAAATTGTCCTTTAGCTCTGCTTCCTGCCCTTGAGGCCCTTGGGCCAGACGTGTCTCCACACTGAGCTTCAACAGTTGCCATTGCGATTCAGGCAAGTCCAGATTTTGCCAATCCTCTTCAGCCTTTGGAAATTCATGTTTTGGCTCTGTATGAGCAGCCCAAGGGGGTGCCGAGGCGTGGGTAACGATCAACAGATGCCCCCCTTTGACAATCCGTGAAGCTGCTGTCTTTAAAATTTGTATTCTGGGAAAATCAAAGGGCGATTGAAAATAGGTCGCACTGACCAACTCAAACTGACCCGCTGGAAATTCTTGGGTCAAATCGCAGTTTAGAAAAGCAATCCGTTCTGACAGACCTGCTTCCTGCGCCAAACGCTGGGCCGTTTGCACGGCATGTTCCGAAATATCCACGGCGGTAACCTGCCACCCTTTTTCAGCCAACCAAAGACTGTCATCCCCTGTGCTACAGCCCAGTTCCAGCACCCGTTGGGGTTCTAAACCTGAAACCCAGTCCTGCAAAAACCTACCGGCTTTACCACGGCTGCGGGACACACTTTCAAGATAGCGTTTTTCCCAAAACGCTTTGGGTTCCTGAGCTGAAGAGGCGTGTCGGTGAGAGGAAGTCATATAGGCTCCTTTTTGGTATTCAGATAGAAAGTTAGCTTCCGATAGCGATCTTGCCAAGAACTATCATGTAACTTTTTATGTTACATGATAGCAAATCATAAAAACGCCTGCAAGCTCTCCCCCAGTAATTGAGGGCATCTGGCACAGCATGTTATTCTGTAAGAAGATTTCAACTGAATTGGGCATATTAAACTGGCGATGAAAACCGATCAAAGGCTTTGGCGAACCCTGCATGTTTTGATTCACATGAGCCACCATCCAGCCCCGCTTACCTCCCAAACGCTCGCCAAAATGCTCAATACCAATGCCGTTGTCGTACGACGTACCTTGGCCTGCCTGCGTGAAAAACAACTGATTCAAGCCGAAAAAGGACATGGGGGCGGATGGATTCTGATCAAACCTTTGCATCAAATCAGCCTGCGTGAGATCTATGATGCCCTGGGAGAGCCCACCATACTCCACTTCACCCCAGAAAGCAACCTGCCCGGCTGTCTTGTTGAAAAGGCTGTCAATCAGGCCCTGGATAAAGTTCTTCAGGAAGCTCACAATCTGGTTCTAGAGCGATTTGAGTCACTTACTTTGGCCCATATCGAACAGGATTTTCAAACTTTGTTGCAAAGCACTGCGGCTGGGGTCATTGCGGGATGACCGCACGAGAATTTTCGCTCACGCAAAGGAGCAAAAATGAAACCCTGCCCTGAATGCAATGCTCCCCTCTACGATCACCCAGATTTTACCCAGTGGTGCCCAGCCTGCGACTGGAATCTACAACCTGATGCAGAGCAAAATTCAGCACAGAATATATTTGAGTTATATTATTTGAAACTCAGCGAAAGACTCGGTTTGGAGCTTTTTCAAGCTCTAAAAACTCAAAATCTGGCAAATACAATGCATTTGAAAAAACTCTCCACAGGTGTCAAATTGTTTTCAATCGGGGTAATAATTGCCTATCTCAGCCTAATTTTTACAGGAATTTACTTGTTGTGGCATTTCAGGGGACAGGTTGTGGGCAGCCTGTTTGGACTGATGTTTCTGGGTTTTGCTTTTTTAGCCACCCCAAAGCGCCAAGCCCCCCCTTATGCAGGCCAAACAGTATTGGACGCAAACACCCTGCCTGCATTTTTTTCACTGCTCAAGCTCTGCGCAAATGTTTTAAATACCCCCCAACCGGACGGGGTAATATTTACACCTGAATTCAATGCAAGTGTCACTGTCTATCAAAAAAAACGCTATCTCTCGATCGGTTTGCCGCTGTGGAACGTTTTAAATTCAGAGGAAAAACTCGCTCTTTTGGGACATGAAATTGGGCATTTGGCGCACAATGACCCCATGCAACAGCGCTTGCCAGAGTTTGCCATGAACGTCCTCTTTCAAACCGGTGATGCCCTTTGCCCACATAGCCTAGCTCCCCATTACGAAGGCAAGCTTTTCTACGAGGACAGAATAGCGCTCAACTTTACTGAAATTTTGCTCATTCCCTTCAATTGGTTACTCGCCTTGATTGCCCACGGTTTTTGGGGACTGGGACACCTGCTTTTACGCTGGCTCTGGGCAGACAGTCAGCGTGCGGAATACAGAACCGATCTGAACAGTCTGCGCTTGGCTTCCCTAAGAGCTTGTCTGACTGGGTTTGAAAAATTCTCACTGGAGCCAGAAATCTATGCGGTAGCCAGACAGCGAATCCGCAAAAAACAAACTGAAAATCCTGGTTCACTCTTTGAAGAAACCCTGACCCATTGGCAAAAAATGCCCTTTTCTGAACATGAACGAAGAAGACGTATTCTTGAAAAAGAAAAACACCGAGTAGATTCAACGCATCCAACCACAGCACTCAGAATGGAAATGCTTAAATTTCAGGCAGAATATATTCAGCGCCATGACTTACCTGAGATCAACTGGAAGGCGATTGAAAATGAATTGGAACCTCATCTCGCGCAACAAGCCCTTGCTTTGCTCGAAGCAGAACGTTCTGCACTTTACAGATAAAACCCAGATCTTAATTTTACGAAGGCCAGGTTAAGATTTAGGGTAAAGACCGGGCCAAACGGAAACCCAAATTGCGATCGCTTCCTCCGGGATCGCCATATTGGCGGCTGGCAGAACGGCAGCGATCAGCATAGGTCCCCCAATGTCCTCCGCGTTGGATGCGATAATCTCCTTTTTCTGGGCCCATCGGTTGGGTTTGAGCACCTTCAGTATAGGGCGCGTAACGATCCTGAACCCATTCGCTGATATTGCCGTGCATATCATACAAGCCCCAGGCATTGGGTTTGAGTTGCCCCACTGGGTGCGACATCTCTTTGGCATTGGGAATATACCACGCCATTTCGGCCAAACAGCTTTCATCCTCTCCACAGGCATAGGCCGTCGTGCTGCCTGCACGGGACGCGTATTCCCATTCGGCTTCCGTAGGCAAGCGGTATCCGCCTTGGGTTTTGGCATTCAACTGAGTCAAAAAGCTTTGAATATCATTCCAACTGACACTCTCTACAGGCAGGTTATCCCCTTTTGAAAAGGAGGGGTTCGTTCCCATCACGGCCTGCCATTGGGCCTGGGTGAGTTCTGTATTTTGCAGCTGAAACCCCTGCGATAAAGTCACCTGATGAACGGGGCCGTCTTTGCTGTCCCCCATGGCAAAACTCCCCGCAGGCACCGAGACAAATTTAAAGCCCAATTGCGCTTCAAGTTTTTCGCTGGATTCAACTGGCTCTGCTGCGGAAGGAGAAGCAGAAGGAAGCGAAGAGGGCCTAGATACGGGTTCTTGAGAGGCCCTCACAGCGGGAGAAGCCGAAGCGTTTACGGGCACAGATGAAGATGGGTTGGCCGCCGTTTGACAGGCAAGTAGACTCAAACTGAGTAAAGCTCCCAGACCCACCCTTAAGGAAAATTGCTTTTTTTGCGACATACCCCTGCCCCTCTACCTTCTGTGCTATTCGCTTTGCGAAAGAAAGCCTTATAAGTTTAGCGTATTTTTTTTCCTCACAAAAATATTCTTGTACATCAACAGCTTGCACTTATTTATTTTACGCAAACCAATGCAAATTTACTTATATTTCACGTGTAAATAATTATAAAAAATTTTAAATCTATTCATTTTTAGGCAAATAAAAAGACAAATCAAAACTCACCCACAGCCCACCCACATCTAAAATTCAGAGCCTCAAAAAATCTTTACCCCCATAAAACTAAATTTTAAAAGGATTTCAGCTGTGATCTAACTGACAGAAACACCGTTATCCGCCGCACAGAAATAGGGTATCCAAACTCCTATTTTCTTTTCATTTCTTTGATTATCATAAACCATGCTGAGAGACAATCCTGCCGCTCGGCAAACTCCTTGATTGAACCCTCGGGTTCAAAAAGGAAAAAGGCAAACCCGTCGCGAGGCGGGGACGCAAAGCCACGGAACTCATGCAGTCAGCCGGGTTGCCCATTTTAAAATAATAAGGAGTCTCTCATGACTAAAACTTTTCGTGCCGTTCATCTTTTCTGTGCTGCCACTTTGCTGTTGATGACAGGTTGCCAAGGCTTTCATACAGCCCAAACGCCCAGTCAAATTGCCACGCCACAAAACAAAACGGTCGGTTCGGCGATGGTAAATCCAGACTCAGAAACAGATCTTCAAATGTCATCTCTGATGCCCTCAGATTTTGGCATCAAAGATCAAGTTCCCCTTGAAGCTGGGGCTAAAATTCCAGGGCGCTTTATCGTGAAATTCAAAGCCGATGTCAGTGAAGCAGAAGCGGAAGAGATACGAGATGAAGTCAATGCCGTACATCTGGGCTATATTCAGCGCAGCCAGAATCTGGAAGTGCTGGAAAGTGAAAACCTGTCGGAATCCGACCAAACCTATGCAGAGCTTAAAAACAACCCCAATATTGAATTGGTAGAACAAGATGCCTTGGTCGCCATCACGCAGATTCCGGCTCCCACAGCAAGCTACCCCATCAACGACTTTTTATTCAAATACCAATATGGTCAGATCAAAACCCAAGCCCAACAAGGATGGGCTCTGGCAAAAGATGGCAAAGGCCTGGGGGAAAATACCATTATCGCAGTGGCGGATACAGGGGTAGATGGTTCTCATCCTGATTTAAAAGACAAGATTGTGCAGGGCTACAGCGCTTTCGCCAGCTTGCCCTACAATGGCGACACCCACGGTCATGGCTCGCACTGCGCAGGTATCGCCGCCGCCAGCACCAACAATAATATCGGCATTGCAGGGTATGCCCCCAACGCCAAAATCATGCCCATACGGATATTAGACAATTCAGGCTATGGCACCTTGGCAGGCGTTTCTGCAGGGATTACCTATGCAGCAGATCATGGCGCGACCGTCCTCAGTATGAGTTTTGCAGGCCCAGTCTATTCTCAGGTGATTGAAAACGCGATTAACTATGCGTTATCAAAAAATACAATAGCCGTGGCAGGCATGGCCAATACGGGAAGCAATGCCGTGATGTATCCTGCGGCTTATGCTGGCGTGATCGCTGTCGGGGCCACCGATTCCTCGGATAAACGCACCAGTTTCTCAACCTACGGCAACCATATCCATGTTATGGCTCCAGGAGTGAATATTATGTCAACGATTCCTGGTACAAACTATATTCAATGGAATGGGACCTCCATGGCAACACCAGCCGTTTCCGGCCTGGTAGCGCTGATCAAAAGTGTCTTGCAAGATCTCACCCCTGTACAGGTGAAGTACCTGATCAAACTGGGAGCTGACGATATGGAAGCCCCAGGCTTCGATATCTATACGGGCTACGGCCGTATGAATGTCTACAAAACGCTCTACTATGCCTTTTTAAAACTGAGTCTGATGAAATAGTTTCCGTTGATTCAAAGAAGTCGCCTGAAGCGGCTTCTTTTTTTTTGATGTGTTATTTTTTGGCATATCTATTTGAGAAACAGAACGGCCCAGCCCCCTCTTTTTTTTGTCTGCTTTATTCAACTGCTCATTTTTGCTATGCTTGAGGAAGAGCTAAGAACTTAAGCGTGGGCGTTCAAAGCCATGAAAAATTCTGGCAGACATAAAAATAAGCAAGAGCGAACCATCACGTTCAAACTCAGCAAAGCGGAATATGCTGAGTACCTGAAAGTGAAACCGTTCATCAAGGAAAGTGACAAAGAGCTGTTTCTGCAAGCCTTGAAATCGAATCAAAGCCCACTCCCCCTGGAACAAAACCTCGAAAATGAAGCTCCTCCCCCACTAGAAACCCGCTCCAACTCAAATGATCCCCGCATTCGCTCGGCACTTGAACGAGGTGAAATTTTTTATCTTGAGAACAAATTGGAGTTTGTCCTCTTGGGAATTGAATTGGATCCTGAACAGCTTCCAGAATGGCAACCCGTGCGCCTGAATCTTCTCAAAGACTTCAAGACCGCTGAAAAAGCACTTGATTACTATTGTAAAAACAGCAGTAAAATCGCGAAAACCCAACAAATTGTTTTATTGCGCAAAGCAGAAGCCCAAGAATTGGGTTTTGAAACCCAAAGTCGGCACTGGTATACACCCGCCCATATCATCTTTGAAATTTATCCCCGCATCATGAATGCCTTCGGCGATTTTGAATACTATGATGAACTGCTTAGCCGTTTCTATCTCAAAACGGTTTGATTGCTCAGGGAACAATCCTGACCAGGGTGCCAGCTGTGCCCCAAGGATACACTTCTTCAATATCCAGATTAGTGAAACACAGCCTGCAGTCCAGCTCTTGCGTCGATCTATCCAGACATTTTGATCCAAAGGAACGCCTTGAATCCCCACCTCAGAACCAATGCCAGACAGGGCAGAAATTTTCCCTGACGACTTGGCCTCGCGATATTTCCGCCAGGGGTCGGCGGTAGGATAATCTAACCAGAGAAAATACTTCCATTCAAGATGCGGATATTTTTTTGAATCTGTAATACCCCTTCAGGGCTTGCGCCATCTCCTTCGCGCAAATTATCCTGTGACCCGCGACAAGCCCAACTTAAAAAATTAATACACTGACTTGGAATTATTGCCTTTTCAGAGGATAATTAAGAAATCCCGGCCGAAAGTGAATTCACCCGATAATGCGAAAATCCCCCTCTCGCCTGTGGCTTGCAGGACTGGCCCTTTTAACTGCCTGTATCAGCCATTTGCCTGTGTCTCAAAATACAAGTTTAGTGCAAATCAATGCCCGTTCCCGGGCTCCTGAAGCCATTGAAAAAAGTGTAGACCCCGCACGCATGATGGGCCATCTGGCCATTTTATCTGGAAAATCGCCCTTCGCAACGGCGGGATTGATCCCTGAAAGAGGATCTGCACAGGGCCGGGATCTGACCCGTGCCTATCTCAGCAAAGCCCTAGAAAATCTGGGCTATCAACCTGAACTGCACAATTACCGACCCAATGGCACCAATGTCATGGCGCGCCTGATGGCCGATACCCCCAGTGATGAGTATATCGTGCTCGGCGCACATTTGGATTCTGTTCGCAATGCAGGTGCAGATGATAATGCGAGCGGTACCGTGGCCGTCCTTGAAGCAGCCACAATTCTGCGCAATTTAGCAGGGCGCAAAGTCAATTTTATTTTCGCGTGGTTCGATGAAGAGGAAATTGGTCTGGTGGGGAGTCGCTATTTGGCCCGGGATCTCAAAAAACAGGGATTAAAAATCACCAGCATGCACAATATCGACATGCTGGCCTGGGATGGAGACAAGGACAAAACCGTCGAAATAGCCCAACCCGATGGTTTTCTTTGGGATTATTACAATATGGTCAATAAAACCCATGGTCTCAATCTGCCTTTTGATCGCACCAATACAGGCCAAACAGACCATGAGTCCTTTCACCGTGAAGGGTTTAATGTGATTTGTATTTCCGAACAGTACACCAACGGGGATATGACGCCCTATTACCACAAACGCGGTGATACTTACGAAACTGTCAATGCTGACTATTTAGCAGGCAGTACGCGTCTGGTGGTCGCCGTGCTTGCGGATTTAAGCCGAAAAATACCGCCTCCGGCCAATATCCAAGTTATACCGAATGATCGTTTCCCTTCACGGCCGCGTGAATTTCACGCCAGTTACGACGAACACTTGGAATAACATCGTTTCCTAAGGGTGAGCTGGCTTAGAAACTTTAGGTTTCAGGCTGAAACAAAGGCCCTCTTCCTGCTGGGGGCTTTGCCAACGCCTGTTCAAGATTTTTAATCGCGGCTTCGGCAGTCTGTTTGTTTTCGGCAACAGCCAGAAGTTCATGGCTCAGTACAGGTGCAAGGTCCTTGAAATACGCCAGACTCTCTAGCAAGAGGCCCGGCCAAAGCTCGTCTTCTTCCGTTTGAATAAAGGACTGCTTCAGGTAAACACCATCCTGCGCATTAAAAAGCAAAACCGGGCCAGGCAAAATCCGGTTCAAAATCCCCAAAACATAGGCCAATTTCTGTTCCCTTGCTGTGGAAACAGAAATTCCCAGGGGTTGAACCAAATCCAAGATCTGAAAACTCTCTGGTGCTTCCTGGCCCAAGGCCTGCAAAACCGAATTGACACAATACAGGCGGGCCGGACGTTCCGCCATTTCAGCGGCCATGACAATTAAGAGATGTTCAAAGGCAGATTCAGAGCTGACAGCCCTGTAAAGCGCAGAGATTCCTGCTGAATGTAAAAAAGTTTCAAGAAACTGAATCTGGCTTGCTTCGCTGAGAGAAATCATAGCGACTCCTTTGCACTTCTCAAAAATTCCGGCAAGGGATGATCCAGAAGCAAGTCATCCAAAACTTCAGAAAAACGGTGTACATATTCGGTAATAGCAGTCAGCAGATCGGCAACCCTCTCGGCGTCAATTTCACGTTTTAATAGCGATAAACAATAACGAAAGTAAACCCCTTCACGGGGCATATAGCCGATACATCCAAAAAGTAACCCTTGACTGAATTTCTGACAAAGCAAAGCGACTTCCCCTCGTTTTTCTGAGGGAATCTGAATCTGGATGGGCAGATGAAATTCGAGGGTATAGCTGTCATGCAACCCGACAGAACCATTCAGGCGCTCCAAACCTAAATCCACAATATCTTCCAGCCAACTCAGGCGCAAACCCAAGGGTCTGTCTTTCTCATCCGATTCGAGCAGCACCATCATTTGCTCTAATTCAGCTTCTGGGTGAGGAGGAATCAGCTGAGCAGGAATCGCCAGCATCTCCAGCAATTCCAAGAGTTGATCAAATACAGGGGTCTTTATCATATTGATTGCCTTTTACGAAGGGTTCAAGGATTTTAACAGGGTTTCAACGGCTTGACCTTTTTCATCATCAGTGCCCACTGCCTTTTTGGTTAAGTCATCCAAGTTCAACCCCAATGACTGAACAATGGATTGGGCTTCCATTTTCTTATTGGGATCAGTACTGCCCAAATTTTTGAGTATTCTTTTAGCCGCAAAATCGGGGTCTTTGCGACAGCGTAAAACTGTCAAATCCTTATCCAAGGTCATTAATTCCTGCTTACTGGGATAGGCCTGTTTAAAATCGTTTTTCTGAGTCGCCAGATTAGAGGTGGCTGTATCAAGCGCAGTCTTGGCACTGCTTTCTTCTTGTCTGGCGGACATTAATTCCCGAACGGTAGATGTGCTTTCGATTCTCAGCTGGCGAATTTCAGTTTCAAGTTGAGTTTTGGATTTGCCGCCTGAAACAGAAGAACCTGTGAGCGTGGGAGCATTTAAAATCCCGCCGGATTGAGGGCCAGCGTCTAAGGCTAATAATTGAGAATTTAAATCATTAATCTGGCTTGTCAATTCCCGATCTTTCGTTTTGAGGGCTTCGACTTTCTGCGTGCAGGTATCAAGCTTTTGCTGCAATGCTGGCATCCCAGATTCAAGAGTGACAATCGCTTCCATTTTTGAGATTTGGGTGTCCATGTCTGAAACCGCTTGGGTCAGCTTGCCCTTTTTTGTCGTTAAATCTGCAAAATCTGGATCGGTGGGTGAGCTTAAAACCAATTGACGATTTACATCATCCAGGGAGTTCGACAAGTCGGTGCGAACCGCTTTCAGCTCAGTGATACGGCTGGAAGAAGGAGCTCCCCCCTGATCCGGCAAACTACTGGTTAATTTCGCTTTTACCGCGAGATGGGCCTGCTGCAATTGGGTGTTTTGTTCAAAGCGATCGTAGGACTTTTTCATCTTATAACAGCCCAAGGCAATTCCCCCGACCAAGGCAGCTCCAGCCAAGGCCCAACCCACAGGTGTTGCAGCCAAAGCAGCGGCCCCCGCAAAAACAGCGACGGTGGCGGCAATCCCTGCCGCAACTTTCAAGCCTGCAATACACACACTGAGAATCTTAGCGCCCAATCCCTGTCGTTTTTGAACCTGCTTGGCAGCCGCATTCATATCCAAGCTCTGCATTTTGGCAGCTTCAATCTTGTTCGGGTCATTGCTGGCCGCTCTCAGCTCACCTGCTGTCTGGTCTAATTCCTTGGCCCTTTCAAGCAAACCCGCTTTTTTACCCGGATCAGTCGTTTTTGCTGCCTTGGTTTTCAAATCATTTGACTTTTTCTCTAAAGAACCCGCAGCCTCGAGAAAACTTTCTTTGCTGGGATAACGCAAAGCCTTCATGGCATTTTTAACGCCACTGGCCTTCACTGCGGCATGAATATTCACGCCCATCTCCACGGTAGCCCCTACCGTGGCCGCTATACCGGTGACAGATGCGGCCTGGGCCAAATGGGTAACAGCGGTTTTATCTGCGACCTCAATAATTTTTGAAGAGATCGCCGTCGCCTTTTCAATCACCCCGCCACTGGCTTTGCCAAGTTCCAAAGCGGCTTCTCGCCGAGCCACCTTGCCTTGGGTATTCAACACCTTGGCTTGATTGACCCTTTCCAGCGAAGTACGATGCAAGTCTGTGCTGAGACCGCCCAGCATCGCTCTTTGATCGGGGCTTAATGCTTGACCGTTCGCCATCGATTTAAAGGCATCTTTCAATTTTGAAGTATCAGCACCTGGGCTGAAAGCACTGATCTGGGTAACAAGTCCATCTATTTTAGAGGCATCAGCAACTTTGGTATTGCCTGGCCCAGGTTTTTGCAGTGCAGCCAAGCCTCTTCCCCCCAGCAGGTCTCCAATTTGGGCATGCAAACCCATGGCCTGATAGGCCTGTTCTTTCAATTCACCCGACTCCTTGATCATGCCGCTGGCTTCTGAGAGGTCTTGAATGGCATGGTAGCCATCGGATAAGCCCTTTACAAAGGCCAGACCTGCGGTGCCAATCCCAACCGTACTCGAAATCTCATCTGGGGTTTGTACCTGGGCATCTTCGCCAGTGGGTACTTCACCTCTGCCATGCAAGGCATCGGTCGTCTTTTGCAGATCTCCCTGTTTTGATCCCACCTTCAAAACATCTTCATGGCCTTTGATCGCCAAATCTGCAGTATGTCCAATCGAATCATTGACGGCTTCGGCAACTTCCATCCCTTTGGTGTCAGTGGCTTTTGACGAATCTCCTGCGAAAAATTTATACAGCGAACTCGATTTAAGCCAGGCTTTGACACCACTTGCATTTTGATCAATCTGAAAACCGCCCAGTTCTTGGGCCTTTTCTATTTTGGCCTTGATTAAATCTGCCCCTTTAATTTTAGGGCCCGCATCAGAGCCTCTCTGCTGAATATATTTCGTGACTTCTGCAGAAGGTGCCTTGCTTAAAGAAACCGCACCTGAAGTCTGGGGTGTCGTTGTCGTGGGTGCAGGTGCACGTTTTATCATTTGGGTTTGAACGGTATAGGTATTGCGATTGACTTGCATGCTTTATTTTCCTATCGTTCCTGCTGAAAATTTTACAAAATTCATGTTGACCACCTGGAGGCAAGCTCATCGATTCCATCCTGAAGTTTTTCAATTTCTGATACCAATTTGGCATAGACCCCCTCCACTTCAGGCGCTGGATATCCTTTTTGATCCAGGCCCTCAATCTCATCTGCCAATTGATCTGTGGTGTCTAAGAGGCTTTCAAGATTTTCTTCCATAATTTGAAAATCGTCACGGTTTTCAATTTCGCCCAAAGACAAAACCTGTTGCTGCGCAATTTCAAATTCGGATTCTATCCTTTGCAAAATCACTTTGATTTGTTCTGAAATTTGAAGCAGCAAAGCAAAACGTTTTTCCAAAACCTCCAATGGTTGAAGCCGGGTTTGCAAATCTTGTACCTCAAGTTCTTCTTCAAGAATCTGCATCTGTTTCTGTGCGCTTAAGAGAATTTCTTTGATTTCCTGATAGAATTTCAGAATTTCCTTTTGCCCTTTGCTATCAGCCCTGGGACGCAAGGCAGGAAAAAGTGAAACCCGGCTCACTTGCTGGACGATAAAAGCCTCAAGCTGATCGTAGAGTGCATCGTAGTCGAGCTCCGCTTCAGACTCTGAGGCAGCCACAAAATGCGGGGGTCTTGAAGAAGGGGGCTGGCTTGAGGACTTGGAAAGGGCAGATTTTTGGGTAATAATCTCAAGCAAGCCCAAGGCATCTGGATGGTCAGGGGAGATCCGCAAAGTTTCTCTCAGATACTCTATCGCGGACTCAAAATCCTCAATGATAAACAGAATATACGCCAGGGCCAAATAGGGTTCAGGTTGCGTGCGCTTGAATTTAATCGATGCACTGAGGGCATCTACTGCCTGGCTGAGGGTCGCTGTCTGCTTGAATTTCTCAAGATGCGCCTGATGCAGCAATTCCATGCCTTTTTTCAAGAAAAGCTCTGCTTGTTTTTCGCGGGGGTCATTTCGCGTTTTACCCTGCGTTTCAAGTTGACGCACAAGCGAATTCAGCTGCATACTGCCCTGCCATGTTAGAAAGTATCTATTATCATACTGCCATTACGCTTAAAATAAAATACGCATTTCTAATCTTCAAAATGAATGCCTCATATTTCGAGCCCCACCATCAAAAATTGAAGTTTTTTTTCCAATGTTTTTTATCGCACCCCATTCTCCAAATCCTGATAAACTTCAGAAATCTTCGTGACTCCATCATTCAATTTATCCAAGGCAACTACATAATGGCTTCAGTCATTCAAAAACTTTTGCTCAGCGGCCTCTTCACACTTCTGTCTCAGTCAGCAGTACAGGCCCATGCTTCTGCCTGTCTGGATTCACAGACTGGGTTTTCAGCACAGCTGCATCTGGAACCGGCAAAAATCCAACAGGAATTGGAATTGTCTGGAAAAATTGACGGAAATTTCTCTGAAAGACAATTGAAGCAGGCCCTAAAATTAGGCCTTCATACACGTTTCCCCAACCTACGCTACCGGCATTTTCGCTTTGATCCCCATTCTCAGGTATATATCTTAGGGCTTCGCTTGGAATGGGGCTGGTTTCACGACGCTTTTGAGCTCGAAATTAAACAGGTTCAAGCGAATCAGTTCAGGATTCGTCCCCAATATCTCTGGATACCCTGGACCTGGTTCCTTGGCAGTGCCAGCAAAGCTTTAGACAAACGGCCCGTTAAAATAGAACTTTCACGTGCAAAGGCAGATATCTTCGTAACCCTGCCCCCCCAACGTTTGGATATAAAGCTCGGTCATGAATCTCTGCGCACGCCTGAATTGAATTTCAATTTTTTGATAGGCTCTGATGGAAAATTGACCAGCCATATTGCGCCACAGCTGATGCCCTCCCCGACAGACCGAGCCAAACTCAGATTCCAGATCACTTCCTGTATCACAAACGACAAGGTCTTTCATGGCCCCTTAAATGCCAAATTATTTCTGAACATACGCCCGTCCGATTTAGCCTCGATCCGCTTAGGGGCAGAACGCCTCAGTGATCGCTATCATTTTTCAGGAAACCTGATGCTCAATCTCAAGACCCAGATCTGGGGAAAATGGGAGCCCTTTGCTCTTCTTTCTGAAGGGCAATTCCAGCTCAACTTGACCGAGACCGAAGTCGAGGCGCGAAAATATTCAAAAATCGTCTCCGTCCCTTTTGATGGGCGTTATGCATTTCCCTATGATTTGAAGCTTACCCCCAGATTGTCCCCGCCCCCAGCTTGGCACCCCCAGACACAGCCCCACCCATTGCGCTGGTATATCAATGGGCCGGCATGGTTCCAAGAGATGAAAACCGCATTACTAGGCGCACGAAAAAGCATTTCCCAGCTGATTTTTGTCTTTTACCCCGGCCAAACCACGCAAACGCTGTCTGAAATCTATCTGCTCAAAGCGATGGGACTGAAACAAACCTCCCAAGGCCTGAAACCCGATGGTATCAGCCCCCTTGGCATTCGTGTGGATTTGATTCACAACCATGACCTGACGGCTCGGGGTGCCAAAACGGTTTCAGATTTTATTGAAGGGGTCAAAACCAAACTCCTCAGACAGATCAAACTGAGCCCAAACTTAACGAATAAATTTGAAATCTACCAACAACGCCTGCAACGGAATTTTCAGATTTCAGCCTTGAGCGAAGGCGTCATGCACAGTGACCACCGCAAACTTTTGGTCATCGACGGCCAAACCGCGTATACAGGCGGCCTGAATCTGGCTGATTTCTATCTTCAGCCCGACAGTTTTCACGATTTAATGCTGAAAATTGAAGGCCCGGCTGTAAAGGTCTTGCAAGAACGCTTTGCTCAACAGTGGGAAGCCTTGAACCCTGGCAAGCAATGGCCTGGACGTCTGCTCCCACAGACCCCCACTGCGCCTTTAAAAGGGCCTCTCTGCCGCTTACAGGTGCTCGATTCAGATGCGCAAAACTACCAAATCGAAGCCGCTCTCATATACCTTATTGATTCTGCCCACAAGAAGCTGCGACTGGAACAAGCCTATCTTTACCATGCTCCGATCGAAAACGCGCTCAAACGGGCGCTGCGTCGGGGGGTTCAACTGGAGATCATTGTCTCTGAACACAGTGATGAAAGCGTTTTTGAAATTCTCAACCCCGACAGTGTCAGAGCCTTGATTCTGGCCGGAAACCCTGGACAAGTCAAAGCTTGGCTCTATCAGGGCCGAGGGGGAAAATACGATTATATGGCGCATACCAAGTTTATCGCCGCCGACAGCCAGCGCGCCATCGTCGGTTCGGCCAATTTGGTGCCGCGTTCGCTGCACAGTCCGTTTCTCTGGAAAAACCAAAGTATTCTGTATAACCAGGAACTTTCCCTGTATCTGGACCACAAAGCAACAGTCACAGCGCTTGAACAAGATCTTTTTGAAGCAGATAAACGTCTCAGTCGTCCGGTTCAGGTCAAAGCCCTCGAAGCCTTGCTAAAAAAGCGGGGGGGATGGCTTCACCTTCTGGCAGAAAAAATAAAAGGATTGCTTTCCTAAAGTACAGAAACCGTAAGGACAGCCCCACTTACTGCCGATAGCCCACCCAAGCGTTGGTCTCCACAGGCAAGACGGCCTGGGCCTGCAAGTTTTGAAAGTAACTGCGTGGGGGTTCAAAGGCAGAGTCTTCGCCAAATTCCTGAGTGCAGATCTGCGGTCCCGAGGCCCAGAAACCCGAATGCATTGAAAGTTTCCAACCCCTTGGGGTTTGACAAACAAAGCGCATCACTTTTTCACAGCGCTGGGCCTGCCAACGCTCTGATTTTTGGCTGAGCTGGGCACAGGCCTGTTCAGGCGAAGCGCTTTCCCAGCTGAAATGCCGTGCCGCCAGAAGCTCAGGCGTCAGGCGATCGATTTTGAGATAGCGCGCGTCACAGCGCAAAAATTGGGGAATCGAAGCCACCGTGAGGGGATTGGCCTTTTTAAAGGTTTTATCATCGTAAAAGCCCCAAGCAGCCGTCCCCATCAGCTGCCCTTTGACAGTACAGTCGGCAGAAAAGCCCTTGGTGGGTGTATTGCTGGAAAGTTCTTTTTGATCCCAAATCAGCTGGCCATCAAAACGCAGCTCACCAAAATCAGCCACAATCACGCGCTTACCCCGTGCAATGATTTGAGCCGGCGTTTCTTGTTGCCAACCAGCTTTACGCTCAGCGGCCCGGTAGAGCAAATTGTGAAAGGTATTCAGGATCGGTTCTTCTACCGACTTTTGATTCTTGACATGGTTTTCAAGCTCTAATATCAGCAATTGATCGGGGTGCTGATCCGACCAGGTTTTGACTTCGGTTAAGATCTGCTGGTAGTCACGTGCGCCAAACGGGTTGAGCAAGCAATCATAGGCCCCTGCCCCATGGCAGACCCGCACCTTTGAAGAGAGTAAACGGCGGTGCAAATCCAACTCTAGCACCCGAACCCCGGCATCGAGCTGCTGAGAAAGAGTCCAGGACTGGTTTTTAAAAATTCCCTTGGAATTATAGGCATTGTGCGCCCCCAGCCACTGCTGCTGAGAGAGCGGCAAATGCTGGGCCAAAGCCAACTCAGTCTGACAATCCAAGCCACAGGAGGGAGCAACCCCAGACGCCTGGACGGAGACACTTTCCAATTCAACTTGCGCTGACAGCGCTTTGACCTGGGCCAGCGCCTGGGCTAAATTCGCAGGACGATCCTGGTTTGAAGCTTGATCTTCAAGCGGAAGAATCTCCAAGGGCGACAAATCCAGTGAACGCAATTCGGCTTGGTTTTCAGCCGCCAGTTCATCCGCTGGGGATTGAAGCAGAGCAGCCTTTTCTGAGTCAGTCTGCAAGGGTTTTTCACTGGAGGGAGGGCGGGTTTGCGCAGGCACTCTGCCAACCCCCAGAGAAGAAACCACCAAAGGGGCAGAAGGGTGCTGACAAGAGGCACTGAAAACCATAGCAAAGAGGAAAAAAAGTCTGAGTCGCTTCATTTTTACCACGAAATATATGTCTGCCTTCATTATAAGCGGGCGGCATCAATTTACCAAACCGCTTCAGGCCAGGTCTCGGAATGCTAGAGAATATGCCCAATCAAAAGCCCCTGAATACAAATAGCATTCAGGGGCTCATGAAAAATCGATTAAACAGTGGGATGACTGGCTTCTTTTTTCTTGTCTGCGATGGCTTTAAAACTGCGCCAGCTTTCTTCAGGCAAAGAGCCCAGAAAAATCACCAGCAAGTTCAAAAGCACAAAACCGGTTAAACCAATAAACGCCTTGTCTGTAAACCCATAGGAATGCAGCCCTACGCCCAGCATATTCACGCCAAACCAAGACCAGGCCGTGACAATATTGCCACCCACAGCCAAGAGCGCAATTCCGCGCTTGCGTACCAGGCCTCCCCAGCGGGCATGCAGAATAATTGCGTTCCAGAGTACGATAATTACAGCGCCATTTTCTTTGGGATCCCAGCCCCAGAAACGCCCCCAGCTCTGATCGGCCCAAATGCCGCCCAGTACCGTGCCGACAAAACTGAACAGGGTCGCAAAGGCAACAGTGCCATAGATCATGCTTGAGATTTTGTTGTAGAGTTCCTTGTCTAATTTTTTACTCAGAACCCCCATCAGAATCAGAATCAGGCCCATAAAACCAGCAAGAAAACTAGCCGCATAGCCCATGGTCACGGTGGTCACATGGGTTGCAAGCCAGAAATTGGTATCCAAAACGGCGCGCATCATTTCCATGGTATCGCCATCACTGCCCAGATTTTGCGCCACCAAGAGTGCGCAGAACCCCGTGATCGCAGCCATAATCGTGCCAAAACCATTTTTCATGAACCACTCAATGCCAATGCCCATGATCACGGCAATCCAGCCGACAAAGATCGCAGAGGAATAAAGATTGGTGACCGGTGGGCGACCGGTTAAATACATGCGTGTAAACAGGGCCAGGGTAAAGACCAAGAGCCCAATCAAAAGCACACCAAATGCCGATTTCCGCAGACTTTCTCCCCAAAACATCCAGCCAAACAGGCTGAGAAGAAAGGCCAAAACCAGATAAATCATGGCCTGTAAAAAGGGCTGAGTCAGGTTAAATCGCTGCTCAAGTGAAAGTTTCGGAAAAAGATTGGGATGGGTCTGGTGCAGAGCTTGAAGATATTCCCGCGTTCCGGCATTAAACCCAGCAACATCCTTGTCACGGTAGGCTTTTAAGGTTTTATACCAAGCATTGGCAGGGGTACTCAGATTCAAATCTTTTTTCTCGCTACCCAAAGGCAACCACTGATCCGAATGGGGATCCACAGGGGGAAGCATCAGCGGCACTTCAGAGCTCATGATTTGGCGATAAACTTCCAATTGATTAAACAATTCAATGGTTTTCACATCGACCAAATCGCGGCTGCTTTCTGGCTTTTGAAACGAGGTTTGCACCTGCTGAATCAGAGCCTGATAACGGGGCAAGAGTTCCCCCAAGGAATAGCGAAAACCATCGCGGGGTTTCAACTGCATCAGAGAAAGCACATCATCGTGCTCAATCCGGAAGACCGGCTCTTTGGCAATACTGGGTGAACCACTCATCATTTCCAAAAGCCAGTGAATCGCAGGTTGTTTGTGGCCTTCAAAATCTGTATAGCTCTGCTTGTGGGTAATCACAAGCAGGTTATTGCGCGCAAAGGAATCCAGGGGTTGCACACGGCCCTTGTACAGCACGGGAAACTGACTGAAGCTGTTCAGATCGTAGCTGGAATGCGTATAGGGCTTTGATACCAAGGCGCTTCCGAAAGCCAAAAGGCAAATCAGGCTCAGAATCAAAGGCAGGTAACGTTGTAAAACTTTCATACAGCACTCCTTTTCTGACGGCGCTTGAGCGAGCGCATCAGCGAAAATCCAAACTGCCAGAGCAATCCCAGCGTCACCAAAACGCAGGAAATATACGGAATCAGCCAACTGGGGTTTTGCACTACCTGAAGCACCGTACCCGACTCATCGGGTTTATACGAGGCCTGGTAATAGGTTTCACCCCGATAGCGCAGGGGATGGTTCATCCAGATTCGCACTTCGCGATCGACCTGTTGTTCGGGGTCGAGAATTCTAACCGTACTTTCAAAGTTTTTGGGAATTTCAGTACCGGGATAGCGATCAAACCTGAAATCTTTCAAAAACAGGGTATAGGGCTTATACGAACGGGCAAAGCGCAGGGAAAGAGCATAAGTTTTTCCGTTCACATCCACCTTGTGTGGGCTTTTGAGCCAGGTCGAGGTGGTATAAGCCCCCAAGACCTGGGTCGTACCCGGCTTATACAAGGTGATCAGGGCCGAGGGCATATCAATGCCGCCTTGGGCTGATTGCGTGCCACTGACTTCGGGCATGCCCTTGGCTGTAAAGCCTCCGCCCTTGGGATCACGATCCAGGGCGGAATTTTTAAAGAAACGATCGACCTGGATATCAAAGGGCAATTGGGAATCCTGGATCAAACGCCCTGAACGCAGCTTGCTTTCAGGCACCACCGTGACCAGATCCGTTTTGGCATCGCTGCCATCGATGACGGCCAACTCGGGATGACGGATATCTTCACTGTAATTGGAAGAACTTCCTTCATCAATGCTCATATTGCTCTCTGCAGCCATTAAACCCGTCAGGCCTTCACCCGCCAGCAAAAGAATCAGGCCGCTGTGAATAATAAACAGACCGATTTTATCTTTTTTAAGTGTAAAACGCTGAATATGCGCTACCAACAGATTGATCAAGAGAAGCGAACCGAGCGTCCAACCGCCCGGAAAGAGCATCGCACCCGGCACGACCCGATCACGGGGAAAAAGCAATTGAAAGGGTATCCACACGATCCAGGAGCGAAAATAGCTCTTTACAACCGTCCATACCCCTTGGTCAATTTGTGCCAAGGTGCCAAAAAAGATCAACAGAATACTCAAGACCAACAAAAGCACAGTCAATTGCAAAGAGCCAAAATAGTTTAAAATTTGCTGTGCAGGAGAAACTGACTTTTTTACTTTGCCAGTGGCTTTTTTTTGTTCCGGAGTTTCAGAGGAAAGATCAGCGGAAAGGGTTTCCATCAGGTCTGACTTCCTTTCGCATGAAATTGAATCGATTGAACAAATTTGAGAAAATCCTGTTCCTGGGCATGGGCCAATTGGCTCGGAGCGACCATCTTGATAAACCAGGTCTGTCCCCCCTGTTCAACCAAGGCCACCAACATGCCTTGGCCTTCCATCCCCGTATACAGGGCCATAAAATAACCCTTGTGGCCATCAATTTGAATATCTTTGACCAGATTTTGCAACCCTGCCTGATCGGTGGGTGCCATTTCCAACTGGCGACGCCAGCGGTTGGTATTGCTCAGCAATCCCCCTCCATCACCGGCCAAGCTGACGATTGAAATATCGCCCGTTTGTTCACCAGATTTGACTTCAAAAGAAGCAATCCGCATCGATGAAGCAGGTTTTTCTTTCCAGGCAGAGGGCAGGGAATAGCTCAATTTGGTATCGGTGGCCTGGGGGGTTATCGGAGGCAGTGAACCCGCCCCCATCCCTGAAGCATCGGGGGGAGGCGCATCGGGCGCTGCCGGGGGCCGATTGCCCCCAGGCTTGAATTGAACAGATCCGAGAAAGTCCTCGAAAGCGCCTTTTTGCTTTTCAACCACTTGGCGCGTTCCCGCCAGTTTAAAAAACCAGGTCACGCCGTCTTTTTCAAGCAAGGCCACACGCATTGCTTTATCAGGCTTATCTGTTGGAGAAGCAAGCTCAAGCGTCAGCGCTTGCTCAGAACCCATTTTAAAGGGTTGAAAACTTTTTTGAATGGCGGCGTCATCAGCAAGAGGTTCTAAGCCCACCTGGCCCCGCCAGCGGTTTAAATTGCCTTTCAAGTCACCGGCCATGCCGGGCAGGGTAACCACCGAGACATCGCCACCGCCTTCGGTTTGAAAAGAGGCGGCACGCATGCCAGAACTGGCTTGCGTTTTCCAGGTAGCAGGCATTTTAAACAGAAAGGGTGCACTTTGTGAGGCTGCTGGCACCGCCATTTTTTGAGGCGGTTCGCTCACCTTGGCCACTCGGTATTGTTTGATTTTTTCAGGCGCACAACTGAATAGGCTCAATACACACATGAAAAATCCTATTCCCAAGCGCCGGTAGCTGCGTAGAGAGGCGGATGCGCCTCTGGATGAATTCATTAAGCGTTTGTACATGCAAAAATACTTTCAGCAAGGGTATCAACCCAACCATATGTGGGATCATTGCTACCTGTATTTTAAAAGCAAAACCAACGGATTAGGCAAACTAGATTGAACTTTTGCAAAAAAAATTTAAATTCAGGGAATCTTGAAGTTAAGATCCCAAGCATGGTCTTGGCTCCCATGGGTGCGCATGCGACCGATTTTATGCCCTGCCTGCCAGGCTTCAAGCGAAAAGCGGTAGACATGGCCAGCCGGTGTGGAGGGCAAAGCAGATGAAAAACCGAGTTTTTCCGTGCTGCCACTGGCTAAAATTCGCAAGGCAGAGGCAGCAGGAGAGGTACAGCTCAGCTCCTGAATTTGATAATCATAGCGCACCCCCGGCCCCAGACTTTCCCAGGCAAAAGAAAGCTTTCCCCCTGGGCTCAAGGCGATTCCACAGGGGTTTTCCCACCCTGAGAGGGGGTGGTTATTATCCTGGGGTAAAGTCAGATGAATTAGCCTTACCAAATTCATGCGCAGTTGCGGTGCAGACTGCCCCGGTTTGATCTCAAAGACTGTCCAGGCGCGATAATCCCCCGGATATTGGATCGGATTGTCTGGATTGGTATCGTAACTGAGATTCAGACCATATTTTCCGGCAGGCAGGCCCTGAATTTCAAATTTTCCAGCCTGGTAATCTACGGCGGGCTTCAGGCGTTGTCCTGTGGCTTCATCCCGGATCCAAAAACGGGGGGCCAGAGTGGGAATTTGCGCGGAGCCCGCATAGCGCACGCTGCCCAGAACACGATTTTCGGGTACGGCAGGTGGCGTTGGCATCCATCGCAAACCCGCCCAGGTCAAACCCGTTACAAGGCCCAAGCCCAAAACCAGCAGCACGGTTTTTTTCCAGCCTGCACGCTCAGATTTATCTGGCCCAGGACGAAAAAAAGTACGATTGTGCAAGGCCTCAAGAGCATCTTGAGCAGTCTGAAAGCGCTGTTTCCAATCGGGCTGGGTCATGCATTCCAACCAGGCCGCCAAACCTTCAGAAACGGTCACATACGCACGAAAATTTAAGCTGAGATTTTCTTTTTCAATCAAACCGGGTTCAAGCCCCGTTAAGGCGAAAATCAAAGTGGCGCCCAGCGCAAAGAGGTCAGAACCCGGAACGGCCTGTCCATCCAATTGTTCTGGGGGCATATAACCAAAAGTTCCCACAATGGTAGACCCCCTGCTTTCATTCATCAAATGGTCATTGACCGCTCCAAAATCCACCAGGGAGGCTTCCCCCTCAGGGGAGAGAATCACGTTTTCGGGCTTGATATCTCGGTGTATTACAGGCGGGGAAAAGCCATGCAGGTAGGTCAGCAGTTCGAGCAGATCTTCAGCGATTTTGACAATTTCAGCTTCTTGAAAGCGCTGGCCCGCATCTACTCGGGCTTTCAAAGTCTGACCGGGCATATACCCCTGCACCAGACAGGTCAACATTGTTCCAGCCACTTCGTGACGATAATAGCCCATAAAGCGGGGAATGCGGGGATGTTCCAACTGTTCAAGCACCTTGGCTTCGCGTTCAAACAGCTCAAGCGCTTTCCAGTTTTCAAGGCGCTCAAAATTCAAAAGTTTGATTACACAGGGTTCACCCGTTTCCTGGTCTTTGGCCAGGATGGTTTTACCAAAACTGCCTTGGGCCAAAAACTTTTCAGGCAGCAGCTGAGAGGGCAAAAGCCCTTCAGGTAAAGTCAAGTCCCCCATGCTCAGTTCCTTTTAAGATGTAAATTAAAGCGCAACCGCTCTTGCCTCAAGATATCAGAAAACAAAAAAATCCCAAAGACCACAATTCCCCCAAAGCGTATGCTCAAGCGCAGAGAAACAAGCTTTACCACACTTAAATCACACTATCCACACACCTCAAATCACTCAATCCAATTGAACTACAAGTATCAAAGACCCTGGGATTCATGCGTTTCGATTTTCAATTTCAGCCAGAGAAAATCCCCTGATTTGAGTTTCCAAATCACACGGTAGCGCGAAGCCATACGCTGCCTGCCAAAATTTTGAAAGGAATCAGGTTCGGCCTCAACCCGCCATTTTTCGAGTTTTGCAGGGGTTGCGTCGCCATAATAGCGCAGGGCTTCAAAGCAGCGAAAATCACCTTCCGGGCTGAATTCAAAGACACCGCTCACGCTTTGATGCTGCCAGCTCAGGGTCGCGCGAACCGAGGTCTCTGTTAAGGCCTCCCATTTTAACCAAGGCTGAAGAACTGCAGCGGGAAACCAAATCATCTCTCCCAAATAGCGTAAGAAACTGCCCTGATCAATTTCTGGCCCCTGGGCATTCACCACGGGGAGCAGCGCAAGTGCTTTGATAGACATCTGGCCTTTGCCCTGCCAAAGCCAGTCTCTGCCCACTAAAAAGACCCCTGGCATCATTTCCACACGGGTCTGCCACAGAAAAGCAGGTTGATCGGTTCTAAACAGCTGTTCAGCCTGAAAAGGCATCCATGCGCCCTCGGGGTGGGTACGCATTTCCCCACTTTGGCGGATCTGCAAGGCTGGATAGAGAGGGGTTCCAATCAGGCCACTGCGCCGAAGCCATTTCTGAATAACAGGCGGCAAAGCCTGGATCTCAGTTTCGCTCAAATGGGTTGGGGCAGCGGGTAAATTTGAGCGCAAAGTCGCTTGAATCTCCTGGCGTTCTGTCTGGGTTTGGTTCACAAATTGAAACTGCCCGAAATTAACCGCCAGCGGAATCAAAATCAGCAGATTGGCAAGGGTGCCAAAACGCGCATCACGCCAGCTTGAAAAGATCAGAATCTGCGAAAGTAAAACCGCCAGCCAGCCAAGCATCCACCACTGCAAGGGAAAAAACAAAACGCCCAGCGCACTGATTAGCAGCAGCAAACCCGCCAGCCCCCAGAGAATTCCCCAAGGTTTGGAAACTTCCCGACTCAGGGCTGAAATCTCTGCCAGTTTAAAAGCTTTGGCTAAGCCCATGAAGTGAATCAGTCCATGAATCACCAGCAAAAAAATCAAGAGTGGAGACATGGTCAAATCCTCCTATCACTTGGAGTATCTCCCAGGTCAGCGCTGGAGACATTGACGGGGGTCAATCCCAGATTTGTTTTAAACCTCTGCGTTCAGGGCAGGATTTTCTGGGCCTTGAGATAGGCAAGCGTCACTTGCTTGCGCAAAGCTGCAAAGCCCTCAGGCAAGGGTGTTTTTCCGACCAGGCGGGTGGCAAAGGCCCAGGTCTGGGCGTCCCTTTTAACATAGCCCACATACCAGCCATAGTGCATCTGCTGTGGCACACTGTCGCCAAAACCTTGATGCGGCACCCGTCCCCAACCCGTTTTGGCATATAAGCCCGGAATTTGGGGGTCTGCCATGATTTCTGCGACAGCATCCTGGGCCTGTTGCGCAACAGGCAACTGCCGCAAGGCAAGGCGCGATAAAAACTGAACCTGTTGACGGGGCGAGATACGCGAAGGGCCTGTCAACCAAAAACTATCAAGGGTTTCTGGAGTTACGACCATTTGGCCATAATTGAGTTTCTCAAGCTCACTTTTCATGCGGCTGACGCCAATTTTTCGAGCCAATTGCTGGTAGCAGGGCACGCAAGAAGCCTGAAAAGCCGTTGCGAGGGTATGCGCTTGATTCCAGCTCTCAATTTCATAAGGGGTCCCATTCCAGGGAAACACCGTCTGAAGATCAAGCACCCCTGTGCTCAGGCCAATCAGGGAATGCGGAATTTTATAGGTCGAAGCTGGAATACTGGCCAGATCCCATTCCTTTGATCTCAAGCCCTGGCTGCGCTGGGTTTGGGGCTCGTAAACCAGCACGGTCCAGGTTTGGAGCTGGCGCAGTTTTTGTTGGATTTCGGGAGAAAAGTAAGGCTGTGTTTCATTTTCAGAGGCACGGTGTGCTTGGGCAGAGGCCGACCCAAGCTGGGTCTGGATCAGAAAGCCACTCAAACTGAAAAGAAGAAACCGTTTGAAGAAAGAATTTCGGGTCATCGAGATCTCCTTCAAAATTTTCGAGGGCTGAATTTGAAACTGCACAAAAAAAAGCCCCAAAAGGGCACAAACTTCGGCATCGAAGCGAATTCCTGCGCACCACGGTCTCTTGAGGTCTTCATTTCAGCCAGCTGGGTTTTTCCATTTTCAGGACCCTCACGCCTCCAACGTTCACCTGCTCTTAAAGAGCGGCCCGTCCTTGACGCCTCTTCTGGCTGAGACTAGCTCCTTACGGAGCCTCCTCTACAGACTTTCCGCCGGACCCTCAGGGACTTTCCCCCGCCGAACGCGTTTCAGAACAAACCTTTCAGCTTCTTCTAAACTTGGCCCTCCTGCCGATTCTCACGGCTTCAGGGCATTGCGCCTTCTGCGGATCCGTTGCGCTGACCGAAGTCAGGCCCGTTTCCCTCTCGTCCTTGGCCCCTTCAGGGTTTTGCACGCTACCGAGATCGGTTGCCGTTACCGGCGCCTGCCGCTCTTGCCTTTTACTTGAAACGCTTGCGCATCTCAACCGAGACTTCAGCGGGTTTTTCCCTCTGTTTCGTGTGCCGTGCCTTGCGGCCCGACTTTACCCTCTTGGGTGTTCGCCCTTCAGGGTTTTCTTCCTGCCCGGAGACTGCCACTGCTTCCAGTGGGTTCCCTGCTTTCCGTTTCGACGGCACTCAGGTTTTGCTCCCCGGTCAGGCTGGCTTCTCTCAACTTGCGTTGAACGCCGCCCCTCTTGGGTTTCTCTCCGGGGGTTGCACCCGGAACCTTTGTTACGCTTCTTCGCTTCACCGAAGTTCGTATACTCAAGATACTAAGAAAAGGTTATGAATGTCAAGAATAGTTTATGATTTTTTTAAAATAATTTTAATTTCTTTTCAGAAATATGTGTCCAATCACACTTAAATGACAGGAGAATCATTTCATTATCCTCCGCTTGGATACTTTTGGGGTTCAAACAAGCCAAGGTATAATTGACAACGCGCTTTAAAGGGGCACCCAAAACCCCGTCTTTTGCATCTGCTAAATGGAGCCCACCATGTCCCTACGCTTTGAAAAAATCGACCTGCCCGCTGAAAGTGAAGCCTTAATCACCCTCTTGACAGGCGAATCCTGGCCCTTTCATTCGGGCTTGCCCACCCGCGAAAGCGTGAGTAACGCCATTGCCGCCAACGCCTATGACAATCCCGATGTACAGAGCTTTTGGATTCGCACTGCCCAAGGCCAAGAACTGGGCCTGATCAAACTCTTTGATCTCTCAGACATCGGCGATGGTGCCCCCCTCTTTGATCTGCGCATCAAAGCAGCGGCAAGGGGACAGGGCATAGGCAAAGCTGCCGTCAACTGGCTGACAAAGTACCTGTTTGAGGGCTGGCCCGCACTGAAGCGCATTGAAGGCACCACACGGGTGGACAATTTGGCGATGCGGGCTGTGTTTCGGGCCTGTGGTTATCTCAAAGAGGGCCATTACCGCCAGGCCTGGCAAGGCCACGATGCAATTCACTACAGCATTTTGCGGCAAGACTGGGTAAGCGGGCAAAGCACCCCCGTCAATTGGCACGACGAGCCCCATAACTAAAACCGTTTTTTGCATCCAAATCGACGAGATGAATGCCCATTTTTGCAGGCCTACACATCAAAAACGGCCACCTCAGTGAAGCCAAATTTTTTGTGTAAGGCCACCGATGCCGGATTGGGCAGGGCAATTCCGGCAATCGCCCAGTTCAGGGTTTGATCTGCCTGGCATCCTTTATAAAAGTCTGGATGGAGGAAAAACGTGGAAAGAAATTGAAAATAGTCCTGAGCGGATTCTCAGTCTATGGCTATCCCCCCAAAAGCTGTATATCGGAACTGAAAAAGGCCTGTTTGTGAGCCAAACTTCCTAAGAAATAAATACCCTCTTTAAATGAAACCAAGATCTGAAAATATTTTCAATTTGAATCATGGCTCAACGAACTTCAAGCATCAAAGCCTTGAAGAATTTCTGAAATTTGTGTCAGAAGTCCGGGAATATCCTGCTCTAAGGTTTTCCAGAGAATTTGCAGATCGACGCTATCATATTGATGAATCAAAAGATTTCGCATCGCTTTCATCACTTGCCAGGGTACTGTTGGAAATTGGTTTTTACAGGATTCAGAGATACGTGCAGAGGCCTCGCCAAGAATTTCAAAGCGACGGATAATCGCATCTTGCACCATTTTATTCTGACTCAAAAGACTGGGATCCATCTCTGCAGCATATTCTAATATCAGTCGGGCAGATTCTTGAATATCCAACAGCGAATGATAATCTCGAAGGGATTGCTTATCCATCAAAGCGAAAGACCTGGCAGGATTGAAGAATCGCTTCTGCACGTTGGGCATTGACACTGTTCTTTAAGCCATTGCGTGTGACCAAATCGACTTTGCGTTCAAAGAGTCTTTCCAAGGTATCTTGCAGCTTTACCAATTGAAAATACGAGGGTTCCTGGCCAGAATGAAATTCCAGGAGCAGGTCGAGATCACTGTCAGGCCGAAAATCTGGCCTTAAAACAGAACCAAACAGCGCAATCTGCGCTATTTTCCAATCCTGACACACTTGCTTGAGTTGATCTTGAAGCACAGGGTTCAGGAGGAAAGGCTGGCTATTTGAAGCTAACAGATTGTCCATACCCTGATTATAACGTATGCTTCAAAAAATAAAAAAAGCCCCAAAAGGGCACAAACTTCGGCATCGAAGCGAATTCCTGCGCACCACGGTCTCTTGAGGTTTTCATTTCAGCCAGCTGGGTTTTTCCATTTTCAGGACCCTCACGCCTCCAACGTTCACCTGCTCTTAAAGAGCGGCCCGTCCTTGACGCCTCTTCTGGCTGAGACTAGCTCCTTACGGAGCCTCCTCTACAGACTTTCCGCCGGACCCTCAGGGACTTTCCCCCGCCGAACGCGTTTCAGAACAAACCTTTCAGCTTCTTCTAAACTTGGCCCTCCTGCCGATTCTCACGGCTTCAGGGCATTGCGCCTTCTGCGGATCCGTTGCGCTGACCGAAGTCAGGCCCGTTTCCCTCTCGTCCTTGGCCCCTTCAGGGTTTTGCACGCTACCGAGATCGGTTGCCGTTACCGGCGCCTGCCGCTCTTGCCTTTTACTTGAAACGCTTGCGCATCTCAACCGAGACTTCAGCGGGTTTTTCCCTCTGTTTCGTGTGCCGTGCCTTGCGGCCCGACTTTACCCTCTTGGGTGTTCGCCCTTCAGGGTTTTCTTCCTGCCCGGAGACTGCCACTGCTTCCAGTGGGTTCCCTGCTTTCCGTTTCGACGGCACTCAGGTTTTGCTCCCCGGTCAGGCTGGCTTCTCTCAACTTGCGTTGAACGCCGCCCCTCTTGGGTTTCTCTCCGGGGGTTGCACCCGGAACCTTTGTTACGCTTCTTCGCTTCACCGAAGTTCGTATACTCAAGATACTAAGAAAAGGTTATGAATGTCAAGAATAGTTTATGATTTTTTTAAAATAATTTTAATTTTTATCAATTTAAACGTGATCAGTCGCACGTAAAATTGTGGGTATGCTTGATCATTTCAGACTCAACAAGCACTAGATATCCACACGCATATAAGTTTTTTCGCATGATGCCAAGTCGAAGTTTCTCTATTTTGTTAAACTGCTGATATGTCTGAATTTCACTTTTTACTCCCCCCAAACTCCCAAATCAACAACCATTGGCAGCCCCTGCTCTCCGAACTCATTCAAGCGGCAATTGACTATTTTGGAGAACAGCTTCTAGCAGTCTATCTGCTCGGCAGTATCGGGCGCGGTCAGGAACAGATCGGCAGCTCCGATTTGGATTTAGAATGGGTGCTCGACCACAAAGCCACAGAATCTGAACAGCTCTGGGCAAAAGAACTTTCTGAACAAGTCCTCTCAAACTGGCCGGATTTGCTTAAAATCGACCTGGACTTGCTTGCCCTTGAAACTTTGCAAGCGCCAGAGTCAAAGCGTCTGAGATTTATTTTTGCAAGTGATGGCATCCAACTTTGGGGGCAGAAGATTTTAAGCGAGAGCGAAACCTGGCAAGCCGGCCCAGAATTGGCTTGGCTACTGAACAGCCACTTTCGTTGGGCACGAAGCACTGTCCTCGAAAGCCTGCACAATCCAACCCTTGAAGAACAAAAAAATCCCCGTCATGTCGCGGAATGTCAGCATTGGATTTCAAAACAGGCTTTGAGATTGGGGCTGGGCTTGGCCATGTGTAAGCATCCCGTCTATACCCGAACTGTGGCAGAAATGCCGTCTCTGATTGGCAGCATTTTGCCAGAACTCTCTGATCTAATGCAAAATGTTTATGCAAGTTACCAAAGCCCAACAAATGATCTTGATTTAGCTCTCTCCTTTATGGGTAGCCTGGCTCCCCTCTACCAGAGGGCTGAGGCGCAATGGCCCAAGCCATCAGAATAAATGCATGAAAAAGCACACCTGCATGTGCAGATCCAAGAGAGATTCAGGATTGATACCAATTGAGGGGGAAATGGGTTTCAGACATCGGTTTTTTTAATAAATGACAATAGGCCTCTTCTTGTTCAGCAAAATAAGAACAGCTCAAGCACAGGCCTTCAGCTTGGATCAAATCTTCCAATTGAAGTTGATGAATAAATTCCAAGAGCGCGCGTAAGAATTGAACCTGGTGTCCATTGGGAATCTGCCCCAAACTCTGCAAAACCTTATCTGAAAAACTTTCAAGCTTTTGCGCACAACTTTTGCCAAAATCTGTTAAACAAAGATATTTTTGACGCTGATCCTTGGGATTGCTCACTTTGTATATAATCTTGTGTTGGGTCAGGCTCTGCAAAGAAATAGACAGGGTAGATTTTGAAAGTGATAGTTCTTTGGCCAGATCCGTCAAAGTCAACGGGTCAAGACTTCTTGCGATTTTTTGAACAATTCTACGCTGTAAGGGACTGAGTACCAGCTCTTCGAGCAGCAGAGGTGAATGAAAAAAACTCTGAATTCTTTCAAGGGCAGAAAAAATGGCGCTTTCGAGGCTTGGCGTTTTCTTTTCAAGATCTGCTTGCGCCATTTTTTCAAAACCCCATCTGCCTTAAAGATTTAAAACTTCACCCTTTAGAGAAGCCACTTGACCCATAATAGCAGAAAGATCGTCGGCAGCTACGCCTCCCCCCTGCAAGGTGGCCTGCAAATGCTCAGCAACCGCCATAAAATGTCCTTCATTTAAAGACAAATGAGCATGTGCTTTGCGCATATCTGCCCCTTTATATGTTTTGGGGCCGCCTAATACTTCTGAAATAAAGGCCGTCTGATGCTTGCGTTGACGTTCCATATCCGTATTCTTAAACAAATCCTTCAGACGATCATCAGCCAGGATTCTTTCATAAAATTGATCCACCAAAGCACGGACAGTGGGTTCTCCGCCATATTTTTCGTAAAGTGTCGTCATTTTGCATCCCTTTTTAGTTTGTGGTGCTAATTATTTGCACTACTAACTAAAATATTCAATTTCAACACAAATGTCAATCTCCAAATTTGCTCCCAGGTTTATAGATTGGATCTAACTCGCGAAAAGAAAGAGATTCATTGCCACAAAGCCGATCCAAAGACGGTAAAGGCAATCCTTGCAGTCATAAACTGAGAAATAGGCAGACATGATAAAATGCAGTATCACATTTACCAAAGAGGTGTCGGGCATGAGTGAAAATGGTGGCGGCAAAACCTTCGACCAGTTGAGCTGGGACGAACTGATGGAATTTGAAGCTAAACTCAGCCAACCGCTCAGTTTGAGCGAAGCAGAAATCAAGCGCTTTAACTATCGCACCATTCTTTATAAAATGGATCAACAAAACTATGTGATTCCCTTGATTGCCGAAGATCCCAATTCTGGGCAAGCCTTTCTCAGTTCTATTCTCAATGAAATGGCTGCCGATGAGTATCTGATTATTGGCAAAGAACGCTACGAGATCAGCAAAAAAGGCCGGGCTGAACTTGAAACCATGGCCGAACAATACCACTCTCTGGTAGAGCATTATGATATCTTTGCCCATGTGGATATCGACAATTCCTGCTTTTTAGAGCCCGGCGATAATCCAAAAGAACAGATCATGATTGATGGGCAGTCCTATGATCGTTTTATCGATCTGCGTGTGGCGATTATGCGCTTTAAGGGCATTGCACCCTTTGACATGGTTTTTCTCAATTTACTGCGCGAAGGCCGGATCGGTGCCAAAGAAAACTGGGAGTTTGACCTGGCCCTGGGCAAAGTTCTCTATGCCGAGGTTGAAGAGATCATCAACTCTGCTTATACCGTTAAAGATTTGACCGACCTAGGCAAAACCAATGAGAATGGAGAAATTCCTGGTTCAGATATTCTCAAAGACGTGATTGTAGCGGGCAATCAGATCAACCAGGAACGCAAACTGGCCCAGGAAGCGCCCCGTCGCAATGATGCACCTGAAGTCGCTCAGAACCAGAATACTATTCAGGTCACCCATTATAGCGAACCTGAAATCTTTGTAGACTATGTCTATGAACCCGTCAGCTATTACTCCTTCTACTATGATCCCTTTTATGTGGAACCTTGCTGGGGCTATTACCACGAACCCTGGTACTGGTAATTAAGTCTGCTCCCAGGGGCTGTCGAGATTGAGCACAATATCCTGCCCACTCACGACAGGCCCTTCGGGATTGATATGCAGTTTCTGTTCCTGCAAAAAGACTTCCATCTCGAGGATTTCCTGCTTGATTTGCTCAAAGGCTTTGCGCACCGCCGGGCTTTGCTCGACCTCTGGTGCAATCAAGGCCCTTTGTTCAATCAATTGGCGCATGCGCCGCTCACCTTTGCGGGTTTCTTGCAGGGCCATGGTCTGTCGCCAGATTTTTCGCGCACAGGAAAGATCCAAAAGGGTAATCGCCGCTTCGGGCAAATATTGTCGGCGAGAAGAATCCTGCGCCAGACGAACGGCCATCTGAATCGCATCAGGGGTCAGGCTAACGCGGTGATGGGTTTCCAGCCGCGATTTCCAATGGCTCAGCACCCGTTGACAAAACTCCTTGGGAGGTTCCGGCACCTCGAGAATCTGAAAGAGATGTTGGATCGGCGTATTGGCCTCCAATTGAGCCAATTGTGCTGGCGTGGTGGTGGCAATACAGGTCGTATGGGGCTCTTCCAGCAAGGTCAGCAGGTGCTGGGTAATCACAAATTCCATTTCTTTTTTATTGGCCAAAAAGAGCTGGTGAATATTTTCTATCACCAGGATAATATCTCCCGACTGGCGCACTTCACCAATCAGCGATTGGGTCAATTCATAGAGTTTTTCATCCGTAGCAGCTTCGGCAATCATCTTATCGACCTGCAGGCAAATCACCCGGCAATGGGCAAAGGCATAAAAGATCCGTGAATCGAGAATATGCTGGTTGAGGGCATGAATCAAAGCGGTTTTACCCACTCCATGTTCTCCCACCAGCAGCACATTGTGCTTGCGGTTCATGCCCAGAAACTGAATCAGGCGTTCGACCATCGGCTGCCACTCCACCACCATGGGCAGAGCACCGGCTTCCAGCTGGCGGGTCAGATCCTGACTGTAGCGATCCAGACTGGCTGTGCGAATGGCCAAATTCCGCTTCTGATAGCGCAGACGCAGCACATTCCAGCGCAAATGGGCAAGATGCAGGCCCCCTTTTTCAAGTGCATGCAGGCTTTTGCCTTCGCTTAATTGCACCAGGCCCAAAAGGATATGATCGGGATCGACTTGGGCTTCGCCGAGCAGACTGGCTTCTTCTTCAGCCAGTTCAAAAATCGTGCGCACATCTTCAGAGAAATGTATTTCCATGCCTGGACTTTTGCGAGAGCCAGGTTCGGTTTGCAAATATGTTCTCACGGCTTGAAAATCGACCTGCTTGGAATTCAGCAGTTCCACAGCAATATTTTCAGGGTCGCGTAAAATACCCAAAAGTACATGCTCAGGAGTCACCAGGGAATTATAAGAACGGCGGGCTTCTTCCTGGGCATACATCACGGTTTTCAGGGCCTGGGGTGAAAAGTGCTCAAGCATGGGGCTGCTCCCTAAATTGATCTTGTATCAGAGCCAATTGATCATTGGCTGCGGCTGCACGCCACAAACGGCTGCACGACTCACAACGGCCACAGTGTAGGGGGCCTTCGCGGTAACAGGACCAGATCAGATCCAACGGAACCTGCAGGCGCAGAGCGGCTTGAAAAATTTCGATTTTGTTCAAATGCCCCACTTCGCTGCGCACCTCGGGTTGGCTTTGGGTTGAAAAAGCCAAAGCATGGGTAATGGCCTGACTGAATTGGGGAGTATTATCCGGAAAGGTCGCTGCTTCTTCTGCGTTAAAACCCGTCAGAATCACCGTATCACCGCCACTGTCGGCAAAACTGCCGGCGATATTGATTAAAAGCCCGTTGCGATTGGGCACCCAGACCTTCTGGGCTGAGTTTAAGGTCACACCGGCAATCGAATCCAGTTCAGAAAGTGCGACGTCTGGAATCTCCGTATCGGAATCACTGGAAAGTGCGGTCTGCGTAATCGCTCCCAACCAAGGTAGCTCGATAATCTGCAAGGGTATCTGATAATGTGCTGCCAGGGCCTGAGCGCGCTCTCGCTCCATGCCTGCAGCCCGTTGGCCATAATCAAAGCAAAGCGCCAACCTGACCTTTTGACCTCGTTCTAGCGCCAAGGCCAGCCCCACGGTTGAATCCAACCCTGCAGATAATAAGACAATTGCTGTAGACACCCCAAAGCTCCTTGTAAAGATTGGTATCACTTTACAGCTTTTACAGGGGGTTCAGCAATTCTTTTCAAGAATCAGCGAGAATACAACCGTTGACCAACACAGCAAAGAAGGCTTAAAAGTACACTTGGGGAGAAGACCGGAATCGTTTTTCTATGAAGAATACGCACGGAGCGGATATCTACCTGCCTGGCCGAGCGCTCTTAAGCAAATACACTAATAATGACCGGTCACCATATCCAGGGTTGTATAATCCCGATGGTTATACCGGCTTTTGACCGCACCAATGCCAGAACCAATCGTCACCACGGTTCCGACCACAGCACCTGCCACAGCCCCGCCCACGACCACCGTACGCATGCTGCTCTTGATACTCTGGCCAATGGTGGAGCCCAAGGCTTTGGCCTTGCCAACCACTCCTGTTGCAGCCTGAGCAGCAACCTCTGCCCCCTTTTCAACCACCGTTTCAGCCGCTTTTTCAGCCGTTTTTTCAGAAACGGTTTTAATCCCGTTTTCGAGTACGGTTTTGCCAATAAACATGGCTGTCAGCGTGGTTGCCATTTCGCCAATGCCTTTGACAATCCCGGTCTGCCCTGCATCTTTCAGGGTGTTGATCGTGCTTTTCCAAGGGGCTTTGACCCCTTCCCAAGTGGTATTGGTCTCATTGTTGATATGCACCACTGTGACTTTTTTATCACCCAAACGGCCGACATAATTAACTTTGATGCGATCCAGATTCAGTGCGCCGCCCTGTTCAGGTGAGCCATAGGCCACATACAGATTGTCTTGTTCATCTTTGAAATAGATTTCATCAATAAAATTCTGATCGGTAATCGATTTGGCCTTGGCCAAGTCAAAATCCTTAGAAACCTTGTGAATATCCGTGAGTTCATTGCCGCCAATATACGCAACAGGATTGGAAGTATTGGAGGTAAACCCTTCTGAGAGCACTTGCGTCACTGCAGGAATGACATCCGGTTCAAATTTACTCGCAGCCAATTGATCCATCAGAAAACGGGCTTCGCTTTTATCCAGTTTCTGATCCTTCAGCGCCAGCTCTTTCCACTGCTGAAACTGGGTCTGATCAATTTTACGATCTGTCAATTGGCTGAGCGTGTTCTGCAAAGCCTGGATAGGGCCAATCGCATCTGTCATGGGGCACTCTCCTTCATCTCTCCTGTATAGTCACTATCCCCCAAGACAAGGCTGGCCTTGTCTAACTTGAAGAAAACTTAAACTAAACTTGAAACAAAATTGAAAATATTCATAAAAAAAGAAGGCCGAAGCCTTCTTAAATGATCGTTTAGGAACAATGCCTAGCTTAAGCCATTCAAAACAGCTTTTGAAATCGCCTTCAAGGTTGCAAAAACACCTTGACCACTGAAAGCAACGGCTTCGAAATAGGGAACGCCTTCAGGATTCATGGCACGTTCAAGTTCTTCAATCGCCATGGCATCGGGTAAGTCACGCTTATTGTATTGAATGACCCAGGGTATTTTGCCCAAGACCATGCCATAGGAAGCGAGGTTCTCAATCATGTTCTGTTTACTATCCACATTTTCCTGAAGCTTTGAGCGGGAAGAGTCTGCCACAAAGACCAAACCATCAGCCCCATTCAAAACCAGACGACGGCTGGCATTGTATTCAACCTGTCCTGGAACGGTATACAGACTGAATTTGGTTTTAAAACCTTGAACACTGCCCAAATCAAGCGGCAAAAAGTCAAAGAACAGGGTACGTTCATTTGCAGTATTCAGAGATACCATCTCACCACGAATAGTCGGGCTCAATTGTTTGTGCAAATATTCGAGGTTGGTGGTTTTCCCCCCCATCCCCGTACCATAAAATACGAGTTTACAGTGGATTTCGCGACTTGCGTAGTTTATTAGCGCCATGGTCCCTGCCCTACCTGGGATTGACCCATATTCTTGATCTCTTCACTGATACGTTTTGTCATTTGCTGCGTTTTGAGTTTGATCATCCCCAAAGTGGTCCGCTCATCAAAAATGACGGTGATTAAGTCTTGAGAGTCAAGCAGAGAGATAAACAAATTCAGACGATCTCCCTGTTGAAACATCGTTTTAAACTCGGGTTCACCGAGTAAACGTGCAATTTCACGGGTAGATGAAAATGCACCGACAACCAGCGCAGAGAGGGCCATCACGTGAGGAGATTCCTCACCCACCATCGCAAGGTGCTGTCCACTCTTCTCTACCAGAAGAATGGAGCGGGCATTGGCTTCGGAGAATAACTCCTGCAGCAACGCAGTTATTTTGGTAATTCCCTCAGGGGTAATTACCATGCTACTGAGTTGAGGGTTTAGCATACTAATATTTCAACCTTAAACTTCTATTTTAAGTTCATCTACCCAATGTTGAATCGGTGCAGAAAACCGCTTTTCAACTTTTTGCATGACCTGTTGAATAAAGGTCACCCCGTATATAGGAGCAATCAGATCAATCATCAGTTGCAAATAGCCACTGAATACTTGTTTCTGCTCTTCAAATGTGAATGTGCGGATTTTGTCACCCACAATTCTACCACTTTGTAGTTCGATATTCCAGTTTTTTTCTTCAACAAATTTTTGAAGACGCCCTGCAATTTCCTCCTTCAACTTTAAGCCACTGATGGATTCAAACTCACTGAACAAGATATTTGCAGTTTCGAGAAAAAACTGCTGAAGTTCGACACGTTCTTCCCCAATCAGCTGAACCCGCTGAAGTTTTTCAAGCTCTACAAGGGTTTCAGCCAAAACAGAAAGATCCAAAGATGATGTTTCGGCCAACTGTGAAAGTTTAAGCGCACTGTGGCCTGTGAGTAACTTAAGAATTTCTACCTGTTCAGAACTTAAGTCATCCAGCAAAGGAGGCTCCTGCTGAAGTTGAATGACCGTATTGACTGAAAGTAAAGGGTAAATCCGCGTGAGTTTGCGCCAATTTTCAAGATGGGCAATGCCATTTTGAATCAAAGCATCCAATTCACTGCTGATGGTTTGTTCGGGCATCTCTTCAGTTTCAACAAACTCAAATTCAGCAGCCGGGTCATAGGTCATCAGATTAAATACGGCTTTCTCACCCTGTAAGCCTTCGCTTACTGCGTGATGTAACTGCCCTTGACGGACATAGATTCTACTTTGTATGGCTTTAAAGGTAATCAATAGATAGCCTGTTTTTTGACCATGCACAACGATACGGAGGACGTCAGGCAGGCTAAAATCAGCAAAGCGACCGCTAAACTTCATTCCACCACCGCTACCAGAACAGATTCATTCTGAGCATAGGATTCACCCGCAGCCGGATAGGGAATTTCAAAAGCTCCCTTTTTCCAAATCGTGCGCTTTTGTTGAACCAATTCTTCAATCTGCTCAAGAGAAACCCCCATGGCATCATTGTGCCCAACCATCCAAAGGCGAATATGCTGGCATTTATCCAGGAATTGTGACAAAGCCTGTAAATAGCTGTCGGGGTCGTGAAAGGGCTGCCCCAATTTGGCCTGTTCTGAAGGGGGCAAGATGCCCTCTAAATTAATCTGCGGGGTTCGCCGGGTCCAACATTCAGCCAATTCGGTTTTGCGATTGGTATTGCGCAGCCCATTCATGCCTGGTGGGTAGATCCAGATCAGGCTGTCTTGGGGTAAATCAGGCACCAACTCATAGGCATCCATGCAATAGGAGACATTCGGCATTTGGTTGTCACAGACAAAATGATTGACCTGCTGAACATAATGCTTCAGAACCTCCTGTGCGGGCAGAGGTTTGGGCTGTAAATAACTTTGATTATAATTCAGCCAATAGTTCATGGTGAGATAGACTGCATGGTAGGCCAAAGCCTTTAAATTGGCATTTTCACTGAATTCAGGGTAGGTATTGATATTCTGCCACCAAGCCCCCAACCAGGAGGCTTCATCCTTGGTGAAATAGTGATCTCCCCAAGCTTGAAACAGGGCATGTACAGAAGAATCCGTGGGCGCAATCATGGCCTGGTAATGTTCCGGGGTTAAAAAATCTGAACTGTTTTCAATCGATGCGCGGTTGCGCCAATAATGTGTCTGAAGAACATCACAGGCAAAAACTTGAAAGCCTCTGCGCTTAAAGAAAAGGGAAGCACGTCCTGCACCGGCAAAAGGGTCACAAAAAAGCGTAAATTCTATCTGGGCATCGGTCAATTCCTGCCAAAGCCAACCTCCAAGTGCACACTTGGAACTGTCAAGAGCGCTCATCATCATTGCAATGGATCCCTTCCTGTCACGTGTAAATAAGATACCATAAATTTATTGTTTTCGCTGAACGGAGAAAGCAGCCAATTCTTCAAGCGCCTGTCGGGCCGGACTTTCCGGCAATAATGCCAATGCTGAAACAGCTTCATCGACATATTCTTGGGCCAGTTTATGACAGGAATCAAGGGCCTTACTTTCAACCACGATTTCAATAGCTCTTTGTAAATCTTCGTCATCAACAAAACGGGTATCGATCAAGCGCTGAAGCTCTTCAGCATGTTCAGATTCCTGCAAGGCAAACCACGTGGGCAAGGTAATCTGACCCTGTGCCAGATCATTAAAAACTGATTTTCCGGTTTCCCGCTCGCTCACCGTAAAATCAAGAATATCGTCCATAATCTGAAAAGCCAATCCGACTTGATGACCATACTGATACAGCGCCTTCTGAATCGCTTCATCAGCCCCGTTGATAATGCCTGCTCCCTGACAGCCAACGGCCATCAACAGAGCCGTCTTACTTGAAATCTGTTCAAGATATTCAGCTAAAGATATTGTACTTTTGAAGCGTCTTTGAAACTGTGACAATTCTCCGTTACACATATCCATCACCATTTGCGAGAAAATGGTATTGAGTTCAACACTGGCAATAATCGAAACATAATAACAAGATCGGGCCAGGAGAAAATCTCCGGCTAAAACCGAGGTGCGATTGCCCCATTGTTGGTTTACAGTGGGCAAGCCACGGCGCAGATTGGAAGCATCGATAATATCGTCGTGAATCAGGGTGGCTGTGTGCAAAATTTCAAGCGCCATCGCCAAGAGATAATGGGGGCGCTCCAATTCAACCTCTTGATTTAAGGTGGCCTTGGCACAAAGCAAAGCCATGACCGGGCGCAAACGCTTACCACCCGCTTTCATCAAATGTGTGGCTGCTGCGATGAGCGTGGGATCATAGACTTGAAGTTCACTGATCATGATCGATTCAAGACTGTTGAGATCTTTCTCAAGCAGTTTGAAAAAACTGTGTTGCTGTATGGCTGATTTCATAACACTGGGTATTGTATCATGAGTAAAGCTTAAGAACGCATGGGATTTAGCAATGGAACGTCTGACAGGTTCAAACAAAATTTACTGGATTCATCTTTTACTCCTCACCTCTCTTCTCGGCGCGTGTGTCGTCAACCCCACCGCAACAACTCCTGATGCCACAAATCTGAAATTGCCGGATTTTGAAGACCTTCTACCAGATGGCCCCACCACGATCAACGCCCCCGTAGCCAACCCTTTGGATACCCCTCAGACAGGTAAATTCGCTGCAACACTGACAAGTTTGGGAGTCAGACTCAGCACCACAGAACTCAATACCCTCAAACGGCTGATTCAGATCAAACCCACAGGCAAATGGTCACGCACCCGCACACAAAACGCGGCTCAAACCCTGAGCGCTAATTTTAAACGCTTTGGTTCTCTGTTTCAGCCCCCCCCCAATAATGAAGAAGACTACCAACAACGCGCCGTCAGTTTTGCAGAGAAAGAAAATATCCCCTATTTTCTCGACCTGCAATATTATCTCGATTCAAACCAGTTTCTGGTGATTCGCTGGGATTCAAAAACAGGGGAATTTGTTGGAATTCAACCGGACGGCACCCTGATCAATTACCTTGTAAGTTTTGCGGTCAAGTCTCCCCGTTATGTGGAGATTGATCTTTAGCCTTTGGCGGCTGAAAGCGTTTGTTCAAAATTACGGGCGTGATCCGCATCAATAAGCGCATATTCAAAATCACAAAACTGAAAAACAGAATCGCTTTCAGCGCAGCTGAAGCTGGAGCCACCAAAATCAGCCAAACGGGAAAGCCCACCCCTACCAAACAGGGCAAACTGAAAACCACCAGCAGTGGCAGATAAAAACCAGCCCCCCATTGTCCCCCATAGCGGGTTTGGACCAAAAATGAAAGATAAAAATTCACCAAAAGCGCAACAATCAAGGCAGCGGCGAGGGGAATGATCTGGGCTGAATGCATGAACAAAGCTTTACATGAATAGATTGAAAGATACAGGCACAAAAAAATAAAAAGTCGGAGCGACTGGATTCGAACCAGCGACCTGATGGTCCCGAACCATCCGCGCTACCAAACTGCGCTACGCCCCGAATGATTCGTATTATAACATCGGCCGGCAATGAATGGTAGCACTTCAAAGCACCGTTTCAGCCTGCTTTAAGATGAATGCCTCCAGTGATTCGGTACAGTGCGAAGGAATAATCTGCGTCTCAGGAGAAATTTCGTGAAAGGCTCTGATCTTGATTAAATCCTGTTTGTACTGCACGCGATCATTCATAATCGCCATGGCGACAGGATGCGGCAAGTGAATATTTTGCCAGCCCTCTTTTAGCCAACAGGCATCGGCAATCAGAAAACAGCGCTGTTCAGATTCCAGTTTCAGCAAAACGCCCATCTGCCCTGCAAAATGGCCTTCCAAAGGAATCAATAAAATGCTCTGATCGCCAAACAGGTCATAGGTATACGCGAAGGGTTCAACAGCGGCAACGCGCAAGGGGCTGTTTTCACGATCAATCAAAAGCGCACGCTTTTCAAAATCATCGGGCAATAGACCTGGCAAAAATCCCATACGTGTGGCTGACAAGCCACGCAAGGCTCTTACCTTTTCGTATCCAGATTTCAAACAGACCAGACGGGCCTTGGGAAAATCGCGCAACCCGGTCACATGGTCGCCATGAAAATGTGAAATCAAAATAGTGTTGATTTGCTCGGGCGAGATCCCCCGGCTTTCCAATTGCGCCTTCGCGGTTTCTTCAGGCTTTAAAAAGACGGGCGTTAACTGGGCATAAAGCTTGGCAGGATAGGTACGCGTTTCCTCAAAAAAGCGAGTACTGTAGCCTGTATCAAAGAGCAGATAGCCTTGCTGGGGATGCTCAATCAAAGCAAACATAGAGGGAAATTGGCAGGTTTCTGAGGAAGCCCCTCGCAAAACCATATTTTTGCGATGGGTACAATATCCCCCCTTCAAAAGGCTCAGTTTTAACATGGTCTAATAGCGCGGAACGGAAGGATCAATTTCAAGTGACCAGGCTTCAATGCCCCCGGTTAAATTCTTCACCTGTTTGAAACCTTCCTGTTTAAAATACTCTGCAGCTCCCCGGCTGCGTCCCCCCAAGTGACAGGAGAAAATGATCAGTTGCTCTTTGTCCCAATCCTTTAAAATTTCATCTGCCAAGGCTTCTGTCAAATGGCGACTGCCTGGGATCTGGCAAATTTCACGTTCAAACTCTTCGCGCACATCGATTAAAGGGGGGGGCTGATCGGATCTGAGTAATGCTGCGACCTCTTGTACAGAGATTTCAATTTCATCTTCCACGGCCTGACTCCTGCAAAGAATTGCTTTTTTCAGTTTAGCATCTGCGAAACCTATTCACGTTATAATTCTGGTATGCAATGGCTGAAGAAATTTCTGAACCCCTCCCAAGAAAATCATTTTTTTTCATTGGAAAAAGAGTGCTTTCGTGCTGAGTATCTGCAAAGTTTGGCCCAAAACTTACTTGAAACGCCCTATCTGGCAGACAATGTTTTAAACCAACGTTTTGCCACCACACAAGGGTTTTCCATCATTTTCAGGCCCCAGCATCTGCCCAAAGTACTTCTAGAATTCCCCTTGCTTGAAACCTATCTCGCCCACATCATGCGGCCAGAATATAACCTCTATTATTTAAATGCCCTGTCTTTGCGAGAAAATTCGCTCGTAGAACGGCATATCGACCACAGTATCCGTGGGTATGGCATCGATTTACCCTATCCCAAACAGGTCAGTGTGCTCTATGTGGTCATTCCAAAGATGGAAGGAGGAGACCTGCAACTCTATGATCCCCAGGAAAACCCTTTGGCCTTGATTACACCACAAACCGGTCTAAAAGTGAATTTCAGAGGAGATCTCAAACATACCATTCTGCCCGTAAAACGCCTCGCTGAAAGCCATCAACCACGCCTCAGTCTGGTCTGCGAACAGTATCATTTAAGCCCTCAGGATTTAGAACGGGTTCCAGAATTCACCCTCAAATCCACTGTCGATTTTAAAACTTTTTTAGACAGCGAAGTCTCCTGATTCTGAGCTTATTTCAAACACGTTTTTTGTTTGAAGCTTGAAATGCGCGTCTTAGAAGCACTAGAATTTAAATTATCCGCCCCTGCAACAGGAGTTCTCGATGTTAAAAAAATTTATATGCTGTTTTTTCAGCCTGGGTCTGTGCTTTGGCTTAAGTGCCTGCAAACCCTCAGAAGCCCGCAACCAACAAGAATCGGCAAAATTTCCTGTTCAGAAAACCAATGCGGAATGGAAAAAAATACTTTCGCCTGAAGCCTACCATGTATTGCGCGAACAGGGTACAGAGCGGGCCTTTACAAGCCCCCTGCACTCAAAAAAAGACCCTGGAATTTACTATTGCCGCGCATGCAAACAACCTCTGTTCAGTTCTCAAGACAAATTCAACTCCGGCACAGGCTGGCCCAGTTTTACCCGCCCCTTGAAAAAAGAGCAGATCGGCACCTCTCTGGATCACAGTCTGTTTGGTTCAGAACGTACTGAAGTTCACTGTTCCCGCTGTGGAGGGCATTTGGGCCATGTCTTTGCTGATGGACCGGCCCCCACAGGCTTGCGATATTGCATGAATGGGGTTGCACTTGAATTTAAAGCGGGTCATCCTGTCTCTCCCTGATCGAAAAACCCAAGTCTAGATAGAACTTTGACGGTTCTTTGACAGTTTTCGCCATGCCGTGACGATTGAGCCGTTCCTCCTTTCTACAATGACATCAGAACACGATGTTTATGATGTTTAAGAATAAGGAAAACCCTATGGCTCAAGAGACAATGCGCCGCCCTCAGGCTCTGCCTGAATTTAAACCCACCCCCCTGAACCCCGGTCAATCCAGATTTGAAGTCAGCAGTTGGACCTTTTTCGCTCTGATGCATTTGGCTTGTTTTGGGGCTCTGTTCACGGGAGTCAGCCCGATCGCCTTGGGGGTCATGGCAGCCCTCTATTTTGTGCGCATGTTTGCGATTACCGCCTTTTATCACCGCTATTTCTCGCATCGCAGTTTTAAAACTTCGCGCCTTGTCCAATTTTTATTTGGCCTTTTAGGCGCAAGCGCTGCGCAACAGGGCCCACTCTGGTGGGCAGAAAAACACCGGCACCACCACTATTATTCTGATCAACCCGAAGACATACATTCCCCATTGCAAAGTGGTTTTTGGATGAGCCATATTGGTTGGATCCCCTTAAAATCAAGTGTTGGCACCAATTACAGTAAAATCCCTGATTTGGCCAAATTCCCTGAATTGGTATGGTTGAATGAAAACCATATCCTGGCTCCAGTTGCCCTGGGTCTCTTGACTTTTTTATTGGGAGAAGGACTTGCCCATTTTGCCCCCGCCTTAGGCACCCATGGGTTTCAAATGCTGGTTTGGGGATTTTTTATTTCAACCGTGATTCTCTACCACGGGACCTTTACGATCAATTCACTTTGCCATGTCTGGGGTTCCCGCCGCTATGCCACTGGTGACGGCAGCCGGAACAATTTCTGGCTGGCACTGCTCACCCTGGGTGAAGGCTGGCACAATAACCACCATTACTACGCCACCTCTACACGGCAAGGATTTTATTGGTGGGAATTGGATATCTCCTATTATCTGCTGCGACTTTTGGGACTCTTTAAGCTCGTCTGGGGCTTCAAGAAAATTCCTGAACACCTCAAAAATCGCCATTTAAAAGCATAAGCCCCTCAGCATACGCAAACACCTTGGCCGGACAGGATTGTCCGGCTTTTTTTCGAATTTAAAATTTAGCGCAGGAAAAAGCCATTGGAATTGATCCAGTCGGCATAAAGGGTAAAGGCCAGGGGTGCGGTAATTCTCAAGAGAAAAGTAGGGCCTGCTGGTTGCGGATAAACGGGAAAAGCCATGTCCACGCCTAAAATCGAGCCTGTCGGCGTAATCGCATTGATGCCGATTCCCAAACTGAACTGCATCAGACGGGGATTTAGGCTGTCTCGCCAATAGGCACCCTCATCCATAAACAGATTCGCATCAAAGGCCCAGCCTTCAAGATAAGTCCCCAGTTCTTTCTGACCTGTGAATTTTTCAAACAGGGCATCCAGTTGCAGAAGCGTAGGCCGGTAAAACAAATGAAATTCCTGGGCCGTACGCACACTGTGTTTTTCTGTAATTGAATATTCCCGTGCGCCACGCACCAGCCAATTCCCCGTATTGAGAAAGCCCCTGTAAAAAGGCACGTTCTGCCCAAAAGTCGAGCCCAGCGCATTGCGAAATAAAAACGTTCCCTGCCAATTATCTTCCATCCAGGGCGACCAAAAAGAAAAGCCAGATGCCGTTCCCTGAAGATAGCGTACATCGCCCAAACTCCCTGCCAATTGAAAACGTAAAAAATTTCCATTGCGGGGAATAATAAAATCGTCGACATCGCTGAAAATCAGGTTCATAGAGGGCAAATACAGAAGATCACTTTGCCGCCCACTTTGGCTGAGGGGGGGATTGGGGGCCTGATTATCCGGCCCATTAAAAAAAGTATCCTGAAGAATACTTAAATTTGCGACCCCTCTTAAATAGCGATGGGATTCGGGATCAGACCAAATCGGAAAACCCGAATAGAAATCGCCTCCAAAGCTCTGAATCCAGGTCAGTTGGTTGGGGTCTGAGCCCAATCCCCGGTAGATATAATCCACTTTATTGTATTGATTAAAACCTGCGGTGACACCGGGCCAGGGCAAATCATTCGAGGAAGCCCCCACCACATATTCCCAGTCCTGAACCAGATTGGAGCTTGAGCTGAGCAGGGGAATATTGTTCCGTTTGACCATCACCCGAAAAACAGAGCCTTCGAGCAGGTAATTGTCTGTAATCACCCCGGCGGTCAGGGCCGTACCGACAATATTATTGATCGCGATATTCCCCGTCGGAATAATCGCAGAAGACGTGAGAATTTCAACTTCCAGACCAATTTTGCCAGCCCCCGTTGAGCTAAAATGCAGCGCCAGAGGCAGAAATTGGTTGTGTTCCAACCAATGCAAATCCTGCAAAATCGCTTGATAATCAAAGGGGCTTCCTTCTTCTGCTGGGTATAAATTATGTCTTACCAACCAGCGCTGAAGTGGGGTGCCCCCCTTAATCGTCATGCGCTCAAGCATGATCGGATCATTAAAATGTTCCTGAATCGAAATTTGAGGCTGTTTAGAAAAAAGGTTTTGAACCTGAATCTGCACATTGGGATTGCCTCTCTGCAGATACAAATCCTGCAAAAAGCTGCTCAATTGCGCCTCAGCCCCCGGCAATTCTTCAGCCGTGGAGAGCCATTCTAAAATCCGTTGTTCCAAATAGGCTGAGGGGATTTGCTCAGGAGTATCGATAAACCTCAGTACGGGCGTCTGAAAACGTTCAGCAGCAAGCCCCGTAGGAGCATGAGCCCATGTTCCCAGTAAAATACCAAGACTGAAACAAAGCTTTTTGAAATGCTTAGGCATCACGCCGAACTGCGCGTTCAATCTGGCGTTTAATATCCCGTTCCTGCAGGGCATGGCGTTTATCAAAGAGTTTTTTTCCGCGCGCCAAGCCCAGTTCAACCTTCAGCCAATTGCGGTTCCAGTAGAGTTTTGTCACCACCAAGGTCAAACCTTTTTCTTGAATTTTACCAATCAGCCTGCGAATTTCTCGCTTATGTAATAGCAATTTGCGTGGACGGACGGGATCGTGGTTCATGATATTGCCATGGGTATAGGGGCTGATATGCATCCGATAGACCCAAATTTCCCCGGATTCCACTTGGGCATAGTTGTCCCGCAGGTTGACCTGGCCTCCACGAATGGATTTAACCTCAGTACCTGTCAACGAAATACCACATTCAAAGGTTTCAAGAATTTCATAATCGTGATAGGCTTTGCGATTAACGCTTACCACCCGATCTGGTGCTTTGTTTTTATTTGCCATTTTTTGCCATTTAAAGTCGTGGGACTGTTTGCCCATTTATTTCCAGGTCATTCTAACATATTCCATCTGGCCGGTTCAGAATCAGGTAAAGCCTGAGAAAAGGATGAATTTTTCCCAAGGAACGGTTTGCACAGCAGATTTAACCCTTCAGATTCTCGAACGGATCTCCAATATTACGTTTAAAACACTGAGAATTTTGGGAAAAAACAGGAAGTTCCTAAAGACAAACCTTTTGAAAAAAGGTACAATAATTATTAAGTCTAGATTATGGATATATTAAGCTAATGGAACCAACCTTGGTCCTTAAAACCCAAAGTTTCGCACTTCGCCTCTACAGCCTCTTGCGCGATCTGGATCCCTCTCGCTGGGGAAGCGTTCGCAAAAAAAATATTACCCACCAAATCATTGAACTTGAAGCCGAAGTGCACCGACTCTACGATCAAATGCAGAGCGTCCTGCTGACGCTCGAAGAGCAGGAAATCAAAGAAGCTCCCCTGACTGCGCTTCAGGAAACCCTCAAACCTGTGGGCAGCCTCTTGACCCAACTGAAAGATGTACACCAAGTAGAGCATCTTTCCTATGTCAATCTGTATACCCTGAGCAAACGACTTCAAAAAGCTTATCAGCGTCTTTCTGTGATGATGGAAGCTTGTCAGACTCCCATTCCCCATCTACGCCCTACCAATCTTACCCGTTCAGTTTTTCATGCGGCGAATGCAGTCTCGATCTTATTTATGATCGCCCTTGTTCCCAGCTTTGATTGGATGTTCTGGATCGCTCTGGCGTTTCTGGTTTTCTGCATCTTCACAGAAAGTCTCAAAAGAATTCATCCCAGCTTAAAAGCCCAGGTCATGCGCATTTTTGCACCGATTGCACACCCCCATGAATATGATAAAGTCAATTCTGCCACTTGGTATGGGGTCGCCCTGCTGCTGCTTTCTATGATGCCTTTGCCCTTGGGCATTGTCGCCGTCGCAGTGCTGGGTTTTGGAGATCCCGCAGCAGGTTTAATCGGCCGTAAATATGGCAAAATTCCGATGCCAGGAAACCGCACCCTCGAAGGCAGCATGACCTTCTTTTTGGTAGGTACTTTGGCTGCAAGTATCAGTCTGACCCTGATGCACCCCCTGCCTTTATACGTGAACCTGATCGTTTCGGCCGCTGCGGCCTTGACGGGTGCACTCGGTGAATTTCTGGGCAAATACCCCGATGATAATTTAAGTATTCCCCTGACCTCAGCAGGCGGAGCGGCCTTGGCTCTCAGCGTCCTGGGAATCTTCTAAACGAAAACTTATCAGGCTCCCAGGTAGTTTTAAGCGCAGAGCTGTGCTATATTTTCTCAATCAAGACGCAAGAACGCTCTGAAGCAGATTGCTTCTGACACGACGCAGTAACCCTGATGGAGGCAACCAGATGAAACTCAAAAAAATAGGACTCTCAACGCTCCTCTTTGGCTTTAGCTTATCTGCCAGCGCAGCCATTTTAGAATTTGAGAATACGCTTGAAATACCTTCCTCACAACAGGATTCCCGTGTCAAATCCCAAATCAGCCTGCTCAAAAGTGAAGGCAAGCTCTTGGATTCTGCGATTCATGCGATTGAAAACATGCCTGTTTTACGCACCCATTATCTGAATCGGTTTGAATTGGAAGGTCTGGTGCTTAAAGTTTCAAAACGAAGAGAAAAAAAGCTTGGGACTCAAGCTTCAGGCCCCCAAAAACGGGTTCAAGCCCTGGAATTAAATACCGATCAAATTCTGCTCTATTTCAAAAATTCAGATCTTGAAGAGCAACTGCTCGAAAGCTATGCACTGCTCAGAATGCAGGAAAATGCTATTTTGAAAAGCTTGGAAACGGCAAAGCTCACCCCCAATGAGCAGGAAATCAAGCTCAATGAGCTGAAAAAATGGACCCTGTTTGAACAAGGGCTGAAAACCTTTGAACAAAAAAATTGGAAAGACGCCTTTGCTTTTTTTAACCAGGTACTCAAACTGGATCCGAAACTCGCAGAGGCCTTGAATATGCGCGGCAGAACGCGAATCTCCCTTAACGATTTTAAAGGCGCACTCAAGGATTTCACTGCAGCCACCCAATTTAAATCACAGTATGCCTCTGCTTATTTTAACAAGGCCGTCGTTTTCAGCTGGCTCAAACAGAACAAACAGGCTTTAGAGGCCTTGAATCAGGCCATCGCTTATAATCAGGACAATGCACTGTACTACAATAACCGGGGCGCTTTACACAATACCCTGGGCCAGTTCGCAGATGCCGAACTGGATTTTTCACGGGCTGTCAGCTTGAGAACCCAGGAAGCCCAATTTTATCGCAATCGCGCCAAAACATGGGAATATATGCGCAACCTCGACAAGGCACAGCTTGACTATACCAATGCCGTTAACCTTGCACCCTACGAGCCCAGCTATCTGGTCGAACGAGGAAAGGTCAGAGCCCAGCAGAAAAACCTCAAGGGCGCATTGCATGATTTTACCAAAGCCCTCTTTCTCGAACCTGACTATGTCGAAGCCCTCTACAATCGGGGGCAGGTCTATACGGATATGAATCTCCGACATCTGGCAGTTTCAGACTTTACCCGTGCGATTGAACTTGAGCCCGAATCACCGTTTTTCGAACATCGTGGGATTGTGCACCGCATCAGTCTGGATCAACAAAAAAAAGCTGCAGATTATACGGTTTTGATTCAACGCCATCCCAAGGTTTTTCAATATTACTTTGAACGTGGAGAAGCTTACCTCTACAGCCGTCAAGCCGCCAAAGCCCTGGCGGATTTTGAAACCGGTATGCGTTTGGCGCAAAATGAAAAAAAATTAGCGTCTGAACACTATTTCTACCGTGGCTTGGCGTATCGGGAATTAAAACGATGCGATGCAGCCACGAAAGACTTTAAAAAAGCTTGTGATATGGGGTTGTCTGAAGCCTGCGACCATACTTGTGGTAAACAACCTGATGCAACGGCCATGCCAGCCCAACCCAAAGCGTCTGAACCCCAGAGCGAAGGCTTGGAATAGCCCTAAAGTCTGGCTATCAGGCTGTCTGGCTCAGGTAAATCCCCTTCAAGAATGCCCACCCTTTTCAGGCTGTCGAGCACTTCCTGAAGCATCGAGACTGAAATTTGAGCTTCTGTTGCCCAAAAGACGCTTTCAAACCATTCTTGGGTTTGAACAGGATCCAGTCCATAGCGTTGGCTGGCATAGGCCACAGATTTTTCAGGCGCAGCCATAAACTTTTGGGTTTGTGTATAGAGAACGTCCAAGAGCGCTCTCAGGTTCTGTGAAGCAGAGGCGATCAGTTCTTCGCGCGCAGCGATTACAAAGGATGGCCAAGGGGTTGGAAATTCACCCAATCGTTTTAAATGCCCTGAAGCAATCCGGGGAGCGGTGGTGTATTTCTCCCAGAGAAAAGCACTGGCACTGCCATCACAAACTGCTTTTTCAAGCGGGTCAATGCCCCCTGCCACAAAAAACTCCAAAGCTTCACGCGGGTGCCACCCCTGCTCAAGCGCAAAGAGCATGGCCATCAAATGTGAACCACTGCCAAAGCGGCTGATGGCAAAGGTCTTACCATGCAACTCGGAAAGCGATTTCAGGGGCGAATGGGCTGCCACATGAATGCCCCAAACCAGAGGAGAGGGAACATAGGCCCCGATCAGCCGGGTGCCGCCATGCCGAAGCATATCACTGAGGATTCCTTCGGTCAGAACCACTGCCAAATCCAGCTCGCCAGCGCGCAGATCATTGCACATCGCGCCCGTACCTGTGGGATACAAGATAAATTCCACTTGCAGACCCGCCCGCGCAAAAGCACCTTCCTCAATGGCCTGATGCCAAGGAGAGTTAAAATGTTCAGGCACGCCGCCTACTCGCAAAATCGCCGTCATGATGAGCCTCATACAAAGTAAAATTCAGGTTAAGTTTTATTATAGCTCCTCACTGAAAAAACTTGACCCCTGACGGCAATAAAATTTGTAAATTTTACACTTATGCTTTCTCCTCCTGAAAAAGTCTTTCGCTAAGGTATACTGCTCGACATGCAAAACGCGTCTATATCCTACCCTCCTGTCAGCCGCTGGGCCTTGGGCAGTTTGCTCACCCTCCTCTTTCTGGCAGCCATCGATACCACCATTCTCTCTACAGCGATGCCCCGTGTCATCGCCAAACTGGGAGGCGCAGATCTCTACCACTGGGTATTTGCAGCCTTTATGGTGGCCTCTACTGTCGCCACTCCTTTTTACGGTAAATTCGCAGATCTCTTGGGTATTCGCCGATGTATGCTGGTCGCAGCCAGTCTTTTTCTTGTGGGTTCGGCTCTCTGTGGCGCCTCGCAAACCATGCCCCAATTGATCGGCTCCCGCGCACTTCAGGGCCTGGGGGCTTCTGGCCTGATGGGGCTGACCATGATTGCCTTTGGGGTGCTATTCCCCCCCGAACAGAGAGGCGCAAAGCAAAGTCTGGTCAGCATCGTCTGGGGTTTATCAAGTTTGGTGGGCCCGCTTCTGGGTGGGCTCTTGGTCAGTGTCATGAGTTGGCACTGGATTTTTTGGCTCAACCTTCCCTTGGGCTTGGTGACCCTCTTGGTTTTTTCGCTCAGCTTTCCACAACAGCGTCTCTTAAGCGGGAAAAAGCCCTTTGATGGGTCAGGGGCAGCGCTGTTATTTTTGGGGTTGAGTTTACTGATGTTTTGTCTGGCTGCGGGCCAGCTCCAATTGTGGCCCCTGGGCTTATTGGCGGTGGTTTGCCTCTTGATTTTCTCACGGCGGCAAACCACCCAACCTGATCCCCTGATTCCCCCTCATTTTTTTAAAAGCAAATTGATCAATACCAGTTTGGGCCTGGCCATGGTTACCAATATCGCCATGTTTACCGCCCTGACCTATGTGCCCCTGTTTATACAGGAAGTGATGAAAGCATCACCAACCGCAGCAGGCATGGTGCTTACGCCCATGATGCTGGCCTGGCCCTTGGCCAGTGCAGGTGCTGGCTTAAGGGTCAATCGCATGGGATTCAGACGCCTGGTCATGCTGGGGGCGATTTTGATGTTGGTGGGTTTGAGCTGCTGGGCCTGGTTGGATCTGGCCCAGCAACCGCTGTGGTTGATCGCCATTTGTTCAGCTTTTATAGGCTGTGGCATGGGCATGATAACCTCTATGCTGGTGATCGCAGTGCAGGTAGCCGTTCACCAGGGAGAAATTGGCACGGTGTCTTCAGTCTTGAATCTCAGCCGCAATATTGGCTCATCGGGTGGGGTCAGTAGCTTGGGAGCGTTACAGGCCTTGCTGGTTCACTCCATGGGCATGGGGGGCTCCCTCAAGGTCGTGTTCATTTTACTCTGGGGCATGGGAGTGATCAGTCTCATTCTCGCCAGCCTGATTCCAGCCAAAACCCCCACTGAAGTGGCTGAAGAAAGACAAACCCTTGAGACTTAAACGCTGAGCACCTCAGCCGCAGCAGGCATAGCTTCACTCTTGCGAAAATCAGCAATAAAGACCCGAATCGCCGAGGCAATCTGATCGTAGGATTTTAATTCACGCAAATGGGCCTTGAGGTATTTGACATTGCGCACGCCATGAAAATAATTGCCATAGTGTTTGCCCATTTCAATAATGCCCCTGCGCTCCCCCTTGTAAAGAATCGAAAGGGCAAGGTGTTCGAGCAAAACCTCAACCCGCTCATCCAATTCAGGCAGCGCTAAGCTTTCACCCGTTTGCAAAAAATGCTTGGTCTGCTTAAAAATCCAAGGATTGCCGTAGCTGCCCCGTCCAATCATCACAGCATCCACGCCTGCTACCTGCAGCATCTTTTGCGCATCCTGAGGGCTAACCACATCGCCATTGCCAATCACGGGTATTTTCACGGCTTTTTTGGCCTCTCCGATCAGCTCCCAATTGGCCTGACCTTTGAATTTCTGCGTACGGGTACGGCCATGAACGGTTAAAGCCTGAATGCCACAAGATTCAAGCATTTTGGCAATTTCTACAATCGTAATCTCGCTATCGCACCAACCCAAACGGGTTTTGGCCGTCACAGGAATATTAACGGCATTGACCACGGCACGGGTAATTTCTTCCATCAATTCAGGCGTTTTTAAAAGACCGGAACCTGCGCCACTGCCCGCCACATGCTTGGAAGGGCAACCAAAATTGATATCGAGAATATCTGGGCCCGCAGCTTCGGCAATTTTTGCGGCTTGGACCATACTGGCCACACGGTTGCCATAAATCTGAATGCCAATCGGACGCTCTTCATCCAGAATTTTGAGTTTTCCCACAGCCTCGCGAATATCCCGAATCAAGCCCTCAGAGCTTACAAATTCGGTATAGACCATATCCGCCCCCTGACGCTTGCACACCAAACGAAAGGCCAAATCGGTGACATCTTCCATCGGAGCAAGAACCACGGGAGTCTGCTCAAAGTTCAGGGGGCCAATACGCACGTAAATCACCTCAAAGCTATGGATTGGGAAGGAAAAAACTCGCTATAAGAATTATGTTCCGGAAAGGCACCCCACGACAAGAATTTCTAAATAAAGATTAAAGATTAAATAAACTTAAGTAAAACCCTGACAAGTTCAGACTTTTTATCCGGATAGAATATTTAACCACCGCGTAGAGGGTATTACCATGTTTCAACTTCGTTCAGTTTTCGCTTTGAGTCTTGCAGCCATCACCGTCGGCTGTGCCTCAGCATTACCCGGCCCTGCCTTACAGGCTATGGCCCCCACAGCCCTTTACCGGCAATCTGCAAACACCGATCCTGCGACTCAAGCCCAAGCCTTCAGTGTACATTTTGTAAAAGCCTATCGTGGCCCGATTGTTGAAAATGAACCGGTTACCCGCAATGACCCCAATGGCCCTGCTGCCGCTTTGTTGCGCCTAATTCAGGCGGCTCGCGTCAGTTTAGATGGCGCATTTTATGATATTTCTGACGAAACGATTGTCAATGCTTTGATTCAAGCCAAACAAAGAGGAGTTCAGGTTCGAATTGTCACCGATACAGACAATATGACCGAGCGTGATTCCGGTCCCCAGGGGCCGCTCCGGGGTGTGATTCAAAAACTGCAAAAAGCGGGGATTCCCGTCCTCGATGACAAACGCTCGGGAATTATGCACCATAAATTTTTAGTACAGGACAATCAAAATGTCTGGATGGGTTCAACCAATCTGACTCCCACCAGTCTCTATCTTCACAATAACAATGCAATGGTCTTGCGCATCCCACAAATCGCAGCCAATTACAGCTATGAATTTAAACGGATGTTTGAACAGGGAAATTTTGGCCCCAAACCTGAGCGCCAATTGCCCTTTCCTGTCGTACAGGTTGGCAATTCTACCATCCGCACATTTTTCTCTCCCCGCGGTGGAGGCCAGGAAGCGGTGCTTGAAACCCTGCAAAGAGCCCGCAAGGATATTTCTTTTATGACCTTTTCATTCACCGATCAAAGTATCGCCAATATCATGGTGCAAAAACGCCAGGCGGGTCTTCGGGTTGAAGGTGTCTTCGATCAATGTCTGGGTTATGGCAAGTATTCTCAGTACCATACGCTACGCGCCAACCAAATCTACAGCCGCATGGATGGCAACCAGGCCCTCTTGCATCACAAAGTGCTGATCAGTGACGATACCGTGGTCACGGGTTCCTATAACTTTTCTGCCAATGCCGATAAGAGCAACAATGAAAACATGCTGATTATCCAAAACAGTTATGTCAGCTCTATGTACCGTCAGGAATACGCCCGGATTATGCAGGCTGCAAAAACCAACAATCCCCCCCCCGGTGATTGCCCAGGTCAGGACAAACCTGCTCCAACCAATCCCCCCCAACCCTAATTTCAAAAATCAGCAGGGCTCAGTGAAAATTCACTGGGCCCTTCTGCGCTTTTTGGATTTTAAGGGGTACAATGAAGTAATTTCAGAGATTAAGAGGGTAGACATGAGTCCAACACAGCCATCCAAACAGGGACAAGCCGGATTCAGAATCGGCGAATTACTGGTAAGAGAAGGGTATCTGACCATGGATGCCTTGAACAAAGTTTTGGCTCTTCAGAAGCAGCAAAAAGAAGCCCTAAGTGGCGAATACAAACCCTTTGGCCAGATTTGTCTTGAACTGAATCTAATCACCCGTGAAGAACTTCAGCGCTTTCTTAAGAAATACAATAAACGAATCTATTTGGGCGAATTATTGGTCAATATGGGCCTGATTACCCCCAAACACGTCGATTTAATTCTCCATCAACAGAAACAAAATGGAAAACGTTTTGGAGAATTGCTGGTCGAACAGAAAATCATCACCGAATCACAACTGACAGATGCACTTTCGATTCAACTCGATGTGCCTAAAATTATTCCCTCGCTGCAATTGATGGATCGCAGTCTGATGGAAGGCATGTCAGAGACCTTCGTGCGTTCCAACCAATTTTTACCCATGCACAAAGAAGGCGATCAACTGACTGTCGTCATGGGTGATCCTGGCAATCTTGAATTGCTCAAAGAACTCGAACACCAACTTCAACTCCGAATAGCGCCTGCAATTGCACCGGCATCAGAGATTTCCCGTACTATCAATGAATATTTTCACTCGGCAACTTCGATCGACAAAAAAATGGATCCCCATTTGGAGCAGGTCAAGCTGGAAGGCATTCAACCTGAAAAAGGCCAGGCGGCAGATCCCCAAGACAATTCTGCAGCGATTGCCAATTTTCTGATTTCAAATGCCATGAAAGACCGCGCCTCAGACATTCACGTCGAACCCCAGGAAAAATATATTCGCATTCGCTACCGTATTGATGGCGTTTTACATCACAAAACCGACTTGCCCAGCAATTTAGGCCCAGCCTTGGTCTCTCGCCTGAAAAAAGTCTGTCGTCTCAATCCCGATGATGTGCGCACTTTTCAAGAGGGCCGGGTCGTGGGAGATATTGCTGGCAGTAAAATTGAGCTGCGGGTTTCCACCTATCCCAGCATCTGGGGTGAAAACGTGGTTGTTCAGTTGCAGGATAAAGAAAGTGCCATGCAGGATTTGCTCCTGAATATGGATCGCACAGGATTTTCCCCCCTCTACCTGCAACGCGCCCAAAAAATTCTCAATCAGCCTGGAGGAATTGTCATGATGACAGGCCCCTCCAATACCGGAAAAACCACCACCCTTTATGCCTCTATCAATTACCTGAACCAACAGAACCGCTCAATCATTACAGCAGAAGACCCGATTGAACGCCCTGTACCTGGAACCATTCAAGGGGCTTACAATCCTGAGTCGGGGATCAGTTATGCAGATATGATAATCTCCATGCTCAAACAGGATCCCGATATCCTGGTGGTGGGTGAAATCAAAGACAAGACCACAATGGGGGCTGTTGTAGAGGCCGCACTTTCAGGCTCAAAGGTTTTGACCACCTATCCTGCCTTCGACGCGACAGGTGCACTTTTGCGTCTGATGAACCTGGGGCTCGAAGACTACCTGATTGCCTCCAGCAATATCACGGTCATGAACCAACGCCTGGTGCGCAAACTGTGTGACAGCTGTAAAACCACCTATACTCCGAAAAAAGACATCTTCAATATGCTTGGGCTGGTTGATGTTGATCCCAATTCCTATGAATTCTATCGCCCAGTGGGTTGCCCTGAGTGCAATCAACATGGTTACAAGGGTCAAACGGCAATCCATGAGGTGCTTCAAATCAACGAAGCCATTCGTGAAGCCCTGATTGACCGCAAACCTGCGGCCACCATTCGCGGCATTGCCCGCACCGAAGCCAAACTGGTGTCCATGGCAGAAGACGGTTTATTCAAAGCAATTGAAGGAGTCACTTCTGTTGAAGAAGTGCAGCGCGTGGCCTTTGTAAACGAATACGACTCTCAAACGCCCTGGGAAGCCGAAGAAATTTATCAGATCTGTTCCGGCCTGGAGCCCGAATACCTCTGATGTTTCGCTCTCTGATCGGGTTGGGGCTGTTTTTGTTTTTGACAGCCCCTACCTGGGCCAATGACAGCAGCGTCAGTTTTGTGGCCGGAGAACCTCGACTACAATCCGAAGCCCAAGTCGAAATGCGTTCAGAAGATTTGGTCTTCAGTTACCGCCCAGAACAAACCCTGCCTGCAGGCTCACTCTGTCCAAGCTGGATTGAGCCGATTCAGGGGCTTTGCCATTTGCCCGCCCACTGGGTCGCCGAACTGCGCTACCGTTTTCGCAATCTGGGCCCGGCCCGCAAGTTATTAATTGGCCTGCCCTTTGATATGCCCTTTGAACCTCCCGAGTGTGAAGCGTATTCAGATATCAATGGCCCCAATGCCTGCCAACCGATTCAAAACTTTGGCACCTGGCGAGAGGGGCAAAGAGTACCGGTTGAAGTACGTCCAACCCAACGGGAGGGTGAAATTCCCTTTAACCGGGTCTATCTCTCTCCGATTGAATTTGCAGCGGGTCAGGAACTTGAACTGCGCCATCAATACCTGACCTATCTGCGTACAGGCATCGGGGGCAGCCGCTTCAGTTATCTGCTCAGAACAGGCAGCAACTGGGCAGGCCCGATTGGCAAGGTCAAGATAGCCTTTCAATTGCCCCCCGATACCGGCCCCTGCGCCTTGAGCAATCTGCCCTTTCAGCGCCAGGGCGATTGGTTAAAGATAGATCTTCAGAATTGGAAGCCCGACCGTGATTTGCAGATCTCTTTTGCAAGCCGCGAGCGCAGTTTGATGGGAACCGATATCCCCCTTTGGGGTGACAGTGCCGAAGAAGTCTGTGCAAGTGCTGAAAAACTTAGAGATTCAGAAAAAAAGGCCTTGGCCCAAGCCGTAAGGCGGCTTTATGGGGATCCTCAATTGATCGCCCAAGCCCCCCATGGCTCCGCCTGGGAGTTTTGCCAAAATGCCGAGTACCTCTCGCCTTACCGTGAACAGGGAATCGTTTTGCCCTTTCTGGCCAGCCCCTTTTACCCACAAAATTTACCCCCCCAGCTTCTGGGTTGTTTAAAAAAATTAGAAAGCTAGTACCATGACCGCCCCCATATCTGTCTATCAAAAAGAAAAAATCGATTTTCCGCATTCGGCCCGTTCCTCGGAAGTCTGGATTGGCTCAGATCTTCTTTCTTCCTTGCCTGAACAGCTTGAAGCCAAATCTTCAGATCCCCATGTCTTTCTGATCGCCGATCAAGCCCTGCGCACCCAGGGAGAAGCTTTACTTGCAACCTTTGAATCCAAGCACTGGCGCACAGGCGTGCTTTGGGTCGAGGTCAGCGAAGCCTTCAAAGACCTGGGTGCGATTTTGAATGTTTATTCAGAAATGCTAAAAAACAGTACCCACCGCCGTTCCTGGGTTTTGGCTCTGGGAGGAGGAGTGATCGGCGATGCTGCAGGCTTTGTCGCCGCCACCTATATGCGTGGTTTGCGTTGGGTCAGCCTGCCATCCACCCTCTTGGCACAGGTTGACAGCGGCATGGGTGGCAAAACAGGGGTCAATCACCCCCAAGGCAAAAACCTAATCGGCGCTTTTCATCAACCCGAAAAGGTAATCTGCGACTTAAGTCTCTTGCACAGCCTGCCCCTGCGGGACAGAGTTTCTGGGCTGGGAGAAATGCTGAAATATGGCTTGATCTACGACGCCCATTTTTTTGAGCAGCTCAGCCGACAAAGTCAAGCCATTTTAGAACTGGAAGCTGAATGCATGGGCAAAGCGATTCAGCGCTGTATCCAATTTAAACTCCAAGCCGTGGCAAGTGATGAATATGATCTGAGCGGAGAGCGTGAAATTCTCAATTTTGGACACACCTTGGGTCATGCGCTGGAATCACTGACAGACTACCACTATTATCGCCACGGAGAAGCTGTGATTTTGGGAATGTGGGCTGCGCTTGAAATTTCGCACGCCAGTGGCTATCTTGAAACGGAATCCGCCAAAGAAATTCAAGCCAAGCTCCAAGCTTTGCCGCTCCCCAAAATCCCCGCTGAAATACATGTTGAAGCGCTACTGGATAAACTGCGCTTCGACAAAAAAACAGAAGGGCATACACTGCGTTTGATTCTCTTAGAAGCTCCCGGACAACCCCTGATCGTACGCAATACCCCCCATGAAATTCTGGTTGAAAGTTGCCAAGCCCTGTTAAAACAGTTTCAGGCTTGATTCTGCTTCAATTCCTGTAATAGATGGGTCACCAAGAGCTTTCGCTTTGAGGGCTCGCCATCGATCTGATCCAAAATCTGCATCAAGCGATCTGCAAGCGGAAAAAAGGCATAAAACAAGCTTTGATGCGGATCCATCAAAGCAGTCTGAATGCGCTTCTGTTCCTCATGGCAACTCAAGGGCAAAGGTTTTTTGCGCATCAGAAGGGCCTGCATGGCTTGGGGCAAAGGCCGTTCTCCGGGCAGACGGTGGCTGAAAAAATAGCCCTGGGCCCGACAGGCAAAGGGGCGCCAGGCATAAATAGCACACTTGCCATCCAATAAAAGTGGGCATTTAAAGGCGGCATAGGCCTGCCGGGGGTGACGGGGCCATCCGGCAGAGTCAAATAATTGAGGGGAAATGCTCTCTAAGGCAGTTTCAATGCGTTTTTTTTGGGTTTCAGGCAGCTCTGCCAGGGCTGCCTGCACCAACTCCCATTCTACAGAGGTAACTTCTGGCAAGGCAAAACTTTCACAGCAACGGCTACAGCCTTGAGCACAGCCAATTTGAGGAATCAAGGCCTGTAACCGTTCGGTCAGTAAATCCACGCCCAGTAAAAACTGCTCAAGGATCAGATTGTCTTTCAGTTCTTCTGCCAAAAAATTGATCTCTGCAACCCAGGCTTTTTGTGCTGGACTCAACTCCGAATAAAAGGCCTGAAGTTCGGCATTCTCAAACGCAAGTTCTTCAGGTTTTTGCATGGCGCAGATACCTCTCAAGATAGACCAGAAGCGTCTGAGGCGCTTGGGGATCTATTTTTTCTAAAGCCTGAAACAGGCTTTCACGCGCAGGCAAATGGATGGGTTCTTCCTGCGCCATGGGCAGCATTTCTTCCCAGCGCTCTTTTTCCATATCACAGGTATAGAAGTCCTGAACAGAGTCTGAAGGCGTGCTTTCTTTCAAGCGGGTATTGCCATAGGTGCGGCAAGTCAGGGGCCGCAGGGCATAAATTTCACATCGATTCTCCGCTAAAAAGGGACAGGGCGCGACAAAAAGGGCTTCGCGAAGGGTGGGTTTTTCCTGTGCTTTCAGGCGTGAGCGCAAATACTGCTGCAAGGCTTGAAAACGCTCCTTCACAGCCTGTTTTAAAACGCTATCCCGATCCAGTTGAGCTTGAATTTGAAGCCATTCCACGGGATAGGTAATCGGACTGCCATGAAATTTACAACAATCCGCGCATCCTGCATGGCAATTCATATCAGGGTAACGGGCCTGGGTTTCAGCCTGCAATACATCAGCCTGCTCCCACAGCGCCTCAAGCGAGTCAAAGGATGGCATGGGATCAGTGCTTTTCAAGGGCTTGCGCAAAACAATAGTCAAGCGCTTCAAGTACCCAGGCAGACCAGATTTCTGGCATTCCCAATTCCAACAGGGGCCCCAATTGCTGACGTGTTTCTAGGGGCAAAAGAGAAAGGGCTTGCTGTGTTTCCTGCTGCATTTTTTGAATCAATTCAGCCGTTCCAGGCGGGATCAAGCCCTCAGGATTTGCTTCTGAAGTTTGACGTACCAGGTCTAAATACGCTGAGAAAGACATGTTCTTGGCCTCTGGATGGGCCTTAAGGTATTGCTGAAAATCAGGGCGGATACGGGAGTCAACAAAGCTTTGGGCTTGCTCAGGTGAAATTTGATACCAGGCGTGCTGATGAATCAAGGCCCTGGCAGCCGCACGAATTTTTTTACGACTTAGCTCTGGCTGGGCCAAACGTTGAGTCAGAGTGTCTGTCGCCGAAAGTTCACGCCCCAACTCCAGTAAAAATAAAGGATAAAACATCGATTGAAGTGCATCCAGAGGCATATTCGTAATCGGCAAAGACTCAAACTTGGGAACCAATTTTTGAAAGGGCTGGTTCTCCTGAAGTGCCTCATAGCGTATCCGTTTGATTTCGCGGGGCCCCTCACGGTTGGGATCTGGCCAAATATCAGAAACCAAAAGACCCGTTAGCGTATCAATTTCGACCCGGTGTTTTTCAGGATAGGTCAAATTCAGCACCCCGGCATTTTCATCTACACTCAGCGCAGTTTTCAGGGTATCCGGGTCCAACCAGGAGGAGCGCAGTTGGCCCTTTTGAGTCGTGATGGCCAAACTCAGGTTTAAATCCTGGGCATTGAGCCCCATCGCCAATAACGCAGCACCTGCTTCGAGCTTAAATTCAGAGGCTTTGTTCTGAGTGGGGAGCAGGGTTGCAATCATCAAAGCAGACCCGAGCGGATTGTCCAAACGTGACATCATTTCGCGAAAAGAGACTTTAAAACGTCGGCTGTCCTCTTGGCTGAGTATTAGAAGTTGAATGCCTGAATCTTCACTTCTGATTTCAGAATAATCCAAAACCAGCCATTTATCCTGAGCGTCAGGCAGTTGAAGCCAAGCCAGAATATAGTGGCGCTCTTTATTATATATCAGCCGGATATCCATACGTTGTTCAGGCGAAACCGCATGATAATCTGCTTGAAAAGAGGGAAGAGCATCCAGTTTCTCTGTGAGCTGAACAAAACGTGACTCTGCCGCTTGCATCGGCAACACAGCCGCCCGCACAGGCAGATTTGCCTGCAAACAGGTAAAACTCAAGCTTGCCAGAAAAATCCGCCGAAAAAGGAAGCCTCGAAAGGAATGAACACGGGGAAAAATTTTCTGAAGATTGGAAAAGAGGCTGTTATAATGAGTCAAAATCTGTATTTCCTGGAAGGTTTTATCATCATGCCAGCCCAATTTTACCATATCAAGAATCTTCGCAAACACGCCCTGATCGCCCTGAGCGCGGCCAGCCTGATGATGGGCTTTTCAGGTAAAGCCCAAGCCAACCTCGAAACCGTCAGCAAAGCCTTGCCCCCAACGGCACTCGGAGCCATGGCCCTGGATCTCAACCCCAAAGCTTGGGATTTCTATCTGAAACAAAAAGGGCTCAATAAAATGCTCATGGGAGAGGTCATCCATGAGCTGACAGATGGCTTTAAAACAGATATGGAAATCAATTTCCAGGATTTAATGGGTGGACATGTCCTGCTCGCCCTCTACCCCAATGCAAAGAGCTCAGAGGATCCATATTTCCTGGTCAGCATGGATCCCCCCAATTCAGCAGCGATCCAAAAATCCTTGGAAGCCCTCAAAAGCCACACCAAAATCCACAGAGAAACCTACCAGGGAACTGAAATTTATTACGCCTTTAAAGAGTCTGCAGAAAACGAAGCCACTGAAATCGATTTTGTATTGGCCTACCGTAACCAAACCTTGCTTTTGGGCAGTGATTTTGCGCTCATGAAACAGGCTTTGGATCTTAAAACCGCTGATCAAGGACTGCTCAAAAATACGGGTTATCAAAACGTTTTTCAAAGGCTTGGCAAGGAGCCTTTGATTCTTTGGGCAGATCTTCAAGCCATCAAAGCCAGCCTTCCCTCCAAACAGGATTTGGCATCTTTTGCACAGGATCTGGGGCCCTTGCTGATGTTCCGCAAAGACTGGAGCCTGACTTCCAGTTTGGGAATGGGCTTGCATTTCGATGCCCAAGGCTTGAAAACGCTGAATATTTCTGACTTGCAGACAAGTGGTCTTAAAAGCGCTGATCAGGCCTATATCAACCAAGTGAAGAATCCAAAGAACCTTGTCTCAATGGATGCTCTGCTCGGTCTGCTGCCCCCGCAACCGCTTGTCACCTGGATGATCAATACCCTGAGCTTGAACTTTGATGATCCTGATGCCCCCATGAATAAAATTTCAGGGGATCCTGAATTGCTCAAAATTCAACGCAAAGCGCTTCAGGAGTTTATGCAGGAAACCGGTTTGGATCTAAAAAAAGATATTCTGGCCCACAGCGATGGCCGTGTCGCCATGAGTGTTTTTTATTTGGATCGGTTCCCAGATTATCAAAGTGCCCCCGTGTTTGTAACCTTGCTCGGAAGCCCCAATGGGCCTCAATTTTTAGCCCATCTTCAAGACAAGATGAAAATTCAGAGCCCCGCTGGGGCAAACACTGGGGCACAGGATTTTATGCTTGAAAAACAAGCCTTTGAAACCTACCGTGGGGTGCCTTTCTATACTTTAGGCGGTAACTTTCATCTCGATGAAGCCATGGAAAAAGAAATGAAGATCAAAATCTGTTTTGCCGCCCTGGATCAGGTCTTGCTGATCGGCAGCAACCCCGCAGGTCTTCGCGCCATTGTGGATTATTCCCTGGGCTTGCGCAGCCCCATGAACCAAGATTCAGAATTTAAACGCGTGCGGGGCCTGATGAACAACCAGAATGAAACCCAGCTTTTTTATGCAGACCTCACGCGTTGGGCCCGTTTGGCAGACCATTTTTTACATGAAGAAAAAGACTATCAATTGTTTAAACCCCTGCTCAAGAGTTTAAAAGCCTTGGCCAGTGACAGCCAATTTACGCTAACAGGCGGGTTCGGACATTTTTTAGTAGATGCCGACCTGCAAGCTGTGAATTTTTCAGAATTGCTAGAGTCTATCCAAGCGGAGAAAACTGAAGACGCTGACAAACTCGACAAAGAAATGCCAGACCTTGAGGATACCCCAACCCCCATTTCAAGCCCTGACGCCACACCCAAACCTGAGGTTAAACCTACGCCCAAACCTGAGGTCAAGCCCACGCCCAAACCTGAGGTCAAACCTACGCCCAAACCTGAGGTCAAGCCCACACCCAAACCTGAGGTCAAGCCCACACCCAAACCTGAGGTCAAGCCCACGCCCAAGCCTGAGGTTAAACCTACGCCCAAACCTGAGGTCAAGCCCACACCCAAACCTGAGGTCAAACCTACGCCCAAGCCTGAGGTCAAGCCCACACCCAAGCCTGAGGTTAAACCTACGCCCAAGCCTGAGGTTAAACCTACGCCCAAGCCTGAGGTTAAACCTACGCCCACTCCTACACCAGACGATGATGAAGACATAGATCTTTCAGATCTTGATCTTGAGCTTGAAGAATAGCAAAAAACGTTTCTGATTGAATTGAGCTTACCTCTCCCGAAGTAATATCTTCGGGAGAGGCGTTCTAAACACCCCCCTTATTTTAGACTTATACCGTCTATTTTTCTAAAAAACATAAACAAAATTCATAAAAAAATCAGCTAAAACCTATCAGCCAATGCTTTAAATTGGGCTTAAATTCATGATTCATCAACAGGTTTTTCAAATTCAGTGCGATAATAAAATTATTCAAACTATACCTGTGGCCTTGAGAAAGAGAACCAACGCATGACAAATGTGAAAATGAATCCCGATGCCCAACTGCCTCCCCTTCCCAGTCAGCGTTTGAATCCTCAGGCCAAACCCGCAAATACGCAAGCAGCTTCTCAACCTGGCCTGAGCAGCGATGCACTACAAATCAGTGCCACCAAAAGCAGTACCCACCCAGCTCAACTCAGCTTTATTCAAGAAAGCAGCCAAACTACACCTATTCAAAGATTTCAAGGTTCCAAAGAAGAATATTTTAATTTTCTTGATCACGATCCAGAATTGCGTAAAAAAGCCAAAACTGATGCCGTGGGAGCCTTGCTTGATCTGATGGCACGTAAAGATTTACCTGCTGATCTTGAAAAAGCCTATACCCGACAAGCCGGTTCGACAGGAGGGGGGCGCATCCTTCTGGTTTTAGACTATACCCGCGGCACCCCCTCTTCAGAAACCTCGTGGCAAGCCCTGAAACAAGGCCCCATGCACTATCTTTCAAGTAAAATCATCACACCGATGTTGACCCATTTTCGTGAAGTGGATGGCGGTTCGCTTTTTCCGGGAGATGCCACCATGACCCCTGCCTTCCGTGACAGCACGCTTTGGGGCCCCAAAACCAATCAGGTAGGCCATATGCTTTGTGCCCTTGAAACAGGCGTACGCATGGGCAAGCTTTCAAAAAGCAGTATTGAAAGCAAGAGCTTTGATCTTGCCATCAAAGCAGCCACCAAAATTGCAGGTTTTGAGCATATTCAAGGCAATGCCCTGGATTTTTCACGCGCAGGGGTCATCGGCCACGAAATGAAAGGGGACGGCGATGGCGGCGGATTTTTGAGTCAAATGAAGGCCTATGATCAACTGGTCGCCAATGGAGACCCCGATAAAATCCGAACGCATTGGGATCTGGCCGTCGCGGCAGTTCACAAAAATGATCATGCCGCTGCCTATCAGCATATCTATGCGATTTCAAAAGCGATTGAAGCCCCCACTACCCCTGAAGAAGTCGCTCAAAACCTTGCAAATAAACATCCCCGCTTCGCCCCCCCCCATCAACCGCGCGAAGGCAATAGCAGCCAGGACATTGCTCTGAGTGTCTACGGATTTGCTCTTGGCTATCAGGCCATGACCCAGGGTTTAAACTCACCCGCGTCAGCCCGCAGCTTGTTTGAATCTATTCTGCGCGAAAATGGCTCACAAGCCCAAGCTATCAATCAAGCGGCTGGAATCCAGGCTCGAAAATAGAAAGCCTTTCCGTTGAATCTGAACTTGTCCAAAATTCCCAAGCCCTTTCAAACCACTGGGGTTGTGAGAGTGCTCTCAGTTCTGCCTGCGTTGGCAAATTAGCTGGGTCGAGAAAAGATTTGAGCAGAGCATGGGGCTTCCCCACACAGATATCCAAGGCTTTTCTGGCTGAATTGCCTGCGTAATGCCTTCTGTGGATCATTTGTCCGTCAAAGACCAACAAATCACCTGGAGCCAGTTGAATCAATTCCGAATCCGGCAGCATTTCAAAATGGCGATGCCCAGAAGTCTCAAATCTGACCCGAGATTCCCGTTCAGTATCCCAACGGGCATGGCTGCCGGGAATCAGTTCAATTCCTGCTTCAGGCAATAGGGGTATTCTCAAATGCAAACTCAACAACTGACTTTGCTCTTGCGACTGTTCAAAATCAGAAATAGAACTGAACTGCAGATCACGGTGCCAATAGGGGCGCTGAGCGATATCCTCAGGGTTAAAAAAAAGCTGGGTATTGTGAAAATACAAGTCTTTGCCAAAACAACTGTCCAAAGTCTCAACCAAAGCAGGAGAAATCAGATGCTCGAAAAAATTCACTCTGGCTTCCGTGCTTGAAAAATAGGCGGAATGGCTCAAAGAGTGCATATTGACCCCTTTAAAATCTGGTGGGAGTGTGCTTTGCCATTGCTTTAGAATGGGTTCAATCAAAGCCGCCAGGACCTTGACTTCTGCAGCCGAGTAAAAGGCAGGCACAACAAAATAACCCCTTTCAAAAAATGCCTGAGAACAACGATTCACAAGCCACCCACCTCCTTTTTAGCTGAATACCTAGCATACCAAATCTGCTGCCGATATTCTGCTCTGAACAGACCTGAGCTAGAATAGATTATTAAACCCCAAAGGAATCCCATGTCACGACTGACAGAAACCTGTCTTCGCCTTGAAAATCAAAAAAGACCTCAGCTTTTCACGCATTGGCATGAACAGGAAAATCGCTGCGAGCGTATTTCAGGGGCAGCCTTTTTCGAACAGGTCAATCGCATGGCCAGCGCCTTGCAAAAAAAATATCCCGCCCAAAGCCGTATTCTGCTCCTGTTCGAACCCGGATTGGGCTTCCCCTTGGCCTTTTGGGCCTGCTTAAAAGCAGGCATGGTAGCGGTTCCAACCTACCCGCCAGCAGATCCCAGAACCCGTCAGCGTTTCCTTGAGATCGCGAAAGATGCACAAGCCTCGGCGGTTTTGACCAGCGAAAAAATACTGAAAAAATTCCAATGGATTCGCTATTTACTCAGTTCGCTGCGACGCATGAAATGGCACGCCCTGGAAGAACTCTGCCAGGAAGCAATCATTGAACTGGCCCCGGCAAAAGAAACCGATCTTGCCCTGCTACAATATACTTCGGGTTCTACTGCCAGCCCCAGAGGCGTCATGCTCAGTCATGCCAATGTCTATGCCAATGCCAGTGCCTTGGCTGCCCCATGGAAGCTGATGCCCGCAATCCAAGAACATTTCGTCAGTTGGTTGCCCTTGTACCATGATATGGGACTGATGTGTGGCGTGATTTTTCCACTCTATACCGGTGCTGCCAGTACGCTTTTTTCACCGCTCTATTTTCTTCAAAAACCGAGAAGATGGCTCCAGGTTTTAAGCGAAACCCAAGGAACCATCTCAGCAGCACCCAATTTTGCCTATGAACTCTGTCTCAAAAAAATCACACCCGATCAGCTCGAGGGTTTGGATTTAAGCAACTGGCGCGTGACCCTCAATGGCGCAGAAGCCATCCAGGCTGAAACACTGCAAGCCTTCAGTGAACGCTTCTCAACAGTGGGCTTCAAAAGCAATTGTTTTTACAATGCCTACGGCCTTGCCGAAACCACCGTTTTCGTGGCCGGTGGCAAGCCGCTGAGTGAGCCGAGAATCCACAGGTTTTCGAGCCAGGCGCTGAGTCAAAACAGAATTGTGCCAGACCCCGAGGGCCGTGCCTTGGTTGGATTGGGACAGGTCTGGGAAGATACCCAGCTTCAAATTGTCAACCCTGACAGTTTAACGACCTGCGCTGAAAATGAAATTGGGGAAATTTGGCTTCAGGGCAGCAGTGTCGGCATGGGCTACTGGCACAAAACAGAGCAGACAGAAGCAACCTTCTCAGCGCAACTGGCCGATCACCCTGAGCAGGGTAAATGGCTGCGCACAGGGGATCTGGGCTTTGTTTATCAAGGGGATCTGTTTATCACAGGGCGTATCAAGGAACTCATTATTCTTCAAGGTCAAAACCACTCCCCGCCTTTAATTGAAAAGGCCGTTCAAACTGCCTCTGATGCCTTTCGCAAGGGCTGTGGCGCGGCCTTTTCAACCGGAGAAGCACCCGAACGATTGATCTTGGTACAGGAGATCAAGAAAGACTGTTCGCTTAGCCACGCGGAGCTTGAAAAAATTGCAAAAAAAGCCCTGGCCGAAAGTGAAGGACTTCGCTTGGATATTCTCTATCCAATTGAAGCGGGCAGCCTGCCCAAAACTTCCAGCGGAAAAATTCAGCGCAACCAGGTAAAACAGCTCTATTTGAAAGGAAAACTCAAAGCATGGAAGAAGTAAAACCCCGCCGTTCAGAGGTAGAATCCTGGCTGATGAATCAAATCGCATTGTCAACCGAAAAACCTGTAGACACCCTCGATCCCGATCTGCCTTTCGCCTCACTGGGTCTAGACTCAACCACAGCGGTCGCAATGAGCGGGGATCTTGAGGATCAATTTGGTTTCGAATTAGACCCCACCTTGATCTTTGAATTTCCAAGTGTCACCCGATTACTTAATCACCTGGAGGCAGAAGGTGTCCTCGCTGTTTGAACTGCTCAGACTTTTCAAAGCCAAACAGATTGAAATCAGTTTGCGCAATGGGGAATTGCATCTCAAGGCTCCCAAGGGCGCACTTTCGCCAGAATTACAGAATCAGATCAAAGCCCAGAAACAAGCTCTGATCGATCATTTAAAAGCTGAAAAGCTTGATTTCAGCCTGTTTTTTTTCGGCAAAGCCGAAGATACGCAACCCCAAGGCGCCTATGAGCTGCTCTTTCGCGCAGCACAATTTGCTGAAAAGCATGGTTTTTGTGGAATCTGGACCCCTGAACGCCATTTTGACAGTTTAGGTGCTTTTTTTCCCAGCCCTGCGGTTCTCGCTGCCGCTTTGGCACGTGAAACAAAACACATGGCCTTAAGAGCTGGAAGTGTTGTTTTGCCCCTTCAAGACCCGATTCGCGTCGTGGAAGAATGGTCGGTGGTCGATCATCTCAGTTCAGGCCGGGTGGAGCTTTCTTTTGCCACAGGCTGGCACAGCAACGATTTTGCCTTGGCACCCGAAAATTACAGAGACCGACATCAAATTCTCTATAATCGCTTGCAAGAGGTACACAAACTCTGGCGAGGCGAAAGCATTCCCCGCCAAGAGGGCAGTGGCAGCCAGATTCAAGTTCAAACTTACCCCAGACCCCTACAGCCAGATTTGCCAGTCTGGTTGACCGCCATTGGCAATCCCGATTCCTATCGCAGAATTGGGGCATCTGGCTCCCATTTGCTCACCTGTCTGCTGGATCAGGAGGTTGAAGAATTGGCCGAAAAGCTGATTCTTTACCGCCAGGCCCTTTCTGAAAATGGATTTGATCCGCAAAAGTATAAGGTGGGTGTCTTTTTACATACCTTCCTGGGTCATGAGCTTGAACAAACCCGCAGAGAAGTCGAAGCCCCCTTCAAATCCTATCTCAAATCTACGCTGCATTTATTGGGAAAATTAAGTCACAGCGCGGGCCTCAATATAGATCCCTCGCATTTTGATGCCGAAGAAGAAGCTGCTCTTTTGGATTTTGCTTTTGAACGCTATTTTTCAAGAAGGGCCTTGATGGGAACTCCCGAAAGCGTCCAGCCGCTACTGGCACAGCTCAAAGCTGCAGGTGTCAATGAAATTGCCTGCTTAATGGATTTTGGCCCCACCCCAGCTCAGATCATGCGCAGTTTGGAGTTGATCAGCCCGATGATTTCAGAAGGAATTCATCAGAGGGCTTGAAACCGCCCTTCATAAAATGCAATAATCAGATCAGCTGAGTACTTCTGCCTGCCAGGAAGAAGCACGACAGAGGCCCTGGTGAAAACCCAGGCCAGAAAGCTCATGAGGGTTTGTCTTAATGACCCATCTCTAAAGTGGTCAAAACCTTGAAGTTGTCAAAACAGCAAGAGGGTCCTTTCCTGGAAGCAGGAAACACACTTTAAAGAAGGAAAACCCTGGAGAGCCAAAATACCAAAAAGGGAAGGCTGATTCAGCCTCGCTGTGCTTGAGGAAAAAGCCTTGAAGTCGTCAAAACGGCAAGAGGGCAAGGTGCCGGAAACGGTAACCAATTCAAGCATGGAGTAAACCCTTAAAGGGAAAATTACAAAAGGGGAACTGGTATTGGCTGCGCCAATACGAAGGACTCTTACAGGGTGCAAAGCTCTGAAGTCGTCAAAACGGCAAGAGAGCCAAGCTGCTGATGGGTTGAAAGGTCTGTTGGCAGAAGACTGTAAGAGGGGAACCCCCTAAAGTGAACAAAAACCTTGAAGAAGGATCGCATGCGATAGCCTCTCCGGGCTGAAACCGTCAAGGGCGAAGCCAAACGCCGAAGATGGAGGCCACTCCTGAAATGGGTGGCGATCGGAGCAGGTAAAAACTTCAGGAAGGTGGCGTGAAAATAAACTGGCAGGTAGACAGTGTTCCGCGTTGGGGCGGATTTAGAATGAAACTGCTTAAACACTCAGGAGTCAGTGATATGCCCCCCATTCAATACTGTTCGCATTGTGCTGCCCCTGTTCAGCGCAGGATTCCGCAGGGTGATAACCGCGAACGCATCGTCTGCACAGCCTGTACCACGGTTCATTACCAAAACCCCCAGATTGTCGTCGGATGTGTTGCCTTCGCTGAAGAAGGTTATTTGCTCTGTCAGCGCGCCATTGAACCCCGTTCTGGCTTTTGGACCATTCCGGGGGGGTATTTGGAACTGAATGAATCCACGGAAGAAGGAGCCTTGCGTGAAGCCCATGAAGAAGCGGGTGCAAAACTGAATATTCTCTCACTATTGGCGGTTTACAGTCTTACGCATATTTCACAAGTACAGATACTCTATCTCGCCAAGATGCAAACCCTTAATCTATGCGCCGGAGAAGAGAGTTTGCAGGTAAAAATTTTTCCTTGGCAAAAAATCCCCTGGGATTCCTTGGCCTTTCCAAGCAACTATTGGGCATTGCACCATGCCCAAGCCATGCGAAAAAACCCAGCATTAACACCCGATCTGCGCTCTGGGAATAGCCTCCTGCCCCCAGGCTCAGCGTTGGATTACTGATGAAGCGCCCCAAGGTTGCAGTCACTGGAGCCAGTGGCTATATTGGTTCACAACTGATAGCAAGACTCCTGCCGGAATACGATATTATCGCCCTCAGCCGCTCACCGATCCAGGAAGAGCCTGGTTTGGAGTGGCGATACTGCGATCTTTTTTCACTCATACAGGCAGAAGACGGCTTAAAAGGCGCAGATTTCGCGTTCTACCTCGTACATTCCATGCTGCCTTCAGCTCACCTGACGCAAGGTCATTTCTCAGATATGGATTTAATTCTTGCGGATAATTTCGCCAGGGCCTGTGCCAGTCACGGGGTACAGCAGATAATCTATTTGGGAGGGATTATTCCGCCAGGGGCTGAGCTTTCAGAACATTTACGCAGCCGTCTCGAAGTCGAAGAATGCCTTTCTGGCCGTCAGATTCCTTTAACCTCAATACGCGCCTCGATCATAGTAGGTGCAAGAGGCTCCTCGTTTCAAATTCTTGAAAAAATGGTGAAACGTTTGCCCGTGATTCTCTGTCCCCCTTGGACCCTCTCACAAACCCAACCAATAGCCCTTCAGGACATGATCGAACTTTTAGCAGCTTGCTTGGGAAGACCCGCCTGTTTTCATCAAAAATTTGATGTGGGCGGGCCCGATATCATGAGTTATATGTCGCTTATTCAAACCACCGCTGAAGTGATGGGGCTGAAGCGCTTGATCCTGCAAGTGCCCTGGATGAGCATGCGTCTTTCACGTTGGTGGTTAAGTGAAATCACTCGCTCTCCGCACGAATTGGTAAACCCCTTGGTAGAGAGTTTAAAACACCCCATGGTGGCACAGGATCTGCGCTTACAGGAACAATTGGGTATCAAGGGATTGCCGTTTAGAGAGGCAGTTCAAAAAGCTTTAATTGCACAGAAACAAACCCCTTATAAACCCCTTAAAACTCACTCACGCTTTACCCAAAGCTTGCAGTTTCAAGATGAAATTTACCCCAAAGATTTAAAAGTGGTGCGTTCTGTTCAACGCCTGCCTTTGCCACAGGGTCGAAATGCATTGTGGATGGCGGAAAAATACACCATCTGGTTGCCACGCTTTTTAAGATTGCTGGTCCAGGTCAATGTCGATGAAAACAGAATCTGTTCTTTTTGTATGCGGGGCCTGCGTCAGCCTCTTTTGGTGCTGAAGTTTTCGCCAGAACGAAGCAGTTTGAATCGCCCCCTCTTTTATATTACGGGCGGCATCTTGGTCTCAAAACGCAAGGGGCTGATGCGGGGGCGTTTAGAATTCAGAGAGGTTTTAAAAGGCAAAACCATCATTGCCGCGATTCATGATTTCAGCCCCAGTCTGCCTTGGTTTATCTATAACTGGACCCAGGCACTGGTTCATTTATGGGTCATGGAAGGGTTTCGCCGCTATTTAGATTCACTGGACGTGCTTTAAGGGGGATGGCGCACTCGTCAGATGGGCATCCATCAGAACATAAATTAAAGTGGCTGCGGCTTCGCGGAGATTGATCGTTTTGATGCCCAGATTCTCAAAAACTTCCCGCCCTTTGACATCATTGATCACTGAAAGCATATGCACTTCAGGCTTCATTTTCTTTACAATCTGGCAAACCCTTAAATTGAGCCAATCATCTTCAGAGGTCGTGATCAAGGTTGTAATATTCTGCACATTGTTGAGTTTTTCGCGGTAAATTTTTTCATCACGGGCATCCGCAGAAATCAGATAAACCCCTTCATTTTCCAAATGTCTGAGCGATTCAATTCGCTTGGGATCGTTCTCAATCAGAATAATTCCGTCTTTTTGACTGTCTTTGAGTTGATCAATCAGTTTTTTACCTATCAAGCCTCCTCCGACGATCAAAACGCTGGAGGGCGCAATATCCAGAAGTGAAGCCATATATCTTGCTCCTGACCCTTCAATAATCACAGTAATCAAGACTGTCATAAACACCATACCACGAATAATGCCACTGCCTGGAATGCCATAGGCATCCAATTCCAGGGCAAAGAAAGTTGCTGCAGAAGCAGCTACAATCCCGCGTGGCCCCAGCCAGGCAATAAATACCCGTTCGCGCCAATTGATACGTTCAAATGCCGTCGACAAAAAGACACCCATGGGCCGAATCACCAACATCAGAATCAAGACGCAAATTGCGCCCTTTAAACCAATTCGCCACAGCAGATTCAAGTCCAAACTGGCTGAGAGCAACAAAAATACAACCGTAATGGAAAGCAGCGTCAAATCCCCTTTAAACTCTTTGATCGAGCTTTTATGGGGAAATTCAGTATTGCCAATGATCATGCCGGCCACAGCAACTGCTGCAATCCCGCTTTCATGTGAAACCAGTTCGCCCAGCATATAGGCAGAAACCGTAATCGTCAAAACGAGCAAACGTGTAACTTCACCCCGCAGAGGGCTGAATATCTGAACAATTTTTTTGGCAAGCCAGGCACAGGCTGCGCCACACAGCGCTCCCAAAACCAAACTCAACAAAACATTCCTGAAGATGGGAATCAGACTGTCACCCTGTCCGGGAGAGGCACCTGAAATGACATAGTTAAAAATGGAGATCGCTGCAATCACGCCAACGGCATCTACCAATACCGCTTCGGTTTCCAGAATGGTTTTTACTTTCTGACTGACATGAATTCTTCTCAGAATGGGCGCAATCACTGTAGGCCCTGTGACAGAAACCAAGCCCGCATAGAGCAGGGAAATTCGCCATTCAATACCGATCAAATGATGCGTCACCCAGGCCATGCCCACAATCGTGATCAAAACATTGGCTGTAATTAATCCAATGACACTGATCAAATTATGGCGCAAATGTCTGAAATCAATCATCAGGCCCCCTTCAAAAACCACGATTGCAACGGCAATCGCAATAATCGCGCGGGTACCTACAGGACTGTAGACATCGGGATTGATCAGGTTCAAACCTTGCTTACCAAGCGCACTGCCGAAAATCAGCAGAAAAATAATCGCAGGAAGCGAGGTCTTATCTGAAAGAATTTGCGCGAACAACCCCACCAAAAAGATTAAGGCCGTGGTTAAGACCAGGACCAAAGCAGGATAATGCGCAAGATAATTTGAAAGCTGTGTTAAATCATTCATTCCATCATCAATCTCCAGCCCCTATCATACCCTTGAACCAAATCTGTCGCAAATTGCTTAGCATCAACAAAACCGTCAAAGAACTGACATCCTCCCCGCCCTAAATGACGGGGGTTCCTGATTCACCGAGCAAACTTACTTAAGTCTGTTTCCAGATTCAAGCAGCGGTTTGTCTCTCTTCAGGCGTTTCGACATCTCTAGGATGTCCGGTTCCTGTATGCCCCACAGTACCGATTAAACCTAATCCTTTGCTGAGTATATTACGTGCAGCATTGTGGTCACGGTCTAACTCTAAACCGCATGTATCACAGTGATGCACCCGTTCACTCAGGCTTTTGGCAACCCTCTCCCCACAGCCACTACAATCTTGGCTGGTATGATGGGGTGAGACAATGACAAAACCCTTGGAAAATACATGGCTAAAATACTCTAACCATCGCTTAATTTGATGCCAGCTTGCATCTGAGATAGCCTTTGCTAGATTGTGGTTTTTCAGCATGTTTTTCACCTGAAGATTTTCAATGACTACCAAGTCGTGAGACTGGTATAGCGCCCTCGCTGCTTTAATAGCAAAGTCCTTGCGCTGTCTTTGTACTTTCAGATGTTTTTTAGCCAAGCGTTTAATTTGTTTTTTACGATTGGATGAGCCTTTCTGCTTCTTGGATACTCTACGCTGTGCGCATTTCAGAGCTTTTTCTGCCCGTTTCAGGGTTCTGGGGTTTTCAAGGGTATTGCCATTGCTGTCTGTCCAAAGATGGCTGATGCCCATATCCAGCCCCACAATCGAGCCTGTGCTGGTCAAATGCTCTTTGCGCTCAATATCCAGACAGAATTGGGCATAGTATCCATCTGCCCTACGCACAAGACGCACCCGTTTAATCTTGTCTTGAAATTGATTCAGACATTGTTTCCCAATGAGCTTGAGAGTGCCTATGCCACACTTGTCTGAAAAATAGATGCGTTTGCAACCATCTACCAGTTTCCAACCAGATTGTTTGTATTCAACAGAACGGTTGTCCTTTTGAAACTTAGGATACCCTTTTTTACCGGGAATCTTTTTCTTGCAGTTTTCAAAAAACTTAGAAATAGCACTCCAAGCCCTTTCTGTGGCTTGCTGTCGGGCTGTTGAGTTTAGTTTATCTGAGAATTCAAACTCTTTAGGGAGTGAAGCAGCCAGTTTGTAGAGGTCATTCTTACCAGAGCCTCGATTATCCTTCCAATACCGTACGGCTTTGTTTCTAATGAACTGCACCACACGAATGGCTTCATCTATCGCTTGATACTGATATGGCTTGCCTTTGAGTTTAAATTCATACACTAACATAAGGGTATTATACTGCATATTACGCCAATAATTTGAGTATAAAATAATAACAATTGAAAGGTATTATGACCCAGCGAAGCTGGGTATGCCTCATATACCCCTGCTGTAAAGCCCCCACCTAGCCTTGAGCTGTTCGTAAACGCGAGCGAACGCTACAGATCAGCATAGATAAGGAAGGGGCTTTACAGCATGTCCGGTAAATTCAATGTAATATGTTTAGTGTGTAATTCAAAGGAACTTTAAACATGAGCAATGATCATAATTTGGGCCAGAGATTGGTTCAGGCAGGAAAACTTACCCACGAGCAACTGACGGAAGCCCTAGAATATCAATGCCGCCTGCCCAGCTCACAAATGATGGATATCGAAGAAATTTTAGTTTCATTTGAGTATATTACCGAATCAGAGTTAATTTCTTTTCAAAACAAAGGGAAAGATCAAATTGATTCAGAAGTTTCTGTAAATAATTTGCTCAATAAGCTTGATTCACCGGATCTGCATCAAGATCCCCCCCCCCAGCAGACAGCTCTGCCGGCCTCTGCTCAGCTTGGCAAAATGTTGGGGCAAATCATGCTTGAGAATAACCTGATCCATGAATGGCAATTGGTACACGCCCTCTGCAGCCAAAAAGAACAAGAAGTAAAAACCCCACTGGGGACCCTGCTGGTGCAATTGGGCTACGCAGGAAAAGAGCAGGTGGCCAAAGCCTTATCGCTTCAAGTCAAGGCCAGAAAACCTGCTCAAATCCAAACCCATGAGGATAAACAACACCTTCGGCTTGGAGATCTTCTGCTACAAGCCAATATTATCAAGGAATGGCAATTACAACATGCTCTCTCCCTGCAGATGGATCCAAAACATAATCAGAAGGGATTGGGAACCCTTTTGGTACAGTTGGGATATGCATCCAAGGATGCAGTCGCACAGGCTTTAAATCAACAAAAACTGAAAAAAGCTACTGAAAGATAACAATACCCGTAATATTGTCCTTCAAGACAATCGTAAAGTTTGAACTGTTGGCTGTTCCCTCTGCAGAGCTTACCGTGATGGATCCAGTGACTGCCCCTTGGGGAACCGTCACCGTAATCGTGTTTGCTGAAGTTGCAGTGACAGTCGCTTGAAGATTGTTGCTAAAGGTAACAGTCGGCGTACTGGTTTGGGGATTAAATCCACTGACCGTGAGGGTAACTGACTCCCCTACACTGCCTTGTGTGGCACTGAGAGCTGTGACTTGGACCGATGGGGTAGCCCCGCCACCCCCACCACCTGCCGCAGGTGGCGGAGCAGCCCCACCACCTCCGCCACCGCCGCCGCCGCCCCCCCCTGAGGAGCTGGCTGCACCGATGATTACTTCGATTTCAGCTTTGATGGAGGGATCAGACTTTAAACTGACCACGACCTTATAGGTACCTGAGCTGGTTTTAGAACGAATCACTCCTTTTTGAGTGACCTCAATTAAATTTGGAGAGAGTGACTCCCAATTAAACTCAAACCGGCTTAAATCCAAGGTATTGCCATCTTTATCCTGCAATAACAAAGTCATGGTTTGTTCACTGCCAAAGCCAGAAAGATTGACAATCCCTGGAATTGCACGCAATTTAAGCGAAGGAACAGGATCTCCCACCCCTTTTTGATCCGTAGCTTCATTCTTTTGGTCTAAATTCGCAGGAGAGACAGCCGTTTGATCATTAGGAGTGCTCTGTGAGTCTTGGGGCCCCCCCCCATCCCCCCGTCCCCGGTCATTGGGCGTTGGTGATGGAATCGGCACCCTTTGCGGCTCAAAATTTTCCTGGGTGTTGGGAATATTTGCATTGCGATTGCGATCACTTAAACTGACCAAGCCGTTCAAGGGCCCGCCATAATTCAGTTGCACATCACTGCAACTGAAGCTCAAGGCTCCCAACAGAAGAACGCCCAAAAGCCGTGAAATCTGTTTCATGGGTTGACTGCTAAGGGTTGAAACCGATCAATTCTGCGAATGCCCCAACCGGTATCTGAAATATAGAGGGTACCATTGGGCGCAAAGTCGACCCCACGAGGACTGCTGAACGTGGCCTCAGTCAAGGGTTTTCCTTCCAGCACACTGAAAGTACCCGTGCCCGCAATTTTTGAAATCTGCCCCGTGGGCGAAATTTTGTAGATTTTAGCAGCATTGTTAAACAGCCAATTACAACAGGCGGCTGGAACAAAAACATTGCCCTGTGGATCTACTCTGATTTCATGCATTTCAATATAAGGCTTGGTATCAGAATTTAATACAGGATAACTCCAGGACAAAGTCGCAAAGACGCTGACAGAATTGTTCTGCAAATCAATTTTGCGAATTTGGAAATTGTCGACGTCGGCAACAAATACATTGCCTTGGCCATCAATGCCCAAGCCTTCTAGATGCAAAAACCGTGCAGCCGAAATGGGGCTTACCGGGGTTGCCGTCGCTGGGCCACTGGTCGCCCCACCTGCAATCACCGTAACATTCGTTGTCATGGTGTGATCAGCTTTGCCATCACTGTTGGCATCTGCATCATAGGCTCTGATTTGCGCATCGCTGGGCAAAGTATTCAGATCCGTAATTTTCATCACATAGGAAGTGGTGGCATTGCCATTGGGCGGATCATTGCCTGTCACATATAAGATACCATTGGAACTGATCTCAATCCCCTCGGGCCCAGGCAAGCGGGCAAGGACCTGAACTTTTCCATCCGTTGTTATTTTTCGGATCGCATGATTGGTGGTATCGGCAACATAAATATTGCCCGCAGCATCATTGGCCAAATCTTCAGGCCCATTGAAACGGGCATTGGCCAGGGTCGTTTCGAAAAATTTAGCCGTTGGATTTGTAACTTCGTCTTTCCGCCAACCGGAAATACCGTCTCCGGAAACGTATTGATTCTGACCTGCCGAATTGAATTTATAAACCTTATGCAAAAGCGAGGCGATATAGATATTGGTATCGTGATCCACATTGATCCCATGGGGGGAATCGATTGCAAAATTCACGTCTGTTCTCACGACTTTGGTCGCATCGCCTACGAAATTGATCACGTCCTTGTAAATCAAAGAAGAAACAGCGCTTCCAGAGGCATTCAAAACCGTTACCGAATCCATTGCAAGGTTCTGGGGCGGCGTATGAATCGTAATTTGTGTAGTACTGTCAATCGTATAGGTATTGGGATTGATAGAAGTCGTGCCAATCATCAGGGTACTGCCCGGCACGTAATTGGTTCCCGTTAAAACAATCGGCGCAAGCGGTTGAAGCGGATTATAATTCACATGGGTGATGGTGGGAGGTTTCAAGAGCACAAAATTGGTAGCTGAAGTGCCTGTGCCACTGGGGGTGGTGACGCGAATCGGACCATCGGTCGCCCCCGGCGGAACGGTCACCGTGATCGTCCCATCATTATTGACCGTATAGGTGGGGGCCGCAACGCCATTAAAAGTAACCTGGGTTGCATTGGTGAAATTGGCGCCACTCAGCACCACCTGTTGGCCAATCGCCACATTCGAGTTAAAGCTGCTGATCACAGGGGTATTGAGGGTATAGGTTGAACTCTGTAAAGCCGTTCCCCCCTGAGGAGTGACAGTAATCGCACCCGTAGTAGCCCCCGCAGGAACCGTCACCGTAAGCGTACTGTTGGTGCTGCCCGTAATCGTTGCGGTTGCTCCCCCCGCAAACGTAACCGTTGGGTTTGAGGTCTGGGGATTAAAACCAGATACCGTAATCGTAACAGAATCGCCAGCCTTCCCACCGGGAGAACTCAACGCCACAATTTGCTGAGGAACTGTCAATGGGGTTTGAGATGTTCCTGTTCCTTGATTGGTGGTAACTTGCACTGCACCTGAGGTTGCCCCCACGGGCACTTTAAAGGTAAGGGTATTGTCATCTACCACCGTCAGATCAGTCACCGCCTGTCCATTAACAGTGGCACCTGTTGCGCCCGTAAAATTCGCACCTTTGACAGTAACTGTCGCACCCACGCTGCCAGACTCGGGGTTTAAACTGGTAATCACAGGGGTATTGAGGGTATAGGTTGGGCTCTGTAAAGCCGTTCCTCCCTGAGGAGTAACGCTTATCGCCCCTGTGGTCGCTCCTGCAGGAACCGTTACCGTAATCGAACCCGCCGTGGTACCGGTAACGGTGGCATTGGCCCCCCCAGCAAACGTCACGGTGGGATTTGAGCTGCTCGCATCAAAACCTGAAACCTGAAGTGTCAGCGTATCTCCAGCTTTGCCACCGGGCTTGCTCAAAGAGACAATTTTGCTTTCAACATTAAAGTTAACCTGATTACTGGTTTTGCCATTGTTGGTAACCTGAATCGGAACCGTTCCCGAAATGCCCGGTGGAACGGTCACCACCAAAGAAGTTGCTGAGGTCACGTCTACGGTGGCGGTCACTGTCCCAAACTTGACGGTATTGCCACCGGCAGGATTAAAGCCATCCCCTGTTAAGGTAATTTGGGTGCCACTGGCTCCTTGAGTGGCCGTTATAGCCTTGATCACCGGCGGTAAAATAATTGGATTGCCTTGGGTTCCCTCTGTGAGCTGCACCACGCCATTGGCATCGACACTGAGATTTGCGCGTGTTGAAACGCCCCCATTCAGCCCCTCTAACTTGACAATTGCTTGCCAGGTTCCGGGAATGATCTGGGGAAGAGAAGCAGAATTCTGACCCGCTGAAATAATCACGGCGGGAGACGCAGGATCGGTAATCTGAACCTGAATCTGGCTGTTAAAATTATTTTGATTGGGAGTTTTAACGACAAGGGTAATATCGCCCATGTTCTTGATCCAATTCGCTGGGGTTGGATCCCCTGCATTGAGAACCGGCACAGTTCCATTGGCATCTACAATCGCCTTGGCCAGTACATCTGCATTCAGTCGCGACGGATGAAGTGCATAGGTCGTTCCCCCCACAGGGTTGTTTCCATAAATCACCTTGTCAAGCAAGGCATTGAGTTGGGTCATGTTCAGATTTTCAATCAGCTGATTGACCTGTTCTGCATTTAAGTTGCCAACGACTGCAGGATCTTTTTTAATCAGGGATTCAAGCACAGAAGCTGTGGCCGTCGAGCGCCAGGTAAAGGTCAAGACAATTTCAGTGCTGTTTTCAGGAGAACTGTAAACGGCTTTGAGCAAAGCCCCTTCAATCGGCGCGTGGTTGGTCGTATTGTCATAGCCTTGAACACTGACCACACGGTTCTTTCCGCGAGGTACGGTCTTGATACTCAAGGCGGTATTCTGACCATCAGAACGCACAGCGACATAATTATCCAAATTAAAAATAGGTGCACTCAAGTCATTGCTGGAGACCCAGGAGCGCAAATGGGAAATTTTATCCAACTCCAAGGCTTGAACCCGCATGCCCGAGGAGGCTCTGGGAATAATCACTTTCAGGCTGAGATGATCTCCCTGCGCACTGCCACTAATCTTTGCCTCTGCTGAATCAATCAAGGGTTGATGGGGAAATACTGTTTGAGAAGCAGGCGATTGGACTGGCAAAGTCGCGGGCTGCAGAGGGGAATTCCCAGGTATACCAGCCCCCTTTTGGCCTGTGCCAGGAGGTAAAACCGTACACGAAATCATCAATAATGCCAACGCCAATGAGCTGCGTTTCAAAAAAAATTTCCTCCACTGCAAACCGTTTTTATCACGGTCAAACTAATATTCTCTTACACTCTTATTTTAACTTACGACTCTGGCTTTTTTCTATTCATATCAAACAGCAAAAAATTGACATAGCTCAGCCTCTAGTTTTTACTTACCCAATTCAAGCGCTAAATATGCGCTTAAAAACAGAGTTTTAATTCAGCTTTAAAGCATTTCAATAGATTGTTGCGTTTTTTTAGAGCCAGTCGGGTGCTAAAATGAAAACTAAATTTTCAGGAAATTGAAATATGGCCCCTCAATATGATTTTATGATCATTGGATCAGGTTTCGGCGGCAGTGTTTCGGCCTTAAGGCTGGCCCAAAAAGGCTATAAAGTGGCCCTGCTTGAAAGTGGCAAACGGTGGCAGGATCAAGACTTTCCCAAAACCAACTGGACTTTGAAAAAGTTTCTTTGGATGCCACGTCTGGGTCTCTACGGCATCCAAAGATTGAATCTTTTAAAAGATGTTTTGATTCTCAGTGGGGCGGGTGTAGGGGGCGGCAGCCTGGTCTATGCCAATACCCTGTATATTCCCCCCGATTCATTCTTTGAGAACCCATTGATCCAAGCTTTGGGTGGAAAAGAAGGTTTATTGCCTTTTTTCGAACTCGCAAAAAAAATGTTGGGTGTGACCCCCAACCCTCGTCTTTGGCCTGCTGATGATTTTTTGCGCAAAAGCGCCGAAGAATTTCAGGCAGGAGAGAGCTTTCAAACCACTCCCGTCGGGGTGTATTTCGGTGAAGAAGGAAAAACCCATCCGGATCCCTATTTCGAGGGGGATGGCCCCGAAAGAACAGGCTGCACCCATTGCGGAGCCTGTATGGTGGGCTGTCGGGTCGGCGCCAAAAATACCCTGGTAAAAAACTATCTCTTTCTGGCTGAAAAACTGGGGGTCGAAATTATCCCTGAAACCCGGGTTGAAGAAATCATCCCTCTTTCAGGCGATGGCTCGCTGGGCTATAGCTTACGCACCCGCTGCAGTACCCATCCCCTGGGTACGCCGAGAAAAGCTTATCAAACAAAAAATTTGGTCTTGTCGGCCGGTGTCTTGGGAACGCTCAAACTCTTGCTCAAAATGAAAACCCAAGGGCATTTGCCCAGACTCTCTGAGCAATTGGGGCACACGGTGCGCACCAATTCAGAAGCCATTTTGGGGGTCACCTCCCGCGACCCTGAAGCCGATTTTTCCCAGGGGGTGGCGATCACCTCCAGCGTTTATCCTGACGCACACAGCCATATTGAACCTGTTCGCTACCCTGCTGGTTCTGATGCCATGGGCCTGCTCGCAACCCTTCTGACCGATGGCGGAGGAAAACTGCCCCGACAGATCAGATTTCTGCAGAATATCCTCAAACACCCCCGCGATTTTCTTCAGATTCTTTCCCCTGTGGGCTTTGCCCGCCAAAGCATTATTCTACTCTTTATGCAAACCCTTGATAATTCTCTCAAGGTAAAACTCAAAGCCCGTTGGAAATGGCCCTTTGGCGCGCATCTTACCTCAGCACCCGAGCAAGGAGAAAAAGCCCCTTCGTATATCCCCTTGGCCAATCAATTTGCCCGTACCATGGCAGAAAAAATGAATGCCATACCCGGCTCCGCCATCAACGAAGTGCTTTTGGATATTCCCACCACCGCCCATATCCTGGGCGGATGCGCCATTGGACAATCTCCCCAGGAAGGAGTGGTTGATTTAAGCTGTCGCGTTTATGGTTACCAGAATATGTGGGTCTGCGATGGTTCGATGATCCCCGTCAATTTGGGGGTCAATCCCAGTCTGACGATCACCAGTCTGACTGAATACGCCATGAGCCAAATCCCCGTTAAACCCGGCCAAAACTTTCAAGCATTCAAAGTTGAAAAAACCTGGGGGGTCGAAAATCTCTTGCTGCGGGATCCTCATCAGGCGATTGAGCCCTCACAAGACACGATCAGTTGGTCCAAACAGTTTAGTTTCAGTAAATATATTCCATCAAATGATAGGGAGAAACCTGGGCCAAACTATGCCGCAACCCCTGCTTAAAAGCCTGGATTTGAGTTTGAATTTCTTGTTCTGAGAGGGGCGTGATCCCCTGTTCCAGTGCTTGCTGGTGATAGGGTTGATCCGGGTGTTCAATGAATTCAGAAAGATAAACAATATCCCCTTTGTCCAAGGGCAAGGCGTCTAAAAACTTTAAGCTTTCACTGAGATGCTCTGCGGCCATCTGCCTGCCGCCTATGCCGATCATCAGAATCAAGCCGACCTGAAGCCCCGCTTCTTTCAAACGTAAAACTTCAGTCAACATCAGCTCGGGATCTCCTGGTTTGTTTAAAAGCGATAACAAGGGGCCATAGCCACTTTCAATGCCCAGATAAACCCGTTTCAATCCTGTTTCAGCCAGCCTTTGATAATCTGAAATCTGCTTGGCTTGAGGGCGAAAAGCATCCATGAAACTATACCAAGGCCTTCCTGGAAAAACCTGTTGCATATCAGCGATTAGTTTGAGCAGGTGGGGCTGTGGGATCATCAAGGCATCCCCATCTGCCAAAAACAGGCCTTTGCGGGTGAGAGCACTTTTTCCCAGATAATTCGAAACCGCCTGCAAATGCTCAATAAATTCGGTTTCTGATTTAATCCGAAAGCGACGATCCTTGTAAAAATTACAAAAATGGCAGCGGTTCCAGGAACAGCCTTCTGCAGCCTGAACCACAATCGCTGAATACTGATCGGGAGGAAGAATACTGATCGGACGGTAGATCGCTTGGAAGCTTAAACTCTCAGACGCCAGAGCCTCGCCATTTTTTGCAAGCAATTTTTCAATAACAGCCTGCTCATGCGGTTCGATCAGAGCATGGAGGGTATTCAGATCAGCCAAAACCTTTTGAAAGAGCCTGGCCTGCTCTTCAAGATTCAGCAGCCAGCGTTTTTTCCCCTGACTATTGCGGGTCTTTGCCAAAACAGCGCCGCTTAAGCCCCTTTGATAACCTGTTCCAGATTGGTAAACCCAAATCAAACGGTCTTCGGGATCAAATGAATAAACGGTATCTGGCCCCAAACTGATCGAATAGCCGGTATTTTTAGGATGAAGCTTAAATTGAAAACCTGAACTGTGCTGCTTCAGGAAGGTTTGATTCATTTTCCCTTGAGATCTTTGCCCAAACGCTCAAGATTCTTCTCTGAGATCACGAAATCAACATTTTCAGTTTCGGTTTCTTCACTTTTATAGCGCTTACGCTCCAACTGGGTTGCTCCATCTTTGCTGACTTCAACCTGGTAATATTCCAATTCCCCCGGAGCCGTTTGGGGCTCATCACTGCGCAGGGTAACCACTTCATGCGCCTGATCCTGTTCAACCAAGCGCAAATCTTCATCCAGATAGCTCACTTTGCGCGCGATTTCCTGCGCTTTTTCAACCACCTGTTCAAAATTCTCAAGGGGTTTGCCCTGCGAGCGGACCTTGCGAACCCGGCTGCTCAATTTGTCTTTTTCGACTTCTTCAATCTCAAGCTCATGCCGTTCATTTTTTGAAATCTGACTCATCAGCACCTGTCCTCCGGGAGTTTCCTGGTCTTAGTATACTATCCGGGCAGCACTTTACGTCAGAGAATCGCGCTTTGCTGGTTATTTTCCGGTTTTCTTCTGTTCATTTTTGGATGTCATCTGTTTGATCGCCTTGGATGTTTTGACAATTCTAACCACATTCAAAACATCACTCATCGCCCTTATTTTTTGAATAATAGCCTGTAATTGCTTGATATCCACAACTTCAACCACCAAATCAATCGTTGCCGTCTTATCGCGGTGCGTAATTACATTGGCAGCTAAAATATTGATCTTATTATCCGACATACGCGCCACAATATCTTTGAGCAGCCCCCGCCTGTCAATCGTATAAATTTGCAATTCAACAGGATAAAAACTTTTCTCAACTTCGCCCCAACTGGCGGGCAAACAGCGGCGCGGATTGACCTGCCCCAAGTTCGGACATTCTTTGGAATGTACGGCGACCCCTTTATTGCGGGTTACGACCCCCACGATCGGCTCGCCAGGAACAGGCAGGCAACAATTCGGGAAAAAGACCAAGACCCCCGCCTCTCCGCCAATCATGATCCCTTTGCCTTTGGCTTCGCGGCGTTTGCGTTCAGGAGAAACGGTTTGGCCAATGATCGCCTCGTCAAGTAGCGCAGGATTCAAAGGGCCTGTTTTAATCCGGTTGAGCAATTGCTTGGGCGTGATTTCACCATAACCGACCGTCGCAATTAAATCCTCAACGCTGTTGCGGTTGAATTTCTGGGCCATTTCTTCAAAGGTTTTGGAACGGATATAGTGCTCAAAATTTTCTTTGCCGAATTCCGCTTCCAAAAGTTCTTTCCCACGTTTCAAACTGTCTTCGCGGCGTTCTTTTTTAAACCACTTGCGAATATTATTTTTGGCCTGGTTCGAAACTACGAAGTTGATCCAATCCAGACTGGGTTGCCCATTTTTAGAGGTCATAATTTCAACCTGGGCCCCGTTTTCAAGGGGAGTCGACAGGCTGATCATGCGACCATTCATTTTCGAACCCACACAGGTATTCCCTACCTGGGTATGAATCCGATAAGCGAAATCAATCGGTGTTGACCCTTTGGGCAAGACATGAACATCCCCGCGCGGGGTAAAAATATAGATATCTTCTTCAAAGAGATCGTCTTTGACGTTGGCCATAAACTCTTCAGCATCTTTGAGGTCATTCTGCCAATCCAACAATTGGCGTAACCAGGTGAGCTGAAGATCATTTTTATTGCGCTTGGGTAAATTCGCAGTGCCTTGCTTGTATTTCCAATGCGCAGCAATCCCAAACTCAGCAACCCCATCCATATCGAAGGTACGAATCTGTACCTCCAACGGGTGACCGGTTTCGCTGATCACGGTGGTGTGCAGGGATTGGTACATATTTTGTTTGGGCATGGCAATATAATCTTTGAAACGGCCCGGAATGGGTTTCCAAAGTGCATGCACCTGCCCCAAAACCGCATAGCAATCCGCTTCACTCTCTACCAATACCCGAATTCCAAAATAATCGTAAATATCTTTGAAATCTTTTTGTTTTTTAGATATTTTATTATAAATACTATAAAAATTTTTAGGTCGACCAAAGATTTGAACTTTTTTCGTGCGCTTTCTCCCGTCCACAACAGGGGGAACAGGATCTCCCTCAATATAGAAATCGGTATGCGCTTCGACAAGCCCTTGCTTGAGTTGGGTTAAAGTACGCGTCATGACTTCTTCCCGCTCCTGGCGTTTTTGGGCAATATACTGGGCAATGCTCCAATAATAGTCTGGATAAAGGTACCTTAAGCAGAGATCTTCCAATTCCCATTTCAAACGCCCAATCCCCAAACGGTGGGCCAAAGGAGCAAAGATATCGAGCGTTTCTTGGGCGATTTTTCGCTGCTTGTCTTCTGACATATGATCCAGGGTGCGCATATTGTGCAAGCGGTCAGCCAATTTGATAATCACCACACGGATATCCTGGGCCATGGCCATAAACATGCGCCTGAAATTTTCAGCTTGGCGTTCTTCTTTTGAAGAAAAAGAAAATTTGCTGAGTTTGGTAACCCCTTCCACCAGGGCGGTAACCGTTTCACCAAAAGCTTCTTTCATTTCTGCATGGGTAAAATCGGTGTCTTCAAGAATATCGTGTAAAAAACCGGCAGCCAGCATTTCTCCGCTGGCGTTCAGCTCTGTCAGAATCAAAGCGACTTCATAGGGGTGAATAATATAGGGTTCACCTGATTTGCGCTTTTGCTCTTTGTGCAGTTCATAGGCAGCAAAAAAAGCGCGTTCGGCAAAATTGATATCCTCAGGCGTAGCATAAGACATTTTCTTCACCAAATGCTCCAGCAAGCTGGCTACATAAGGCGGATAGGAGCTGATTGGAATTTCTCCAGGTAAAGGCAGTTTTTTCTTCAGTACTTGATCAGACTGACTGTCTTGCAATTGGACAATTTCTCCCTACCGTTCAGAAATAAAAGTTCGATCGCGAAAACGCTACCGACAACGTTTGCGCCCAATTCCTCAAGCATTTCAAGGGTCGCCCGTGCGGTGCCCCCCGTCGCGAGCAGATCATCACAGAGCAAAACCTTTTCGCCCGGTTGAATGGCATCCTGGTGAATTTCAAGCACATCGCTGCCATATTCCAAGGCATATTCTTTGCGATAGGTGGCCCCAGGCAATTTACCGGCTTTGCGAACGGGCACAAATCCTGCTTTTAGCAGATAGGCCAGAGGGGTACCCAAAATAAAGCCACGTGATTCAATCCCGACAACGTGCTGGATATCCATATTCTGAAAACGTAGAGCCATTTGCTCAAGGCTGATGCGGAGCATCTCAGGTTCCCGCAAGAGCGTCGTAATATCCTTAAACAAAATGCCCGGCTTGGGGAAATCAGGGATATCGCGAATATGAGGTTTTAAGAGTTCTTCGAGCTCATTGTCAGGTATGAGATTCATAGTCATCCTTTTCTGTGTGCAGCAGCTTCTGAAGCGCTGCCAGTGGTCTTTGGCACCAAGTTTGATTCCAAGCAAGCAATTGCTCTGAACGAGATAAATAGGCCCGATAATGGGGACTGGTATTTAAACTCAAGCATTGCGCGAGCTTTTCTATTTTAACCCGTTCCTTATCATATGCCATCATACCAAGATCACACAAGCAGGAAATAATCAAAGTCGCCCTGAAATACGAGATTTTGAGGGCCTCCATCAGCCGCATTTCAACCCTTTCAATCGGACACTCTCGAAGCAATTCCCGAGCGCTGAGTAAAAGATTAAAATCAGGAGCCTGAACCCCCTGTTCAGGACCGAGTAAATACAGCGCATTTGCCCCGGTGATGATTAAGAGTGCACGCAATTCAGCAGGTTTCTCAGGCCAAAAACGCAAAACGAGCGCTTTGCAGACAGGGCTTGTTTTTTCAGCGCAGATATCCTGGTCCCGCAAATCTGGAGGCAATGAGAGCACGAGCGTCTCTGAGTGAGCTAAAAGTTTATTTAAAGCCTGACTTTGTTTTTTCAGATTTCGCCAATCATGCCAAATTAGCTCAGGCAACTTGCCATCCAAGGGGGGCAGTTCAAAATTCAAGGCCCATTCTGCACCGGGCGGCGTCAGTGAAAAAGCTTGAAGGGCATGTCCGCTTAAAAGCCTTTGCGTAGGTTTTTGCGCTGGAACAGTTAAATTCGCAGGTACAGACTTGCGGGGTCTGATTTTTTGAACATTTAACTCCAGGCGGGAACGCCCATTCCAGAGATTTTCTTCAAGCTGATAATACAGATCAAAATGCTGATAACCGGCTAAATCCTCCTGCCAGGCATTCCAGGCTTTGATACGTACACCTGGCGCAATTTCAGCGAAGAGGTGTTTGCGATTTTTATCGGGTTTGATTTGCTCCAGCCTTGCATTCAAACTTAAAAAGGCGGGCATGGGATTTCCGGCCCCAAAGGGAGCCAATTTTGTCAGGTCCTGCCAAAGACCTGGTTTGATTAAAAGTGGGTTCAGCTCCATTTCAGCCTGAAGCTGAGAGACCGGCGCACCTGCAGCCAAATAAAGCGTTTGCATCTGTACGCGCAGGGCGGAAATATTTTCAGGCAAAAGGCTAAAGCCTCCCGCTTGGGCATGTCCTCCAAATTTCAGAAAGAGTTCAGGGCAGGTCTGCAGTGCTTGCAGCACATGAAAGCCTTCAGGGGCGCGCACAGAGGCTTTGCCAATGCCTTTTTCAATCGAAATCAGAAAAACGGGCACGCCATAGGCTTCTACCAATTGCGAACAAAGAATGCCTAAAATCCCAAAGGGCCAGTTCTCATGCGCCAAAATCAAAGGGCCTGAGGGCAAGTTTTCTGAAACTTCAGCTTGAATTTCAGCAAAAAGCTCCTGACACATGGTTTTGCGGGCATCATTGATATGGTCCAGAGTTTCGGCAAGCGCATCGGCTTCTTCCTGATCTTCTGCCAGCAGTAAATCCAGCGAAAGCATGGGGCTCTGCAATCTGCCTGCGGCATTTAAAACTGGAATCAATTTAAAAGCCAACTGGGTTTCATCCAAATCCTGAGGGCGAAGATTTTTTCGTTGCAAAAGCGCCAAAAGACCGGGGCGTCGGGTTTTTCGAATCGACGCCAGCGATTGCTTGACCAAATTCCGGTTAAATCCCAACAGGGGAGTCATATCGGCCAGTGTGCCAATCCCCGCCAGTTCCAACCAATGTTCAGGGGGATAAGGGCATTGAAAATGGGGATGCAATGCTTGCATCAACCAATAGGCCATGCCTACACCCGAAAGGTTTTCCAATTCTTTAAACCCCAAAACCTGAGGATGCAGAATAAAATCTGCAGGGGGCAGGGTTTCACCCAAGCCATGGTGATCTGTAATCAGGGTATGCATTCCCGCCGCTTTGGCCTGTGCAATCTCATTCAGATTGCTGACCCCACAATCCACTGTGATCAAGAGTTTGGCACCCGATTCGATAAAACGCTCAATCGTTTGCGCATTGAGACCATAGCCCAACGAACGGGTCGGCAGAAAAGGTTCGACCTGAAATCCGCAAGCGCGTAGAAACTCCGTCAGAATCGCTGTGCCCGTCAGGCCATCCGCGTCATAATCCCCATGGATAACCACCAGCTGCTCTTGCGCTAAAACAGCTTGAAACAGCTCGACCAAAGCCGCATGGAAAGGGGCATTCACCCACTCTAAGCAAGGCTCAGGCTGAATAAAAGCCTTGATTTCAGACTCAGTCGCCAAGCCTCTGTTCAGCAAGAGCTGCGCCAAAAAAGGTGAAATATTCAAATCCTGCGCCAATTTTTCGCCCGCGGCATGGTAACTTGGCACCTGGGGATCTGACCACTCACTTCCCATCAGCTGTTTTCCTTGCAGGGAGCAGGCTTACAAGCTACTGAATGGCCCAATTTACACGCCTGTTTTAAATCTTCCCGCGCAGCTTGACAGTGTTTATCCCCTTGATTTAAAAGCCCCCGTTGATAATAGGCCCCTGCCAATTGAGGATTGAGCCGCAAAGCCTGATCAAAGGCCCGACGTGCTCCGTTTTTCTCTTTTTGTGCAAGGGCCAGCCGCCCAAGAAAAAAGTGAACTTCGGCGAGATCAGGCTCAAGATAAAGCGCTTTCAACAAATCTTTTTCAGCCAAGTCCCATTTTTTTTCTTCAAGCCAGCTCAATCCGCGATTGGCCCAAAGTGCAGCCAAACCTGGATTTTTTTTCAAGGCAAGATCAAAATCCTGCCGAGCAGCTTCGTATTTGCCCAGCAACAGCCGACTCAAGCCGCGCTGATTTAATGCTGTCAAATTTTGGGGAGAAAGGTTTAAAAACGCTGTCCAATCGCTTTCAGCTTTTTCAGGCTTGCCGATCAGGTGCCAGGCTTCTGCACGTAAAGTCAAAGCTTTTAAGGAACGGGGATCTTTTTTGAGGATTTCGGAATAATCGATCAGAGCATCCTCGAGTCGCCCTTCTTGCTTGAAAGATTCTGCCCGCAGGAAATAATCCTCTATATGGTTCAAAACAACATGCTCAGCCGAAATTTTTTTTGCGGTTTTCGAATGCGTTTCAGGCCCCTTTGAGCGCAGAAAGGTCATCAAAAGCAACATCACAAGCGCCACACTGCTCAAGCGAAACGATGGCGATTTCCAAAAAGAAGTCGCAGCAGGGCGATTTAATTCTGCCAGTAATTCTTCAGGGCTGGGTCGAGACTGATTGCGCATTCTTACCAATTGACCTCTGCCCGATCACTGAGCTGCAGAATGAGTTGCCCGGCATCGTATTCAAAGCTTAAATTGGCCCTGAGCGGTTGGCTTAAAATCGGGAAAACCACTTTGCAGGAAACGGCTGGGGTCTGAATTATCTGCAAACAGTCCCCATCCCAAGAGCCTGAAAGCTCACGCCAATAACCAGGCTCAAACCCCTCTCCAGCATCTTGCCAGACCCGTCCGGCAAAGGTATCTTCAGGCGCAACGGACCAATACAGTTCATCCCAGTGTGCGTGGGCAGATTTTTGACCTGGGGGCAGCAAAGGCAAGGCAGTACCCGATTTTTGAAATAAAGGCAGACGATCCAAGGGGGTATCGACCAAAATCCATTCGCCCCCCGAATACCGCTTGGTGGTCCAAAAATCCTGCCAATGACCGGCAGGCAGGTAGACCGCTCGCTTGGTTTGCTCCGGACGCAAAGCCGGTGCAGCCAGCAGATCCGACCCCAAAAGACATTGGTCATGCAAAGCCCAGGTTTCAGAGTCTTCAGGATAATCAAAGAGCAAAGGGCGAAGTATCGGCTGCCCTGAAACTGAACTCAATTTCGCCTGGCTGTATAAATAGGGCATGATTTGATAGCGAAACTGCAGGGCTTTGCGAATATGACTGAGCCAAGGCTCCCCAAACTGCCAGGGTTCCTGACGTCGGCTGCCTTTGCCTGCATGGTTGCGCATAAAGGGATAGAGGGCTCCCAACCAAGTCCAACGCGTCAAAAGCTCACCATCACTGTCTCCTGAAAATCCGCCAATATCTGCCCCCACAAAAGGCACCCCTGATAAACCTAAATTCATCAACATCGGCAGGGAATTTTCAAGATGTTCCCAATAACTGCTGTTGTCGCCTGTCCAGACAAAGGCAAATTTTTGAATACCCGGCCCACCTGAACGGGTTAGAACAAAGGGTCTTTTCTCAGGTTGCAGGGCCAGAAGCCCCTCGGCTGTGGCCTGTGCCATCTGATAGCCATACAAATTGTGCATTTCAGCATGTGTCGATTTCCCCTGTCGTGCGTTCAGGGGAAGGGTTTTTCCTTTCCAATTGAAGGCGGAAGGCTCATTCATATCAATCCAGAGACCCGCTATTCCTTCTTGAAGATAGAACTCCTGATTCTTCCCCCACCAACTGCGCACATCTGAACGGGAAAAGTCAGGCCAAACCACAGGTTTGGGCCAAACTTCTCCTACCAATTCCTGATCCTGCTCATTGCGGATATAGGCCTGAATTTTACGTCCGGCCTCATAAACCACATAATTATTTTCCTGTTTAACCCCCGGATCCACAATCACAACCGTTTTATAGCCCATCTTTTCGAGCTGTCGCGTCATCTGCAAAGGTTCAGGAAAGCGTTGACTTGAAAAACTGAAAACCCGGTATCCCTGCATATGGTCAATATCCAGCCAGAGGGCATCCAAAGGCAAGTTGTGTCTCTGATAGGCTTCGGCCACCGCCAGCACACTTTCCTGATCCGGGTAAGACCAGCGACATTGATGAACCCCCAAGGCCCAGAGAGGAGGAAGTGGAGCCCGCCCCGTCAAGGCTGAATATCGTTCAAGAATCGCCTCGGGTGTGGGCCCTGGAATCAGATAGAGATCGAGGGTGGGGCCTGCAGTATAAATACTCCAGGTATCCTGATCCGTATAACCCAGGTCAAAGGAGCTGTACCAGCTTTCATCCAGAAAAACCCCCAGATACTCCTTGCCTCTGCGAACGATCACAAAAGGATGCGACTGGTAAAGCGGATCAGCTTGTGGGGTGTGAAAAAACTCATCGGTGGTCCAATTCTTCCAGAGTCGGCCCCGTTTATTGAGAAAACCTGTGCGTTCTCCCAATCCATAAAAGGCGTCTGCTTCCTGAAGATCAAAATGCAGGGTTAAACCCGAACCACGCGGCAAACCATCACTCAGATCCAGGGCCGGGTGTCGCATTCCCGCAGGAGGCAAATCATCCTGGCGCAAAAAGGGAGAATCGCTGCTGACGCCCAAGGCCCTTAAAAAAGACCAGCTCCAGCCGAAGGGAGAACGCTTGAGATCCATCGTCCCGATCGTCTCAGAGTCAATTTGAGCCCCTTGCTCTGAAAGCTGAAACTCAATTTTTTGGGATTCAAAGGGGCTGACGATCCAACTTGGTTTGTGCTGATCTTCAGGGCGGTGCCAGACCAGGACGCGCCAAATTCCCAAGGGATGGGCCTCAAGCCGTGCCTGATAACGACTGCCGTGCAGCTCAAGCCCTTTTTCTCCCCCGCGCAGCTCTCTGAATTGAATTTGACTCATGGGATATTCAACCTCCTGAAATGAAATGCACTTCCCCCGCCATCAGCCTTCTGAAAAGAATCAAACCGCCTGGCCAGCCGCGTGTCCGGAAGCCCAAGCCCATTGAAAATTATACCCCCCCAACCACCCAGTCACATCCAGAAGCTCACCTACGAAATACAATCCAGGCACCAAACGTGACTCGAGGGTCTTTGACGACACTTGAGCGGTGTCGAGCCCACCCGTAGTCACTTCGGCTTTGCTATAGCCCGCTGTTTTGGCAGGCAGCATCTGCCAGGCCTGTAAAGCTTGAAACAAGGCCTGTTTTTCAGCAGGATCAAAACGGAAAGCGGGTTTGGCAGGAAAGTATTTTTCAGACCAAAAGCGCACAAAGCGGCGGGGGAGATAAGCATCCAAAAGACTGGTCACCTGGGCAGGCTGTTTTTCTTGAACCCAAGCCTCAAAGAGATGTGCAAGATCCAGATCTGGCAAAAAATTAATTTCAAGCACTTCGCCAGCTTTCCAATAGGAAGAAATTTGCAGAATCGCAGGGCCACTTAGACCCTGGTGGGTAAACAGTGCATTTTCCCGAAAATTGATCTCAGGGAGCGTAACGCGGGTATCAAGCGCCAGGCCACGCAGTTCAGCAAAGGCCATTTGGGCTTCTGAAAATATCAGCGGAACCAGTCCTGGTTCAGGTGAGACCATGCGATGTCCAAAAAACTTCGCCAGGCGATAGCCCAAATCACTGGCTCCCACTTTGGGGATCGAGAGCCCTCCCGTTGCCAGGATCACCTTGTCTGCCAACAAAGTTTCATGCGCTGTTTCAAGTACAAAAACTTCAGTTTTTCGCAAACTGTGAACCCGAACCCCGGTGTGTATTTTTACACCTGCTTGAGCGGCTTCAGAAAGCAACATCTCAAGGATATCTGAGGCGGAACGGTCACAAAACAACTGACCCAGTTTTTTTTCGTGGTAGGGAATCCCGTGCGCTTCAATCCAGGCGATAAAATCTCCAGGGGTATAACGCGCCAAGGCTGATTTACAAAAATGAGGGTTTTGGGAAAGATAATTTTCTGGGCTGGCATACAGATTGGTGAAATTGCAGCGCCCGCCCCCTGAAATCAGGATTTTACGTCCAGGTTTGGCCTGGTGTTCAAGCAAAAGCACACGCCTGCCACGACGTGCTGCCGTGATCGCAGCCATCAGACCTGCTGCACCCGCGCCAATAATAATCACATCCCATTGCATAAAGACGAATTTTACTCTATTCCCGAGCAAAAAATACAGAGGAAGGAAGTTTTTTATGCTTCAGGCTGGAAAAATGGATCGCGCATTGGTTAAACTGATCAAGAGGCTCAAAACACAGAAAGACGGTTACTGCTCTCAAACTGTTTGGATTGTGACTTTGCCCAAATTGTAGACAGGTAATAATATGATAGACACCTTAAACAAACACGAACTCAAGCTCGATGAAATTTTAATACATGAAGAAAAACCCCTAGATAGCGCAAAATTAGAGCATCTGATCGAAAGCATTCAGGAGAAAGGTCTGGTCAGTCCAGTTACGCTTAACAGTGATCATCATCTAATTGCGGGCTTTCATCGTTTTATGGCCTTTAAAAAACTGGCTGAAAAAGATCCCCAGACCTATGGCCAAATTCCGGTTAGAATCTTGAATGAAGCAGACTGCCAACAGCTTCAACAACTTGAAACCACTGAAAAACTTTTTCGCACCGATTTAAGCATCCTTGAAAAAGCAGAAGCCTTCAAAGCCTATTTTGACTCACTCAAATATGGCCAGGAACGCCATAAAACAACGGTTATTTTTAAGACCTTGGATATTTCCAGGCGTACTTTTTTCAATTTACGCGCAATTGCGGAACGACTCAGCCAAGAAGTCAGAGAACGTATCAAAACCTTAACTCAACAGGAATTAAGCAATTCTACCCCCCAATTGCTGGCCCTTGCCAAATATGAGGAGAGTATTCAGTTGCGCTTGTTGGAACGCCTTGAACAGGGTCTTGCGGCAACGGTTTTTGATGCCATTCGCCAGGACGAACAGGATCAACTCGATGAAAGTACGGGCCGCAAAGGCAGAAGAAAATTTCTCAAATCACCGAGTTTAAAATTAAACAAAGATCTGCGCAAAGAACTGCTTGAGCTGTCTCGTAAAACGGGAAAAGGCCAGAACGAACTCTTCAACGAAATTTTTGAAACCGGTTTAGAACTGATTCAGCGCCAGTATCTCTAAGCTGCTTGCAACCATCAAACGAAAGAGCGTCTTTGACTTTCTTTCGTTTTTTGCTGAAGTCGCTTCTGCCTGAACCATGCCAGCAAAATCATGAGCGAAGACAGCCGAATTTTTGACACCCCAGGAGTGAAGTTTGAAATGAAATTCTACCCATGGTCTTTAGCGATGGCACTTGTAAGCCTGTTTCCATTCGTTGCCCAAGCCACAGAAATTCATTGCCTGGATACGGGGATTGCCAATGTTTACCTGCTCAAAGGCAAAAAATCGTTTTTGATAGATACCAGTTCACACGGCCATGAAAAAGAAATTGAAGCTTGGCTGCAAAAGCAAGGCACTCCCTTGAAAAGCCTCGAAGCCATTATTTTGACCCATGGACATGGGGATCATGCAGGCGGCGCAATGGAATTGGGTAAAAAGCAGGGAGTCCCCGTTTGGGTCGGCGCTCAAGATCATGGCATGCTGAAACAAGGCAAGTCACGCCCTTTGCTCGCGACCAGTTTTATTGCCGGCTTGCTCGGAATCTTTGTCGATAGCCCTTATCCTGCTTATACGGCCGATCGCGAAATTTCATCAGCGGTGGATCTTGCCCCCTATGGGATCAATGGACAGATTATACCTTTGCCTGGGCACACCCAAGGTTCGCTGGCCCTGATTTTAAACGACAGTCACAGCGCGATTGTCGGCGATTTGATCCGGGGGGGTGTTTTTCAAACTGAAGAGCCCCGTTTACATTTTTTTCATGAAGCGCGCCCACAAACCCAATGGCAACTCTGGCAATTGCTTAAACACCAGAAGATTCAAACCTTTTATCCTGGACATTTCGGACCTTTAAATCGCGAAGCAATTGAAAAAAGCTTTTTTCCAACAGGGCTTTTTAACTGGCTAATGCCAATTACTGAAGGCGAAAGACAGGGCTTTCCAAGCTATTCTAATCTTTAGATTGTGAACAAGCCAAAGTTTTACTTGGGGGGCAAGCGCCCCAAATCCGTGCCAATCACAACACGCTGCCCAGGTTGGACGCGCAGATTGTCTGGGCCAGGATCATCAATCGTGAGGGTATGCATCAGGTATTTTTCAAGTCCTTCTGAAGGCATTTCAATTTGAGCACCATAAGTACAGACCAAGACTTTGGGGTCTCTTTGTGTTTTATCAATACCGACGACAGCCATGGCATGTCCCCAAACATTGACCAGAACCGGTCGGCCGCGTGCAATTTCATCTTCAAGATACCCCATCCCGCTGCTGGCGCTCAGGGTACTCAAAGGCCAGCACATGATTGTCGCCGTATCATCATAATCAACCCCAGGGCCAGCCAGCTTTTCAAGCCCTTTGCGCTGTTGACCTGCACTCGGTGCCGTTTGGTTGGCGCCTTCATCCAAGTTTGAATGGTATTTGCCTTTTCCCAACATGAGATCCATATAGGCGTTCTGAAGCACTGCTTCTGACAATTGTCGATCTTCTTTCTGGGCATCACGCCAATCATCATTGGGTTGCAAAGTCTGGCCGTCAGGCAAAGCAACGGGTTTGCCCTCCGCCAAATTCAATACCATTTTGAGGTATTGATTGGGATGTGCACTGGCGGTCAAAACCTGTAAAGAAGCAGCGGCGCAGGAACCTTTCCCCCCCTGACCAATCATGGCGGGGACCGCCAGATCCCGAAAAACGGAACTCGCAATTTTATTTCTCTCAAACGGGGTCAAGCGCGAATCTGGGTTTTTCAAAAATGCGTCCAAGCTCTTGAGGTGATTCTTAGCCTTCGCAAAGCCCTCTCTGCGAAAAAACAATTCTGTCACGCCAAGATCGATCATCAAGGGAGAAATCAGCTGATTTTCATAGAGCTGATTCACCAAGGGCTGAAGTTCAGAAGCTTCGACCCCTAATCGCTGGGCCATATGCTCAATATCAGCCTGTCGATCCGATTTTTTGCCTGAGTAGATGGTTTTAAAATGCGTTTGAATTTTGCTCCAGGCATCCTGTTGAATGGCCAGATCTTCAAACTTTTTCGCTCCGCGAACGGGGGCCTCGCTCAAAAACCCCACATGACTCAAAGCAGATGCTTCTGTTTCAATTCCACAGCTCAGATGCTGATCCGCTTGAATCGGAAGTTTCTTTTTACCGGACATGCCGTAAAGCCCCTTCCTTATCTATAGCTGTCCAGATCTGTAGCGTTCACGAACAGTTCAAGGTTAGGTGGGGGAGTTCTGCTCGCATGGGTATATGAGGCAGACCCAGCTACGCTGGGTCATAATACCTTTCAATAATATTTACTTTTATACTCAAATGATTGGCGTAATATGCAGTATAATACCCTTATGTTAGTGTATGAATTTAAACTCAAAGGCAAGTCTCATCAGTATCAAGCGATAGATGAAGCCATTCGTGTCGTGCAGTTTATTAGAAACAAAGCTGTACGTTATTGGATGGATAATCGAGGCTCAGGCAAGAATGACCTCTACAAACTGGCTGCTTCACTCCCTAAAGAGTTTGAATTCTCAGATAAGTTGAACTCAACAGCCCGACAGCAAGCCACAGAAAGGGCTTGGAGTGCTATTTCTAAGTTTTTTGAAAACTGTAAGAAAAAGATTCCCGGTAAAAAAGGGTATCCCAAATTTCAAAAGGACAACCGTTCTGTTGAATACAAACAATCCGGTTGGAAACTGGTGGATGGCTGCAAACGCATCCATTTTTCAGATAAGTGCGGTATTGGCACGCTCAAACTGATTGGAAAACAATGTCTGAATCAATTTCAAGACAAGATTAAACGGGTACGTTTGGTGCGCCGTGCGGATGGGTACTATGCCCAATTCTGTCTGGACATTGAGCGCAAAGAGCATTTGACCAGCACAGGCTCAATTGTAGGCTTGGATATGGGGATTAGCTATCTTTGGACAGACAGTAATGGAAATACCCTTGAAAATCCCAGAACGCTGAAACGTGCGGAAAAAGCCCTGAAACGGGTACAGCGTAGGCTGTCACGCAAACAGAAGGGCTCCTCTAATAGAAGGAAACAAATCAAGCGTTTGGCAAAAAAACATCTGAAAGTGCAAAGACAACGTAAAGACTTCGCAATCAAGGCTGCGAGGGCGTTATACCAGTCTCATGACTTGGTGGTTATTGAAAACCTTCAGGTGAAAAACATGCTGAAAAACCACAATCTAGCAAAGGCTATCTCAGATGCAAGCTGGCATCAGATTAAGCGGTGGTTAGAGTATTTTAGCCGTGTATTTTCCAAGGGTTTTGTCATTGTCTCACCTCATCATACCAGCCAAGATTGTAGTAGCTGTGGGGAGAGGGTTGCCAAAAGCCTGAGTGAACGGGTGCATCACTGTGATACATGCAGTTTAGAGTTAGACCGTGACCACAATGCTGCACGCAATATACTCAGCAAAGGATTAGGTTTAATCGGTACTGTGGGGCACACAGGAACCGGACATCCTAGAGATGTTGAAACGCCTGAGGAGAGACAAACCGCTGCTTGAATCTGGAAACAGACTTTAGTAAGTTTGCTCAGTGAATCAGGAACCCCCGTCAATTATAGCGGGAAGGATGTCAGCTGTTAGAATAGAAGTAACTCAATTATAGACTTCTTTTGCTTGAATCTGAATCAAAGAATCTGAGAGATTAAATTCAAATAATAAAAATAATAAGCAATGTTTAAGTTTTTTTGACTATAAGGAAGATGAGAATTTAACAACCGGGAGACTGTCCATATGCCGAATATCAATTCCAATCCCGCTCAGATTGCCAGTGCGCCTCTGATTAACGAGGCCCCCAGGACGCAAACCAGCGCACCTGTCATCGAAACCCCTGCCATTCAAAAGGCAGAAAGTCTTTCGACAGGTGAACAGGTCAAAATGGGCTCCTATACTGTCAAACGTGGTGATACCCTTTGGGATATTGCTGGCGTTAAATTGGGAGACAATAAAAAATGGCCCCTGCTCTTTGCCTTGAATCAAGACAAGATCAAAAATCCAGATTTGATTTACCCTGGACAGGTATTAACAGTCCCCGAAAAAGTAGAGGTGGCCCCTCCGGCCCCCAAACCTGAACTGCCTTCGCCCGTTGATTACACGCCTGCACCTGTTCAGGAAGAACCAGTTGTGGCCGTTCCAAGTGCCCCCCCCGCTCCCGTTCAGGAAACACCGCCTGAACCGCCCAGCGCAGAAACACCTGTCACGCTTAAACCGCCCTCTGAATTGCCTGAGCCAGCCCCAGAGACTCCGGTTCAACCCACCCCTCCCGTCGTTGAGCCCGTGGCAGAGCAACCCATCTGTGAGCCTGTAACAGAAGCACCTGTCGCTCCACCGACCGGCGTGATTGGTCATCCTCCCGTCGCAGAACACAAAAGCTCAGGCGTCGGCAAAGCCGCTTTGGTCGGCGGCGCCTTTGGTACCGTCGCAACAGGTGCCGTTTTGATCGGCGTCACCAAAAGTCTGGCTCCCCCCCTGTCCAACCTGGGGGGCTATGCCACCGCTCAAGTGGTCGCCAAAAGCGTCAATTCGGTGGTCGGCAAAGTGGGCTTGCACGTTCCCACTGGGCCCGCCTTGACCAAGATCGTTTCGAAGGTGGGGGGCCCCAAAATGGCCGGTGCCGTGACAGCCTTGGCAGTCGGTGCAGTGGTCGCTGGCGTGGCGGCAGGCGGTTATTATCTCTATAACCGCAGCAACAGTAAACAAGAGCCGGCTCCTGCGCAAAAGCCAGCCCCCTCTCAACCGAGTGAGACAGCAGTTCCCACTCAAGCGGCCTCTCCCAATGCGGCAACAGTTGCGGCACCAAGCGCTGCTCCTGCTGAAGTAACAACTCCCGCACAAGCAGCAGCGGCCAGTGAAGCAACCCCTGCCGAAAATTTGCAGCCTGTTGCAAATGATCCCGCCACGGCCCGTGCTGAAGCCATGAAAAAACTCAACGAAACCCTGGGGCAAAAAGCCTATTTTGGCTATGGCAAAATCACCAATCCTGAAGCAGTAAGTCAATTGAGTGAACAAATCTGGGTCGGAGCCACTGAAATTGGACACCGGCTGGAATTGGCGCAAACCCTTGTTAAAAACGGACAGGCCCCAGAATTGGGAAGAATCATGTCCAATATGGGTGTTTCTGACCTTGAAGTGGCTCAACTCATGGCGCAGCCAGGTTTCCCAACCAAAGAATTCATGGCAGGGGTGGACGATAACCGCGCAACCCTGCTCTTGATCTCACTTTCGAATGTCGCCACCACAGGCGAGCCCGAAACTGCGCGTCTGCTGAAAGAGACAGCCGATGCTTTTTCTGGACGGTTTAAGGATCGCGAAGCCCCCTTCGTGCGTCTCAAGTCCCACCACGAAAATCAAGGAACCTGGGAACAGGTTCCCGCCGAAGTCAGAACCCGGATTGAGACCCTGATCAAATAGTCAAATTTTCAAAATGGCCCGGAAATTCCGGGCCATTTTGCTTTTTTGTAGGAACCTGTTTCTGTTAATCTGAATTCATTCTGCTTGATAGGAGTGAGCATGACCCGTCTGCTTTTGGTTGAAGATGATGCCCATATTGCCAATGGCCTCAAGTTTAATCTCGAACTTGAGGGCTACGAAGTCAGCCACGCAAGTGATGGCAAACAGGCGCGCACTTGGTTATTTGATGAAAAATTAAACTATGATCTGATCCTTTTGGACATCATGCTGCCCCACTACAGTGGATTTGATCTCTGCCATGCCCTGCGCAAACAGAAAAACTATACGCCCATATTAATTCTGACGGCACGAAACTTTGAATCAGATAAGATCAAAGGATTGCGGCTGGGCGCTGACGACTATCTTACCAAGCCCTTTAATCTTGAAGAGCTTTTAACCCGGATTCAGGTTTTGCTGCGCCGCCAGGAATGGCATCAGCAGCAAGAAAAATTGACCACCTTAAGCTTTGGAAATGTGCAAATCGATTTTGAAAGATTTGAAGTGCTTCAAAATGGCCAGGCGATCAAACTAACCCCTTTGGAACTGAAACTGATTCGTGTTTTTGCAGAACAGGAAGGTTTGGTTCTTTCCCGTGACGAGCTTTTAGAGCAGGTTTGGGACATTCACGATGGCAGCAGCCCACGCACCGTTGACAATTTTGTCATGCGGCTGCGGAAAATTTTTGAAACAGATCCCGCTCACCCCCGCCATTTTCATGCCATCAGAGGGGTGGGATACAAGTTTACGCGTGAGCAGACAGCTGATTAAGGCTGTGATATACTGGCCTCACAAAATTTCAAAGATGGAGTCACTCACATGAAAAAACGCAGCAAAATAATTGGTTTGAGTTTCGCCTTGCTCATGGCCAGCTCCTTTGGCCTTCAAGCCCAAGCGCTGACGTTTACCTATTCAGATAAAACCCAGAGGGTGGCTCCTTATTTTGATTTCCGGGGCGACTATGATTTGCCTTTTAACTTGAATATCGCAGGTTCCTTGGGTTTTACCAACGATCTTTCCTCCTTTGTTTCACCTCTTTCCCCAGGTTCAGGCAATGCTGCCGGCTCAGATTTACTTTCCCAGGCCCTTTCTCAAATTAAATGGGATGCTTTAACAGATTTGCAGCTGAATCTGGGCTATAACTTCAATTTTGTCAATCTCGATTTGGGCATTGGCAAAGTCGCAGCCACGGTGACACCCTACCTCGGTTACCGGCATATGTTCACATCAACCGGATCACTCAGTGCCTCTCCCACCAATTCCCAGTTAATGGGCGTGAACTATGGCGCACGTTTAAAAATTGGGCTTCCGCTGGGTTTTTCAGGCTATGGCTATTTAGCAGCCTCATCTTTGCTCAGTGGCAGCCTGGATCAGGGCAGTGGTGGAACACCGATTCAGACCAATGGCATGGTTTTACCTGAGTTTGGCGCAGGTGCAGCCTGGCATTTGCCCATTCTGGATCTTGCCAGTATTTATCTTGGCTACCGTGGATTTTTTCTGCCCAATGATTTACGTTTGAGCAGCAGCTTCACCAACGGAAGTTCATTGGTACACGGGGTCAGCGCAGGCGTCAACGTTCTCTTCTTCGGAATTTAAGCTTTTAGGGCTTACGTGCCAGACAACGCACCACATGTGCAGCCCCCTGGTGGTAAGCCCCTTCTTTCAGTTCAATTTCCCCCTCAACTAAACTGAGGAAATTGAAACAATTAAAATCTTCGCGCAGCTCATGGGCATGCACCAGCATTTCAGCCTGCTTCGGTCCACCCGAAGGATAGTTTAACTGATGCGGTGAAAAACACTCCACAATCAAGTGTCCGCCAGGCTTTAACCAAGCTTGAAGCTTTTGATGGAAGGCTGTTCTTAAGGCTGCAGGCATATGGGCGTAGATCAAAGCAATTGCATCAAACTGTTCGCCGTCAAAGGCAGAATCTTCATACCCCACATGCAGGTATTCAATGGATACCTCATTTTCAGCTGCCCAAGCCAGCGCTCTTTCACGCCCCACTTCAGCGTTATCAAAAGCAGTGACTGCCCAGCCCTTTTGTGCAGCATAAACAGCATTTCGCCCCTGTCCTTCAGCAGGCAAGAGAAGCTTTCCGGGCGTTAAGCCCTCTAGCATTTCTTTAAAAAAGGCATTGGGTTCTCTGCCATAGACAAATTCAGGTTCAGAAAATCGTTGGTTCCAAAAATTTTGCATACTACTTACCTCTAAAAGGGGATACGGGAAGGGTTTTCCCGCAGGGTTTGAATGGTTCGGATCACGGCTTGAATCGCCATTTCAATTTCTTCTTCCTGGGTAAAACGGCCCAGAGAAAAACGAACCGGGTTGTCCATTTGGCTTTCAGGCAGCCCCATCGCATCCAAAACATACGAGGCCTTGCCAGAACCAGAAGAACAGGCAGATCCTGTACTGACAGCCAAGTCTTTTAATTGCCCCACCAGTTTGCCTTTTTTGAGCCCCCCAAAACAGAGATGCAGGATAGCAGGAGAACTCTTATCCAAGTCACAGCTGAGTTTTACCTCGGAAACCCCTGCTTGAATCCCCTCCCAAAGGCGCTGCCGAAGAAGTTTTAAGCGAGCGAGTTCTTCTGTCTGCTCAGATCTCGCCCATTCTGCAGCCAGACCAAAGCCGACAATTGCAGGCACATTCAAAGTTCCTGCTCTCAGGCCAAACTCCTGTCCACCGCCTTCAATGCAAGCTCTTAAAGGAATCGCAGGTGATTTTTGACGCAGATACAAACAACCCACCCCTTTGGGGCCATACATCTTATGGGCACTGAGCGAGAGCAGATCAATCTTCAGGTCATCAACATTGATGGGCAATTTGCCCCCTGCTTGCACAGCATCACAATGAAAAAGCACTTGCCTTTCAGTGCAGATTTTGCCAATTTCTTCAATCGGCTGGAGCGTACCCACTTCATTATTGACAGCCATCACCGAGACAAGTGCAGTCTTCTCAGAAATTTGAGCGCTTAAGCGCTCAAGATTCACACGGCCTTGCGAATCTACAGGCAGGATTTCAACGTCAAAGCCCCTCTCGGCCATGGCTTGGGCCGAGCACAAAACAGACTTGTGTTCAGTGGCAACCGTCATCACTTGGTTTTTCTCTGGCGCAAGATGGGCCAAGCCCTTAAAAACCAGATTATTGCTTTCTGAAGCACCACTGGTAAAAAATATCTCGGTGGCCTTTGCACCGATCAGGGCAGCAATACGTTCTCTGGCCCGATGAACAGCAAGCAAGGCTTCGCGACCATAGGCGTGGGTTAAATTGGCAGGATTGCCAAACTGCTCAGAAAACCAGGGAAGCATCTCTGGTAAAATTCTCGGATCCAGGGGAGTTGTTGCGCAGTAATCAAGATAAATGGGCTTTTGCATAAGAGTTTAAACCTTTGAAAATCTGATGAAAACTAGCACAGACCATGCTTCTGTGTCAATTTTATATATATTACCTAAACTATATAATATATTTATTTTGGAATTTTTTTTCGATTTAATTGACACAATCAGCATATTTGGAATAGAATGAATTACAAGTTAATTATGGTTAAAGATTAGGTTAAGAAAGTTTAGGTCTCTCTGCAATGTTTTCGGTCTTAAAATCAACTCTTCCCCTCTTCCTGGCAACCCTGACTCTGAGTGCCTGTGGCCAGTCACTTCAGCCGACAGCGGTCAGAATTCCGGCTCAACCGATTCGTATGGTACAGCCTGTCGCCAGTGTTAGTTTATTGCTCAAATTCAAACCCGAAATCAGCCGCAATGAAAAATCCCTTTTACTTTCTGAATATAATTTAAGCCTGAAGCAAAACCTTGACGCGATTAATGTTTACGTGGTGCTCGTCCCGCCATCTGCTCCCCTTTCCTTATTGGAAAAATTAAAAGCAGATCAACGTTTGAGTTATGTTGAATCCAATTCAGCCTTGTCTCGAAATCCTGGCTTTACCTTGGCGGGTCAACCTTCTCGATTTCTCACTTTGATTGGTAAACAGGTCGAATTAGAAGGTATTTATACCTCAGATCATCAAGGAGCCTCCCTGATGTTGGCAGAAGGCGAAGAACTGACTCTCGTTTCACAAGAGAGTCGCGTACTGGAAACGCTTCCTGGAATTGAAACCCGGAGTCGTATCAGAATGAAAGGCATTATCCGCCCCTTCAATGCAAACCTCTCCAAACCTGTTGCATTGATGCCCCTAAAATACCAGCGGATTTAATCAGTTTTAAGCAAAAATTTGGCAGTCTTTTCTGCCAAACATCTGGATAACCTTGGCCTGTCCTTATTGGACAGGCTTTTTTTTATCCAGATTCGCTAAATTCAGGTCGAAAAATCTCAGCAAAGGATTAAATTTTCGTAAAAATCCATGCAAATTCCAAACCCAACAGGCAATTTAACCCCCTTAAGACCATATAATAAAGTCAAGACTATCTTTGGCAGGCACCATGTTAAGACCGCTTCAGATTCCCCAACCGGGTCTCGCAATGATTCAAACGCAATCCGTTAGCCGGATGCTGGGTGTCTCTGCCTCTGTTCAATCTCAAAATACAGGGACGGGTAGCAGAGACCAATTCCAATTGATGCACCCCAGTTTGCTGATGCAACGCTCAGCAACGCCCATCTCCGTTCCACCTGTCAGTTTTTCCTCTCCCACACAGCAACTCCAATACCTGGGTCAAAAATATGGCGTTGTTCAAACGGGCTCCCTCAGCCAGTTTCAAACAGAGGTCATCAAAGCTGTGATCCGGGTCAAAGCGCGGGAACATGGTATTCCTGAAAAAGTGGCTTTGGGAATAGCCGGCAATGAAAGTGGCTGGAAAATGTGGAGCAATCTTGAGAAAGGCACTGTGATCCAAGGTAAAAATATTCGCGATGGTGAATTGAAATCCACGGATTGGGGCGTCATGCAGATCAATGACAAAGCCCACGGTTCAGCGCGGGTTTTTCCACGGGCAAAATATGATCTTGAATTCAATATTGATTATGGCTTAAGTTTTCTGGCGCGTCAGCGTCAGAAAATCAAAGGAGATCTTGGATTGGGCTTGGGAGATTGGGATCGCACTGTTGCCTCTTATAATTTGGGCCACGACCCACAAACCAGTAAAAGCCTGGCCATTGCTCAAAACTATGTCAGCCATGTGAGCAATAAAACCCAATACGCCTAAGCAAAAGCGAAGCCTCTTCATAAAAAAAGCACCGCAGAGCGGTACTTTTGGTTTGTTGAGAGTTTATTTTTGTGTTTTCATAAACTCTGAAACATTTAGCATCATTTCTCGCATGCGTTCTTGAAGCTTGGTTTCAGAAAACTGCCCCAAATCCTGTTTCAAACGTTTTTGTTTCAACATATCCAATAACTTATCAATGGACTCTTTCAAATCTTGATGTGGGGAATTGGTAATTGGATTATTCAGAGCTTCGTCCCCTGCGGTGGATGGAGCAGTGGCAGGAGCGTCTGAGCCTTCTGATGGTTCAGACGGCGCTTCGGCAGCCTCAGTTTGATTTGGCTCAGCAGAAGCTTCAGAAGATGCCGACTCGGCAGGGGCTTCAGCCGCCTCAGTTTCGGTAGGCTCAGCAGGGGCTTCAGAAGATGCCGATTCAGCTGGCTCTGCAGGCGCCTCAGTTTGATTTGGCTCAGCAGGGGCTTCGGGAGATGCCGACTCAGCTGGCTCTGCAGGCGCAACTGCTGCTTCAGAAGGAGCGGCCGGGGTAGCGGGTGCTTCGGCAGAGCCTGTCTCTTCAGAAGATTTATTTAAACCCAGTTTTTCAGCGGTTTTATCCAGTACAGCTTTGAATTGGTTCACAATTCGCGCCAGTTGAGAATCGGGAGGAGGATTTAGTTCTTGTATGGCTGCTGCCAATTGTTTGAAGGAAGCGAGGAATTCTGAATCGGGTTTGGCAGAATTCTGATTGAGCTTTTCAGCCATTCGGTTTAATTTCTTTTCAAAAATCCCACCTGCCACAGGATTAAAACCTGAATCTTGGGTAATTCCATTTTTGATATTCACAGAACCTGGAGAGCTGGGGGCTGCGGGGGAAGCCTCAGTTGCAGGCGCCTGAGGAGGAGTGGGTGCAGCAGGTGCTTGAGGTTGAACGGGGGGGGTTGCTGCTGGACGTAAGGGTGTGACCGGACCAGGACCAGGCTGAAATGAAGGCGTTAGCATATAAAAACCTCTCGCATATAAACTCTTAGATAATTCTCACATATACTATATACCCAAAAATAAAAAAAAATTGCAAATCAAAGAAACTTAATCCGAAAAGGAACAAGACCGATAGAATAGTATATAGACAAACTTCCCACCCACAGGAATAGCTCTGGGTTCGCACCCTACAGGAGAAAAGCACAATGGCCTTAAAAATAGGAAAAATAAAACACAAACCCGGTATTCGCCTGACGGGTCCGCTGTATCAAACGACTCCCTTCGCTCGCTTTAACCGAGAATTGTCTTCCAGACTCATTCAAAACGGACACTACGATCTCTGTCTTGCTGCCGAAGACCTGAACAGTTCCCATGCTCTGAGCTTGCCAGCAGAACTGGAAGCAAAAATCTCGCGCAAGCCTAGCCATTTGCAATTTGAGTTGATCCACCAAGGCCTGCCGCCAGAATTAGAAACCACTTCAGCAAAATGGATCCATTGCCTGCCTTGGGAATATGGTTCAAGCCCTATCGATTGGCATCAATTGCTGCTCTATTCAAGTGACGAGGTTTGGGTACATACCCGTGAAAACTATGAACTTTACCAAAAAGAGGGCATTCATCCTGATCGCCTGGCGCTTGTGCCGATAGGCGTTGATGCTAAACTATTCAACCCCTCCGCGCCCCCCATGCGGATACCCGGTCGAAAAAAATTCTGCTTCTTATTTTCAGGAGAATTGCTATGGTATTCAGGTCTGGATCTCTTGCTTCAGGCCTTCGTAAATGAGTTTCTCCCTGATGAAGAGGTCAGTCTGATCATCAAAGTGCAAGGTGCAACCCACTCCACAGAGCAAAAGGGCATTTTGCAAATGATTCAAAATTTTCAAGCCAACCCAGATAATCCCAGCATCGTTTTGCTTGAACATCAAATGAACGCTCAGGAAGAGGCCTCTCTCTATACAGCTTGCCAAGCCTTGGTTTCACCTTTTCGCGCTGAAGCCTTTGGGTTTTCAATTTTTGAAGCCATGGCCTGTGGTTTGCCAGTGATTCTGACCCAAACCGAGCATCGTTTGGGCATAGAAGAAAGTGACTTGAATATTTGGCTCAAAAGCCGCCCCGTCAAATCGACAGAAAAACAAATCGGGGGAATTCCTACTCTCCATTACCCCTCCTGGCATGAAAACAACCTGGCTGAAATCCGTTACCATATGCGGCATCTCTTTGAGAACCCCTCAAAATTTCAAGCAATGGGCTCGAAAGCCAGCCAATATGTACACCAAAATTTCAGTTGGGAACAGACACTGGAGATAGCGCTCAATCGCATCAAGAATCTGAATGAGAAGCCTATCTTTCGTCAGGAACAAAACCGTTTGCAGGCCAAAACCCTACAGGCCTTAGAAAAACTTCATGCGGGCTATGCACAGGAAGCCCTCGAACTCTTAGAAGAAGTGTTGCTTGAAGACAGCGGGAATCCGGTTCTGCATCTGGATATCGGCACCCTGCAATTGCAATTGAAACACTATTCAGAAGCCTTAAATCACTTTCAGACGGCTCTCAAACAAAGCCCCAACAATGCAAATTTGTATTCTGTTGCTGGCATCGCACTTTATCATTCAGGCGCTCTTTCGCTTGCGCAAAAATCCTTTCAACAGGCTTTGCAACTGAATCCAGAGCACCAAGGTGCGCGTGAAAGTCTCAAAGCTTTTTCTCAATCACTTGAGCCAAGCGAAATCCCAGCTGAGTTTGCAGAATGGGAAAAACTCTTGGAAAGTGCCCCTCAAGCCAAACACAAGCAGAGCTTATCGCTCTGTATGATCGTCAAAAATGAAGAGCGCTTTTTACGCAACTGCCTGGAAAGTGTTCGAGAAATAGTCGATGAGATGATCATTGTCGATACAGGTTCTACGGATCAAACGGTGAAAATTGCTGAAGAGATGGGGGCCCAGGTTTTTCATTTTAAATGGACAGGTAGTTTTTCAGAAGCGCGTAATCAGGCCATTCAACATGCCAGCGGCGACTGGATCTTAATCCTGGATGCGGATGAGGTCATTGCACCTGAAACTCTCCACAATATTCATGAACTGATCAAAACACCCCAGTCCCAACTAACTGGGTATCAACTCAAAATCAGAAATTTCAGCAAAGAGGGAAATGAAATCGATACGGTTGAGCATTATATGCTGCGCCTGTTTCCCAGACATTCTGAACTGCACTATACCGGGTTTATTCATGAACAATTGGAGCCGCGTACCCCAGGTTATCCTTTTGAAAGGCTCGCCACACCCGATGTCTTGATTCTACATTACGGCTATACAGGCAGTTTAATGCAGGAACGTGATAAATATCAGCGCAACCTCGAATTGGTTCAAACCTCACTTCGTCAGGATCCAGAGAACCCTTTCCATTCCTTTAATCTGGGCCTGACCTACCGCGTCCAGGAAGAAAATGAAGCGGCACTTTCAGCCTTTTTAGACGCCGTTGAGAAATCAAAAAAACGTGAAAACCTTCCCACCTATATGAGCGCCTGTTGGTCTTATATCGCGTCTATTTATCTGCAATTGAATCAGAATGAAAAAGCACTTGATACCCTCCAAAATGCGCCTGAAATTTGTCAAAGCAATCCCGATTATTGGGTGAATTTTGGCACTGCCTGGAGTCAAGCAGGAGAATATACAAAATCAATTGAAGCCTTTCAAAAAGCCATGGCATTGAGATTAGAAGCCTTTACTTCGCTCGTTTCAGACAGAGCGGCCACCACCTGGAAGCCCTATGCAGGAATCGGCAATACCTATCTGATGCAAGGGGATCTCGAAAATGCAGATCATTATTTCAGACGCGCCCTGCGTGAAAACCCTGAAAACCCAGAGATCCGCCTGGGCTTGGCCCGACTGGCTTTGTTCAGACAAAAACCTGATGAGGCCCGTAAATATCTCGACGATAGCCATCTGCCCCCCCAACAGGCAGGCGCCTTTCAACTGGAATTGGCGCGCTGTGAGATGCTTGAAAAGAATACCCCAGCGGCCCTGACCCTGCTCGAAAAACTTGTAGAAAATTTTGATGCCACCGATGCCCTGGGTCAGGCTGCACGGGTAGAGTTGGGCAATCTCTACCTACGTGAGAACCAAATAGACAAAGCCCGTGCGCTCTTAGAAAATTTAGAGCCCACCCACGCCTTACTTCAAAATATTGCCCGTTTTCATTTTAAAACGGGCGCGCTTGAAAAAGTCAAAGCGATCTATAACGATCTGATCGCCAAAGACCTGGCAGGGGCATCAGACTTCAGACACCGAGGAATTATTTGGCTTGAAGAAGGCAGACATCGCGAAGCCCAGGCCGATTTTGAAAAAGCCCTCAGTCTGGATGCAAAGGATCCAGATTCACTCCACAATCTGGGAGTGATTGCTTTGCAACAGGGAGATTATGCTTTGGCCAAAAACTATTTTTTAACCGTCCGCGCCAAATTCCCAGATTTTGTACTGAGCAGCTTGGATCTAGCCAGCATTGAATTGAACGAAGGGCATAACGAACAAGCTGAGGCCTATCTGCGTGAAATTCTCTTAAAGGAACCGCACCACGCAGATACCTTGATGCTCTTGGCAGGCCTAAAAAGTTCACAAGGAGAAACTGGTGAAGCCAGTGCCTTGTATATGGATATTCTTGAAAAAAATCCACGGCACAGTGAAGCTCTCATTCAATTGGGCTATCTCTTAATCGGTATTCAGGAATACAGCCAGGCCCTGCAACTTTTTGAAAGGGCCCTCAATATCGGCCCACAAACGATCGCGCTGTACAATGGCATTGGCTTGATCTTTCTTGAGCAGGAAAAGTTTATAGATGCCCGCAATGCCTTTCTATTGGCCTACCAACTCGAACCAGACAATGAAGAAGTTCTCAAGGCGCTTCAAATTTCTGATCGCTTGTGCGAACAGACCCAACCCGCCTGAAAATGTTGGATGCCTGGCTTCGTCCCCATATCGATCGCCCTTTGCAAGCCATTGCCGAACAGCTTGAAAAAGTGGGGCTCCATGCCAATGCCGTGACTTTGATCGGGTTCTGTCTGGGGCTGGCTGCAGCTTCGGCCTTGGCTTGGCGCCAATTTGGCTGGGGGCTGGGATTTTTTTTGTTGAACCGCTTGCTGGATGGTCTCGATGGTGCCTTGGCCAGACGCCTGGGCCCTACAGATTTTGGTGGCTATCTAGATATTGTTTCTGATTTTTTAGTGTATGCCCTGCTGGTTTTTGCTATGGCATTGGCCCAACCCGATTCGGCCCTGCACGCCAGTCTCCTTTTATTCAGTTTTATGGGAACCTCAACCACCTTCCTGGCCTATGCCATTCTGGCCGCAAAACGCAATCTGCATACCCAGGCACGAGGCCCCAAGGCCTTTTACTATCTTGGCGGTTTGACAGAGGGGAGTGAAACCCTGATCTTTTTTTGTATCCTGTTCCTCATTCCCGAACAGTTTAAACTGCTGGCCTTGATCTTTAGCGCCATGTGTCTCTTAACGACTTTTTCGAGAATGCTCAGTGCCTGGCATAGTTTTCAGAGCCCATGAAAAAGCCCCTGGAAGCTCGCTTCCAGGGGCTTAAAAAGGGTAAATTTAAGCGATACGAATGCCGACACTGGAACCCGCTACCGCTCTGGGGTAATGGGGAACAGGAGGCATGGGAGGCTGGGGATGATGGATCAGATGCTGATCGACAATCACGCCATGCTCGCCATAGGCTTTTTCATAATTGCGCAATTCACCTTTGCGATTCCAGAAAGGGCCGCTGTTCTTCAGCTCACCATCATTGTTGGTATCAAATAATTTTAATACACCTGTTAATTCATCACGGGTGACTTGTCCATCGCCATCAATATCGGCCTTCGCAAAAAGCTTATCGTGATCATAACGGGTCAAGGTGATGGTGTCATAATTCTGACCGGGAATAAAATCACGTACAAAGCGCTCCGTTTCAGGGCGCTGACCGCGCAGAGAAATCACGCCATCATTGTTGGTATCATAATTGCGAATAATTTGACTGCTTAAAGAACTGATCGAAACCATACAAAAACTCCTTAAAATTGCCCAAACTGATTTAACCTATACTTAACCATAACATAATACAAATTTTAAATCAATCCCCCCAACGCCCTCATCTTCAGTGAAATTTGAGAGATATCGCTCTCAAGACAGTTCTGTTATAATTCTCAGCACAAATTTTCTCAAAACACGGGAGACTTCATGGCAGAAATTCGCACATTTCATGAAACAATTGCTATTTCAGACGAGACCGAAATGGTGGCATATGTAGCCAGCCCCGAACAAGAAGGGCTTTACCCTGCACTATTACTTTTTCAGGAAATTTTTGGCGTCAATGAGCATATCCGGCAAGTGGCCGATCGGCTTGCAGCAGAAGGCTATATGGTCGTGGCTCCAGATATTTTTCATCGCAGCAGCCCGGGTTTCGAAAGTGGTTATGAGGATCTTCAGCCTGGCAGAACCCAAGCAGCAGCCCTTACCCCTGAGGGCCTCAAAGCAGATATTAAGGCCTGCTATGAATGGTTACAACACCATCCCCATGTCGCTGGCGATCGAATTGGCAGCATGGGTTTTTGCCTGGGGGGGAGACTCAGTTTTCTTGCAAATGCCTGGATTCCGCTCAAAGCAGCAGTTTCATTTTATGGGGCAGGCATTGCTGAAAATCATCTGGAACTCTGTGAATATCTCCATGCCCCTCAACTCTTTTTCTGGGCAGGACAAGATCCCTGGATTCAACCCGAAAGCCATCAAAAACTCACCCAAAAACTCCGTGAATTGAAAAAGGACTTCGTCACGGTTGAATTTGCAAATGTGGATCATGGCTTTGCCTGCGATGCACGCAGCAACTATGATTTTAACGCAGCAAGACAAGCCTGGTCGCTGAGCTTATCTTTTTTAGATTCTTATCTAAAAAAATACTGAGCTTAAAGCTGAGAGAGCTCCCTTAACAGGGTGTATCCACATTCTGAACAAAAATCTCAAGGCTTCAAATCTGGCTGATAGCGCCCATACAAAAAAGTGATATTGATACGGCGGTTCAAATAACCCGGTTTAAAATTCACCTGATCAGTGGCATGAAAAAACCGCGAGCGAAAAATCACAGCCCGGTTCTGGCGGTAGGCAATTTTAACAGGAGAGATCTGCTCTGCTTGGATCAAGGCCTGCATGCGCTCAGTTTCAGTATTGAGAGTCTGAAACGACCAATCCTGTGGCGCTTCCAAAGGAAAGACCAAAAGCCCACCATGTTCAGGATCCTGATTGGCGCTCTCTGGGGTCAGCCAGAGATTGATATTCACATGCGCAGCGTCAGCGTGCAGACCGATCCCCTCACATTGACTGTCATGGTTATAACCCCACATTTGCAAGAGCGACCAGGCACCTAAAATGCCAGGTAATTTCTCTTTGAGCTCACGCGCAACCTGATAGAGCAAAGGGCAGTTAAAGCCATCGTCCATATAACTGCCCAAATACCCCCCTGATTTATGATCATCATGCCAGATCGTCGATTTTTGGCAAAAATGCAGGAGTGCTTCACAGGCATCAGGCGCAAGAAGTGAATCCAAAACCAAAATTCCATCTTTTTGAAAGCTCGCCTCTAAACGCTCTGTATCTTCAATTCGAACAAGCTCTGAAGGAAATTCAGGCACAGGTGAAATATGAATATTGCGCCCCAATACGGGCAAAACCTTGGCATGTTGCTCTGCAGATAAAACAATCGGATAGGCTGTCTTATTCTGGCTGGCCAAGTCACGCAGAAGATCTTGGTAATTTTGTAGAATCAGCTTAAAATGCCCGGATAAATAATGCCCTTGAATTAAAAAATCCAATTGTTCCTGGTCAAAATTGAGTTTGCTCCAAGAGGTGCGAAAGCGATGAGGAACGGCTTCATTCACAGCTTCGGGCATCCATTCACGCAAATCATTCCAGGCAATGCCACGGGCCAAACGATAAGCCCGTGCAAAATGCCCATGGGCCTCCTGCCAATGTCCCACAGAGAGTTCAAGCCGACCCAGATAGACTTCTGCCGCACTGTCTAAAGGAAAAATTTGTGTGACCTGCTTGTATTTTTCCCGTGCCCCACTTAAATCCCCCTGGAGGTAGAGCAAGTGTCCCCAGGCATAATAGAGTTCAGGATTTCCTGGGGTAAATCGCAAAGCCCATTGAAGATGTGTCAAAGCCAATCCCGGCAAGCCCCCAGCCAATTGACGCATGCGTAATTCGTGCAAACTGGAAAGAAAGACAGAAAAGAGTTTGAGCCCGGCAACGGCCAGAACCAAATCCCAGAGCGAAAGGGGCCATTGGCGTTCCAAGGGTAAAAACGCGGCATTGACACAAAATGCCGTTACAAAAATGGCAAGGGCAATCAATGCCACCCAATGAATCACCAAAAAAGCACGCAGCCATTTGGGTGATTGAAATAAAAATTTTATAATTGATCCTGTAACCATTCCCATACCGGTAACCACCATTTGCCACTGCGTGAAAGTTCATCCCCTGTTTCTTCAGCCCCTGCCAAGAGATGGCGGTGATCAGGGGCCCCGCCATACATTCCCCAATAAATACTGCCCATGCCTCCGTCATTCAGAGCAAAAAACTGATTGTTCTCAGACCCCAAATAGAGTTGATTTCCCGCAATCGCCGGAGAACCATGGATCGGATGTCCTGCATGAAACTTCCAGCGAGGAATCCCACGGTGACTGAGAGAATAGACATACCCATCCCGTGACGAAAAATAAACCGCACGCGAAGAGATGGCGGGTGTTGAATAAATGGCGTCTTTGGCCCTGTATTTCCAGCGCAGACGCCCTGTTTTGCGATCAATAGCATAAAAGCTCTTATCATTGCTGCCGACATAAACCTTATCGCCATACACCACCGGGCTGGATTCTTCAATATAGCCACGCGTTTCATAGCGCCAGCGCAAACGACCTGATTCAGCTTTTAAGGCATAGAGATGACGATCCCAAGAGCCAATATACAAGGTGCCGGCATGCAAGACAGGAGAAGATTGCGAAAAATAGCCTTCTCCACGGTAACGCCAGATCAATTTTCCGGTTTTACTGTCCAGAGCATGTACCATCTGATCCCAGCCACCAAAAAAAACTTTGCCATAGCCCAAAGCCGGAGAGCCGTCAATTGGGTGCGAAATGGGGTATTTCCAATCCAAAATGCCTGTTTTGGCATCTAAAGCATAGAGATTGCGATCCCGACAACCAAAATAGACACGGCCATAGCCACCGGCAACTGTACCGAGAATCGGTCCTTCGGTTCTAAACTGCCAAAGTAGACGCCCGTTTTCGAGATCCAAGGCATAGAGGTTATGGTCGGTACTGCCAAAATAGACAGTATTCTGATAAACCGTAGGATAGCCCTGAACATTCCCTCCGGTTTGAAAGCCCCACATGATCTTGTGATTGCGTCCATCCAGGGCGACGACGCTGTCAGTAATCACTTTGTCCTGCTCATCTTTGCGTTCCTGTTTCTGATAACCTGAAAGCAGCAGATCCTGGGTGCCATCGTGATTGATATCTACCAGTGTGATGCGGGGATCCCAATAGCGGGAATGAAGAATCCAATGAATGCCCCCCGGCCGACCCATACAGGAAAATAGCGAAAAGAGACAGGCTGTCTGAACGAGAAGTTGCAGAACAGAACTAACTCGCAAAATAGCTCCTGGCCTTTCCAATCCAATCAATATTTCCCAACACGACCAGCGTGTCACCCGTATGGGTCAAGGTATCCGCCACGGGATTATAAAGCGGGGCTTCGTGGTCATTAGCTGGCAGAAGCGCCAAAACCAATAAATTGCCAAATTGTTCAGGCAAGCGCAAATTTTTTAAGGAACAGCCATTGCAGATCTGACCTGTAATCTTGATTTCTTCAATACGGATACTTTCACTTTTGATGCGCATCATGGTGTCGAGAAACTGCACCACATGGGGATGGATCATCTGACTGACCATGCGCAAGCCCCCAATTGAATCCGGACAGACGACCTCATCGGCCCCTGCCATACGCATTTTGCGAGCAGAACTTTGATGTACGATTTTAGCGATGATACGAATGCCTGGATTTAAGCCCCGGGCTGTAATCGTCACAAAGAGATTGTCACGATCCTCAGGCAGGGTCGTAATTAAGCCCACAGCCTGTTCAATGCCTGCTTGTTTTAATATTTCATCGTCTGTGGCATCGCCAATCAAGCCCAGCAGATTATAGTTATGAAAATGCTCTCGCATATATTCAAAGGCAGCAGGATCTTTTTCAATCACGACAAAGGGCCTTCTCGCCGTAAGAAGTTCTTCAACGGCATAAAAAGCAGTTTGGCCACCCCCTGCAATAATTAAGTGAGAATTCAATTTTTCAATTTCGCGAAACATACGCCGATGGGATAAAAAGTTTTTTAATTCCCCTTCAACTAAAAAAGCTGTAAGGTATGAAGCGAAGTATACCGTAATTCCCATGCCACAGAGCAGCAAAAACATAGTAAAGACACGGGCTGGCTTATTGTGAAGAATATCAATCGTTTCGCCATATCCCGTGGTGGTAATGGAAATAATCGTCATATACAAGGCTTCAAACAGATCGCTGCCTGTGAGCAGGATATAGCCCAAAGTGCCAAAACAAATCAGCCCTAAAAATAGGGCGAGAGAAACAAATAGGCGTGTTTTGGTCAGTCGTGAACGCATTTACTCAAACTCCTTGGGCATTATAACCTGAAGCAGGCTTGCCCTTTGATAGAATAGGATCAGCAGGATAAACAGGAGTCAAGTATGGAAAGGCTATGCGGAAACTGTGCTTATGGTGGCACAGCTTATACCCGTTATGGTGAGGAAGACGAGGCTTTCGTGATTTGTGAAATCAAAGAAATAGAAAACCGTCACCGCAAACCAGACCGCTACAATACCACCTCAGCGGTCTCCCGCATGCATATACAGCGTGAAGCCTGCCATAACTGGCGCCCCAAAGAAGCGCAGTTCACACATGAGCGCCCCTTAACCATGCACCCCCCCAGCCAAGATGAAGATTACGATTTGATCAGACCGCCAGCCAGCCGAGGCAGCAGTGCGGAACAGGAAGAGATTAAGAAACTCAAACTGCAAATGATTCAGAAAGATCAAATGATCGCCTCCCTACAAACCCAGAATATCTTTATGAGCGAGCAGCTGAATCAGGCCCGTGAAGACAATGAAAATCTGAAACAATCTGTCGCACAGGTTCGTTTTTTTGATCCCACACTTTTGGCGCAAATGGATTATTTTACGCTTCTGGGAATCAGCCTGGAAAGCAAGCCAGATGAAATCAAAGATGCCTATCGCAGCAAAATGAAGTTTTACCATCCCGATCGGTTTGCGACGATTGCACGCATGTTAAATGAAGCCTACGATACACTCATGGAGCCGGGTAAACGAAGTCAATACTTACAAAAATTAAGAGCAGACCGCCAGGGAACCTCCTGAACTGCCTGCTCAAATTTCAGATAAGAACGACTTAAAAAGGTTTAATCACCACCAGAATAATGATCACAAAGAGACAAAGTGTCGGTATTTCATTGATCAAACGGGCCTGTTTAGAAGTCAGTTTACAGGTTCCTGCAGCCAATTGTTTGCGTACCACTCCTGCATAATGATGGTAACCAAAAAGCAGAGTCACAAATAAAAGCTTGGCATGAAACCAGCCTGATTTCATAATCTCCGGCCAGCGCACGGCGATCAGACCTGAGCCCAAAAGAAGTACAGCGATCATGGCAGGATTCATAATGATTCTGAGCAGTTTACGTTCCATTACTTCCAAGGTTTTTTTAACCTCATCAGAACTGGCTTCAATATGGTAGACATAGAGTCTGAAAATATAAAACAAGCCTGCAAACCACGCCACGACAGCGATCAAATGCAAAGCTTTGAGCCAAAGATAGAGTTGCGACATTGAATGCTCCATTGCAGATTTTCACTCAGTATCCCCCTTGCAGGGTTTCTCACACAAGCAGATCAAATCAATTGAAACGGGCTTCCCTGCAAATAATCCAAAGCCTGCTCGTGATTTTCAATTTCAATCAAAGCCACTGCGGGCCCCTTCAGATCAGCTTGGGCAAATTTCATTTCAGGACTGACCTTGTCCCAAAGACTGGGCCAAACATAGTTTCCAGCATCTGGATCGCCGATAAAGGGCTCAGGTTTACTGGCGCGGGAAAGCCGTCCCTTGCCATAAATTAATTCAGCCCCCTCTGCTTTCCCCGCTTGAAGGTGTTTCAAATACAGTGCAAGATCGTCAGCCATCCGCAGGGGACCGAAATCAACTTGATGATTTAGGCTCGGGTCGCCTATTTTCAAGGACTGGATAGCCTTTAAAAACCCTTGCTTAAAAGCCAAAGCAATCGATTGGGGCACAAAAATCCGCCGCAGCTTTAAAAACCTATTGTTGTTTTTTTCAAAACAGGCTTTAAAGGATGTTTCAAGGGCCCTGTGAAAGGGCGTTTCAACGCGAAGAACCAGCACAGAAGGCTTTTCTGGCAAAACAAGAGTCTGTATTGGTAAAGCAAGTGTAGAGTATTTTGCAAGCGTATCCGCTTTGCCGAGCAGATAAAAGGCCTGAACCAGGCCCTGCTGATACAGTGGAAAATACTCACTGAAGTCCTTATCGGCTCCCAAGACAAGGTTACATACCCCAGCCGGAAAACCCGACTGCCAAAACAAGCGACCCAAGACATAGGCCGTTGCAGAAAGCGCAGAGGGAGCCAGCCAAACCCAAGGATGCCCCAAGTAAAGATTTGAAATCAAATGGGGAATCACAGCCATTCCCGCCCTTGATTCCTGAAGATAGAGTGAGACACCCTGTAAAGCCTCCCGAACTTCAGTTGGCAAAAGCAGGGAGGTGCGCTCTTGTCTGGCACAGCGCTGCGCGCAATCAATCCAAGTCTGAACTTCACTCAAACATTCAGGAAAAGCTTGTCCCAATTCACGGGCCAGTAACTGGGCTAAAAATCTTTGTTGACCTGAAAGCAAATCTGCAAGATGTCGAAAGGAAAGAGACCTTTCTGCTTCGCTCAGACCCTGCCAGGAGGCTCTTGCCCCTTGAGCTGCACGGCAGGCCTGTTCTATGAATTCAGAGCTGGCTTGTGGAAAGTTGCCGACACAATCCCCAGCATGGGCAGGATTTCGAACCTCAAACGAAAGTTCCCCTCTGCATTCAGTCCCATTGATCAGATGAGACCCCAAGAGGGTTTTACCGTAGACCTCATTAAATCGGCCATTGTCTTTCCAACGCATCTAAGACGTCTCTCTCATAAAAATTCTTTGGATACCGTTTGCTTAAAATAATCCAGAAAAACATAAAGCCGGTCAAAATTTGACCGGCTTTAAGAAGAGCGGGAGAAGAGACTCGAACTCTCGACCCTTTCCTTGGCAAGGAAATGTTCTACCACTGAACTACTCCCGCGAGTGCGTTCCTCAGAACAATTTCATTATAACGGAGAGTGTTTTGAACGTCACTAGGATTCGTGCAGAGTTTTTAAAAATTTTTTAGAGAATTAATTTTTCAAGAACTTCTAAACGGCGTGACAAGCTGCTCAACTCCTCACGGGTAGAGAAATGAATATCTTGCATCCGCGCTTCAACATCCCGTTTAAACTGGCTATTGGCATTTTCAATTTCCTTAAGCTGTAAGGCCGTTTTATGGGAGAGATATTGTAATTGAGATTCAAGTTCTTTTAATTCAAGCGTATGTTTCTGCAAAGTTTGATTCAAGCGATTTTCCTGATTTTGAGTATCCAGTCGCCCCAAATGAACCTGGCTTAAAATCTCGTCAGTACGTCCCCGTAAGTTCTCTAATTTTTGATCAAACAAAACAAAGAGCGAAGTACTCTCAGGAAGGGGATCCATGCTCTGGGAAGCAGCAGATACCTGTGAAGAAATCGTTTTTTTTGTCATGCAAATACACAGCTCTCACATTTTCATCTTGGTGAATTGAAACGTATTATAGCCTGTTAAAGAGTAGATTGAGCTGCTCTGGTCATTACCACTTACGCACCAGAAGTCGAATGCTCTGATCGGCATCCTTTTTTTCCTGGGCAATGACAAAACCACGTTGTTTCACTTCTTTGACAACCTTATGGTAAGCATAGCTCTGGCTGATCTGATGTACCAGAAATTCCTCTTCAAGGCCCAGATGTTCGTGGATCGCCCACCAATCTGCTTCAATCGCGTAAGCCCCGGTCTTTTGATTTTTGACAAAACCAATATCATAGGGACAGGAATTTTTAAATTGAGCCACAAGGCTCACTTCTTTTTGCTGGTTTTGCCATCCCCGCATTCTTGCCTTGTGAATCACTTTATAATCCAATTGATTCAAAGAAAGCTCAAGACATTCAAGATCCATAATCCGGGTCTGAACAGAAGTAAAATGGGACATTTTTCTCTCCCACCTGTTTGGCGATATGTTTATTCTAAACCACGGCCCCTCAAGATTTCAACCAAACAGCTCTGCGTTTTAAAACCTGACTATTTGATTGAGGAGGCGAAATCCATATACCACTTACCATCAGGAAGTTTTTTAAAATACAGAATAATCTCAGGTTTACGCAATTCTTGGGTATTCAACACTTTGACATCGGCCTGCATTTTGAGACGGGCCCGATCACCTGTAGAATCAAAATCATGCGAAACAACAGCAATATTGTTGATATCCAAAAGTTCAGGCTTGATCTGGAAAAGTCGTTCAATCAACACAGGGATATTTAAGTCTTTTTTTTGCTCGGGCAAGCTGTCTTGGGCTGCTGCCTTAAAATCCTTGTATTGAATACTTTCCATGAATTTTTGACCCATTTGAATTATTTTTTGGGCATCCCCATTAAAAATTGCACCCATGGGAGCCTTCGCCACCGGAGAAGATTGGAAAAAATACACAGCGCCCCCTGCCAGAGCCAAGAAAGCAACCAAGACAAGTAAAATTCGCATTTAAAAACTTTCTTTCAATTTCAAGATCAAGGCACTCAACAGAACAAATGCCAAACTCATCAGCCAAAGTACGCCCCAACCCTGCAAAACAAGATTCCAGGCCGGAGTTGGTTTTACCAGTTCCTCAATGCTCAGATAGCTCCATTTTACCAGAGTCAGTTTTTCCATCCAGAGCACGGCACCTGTCAGGCTTTTATTCGGCATAACAATTTTTGAAAACAGCAATTGTGGAATTAAGGCCACAGGCACCAAGGTCATGGCCATAACATCTGCACTGACAAAGGCAGAAATACAAAGCCCCAGAGCTGTTCCTGCCACAATTGAAAAGTAGAGGGTCAGCAAAACAAACAGTGGATTGCCTTCTAAAACCAAGAAATAACGCAGGCCCAGATAAAACAAAAGGCTTTGTCCCAAGGCAAAAATAGACAAAACCCAAAATTTAGAGGCAATATACGCAGGAATCTGCAAGCCCACCAAACGCTCACGTGAAAAAATAATCCGCTCTTTGACAATTTCCCGACAGGCGTTTACACAGCCAAAAAAGACCGAAGAAAAAACCATTACAAAATAGAGGTTTGCTGTGCCCTGCCCCCCCCGCCAAACCAGACCCGCACAGATCGCAACAGCCAGCGGTTGAAAAATCAGCAGAAAAAGACTGGGAAAATCGCTGAGAAAAACATCCAGATACCGCTCAGACAGCACACCTGCCTGATAGAAATCAATCCATCCAGACCGTTCTGTTTTCGTTGCCATCATTTAAACCCTCTTAAATAACGGGAAAAAGCACTGCTGCGGTAACGTGTTGCCCACTGGGCCGGATTGCCCTGGGCCAAAATCCGAAAGATACCTTCGTAGGATTTGGATTCAAAAAAATCAAGCAAATGCTCTGGAGGCCCCATATACACCAACCACCCTCCCTGAAGCAGCACGACCAAATCCAGAAGTTCAATACTGGCCATGGCATGGGTGGTGACAATCACGGTAGAACCCTCGCGAGATAAACCTTTAAACAAACGCATCATATCTTCTTCGAGCTTGGGATCCTGGCCGGAGGTCGGTTCATCCAAAAACAGAATGCCGGGCCGGTTTAAAAGTTCAACGGCCACACTGGCCCGTTTGCGTTGGCCCCCTGAAAGTTTACGAATTCTTAGTTTTGCACGCTCTTGCAGTCCAACCTCAGCAATCACCCGAGTAACAAGCGCTTTGCGCCGCTCCTCGGTCATATCGGCCGGCAATCGCAAGCGGGCAGCATACTGAATCGCTTTTTCAACGCTCAGTTCCTGGTGAATAATATCATCCTGAGGAACATAGCCAATCCGCTTTCGCCAAGGCTTTGGGTTGCGGTAAAAATCTTCCCCATTCAAAAGTACTTTTCCCCGAGTGGGTCGTTGCAACCCACAACAGGCCTTGAGCAGGGTCGATTTGCCTGAACCAGAAGGCCCCAGCAACCCCACAAAAGCACCAGCAGGTAGTTGAAAACTCAAGCCACCAGAGAGGATCATTTTGCCACCCGCTTTTTGCTCCAGCGCATCCACTTCTAAACGAAGCGCAGAAGATTGAACAGGGCTGGGCTCAAACATCAGTTTTCGGTTTGGATAGGCAATACAGTGACCCCATCCACTTCAACAATCGCGTTTAAATCTTCCATAACGAGTTCGGGAGGGTGTTCTGTCAAAAGCGTGAAGACGACATCTGTTCCCAACTTTTCTTCGAGAATTTCTTCAGGGCTGGGATAGGTTTTGATCAGCGTCCCCAATTTATCGAGCACATGTGCAATCAAGGAAACACGGGCAGCTTTCATGCGTGTACTGCGACTCAAACAAAGATGCAGCTCAAGACAATTCAGCCCTTCAGAGGCTCCTTGAGCCAGCAAGCGACGTTCAATCTCATTGTATTGCAAGGGCTGGAGTGTCTTTGTGGCTGAGTTTACTTGCACAGCCCGTGCGGGTGTTGAACTGTGCAGATGCTGCTGAGCCCGGGCTTTGTGCTGGGCAATCAGACTTTGCAGGCGTAAAGCAGCTCCGGCACTTGAAGGCGTCTGTTTGAGTTTAGAGACCACCATGCGTTCCTGTGCAATTCCCTGTCTGCGCTGATCAATCTCAGGGTAGTGTTCCAAAAGGCGATCCAATTCGCGTTTCTCAAGCTCATAAATCGAAGCGTTTTCACAGACCCGCAAGGTAGATTTTCTGGGTTCAGAGAAAATAATCCCCATATAACCAAAGCTATCCCCAGCATGCAGAATCATGCCCGCTTCGCCATCACCTTCATTGAGAATTTCAATACTCCCACTCAAGAGAAAAAACATCGAGCGGCCGATTTTTCCTTTTTCAAGCACCCTTTCACCTTTGCGGTAGGTATGCAGGTGCAGAATTTTTTCAAGCTTCTCGAAAAAATGCCAGGGAGCCCCTGCAAACAAAGGAATTTGCTTGAGCATGGCCTGCAGGGTAATAACCGAAGGCGGTGTGGGTTCTTTGAATTGTTCAAAACCTTTGCTGGTATCCATCCGATGTGGAAATTCTTCAGGCAATTCTGCAGGCAGAATTTCCATATGCAATTCATGTAAAAAGCTAAACCAGACAATCTTTTTCTCTAATACATTGATCTCCATTACCCGGTTCCGATCAATCAACACCACATTCTGATTTTCACGTCGCACCATATGCAAGGGTTCATCCATGCGAAAACGTTCGTCTAAACCGGGTCGGTAATAAACCACTTCCTGCTCGGGTAAACCATCGGAGCCTACAATCAAAAGCCGATAATGTCCGGCATCGGCAATCAAGGTTTCTCCATTGAGCAACCGCTGTGCAGCCACAGGGCGCTTCAATTCAAGGTAATCTCCGAACCTTCTGAAAACCCGACCTTCTCGAATCTCCAATACCCTGTCATTGCCTGTATCCGTAATCAGATAACTGAGTTCATGGGTATACTGCACATCGCTGGGCAAATCCAGTAAAACATCTGAGCTGCCACGGCGGCTTCTGTGCCCCCATTCCCAGGTAATTTTCTGATCCGGGCTGACCTCCAGAATGCGGTGATGGCCCCGATCGACAATCAGGGTGCGATGCGTTCCCCCATCTCGTTGATAGCGCGTCGCTTTGACAGGCTCCAAAAGGCGCAATTCTGGATGTTTTTCAATTTCAAGATGCCAAACCTCACGCCCACCGGCATCGCATTCAAAAACCCGGTTGGACATGCGATCCGTTACCAAAACATGGAAATTTTCGAGCCAAAGCATATCCCATGGCTGTTTGGTTCCAGGCAAAACTTTAAAATTCATTTGCCAGGTTACATAATTGAAACGCTGCGTATTGATCAGCAGCAAACGCCCCTCATTGACATCGGGAATCACAAAATAACCCGGAGGCAACCAAGTTTGCGCAAGCACAGAGCCCATGCTGCGTTTCATTGCACGCTCGGGGCTTAATAACTCCAAGCCACAACTTGGACAATCCCAAATTCCCAAGAGCGGGGTGCGACAAGCAGGACAATGGGTAGGGGGGGTTTCAAAGGGTTTGCGCAGTGAGTGCTGAACCAATTCCTGCATGGTCAAAACGGAGTCTCGCAAAACAACCGTCTGCAAAGATTTTCCCTGATACAGATCAGGCAAAAATACACGGGCGGCATCATAATCCTGAAGACGAATGCGCACATAATGAGCCTGATCACGTAATTTTTCTAAAGCCTCTGAATCTTGACTCAAATCCAGACCTGTTTGCGCAAAGAAAGATGCACTAAGTATTTGAAGAATCATGCCCACCACTTCTTCTGGCAGAGGAAGATTGTCGGTTTTTCTGGGCTTTGCCTGACGGGCCATCGATTCTATCGGAGAAAGAGAAAGCAAGGCTGGCAGTCTGGGGATCTTGGCGAGAACAGGAGATGGCGTGGCAACAACCCGAGCAGGCAAATCTTCAACCGATCGGGAGATCAGCTCTCCCTCGCCATCCAAAACTTCAACCACGCGATTTTCAGGTGTGATAATCTCCAGGACTGTCTCCTCTGAATCTACCGGCTGCGGAAGCTGAGATGGAAAAAGTTCAAGGATCTTCTCAGCCTCAATATAACCCCCATCCACCAGCAGATCTGCCAATTTGCGCGTTTGTCTCCGCAGCGGATTCTGATCCGCCAAGGCCAGGAGTGTGGGGGGAAGGGGGGATTCCAATTGGATTTCAGAGATCTGACTTAAATCGTTGGGGTTGAGAAAGATCAGCCAGGGTCGGCCTGTCTCGGCATGGCGCATCATCACCACCAAAGCCTGGGGCGTGAGCAAAAGCAAATCTGTTGGCGCCTGAGAGACCCGGCTCCACAGCTCCCCTGGCAAAGGGGCTTCATACAAGGTTTCCAGGGTAGAGAGCTTTAAACAGCGGATCAAAATCTGGGGCGATTTGATTAACAGATAGAGGCGCTCATTCTTTGCATCTAACCACAAATTGCCTGGAATTTCAGGATCCAGGGTATATTGTTCCAGCGATCCCCCCTGAATATCCAAAACCGAAAGATAGGGTGCTTCCTGATCGGTAAAATAGATTTGATGCTTTTTCTCATCAAAAACCAGATTCAAACTAAAGCGAGAACCCGGATCCCGCAATGAATATTTTTCACTCAAGGTATGGTTTTGAGTGGAAATCAGGCTCAATTCGCCGGCTGCCCGATCGACCAAACAAACCCGATCCTGTCCGGTTGAAACATATAAATCATAAGGGCCTGTAGAAGCTTGCTGCTCGGCCACAGAACTCCGGGGATCTAAACTATAGGAAGCAAGCCCCAACCAGGGCTGATGCACCAGTTCAGGACTGTAAATATAGCTGCGTTTGGAACTCAAGACCAAACCACGGGAAGGCCATTCAGATTCTTTTAACCAGTCCACGATGTGGGGCTGGGCGGGGTCAATCAGGACAACCCCTTCCCCCCAGGGTTTCCAATCTTGCGCATGAAAAGGTGTTTTTTCATTGGGAGCCAGCTCAATCTCACCCAAGGACGTCAGGCTAACTGACTCTTTCACACGCAAACAGCGCTCCCGCAAGTGCAATTCGTAAAAAAGTCCCTGCAATTCATAGGTTGCAGACTGAAAACCAGCATTTTGCTCAAGCAGAACTTTGCTGATGGTCTCCTGTTTCACCCATTCTCGCGAAGTCAAGGCCTGAATAAGTGCTTGATCTTTGATATGGGCAAATTGTGAATTTTCCATTTTCTCTTCTCCCCTCGACAAATTCCCACTCAAGGGGCTTGATTCCAAGGCTGAAGCGCAAGTATTCCCTGACGCTCATGTGCTTCTCCCAAAAATTGCGCTTCTAAGAGGGCATCCCCCGCTTTGCCAGGTGCAGCCTGACTGGGTCGCCACCAAGTATCAGTCAAAAGATTGCGATGGGCCTCTTCCTGCAAGGCAGGAGCCAAAGGCAAAAATTTTGAAGCATAATGCAATTGCTTTGGCGTTAACTCATATTCGGTATACATCATGGGCCAAGTCGTGGTGCTCGGGTTTGAAAAATAGGCAATCCCCTGATGTTGGCGCAAGCCAACCAAATGATGGTGCCCTGAAATCACAAATTGTACCTGGGGTCGGTATTTTTCAAAAACAGAACGTACAGCCTTGGCATTTGCTACGACAAAGTTCTGGGTCTTGTCATGATCATCGGGGGTTTGCTCAATAAAATTATGGTGCGAAAGGGGAAGAATCAATTTCCCCTGATTCTTTTTTAAATCCTGTTCCAACCAACGCATTTCTTTTTCAGGCACCTGCCCTCCCCAGGTACCGGGGAGGGTGGTGTCAATTCCGACCAAATGCAAGCCGGGAACAGGATCGGCACTCCAGTGATATTCTGGGCCTTGAAAACCATGGCCTTGAAAGGCCCAGACAAAAACAGTTTTTGAAATACCTGGAAAAATGGGGGCTTGGGCATCATGGGCATGCACAGGACTCATATCATGGTTGCCTGGAACGACATAATAAGGCACTTTTAACTGATCAAGATAATAGCGAATCATATCCAGGTTATAGGGTTCGCCATCTTGAAGAAGATCGCCCGTCAGCAAAACAAAATCAAGCTCTGGGGTCTGATTGGCCACCTGAACACAGGTTTTGACAATTTCCTCACTGGAGGATCCCATTTTCATTGCATTTTTGCCCTTGAGGGAAAGATGCATATCACTGAAGTTAATAAATTTGACTTTTTCAAAGGCTTGAGCTTCAGTTCCCGCCAACAGCAAGCACAAAGCCCCCCCTACCAGTCGGGTTAAAAGCTTAAGCATCATAACCCATCCTCTGGGATTGCATCAGATTCCTCTGCCAGAGCGGAAACACTCCAATGCTCAATCACCTGAGCAGCCAGGTAACGAATCAAGGGAAGCTCACGCCGCAAGAGCTCATCATCGAGACTTCCCAACCAAATAAAATTATCATGCTCATCACGCAAATCTTCAATGCTACATTTCAAGGCATAAATACGTTCCACCAAAGCCCGCAGCATTTCTTTTTCAGAAACACCGATCAAAGGCGGTAAATCCCGGTAACGCTCATGGGGTTGAGCAAACCACTCTTTGCGGCGAAAATCTTCTTCGAGCCAGGTGCCTAATTTTTCAAAGCTGAGTGCCCCACGCAAGACCAGTTCAAGCGATTCTTTCTCACTGAAAGTTTCTTTCAGGGTATTGATCGAGCGCGACATTTTTTTTAATTGACGGGGATCCTGGCTATTGCCTGTTGAAAACATATTCTGCATTTTTTCACGAATCACGATATGCGTTGCGCGTTTAAAAAAGTGCGATACCGCATGATAAAAAGACAGGTAGCGAATTCGTGGCGGCAAATGGTGAGCCGCCGCATTGAAATAAAGCAAAGGCAAGGCATCCAAAGGCTTGGGTTGTAAGGGCAAGGTCAGTTTCATCGCTTTGCCTTTTTTCTCGAAGGGCAAATCAAAGAGCGTGCGCTTGAAATTTAGATTCAAACGGGTTGAACAGTGGTAGAGAAACAGATCAATAAACTGATGCAGAGGTAAATCCAAAGCTTCTGGATTCCAAATTTTAAGGGTCAGATAATCATCATCGACTGAGGTCACTGAAAACGAGGGATGGTTGGGTTTTTCTGTCAAAACAGACTGCCCTTCATCAAAGAGCTCATCTTCTGTCAGAAAACAAGCATCATAGACCAGGTGGAACATATCACTCTGTTCCCCCAATTGACCGACCTGTTGATCCTGAATTTCGATTTGAAGCTCGCCCACTTCACGTTTGCCAGCGTCGTAGGCAAACATTTTCATGCGGGTTTCCTGATCTGCAGGCAGAATGATCTCTTCATAAAAATTGGCAATCTGCAAGGCTGAATTGCCCCGTTTAAAATAACAATTGAAGACGATTCTGTTCAAAAGCTGTAAATAGGAGTAGAACGTAAGTTCATCTCCCAGGTCTCGACAGATTTTTTTTATCTTGACGATATTTTCCTCCATCGAGGAGCGAACTTTCAGACGTTTCTGACGGTCTGCAATTTGGCTTTCAAAATACTCTATATACTGGCTTTCATCCCAGGTCTGCGTCCATTTGCGAACGGCATCCAAATCAATATGGTTTTCAGCACGTAACATCAGGTTTAGCCTTTTCTCTCTCAGTCTGAGTCTTATTTTAGCTTAGAAAATCAGCAGCTACAAATCTATTCAGTCTGGTCATTCAGGTTGAGCTTGGGTGAATTGACGCAGCCACTCCAATGCAGCCAGAATATCTGCAGGCAAGGGAGCTTGAAAAGCCATGCGTTGACCCGTGGCCGGATGATTGACCTCAAGATGCCCCGCGTGCAAAGCCTGTCTCGAAATAATCGCCTGCAATTGAGGCAGCCAGGTGTCTTTCTCTGGATAGTCAAAGCCTTCTCCATGAAGACCCCCATAGGTTGCGTCTCCGACGATCGGATGTCCCAAATGTCGCAGATGCGATCGGATCTGGTGCGTTCGACCTGTAAATAAAACCACGCGCAAGAGTGAAAATCCCCCTGCTTTCTCCAATACCTCCCAGCCCGTTTTGGCAGGTTTTCCATCGGGGCCATGCAGCGGGAAAACATCAATTTGCATGCGATTTTTTTTACTAACCCCTAAATTGGTTTCAAGAATCCCCTTCTGATGACGGGGTACTCCCCAAACCAAGGCCCAATAGATTTTGCCAGTTAAACGCTCCTCAAACTGGCGGCTGAGTTTGCGTTTGGCCAATAAAGTTTTGCCCACCACCAATACACCTGAAGTGTTTTTATCCAGACGGTGAATCAGGCCCGGCTTAAAGGGGGCGCTCATATCCCCTACCTGCTGTCGATAATGCCAGAGTAATCCATTGGCCAGCGTGCCATCCCAATGCTGATAGGTCGGATGCACAGCAATACCGGGGGGTTTATTCAAGACAATCAAATCTTCATCCTCATAGAGAATGTCCAAGGGAATTTCCTGAGCGACCATATCTGTAGCTGCAGGTCGCTTCAGGGTAATTTCAACCAGATCGCCCCGATGCAAAGGGCAAGAATTTTTGACATTTTTGCCGTTGACGGTGACTCGCCCTTCCGCAATCGCTTTTTGAATCCGATTGCGGGTTGCATAGCGCAAATGGCGGGTTAGAAAACTATCGATTCGGGTTCTTTGAGAAAAATGGGGAATTTCAAACTGCAAACGCGCCAATTCAACTGCTGCAGGCTCATCAGGCAGCAGTTCCGGCTCATCATCTTCAGCCCAATCTTCGTCATATTCCCAGTCTTGCATGGCGCCATCATAGCATAATTCCAGTCTCAACCCAGAGCAGATCCACAGGAAGCTGAAGACTTCAAAAAATTAATTTAAAAATAAACTATTTGATATTGAACTATATAATCAAAACAGTTATGATAATGACTATTCAGAGATAAATCATGACAGCAAAATATTCACTGTATTCATATTTTCTTGCTGCCGATGAGCTTCGCTGAATGGAAAAACATGAACCCAAGCCTGTTTTTAATCACAAGGAGACCCAAAATATGAGTATCAAAGAAAAAGCCAGCGATCTTTACCAAATGATTTTTAGCGGAAAACTGCTCGAAGCCTTTGATAAATACTACGCAGAAGATGTCGTCATGCAGGAAAACGCTGAGGAGCCCACCCAGGGCAAAAGCGCGAACCGCGAACGTGAAATTGCATTTTTAGAAAGTATCGAAGCCTTTCACGATGGCGGCGTTACGAATTTAGCCTGGAATGATGAAACAGGCATTGTCATGATCGAAAATTGGATGGATGTAAGCTTTAAAAATGGTTTTAGAGCCAAAATGGAGCAGGTTTCTGTTCAAACCTGGACAAACGATCAAATCGTTCATGAGCGTTTTTACTATAACAAAGGCTAGTACTTGAATATTGACTCAACCGGCAGGAACCAAATCTCTTGGATTCTGCCGGTTTTTCATAGAGGCCTGTGTTAATATAGAACGATAAAAATGCCCAAGGAGCCCACCATGGACCCCCATCTGGACAATCGCTACGTCTGCCCGGTTTGTGAACGGGAGGTGGATGACGCCATTATCCCCTTTCACAAAAACGTAGAAAAACAGATCCTGGAAGTGATCACCAGTCACAACCCCCGATGGATCGAATCAGATGGTTCATGCCCCAAGGCCATTGAATACTATCAGGCCTTGATTGCCCACAAAGTGATTAAGTAGGTTTCTTATGGATACATTACAACATCTGATCAAAGCTTATATTGGCGCCTATATAGCCACCTTACATTCCAGACAGTATAAACCGCTGGACAAACACTGGAAACAACACAAACTGGAACTGCTTGAGAAAATCAAGCGCCAGGAACAATGGCATGTTTTGCATGATTTGTGTATCTTAATGCTCTATTATGGAACCTCCATTCATGCCCAGGCCTTGTGTGACCTGATCATTGAAGACGTGATCCGTCGCTATGATGGAAAAATTCAACTCAAAATCTATCAACACGGCCCGGATCCTGATCGTTATATTTTGATCGATGAAGAAACAGCTGAAATTCTAGATGAATATTTATCGCTGACAGAACCCACTCAAATTGAATTGTTTAGAAACGAAAACAACCAAAAATTAACCCCCCAGGATATTTTCCTGCTCTCAAATAAATACCCGAATGAAGGTCTGGTCTCTGAACTGAGTGGTTTTTTTCCGATTTACAGTCAAAGCGATTATGAAATTATTCCTACCCCTTTAAGACTCAATGCGGTGACACGTTATACCGGCAAAGGAGTCACGATTGCTTTTCTCGATTCGGGATTTTTCCCTCACCCCGATCTGATCATGCCCAATAACCGGGTTTTGGCCTATGTCAATATTCCAGACCCCGAGGATGATGATTTTGGTAAACCCCAAGACAATTGCTGGCATGGGATGCAAACGTCTGTCTCTGCAACTGGCAATGGTTACCTTTCAAATGGTCTTTACAAGGGCATCGCCAGCAATGCCAATATCGTGCTCTTAAAAGCAACCGATCGCCAAGGCTGTATTAAAACGGAATATATGATTCGTGGTTTGAAATGGGTGCTCGAACACCACAAAGAATACAATATTCGCATTCTCAATATTTCACTGGGCGAAGGTCGCGAAGAATCGTATCTAGACAATGCACTCAACCAAATGGCAGAAGCGCTTTGGCAAGCAGGTGTGGTGGTGGTTGTGGCAGCGGGCAACGATGGCAATTCCCCTGATAATGCGATTACCCCACCGGCCAACGCCCCTTCTGTCGTGACCGTTGGGGGGTTTGACGATAAAAACAAACTCAGTCGCCATTACTATGATATGTACCATTCCAGTTATGGCCCCACCATCGATGGTTTGATGAAACCCGAACTGATTGCGCCGGGCATCTGGGTCGCTGCGCCAATTTTGCCAGAAACCCAACTCTATAAAGAAGCAGAGGCACTCAGCAAACTGGCCCGTCTCTCTGATTCAGCATTGCCCGAGGCAGTGGCTGAACAACTTGAGGATTTGCCCTTCGGTTCAGATATTCTGAAACTCAGCACAGAAGAAATACGTGCCCGAATTCAACACAAACTGCGCGAACAAAAAATTGTCGGCATCCACTACCAACATGTCGATGGGACCTCTTTCTCAGCCCCGATCGTCTGTTCGATCATTGCCCAGATGCTGGAAGCCAATCCAGAACTCGGCCCCCGTCGCGTCAAAGAAATTCTCACCTCAACAACAGACAAAATCTTTAATATCCCCTTGGAAAGACAGGGTTTTGGGCTGATTCATCCACGAAAATGTGTCAAAGAGGCCGTCAATGACCGTTATAGACGGGGTTTAAAACGTTTCTCTTCTCCTTTTGTAGAGGGGCGCAAAGTCACCTTTTATTTTGAACATGCCGAAGCCCAGAGCATCGCACTGGCTGGAGAATTTACAGACTGGAAAGCCGATCGCGAATTTCTGACCCGGATTCCAAATACTTCGACCTGGAAGCTTGAAAAGGAATTTCCTTTCAAAGGGCTCTATGCCTATAAATTTGTCATTGATGGCAAAAATTGGATTCCCGATCCTGAATGCGAGAATATCGAGCCTGATGGCTTCGGTGGCTGGAATACACGACTCAACCTGTTTTTGGAATAAAACGTGGATTGGCTCCAAGCAGCTGAAAAACGCTGGAATTGGCAGGATCTGGTATCAGGCAAATTGCCCGTTCGCTTTTTGAGCGAAGTAGAAGCTGTGCATTTTCTCACTGCCCAAGAAAAATTCAGGCTGCCTGCTCTGCGCTCCCTGTTTGCACCAGCGAATGATAACCCCAAACCTGATCCCGCATTTGCAGACGCCTTAAACTGGTTGGTTCTGCATTACGACCGTCACCAGGAAAAACTAGCTCATGGCAAGGTGGCTTTGATTTGTGAGCAATTATCACTCAAACCCGAAATTGCCTCAGGTAAATCACTATTAAATTATCTGCAACTCGGAATTCGCTTTTTCCTCTGTTTCCAAACTCAGGATCGAAATCAAATTCAAAATGGCTTGCGCCATCTAAGTTATGAGCTTCAGCGTTATCCCAAAGACACTCGGAATTGGTTTGAAATGCAAAAGGATTATTATCCTACGCCCTGATTATAAGGAATTGGGAACTTACTCAAAAAATATTCATCTTTTAACAAAGGGTCATGATTAAATCGTGTTATTGTTGAGCATAGGTGAAGCGAGGAGGCACAGTAATGGAGGGAAAAGTCTGTCTGATCACGGGAGCCACTTCCGGGATTGGCAAAGTTACCGCCCGAGAATTGGCTGCACGGGGCGCCCATGTCATTCTGGTGGGACGCAACCCAGATAAAACAGCTGCCGTCACCCAAGAAATTCAAGCCCAAACCGATGGGCAAGTTGAATTTATCATTGCAGATCTTTCCATTCAGTCTGAAATCCGCAACCTAGCCGAAGAAGTTCAAAAGCGCACTGATCATCTTGATATTTTAGTCAATAACGCAGGTGCCGTTTTTGCAAGACGCGAACTGAGCGTTGATGGTTATGAAATGACCTGGGCTCTCAACCACCTTGCCTATTTTCTCTTGACCCATCTGCTGCTGGATCTGCTGAAATCCAGTGCTCCCTCCCGGATTATCAATGTGGCTTCTACTGGTCATTTTGGGGCCGTGATCGACTTCCCCAATCTTCAAGGCGAACAACGCTATGATATTCTCACTGCCTACGGCCAATCCAAACTTGCCAATGTTTTATTTACTTTTGCTTTGGCCAGACGCTTGGAGAATACAGACGTCACAGTAAACTGCCTACATCCGGGGGTAGTTGCAACAGATATCTGGAGTTTGGCCCCTGCCTGGACCCGTCCGGTTTTGAAGTTTGGTCAAAAATTCATGATCTCACCCGAAAAGGGTGCAGAAACCATTCTCTATCTGGCAACCAGCCCTGAAGTTGAGCATATTACAGGCAAATATTTTGAGCGAAAAAAAATCGTGCCCTCTTCGAAAATTTCGCTCAACGAAAATCTTCAGGAACGTCTCTGGATTTTGAGTAAACGCATGACAGGGCTTTACGTTCCCAGCATGTCCTAGCCCTTTGGTGTAAAATAGGCTTAATTCAAAATCTGAGATTGAGGCTGATATGCTGCCTATTTACCGGCCCATGCTTCCTTTTGTCAAGCCATTCTTGAACCCCTTTGGGCTCTCTCTCGCCCTCATCATCGGTTGCACACCGGTGATCGTGATTGGTCCCAGTGGGAAGTCAAATACCCCCCCCGCCAATACAGCAGGCATCGCCAACCCAGCCTCTGTTTTCTGCACAAGCAATAACGGTCGGCTTGAAATTCGCAGGGAAACGCTGGGTGAAGCAGGCTATTGCATCTTCACAGATCGATCCTACTGTGAAGAATGGAGTTATTACAGAGGAGAATGTAAACCTGGGCAGAAGTTTGATCTATGAAGCGCTCAAATTCAAACTATTTTATGCTGGCAGGCGTGGCAGAACTCATCATCGGACTCATACTCAGTCTGGTGATTGGGATTCAGGTCTCTTGGACGTGGGCCTTGATCATGGCCGCCACCTTTTTTATCTCTGCCAATATACTGTTTTTTCTGGCCTTGAAAAAAGCATGAGGTAAGCATGGACACCCCATTATCACACGATCTTTTGCGTTTAAAACAAGCCGAAGCGCTGATTGAGTCAGAAGACAAAAAATCAATATCAAATTCAGACAGGCCCAATGCGAGACAAAGATTGAAAGCATTGCTGGATCCTGACAGTGCTCAAGAGCTGTTTAGGTTTACCCGCAATCACCCTGAAAAACCCAGTTTTAAGGATGGCATAGTCTGTGCCAGTGGCGAAATTGAGGGACGCCCGGTTTTGGCCTGGGCCAGTGAATTTGATTCCCGTGGAGGCAGTATCGGTGCCCTCCAAACCCGCCAAATCTGTGAACTGTATCGTTTGGCGCGCCAATCCGGTCTGCCCGTGATCGCTTTGGTGGAATCAGGGGGCGCACGCGTGACCGATGGCGTCTTGATTATGGAAGGCTATGCTGAAGTACTCAAAGAAGCAGTATACCTTTCAGGCGTTGTCCCTCAAATCACCTGTGTTTTGGGCCACTGTATCGGTGCCCCCGCCTTTGTCGCCACCTTAACAGATTTTATTATCATGGATCAAAATTCCACACTCTGTGTGGCAGGAGCCGGGGTCAATCTGGCGGCAACGGGCGAAAATTTAAGTGAAAAGGAATTGGGAGGGCCCGATGTGCATACCCGTCACTCTGGGGCTGTCCATTTTGTCGAACCCGACGAAGCAGCAGCGATTGCAAGGGTCAGAAAGCTATTCGGCTATTTGCCCCAAACCAATGCAGAGCCCCCCCCTCAGCTCAGTTTTCAAGATAGCTGCGAGCGAACCGATCCCCAATTGAATCAGCTCCTGCCAGAAAACCCTGAAAGCCCGTTTGAAATCAGACAAGTTCTTCATTCAGTTGCCGATCAAGGCAGTTTCATGGAAGTGCAGCCTGATTTTGCACCCAATCTGGTGACAGGATTTATGCGTCTGGCAGGGCAAACAGTCGGCGTGATAGCCAATCAATCTCTGGTTCTGGCGGGAGCATTGGATACCCGCGCCCTGCGGAAATTATCACGTTTTCTCAATTTCCTCAGCGCCTATAATTACGCGTTGATCAGCTTTGTCGATGTACCAGGCCTTATGCCCAATGCCAGCGCGCACAAAGAGGGGATTCTCAGCTATGGTTCTCAGGCCTTGATGGCCATTGGCCATTTAAAGGGACTCAAAATTGGGGTGGTGGTCAGGCGCTGTTTTGGAGGGGCCTATTTTATGCTCAACCCCCGCATTGGCGGCGGAGATCTGGTCTACGCCTGGCCTGGTGCGCGTATAGGCATTATGAGTGATCAGGCCATGGCCAGCTTTGCAGGCCACAATCCCCAACTTAAACAACGCTTGGATCATTTGCATGCCCAAGGCAGCCGCTCAGATGATCCCTTTATTCCAGCCGCTGGCGGTTTTGTCGATGATATTATTGAACCCGCCCAAACCCGACCGATTCTGATCCGCTCTTTACAACGCTTTTCAAATAAACGACAATTGGATATTCCCCCCAAATGGCTTCCCAATATACCCCTGTAATTCCGCATCTTCACAGTATCAATCTCAGTCATTACTGCGAAAAAGTCCGTTGGGCGTTTCGGCGCTTGAATATTTCCTATAGTGAAGAAAATCATCTGCCTGGATTTCACCTCGCAGCCAATCTGGCACGCGGGGGCGGGCGCACAACCCCGTGCCTCTTCACCTCTGAGGGCATCATTCCAGACTCTACGGATATTCTCCATTGGCTGGATCGACAGGTAGAACCTGAAAAGCGACTTTTTCCAGACGATCAAACCCGTGAACAGGTTGAGGCCTTGGAAAACCGGTTTGATCTCAACCTGGGCCCGCATACACGGCGCTACGTTTACTTCTATCTGCTTCAGGACAAGCCTTTGTGTCTTAAGCTATTGCGACAAAAAGGTCCCGCACACGAAAAAAACATGTTGCCCTTTGTTTGGCCCGCTCTGACAGCTATCATGCGGCAATCCATGAATATTACCTATGAGGCCAGCCAGATTTCGCTGATGAAAATGAAATCTGAATTTGATTTTGTCGATCAACGGCTTTCAGATGGCCGCCCCTATTTGTGTGGAGACCGTTTCAGTGCTGCGGATCTGAGTTTTGCAGCCCTTGGAGCCCCGATCGTGGGGCCTGCTGAATATTCTGTCAAACTGCCTGAACTTGATGAATTGCCACCCGCCCTGGCTGAAACCATGCGCGAATTCAGGCAAAGACCTTCAGGCCAGAAAATTCTAAAGTGGTTTAAAGAAGAGCAAGTCAGATTTTAACAAGGCGAAGGCCCGTGATAAAATGAAAATATAGGCTATGAAAAAAGGAGGGGCACGCCATTGAGCTTAATCGATGAATATCTGGACCATGATGATCTAAGTCATTTGCAAGACCAGGAAAAAGCATTTACAGTGGTCAGCAAAGAAACCATCCGGCGACTTTCTCCCCGCAAGCCCATCAGCTTAAGCCCTGAGCACACCCTTCAGGAAGCTATCCATTTGATGCAAGACAAGCGCATCGGCGCAGTGATTATTGCAGAAAAAAAGGTTCCGGTTGGCATTTTCACAGAACGGGATCTGCTTTTTAAAGTTTTAAAAACGAACCCCGATTTAAATCAGGCAAAACTGAGAGAATACATGACTCCCGATCCCGTCACTTTGTTTATCGAAGATAAAATTGCCTTTGCTTTGAATCAGATGACCCTGGGGGGCTTTAGACATTTGCCTGTGGTGGATGAAAAAGGCCATTTAACCGGGATTGTATCCGTCAAAGACATTGTCGAATATCTTGCGGGCCTGGTTCCTGAAGAAGTTTATAATCTGAGACCGACTCCGCTGCGCAGCGGTTTTCAGACAGCAGAAGGTGGTTAAGTAAATTGTCGTGATTGAGTTGAGGCCGATTTGAGAATGAAGTCAAAAAATACCCCCCCATTGATCCACCATGTCTCTGTTGAAGAATTGAAAGAAACCTTTACAAAGGCACAGGATTTCATCCAACAGGCTCGCTATCGACAGGCCATTGCCCTGCTCAACCAAACTTTGGCAGCAGGCCTTACGCTGATGGAACAATTGCGCTGTCTGAGTTTTCGAGGCTATGCCTACAGTCTGTGGAAAAAACCTTCTGATGCCATTGATGATATTTCGCGCTTGTTAAAATTGGTAAAGGCCGAAGTGAATGATCTGACCGCACATGAAATTGACTGGGATCAGGAAATTGCAGAAGATACAGGCTATCTGACTTTTCTCTCTGCGCTCTATCATCTGAGGGGAACCTTGAGAAGAGTTCAGGAACGGTTCCCAGAAGCAGTTGAAGATTTGACGCTCAGCCTGTATATGACACGCGATCCTGATTTTCAAGCCATGGCTTTATTACAGCGCGGGTGTGCCTTGATTCAGCTCAAAGAATGCACAAACCGTGCCTTGCTGGATCTCAATCAAGCCTATCAACTCAGTCCTCAATCCGTGCGGGATTTCCTACATATCCCAGCAAATATTCAGACCCCAGATTTCTATCTTAAATCCCATGCACTTTGGGTCAAAGATGCCCAAAATGAAGCCGAAACATTCAAAATCGGCCTGGCACTCAAACTGAGTGATATCAAAGAAGAGATTCTGCTTTTCAGTCGAGTTGCACGATGAAGCCTGCTTGTTTTTTACCCGGTCCAAAAGTGCTCAAGGAAAGGGCCGGGGCATGCAGCCACATTCTGATCCCGAGTTGACGCATTTTAAACGTGAGTTTCATCAGCTTTCTGGTTATAATCTGGATAATTACCAACATATCCAAATTGATCGGCGACTTCAGGAAATCTTACACACAACCCATTCCCAAAATTTAGCTGAACTGCTGATATATTTCAAACAAAATTCAAATGAATTGCGCAAATTTTTAGATGGACTCTCGATCAATGTTTCAGAGTTTTTTAGAAATGCCGAACGTTTTCAGGAAATTCAAAACAAAATTTTACCTGAACTGCTTTCACGAAGGCCCCGGCTCAGAATTTGGAGTGCAGGCAGTTCGATCGGGGCAGAAATTTATTCCCTCTTGATGATCCTCGAACATCTGGGAGCAGCCGATCACTGCCATTTTCTTGCAAGCGATATCGATCGGGATGCTTTAGAACGTGCGCGGAAAGGCGTATTTTTACCCGATTTGCTTCAACATGTGAGCAAAAAAGACCTCTCCACTTTTTTTGATCCTTGCCTGGATGAAAACAAAGCCAATGCCTATGTTTTTAAACAAAAGTGGCGGGAAAAAGTTCACTTTATTCACCACGATCTTTTAACAGATGATTATCCCCTACAATTTGATCTCATCGCCTGCCGCAATGTAATGATATACTTTACCAAAGAAGCAAAAACCCGCGTTTATCAACAGTTTTACTCATCCCTTCGTGAGGGTGGCGTGCTTTTTGTGGGCGGGGCTGAACAGTTGATTCAGGCCCATGAGATTGGTTACAATCGTTTATCTTCATATTTTTACCAAAAGCAAAAGATGGGCAAACCGTGAGAGAACTCTCTATCAGGAATATTTTGAATCGGGTGGATGAATTGCCCGAGGTTCCTCAAACGGCCATGCGCGCCATTCAATTGTTGAATGATCCCGATACAGATGTAGGTAAACTCGCCGAAGTCATCAGCTCTGATCAAGCCCTGACAGCAAAGGTCCTGCGACTCTGTAATTCAGCCTTTTATGGTCTGTCACGCAAAGTGACAACGATTTCTGAGGCCGTGATGATTGTAGGGTTTAGCTCCGTCAAAAGTCTGGTTCTGATGATTACTACGCAGAGCACACTGAACAAAGGCCTCTTGGGCTATAAACTAAACGCAGGTGAGTTTTGGGAACATTCAATCGCAAGTGCCGAAATTTCACGCTCTCTGGCCTTAAATCTCAAACACCATGAACCCGAAGAATGCTTTATTGCAGGCTTGATTCACGATATTGGCAAAATTGTACTGAACCAATACGCTTTACCTGAAGTGTATAAGGCCACCAATCTTCATCTCAACACCAAAATTCACTTGTATGAGGCCGAAAATAAAATCTTGGGGTTTAACCATGCTGAGATTGGGGCTGCCTTGGCTGAGCGTTGGAACTTCCCCCCGCTCTTGGTAGAATCGATCAAAAGACACCACAGTTTTGAAGCTTTACTTGAAAATGAAATACCCGCCTTGCTTCCGACTTTGGTTGCGACCGCGAATCTTTTGGCAGCGATGTTAAGAGAGGATAAAAAAAATCAAGCCCTTGTCACCTTTCGTGAGCATGCAAACATCATTCATAAGGTCTTGGGTATTCAGGAATCCCACCTGGAAAGATTGCTGCCCAATTTACAAAAAAAAGTCGAAGAGACGCGTCAATTGGCGCTTTTAGTGACTTAATGAAAAAAATAGGATTTGCTTTGCATGCTATGATGGACACATTAAACCGTTGGTAACATGGATCTTTCTCAATACGTAGGATTATTTATCGATGAGGCGCGTTTGCATCTCCAGCAATGCAGTGATTCCTTGCTGGTTTTGGAAAACTCGCCGGATAATTCGGCTGTCTTAAATGAGATCTTCAGAAGCATTCATACGATTAAGGGCATGGCCGCCACCCTGGTGGAGTTTCCCTATTTTGAAGAAATTTCACAATTAAGCCATGAAATGGAAAGCCTGCTCGACGAGCTAAGAAATCACACGATTCGCTTGAATGACCGCATCATGGACTTGCTCTTTGCCTGTGTCGATGGTTTGGATCTGCTGATTGGCAATGTCAGTCAACCAGAGCAAGCGACCCCCCAAGATCTCAGCTATCTCTTCGCGCATCTGGCTGAATGTTCTGCCCAAGGCCAATCACAGCCTTCCCTAACTGGAACAGGAGAGGAAGAGGATCCTTACTGGTCTAAAGATTGGCAACATGCCTATACCGACAGCGAAAGCGAAAAAATTCTTCAAGCTTCAAAATATGGAAAAAACTGCTTTGAGTTGCGTATTCAACTGGCTGAAAACTGCCAAATGAAATCTGTGCGCACACAACTGATCCTGCATAAACTCAAGCAAAACAGCGAAGTGATCAAAACCATTCCTGAACTCAACGATTTGCTGGCAGGAAATTTTCAGAACTGTTTTATTATCAGCCTGGTCACCCCCCATGACAATGAATATATTGAAAACGAAGTAAACTCAGTCTCTGAAGTGGAAGCACTTCGCACCGTGAATTTATTGGGAGAAACCATCTATACAGCCCAATCCCCCCCTAAATTGGAAAGCCAAGATCCCTTCGCGATGCCCGAATTAAATGAGTTTGAGCTCAATGTCTTACGGGAAGCAAAAAAACTCGGCTACGGTGCAATTTTATTCGGGATAAAACTCTTTCCAAATGTCGTTTTAAAAGCTGCACGCGCAACTTTAATTTTTCGTTCACTCGAAAAATACGGTGAAATCATTAAAGCCGATCCCCCCGTGATTGAGCTTGAAGAAGAACGGTTTGGCAATTTTTTCAGTCTGATTTTGGTAAGCCAACATGAAGCCGATGAAATTCGTTCTGCCATTCTTGAAATACCTGAAATAAAAGACTCTCTCGAAATTCAGGCCCTTTATGTGGCAGACGAGCTTTTAGCCCCCAAAACCCAGGTCAATAATATCATTGAGCTGCCCAGAGACAAAACCCCGCTAACCAAACCCATGGCCCAAAGCAGTCATTCAGTGATTGATTTACCCACCCGTCCGCCGGAACACTTCGTTACAGAACAGTCACCCGCCCAAACTCGCCAGGCAGGAACCAGAACCTCACCTTTGGTCAGAGTCGATGCTGGAAAACTTGAACAACTCATGCAATTGGTTGATGAACTGGTGCTGTGTCGTGCCGAGTTTTCACATGCCATTCGCAGCCAAAATATTGCCAATATGGACACCCATCTCTTTAGTTTGGGCTCAGTAGCCACCGCCTTACACTCCCTCAGTATTCAACTTCAAATGGTGTCTGTTGAACAGGTCTTTAATCGCTTTCCACGTATGATTCGCGATCTTTCACGCTCATTGGGCAAAGAGATTGAACTCACCATGGATGGCCGGGAGCTGGAAATGGATCGTACCCTGATTGATGAACTGGGTAATGCCTTGATGCATATGATTCGCAACGCAGCCGATCATGGTCTTGAAAAGCCCGAAGAGCGTTTGCGCAGAGGCAAACCTGCCAAGGGCCTGATCGCCTTACAGGCCAGTTATGAAAATGACGTTTTGCGCGTTGACGTACGAGACGATGGAAAAGGCATTGATACCGATAAATTACGCTATAAAGCTGTTGAGCGGGGAATCGTCTCTGAACAGTCTGCACTGCAAATGTCTCAGGAACAAGCTCTGCGCCTTGTTTTTGCCCCTGGATTATCGACCCAGGATACTGCGACTGATATTTCAGGGCGAGGCGTAGGTATGGATGCTGTTCGCACCCAGATTGAGAGTCTCGGTGGCGAAATTCGCATTCAATCCACCCGCGGTCAGGGAACCACCTATTCGATTCGGATTCCCTCTCAAATGACCATGTTGAATGCCTTTCTGGTCAGCGACAGAGGCGACTTCTTTGCAATTGGACAGGATCAAGTAGATACCGTAACAGAAATTTACACCTCAGAAATTGAAACCCAAGCGGGTAAAGAAGTTTATTATTTTAACGGGCATTATATTCCCTTGGTTATTCTTGCTGATTTTATCAATCCCCAAGGGGATCAGGTCAAAGCGCTTGGCTTTGAAAAAGAAGATTTTTGGATGATCGTCATCAAACGGGGAAGTCAACGTCTGGGTATTCTCGTAGATGAACTCCTGGGGCAAGAAGAATTGGTCTTAAAACCCTTTAGCAACAACCATGACAAGCGCAGGGGAGCGGATATGTTTTCAGGCGCCACCGTACTGGCCAATGGAGAAGTGGCTTTGCTGCTGGATACAGCTCAAATTTTTGCTCAAGTTTAATTTCCTGGTTCAGTGACCGTTTCTATTTTCAATTGTTCATACAGAGCATGCCATTGTGGCAGCCCATCTCTCCAGGCAACCGCTTCCGCCCAATCAATCAGTTCTGCCAACTTTTCACGACGGGCATTGACGGGCTCAAGTTTTAAACTGAGTTGAATCAAATATTTCCAGGCTATTCTTGAGGAAGGATTCAGACTGACACTTCTTGCGAATGCTTGCAAGGCACGTGCATGCTCCTGAAGGCGCAAGTAAATCATGGCCATGGGAAAGCAAAGAGTTTCAGGCATCTGAGGCCTTTCTTGGGCTTGTTCCAAAGCCTGGAGTGAGGTTACCCAGTCTTCGTTTTCAAGCGCCACTTCCGCTTTCAGTCGCAGAAGGTTCCAGTACACAAGTTGTTCTAAGCGATTTCGATCTTCAGCTTGATGCGCTTGTTCCCAAACCAACTGAAAGCGGTGGGAGCCTAAGCAGGGCAATACCACAAATTCATCGAGCCGATCGGCAGCAGGAAGCTGAAGTTTTGTTTGCAGAGCGTGATGTATCAGCTCAAAGATCGAGGCTTTGGGTTTTTGCACAAAACGAGCAGCCCATGCCAAATTATGCTGCAAGATCAGATCCTGAGGGTTCTGTAGAGCTGCCATTTCAAGTGCAGAATAGGCAGCATCCCGATCGGTTCCTAAACTTAAGCCTAAACAGGCCAAGATCGGCGGCAAGGGCTGAGCCTGAAGCTTTAACTTTTCGCGGATCAGCTCGGGCTGCTGTGCAACCACAGCAGGCTGAAAAGCCTGTAAGAGTTCAAGTTGGCCCTGTAAATTGCTTGCTAAACGCAGAGGAGCACGCCGATGCTGTTTCAAATAATTCGGCAAGAGATTCAAAAGACGTTCAAATTGCTGCTCGTATGTATGGTTGAGAATGGCCTGGGCAGCCCGTTTGGAGATTGAATCCAAAAGTTCAGGTTGTTGGAGCCAGCCCTTTACCTGTGCAAGCAATTGTGAGGGCTCATAGAGCAAACAACTCTCTCCAGGCGTTAAAAAGCGACGGATCTCTAAATTACCAGCTTCTTGCAAAACCACGGCTCCACAGGCTGAAGCTTCATAGGCCCTGAGATTCATTTCTCCCCGCAAGGCATGATTAAAGACCAGACGGCTTTGCGAAAGCAAGCGACGGTAGTCTTCACCCACAATCTGATTGCGAAAACAAACACGGTATTGCCTGGAGAGTACACTCAATGTTTTCAGATAGAGCAAACGTTCGGGATGACTGTCTGGGTTAAGGCTTCCGACATAGGTCAAATCCCAGCACTTGGTCTCTGCTCCTGGATAAAAACGCGCTGGAGAAAACCCATAGGAAGGCCACCAGGCGCAACGTGTAAAGCCTCTGGATTGCAACCAGTTGACCAGGGCCTGATCCCCCAGAATCAAATCAAAATGCTCTCTCCACTCCCAGAGCAAAGCCCCAGCGCTTTGCCAGTCCGAGGCAATTAAAACAACCGGGCAAGGCGCAGCGTCTAAACCCTGGGGCAGAACAGAGGTGGCAAACCCCCACCAGAGAATCAGTTCTGGTTGCCAGGGTTCGAGCTGGGTGAGAATTTCTGAGAGACACTGACCATACCGATAGGCAAGCCAGGGGTAGTTCTCAAGCTGAAGTTCTGGAATCAGCCCCTCCCAAGCTGCCGGTCGGTTCAGCAATTTGGGATCATACAAGACTCTGAAATCAGGTTGAGAAAGCCAAGCCCCCATTTGCTCAGGGTTGACAAGCGGTCCCACCAAAATACGCTTGGAAATACGCCCTAAATTCTGCATCAGGACAGATTCAAGGGAAGGGTCAAACTATCAAGTTGAGGGGCTTTATTGTGTGAGATACAGCGCATTTCAAGGCTGATCCGCGTTTGCGTCATGCCTTTCTGCAAATGGGTTCGGTGCAGGATTTTCTCATGAAAAACCAACAGATCGCCGGGGTTGAGGGTGGGAGTCCAACTTGAAGCACCGGGAAACAGGCTTTCAAGTTCTTCTGGCAAGAACGAAAAATCAGCATAGGCATCCCCGGCCTGAACACCCCGTCTTGGGAAACGCTCGAGCCGCAAGGATTCCTTGAGATTGACCTCAAATATTTCAAGCCCAGGCGCATCCTGTCCGCAGGCCATCAAAGGGCACCAAAGATTGAGAACGGGGCTTAAATCGCCTAAAAAAAGCGCATCCTGATGCCAAGGCAAAGGTGGAGAGGGGCTTTTTTCCGGCATCTGGCGACGGAATAAACTGTTCTGATACAGTAAAACCGGAGCCTCCAAAACAGCATTCAAAAACACAAGACAGGGTTCCAATAATCGGGCCAAAGCCAAAAAAGGATCGTGGGGAGGATAGCAGGCTTCAGGTGGCACATGCCCATAGCGAAACAAAAGCGCTTCAGCAGCTGGCAATTGACCTTGAGCAAACAGGCTATCAGCACGTGCATAGGCCTGACGCGCTTTCCACAGCAAAGGGTTTAAACGATCGGCTGGAAGACAGTTTCGCCAAAGCAAATAACCCTGTTCCTGAAACGCATCCAGCAGTGCACAAAGCGGTGCTTGGGATTGAAATTCAGGCCGGGTCTTCATCTCAGGGTTGACTGTAAACAGCCGATTTGGGTTGTCCAACCCAATCCAATGGGGGCTCAGGCCCAGTCAAGGACTCTAAAAATGCCACGAGATACTTGATTTCTTCGGGCTTCAGATCCAAGACTTGGATCGTGTCTTCTCGTCGACCAGTTGCTGGGGGTTCACTTAAGGGCTGAGAATAGAAACGGACCACCTCTTCCAGGGTTTTAAACCGGCCGTCATGCATATAGGGAGCCGTTCGACTGATTTCTCTCAGCCCCGGAGTTTTAAATTCACCTTGGTTGGTTGCTTTGCGTTGCAAATAGATCAGTTTATCATTCCAGGCATCTTCTTTCGAGGCGAGATCCGTATAGGGCCCCAAACCATTGAAAGCATCAGACATCAAAGCGGGAATCCCCAAATAGCGCCCCTGATCGATCGCTTGCCCCGGAAGAGCAGACAAACCCGTATTGTGAAACTCCAAATCACTGAAAAGTGGCCCCGTATGACAAAGCACACATTGAGCCCGTCCAATAAAAAGCCTCAGGCCTTTTTGGGCTTCGATTGAAAGGGCGTTTTGCAATTCGGGTTGGTGGGTACGCAGGCCTTTTGCAAACCGGTCAAAGGCATTTTCACCGGTTTGAAATCTTCGTTCAAATGCTTCGAGGGTTTTGGTAAGATTGGTGAGAAAAATATTCACCTGCTGCTTCTGAGCTTCACTCAAGAGGTTCCAATTTTTTTGCAAAGGGTGATCGGCTTGCTCAGCCACTGGACGCCCACTAGAAGGCAAGCCGGTGACACTTGGCAAGGTGCCAAAGAGTGCTTCATAACCCTGTCTTAAATCTGAATTTTGATGAAAAACATGCAAAAGCCGAACACGATCCATGCCCATTTCAGCCAAACTTTCTAAAGGCTGAATGGCTTGGGCCCAAGCAGAATCAGTACGACCATCCCAAAAAAACCAACGCTGATGTGACACATTCCAAAGGCTGGGACTGTTGCGTGCGGTGGTCTTTAAGCCTTGTGCCAAGGCTTTTCCATCGCTCCAACCCAAGCCAGGATTGTGGCAGGAGGCACAGTTCAATTTTCCATTCTGAGACAGGCGCTTATCAAAAAACAGATATTGCCCAAAATGTGCAGCACGTGGCTGATCCGCCCAACGATTGGATGGATTGCTGGTCAGTTCGGGGTGTCCTGTCAGGCTTTGAATGATGAGCTTCTCTGAGGGGGTAAAATCGGGGGGGCCTTCCCGATTGTTTTGAGGTGGCTGACAGGCACCAAGCACCAACCCAATCAAACTAATCTTGAGCAGACATTTTAACCGTGACACCAAAAACCGCCTTCTCTTTCTTTCCAGCATGGTCTACCAATACATAAATTTCCCAAAAACCGGGCATATGAAAGAGCATACCGCGAACTTCAAAAATCCCTTTGCCCAAATCTTTCACTTTCGGTTTTACAGTCATGCCATGATTGTGGGTCGGCATATCTGCATCCACATAGATTTTAGCGTTCTCAACGACTTTATTTTGCGCATCTTGAACCGTCAATTTCAGACGAAAATGTTGATTCAAAGGAATGGGATCAGGCAAAGGCGTATAAATGACGCGATAGTGTTTATTGTCTGTCAACTGAGAACGATTTTCACGCTCAGCTTCATTGACTTTAGGAAAATTGCGGTGTTCCTGCGCCATTTGAAACGGAGCAGCAAAAGCGCCAAGACTCAGACTAAAAAATAGTGACACCGCTGTGACAAGTTTCTGCATAAAAATGCTCCTTTCGTTCTTGCTTCAAGCATAGCCCTCACGGTATGTAGCCAGCCAGATGAAACAAGCCCCCCTGCAACAAATGGCTGCAGGGCAACTTAAAGTGATCGGGTGACACGACCGCCACCGAAATAGATACTTTGAAGAAATTTATCATATTCCCCCCCCCCTTGAAGGGTGCTGATTTTAATCCCGCTATAGGGTCCTTTGGGTGAAGAATGAATGATTTTGCCTTTGCCCAAATAGAGTCCCACATGGGTGGGATATTTGCGATTGCCACTAAAAAAGACAAGATCACCGGGCTTGAGTTCACTGAGTTGAGCCAGGGTATTGCCCACTCTCTGCGTAAATCCCATCTGTTGATCGGCATCGCGCGGTAAATAGACATGGTTCACCCTAAAAATCGTTTGCATAAAACCGCTGCAATCCAGGGTCTTACCAAACGTACCCCCCCAAAGATAGGCTCCGCCTCCTTGTGGGGATTTGGGAAGATACTGATGGGCCGTTTTGATCACAGCTGAAAGGTCAGGGGATTGGGGGGGGCCCTTTTCAATCACGACATCATCACTTGCCAACTTAATTTGCTTGCCCCCTGGCAAGGCAGCCAAGACATGATCCCGGTTCTGCTGAATCAAACGCAGGCGGGTTCCGAAATAGAGCAATTGGGGCGCATTCAGAGTGCGCATGATGAGCACCTGGCGGTTTTTTTGCCAAGCTTCAAAAGCAGCTTGCCCTGTCTCAAGCAAATGACTGCGTTGAATCCAGGCAATATAGCCATCATCCAGGATTCTGACAAGTGCAAACTGCTTATCGCCACTGTATTCCAAGATTTCAAGAGGAGTTCCCAAACGCACCTGAGTTGCAAGATTGTCTCCGGCCTGCGCAATAGGTTTTACATAAAGACTGCTGCCCGGTTGGGTGGTAATGGCATAATCAGGTTCAACAGCAGCATAGGGAAAATGTTCAACATGAATGCGTACCCCTTTGGAAAACACCTTTTCAGCGGTCTCTACCAAAAGCTTATATTCTGCGGCAGAAAAAACCCGCCCTTCAATCACAGCCAGCTCTTTATCAAAGCGCACACGCAAATCAAAAACGGTATCTCGCAAAACATGGTTCGAAACGCCCAAACGATAGACGGCATCCTTTTGAGACAATTCAGTGGGAGTAATCTCAACCCCAATTTTTTCACGGTGAAGTTCTTGGCTTAAAAAGCGTTCAAGTTTAGGGGAGAGTTCCTGAGCCAGTTGATTCACTTCTGAAGGCATCGCCCAAGCAGACAGGCTTGAGCACAGCAAAAGACAAGAGCTCAGAAAGGACATTTTTGCTGAAATTTTCAGTTTTTCAAGAAAAAGGGTTTGCATGGCAACCTCTATGAAAAAAAATTGGATATCTTGAGCCATTGTATCAGAGCCTAAGAGAGGGGCCAAGTTTATCTCAGGAGGTGCAAACCAAGCGCTGTTGCGCACTCATAAAATAATCAATAAAGAAAATATTAAATTTACAAAACAAATATTTATATTTTTTTCAACATTTATTTGACAATCAAATAAGCACCACATATAATTGACCCTTGAAATTTGCGTGATCACGTGCTGTGTTCATTTATAAATTTATTCACGCCCAAAATGTTCAGTAATATATCCATTTTGAGAATATATGAACACAAAACAACTATTTTTAAGGAGTAATTTATGTCTGAGATTTCTGAGTTCACAGAAAAAACGGATTCAAGTGAAGATAAAAATCTTCCCTTTGATCTTTTTGAGTTGTTTGTAGCCCTTCTGTTGGGTCTTGCAGCAACGGGATCGGCTTGGGCTGGCTTTCAATCCAGTTTGTGGGGGGGTAATCAAGCCACGGCCTATGCTGAAGCGGCGACGATTGCCATTAAAGCAGCCACTGATAAAACAGACGCGATGATCAATATTGCCCAAGATTATCAAATAGATATTTTGGGGAAACAGATTCTGTCTGAAGCAAAAGTCACCAAAAATCCTGAAAACAAAGAGCGTTTGATGGATATGGCGCGATACCTCTATACGTGGCAAATGAGCGCGGATGCCTACGAAAGCTTGGGCCTGCCGATGACCAAACACGCCACCCAAGCCAAAGAAGATACCGAAGACTTAAGCGAAACTGAATTGTTTACGCTTGCGCTTAAAAATGACCTTGATGACGAAGGCAATATGTATGAAGAAGGCATGGTCAAAGGCGCAAATGATCTCTTCAAAAAAGCAGATGTATCCTTTGAGTCCGGTAAAGACTACAATACGCGAGGGGATCGCTTCAATCTGGTCAGCGTGGTTTATACCATTGCCCTATTCTTTGCAGGTCTGGCCTTGGTCTTTAAAACAAAAATCCGTTGGAGCTTTTTCGGGGCAGGCTGTCTGATTTTCCTCTTTGCAAGCTATTTCATGATCACCATGAAACAGGTTCCTATCCCTAGCTTTTAAGCCACTTTCAATCAGAAACCTGAACTTCGGTTCAGGTTTTTTTTGCTTTGAGTAAGGTTTAAATTGAATAAGTTATGGCAGGGCTCTCGCTTGGTTTGCTCTCCCTGGTATAATACTCTGCATGAGCAAAACTCCCCATCTCCATCGTCGTCTCATGGCCTTATGCGCCGCTTTGAGTTTTTTTGCGAGTTTCCCAGCCCATGCTTTTCTCGGCCCAAGCGTCAACCACCCAGAACGCCATTGGCAGGAAATTTCAACTCCCCATTTCAAAATTCACTATTACCAAGGCTTTGATCAATTGGCCAAGCTCGCTGCACGTGTGGCAGAAGAGGGGTTTGAAAAAATCACAGCTGATTTGGGTGTGGCTCCACAGGAGAAAATTTCATTGATCATCAATGAAGACGAATTCTGGAATGGTTTTGCAGAACCTGCGCGTAACCGCATCGTACTCGACCCCCGCTTTGCCCTTGAAGCCCCAATCGGGATCAACCGATTCCTGCTGCATGAGATGACGCATATTTTTAATTTTTTAGCCGTGCAAAGAGGGCTCTTTGGTTCAAACCTGTTCAAATCTGCCGGATTACCAGCCTGGTTTGCCGAAGGATTGGCGCAGTACGAAGCCGAATACTGGGCCTCAGAAAATGATCGCATGCTGCGCCTGCACCTCTTGAACCGCTCTCTGCTGACCCCAGCAGAACGCAATGCCTTTACGGCCCTCTCAGGAAAAGGCTCAGAAGGTTATAACGAAGGCTATGCACTCGTCAAATTTATATTTGAAAGTTATGGGCGGGAAAAACTGCCTGAATTGCTGCAAACCTACCGCAACCTCAGTGGCGACTTTTATCAAGCCATTCAGCTAACCTTTGGTAAACCGCTTTTGCAAATTGAAGCCGACTGGCGTCAAGCCCTGGAAGAACGCACGCGTGAACAAATTGAAGCGCGCAGCGAAACCCTTTCCCAGGCACAGGCTCTGATACCCTTTCGTACAAACCGCACCTGGTATCTACCCAAACCCTCTCCCGATGGAAAATGGCTGGCTTATCAGAGCACAGGGGGTTATCCTCTGATTCGCGGGCAAATTTATCCTGTTCAACCTTTGATGATTGCCAATCTCAATCAGCTCAAAGCCTATGGCGAACAGGAACGCCAAAAAGAAAATCAAAAAAAATCACCGCAACCAGAGCCCACCCAACCCCCTGAAATTCAGGAGCCAGGTTTCAAAACCCCTGCCAACCCCCCTGAGAAATTGGAACTGGATAAAATTCAAAACAAATTGGTGGATCGGGTCACAGATTATGCCTGGGCCCCTGACAGTCAGCATCTGGCCTATACCCTTTTGATCCCCGATCAATTTGGAAATACCACACGCACCGTCCAGATCTTACCCCTGCAAACAGAAAAAGATCAGCTCAAAGCGCTGGGGGAAGCAGAAACCCTTCTTCCCGGAAAAACCCTTCACTCTCCCACCTGGTCACCTGCAGGGGATAAATTGGCGCTGGTACTTGAAGAAAATCAACGGGATTCGATCATCATTTTTGATCTTTTAAACCAAAAAATTGAAAAGACCTTGGTCACAGCGCCTGACCTCCGACAATACCAAGCGCTGCAGTGGTCACCCGATGGTCAAAAAATTGTCGTGGAAGTCTATTTGCCTGGCGAAGGTCAAAATCTACTGCTTTTGGATGCTGAAGGGCAAGCCCCTTCCCGCCAGCTCACAGAATCCAGCACCCTCTACGCCGACAAACAAGCCATTTGGGCCCCTGACAGTCAAAGTCTGTATTTCATCTCCACGCGCAATGGTTTTGCCAATCTCTACCGACATAAGCTTGAATCTAGGCAAACGGAGCCTCTCAGCGATGTCTATACGGGCTTAGAAGTCCCCGCATTGGGCCAAGACAGTCTTTATTTTATCCGGCACCACGCGCAAGGCACCAGTTTAGAAAGGGTGGCGTTACAGGATCTCAAGCCAGGTAAGGCCGAAAAAGAAGCCACAGACATGCCCTATTTGGCAGATCTTGACAAAGACCTGACCCCAACAGGTGAGACTTCACCTGCCCAGGCCTATCTTCCCTGGATTGGTTTGGAAGTGGTGGTACCTGTTTTAAGCCTAGACGAAAAAGGGGATCAAGTGGGTTTTCTGGCCCAAGCCTCAGACCTGCTTCAAAGACACAGTCTGAACGTTTTGGCCCTCTATGGCCTGGTCAGTTCCAGAATTGGCTTTAGTACGGCCTATGTCAATCACATGTTTGATACAAGCTTCGCGCTCGAAGTCAGTGATTCTCCCCTCTTGTCCTTTGCCACCGATGGCAGTGCCTATTTTATTACCCGCGATCAACAGGTCGCCTTTTCAATCACCCGCCCGCTTTTTAATCCAGGCACAGGCGATACTTACGCCACCCGTATCCGCCGTTTTGCCAGCCTGGAAATTTCAGCTTCCCATCAAACCAATCTGCGCTCTGAACTGGGCGGCTTGATTGACGATAAACTCTTGCGTCAGGGCTGGAATAACAGCATCAACCTCAGTTGGAATGCCAATGAAAGTATTCGCAACAATGATGGCATCCGCTACAATCTCAATCTATCCGCCGGTGGCCCCTGGCTGGGCAGTCAGTACAGTTTTCTAGCTGCCAATGGAAATTTCCGCCACTATATCCCCGTCTTTGGTGATCATACCCTGGCCTATCGCCTGGATGCCACTGCCATGACAGGCGATACACGCCCGGCCCTGCTGGGTGGCCCCCCCCTCAGCAATTTACTGGTCTTGAATTTTCAGAATATTATTCCCCTGCGCGGCTTCAAAATTGCAGAATTACAAGGTTCTATGATGGCTGCCGCCAGCCTGGAATACCGCTTTCCCTTGATAAAAGACTGGAATTTTAATCTGGGCGGTCATTATCTTGAAAATCTAACCGCCGCAGCGTTTGTCGATGCTGGTGATGCCTGGTTTCCCTCCAAACGAACCCCCTATCCCCATATTGCCACAGGGATTGAACTTCGCTCCGAAGCCGTGCTCAATCACCGCAACAGCTTTAATCTCTATATCGGCATGGGCAAAGCCCTGCTGGGCAAAGATATCGGCCCCTATGATCGGGGGCCTGAATTTTATGGCGGTTTTGCCAACATCTTTTAAAATCGCCAAATAAAAAGGGCGAAGAGAAGTTCTCTTCGCCCTTTTTAAAGCTTTTCACTAAATCGTCTGCATGACCTGTGCACCAATCAAGCTGCCCAGATTGGGAATATCAATAAAGGGATTGCGGTTGCCCTGTTTCTGAAAGGCCAGCTCATGGCGATGTTGTTCTTGGGCATCAATCGGATCCACTTTTTCAGCCCATTCAATAAACATCGGAACTTTTGAATCCCAGAAGGCTTTTTCATCAAAAGCACCTGCGCGAATATTCTGGTTATAGTAACGCAGATAGAAATACATCATGGCACGTGCAGTATTGCCTTTTTGTGCATTCATGGGCTCAAACACAATATCAAAATTGCGGTTGATCACATCATGGGGTTGTTTCTCATAGGGCAGATTCATAATCCGGGTAATTTCAGCAGGGCTCATTTTCCCAGTTTTATCAATCACAGCCAGTTTCGAGCCGCCACTGGTAGAATAAACCACCTGGCGCCCGGTGCTCATGCCAAAGGGATAATTGCTGCGCATGGCATTGGGCTTGGAAAGCGTGGGGAACATATGGTGAAGATCAGAGACCATGGGATCAACTTTATTAAAGAAGGATTGCGGCCAAGTATGTTCACAGTTGATAAAATCACGGGCTTGACCATCGCGGTTTTCGTCGCCATTTTCAAGGTAGATATTGCCATTGCCACCCTGGCCAGCCACAAAAACATTGGAATAATGATCCATCACACCACCAGGGGCATTGCGCAGAGGGGCAGCCACCTGATCAACGGCTGCATACATATAGGATTTGGCATCCTGGTATCCCATCGCACGGTGGTTCTGGGCAATAATCTGGCTTAAGGTTTTAAAGAGGTCAAGACCCGTCTTGCCACGGGCAGCTGCATAATATTGCTGAAGTTGAGGAGAAAGGCCTGAATACCAATCGGCATTGCGGGGAACAGCTGAAAAACGCTGAAATTGTGAAGGCGCGCCAAAACTTTGAACTTGTGAAGGAATGCCTGCGCGGTTGGCAAGGGGGGAAAGTGTGGGAGAAAAGGAGGAACAAGAAGTCAGTAAGGCGGCAAAAGCAAGGGTTCCGGCTGCGAGTAATGGACGTTTCATTTGGGAATTTCTCTCCTCTGGATAATGACCTGATGTAATTATTTAAGCATGTCAGCGATCGGGGCTCAAGAGTCTTTGTAATGATTTAATCCGAATTTTACTTTCTGATAATACGTTGATTTAATAATTCGGCCAAGCGATGTCCCCCCAAAGCCAGACGAACCAAACAGATTTCCTGGGCCTGGCGAATATATTTTTCAGACAAAGGGCCATGCAGAGGCAGAGCTTCATAGCCTGCTTGAACAGCTAATTTATAACTCTCCTGGGCCCAGGCTTGGGGATCATAGCTCAAGTTTTGGCTGAAACCTTGAAGCGGATATTTTTTTAAAACTTCTTCAGCCATGCTGGGAATTTTTCCTGCCCAGGTCTCAGATTTGACAGAGGGAAAGTAATTTGCAGTACTGTCCCAAAAAAAGTGAAGGTTATTCTGGGGAACGCCTTCAAGCTTGACCAGATTGCCCCCTTGATCTCCATCAGGGTGCGCATGGTCAGAGCGGCTGACCGCATGGAAAGGCTGATGAATATCCCCCACCAAATGGATCAGAATTCGCAGAGCAAAGGCCCGCTCGAAATCTGTGGCTTTGGGATTTTCCAAGGTTTTACTGAGGCTGTCTATCTGCTTGATAATATTGCTTTCAGGCACTGCATTGAGAGCCAATAAGCCCTCTGGATTATAGGGAATATTTGCATAATGCCAATTGTCAAAGGTTTTCAAACCTCGGGCTTTGGTTTCATCCATCCAAACTGAAACAGGCACGAAATGGCGTTTCTGGGGGAGATCATCTGCAAAATCAAGCAATTGAATCAGACGATCTGCTTCTGTGCGAACCGCTGGTCGCAATTCCTGGTAAGCAATCCAGGCCGTGATCATATGCCCGGTATCCCACCAGGCATAGGCAGGGGAACTGATCGCTGATAAAAATGAACAGCCAGCTAAAACAGAAAGCGCGAGTTTAGAAAACCAATTTTTCATGAATTTGCCTCAGAAACAGAAAATGGAATGGTTTGGACATACTTGCTGTTGAGTTTTTTGCCCAAATTCTTTTGTAAATAATGATTCACTGCGACCAGTTTACCCAAATGCACCCCCGTTTCAATCCCCATTTCCTGGAGCATATAGACCAAATCCTCTGTCGCCAGATTGCCCGAAGCTCCCGGTGCATAGGGGCACCCCCCCAATCCTCCGATCGCGGAATCAAAGGTCGTAAAACCCATCTGCAAGCCAATCAAAGCGTTTGCTAAAGCCGTGCCGCGTGTATCGTGTAAATGCAAAGCAAAACTCTGAAGGGAATAGCGTGCAAGAATAGCCGAAAGCATTTCTTCCATGGCCCGAGGATTGGAAATGCCAATCGTATCGCCCAAAGATATTTGATAAACGCCCATTTCGAGTAGCGCTTCAAGCAAGGGCAAAACCTGTTCAACCTCCACTTTGCCCTCGTAAGGGCAGCCGAATACCGTCGATAAATAGGCCCTTACCTGAATACCCTGGGCCAGCGCCTCTTTGGCAACCTCACGGTAAAGCTGCAGGGCTTCTGCGGTACTGCGGTTGGTATTGCTTTGATTGTGACTTTCGGTCGCTGACATAAAAATGGCAACCTTGCGAAGCCCTGCAGAAATAGCCCGCTCTAAGCCCTTCGCATTGGGAACCAAAGCCGAATAATGGACGCCCGGCGTAAGCGGCAGTGCACGGGCCAGGGGATCGGTATCTGCCAAGGGGGGAATACGGTCAGGCCGAACAAAGGAACCGATTTCAATCTCACGCAGACCACTCTGAACCAGGCCAGAGATCAAGCCCAGTTTGGTTTCGGTTGAAAGTAATTTGGCTTCATTTTGTAGGCCATCACGTGGCCCCACTTCATAAATCAGAACCTTTTCAGGATAGCTCATTGACTATTTTTCTTCTCCAGGTTCAAGGCCTTTCTTTTCCTGCTTCAGAAAAGTATCCGCTTTTTTGAGCCACAAAGCACCTTCTGCCATGCGTTCATTGACAAGCGCCATGCCTTTGTCTTCTTCCCACATTTTTCGTGCCACCAAATAGCTTTCATAGGCACGCAAAAGCGCACGATAGGACTCGCGCTCAGCCAAGGGAGAAGATTGATATTTCGCCAAAACCCGTTGGGTTACTGGGCGGACTTCATCCAACTTCATCACATAGCGTGCTTTGCTGATTTTACTTGAATCCACAAAGGAATGAACCAATTCCAACTGTTCTTGCGCCTGATTCAGTTCCTGATAATATTTTTGCTCTTCAGGGGAAAGACCTTTGCCTTTTTGGGCGCAGCCAATCATCAGAAGGGCAAGTAAAATCGCCAGGAACAGTCTACGTTTCAGCATGATTTAGCTCCTTGGATGCGTTCGCAGCATAATGCAACAGAGAGAGGATTCCCCCCATGCTTATAGATATGATACCAGATATGGCAAGAACCACTGGCATGACCGGAAAAATCGGTTCATCTGCGGGTAAAGCCGGGTCTAAAATCTTAAACAAGGGAGATTGGCGGGCGGCTTCAAGTTGGGCAGCTTGCTGTTGCTGGCTGAGCAAAACAAAAAGTTGATTTTTCAAAGCCAAACGCCTTTCTAAACGGGCCAATTCAAGCGCCTGAAGCGGCAAGGCACTTAAAAGTCTTTCGTAGCGCTGGCGGGAGCGATGGATTTCTGCCTTTCGTTCTCTCAGGCCTGCAGCACTCAATTCCAATTGATTGGCGACTTCTGACCAATTGCTGTTTAATTCTGTGGATTGAGAACTGAGCCGGGCCAGTTTGGCCTGACTTTCTTTCAAAGCAGATTGCGCAGTCAGCTCTTCGGCTTCCAATTCTGCCAATTGGGTAATCATTTGCTTGACTTCATCATTTAAGGAGACCAGGCGGTTTTTTTTCTGAAAACGCAACATTTCATCTTCTATGGTTTGTAAATCTTGCCCCATACGGCTGAGCTGTTTGGCAAGGTATTTTTGATGTAAATCTGAATCCTGCCCCAGCAACTGAAACAAATAAATTTCCAATTTTTGGATATAGGTATTGGTTAGTTTCGCCACCAATTGGGGATCACTGAGTTTGATCTGAAGTCGCAAGGTTCCCTCTTTGCTGTCTGGCGGTTGAATTTCAAGTTGTTTAATCAGCCAGTTGATCAAGGTGCGATGCGGATCTGCCTTTTTGTGTTTGCGCATTTCTTTTTTAACTTCGGGCAAATCCTTGAGTGGAATTTCTGCTGCCACCTGCTCAGCCAGGGTTCGGCTCCGCAGAATACTGATCATGTCTTTTAAGGAAGAATTGAAACGTTTTCCAGAAAGCACAGACTGTAAAGGGCCTAAATATTCCAATTGAGATTCCAATTGAGAGAGCATGGGGCTCAGATTGCCACTTTGCTGAGCAGGCAGAATCAGCAGACTGGTGCGGGCCTGATAAATCGGCACAACAGCCCAGCGCACGGCAAAAAAGCTGAAAACTGTCCCCATCAGCCCTGTCAACACAATAAACAGCAGGTAACGTCGCAGAAACGTCAGAAAACTCAGCTTTCGCATTACTGGCCCCTGCTCAAGTTCATCACCACGCTGACAATCCCCAAGGCCCCTACCACCAGGGTGGTCAATTCCATAATATTCCGCACCGAAAGAAAGGCTTCAGGAATGAAGAGAATATCTCCTGGCAGAATCTCAGTCTCGCCATCATGATTCTGCCCTTGCATCCAGGCCTGAAGGTCCAAGGTCAGCACGGTTCGACCTTGGGGGGTCATACGGCTGATTTGCACCCCACTGAGATTTGCTGTAGGCAGCGGCCCGCCTGCCAAACGCAGACAATCCTGCACATTCATGCCGCGACGGTAGGCCTGAACACCCGGTTGTTGCACCTGCCCATAAATCGTGAGGTTCTTTTCCTCTTGGGGCAATTTGCGCAAGGGCAAGTGTAGGATATCGCCATTCTGCGGCGTATAAACCTGTTCCAGGCTCAGGGTTTCAAGCGGAAGTTTCGAACCCGCCAAGCCCTTGGGCCAGCGTAACAAACCCTGCGGATCGCCCCCCGGCTTGGCCCCTCCAGCCAACAGCACCAAATCCTGAAGATTTTCACCGGGCATCAATTCATATTGACCCGGCCGGTAAAACTGTCCTGTTAAAGCAATTCGATTTTTTACGACAGGGATATGGATGCTTTCTTGGCCTTCTAAAAGGGGATTATCCGCCAAAAGCCCATCAAAATGAAAGCGAAACAAATCCAATTCGCGCTCCTGCTCGCCGTGTCGGAAGCGCACATGGCGTATCGAGCCCTGATCCTGCACGCCGCCAGCGCGGCGCAAAACCTCAATTAAACGGGTGCCCCAGGGAATCTGGTAAAAACCTGGATTTTGAACATAGCCTGTGACCAAAACCTGAACGGTTCTGACCCGACTTAAAACCACAGAGACCTGAACAGCATCCTTGTAATTATGGCGTAAAAGCGTTTGAATTTTGGCAGCAACCTGTTCGGGTGATAAGCCCTGAACCTGTAGAACTCCCAATTTAGGAATCATCAATTGCCCCTGGGGCGAGACGGTTAAACTGTACTGTAACTGGAGATGGTGATTCCAAAGTGATATTTCAAGTCCATCCCCTGCCCCCAGCGTATAGGCCTTTAGAATTTTGCCTTCAGGCACAAAACTCTGAACAGGGGCAGGGGCATTGCGTGTAAATTGCAGTTGCGGTTGAGAGAGTTCAAGCGCTTTTTGCATTTCATCCAGAATAACTTGGGCGGATTGGGCCTGCACAGGTTGAATCAAGAGATTCAAACTCAAGAAAAACAGCCCAGCCCGCTTCCATTTTTTAGATATAGTCATCGGCAATTTTACGAACCTCCCGACGACTGAGCAAATGAAACTGCTGAATACGCTTTAAATGTCGCTGTGAAATACGGCTGATGGGTAAAAAATAGAGTTCTTTTCCCCGGTAGCGCGCCAATTCATAAAAATAATCATCGGGGGGCTGATTTGCCAAATAGAGCACCCCAGGCCGTGGGCTATGTGTTATCGCCAAACGCAACAACTGCTCTTTGCGCAATTGCTCATCTACATCCAGCGCATCCCACCCCAATTTCTGCTCAGCGGGCAAAGCTGGTTTAAATGCCAGCATGGCCCCATATTTGGCCCGGATAATTTCACGTGTGACAGGATGCAGGGCTGGATTGCTGGCATAAAAAGCAATATCAGATTCATTGTGATGTTCTGCAGACAGCGACATCATCCAAGGATATTTTTCTTCACTCAAATCCTCATCAAAGACCATAATCCAAGCCCCCAAGGGCAGCAAGCGCGTTTTTTCTTCCTTGACGTAGAGTTTGCCCAAATGGTGGGCTCGAATCGTTTCCCGCATGGCAATGCCATCTAAAAAACTGCCTTTAAATTCTTGAACCCGCACCTCTGTAGAGGCATCCTGAGAGGCCAGTTTATCGCCCAAACGCTCAATAAAGCCCTCCAGAATCATATCTTCAGGTATATGCGAGAAAAATCCGAAGAAAAACCAAAAGGGCTGATAGCCTTGGGGCAGTTCAGCTGTTTTTTTGCGCACAATTTTAAGGTCAATCCAGTCTTTGCCCTTTGGGGAAGCAATCGGAGGAGGCAAGCGTCTCTGCAAGGTAATACTGCGCATGCCCATTAAGAAACTTGCAGTTTCAGGATCAAATTCTATTTCAGGCAATTCGGCATCGTCTTCATAGGGATAAGCCAAGGCGCGATCCATGACCTCAATCGCAAAATCATCTCCCAAGGTTTGTTTACAGGCCAAAAGTAAATTGTATAGGTCTGGGCTGATACGTTTATCTGTTAAAGCCAAACGAGAGGCATAACGCAGAATATTCTGCAATTCCCGCAGGGTATACCCCTCTTCCTCAAAAACGGGTGCCTCACGGGCTTCTAATAGCAATTTACGCAATAGGCTGTTGCGGACATAGGGCAGGCCAAAGCGACGGGAAAGTTCGAAATGCAAGACCAGATAGGGAATTTCTTCAAGCAGGGCATAGCGGGCTTTCGGGCCCAATTTCGCCAAAAACGGTGAAGCCACCCCTTCCAGTTGATGGGCATGAAACTTGCGGTGATTTTTCGCAAGCAGGCTTTTGATCGACTCCCAATGGTTCATACCACAGATAAACAGAATTTTTTGATAGCGGGTGGAAAGATGGTGCAAACGGGCAGCCATATGTTCTTCACGCAGATAATCAGGGCCTGCTGGGCCAGAAACAGGAAGATAGGGCAAGACCGTCTGATAATAGCTTTCCAGCCCCAGAGGCCCAATAGCCTCATCATCGGGAGCCGCAAAGGGAATCATTGCCGGCGTATAATTTTCAACAGCCAGATCGATCAGGGCCAAAGGCAAATGATTTTCGCGGGCCAGACGAATACCTTCAATCATCGAATCATTGGGAAAAACAGGCAAATAACTGTAAATCCCCTCCTGTTGGCTGATGCAAAGCAGCGAAAGGCGTGGCAGGCGTTCTACCGCCTGAAGAATGTCTGAAGTATAGATATCAGGCAGTTCAATCGCGACAATATCCGGCAAAAGGGTTTGAAACGCCTTTCTGACTTCCCTCGCAAACTGCAAGCTGTTATGAAAAGAGGGTATACAGGTAATATTGCCGAACTGAAGTAAGGACATCAGCTCTCTTCAAGATCATCTTCCTCGTCGGCAAAATCCGCGAGGTCAACATCATCATCAAATTCATCGAGCGGGGAAAAATCCTCTTGGCTAGAAGCCAGCGGAGACCCCAAAAGCAAAATTTCCTGCAAGCGGTTGATCACCGATTCGTTGGCTTCTGCTTTTTTTTCAAGAAAAAAGGAAAGTGCGGCGGCATCCAAGGTTTGTACGACAGCCTGCTGAATCGCTTCTGTTTGAGAAATTTGACCCAAGTGCAAAAGCTTGAGCGCATAGCGGGCCATATTGACCCCATCGCGGGTGGTATAGGGTTTGTTTTGTTGATGAGAACGCTGCAAAAACTCACTGATGACCGTCAGCACATCGGTGGGCGCTTCAGGCAAGTTCGATTCCAGGATCGCCATTTCTTCATCGCGAGAGGGAAAACCCACTTCGATCTGGGGTTGAAGTCGGGATTGGATATAATCAGGCACATCAAAGGTGCTCGCATCCTCATTCATGGTCACAGCCAGACGAAATTCCGGATGCGCAGGAATTTTAATGCCTGCAATAATACTCTCCACATAGCGGCGCATGTCCAGCAAGGGGGCCAGGGAAGCCCAGGACTTTTCCCCCATACGATTGCCTTCATCCAAAATGCAGATCCCGCCCCGTAACATGGCAGTTACCAAAGGGCTGGCATGGTAACGAATCTTTTGGTTTTCTGCAATCACAGGGGTAATCAACAGATCTTCAGGCCGGGTATCCACTGTGCACTGAAAAATATAAACTTCATCAGCCATTTCCTGGGCCACACAGTAGGCCAGCGTGGTTTTGCCAATTCCCGGTTTCCCAATAATTCGGGGACTCATGGGCAAATCCTGGTTCGAAAGAATGAGCCAGGCAGCTTCCAATTGGCGTTTTACTTCTTGATTTCCCACCCAGCTCAGGTTCATGGTGGTTGCTTGGGAGAGCAGTAATTCGACTCCCTGAATCTTCATGGTTTCCATTTGGCAGTATCCTTGGGCAAGATCGTGCAGGTATTATACCTTAAGCCAATCAGCCAAGCTGAATTTTCCATCAATTGCCCCAAGTAGGCTCAGAACAGGCCTGAGATTTCAAGCTTTTTTTCGTTTCCAGTATACGCAAAAGTACTTCCATCACATATAATGGTTTGTATCCTCCCCTGGAGTCATACGACAATGGTCGAATCTCTGTCTTCACAGGTAGCTTCTCAAACTCTGTCCTCAACACCTGCCGGGCATACTGGTTGGTTAAATTTTTTCGCTTTTCTGATTACCATGAGCCTGGTGGCAGGATTTACTTGGCTGATCACCGGACGCTACCGCAAACAGGAAACCATCATTGAAATTTACGAAGACGACCTGCCTGCCATTGAACAAAAAGCGAATATTCTGCCCCAAACCGCCAATGAGGAAATCGAACTCTGGCGCTCACGGCTTGAACATCTCTATCTCGATGTACCGGCCGTCGATCCCCGTCAATCTGAAGATACCTAAAGACATTAAAAAAAGGTGAAAGCCAAAGCCTTCACCTTTCTTGAGTCCATTCAATTAATCTTTGAAGATTTGGCTCACTTGCACTTCTTCAATTTCAGCCAATTTTTGCAGGGCCGCCATATCGATTTTGGATTTATCACCCACCAGCGTGAACGTCAGGGGCTGTGAGGCAATCTTGGTTTTGACAAAGGAGAAAAGATCCTCCAGTTTCACCTTGCTGAGACGGGCAAACTCTTCGGGTCGGGGATCCTTATCCAGGCCCAAATCTGACCAATATTGAAAGCGCCCCAAAACAGTAGTATAGTCAATCACTTCCGTGCGGTAACGATTTTCAAGTGCACGGTAAGCACGTTCAAAATGGCTGGCCGATTGCGGCGGATTTTTGATCAGCTCGATAAAGAGCTTCAAGGCCTCTACAGATTTATCGGCTTGGGTTCCAATATATCCCAGCATTTGATCCTGATCGCCCAAACGATTGCCATGCAGGAAATAAGACCAAGTAGAATAGGCAAGGGCACGGGATTCTCTTACCTCTTGAAACATCACAGCGCCCATGCCGCCATCCATATATTCATTATAAAAACTGGTCATCAGCATTTCTTCTGGCTTGACCATGCCCCCAGGAATAATCAGATCAATTTGGCTCTGGACACTGGGGTTGTTCAGAAAGTAAATTTTAACGGGTTGCTTATGGCGCGCTTCCAGCTTCAATTCAGGGGCCTGACGGGGGTTCAAAAGGGGGACCTGAATCTGTTGGGGCTGATGGTGCTGATGCAGAACGCGCTCGACCTGTTCACGGGGCAACTGCCCCAGATAGAAAAGCTTAAAATTCTGTTTGCGCAATTGGTCACGGAAAAAAGGATAGCGTTGAACACTGAGTTGTTTCAGCTCGGCCTCGCTCATGCGATCCAAATAGCCTGAACGCTCAGCAAAGCGGACATAATTGCGCAAGGCCTGGCGCAAAACTTTGGGGTCTTTTTTCTGATCGGCACGATCGGCAATCAGATTTTCAAGTTTGGCCTGAAAATGCTGGGGGTCGAGTTGGGCGTTCCAAAGCACCTGTTCGCCAAGCTTTACAGCCTCTTCAAGTTTTTCATCCAAGCCTGTCAGGTTCATGGAGAAACCATAATCACCACAGCTGAAACTGGCTTTAACGCCCATTTCAAAAAAGCGTCTGGCAATTTCAGGGGCTTTCAGCGAGCCTGCGCCAGCAAAATTCAGTTCATCCATCACCTGGCAGAAACCTGGCTGGTGTTTGTCGCCATAGTCATAGGAAAAACTCAATTGAAAGAGATCATTGAAGGGGTTCTGGGCAGTATAAAACAAGACCCCAGGTGCAAATGAGGAGATTTTAAAATCACGGCTATAATCTACCCAGCGGGGTTGGATCGGGGCCGGTTTGACGGCCTCAACAGCAGTGACAAAAGCACTGCGCTGGTTGGGGCTCAGTTTCATTTTTCCCAATTGGGGCTTTTGAATCTTCGGAAAACTGTATTCCTGATCGTGGCGATAGCCCACCACATAGTCTTTGCCAAAATAACGGCGGGCCACCTCCATCACCTGTTGTTTGGTGAGTTGACGCATGCGCTGGGGAGCCTTCATTAAATCGGCAAGAGATTGGCCCTTGAGAAAACTTTCAGTCATTAAAGAGGCCCTTCCTTGATTGGTTTGCAAACGGCGTTTCTGCGCCATTTCAAAATCAAGGGCGACTCCCGTCATCTGCTTTTCATCAAAATGGCCCTGTTTTAAAAGCTCAAGTTGTTCAAGCAGCATTTTTTCTGCTTCCTCAAGGCTTTGTCCTTCACGGGGAACAGCGTAGAGATGCTCAGAGCCATAATCACGGTTCATCCAGGGTGAAGACCCTGCCGCGCGCAATTTCTGCGTTTGCACCAGATTGAGTTTGATCAGGCCAAAGTCTCCAGAATCCAGCAACATGTCCACCATCGCCAAGGCATCTTTATCGGGGTGACCATAGGGAACGGTTCGAAAAGCCAACATGACTTTTTCTTCGCCCTTGTAATTGACATCGATCTGTTCACGCCCCTTGATAGGCGTTTCCGACGGCACCTGAAAAGGCGCAACAGCAGCAGATTTCCATGTACCAAAATACTTTTCAATCAGCTTGCGCGTGGCTGCCAGATCAATATCTCCCGTAATCACCAACGCCATATTGTTGGGAACATAATAGCGATGATAAAAAGCATACATTTTTTTCAAAGAGGGATTCTTAAGGTGTTCAACGGTTCCCAAGGTAGTCTGCTGCCCATAGGGATGTTTTTTATACAGTTTTTCTGCGACCGCTTCCCAAAGAATGTCATCTTTGTCATCCATGGAAATATTCTTTTCTTCATACACCGTTTCCAATTCAGATTGAAAAAGTCTGAAAACCGGATCCTTGAAGCGTTCGCTTTCTACTTTCGCCCACTGCTCAATCCGGTTGGAGGGCATATCCACCAAATAAACGGTTTCTTCATTGGAGGTATAGGCATTCAAGCCTTCAGCACCCAAACGGGAGTAAAGGCTGTCCAATTCTCCAGGAATGGCGTACTGACTGGCCTCAATCGTCAACTGATTGATTTGCTTGAGAATATCCTGTCTTTGTTTCTCATCTTTGCTCTGAAAATGCTTTTCATACAGTTCAGTAATTTTATCCAGTAAAACCTTCTCTTTGGCAAAATTCTGGGTACCCAGTTCATCGCTGCCCTTAAACAGCATATGCTCAAGATAGTGTGCGATGCCTGTGGCATCCGAAGGGTCCTGTTTGCTTCCCGCATTGATCACGACCTGCGCGTAAAAACGCGGCTTATCCGTTTTGCGGTTCAAATAGACTTTTAATCCATTGGGCAGCACAAATTGTTCTACCTGCATGGCAGAAACAGATTCGGTAACAGCCGCAGCCCTGGCTGGATTCATGGTGGGCAAAACGCTGATACTGGCCAAGACCAAACTGCTGGCCAAAACGGAATGCAGGAATGTTTTCATCAGGATCTCCTCGTAAGCTTTAAAGTGTAAGTATTTTAGGCCCAGGCTTCAGTCAATGGCAAACCCAAGCCTCTGTCTATTTGGCTTCCATCCAGTTTGCACCGGCATGGATATCCACCTTCAAGGGAACTTTTAAAGGCCAGACCTCTTCCATTTGGGCACGAATTTGCGGAATGACCTGCTCATAAACAGCCAAGGGAATTTCAAATAACAATTCATCGTGCACCTGCAATAAAATTGAAATCGGAAGTTGCTCACGATCAATCCAATTTTGAATGCGGATCATCGCCAGTTTAATCAGATCAGAAGCCGTTCCCTGAAGCGGAGAATTGATCGCGATTCGCTCGGCAAATTCGCGCAGATTGCGGGTGGGATGATGAATATCCGCAAGCGGCCGTCTGCGGCCAAAAAGTGTTTCAACATAGCCCTTCTCACGCGCAAACTCAAGCGTCTTGTGCATATAACTTTCAACGCCAGGATAGCGCAGTTTAAATTGGTCTATGATTCGAGCGGCTTCCTTATTGGGAATATTCAGGGTATTGGCCAGGCCATACACGGTTTGCCCATAGACAATGCCAAAATTGGTTGTTTTGGCAATCCGGCGCATTTCAGAGCTGACGTCTTCAAGTGCCGAGAGTCCAAAAATATCCATGGCGGTTTGAGAGTGAATATCCCGATCGGCGTGAAAGGCCTCCATAAAACGGGCATCTTCAGAGTAATGCGCCAGAAGACGCAGTTCAATCTGCGAATAATCGCAACTGACCAAACAGTGTTCAGCATCTGTTGCCACAAAGGCCCTGCGAATTTCACGCCCCAGTTCAGTGCGAATCGGAATATTCTGAAGATTGGGGTCTGTTGAGGAAAGACGGCCTGTTGCCACCACAGCCTGGTGGTAAGTCGTATGTAAGCGTCCGGTTCTGGAATTGACAAGGGCAGGCAAGGTATCCACATAGGTCGATTTCAACTTGGTCAATTGTCGGTATTCCAAAATCTTATCAATCACCGGGTGATAGAGCTTTAATTTCTCAAGCGTGCTGACATCGGTTGAAAAAGAGCCTGTCTTGTTCTTTTTTAAACCTTTAACGGGCAACTGAAGATTTTCAAATAAAATCACGCTCATTTGTTTAGGAGAATTGAGATTAAAAGACTCTCCTGCCATGGCATAAATTTCCCGTTCAAGCTCCCGCAATTGAAAATCCAAACGCTGTGAAAGCTGCGTCAAAAATGCAGTATCCAATTTCACGCCATTTTGTTCAATCTGAGCCAAAACCTGAACCAAGGGCGCATCAATCTCACGGTAAAGTTTAAAATTCCCATCACTTGCCAATTTTTCAATCAGCATTTTTTGCAAGGCCAGACAGGCCAAGGAATCTGCACCGGCATAACGGGCAGCATCGGCAATCGCCACCTGATCCATGGTGATTTGTTTCCGGCCCGTCCCAATCAGATCTTCGATCGGTTGCATCTCAAGCCCCAGATAACTTTGAGACAACTCCTTCAGTCCATGCCGACTGTCGGGCTGAAGCACATAATCCATGACCATCGTATCATCTGCCAGGCCGCGAACCTGAATTCCGAACTGGCTCAAGACATTCATGTCAAACTTGGCATTGTGCGCCACCTTGGGAAAATTTGGATTTTCAAAAACAGGCTTGAGCAGTTCCAGTGTTGCAGCCTGGGGCAGCATATTCTGATTCTCAAGCGTCAACGCATGCCCAACAGGCAAATACCAACAGGTTCCATTTTCAAGCGGTTTTTCGCCCTGGGCAAAGGAAATGCCTACCAGACCGGTATTCAAACAGGTCAAGCCTGTGGTTTCGGTATCAAAGGCAAAAAGCGATTGTGACAGTGTTTGTGCCAGACTTTCCACTTCAGCCAAAGTGGTGAGAATTTTGACTTCGGGCTCAAGCTTTTTGCGTTCAGATTCTACCTGGGCAATATCGCCCTCAGACTCTTTAAAAAATTTAAAAATTTCAGGCAATTCACGTTGAATACTGTTAAATTCAAGTTCTTGCAAAAGGGCGGTCAATTCAGGCAAACGGGGCTGCGAAAGTTCGCATTCTTCAACCTGAAACAAAACGGGCGCCTGGGTATCTATTCGGGCCAGGGTCTGGCTCATAAAAGCGCTGTCTCGCCCTTCGCGCAGCTTGGCTTGGAATTTGCTGTCGACCGTATCTAACTGGGCGTAGATCTCTTCGAGGGTGCCATGTTTCTGAAGCAGTTTAAGCGCAGATTTCTCGCCAATCCCACGCACACCGGGAATATTGTCTGAGGTATCCCCTGCCAGCGCTTTATAGTCAATCACCTGTTCAGGGGTATAGCCATAGTCTTCACATACTTTTTCAGGGGTATATTCCCGAAATTCACCCGGATTTTTACCCGGCAGAAGCACTTGAATTTTTTCATTCACCAATTGAAACAAGTCACGGTCGCCGGTCACGATTCTGACCTGAAAATCCTGGGCGGCAGCTTGAAGCGCCAAAGAACCAATCATATCATCGGCCTCATAACCCGGCTGAAAAAAAACGGGAATTCCCAAGCCTTGAACCATTTTCTCAATATAGGGAAACTGAAGGATCAGGTCATCAGGCGGCGGTTGGCGGTGAATTTTGTATTGATCGTATTGGGCATGGCGGTGGGTCGGATCGGGTCGATCAAAACAGACGGCGAGCAAATGGGGTTGGTAAGAACGTATCAGTTCAAACAAAATACGGGTAAAGCCAAAAACAGCACCGGTGGGAAGACCCGCACGGGTTCGCAGGGGTTTTCCTTGCTTCATCATGCCAAAATAGGCACGGTAACTAATCGCATGACCATCCAGAAGAAAAAAGAGGGGGTGTGCATTCATGCTTGGAAAAATCCAGTCTTGGTCTAGGCATCGCCCGACCAAAACGCTCCTTTCAGAATATCGTGAAATCTTTCGCGAGGGCTCAAACAGAGCTTCGTGTGAAAACAATCCAAGAAAACAATCATGCGCTAAAAAACCATGATTGTTCGGGGTGAATACACCAGTATACTTGATCTGAACCATCCCCACAAGCAAAAAATCCTGTTAAAATGCCATTCTAAAGTATAAAAGAATCGATCACAGACACTGTCTGAGGAACTTGGTTAGACTCTTTTCTAAAGCTTGGTTCAATAGGGAATGATTTACAGATGCATAGGGATCTGGTTACGATAAATTCGAAGCTGAAATTTTCAAGGTCTGGGGGATAATTTTAGTGAGTTTTTTGCTTCCCTTATTTGGGGATCTGAAGCAACTTAAGGTACACTAAAATTCAGTAAATTTGCTCATGCTAAACAAGAGCTGCAGGCACAAATAAGACATGATGATGGAAGGCTTACCTGGAATGCCTCAGCCGGCGGATCCGGCTGCGGTTGATAAGTTTTTGTCTGAATTCAGCCAGAAATGTGTTGAATTTGGTTATTATTGCGATCAATATATGCGCAATGAAATTGGCATTGGCGATATTACCCGCCACTTAAGTGAAGCCACTGCCGATGCTGAAATGCAATTTGCGGAATATAGTTTTTCGATGTCGATGGAGCAACTCCAGCGCTATGGTGTCATTCAAAATTCATTGGACACCATGACCTTTAAACTCTTTGAAACTGAAATCGAACGCAATAAAGAAGTTGTGCTTGAAGCCCTTAAGCACGGTGAATATTTCATTATTGGCCTGACCTATAACTCAATCAAATCTTCTGTTTATATGATGAACAGTAAAAAGAAGATCAAAACTGAGCAGGAGCAGATGCTCGCAGAACTTGAGCGTGAGCAGGAAGCCACCCAGGGCATGGTCAAGGTACTCAAGGCAATTGAATCCGTGATCAAGGTAGAAAATGTTGCCCAAGTAGATTTTGCCAAAATTCAAAAAGCACTTGAAATTTACGTGAACTATTTCCGCAATGCAGAACATGTGCATACCAAACCCGCCTCCGATGAGCGCGTTTTTATTCTGTTTGGAGAACACGTCGATTTTCTCGCAGAAAATAATTTCGCGGGAGATAAAACCAATGCTGCCATGCATATTGGAAAATGCACAGGCATTCTTCAACTTTTGGCCCATACCGATGAACAAAAAATGCGCCTGGATATCTGGCGTCAGGTTGTAAACTCTTAAAGACTTTTTAAAATATTTTCTAAAAAAACAGCGGCCCGAGGGCCGCTGTTTTTTTAGATGTCTGTTCGCTCGGGCAAGAGCAATGCAAAGGCCGGAGAAAGCGTCATTCCACAGCAAATCATCAGGAGTGTTTGCAGGGGGATTTTGGCTTTATAGCCCATGCTCACCAATTCTGGCGCCATGGCAGAGAGAATATAGGTCACACTGAACATGGTGCCCATAATCATGCCAATCACAACAGGATTCATCTTGGGCTGACTCTGTAAAAGGGTTACCAAGGGAGCGACACTCAGAAACATGCCCACTCCCGTCAAGGCCAGCATCAGGGTCAAGACCCCTTTGTCACTGCTTTGCAAAGCCATCAAAGAAGCGACGGGTAAGAGCACTGAAGCCACCAGAATAAAGGGCTTGGTCTTTTTAAAGCTTTGCAGTAAAAAGCCTGTGGCAATCGAACTGACACAGCCCCACAGATTCAACCAACTCATCAATTGGTTGATTTCACCCTTGATGATCTTTTTACGCGCCACTTCGGTCATGCCTTCAGTCACCGGAACCAACCAGGTCACTTCCTGAAAATAGATCGGCAGCCAATAATTTAATACAAGGTAAAGCGCCAAAGGGCCCGCAAAGGACAAGGAAACAATCCAGGTCACAGGCATTTTCAAGGTATCGAGATAACCTGGCCCTTGAGATTCAACTTTCAGTTGGCCGGTACCTGAAACAGGGGCCTGTTTCGCCGGTGAAGGGGCCAAAGAGCCCACAGACAAAAGTCCAAGATAAAACAAACCGCTTAAAAGACTGTAAATCGCCAGGGTATACTTCCAACCCAAAGCTGCACTGAGAGGATTGGTAAGCTGAAGCGCCAGAATAATACCGATATTGACAGCGACTCCATTGAAAGCATTCACGATTGGACGCTGACCCGGAGGAAAAATCTGCATGGTCACCGCCCCCATCAAGGCCACCCAAATCGCCCCCCCCACGCCAAAGACAAAGCGTCCGGCAATCCACAGGGCATAGGCGGGTAAGAAGGGAATCAAAAGGCCAATGAGTATCAGGCCCCCACTTAAACGCAAGGTATTGGTCAAGCCCCAACGTGCAGCGAGAATGCCCGCCATGATCGGCACAATACTTTTAGCCAGAGAAACAATTGAATACAGAGAAGAGCCTTGCGATACGTCAATTTGCAAGGCCTTGAGCACCTCAGGAAGGACAGGAACAATTCCCAACCAGCTCATGCCAAAGGTTACATACATACCAAAAAGAATAAATGCAATGCCCCATTTTTTTTGAGCGGGCAAAAGGGCCTGCTGGGGTGATTGAACTGCTTGCGCCACGGTGCTTGCCTCCTTGAAATTTAACCTGATTTTAATATCTTTGAATTACAACTTACTTACAAGCCGCTCTAAAACGGGTTTTACCCCCAAGACTCATTTCCCAAGTTAAGAACTTGCCACAAATTCTTCGCTAAGTTTAGACTTAATTTCGCTATAATACCAGGGGAGAATGTAAGTGCGTTATCAAATTCAAACCTATCTTTCGATTCTCTTCATTTTGTAAGTGACTTGTAAGTTGAATATTATTTAGTTAATATTAAGTAAGAGTTAAAGTTATCTGATGTTTGGGATCAATCGGGATTTTTCAGGGAGCCTTCCAAAAATGCATTTACTCACTTCAGTCCGTCGCCTCACTGGCATCGCCGTTTTACTCAGTGTTTTCACAGCCTGCCAGGGAAATACGCTTTCACCCACTACTACAGGCGCACCTGCCCGCTTTAGTGCGCAGTCAACAACCGTTCCCAATCTTCAACCGGCCCAAACCGGCTTTGAAAAATTTCAGGTCGTCAAAGAAACCAAAGGCCAAATCTGGGCTAACATGGAATTGCTGCGTACCCCAGGCTTGCCTCAAGAGCCCATGCAGGATCGTGGCCGCCAACGGGATCCTGAAGTGGTCAGCTGTTTTGGCACCGAACTCCCTCCCTCTACCGATGTCTGTTTACATGATGCGGGGGCTCCTGCCCGGCTGAGTTCGCAAATTCCCGTGCTCTTGATTCACGGGGCCAATGTCAATGCCACTTCCAATTGGGCGCTGCCCCCCTATACCTCCCGTAAAAGTGGCTTGATGCAGCATTTAAAAAGTCAGGGTTTTCGCGTTTTCGCAGTCACCTTTGCCAATAAACACGGCGATAATTTCGTCTGGGTCAACCATATTCACAATGCCATCAACCGCATTCGCCAAGTCACAGGCGCCCCTCAGGTCGATGCTGTGGCCCATAGCAAGGGCGGGTTCAGCCTGCGCATGTATACCTCAGATATTCTGGCTCCCGGCATGAAACCCTATCACAAAAGTATCCGCAAAGCCCTGTTTATTGGCTCACCGCACCGGGGTCTGGATTATACCTTCCGTCACTCAGTGGTGCATTGGGCCTTGATTCCTGAGGATGACGATCCCGTCAAATACGCACCTGTAGCCTGGACCAAAGCCCTGATTTATGGCAGTTGGCGTGATTCTTCCCGCTCAAGCTTTGCCAGCCCCTATTTCAGAGGTCAAGCGCAAATGTTGGCCCGTTGGGACAAAACCTATCCCCTGATGCCCACCAATCCCGATTGGTATACCACCTATAACGGAGGCAAAGGCTTTGTCAGTGAAAGCCCCGGCATTGACGCGGTGATCAATGCCTCTGGCAATATCGTCGAAAAGATGAAACATTCTCCTGTGCGTCCTGAAATTCAAGTCGGACTCTTGGCTGGCAACAGCCCCAGCATTCCAGGCATTCTCAATGAAACCGATGGCCCCAGTGATGGCTTGGCATTGGTTAAAAGTACAGCTGCTGCTGAAGACTTAACGGCAGCTGGCGCTAAATTACTGGATCAGACGATCATGCCTTACCACCATATCGCCCTGGTTTTTGAACCCAAAGCCATGGATTGGGTTGTCACTCAGCTCAAAAAATAAGGGCCAAAGCTTCAGGCTTGAATCGTTGACTGAACAGTTGAAAAGAACTCTGCATCACGATTTAGAATCTCGCTCTGTGAGCGATTCTGATTCTGTGCTAGTATGCACTTAAATACTATCCATCCTTCGAGGAGAAGATTGCAAGCATGGATCTGAACAGCGCCCCCCACCAATCCAAAGACCTTTTCGCAGCGATTGAAAAATGGCAGGATCAGCCCCGGTTTATGATTCCGGCAGGTGAAAACTGGCAAAGTATTACCTGGAACCAATATGGCAAAGATGTCAGGGCCTTGGGAGGCTATCTGACAGGAGGCCTGGAAACCCAGGAAAAAGTGGCGGTACTCGGAAATACCAGCTATGCCTGGATAGTGGCTTACAGTGCGATTCAAAGTGTACGCGGCATTGTCGTGCCCATTTACCCTGCCAGCAAAGGCGATTTAATCGAATATTTTCTCGATCACTCCGAATCCCGAATCCTGTTCTGTGACGCCAGTTTTCTAAAAACCTTGGCCACCATTTCATTGGGAAAAATTGAAAAAATCATCCTCTTGGAAGGTGATGCAGACACGCACAACCTGCCTGTTCCCGTGCTTTCATTTGCACAGGCCCTAGAAGAAGGTCTGGGCCAGGGCGCAAGCTTTGAAAGCCGTTTGAGTACCGTCGCCAGTGAAGATCTCGCCACGATTATTTATACCTCTGGCACCACCGGCCTGCCCAAAGGGGTCATGCTCAGCCACAGCAATCTCGAAGCCAGTTCCCACGACTGGATTCAACTCAATGGCCCCCATATTCCCCAAAATGCAGTCGATATCCACTGGCTGCCCCTCTCCCACGCCTTTGGCATTGGTGCGATTATGCTCGGTAACCGGCTGGGCTGGCAGAGCTGGTTTGCCTCCCCCAAGGATGTACTGGATCGCTTTGCCAGTGTAAAACCCCATACCTTTCTTTCAGTGCCTGCCTATTGGGAAAAACTCTACCTGCAGATTCAAGCGGCAGGGGGAGACAAAGCAGCCTTTGAAAAAGTGACGGGAGGGCGCCTGGTTTTTGGGCTTTCAGGCGGTGCCGGGCTCAAAAAAGAAATCAAAGAGGGTTTTTATAACCTGGGCCTGCTCGTGATTGAAGGCTACGGACTGACAGAATGTTCTCCCACCCTGACCATGAACCGTTTTGAAGCCTTTAATTTTGATTCTGTCGGCGTAGCCTATCCCAGTGTGACCCTTAAATTGGCTGAAGATGGTGAAATTCTGGCAAAAGGCCCCAATGTGTTTAAGGGCTATTATAAAGACGCCGAAGCAACAGCTGGTGCCTTCGATCAAGCGGGATGGTTCAAAACCGGAGATGTCGGCCAATGGCTTGAGGGCGGATTTCTGAAGATCATTGATCGCAAAAAAGAAATTCTCGTAACCAGTGGCGGCAAAAATGTTCCGCCCCAAAATATTGAACGCAAATTTCAGGACAACCCCCTGATTCAGCATTTGATTGTCTATGGAGACGGAAAAAAATACCTGACGGCTTTGGTCACGCTTGAAGAAACAGCCTTGCGCAAAGCTTTAAACGATTCTGAAAGCCCCTGGGAAGCCCTCTGCACTTCAGAAAAGGCATATACCCTGGCCATGGAACAGATCCAGACCGTGAATCAGGAACTTGCCTCCTATGAAACTCTGAAAAAAATCTGGATTTGTCCCAAACCGCTGACGGTTGAAGACAATCTACTGACCGCTTCATTCAAGGCACGTCGCAAAGCCATTTATGAGCGTTACGGCAACGAGTTGGAGCAACTTTACCAGGCGTGAAGGCCCAAGCCCCCCCCCAAACCTCGCCTCAGCTGAATTTTCTTGTGGCTCCGGGTGGCTACGGAAAAACCTGGTGGTTAACAGCCCAGGCTGCGCGTCTTGGGGGAAACCGCATTCGATTGGACAGCCACCGTCTGCCTGAAATTGAAAAAGCAGGCCTCTGGGCACTGCTCAGCCAAGAGCTGGACGCCCTGGGTCTGGAAAGCCCAAGCGAAAACACAGCGGAAGCCTGGATCAAGCACTTCAGCAAGGCTGCAGTTTGGGTTCAGATCGACGATTGGCATCGACTTGAAAACCAGAGCAGCTGTCTTGAATGGGTGCAAGAAATTCTGCGTTGCCCTCAAGTTCCTTTTAATTTCACGCTCTGCAGTCGCAGACGGCCTGATTTACCGATTGCAGCCAGCTGTGCTTCGGGAAATGCCCACTACTTAGACCAAGAGGATCTAAAATGGTCGCAAGCACAGGCGGAACAGGAATGGCGAAAAGCGGGTCTGGAATGGTCTGATTCAGCCCTCCAGCGCTGGCAAAAACAGGCGGGCTGGCCCTTGGGTTGTGCACTAGAAATTCGCTATGAAACAGGCCAACTCGGGGAATCGGCCTATGAAACCCTGCTCAATCAAGCCATAGATCAGCTTTTCAAAGATCTCAGCCAAGACTGGCAAGAATTCATGAATCCAGCCCGTTTACCCGAATTGCGCCGTTGGCAATTGGCACCGGATCAATGGCTGCCGCTCTGGCGCAAACGGCTCTTCTCACATCTGCTGCTCAGCGCACAAGCCTGGCTAATGCGAGCCCTGCAAACTGACAAATCGCCCTTTGAAAGTCAGGTGCTTTTGGAAAGAGGGCTGGCACTCTGTAAGCCAGCTGAAGCGCCACTGCGCCTTTCAATGCTAACCCGCCTTGCTCATTTTGCTTCGCTTGAAGCACGCTGGTCTGATCTGGATCAGGCCCTAGCAGAAGCAGAGCCGCTGCTGAGCGAAGGCTATGCCGTCGACAAAGCCGCCTGGTATTACCAAAAAGCCAACCGAGCCCGCCAGCTCTGCCAATACCAGGAAGTCGCACAACATCTAAAAGCCCTGTTTGATTTGCGAGCCGATTCAGGGGCGGCACTGAATCTTCAGGCCCGAGGCTATATCCTGCAAGGTTTGAGTGCCTACCAGCAGGGGGAATATGCACAAACCCGACGTTCCTATCAGCAGGCCCAGGTGCTGGCTCAAACCGAACAAAACTCGCAAATGCTGCTGGAACTTGAAATCATGCTGGCCTTTTTGGATGCCTTGCAGGGTCAGGAAAACCAACTTCCAGAGACCATTCTTGAACAGGTGGCCCAGGAACCGCTCGCAGCCCAACCCATGATGTGGTTGAACCTAACCTTTTTAAGAATTTTAGGTGAGCATCTCGATCTGAAACTGGGCCGTGAAATACTTGAAAAAGTGAGAGAAACCTCTAAAGCGCTCAACTGGAATTTTATGACCCCTTTGATTGCGGATGTCGAAGCCCGTCTCTGGCGTTTTCACAAATCCTATGACAGTGCCTTGCGTTTGCATGAGCAGGCCCTTGCGCTTTTGCCCGAAAACACCTTTGAGTCGCTGCACGCACGGCTCAATCTGGCCTTGACCTGTTCTCGCCTTGACGACAAACAGCGTGCAATTCAAACCCTTGAAGAAGTGGTAAAAGAAGCTGAACAGAGCGGCTCGTTCAGCCTTTTGCGTGAAGCACGTGTTGCCCTACAGGAATTGTGCCCAGAAAGCGCCCAAAGCAAAATAACGCCCAACCGCCCCAAAACCCTGATCCAAACGCCTCAAACCAGCTCTCATCTGTCGATCCGATTGCTTGGCGGATTTCAGATTGAAGTGGGGGAAGCCCCGCTCACGCATTGGCCCCGCAAGAAAGCCAAGCATATCTTGATACAGTTGCTCTTTCACCCCCACGGTATGCACCGTGAAAGTCTTGCCGACTGGCTTTCAGGCAGCGATGATTTAGAACAGGCCCTGCGCCAGCTCGATGTGCATATTCACTCCCTGCGCAAAGTGCTTGAGCCCGATCGCAAAGGCAAACAGGCCTCTGAATTTATTCACTTTCACGATGCCTGTTACAGTTTTAACTGGCAGGCAGATTTTTTCTGGGATTACCAAAGCTTAAACGAAGCCAGTCAGGAATGGCTGAAACTGCGAGAAAACACACCCGATCAGGCTTATCTATCAGCCGCAAAAGCCTTAAAACTGTATCAAGGGCCTTTGTTGCCAGAATTGGATTTTGCAGATTATTGGCTGGCTGAACGGGAAGGGCTTGAAAGAAAAATCAGTGATTTGGTGAGTTGGAGCGTGGCCTGGCTCTGCCAGCAAAACCGTCCAGAAGAGGCAGAAGAAATTGCCGATCGCATGCTCAGCATTGATCCCTGTAATGAAACCAGTTTTGCAGCCTTGCTTGAAATCGCGACCTTCCGAAAAAGCTTGGGACGCCTCAAACGTATTTACCACCAAATGGAAGAAGCCTTTGCACGGAAATGGGAAACCCCTCCCCCCGAAGAACTGGAAATGCTTTATAAACGGCTTGAAAAGAAACTCAGCTGATTTTTTCTTATAAGAACGATAAAATATTTGGCAAAATGGGTATATTGTACCCAGTGTCTTTTCTAAAGGAGTGAGGTATGAGCACCACAGGCCCGCTGAACAATCCCATCATTCAACCCGTGGCCCCTCTCAGCCCGCCGCCACGCCCCAACCCACCCTGTCCAACAGGCATCAATCCCCCCCCTCCGGCTTCCCCAACAGAAAGCGAAGCCTTGCCCAGCCAAGATCAAACCGGCCGCTATGCCGAGACAGAATTTGATCCCATCGCCTTCAATGCGCCGGAAACGCTGCCCCCCGATTCCAATCTGCAAAAAATGGAAGCGGATTTGGAGGATTTAGAATCGATTCTTAGCCACCAAGTCAGCAATGATCCCAGCAGCCTGACACCTATTCCTGCAGACAAACGGGAAAACCTGGACGCACTTGCACAAAGTTTAGGCTTCCGCAATTGCCGCATGCTGCAGCAACAATTGCGAAATCTCGGTCCTGAACAGGTTCAAAATTTGATGCAGACCCTCAAGGCTGGCCTGAATGCGCTTCCCAAAGGCAGCAATGGCAAAGTAGAGCCTGCGGTTTTACAAAGCAAGCTCTCAGAAGTCTTTGAAACACATTTGCGTACAGAAATCAGCCAACTGTTTACCCAGGATGGCTATCCCGCCCCAGAATTTAAAGAAAGTGGCAGCCATTGGGACAGTGCCTCCTTGGCTTCTGTTTACAATGCCCTCAGTGAAATCCGAGAAACATCGCCAGGAAAGCTAGAGGTCATTGCCCGTTCAGCGGGGCAGAATAAAAATGGCGATCAACTGCCTCTGAGCTTTAACCGGGCACCGGCTCCCCCAGTCAGCACAACAGATAATTTTCTCGATAGCATGAATCAGGCCATGTACCTGGCCCATGCCAATCAGGAAAGGGGCGAAATCACACTCAGTGATACAGCGGTTCAGGCCGATCAGAATGAAGTCGTTCGCCATATTACCGGCAAATTGGATCTGCTGACACGCAATCTTTTGCAGGATGGCACCCCCAGCCCTGAATATACCCCTCAGGAACTTGCCGAACGCCACCTTGATGGTAACAACACCACTGAATTACAGCGCGTTCTCCTGACAGAATATGTGGATAAATATGGCGGGGTCGAAAATCTTCAAAAGGCGATCAATTTTATTACCCGCTACCGGGCTTTGGATCGGCCTGAAAACGTAAGGGCAGGCAGCACGCCCTTTGCCATGATTCCTGAAGATGGCAATGCCATGTCCCGCGATATGCACCAATTGCTCGGGAGAATGGGACCCGTGCTCTTGCGTCAGGTGGCCGCCCGCATGGAGCAGACCCATGCCGTTTCTCAACTCCAAGGGTTTATGCGGGAATCCAGCCCCTATGGTCAACGCGCAAATCTCTCAAGTGATGGCATTTATGGGGCCCAAACCACGGCCTCAGTGCGCCAGTTTCAAATGACCCTGGCTCTCAATACCTTCAAGGAACGGCTTGAAGATGATAAAAAACTGTCTGAGCCCCAGCGCATGGAAATGCTGCACTTTTTTGAGAGCCAATTCCACAAATTAGAAGATCATCCCAATCAATTCAAACAAATTATGCGGGATGTGAATACACGGATGCAGGGATTATTGGCCCCCCCCCCTCAGGTTTCGGAAGATACAGCCCAATTATTGCAGACTGATTTAAGCTTCATGAGCAAATTGGCCGACGGTATTTTTGATACCAGTACCGCCTCCCATCTGGTGAGCAGTTGGTTCAATGTCATGGACTCTGGCAGTGGCCTGGACATGGCGGAACAACTGGTTTCACATGAAGTGAGCCATCTTTGGGAACACCAACTGGATCAGGAAAGCAATTTACAGGTACTGGATAATTGGGGCCGCTTTTTTGAAGGCAGTGATTCGCGAGAAGACTTTGGCGTTTTTCACATGAGCAGTCAGGATTATCATGATCAGACCCACAATGACCGGACAGCATCCAGTGATTATGGCTCCATCAGCCCCAGTGAGGACTTTGCTGAGGCCAGTCGCGTTTTCACCTATGATCCCCAGCGGCTCTTGCGTCGATCGCTGCTTAAATTTTTGGTGATGAATTCACTCCAGGGCAACCCCCACAATTCAAGCGAGATTCTGCGCATGGCAGAGGCCAGCGGCTATACCCGAGAACAGGTTCAAGCCGGACTCAATACTGTGCTGGGCTATGGCCAAAACCCGATCCGGTTTACTCCTACACTCGCGAGCCGTCTGGATCAGGATTATGCCCCGCTGCGTCAAGCCTTGCAAAGAACTGAGCCAGAGATACCACATCATGAAGCCGCTCCCCACGCTCCGGATTCGCCAACAGGGGACAGCGAACATGGGATTGAAAGAACCTCACCCGACACAGGTCTGGCTCCTGCCAATGATTTGCGTGTACCCGAAAATGAAAGTGGTTGGAGCCTTGATTATTTACAGGAACGCTATAACAGCGCAATCAATCGCTTGAACAATCCGCAACTTTCTCAAGAAGAACGCAGAAGCGTTCAGGCCGAAATTGCCCAATTTGAAGAAACCTTTTTGAGCCAGGGGCTAGAAGGTCTGCAGGACGACAAAATTCCTGCGGAAGCAAAATCGGCCCTGGATCAGGCACTCAACAGCCAGGAATACACAGGCAATCAGGCCCTCCAGGGAAGGGCCATTTTATTGGCGCTCGCCAAAATCCGAGCCCAAGGATATTTGGATTTGAACCAGGAACCCCGTCTGAAAGATTATTTGCCCTTGGGTTTTCAAGGCATGCTTCAAAACCAGGACTATCTCGCCTCTCTGACCTATGGTCAGAACCAGGGGCGCAGTGTCAGCCCCACCAGCGTAACCACCCACGCACTTTCAGAGTCCCACCGACTGGATCAAGCCGCAAAACGCATGATGTCGCAGGTTCCCATGATTTCCAATTGGGTCAGCGGTGCCGTTCAAATGCTGACCAGCCCCCTTCAATCAGAGAGCTTACAAGATCGCATCAGTAGCGCCACTGACTCATCTATCACTGCCGTTTCACAAGCATCGCGTATTCAGCAATTGAGTTCAAATTCAAATTTTACACGGGCCTGGCAATTGTATGGAAAAACCATGGAAACCGTTGCGCATACCATGGGAATTCCCTTGCCTGTGCCCAGCAAAGAAGAATTTGCCCGCATGATTTTATCTCAAGCCGGCAATGACACCAGCCCCCAGCATATCGAGCAGATTTTACGCCGCTTTTTGGCAGAGACTCAACCATGAAGTTAGCGATCAGATTGAGACAGGTTACAATGAATTTCGGACACCCACGAAAGCAGGATTTCAGATGCAAAGCTTAGGCCCCAGTAACAATCCGATTTTGACAGAATTTCGCAGCCGACTTCAAGGCGACGCTACACTGAAGCAGAATCTCGAAACACAAGTCAATGACAAGGTACAAAAGTCAGGCACCCCAGGGGTCATCGACAGCGAAAAATACAAACAACTGCAAACAGAATTTTTGAACAAAATGGGGGTCACCGATCCTGCCAAAGCGACCCCAGAACAGTTGAATGCGGTTGAAAAACTGGTTGCCGATGCCCTCGATGGGCAATTGGACGGCAAAAATGACCTGCAAGACAGTGAAAGCATCGTCAGTGAATTGGCCAAAGGCGCCCAAGAAAACAGCGAGTTTGATCCCGTGGGCTTTCAATTAAAAATGCCCACCAAACCCCAGGGTTCAGAAACCCCCTCCCCAGCGGCTCGAATGACAGCCACCAAGCTGAGTCAAACGGGCATGATTCAAAACCTCTATGCCGCAGATAAAAATACCCTGGCAGATAAAATGCTCGATCGTCTGCTGGTTAAACCCCAAGATATTCCCGCCAGTGAAATGAATGAGCTTTTGAAACTGGTAAGAGAACACCGCCAGAGTGAGACCGCCAAAGTTCAATTGGCCGCCACAAATCAAGCCAAAGCCCTGCTTGAAAAACAAGCGATCCCCGAAGGCAGCAAGGCCAGCCTGAAAAAAGCTCTGGAGACGCTTGAAAGCAAGCCAGAAGATCCGCAGGCCCTTGATAGTTTGAGCAATTTAGTCGATCAACTGGGCACAGATCCTCAAGCGGATATCGCTCCCTCAGCCCCGGTCGTTGAAGAAAATTTTGAACCCGGCGGTGAAATACCTGAGCGCAGCGAAACCCCTGAAGGGGGAGCGAATACGGATGCTCCTGCGGTGACAGAGACCGGCGCAGGAGAAAGCCCTGCGGAAAGTCAACCTGCCGCTGAAGCAGGTACAGATCCCCTGGCTGAAATTGCAGCCAAATTGGAATCCAGTGCCACCCCTGCAGATCAGAAACAGGCCCTGCTTACGGACCTGCTCTCCAAATTGGATCCCGGCAAAGCCAGTGACCCCAAACAGGGTGAAATGCTGGCCATGATTCTGGCCGATGGAAGCCCAGAACAACAGAAACAGGCCATCGATAAACTTTTACGCCCCCATGATAACGACGCCAAAGCCTTGACCCAGCTGTATAACGCAGCCGCACAGGGAGCCCAGAAACTCAAACTCAAAACCCCAGTCATGCCGATTCTGGCCAAAACACATTTCGCAACCCTGGGTGGCCCCAATGCCAACCAGGTGCGCTTTGACATTCTGATGAAAATTGAAGACAAATCTCCCCCTGATGCCGACTTCAATACCCCCCCGCATCAATTGGCCACGCTGCGCCCGCTTTTGGAAGCGCTTAAAAACAAAGAAAATAACCATGCCGATTTACGGGCGATTCGTAATCTGGCCTCCAATCTGGTCAGCGAGTATGCGCAACAACAATCAAATGCTCTGCAAAACAATCACGGCACCATGATCGGAGGCGTTCAGGTCGGTGGGGGAGCCAATGGCCCCAGCAGCGTTACCAATACCACGATCAACCCCGCCGATTTTGAGCGGGCCAACCGGATTATCAAAATCATTGATTGGTTGATGAAAGATGAAAATGGCACAAATCCTGGCGTTGTGCCCCAACCCAAACCACAACCCGAAAAACCGCCCGTGTTAGAAAAACCGGCAACCCAACCTCAACCCGTGGTCGTACCGCCCCCCACGGGCGATGGAGACAGCCCTGCCGTGGTGTCTCCCCCAGAAGAAACACCCCCTGAGGTTAAAGATTTTTCGACCCAGAACTTCTTAGAGCGCATGCAGCGCTATCGCGAAAACCAAAATCTGGAAGAACTGCTGAAAGATCTCAACAACGAAGATCAGGTTAAACTGGTGCGTTTGCTGGATGAGAGTGCAGATGGCGACTTCCAAAAACCCGATGGCAGTTCAGAAACTTTAGAAGTGCCTGGTAAACAGGAAGCCAAGCAGGCCCTTGAAGCCCTGATGCCACGCTTACATACTCTGCCTGCAGCCAGCAGAGGTGAAATGGCTGCCCAATTGCTGGGCAAGGGCACACGTCCCGACCTTGCACTCAGCCTGTTCAAACAAGCCAAAGAAGAAGGAAACCTGCCCGAGTTGATGGCCCATCTGCGCAAGGATGGCCAGGATATGAGCGCAGAAATTCCTCGCCAGCTTTCGAATGACGATGCTGGAAAAGTTTTGGCCTGGATGGTGACCAGCGAAGGCCAGGATCGTCAGAACGCCGCTCAGATCAGCCAAACCGTGCGTGAGCTTTCAAAATACATGGTTCAGGATGACAATATCACCCGCGCATTTATGCGTGAAATGCAGGATTTTGCAGGTCGCCCCGGCAATCAAGAAAAAGGTCTGGGCATCATCAAAGATCATTTGGGTCAGGATTTGGTCAAGCAATTGACTGAAAATCTGGATCGCGGTTGGGTCACAGCCAAAGATCGTGAGTTTATGCTGAAACTCTCCGCTGCAGCCGGAACGCAAATGGGCAACGCCCAGGTACAGCAATTGTTGAATCTTGGCGATTACCGCAATGCCCTTGAAATCATGAAAGGCTCATCGGATCAGGATTTGGCAGCCATCCTTTCCAGTGCTGATCAGAATAAACTCAGGGCGGCTTTTAACAGCAACCCAGGCCAGTTTGCTGAAACCCTTGAGCGCCTGGAACGCCCGTCAGCTCAAATGGCCCCTGGCGACAGAGCGGCATTGCAGAGCAATTTGAATGCACTGATCAAAGCCCTGCCGATGGAAAAACTGCGTGAAAGCTGGAATAGCCTGGCCCGTGACGGCAAGTTGGAACTCGGCAATGAAACGCGAGAAGCCTTGCTGGCCCGCTTTGCTGCCGCCGGTGATTTTGAAGCCAGCAAAACCCTCTTTCAGGGCGGTATGGGCTTAGAAGCTGCGGGGGGAGAAAGCCGCAACCGCATGCTGGATACGCTTTCAGCCCAAATCACCAAAACCCGTGACCCGCAAAAAGCAGGCCAAGCCCTGAGTTGGATTCTCGAAGGGGGCAAGCGCACCCAAATTGAACGCGCTTTCCGCAATGTGAATCAGGATTCCTGGTTTGGCCCCCGCAAAGGTGAAATGGTCAATGCAGCCATGACCCTGGGCAAAGATCGTCTGCGGGGCAAACTCTCCCTGGATACGATTCAGTATATGGCAGGATCCCTGAATAATTTCAGTTCCAAAGTGGGCGCAAAGGCCCCTCAGTTTGTCAGAGAAACCCTCGGGCTGGGCGATTTTAATAAAAATGTTCAGAATATCCGGGCCTTGGCAGAACTGGGCAACCGCGATGCCAAAGCCGCAATCATGCGTGATTTGATGGATTATTGGACCCCTGCCCAGTCTGAAACCCTGATCCACGATATCCTGCGCGATTCGGCAAAAACCGGGGATTTCAAGCCTTTGGTTGACCGCCTGGGAACTTCCAGCCTGAATGGCGCACAACGCCTTTCAGAGGAACTCGAAGATCGCGGCGAACTGGGACGGATTATGGGTTCTGTCGTAGAGCATTATGGCCCAGGCACAGACAAAGCCATCAACGACATCCTGGGGCGTTGGAACCGCACGAGCATCAAATCAGATGATTTTATTCACAATATGCTCAAAAGCCTGGAACCCGACGCAGCCAAAAAACTGGCAGATAAACTCTCAGCAGAAACCCTGCGTACCCTAATCGACTGGACCGATGATGCCTTCAGAGATGGCAATGCCCTGCACCTGGATGCCGAAAGCCAATGGTCCATCGATATTCTGCAGGCAGCGTTAAAATTAAAGGGTCAGTAGGCTTCTTCTGGTACAGGCCAGTATTCGCCATCTTCCAAGGTCGTTCCGGGGGGCAAGACCGAAAGCGGTTCGATCCGGCAATTCTTGCCGACCGTTACCAAGGGTGCAAAACTGCAGCCGGTACCGATCCACGTGCCGTCTCCGATTGAGACATTCGGGCCAATCTGACAATTGCCCCCGATATTGACATTTTTGCCAATTTCAATCGGGCCCAAATGAAGCTTGTCTGTGCTCATAAAATGCCCCGTTAAAATCGAACCCGAGCCGATCATCGAATCGGGCCCAATCGAAATCAAAGACAAATCGACAAAATCCACATCCGCAGAAATCGAAGTGGAATAGGCAATTTTAGCCCCCAAAGCGCGAAAGGCCAGCCAGCGCAACCCTGCAGAATAGAGAATCAGGTTCTTGATGGGATGCAGCCACACCAAGCGGTTCAAACTGAAATAGAGCGTCCAGAGATAAAAGCCTGAACTCTTGGGAACCAGATAATCGCCAGCCTTTAAAACAGGCAGTAAACAGCGGATGCCGCAGACCAAAACAAGCATCAGCCCGAGATAGATCAGCGCAAAACAGGGAAACAAAAGCCCCAGCCAAAGGGGAGCCAAAACCGATGCCAAAAGTGCATAAAAACTGAAAACAAGCCCCAGGGCAAAGCCATGTGTCAAAGTAAAAAGAAAGAGCAAAACAAGATCATAAAACAAGTAGGCCAAGCTCACTTGCCCCCCTCAACTTCCCAGGTATCAAGGTTTAGAGCGTGTTTTTCAAGCGGCCCCACAAAATAGCGCGAATCGATGCTGATACGCAGCGTTTGCGACAGATTGGGAGCCGATTCATGAATCACCCAGGGATTTAAAATAAGGCCATCTCCTGGCTTTAATACAGGTTGTTCTTTCACCCAGCCCGTATCAGAGACTGCTCCCTGCCAAAAAAGCTTCTCAGGTTCCGCTTGGGGTTGTTCTGGCAAATGGCCTGTTCCCTTGTAAAAAATCACGCCGCCACACAAGCTGTCAATCGGGACAAAGGGTGTCCAAAGCGTTACGAAGTCTCGCATATGGCGATTGTAGCTGATATCCTGATGGGCAGGCACTCCCGCCCAGCGGTTTTCCGGCAAAACAAAGCGGGCTGTGGGGGGCATGTGCATATGAACAGATTGCTCAGGATAGAGTTGCGCCAAAAGCGCTTTCACTCGGGGGCTGCGCGGTATTGCCCACAGCATAGGATCCAAACGGGTTTTTAATTGAAAATGCCCCACCAAAATTTGACGCAGATCAGCTGATAAATCCGCAAAAAGCGAAGGTTCCTGCTCACTTTTGACCATAAAAGCGAGTAAATCTTCAGGGCTTTCAATGCGAAGCTCGGCCTTCAGAAAATCCATCAACTGCGCATAGGCTTCACTTAAAAAATTGCCAACCGTACTCACTGTTTCTGCGGGAATCAAGTCGGGCAGTACCTGATAACCCTGGGTTTGAAAATGGCTAAGATCAAAGCGCATTTCAGGGTTTTACCAAATAGCCCGCAGGCACATTGGTCCAGGGCAGGGTTTTGATACTGAGATCAGGTTTATCTGCCAGAAACTCGTCAACCGCTTGGGTTTCACCCGGCCATTCTTTGATCGCGTATTCATCAAAGAGCAGAATACCCCCCCGTGAAAGCTTCGGCCAAATCGCTTCAAGTGCCGCCCAAGTCGGGCGGTACAGATCGCAGTCAAAATGAACCAGCGAAAAACGAACACCTGGATGGGCCTGCACAAAAGCAGGAACCGTCTCTTCGATATTGCCTTCTACCAATTTGATCCGATCTTTCCAGGGCACAAAACGATCGGCATCAAAAATCTCGATTGCGGCCTTCAACTCGGCATAAAATTCGGCGGGAGAAAAGCCCCCCACTTCTTTGTGGGTCTGCTCATGGTTTGCGCCATCTTCGGGTGCAATCTCAACAAACCCCTGCCAATTATCAAAGCCATAGACGGTTTTGGTACGATCCCCGACACAGAAGGTTTCCAAGAGATTGGCCCAGGTCATCAGCCCCAGACCACGAAAAACACCCAATTCGACAATATCCCCCGGCACTTCAAGGGTTTGCTGAAAAAACTGGCTATGCGCCAAAAAACGTTTCAACCACTGTCGCCGCGCCAAAACGGGAAAGAGCTGGATCGCCTCCAAGGGGGAGATCTGAAAGCGCTCGCAATGCGCAGCCAAGCGCTGCTCAAGTGCTTGATCCGGGCCTGTTTTTTTAAAGCCATCAAAGGGTAAATCAGCCATATAGAACTTCCAAATTTTGTTTAAGAGCAGATACCACGGCCTCCTGCTCAGACGCCAGCAATTCAGGAAAAAGCGGAATGGCCAGGGTGGTTTCGGCCGCCAACTCGGCTTCAGGGCAACTGTTTTCAGGCCAGCGGTCAGCATAAACTGCCTGGCGGTGCTGAGCCACTGGATAATAGGCAAGACATTCAAACCCAGCTTCGGCCATGGCTTTCTGCAGGACGTCGCGCTTTGCGGGTACCCGCAAGGCGTAATGGTGAAAAACACTGGTGGTTGCTTCAGAAATTTCAAGCGGGGGGCGCTGCACATTCACGCCCTCTAAAAGCGTGTGATAATGGCGGGCCAGTTCCCGGCGGCGGCTGTTCCAGCCCTCAAGATAGGGCAATTTTACTCGCAGAATCGCGGCTTGAACTGCATCCAAACGGGAATTGAAGCCGGTATAATCTTGGATATTTTTACGGGGCATGCCATGTTCCCGCAACCCCTGTAGCTTGGCATAGAGTGGTTCTGAATCGGTGGTGATCAGGCCGCCATCGCCATAACAGCCCAGATTTTTGGTCGGAAAAAAGCTGAAACAGCCCGCATCACCCAAGGCTCCCACTTTTTGCCCGTGATAACTGGCCCCAATCGCCTGGGCACAGTCTTCAATCACCTTGAGCCCATGATTTCGGGCAAAAGCCAGGATGGCTTGCATATCACAGGGATAGCCATGTAAATGAATTGGCAAAACCGCTTTGACCCCCGGAACCAGCGCGCCTTCCAGCAAAGCCGGATTGAGACAATCATTTCCGGGCAAGATATCTACAAAAACAGGTTCAGCCCCGGTTCGGCTAATCGCTTCGGCTGTGGCGGTAAAACTCATGGCCGAGGTGATCACCTTGTCACCCGGCCCAATCCCCGCTGCCAGCAAGGCCAGAATCAGGGCATCGGTGCCCGAATTGACACCCACTGCATATTTCACACCCAAATAAGCAGCCAATTCCTGCTCACAGGCCTGAAGCACTGGCCCCTTGATATACCAGCCCGAGGCAAAAACGGCCTCAACCGCCGGACGGATTTCTGCTGCCAGGGCTTCGTACTGCCGTTTGAGGTCGGTAATCGCGAGTCGGGACATGGGAGATACTACCTGCTTGATTGGGATAGTTCAGTATATCACTCCTGTTTTTTTATTTGCCTTGTGACCAGCCAGTCAAACCACTCAGGCTTGGCGAGCGGTATACTGTTTTCATGTCTGCACATCTTCAACAAAATCAACAAAAAGTGCTCGCTACGGGTCTGATCGGCTGTGGCCATTGGGGCCCCAATTACCTGCGTGTTTTTCAGCAATTGACAGGCACCGAGATTCTGCAAGCGGCAGATCTCAATCCCCAACGTCGGGAAAGCCTGAAAAGCCAATTCTCCGCTGTTGAATTCTGTGAAAACGCCTCAGAGATTTTTAAGAATCCGCAAATTGATGCTGTGGTGATCGCAACCCCCGCCACCAGCCATTTTGAATTGGTCTCACAGGCCCTAAGAGCTGGCAAGCACGTGCTCTGTGAAAAACCTTTGACCCTGCGCATAGAAGAAGGCCAAGCACTCACACAATTGGCTGCTGCCCAAGCAAAAATCCTGATGGTAGGCCATACTTTTCTCTTCAATACCGGCATTCGCCAGCTCAAAAGCTATTTAACGCAAAACCTGCTCGGTGAACTTTATTACCTGCATTCCACCCGCACCAATCTTGGCCCGATTCGCAGTGATGTGGGGGCGATTGAGGATCTTGCCAGCCACGATATCTCGATCTTTAACTATCTGCTCGACAGCCTTCCGCTTGAAGTTTCAGCACGGGCCCATTCCTGTCTGCCCCACCCGCACGAAGATATCGCCTTTATCACCCTCAGCTACCCTGACAAAATTGCAGCGCATGTGCATGTCAGCTGGCTGAATCCCGTCAAGGTAAGGCAAATGACCCTGGTCGGCAGTCAAAAAATGGTCACTTGGGACGATATCAATACCACTGAACCGATTCGAATTTATGAAGCCGGCGTCATGCAGGAACCCTATTACCAGGATTTTGGCCAGTACCAGCTTTTGCCCAAGCAGGGGGATACACATATTCCCCGCCTGCAAATGTCAGAACCCCTCAAGGCCGAAGTGCAGGAATTTTTAAACGCGATTCACAGCCAAACCCCACCTTTTTCTGACGGGAATTTTGGAACCGGGGTGGTAAAAGTCTTAGACGCCATTCGCGCCTCTCTGAACGCCGGAGGCAGCCCAATTCAAATCAGCCCTTAAACCTGGGTCTCTGAAAAAGCATGGGTCAAACCCTGATGGCCGTCTAAAAAACGTGAGACCTGGGTAAAAACCGCATCATAGCTTTGGTGCCAGGCCGGATAACTCAAAAACAGATACTCACGGGCACGGGTACAGGCCACATAAAACAGTCGGCGTTCCTCTTCCAATTCATCAAGGCGTTTGAGTGAACGGGCCGAGGGCAAGAGTCCATCGAGCAGGTGGGGAATAAAAACAGCCGACCATTCCAAGCCCTTGGCAGAGTGAATCGTCGAAAGGACCACCGGTTTTTCTTCACGCTCATCAATCAATGGCGTGGTGCCATCCTGGTATTTTTGGGAGGGGGGATCCAATGCAAAATCTGAAAGAAAAGTTTCAAGTTTTTTGTATTTGCGTGCCAATTGCAGCAAAATCTCTAAATCAGGTAAGCGTTGAGACCAATCGCTTTCTACTTCGCGCAGCAAAGGCGCATAATAGCTTTGCAGACATTCCAGTTGGGCCACCACACTCGGGGCCTGGCGGGCTGCTTCCAGCGTGGTATAAAGGGTTTGAAGATCCGGTGCAAATTTTTTCTTGCCCAAACCATTGAGAACAAACTGCCCCTGGTGCGTGCGCACGCTTTCAATAATCTTGCGGGCAGTGACCTGCCCCACCCCTGGAATCAGTTTGAGAATCCGGTGCCAGGCCACCGCATCAAAGCCATTGAGCAAAAGACGCGCCAGGGCTACCAAATCTTTCACATGGCGGCGCTCAGTGAAGCGAATTCCCCCATACACCACATAGGGGATGCTGCGGCGCAGCAGCTCCGCTTGAATATAATTGCTGTGAAAGCCAGACCGATAGAGCACTGCCATCTCTGAAAGTTCAAGCCCCTGTTCGCGCAGGGCCAGAATCTGATCGACCACCCAAATCGCTTCATCCTCCGTGCTAAAGTGCTTGCAAACTTCAGGCGTGATGCCCTGTTTGCGCTCGCTGAAAAGATGTTTGGGATAGCCCAAGCGGGCTTGTTTCAGCAAGGCATTGCTGAAATCCAGCAGGGGTTGACTGCTGCGGTAGTTCTGTTCAAGTCGCACAATTTTACAATCGGGCCAGGACTCTGGGAAAAGCAGGATATTCTCAAGTTCTGCCCCCCGAAAAGCATAAATACTTTGGGCATCGTCACCCACCACCATCAGGTTGCGGTGCTTCTCAGCCAGATGATCGGCAAGCTCTTTCTGCACCTTGTTGGTATCCTGGTATTCATCCACCATGATATGGTCAAAAAGATTCTGCACCGAGCGTTTGAAAGCCGGGTTTTCCCGCAGACCAAGATTGACCTGATCGAGCAAATCATCATAATCGAGCAAAAAATGCCGCCGTTTGTACTCCTGAAAAACAGACTCCAGGGTTTCAAGTTCTTCAAGATAGGTTTCAAGCCCCTTAAAATCACGTGCCACAACCTCGGCAATCGTCATCTGACAATTGCGGGACCGGGAAATCAATTCCTGAATTCGGCTCTTTTTGGGAAAGGCCCTGCTCTGCTTGTCAAACTTCAATTCCTGACGAATCAAATCAATGATATCTTCAGCATCGACCGTGTCGATAATACTGAAATGGGGGTCGAGATTCAAGAGTTTGGCGTAACGGCGCAGTAAATGGCTGGCAAAAGAGTGAAAGGTTCCCCCCATGACCTTTTCGGCGCGTTCCGACTGCAACAGCCCACGGGAGCGCTGCAGCATTTCTGCAGAAGCCTTGCGGGTAAAGGTCAGCAAGAGAATCCGTTCAGGGGGCGTGCCTGTTTCAAGCAGATAGTTCAGGCGGTAAACCAAGGTACGGGTTTTGCCACTGCCTGCCCCTGCCAAAATTAAAAGTGGGCCCGAGGTGGTTGTAACAGCAGCCAGTTGACGGGCATTGAGTTCGTGGGCGTAATCGAGCTTGAGACCGGGTTTTAAATCGGCCACAGGCTCAAGTAGGTGTCGGCGTTCCACTTCCTGGCGCAGTTTTTCAAAACGGGCCAGACGGGCCTGCATATTTGAATCAATTTCAGGCTCGAGATAAAAATTCTGGGAAGTTTGCACGGCCTGCGTTTTTTCAGGGGGCCCCGTATCGGCATAAAAATTGAGAAAAGAGCGAATCAGATCGTCGCGCGAAATACGTTCCATGATTGCTGAAATGCCCCCTTGCAGGTTTTCATTGTACCCGATATTGACAGTTTGACTGTATGGTATTGATTTTTTGAAATAATTCCATTTTGTGATATTTTCAGATATCCCGATATAAAACCAGACATCCTCAGATTTCAGCAAAGAATTGGAAAGATCGGACGTTTGAAGCCGGGCTCCAAAAATGATAAACTAAACTTAACAAATGGTTAATTCCAGTCTGAAAAGGATGATTCAATGACCTTTTCCCCGCGCTTGCTGACCCTTGCCTCGCTTGTATTACTGAGTGCCTGTTCTGCGGCACTGAAGCCGATCAGCCTGCAACCGCTCAATCGCCAGTCTTCCAATCTTACCCGTTTCAGCGCCAATCGCACTCCTGCCAAAGCCATGCGCGCCTATTTTGGCAATCTGCACTCACATACCTCTTATTCTGATGGTATTCTCAACCCCCGTGAAGCCTATCGCATGGCCATTGGCAATGGTCTTGACTTTATGGCCGTGACAGAACACAATCACGAAGCTGCCGGGGGCAGTGATGGCATTTATCTCACCCCCCAGCTCTACGAAGATCTCAAGAAAAACGCGCGGGAATTCACCACTCCAGGCAAATTTGCAGCCCTCTATGGTCAGGAATTTTCAACCATCTCCAGTGGCAACCATATGAATATTTTCAATGCCGCCAATATTGTCGATGTCGGCAATGGTGATTTTAAAACCCTGTTTGAAAAGTATCTGCCCGCACACCCTGAGATCGCTTTTGTTCAATTTAATCACCCCAATTTCAAGCGCGATTTAGGTCTGGCTGAAAATACCCCCCAACCTCAAATCTTCAAAACCGATCAGCAGGGCCACCAGCAAATGGAAGCCCGGCTCCTGCCGATTGGCATGATGCGCTCAAATCTTTTCAACGACTATGGCTATGATGACTATAACCGTGATTTTCAAGCCTTGGCAAAAGCAGCCAATCCCTGGGTGCGCAGCATTGAAATTCTCAATGGCCCCGGCACCAATCCCAAACCGATAGCCAAAGCTGAAGCCTATATGGAAGAAGATTATTTCTTTTATCTCAACCAGGGCTTTAAATTGGGGCCAACGGCCGATCAAGACAATCACTATGCCCACTGGGGCAGTTTGCATCCAGGGCGCAGCGGCGTTTTGGCAAGCGAACTGACGCCTGAAGGCATTTACGAAGGTCTGCGGGCCCGCAGAATTTTTGCCACAGAAGACAAAAACATGGCCGTTTATTTTACCGCCAATGGCCATTGGATGGGCGAAGACCTGCCTGCCGCTGGAGAAGTTCAACTTGAAATTCAGATCGAAGACAAAGATGAGCCCCAGGCCCAGTATCTGCTGCAAATTTTCACAGATACTCCCGGCCAGAATACGGCAAAGCCCATTGTTCAACAGACCCTGAATCCTGGCCAGAAACAGTTTCAGTTCGTCTGGCGCCCAGAAGTAGGCCAGGAAAACTATGCCTTTGTCAAAATTACCCAAACCAATGCCGATGGCAGTTTTGATGATGCCTGGACCGCCCCGGTCTGGATCAAACCTTAAAAAATTATAAGAAAAAGGAGCTGCCTCAAAAGACAGCCCTTTTTCCTCTCAGATCAGGAACTTAAATTCACGCTCTTGCTGTCCGATTTCTGGGGAGCAGTATAGCAATCAACTTATGGCATTTTTAGCTCTGCTGCGTATTTCGTCAAAAATTCCTGAGCCGCCTTGTGACGCTCCTCAAGATGCGTATTGAGCGTATCCAAGGCCGATTCAAAGGCTTCAGGACTGCTCAGCATCGTGGCATCTGACTGTTCCCCCTCACTGCCCACCACATAGGGCCGAATCAGACTATGTGCCTGCTGATACAGCATACGGGTAGGTGCTGGCGCAAAAGCTGTTTCCAAGGCCTTGGCAAGATAGTAAGTATAGCGGGCATGGTAAACCGGATCATCGATCAAAAAGCGAATCAAAGGCCAAGACGCATTGATTTCATCTTTGCTCAACTCAAGTGAAGGCGCTCCCCCACCGGGGCCCCCTGGACGCTGAAAATTGGCTGGCGGGGTCGGTTGGGCCGAAGGCGTGGAAACAGGACTGCTGCTTGAACGGGGAGACGGACTGCTCTCAGGGGATGGCGTTGGGGTCGCGCCAGGACGGGGCAGGCCTGGAAAGGCACCGCCAGGGCCGCCCATTGAAGAGGCCAGGGCCATATTATTATCCCAGGGAATCCAATGCAAACGCTGATCTGTTGGATCATTGTAAAGGTAATAATTATGCGCCATGCGGCCATAGGTATCCCAGTTCTGTATCAGGGTATTGACCGCCAGCCAATTGAGAAAACCTTCCACATCCAAGACCTGTTCCAGTCCAGCCCGCCAGCGGGCAGGATCTGAGCGGTCGGCATTCAATGCAGCAAACAAGGCTTGAATGTCCTTCCAATCAGAAGTGGTTTCATTGGTTTTTTTGGGAAAAGAAGCCTGATCAAAGGTGGCAAGTTTTGCGCCATTGCCCGAAGGCTTGTAAAGATTGCCACTTGGATTCTTGAACTGGGTAGCCAGCATCGGGGCATCGGGGGCTTCGACCATCGTGTAAAGCCCAAAATACTTCTGACCCTCACCATAATCCACGTAAATCCTATAAAAAGCAGTTTGAGCAGAGGGAATTCCGGCCTTGAGAAAGATGTCCGCAGTGACTTTTTCGCGGATCAGCGAATTGTCACTGAAGCCACTTGAAAACGTCAGACGCTTGAAACCATACATCCGCTGGTTCTTGATTTCTGGGTGTTCGGATTCAAATTCATCCATATCAATCCGAAAGGGCATTTTGAGAGAACGTCCCCAGGAAGAACGCAGCGAAGAATTTCCCTTATAGCGGATACCTACATAATTCCAGCTTACGCCATCCACTTTGACCGTGCAGGGCCGGTAAATCGGATCTTCACCGTTTTCGAGCATGGGGCCGCCTCCCCCACCAGGCGGCGCACCGGGAAAGGCGCCAGCAGGAGGCGTCGGGCGGGCACTGGGTGAAGTGCTGGAACCAGGAGCAGGCGAAACAGAAGGAGCGGGTGTCGCTCCTGGAGCGCCAGGAAATACTGGAGGCTGAAAACCATCGGGGGGTTGAAAATTACCTGGCGTCCGCATCCCTCCTGGGCCTGTTTGGCTTGAAGGATCGCCAAAGAGTTGGGTCATATTCTCCTGCATCAATTTCCAATCAGCCGCAGAAAGGGTAATTTCCATTTTTTTGACCTGATCTTGGGGAAAAACCCGTGCATAATCAGGGAGTGTATCTTTGCCATGAGAATTTTCGCTCCATCCAGCCGGGCGGCCCACCACAGAGCTTTTTCCCAGCAGAGAATAGCTAGAACAGCTCATGGCACTGAGTGTCAGGCTGCCCGCAAGAAAAATAAGTCCCATCCGTTTCATATCGTTTACCTCTGTTGATCATTTTTTAAACTTGAAATTCAGGCCCCTCTGGCTCAGAGATCCACCTCCTGCTGGCCCATCACCAGGGTCACTTTCTGGTTGCCATTGAACTGTCGCAAGGCTTCGAGCAATTGCTGAGGTTCTGACTTGCTACGCAAGACCACAGAATAAACAAGCTCCTGCAAAACCCCTGCATGTACGGTTTCGAGTGAAATCATGCGCCAAGAATCAAGATGCTGTTCAAAAATTGCCCGGAAATGTTCTTCTGAACTGATCTCCAGGGGAACGCGCAGACGCAGAATCCGTTCCTGCATTTCACGGGCAAAGAGATTGGTCTTCTGCATCAAGAGAATAAAAATCGAAAGCAGAGTCGTCGCCAGAATGGCGAGCAAATAAAATCGGGTGCCCACGGCCATGCCAATCGCCATAATCATAAAAATAAATCCCACATCACGGGTCTCTTTCATGGCATTGCGAAAGCGCACAATCGAGAGCGCCCCCACCATTGCAAAAGCCCGGGCAATATTGGAACCAATAATCAACATGATCAAGGCCACCACAGTTCCCATAATCACCAGGGTTTGCACATAACTCTGGGAATAAGAAACCCCGGTATGGGTGGCCCGATACACAAAGCCCAGAATCAGGCTGAGTAGAAAGGCCAAGAACATGACCAAGAGAATGTCCAATTGGGTAAAGACCCCGGAAGCATCTCCCAAGGTCAAGACGGTAGGTAAATGCGTATTCATAAGGGTGCGCTCCTCGGCGTCAAAATTTTAAAAACGGGCAGGGGTTCAGGAAAATCTTGAGCCTGAAAGGGCGAAAGCTCCTGGTTCTGGATCTGAATTTGATGGGCATGGGCCAAACCGGCACAGTATTTGCTGATTCTGCGCAATTCAAGCTCCTGGCTGGAAAGCAGTGAAGCCAGCCAATCGGGCACCCGTTCATCCACCTTGATTTCGAGGATGCACCAATCGGGAGGAATAAAATAGCTGTTCTGCGCTGAGGAATCGAGCTTGAGATCGCGCACACTTGTCTTTAGTTCCGTATCAAAGGTAATCCGCAAACCAGAATTCCACTGATTGCCCTGATAGGCCTGGCGATGGTAGCTGATCAGGCAACTGGGGCGCAAATTCTTGGCATTTACCAAATACTTCACCTCTGAAACCACTGCCGCATCCAGGGGATCGAGTTCAACCCCCTCGAGTTTTCCTGAACAGAGCTCATAGGCCTTCTCCAAGGGAAGTTTCAGACGGCGTTTCTGTACGGTTTTATTGATTCGCTGCTTGATTTCCACCATGGCCTGGGTTACGCCGCTCTGATCGGCCTGGGGATAGGCCCGAATTCTGAGTTTGCGCCGAAACTTCAGGCCTTCAATTTTATCCCAGAAGAAATCATGGTTCGGACTGTCATAATAAAGACTCAGAACAGGATAGCCCCTGCTCCCACTGAAACTATCGGCTTCAACATGGCCGATCAATGCCTGCTTCAATCTTTCGGCCTGGGCCGAGGTAATCAGGTATTTCAGTTCAAAACGGTTAAAACGGCGGATCATGGCGAAACTCCTTTTAAATGAATCTCCAGTGTCTGCTCTGGGGCTTGCCCCCAGAGCAAATCACCACCGGTCTGAACCTCGGGCAAGGGAAGCGAAACAAGCTGCCCCGCATGGAATACCAGGCGTAGAACCCCTTGATAGGTATGAATTTCCAAGCTTTGAGCCACCCTGCTGTAAATGACCAGCCTCTGCATTCCCGATGTGGGCGTTCGCAGCAGGAGAAACTTACCCAGATTCTGCTCTTGGGCATTCAGTCCCAAAATCAGTTCACTGCGTTGGTGCAAAAGGGCCGACAAGAGTTCAGGGCGAAGGGCCATCTGTTTCTGCCAGTTTTCTGCTTGTTCAGGACGCATGGCCTGCCCCTGACTGGCGAGCAAAAGCAGATATTGCTCAGCAATCTGTTCGGTCTGGGCAGGCACAAAAACCCAGGCTCCCCAAAGCCCCAGAAGCCCCAACAGGCTGAGAATCAGCAGCCAACCTCCGCGTTCTTTCATGGCAGGCCTCCCGTGCGACTCAACCAAAGTTGCCAATTCCCTTGCTTGCCCAACCAGTCTTTTAAGGGCTTCAAAACAGCAGCCTGTTCAAAACGGCTTTGAAAACGGGGAGCAGGAAAAGCTTTCAGCGAGGTGGAATCCAATTGAAGGGGCCGCAGAGAACCTGCAAGAAAAAGATTCCGGCTGAAGATCCGGCTCAGCCCACCATAATGGGGTGAAGCCTGGTAGATTTTCAGGCCGGTGCGGTTGCCATAGAGCAGACTGGAGTCAATATGGATCACAGAGGCATTTTTAGCCAGCAACCCCACCCCACCGGCAGCAATCAAGGTCTGTTCAAGCTGCACCTGGGTTTCTTCTCCGGCCGAGACGCCATTGCCCAAGCATTGCCGTATTGCTGCCTTTTTTAAACTCAGCTCTGTTCCCATCAGATCCAGGCCATCATCACCAGCCCCCTCAATTTTCAGCTCTTCAATCTCGGCCCGCGTAAATTCCAAATCCCAGGCATCTGAAAAGGCCCGGCGAATAGAGATCCGGTGGGCCTTTAAATTCTGAACATAGACCGTATGCAGCAGGTCATCCCCCCCGCGATTATCACTGAAAAAACAATCTTCCAAAAGCAAATCCTGGGTTTCATGCAGGTTTACCATCGCGGTATAAATCCGCTGGCCCCAACGCGGAAAGCTGCCCCCTGATACCTGAAGATTCAGCAAACGTGAGCCTGCACTGAGCGGCCCCTGTAAAACCAGCCCTCCCCAAGGGTCAGACTGTGCCGGACGAATCACAACAGGCGCACCCTCAGCCCCCAAAATCTCAAGCGGGCCCTGAAAAATCAAGGAAGCCCCCGGCCCCATCAGCAGGGTGGTTCCCGCCAGGATTCGAACCCTGCGTCCCTTTTCAAAAATCCGTGTTTGGGGAATCACAACGCGTCCTGGCCCCAGCGTAACGCTTGGAAAAACAACGACAGGCTGAGGCTTCATCTTGGAATGGTTGATTGATCGCTCAAGAGACTGTACCCGCAACTGAATTTCAGCCAGACGGGCAGCCAAAATCTGCTCAAGCACAGTCAGGGTCATGGGCCGCATCAAATTTTCACTGAGTGGATCGAAGGCTGGCAGGCGATTGCGGGCCCGCCAGAAAGGATCAGCGCTCAAATCGGCGCGGAGCGCGTTCAGATAAACCAAACTGCGTTGGCTCATGTGTTCAGGCGCGATTTCGTTTTTCAGCCCTTGCCGCAAAAGGGCCTGTTGCTCGGCCTGAAAAGCGGGCAGGGAAGAGAGCTTTTCCATCAGGGGATCCCGCTGAGGAGCAGGGCCTTCTCCAAAGCCCTGACTTTCAAGCAGCACGGGCTGCCAACGCCCCAGATAGGGGTCATAGTGCAAGGCATAATTCAGTTCAGAATCCGCATTGCGTTCACTGAATATCTGAAGCAGCAAATCAAGCACCACAAAGGCTTTGAGATTAACTTCCTGGGCAACGAAATCTGCAAAAGCCGCAGGGCTGTCACGGTGAAGATGCCCAAGCAAATTTTTGAGATTCAAATATTGGCGGGCGTTTTTATTATGCCAACTTGCATATTTCCAATGCAAAGCATTCTCCCAGCCGCGCAGCCGGTTTTCAAGCGTATAGATATCTCCTGGAATCAAGCGGGCCCGACGCAAAACCATTTCATCCAGAGGAGCCCCCATTTCAAAAACCCCCAGATCCATTCCGTTCAAATGCAAACGCAAAAACTGTGAATCCAACGCCAAAAGACCATATTTGCGTGCCAGCTCCAAAACAAGGGTATTTTCAAATAAAACTGGCCGATCAGGATTGAACAGATTGAATTCCCGCTGGCCCCAGATAAACTGACCCTTTTTCAATTTCACACGCAGGGATTTCTTTGCTTCGGCCACATGCCAGGGTTTATAGCCCCGCAATCGCAATTCGCCCTTGAGCGGCTGCCCTTGGAAAAATCCCTGAACAGCCACAAAGGGATGCTTTCCAGCTTGGATCAGCACCGCAAGATTATTGTCAGCCACGTTCAGCTCCAAGAGGGGCAAATCCAAGGCCTGATTCCCCACGGGTCGGGTGCGGCGCCATTGGCCTTGCAACTGATCGCGAAGATGTATGCGCAGGAGTTCAGAGGAAATGGGTTCTGAAACCCCCATCCAGACTTGAAACTGGCATAAGCTCTGCCAGGCACTCCAACTGATTCCACCCGCCAAGAGCAGCAAAGGCAAAACCAGCAGAACACCCGTTTTCCAACGCAGGACGGGCAAACGGAAAGCGTTCATGGCTAAAACTTCAGATTGGTCTGCAGCAGCACCTGCAGGGGATCGGGCAAGGAACTCTCTGCCGCCCCCAGTTCCTGCCAGGTTTTATCGACTGAAAGCAGCACACGTATATTTTCATAGATATCGAGGTTCAAAGCCCCTGCAAACCGGCAGGCAAAATCTTGATTGCGAGAGAGATCGGGGTCAAAGACTTCAAACATCAAAGCGGGAATCAGCTTCAGATTTTCGCTCAATGGAAATTCCCAAGAAACGATGCTGTGCGCCCCCCAAAGCTTGCTGCCCTGGTTGACATTATCGCCAAGGGCCCCCTCAATCTGCAGCCTGAAGGGATCCCATTCCCATTTCAGGTCGGCCCCCCAGAGGCTTGCCGTTTTAAGCTGTGCAGATTCTTCATAGAGTTTGACAGAACCATCCACGGCCAGCAAAAGCCCCTTGAAAAGACGCAATTGTCCACGGGCCACAAAATCACGGTGATAACCCGTATCTCCAGGCAGACTGTTAAAGGCCCCCAGATTCCAGCTGAATTTGAGCGGATCCTGCCAGAAAGTTGGCCCCCAAAGATCACCCGCCAGCATCACCCCATAGTCACGTGCGCCAAAGCCCCCATACTTGGTATCGTCGATGGCGTGTTGATCGAGCAGACCCCGCTCAGGAATCAACATATCCCAGGGAGACATCATGCGCAGGCGGGAAAAGGGCTTTTTAAAGCGCCCAACTGTCAATTCAAGATCTGGATTGAGTTTAAACTCGGCATAGACATCCCGAGACGCTACGTTTTTGGCAAACTCAAGTTCCAAGACGAGTTTGACCCAATCAAAGGGTTTCCAGCGGCCATCCAGACGGGCCCGGCGCACATAAAGTTCGTCACTCCAAGCGCCCGTATTGTTATCGGCAAGCAATTCCCAGCCGGTTTGAATTCGGCCCCGAATGCGAAAGGTTTCGTCTTCTTTGGCGGCAAGTGGCAAGGTTAAAACAAAAAAGAAAAACAGAGGCCCAAGCCTCTGTAGCTGTTTTCGCATGCCCGTGTCCTTTCTGAGTCAAGTTCATCGATGATGATCTCAGTTTAAAGACCGGGCGTAAAGTGAATTTACGCGTGTTGTAAAGCTTTTGTGCTCAATTGTAAATGAATTGTTTCAGACCCACTAATGATCGCGCCAAAGCACAGCGCCACCCAATATACCGGCTTCGTTGCTGATAATCTCTACACCAGGCGGCAATTGACCGGGGTCAATCCGTTTGGCATTGCCCCCGCCAATATAAAGGGTGTCGAAATTAAAAATGCGCTGAAGCAGGTCAATCGCTTTGAGCAAGCGCTTGTTCCAGGTTTTTTTGCCCACCAGATCGAGCGCGGCCCGACCCAATTGCTCTTCATAGGTCTGCCCTTTGCGAAAAGGGTGATGGCCCAATTCCAGATTGGGAACCAGATGGCCATTGGTAAACAACGCAGCGCCCATGCCCGTACCCAAGGTCAAGACCATTTCAAGGCCCTTGCCCTGAATCGCACCATACCCCTGAATATCGGCATCGTTGGCAACCCTGACTGGACATTTCAGGCGAATTTCAAGCACTTCAGCCAGATTGAAGCCTTCCCAGGCGGGGTTCAAGTTGACTGCCGTATAAATAACGCCGTGGCGAACCACACCCGGAAAGCCAACTGAAACATAACCATAGGGCTGCGTGACCTGATCAATCAGATAGGCCAAGGCGTTCAATACGGCTTCAGGATCTGCGGGTTGCGGTGTCTCAGTGCGCAAACGCTCGCTCAGGGGCTGCCCTTGGGGATCCAAAACGCGCAACTTCAGGCCACTGCCCCCAATATCAATCGAGAGCACATTTTTTGAAGCTGTCGCACGTTTCGTTGTTTTTTTAGGGGCTTGTTTTTCTGCCATGGCTTAGCCCAAAACTTCCTGTACACGCTTCACCAAAGCGGCAGCGTCTACACCATATTTTGCGAGCAGGTCTTCGGGTTTTCCTGATTCAGGGAAAGCTGTAACCGCCAGTTTTTCAACCCGAATGCCACTGCCATTCAAGGCTTCAAGCACAGCATCGCCCACGCCGCCTGTGGCGTAATGATCTTCGAGGGTAAAAACGGCAGGGCCGCCCACTTCTTCACAGATCTGGCGAATTTCTTCAGCCGGAAAAGGCTTGAGAGAATAGGCGTCGATCACGCGCAGATTCAAGCCTTTTTCAGCCAGTTCTTCGGCGGCTTTCAGCGCCTCATGCACCACATAACCGCTAGCAACCACCACAGCTTTGTCAGCATCACTGGCCTTCAGCACTTTGCAACCGCCAATCGGGAAGCTTTCATCGATCGGATAGAGCACCGGACGATTGCCACGGAAGGTACGCATATAGCAGAAACCATCGTGGTTCAGAATTTCACGGGTCAGATAAAAGGTGCTGACATAATCGGCAGGGCAAAGCACAACAGAACCAGGAATGGCACGCATAAAACCACAATCGGCCATGGCCATCTGAGAGGCTCCATCTTCCCCAATTGAAACCCCGATATGCGAGCCCACCACTTTCAGATTGGCCTGAGAATAAGCTCCCATTTCAATCTGGTCAAAGGCACGCTCAAAGAAACGGGCAAACGAATTGGCCAAAGCAACCTTGCCCGTAGCAGCCACGCCAACGCCCACGCTGATCATATTCTGCTCGGCAATGCCGCACTCGATATGCCGATCGGGATAGGCCTGGGCAAAACGCTCACTGTAGGTGGAATTGCTGACATCGCCATCTACCACCCAGACCTTGTCTGAAAGCCCGCCCATCAATTTGAGAGCATCGCCATAGGCGGCACGGGCGGCCTGTTCTTTACTGGCATCAAATTCACTGCCATTCATGAGATAGTCAATTTTAACAGCGGTTTTTTCAAGGGGCGCAAAATTCTGTTTTGAAACGGTAAACGCCGCAATATCCAAATCATCTCCAACAGGCAATTCGCCATAGGCCAAATCGCGTTCATCGGCTTTGAGCGCCACGCCATGACGTTTGAGTTTGCCTGAGAGGAAAGAAACGGGAAAACCTTTTTCAGTATCGGCAATGATCGCAAAGGGTTTGCCCCTGTTGCTACGGGCCTGGGCAAAGACTTCAGCAACGGCATCAAGGTCATGGCCATTGATACGGGCCACTTCCCAGCCGAAAGCTGTAAATTTATCATGCAGGGGTTCGGCATTGACGATGCTGTCGCAAAAATTGCTTTGTTGAATTTTATTGCGATCGACAATTGCTACCAAATTATCTACTTTGAGTGAACCGGCCAGCATGGCAGCTTCCCAAACCTGGCCTTCGTTGATTTCACCATCGCCAAGCAGCACGTAGACGCGTTGATCACGGCCTTCGCGTTTATACACTTCAGCCATGCCCACGCCAATTGAGAGGCCCTGCCCCAAAGAGCCTGTAGCAGCGACCACACCCGGCAAACGCAGGGTGGGGTGGCCCTCCAAACGTGAACCAATTTTGCGGAAGGTTTCCATTTCTGCGGCTTCAAGATAGCCCAAGCGGTACATCAGGGAATAGAGCAAGGGAGCGGCATGGCCCTTGGAAAAAATATATTTATCTGCGTGGGGGTGATCGAGATTGCTCGCATCCAGGCGAATTTCACGGAAAAACAGCCATGTCATCAGATCTGCAGCACTGAGACAGGTGGTGGGGTGACCTGAACCAGAACGGGTGGTCAGGTCGATACTGTCGCGACGAATCAAATTGGATAAGGATTGGAATTGCGCTTTGAGTTGGGCTTCGAGAGGCATGACGTTTTCTCCTAGATAGTCGTTTTCACGCAGGCAGTATACCATTTCTCAAACTCTGAGCGGCTGAAGCCAGTAAGCAAATTCTCAGGCACTAAAATCTGAATTTCGAAGCGAAAAGAGCAGGTTTCATTTCTTCTGGAGATTCGCAAAGTCTCTGATTTGGAGTACGATAAATAGCATCAAGCTCAAGCAAGGATTTTAGATGTCAGAATCAGATGCTCCCAGTCCAAGTCCAGAGCCACCCGCATCGGCAAACAGAGGACCGCTCTGGGGAGCCCTTGGCATTTTGGGAATCTTTCTGTTCAAGAGCAAGGCTCTGCTCTTGCTGATCTTAACCAAAGCCCAATTTCTGCTTGCGCTCTTCAAATTTAAAACCCTGCTTTCGATGGGGGTCATGATCTGGTTTGAAAGCTTGCGCTTTGGCCCTGCTTTTGGGGTCGGCTTTGTCATTCTGCTTCTGCTGCATGAACTGGGCCACTATGGCATGGCGCGCTATCTCGGCCTTGATGTTTCCACCCCCGTTTTTATCCCCTTTGTGGGGGCCTTTATCAGCATGAAAGAAACCCCGGAGAATGTCGAAATCGAAGCCTGGGTCGCGATTGCCGGTCCGATTTTGGGCAGCCTGGCGGCTGCTCTTTGCCTGGTTTTCTATGCTCTCAGCCAGGAGCGTCTCTTCCTTTCTTTGGCCTATATCGGATTTTTTCTCAATCTCTTCAATCTGCTCCCCGTTCGTCCCCTGGACGGCGGTCGGATCACAGGCGCACTTTCACCTTGGCTTTGGGGAGCTGGGCTGGTCTTTTTATTATTTTTAATCCTCACCGTCTTTCACAGCCCCCTGCTGATTTTGATTCTGGTGCTGGGAATCAGCGAGTTTTACGGCTGGTGGAAAGGCGAAAATCGGGCCTATTTTGAAATCAGCCAGGCCAAACGGACGCAATTTGCAGTTGGCTATTTTGGCTTGGTTGCGCTTTTAACGCTGGGCATCACCTCACTTTACACGCAATTGGGAGGCGTACATTAGCCTGTTCCGCACGGGCTCAAACCTCACAGAAAATTCTGATCACAAGCTGCAAAACAGAGCAAAAAATGCTTTGCTCACTCAAAAGCGAAGCCTTCCACTTGTGAAAACTTAAATTCAAGCTGGATTTTCCTGCAAAATTCAAGTACCCTGAAAAAGTCGATTCAAAAGAATACTGCTGATACCCTAACGGAATGACCCGCGTTCCTCTGTTTTGGGAAAAACTCCAGCTTTCCCCGAGCCTAGACTGCAGGAGAAATAAACAATGCCTGAAGCCCTCTCATTCAAAGCACCCAAAGGCCTGTCTTTATTCTTTGGCCTGCTTGTCTGCCTGTTTTTTGTTCAGCCCTTGGCGCAGGCAGAACCACCCACCCGCTTAAGAGTCGCAACCAAGAGTGCCCCCCCTTTCGTGATACTTACAGAATCAGACATGCAAGGCATGGTGATCGATCTCTGGAAAGCCGTGAGCAGCGATCTCAAACTGAATTATGAAATGAAGACCTATCGCACCATGGGCGAGGTGCTGAAAGCCGTTGAAACAGGCCAGGCAGATTTGGCAATTGGCCCAATTTCAGTATCAGCCCAACGTGAAGCCATTTTAGATTTTAGCCAACCCTTCTTTCAAGGCGGAGAAGGCATTGCCACCGTAAAAAAAGCCGGTTCGGTCATGGATGGTCTGCTCTCGATCATGAATCTCAATCTGCTGCGTGCCCTGGGGGCCTTGGCCACTGTGATTTTTATCTTCGGGATCTTGATTTGGGCCTTCGAGCGCAGAAAAAATACCAGCCAGTTTGGCGGCTCAATTTTGAAAGGCATGGGACAGGGTTTCTGGTGGTCAGCCGTCACCATGACCACTGTGGGCTATGGTGACAAAGCTCCCGTCACCTTTCTCGGTCGCAGTGTGGCCCTGGTCTGGATGTTTGCCTCGGTAATCACCATTTCGGGCTTTACAGCGGCAATTTCTTCAAGTATTACCCTCAGCAATTTACAGAGCAAAGTCACGGGCCTCGGAGAATTGAGCCATACGCGGGTGGGTGCGGCACACAGCACCTCTGGCAGTCTTTTTCTTTCAGATCTTAAAATTCAATACAAAAGCTATGAGAATATTGAAAGTGCGCTGACAGCCCTTGAAAAAGGAGAATTGGATGCCGTGGTGCATGATCTGCCTATCTTGCGCTATCTGGTGGCACAAAAGGCCAGCCGCAACCTGGTGGTCTTGGGAGAAAATCTGCACTCTGAGAATTATGCCTTTGCCCTGCCCCAGGGTTCCCCCTTGCGCGAGGCCCTGAATCAAAGTCTGCTGCGTTTTCTGGATACCCCTCGCTGGCAACAGATTCAGGACAGCTATTTTCACTGAGCCTTTTCAGTCAAAAGTTTCTGAATCACGAGCAGTTTTCCGCGCAGTTCAAGCTCCATATCGGCTGCCTTTAAACGCTCTGAGACGGCTTGCAAGGGAGTCTTGCCCGTATTGTCCAAACGTTGTGGATTGGCTCCCGCATTGATCAACCAGAGCAAGGCCTCTTTCTCTCCAGCCAAGGCAGCCAGCATCAGGGGAGTCTGGCCTAAATGATTACGTGCTTCAAGCGCTGCATCATGGGCTTGTAAGATTGAAAGCGCCCCTGTTTGACCTGTTTCTGCTGCGAGATGCATCGGTCGGTTTCCTTGCCAATCCTCCGCTTCGCGACAGACCTCATAGGCCATCAGCATTTTTAAAAAGTTTTGTTTAATCTGCCCGGCAGGCCAAGTCAAGAGAATATGTAAGGGCGTTTGCCAGTGCATTTCCAAGGAATGGGCTGTGGGATCCACACCCTGCTCCAGCAGTTTTTTTAAGCGGTTTAAATCCTGATCGTCTAGAGCTTCAAATAATTCCTGTTCACGCAAATAACTTTTCAGATTTTTTTCGCCTTTGGCCCAGGCCGTCGCCTGATACCCCAGGCTCATAGGGCTCAATTGAACCGCATGAAAGTTTTCGAGGGCTTTCGCCAAATCAGGGTAGCGCAGTTTGGCGAGTTCGACTGGAGTCTGGCCCGATTGATCGGGCTGCCCAAGACTGGGCCAACCTTCGTGGCTCAAAATAAAACGCACCAGGGCGCTGACCTGGGGCTCTGAGTCCAAAGCCATCACCAGATGCAGCGGGGTTTTCATGCCCAAATCCACTTCCTGATAATTGAAATGCGCTCCCAAACGCAGCAACAAGTCCAAAATTTCTTCCTGGTATTTGGGCGCTGTGCGTGTCACCACAATGCTGATCGGATGTAAATTCAATTGTGAACTCAGAGACAGAGGCTCCTGCGCGCTTTGTTTGTGCAGCGCCAGCCAGGTTTCGACAGCGGCTGAATCTCCCGCAACCAAAGCACGAGCCAAGACACGTTCTTCACGCTCCTGGCGGGTCAGGGCCTGAGCAGGAAAGATCCCTCCCCATACCACCAGAGAGAGCAAAGCCCAAGACGCAAACAGACGCTTCATGGTTTTTTCTCCAGTGCTTCCAAGGCCTTGAGCACCAATTGATCGTGGGGGTCCTGCGCCAAAAGTTTCAAAAGAATTTGGCGTGAGGTTTCATTCTGACCCAGTTTAAAATAAACTTTCGCCAGATTATAAGCCGCTTTGCGATGGTCAGGATCGTGCTTGAGAACTTCTTCTAAAAGCGTTTGGGCTTCACTCCAGTTTTTCATCTGCATGTTTAAAAGTCCCAAATTAAAGGCGACAGCCGCATTTTCAGGCGCTAAGTATCTCGCTTGGTTCAAATATTTCTCAGCAGCCTCTGAATCTTGCTCTTTCAGCGCAAGCCCGCCTAAATCGTTCAAAACAGCAATATCATTTGGTCTTTTCTGCAATTCTTCCCGCAGATAAATCCAGGCATGCCATTGCTTTTCAGCTTCACTGAGCGCATGTCCAGGCTGAGACGTGGCTTCCTGAAAAGCAGCGCGGGCTTCACTGACCCGGTCTAAATCCAGATAAACTTTCAGTAAATGTTCGAGCGCTTTTCCCGGTGCAAGGTCGGGAGAGGTCAAGGCCTCACGGGCATAGGCAATGGCCTCATCTGGTTTCTTTTGAATCAAGGCCAAAACCGAAAGCGAGTTTAAAATACTGCCGCGTTCGATTGTTTCGCCTTGAATTTTTCCATGGTTCTCCAGTGCCGTCAGCAAATAGGCTGTGGCTTCTGGGTAGGCCTCTTGCTGCATCGCTACCAAGCCCAAGAAAGTGGGAATGGCAGCACTTTCAGGTACGATTTCACGTGCTTTGAGCAGATATTCACGTGCCAGATCCAATTTTTTTTCTTGCAGCGCCAAAAGCCCAAGAAACGCCAGATTAAATCCAAAATCCGGATTCAACTCTACACTTTTTTTCAACCAAGACTCTGCCAAAGGGTGATACTGGCTGGTCTTGATCAAAGAAATTCCAGCAAAAGCATAGAGCAAATAATTATCAGGCTCTAAGGCCAGGGCTTCTTTCAGAAAAGCCAGTCCCCCCGGCTGATCACCGCTTAAAAGCGCAACCTCAGCCTGTTTCAGGGGCACGTAGGCCAATTGCGGCAATTGAGCGCGGATCTGGTTGAACATCAGGCGTACCTGGCTATAATCAGGGTCTGTCTGCTGGCGTAAATGCCGAAAAAGAATCGATGCCAGTGAAAATTGAACCCAAGGGTCATCTTCGCGTGTCTGGTACTGTTTTAGTTCAGCCAAAATCTGATCCAAGGAGAGATCCTGACCTGAAGCAATTTCAAGATAGGCGATCAAACTGTCGGTATCCCCAGGCTGAAGTTGAAGCGATTTGCGAATCGCAGCCAAAGCCTCAGCCCCCTTTTTTTCTACCTGCCAAGCACGGGCCGTCGCCCGGTAAACGGCATCCAGATGTTTTCCCCGCTTGAGTGCCTCTTGGGCATGAAACAGGGCACGGGGCAAATCATCTTCACTGGCGGAGGCCAAAAAGCGTTTCATGCGGGCTCTTTGTGAATAGGCTTCTGAGAGTGCAATATGGGCTTCGACAAAATCTGGCTCCTGGGCCAGGGCCGACTCTAAAAGTCGAATCCCTTCCCGCAGCGGTTTATCCGACATCAGGCGCAATAAAATCTGAGCCTGCTGGTACTGTGCATACACTTTGGAGCTGTGGCAGACCTGGAGACTTTTTTCCAATTCCTGACGCTCCTGCGCATTGGCAACAATCCCCAAACGCACCAAAAATTGCTCCGCCAAAGCCGTTTGAAGCGCGAAAATCTGATCCAGAGAACCTTCCACCCGCACAGCCTGACCCGCTTCAATTTGGCCGGTTTCAGCATCCACGACACGGGCCTGAACCAGCAGCCTTTCACCTTCTTTCTGATAACTGCCCACCAGAATCTTCCGCGCTCCCAGCATTCGGCCCAGACGCGGGGCTTGTTTTTCATCTGCAAGAGCCGACTGACCAAAGCCCTGCTCGCGCAGGATCTGATTCAACTGACTGCGTTCGATCAGCGCAAGTTGAGGACGCTGGCTGAGAACGGTTGTCAGACTTTCTGCAAAACTTTCTCCCAACCATTCCTGGGTCTCACCCGTGCTCAAATTGCGAAAGGGCAAAACCACCATGCGCAGTGTCGCTTGTTTTTCGACCGCCAAAACAGGGCGCAGGGGCATGATCTGCGCTCCCCCCCACAGGCTGCAGCCACAGATAAGTGCTATCCACTTCAATTTGCTTAAACGCAACATTCGCTCTTTTTCCTTTCAAAGCTCAACAAAGGCCCAATAATTCTGATAAAGCCGCTGACGCTTGTTCCACATTCTGCCAGTCAAAATCCTCGCCCAGGGCAACCGACAGGGCAAGTTCCACAAGCAGAGGCCAAGCCGGAAATTGGGAAGGCTGCATGCGGTAGCGCGCCAGGGGAATGCGCTTGGGCAGAATCAGGTAGAAGGGCTCCAAGCCTGCCGCTTTCTTGTGATAAAAGCGAAACAAGACGGTTCCTTCCCCCCGATCCCGGATCCACGCTTCGGGCTCCAGTGGGTTTGCCCGGATGCTTTCACTCAGGAGTTTTTTCAAAGCCAGCGATTGAATCCGACCTTCTTCCAAATCCTCCAAAACAGGTGCATGGGTAAACAGCGGGGCATCCATTTCAAGCTGAATCCAACCCGCATAACCCGCCTTCTGTTTTAAATAGCGGCCAAAGGCATAGCCGGAAGGTTCTGATCCTACCTGAATCTGAACCAATGAAGGGTGCGCGGTTTCTCTAACCCGGCAGTCTGTGCCAGCAGCAATACGCCCCTGCTCCGCTCTGCCTTCCAATGGAGAACTTAAATAAACTGCCAGATCCCGCGTCGGGGTATAGGCCAAAGCGGGCAAAGCTGAGAGTTTAAGGCCTCGAATCGGATGGTAAGACAAACGGCCTCTTGCCCCGGCATAACTCTGCTGAAACTGCATCCTGCGTCGAAGGGCCCCCAAATCTGAAGCGGCCATCACGGCTCGCAACTGTTTATTGCGGGCTATACGCAGCAAAGCTTCGGGGCCCAAAGCCTGGGCCATTTCCGTCATTTCTGACCATCCTGATTCAGAACTGAATTCCACGTTTACGTCTGACCTTTCCTAACGCTGGGCATCCAAAAGCTCCTGTAGAAACTCCACCTGAAAACGCGTTTTATCCAAAACGGCCAAAAGACTGTCCACCGGCCAATGCCTGCGTTGACACTCCTGAAGCTGGGCATGCAGCCGATCTGAGCGGTCCAAGGCGTCTTCCAAATGGAACTCAATTTCAGCCCTTTCTACAGGCCCAGGCATACGACCGGCCCGTTCCAATAAAAGATTTAAAAATTCTTCAAGTAAATACACCCGATTGCGCAATTCTATCAAAGCATAGGAACCTTTGAGCATTTCTTCCAGATTATGAAAGCAAATATCCAGCGGTTCCAGTCTCAAACACAAAGCAGTGGTATCCATTTCCTGCTCCAATTGCAGGATCATATTCTGAACATGAAAGCGGGTTTCTTCAAGCGATACCGCATAGGCTTCCATCTCTGCCAATGCTTGGGTCGAGAGCACGGGTTGTGCAAAAGAAAGGCGTGTAAAGCTGATAAATGCAGCTTCGATTCTGCGTTCTGTTTCATCATAGAGCCATTCACTGTCCAGCTCTTGAACCTGCAGCTCAGAATCTGTCTCTTCAAGCTCTTGAGGGGTTTCCAACAAAAAATTCATCCAGTTCTTCAAATCCGGATGCTGAGGCTGAAGTACGGTAATCTGATCCAAAATATCCTGAGCCCGAGGATAATCCTGAACCAATAAAAAAGTATAGAGCAGCCCCTCAAGCGCGACACAATTTGAAGCCTCCATTTGCAGGGCCTGTGCAAAACAGAGTGCCGCTTCCGTCAGCAATTCAGGTGGGTCAAAGCCTGCTTCCTGCGCCCAGGCCAGACACCGCAAACCCTTTATAATTTCAGTTTCAGCCAGAGGATGATGTTCTCTGACCTGAGGACTGAGATTTAAAGCTGAAGCAACTGAAAAATGCATCCTATGGCCTTCTTTTTGTCATTCTGCCTGAGTCTCTTTTCATTTTTACCTGAGGTGAGCAAAAAAACAAAGCCTCCCCGGCTTGAGATTTCAAATTAATTGTTTTATGATTCCTTTATCATATAGGTATAAGGGTATAGATTGAATGCTTACAGGTGACTGTCAAATTATCCTGAACAGAGGAACACGCGCAGATGGCAACACGCATGCTGTTCAGATATTGAATGCCAATAGCTTCCAAGCCTCACCCATGACAGAGCCCCGAGAAGTGCTGGATAAAACCGGCAACACCACCACACTGTACTTTACTGCTGAAGATGCCAGTTTCTATGATCAATTCTACCGCACAAAAAAATCAGAACACGAAACGCATGCGCGCTAAAAGGCAATAAGAAGCCCCTTTATTCAGAACGAAACGCGTATACGCGCTGCCCTGCCAAGCAGCCTAATTGGGGTTTGGGAGAAGGAAAAATGGACTTTCCTCCACCTCAAAAACTGAATCTTTTTCAAATCCAGATTCAATACAAGCCAGGGGCTGAGACTGGTATGATGTAGTATTGGCTTTTTGGCCAGAATACCGATCAGGAAATGCGAACCCATGCAAGATCAATCCCCCGCCCAAACCCTTCACGCTTTATTTGAACGTCACCACGAATTTCGGATGCAAACCTCCCCTGAGTTTGCAACCTATGAAGGCGACCACCGCTTTAATGATCAACTCAGCGATCTCAGCGCTGCCGCCCATGAACAGCAGGTGAAAGCCCGCGAAGACTTTCTCAAAGAATTGAGAGCCCTGCCCAAAGATGCCTTGAGCAGTGAAGATCAGCTCAACTATGAAATGTTTGAACTGCTGCTCGAAGAAGAAGTCGAAGGGGCTCAGTTTCAGGAACAGTTAATGCCCCTCAACCAAATGACGGGCTATCACCTCTATTTGCCCCAATTGATTGAAATTCAACCGCTTCAGACAGCCGATCACTATGCAGATTATTTTGCCCGACTGCGGGCCTTTCCTGCCCAAGTCAAAGACGTGATTGAAAATATGCGTCAGGGCATGGCCACGGGTTGGGTTCAGCCCCGCTTTGTGATTGAGCAGACCCTGCCCCAGATGCAAAAACTGATTCCTGAAAACCCTGAAGAAAGCGTTTTCTTTATTCCCATGTTGCGTCCCAACGAGGGGCTCGACAGCGCCAGCAAAGAAAAATTGGCAAGTGAGCTGAAAGACGTGATTACCACCTCGATCATGCCAGCTTACCAGGAACTTCACGATTTTACCCAAAATGAATATCTGCCTGCCTGCCGCGAAACCGCAGGGGTCTGGGACTTGCCCAATGGCGAAGCCTATTATGAATACCTGATTAAGAAATACACGGCCCCTGGCCTGAGTGCCGATCAAATCCATGAAATCGGGCTGGCCGAGGTCAACCGGATTCACGCTGAAAAAGCCAAGCTCAAAGACCAACTGGGTTTTGAAGGAACTGTTGAACAGTTTAACCATTATTTGCGCACCAGCAGCGACTTTTATTTTGAATCCCAGGAAGCACTCTGGGAAGCCTATGAAAAAGTCATGGCCGAAGCCTACGAAAAAGTACCAGCCCTGTTTCATCGCATGCCCAAAGCGCCCTGTGAGCTGAAAGCTGTAGAAGCGTATAAATCACAATCGGCCCCTCAGGCCTATTATATGCCAGCCCCAGAAGATGGTTCCCGCCCCGGCTATTACTATATCAACACCTATGATTTGCCTTCCCGGCCCAGTTATGCCGTCACAGCCCTGACCCTGCATGAAGCCATTCCCGGCCACCATCTGCAATTGGCCCTGGCCCAGGAACTCTCTCATTTGCCCTATTTCCGCCGCCGTCTGCATGTCACCGCCTATCTCGAAGGCTGGGGGCTCTATGCCGAGCATTTGGGCTATGAAATGGATATGTACCGTGACCGCTACCAGCATTATGGCGCACTCAGCTTTGAAGTCTGGCGGGCCTGCCGTCTGGTGGTAGATACCGGTTTGCACCACAAAAAATGGAGCCGTGAAGAAGCGGTCAGTTTTATGAAAAAACATGTGGCCAATACTGAGTTGGATATCCGCTCAGAAGTCGATCGCTATCTGATTCTGCCGGGTCAGGCCCTGGCCTATAAAATTGGCGAACTGAAAATCAAAGCACTGCGCAAACGTGCAGAAGAGGCTCTGAAAGAGCGTTTCAACCTCAAAGATTTTCATCAGGTGGTGCTTGAAAATGGAGCCATTCCTTTGGCCGTGCTGGAACACAAAGTGGATCAATGGCTGACCAGCCAGGTTTAAGTAAAATTTCTAATCACTGAGGAGAGGCACTATGAAATATGATCTGATCATTCAGGGCGGCACCCTGATCGATGGCACGGGCAAAGCAGGTTACCCGGCTGATGTCGCCATTCTCGACGGAAAAATTGCTGCGATAGGAAAAATCGCAGCTGAAGCTGAAAAAGTGCTGGATGCCCACGGCGCGATTGTCACACCGGGCTTTGTGGATATTCACACCCACTATGATGGTCAAATTTCATGGGATGCCGGCCTGGCCCCCTCTTCTCTGCATGGTGTGACCACAGCTGTACTGGGCTCCTGTGGGGTGGGTTTTGCCCCTTGCCGCAAAAGCGATCAGGAAAAACTGATCGCCCTGATGGAGGGGGTCGAAGATATTCCAGGCTCTGCACTGGCCGAAGGCCTGACCTGGAATTGGGAAAGTTTTCCAGAGTATATGAACGCCCTGGATGCCCAACCCCACAGCATTGATTTTTGTCTGCAAATGACCCACGATCCTCTGCGGGTCTATGTCATGGGCGATCGCGCCGTGCACAACCAACCCGCCAGCCCCGAAGAAATCGCCCAGATGCGTCAGCTTTTGCGTGAAGGGCTGGAAGCCGGTGCAGTCGGTTTTTCAACGGGCCGCAGTGACAATCACCGCTCGGCCACAGGGGCCCATACCCCAGCTGCTGAAGCCCAGAAAAACGAATTGAGTGGCATTGTCAAAGCCTTTGAGGGTTTGCAGCATGGCGTGGTACAAGCGGTCAGCGATTTTGATATGCCCTATGGCGATCAACATTTTGAGCGGGAATTTGACCTGCTCGAAGAAATGGCAAAAGCCGCAGGTCGCCCGCTTTCAATTTCGCTGATGCAGCGCGACCAATCCCCTGAGCAATGGCGCTGGATCATGCGCCGGGCCGAAGCTGCTCAGGCCAAGGGTTTGGAAGTGAAGCTTCAGGTCGGAGCCCGTGCGATTGGCGTTCTGCTCGGGCTTGAAACCACCTTTCACCCCTTTATGGGCTTTCCCTCTTACAAAGCAATCAGCCACCTGCCGCTGGCAGAGCGTGTCAAAGCCATGTCAGACCCGGCTTTTAAAGCCCAATTGCTGACAGAAAAAAACGATCCGGTAGCGGGTGATGGCAGCCCCATTCCTCCGCTGGCGGATATGCTCTTGGCCCAGGTGGAAATGATTGGCATGCGCATGTTTACCCTGGGCGAAAACCCGGATTATGAGCCCTCAATGGCCCACAGTATTGGCATGAAAGCCAAACAAAGGGGAGAGAGCGTACTCAGTGGCATTTACGATGCCATGCTCGAAAACGAAGGCCATGCTCTGATTTATTTCCCGCTCTATAACTATATCGCAGGCAATCTTGACAATACCTATACCATGCTCAGTCACCCCCAGGCCTTGCCCGGTCTGGGCGATGGTGGCGCGCATGTGGGCACGATCTGCGACGCCAGTTTCCCGACCTTTATGATCAGCCACTGGGCCCGTGATCGCCAGAGCGACAAGTTCACTCTGGAACAGGTGATTAAAATGCAAACCCAGGATACGGCTGCGTTTATCGGTCTGAAAGACCGGGGCACACTTGAAGTGGGCAAAAAAGCAGATCTGAATATTATCGAATTTGAAAATCTGCGTCTGCACCCGCCCTATCTGGTAGCCGATCTGCCTGCCGGAGGCAAACGCCTGATGCAGAAAGCCAGTGGCTACCGGGCTACCCTGGTCAGTGGTGAAATCATTGCTGAAAATGGCGAATTAACCGGGGCTTACCCAGGTCGCCTGGTGAGGCTCAAGGACTGAAGCATGCCACAGAATCCTTTTCCTGGTTTTCGCTATGTACCCCGCACTGGGGTAATTTATGTCATGAACCGTGCGGCTCAATTGGGTTTCAGCTACGATCACCCTGAATGGGCCAATCTGGGCCAGGGAGCCCCCGAAGCAGGTGAACTGCCCGGCGCTCCCCCCCGAATCACCGAAGTGCACATCGATACCCTGGCCCAAGAATACACACCTGTCGCAGGCTTGAAAGCCTTGCGCCAAAAGGTCGCCGATTTCTACAATGCCATCTATCGCCAGGGCAAATCCTCGCAGTATACCTGGGAAAATGTCTGTATCTCAGGTGGAGGCCGCCAGGGCTTGACCCGTGTCGTGGCCGCTTTGGGAGAAATCAATATCGGGCATTTTATTCCCGACTATACGGCCTACGAAGAAATGCTGCATACCTTCCGTGGTTTTATTCCGATTCCGATTCAACTTCCCGAAAGCGAAGGTTTCAAACTCTCGCAAAAATTGCTCAAAGAGGCGATTCAGGGCATGGGGCTGGGGGCTGTGCTTTTCAGCAATCCCTGCAACCCCACCGGCCAGGTCATTGAAGGCCAGGAATTGCAGGACTGGGTCGCACTCTTCCGGGAAGAAGAGGTGGTCTGTATCGTCGATGAGTTCTATTCTCATTATCTCTACAACGATTACCACCCCGACACACCCCGCATGATTTCAGCCGCCGCTTGTGTTGAAGACGTGAACAAAGACCCCGTGGTGATAGTCGATGGCCTGACCAAAAACTGGCGCTACCCCGGTTGGCGTGTGAGTTGGACTTTGGCCCCCAAATCAGTGGTGGAGCTGATTTCCAGCGCGGGCTCTTTTCTCGATGGCGGGGCCAATCACCCCTTGCAGAAAAAAGCCCTGGAACTGCTCGACCCCGACCTCTCCCGCCAGGAAACCCAGGCCATTCAGCGCAGCTTTATGGAAAAACGCAGCTACGCGCTGAAACGTCTGCGTGAGATGGGCATTGAAATTGCGCTGGAACCCCAGGGCAGTTTTTATGTCTGGGCCAATCTTGAAAACCTGCCCGAAGCCATCAATGATGGCATCAAATTCTTTGAAGCGGGCTTGTTAGAAAAAGTGATCACCGTGCCTGGGGTATTCTTTGATGTCAACCCCGGCAAACGCCGGCGTTCTCAGAAATTCAGAAATTATACCCGTATCAGCTTTGGGCCAGAAATGAGCAAGGTGCAGCAGGGTTTGGATGCCATTGAACGCGTGGTGCGCAAGCACTGTTGAATTTAGGTAGGGTTTAAAGCGTAAAGTTCAGAACCCTTACTGCTCATTCTGCAAAAGTGTTAAACTGCCCCTGCCGATCCAGTAACCTGAAGGAGCTTTTCGAAATGAAACGTAAAATCTTTGGCCTCTTGATGGCCGCAACCCTGGTACTCAGCCAGGCAGCCCAGGCAGAACAAGTCTTGGGCAAACGCCCCGCCCTCAAAGAAGTGATTAAAATTTCGACCCTGCTCGATCACCCTGAAAACTACCTCGGCAAAACCATCAAAATTGAAGGCATCGCCATGGATGTCTGCCCCACCCGTGGCTGCTGGATGAAAATCAAAAGTGATCGTAAAAAAGAGAGCCTGCTGATCAAAGTGGATGATGGCGAAATGGTTTTCCCCATGTCGGCCCGTGGCAAAAACATGGTGATTGAGGGCAAATTGATCAAAAAAATGATGCCCCTCAAAGAAGTGCTCGAACTTGAAGAAGCCCGCGCAAAAAAAGCAGGCAAGCCCTTTGACCCCAGCCAGTTTAAAGGCCCGCGCCCCATGTATATGTTCCACCCCACGGGCGTGGTCGTTCAAGACTGAGCCCCCAGCCCAGAAGCAAAATGAGCAGCGAAACACCCCGGCCCAAGAAACGCCGTCCCTTGCAGTTTTACACTATTCTGCTGCATCGCTATCTGGGCTATTTCTTTTTGGGAACCACGGTGGTATACGCCATCTCAGGGCTGGCGGTCAACCATATCGAAGACTGGAACCCCCAGTTCAATATTGCCAAACAAAAAGCCAAGATTGCGGCTTGGAAAAATCCTGAAGATTTGCAGGCAAGCGAAGCCCAAACCCTGTTTGAGGCGTTTAAACTCAAAGCAGAGTTTCAGGCTAAAAATGTCTTCTATCCTGACGATGACACGGTCGAAGTGCTGATCAGCGCCAATGAAAAAATTCGCGTCGACACCCAAACCTGGCAGGCCGAACATGAAGTGGTCACGCGTCGACCCGTTCTGCATCTGTTTAATTTTTTACATCTCAACAATGCCAAAAAATTCTGGACCCTCTACGCCGATCTTTACGCCTTTGCGCTGCTGCTGATCGCCCTGACCGGGCTGTTTATGAAAAAAGGCAGCAAAGGAATATGGGGTGAAGCCGGTCTCTGGACCCTGGCAGGCATGGTTTTGCCTTTTCTCTTGATTTTGCTCTATTACCGCTAAAAACAGGTTCAGTTCTGGTTCAAATCCAAGACCAGTTCATGCAGTAAATCCAGGCCCCAGAAAAAACCAGCTACGCCCAGACGTTCATCATTGCCATGGGCCCGTTGCGAGGTAGCTTCATCTACCCGATAGGCCTCAAAACCATAGACGTTTATGCCCAAGGCCCGAAACAGTGAGCTATCGGTTGAAGAAGTGAATATCGTAGGAATCACGGGCAAACCAGGGCTATAGCGATGTAAAACCCGCTTCAGGCTGCGCATATAGCCCGAATCGGGGGGCGAAAAAAGCGATTGATAATATTCTTCAACTTCAATTTTGACACTCGGATCGCCAATCGCTTCGTTAAGCTGCTTTAAAAACACTTCTTTGTTCTGACCGGGCAAGAGGCGGCAATCCAGGGTCAGACTGGCCTGGTTGGGGATAATATTGGTTTTGTCGCTGCCCTTCATGCCCGTAATTGAAATCGTATTGCGCAGCATGGCGTTGAGTTCTGGCACTTGGGCCAAGCCCTTGAGAAATAGCGGATTTTTAAGCGAGGTGGCCATATCTTTCTGATAACCGGGTAGACGGGTCACGTCTCCGCCAAATTGCAAGCGCAGACTGTCTTCAAGCCCAGGCAAAACCTGAAAGGGAAGCTGCTCAGCAAAGTGCATGATCCGGCCAGCGGCCTGCAAGGCCCGATTCACAGCATTATCGGCCATGGGCACCGAGGCATGGCCGGGCGTGCCCTGAAAGGTCAGTTTCAACCAAAGCGGTGATTTTTCACCCATGCCCACCATGGCATAGAGCGCTTTGCCCTGTGCGTCTTCGGTCACAGTTTTGCCCTCATCAATCAAAAACTCTATTTTTTTGAGCAGTTCAGGATGATCATGAATCAGACGGCGCGCCCCGAGGGAATTGACCTCTTCATCGGCCACCGCCAGAAAAATCAGGTCGCGTTTGAGCGGTTGTTTTTCACGCTTGAGCCGAATCAGGGTAAACAGATCCACCATGCCCTTGCCTTTGATATCTATCGCGCCACGCCCATAGACAAAGCCCTTTTCGATTTGCCCTGAAAAAGGGGGCACACTCCAGAATTGGGGGTCGGCAGGCACCACGTCCATATGGTGAAGAAAGGCAATCGGGGGCTTGCTGCCATCGCCGCGCAGAATCGCGTAGAGATTGGCGCGGTGATTTCCCAAGTCAAAAATCTGGTTTTCAATGCCCTCATGATCGAGAATCTGTTTGAGAAAACGGGCTGTTTTCAGCTCCTGCCCAGGTGGATTGCTGGTATCCAGGCGCAGATAGTCTTGAAAGGTTTTCAAGGCTTCCTTTTGCAGGCCTTCAGGTGCGGGCTTGGCCCAGCCTGCCGTTTGCAGACTCAAAAAACTCACAAGTGAAAGCAAAAGCATGCGTTTCATGAAAAGCCCCCAGGATTTTTTTTCAGGATACGCCCAATTCCAGGCTTTGAAAAGCCCCGCTTGAATTTAAGCGTGGTAATCGAAATCAATCCGCAGCTTATTATCTGCGCCCAAACTGGGGTTGAGTCGGGTATGTTTTGAGGCTTCGGGCCCCAAAATCTGGCGCATCAGATCCTGTACGGGAATTTTGATCGTCGAAGAACCTCGGGCAGAGGCCTTGGTAATGCCCTGCTTTTGCAATTGCTCCAAAATCGTATCCCGTGCGCTGCCATGAATCAGGTCAAGATCTAAAAAGCCAAAGAGCTTGGCCTGATCCACCTTGATTTCAACCGTATCCCCGCTGATTTTCGCGCCCACCAGAATATCGCTGACCACTGAATGATCAAAACCCACTTCGATTCGGCCCTGGTTCAGACGGGTTTGCGTTTTCTCCCCTGTTTTCTGGGCCACCAAATCATTCAGCCAACTGATGGCCATCTGGCTGGGAGAGAGGGTGACACTGCCGCTGACCCCTTGGTTCCCGGCCTGAACGCTGACATCCAGTTTGCCCAGGCTGGTTTGTACCTGATTCACACCCAGCTTTAAATCCCAATCAAGTTGAGCTTGGGCATCACTGCTCAGGGCGCCATCCTGAACCTTGACAGCCACACTGGGGTTTTCGATTTTAAACTGCTGGCCGAGTAAATTTAAAAACTGTTGTAAATCCGGATGGTTCCGGGCCAAACGCATCAACTCTTCAGAGCGAATCGTCGAAACGCCCCTGAGTTGGTCGGTTTCTGAGCCCACAATCTTACCCGCTTGAATCTCCAAATCTGTTTGACCTGTCAGACGGGTATGGGCCTTATCGCCCTGCGTATCGAGCGACCAGCTGGATTGCAGATCAGCAGCCAGTCCCTGGTTGGGCTGAACGACCGCAGAAAGCTGACCTTGGGCCTCAAAGTGACCATTGGCATTGGTCACTTTGGCTTTTTCTAGCGTCCCATTCAAAGCCAGACGATCCTCACGGGCAATGACCGATCCTTTACGCAACTCAGCGCTGACCTGAGCCCCCGGTGTCTTTAAATCGGCCTGGGCATCCACCCCTTGAACCGTCAGTCCCTGCGGGGAGGTACGCACAGCCTCAGCTTGGGCTTTCAGATTGCTTTGGGTCTGGCCTTCGGGCCCATTGACTGTGGCATCCGCCTTAAGTTTCAAACCTGTCGCTTCAGCAGCTGAGGGTAAAAAACCCTGCTGGTTGAAATACTGAAGCATATATTCCAGATAATTGGGTTGAATGCCTTTGGCCTTTGCAAATTGACTCCGGGCCGCAGGGTTCATCTGCGCTACCTGGCGCCACTCCTGATCCGTCACTTGGGCCATGATCGCTTTTACTGTCTGAAAACTCAATCCCGTTCGGCCCGGTGTCAGGCCCTGAGGGGTAAGCAAGGCCTGAGCAGGTTTGTCTTTCAAGCCGAGACGAAAACCCATGAGTCGGGCTGCCGATTCAATCGCTCCCTGATCAGAATGGGCTCGGATCTGTTCTGCTGAAACAGTGGCCCCCGTTTCAGAAAGCACTTTGTCGTCGGCTTCGGTGCTTACACGCACACTGGCTTGAGGTGCATCGACCCGGTGCTGGCGGCCATCGCTTTCAAAGGCCTGGAAACCTGCGCTGGCATTGAGCTTGGTTTGTGTTTGCCCCACAAAACCCTGGTCTTGGAAATATTTACGCAAATAGGCCAAATAATTAAGCGGCAGTTTTTTCTGATTTGCCAGATTTTTAAGCGTTTGCTCATCGGCTTGCGCCAGACTATGCAATTCGGAATCGCTAAATTTTTCCAAAAGCTGGCGTACGGTTTGGTGACTCAAACCGGTTCGGCCCGGTGTAATGCCCTGAGGGGTGAGCAATTGCTTGGGATCCCGGCTGAGCAATTCCTGTTTAAATGCAGCCAAACGGCTGGAAAAGTCTGGGCCTGAATCACGGATCGCAGCCTTGAGATCGGCCTGGATCGGGCCCGCATTGACCCGCGTGCCCTGTGCATCAGCAGCCAGAGCAGCCGAGGCAAGGTGAGCACTTACTTGCCCCTCTGTTTCTGTCCCCGTGGGAGTACGGGCCTGAAAATGGGTCTGAAGATCCAGCCCTTGAATCTGTGTCAGCAAAGATTTTTGATCGGCCTCCAAATTCAAGCGCTCAAGTTTAAAATCCAAACTACCCTGTAAACGGGTGTCAGAGGCCAGTGATTGGGTCAATTTCTGCACATCTCCCAAAAGCGCTTGAACAGGTTCTTCTTTCAAAAAAGAGACAAATTGCCCCAATTGAGCGGGGTCAAGGCCCAAATTCTGGGCTGCCTGTGCCAACTCGCCCTGATTGGCCGAACTGAGCAGAGACTTCAATAAATCTGAGGGCACCTGCGCCAAAATTTTTTCAAAGCTCTGGCGATCCAAGCCATAGTTCTTGAGGCTTGAATCTATTTGGGTTAAGACCTGATCAATCTGGGTTTTCAAGGTTTGAATCCGTTGATCGGTTAAGACCCCAGCGGCCTCCAGATGGCCTTCTGCATTTTTGATTTCAAGCGAGGTTTTATCGCCTTCCTGCCGCAGTTCAAGATCAGCCTGTTTGACGCTGAGTTGATCGGGGGGAAGATCCTGGCGGGGTTCAGCCAAAACACCCTTGTCAGATTTTTCAGTCGAACTGCTGCCCGTAATCTGCGCGTTTTCACTGCTGATCTGCACACGGCCATCGGGCAAAATACTGAGCTGTGGATTTTGCGGCTGCAAACTCACCCGGCTGCCATCGACCAGACTGCCTGTGCCTGCCAGATCCTTACCATTCAGACTGAGTGTGCCTGGATGGATATAGACCCGGCCTTTTTCACGATCCCAATCGAGATCCAAGACACTCTGAATCCCAGAACCGGCATCCACTTTCAGGGTGCCATCGGCGAAAAATTGCTTCATGACCTCAGGATCATTGCCTGTGACCCAGGCCAGCCCCTCGGTGGCCCTGTCACCCGCCCAAGTCGCAGCATCGCTCACCCCTTGGCTGATGGCCTGACGGGTTTGCTGGGGATCATAGCCCAAAGCGCCTACAGCCGCATCAAAACCGGCATTGACTTGCTGAGAAGTCCAGCCCAGCACCGCGTCTGCCCAACCCGGTGGGGTTTGATCCAAGCGAGGAGCCACCCCATTTGGATCAGGTTTTGCAGCATAATCCAAAAACAAGCGCCCGTTTTCACTGCGCAAATCGGCAACGTGAAGCCCCCCTGCTTTGATTTTATAATAGCCAGGCTCACCATTTTCTGGGGCCTGGTATTCCACCTCGGCAGCGGCCAAACCATGGCTCAGGCCCTGTACTGTCTGCTGCGCAATTTGGCGAATAAAATCCTGAGACAATTTCAGATCAATTTTTTGTATCGAACCCTTTAAATCATCCGGGGAACGGTTTTCAAAGCCGTTGATATCTTCAAGGTTCAGACCTTCCACATGCACCTGAACCGGTGAAGCTTTCGGAGCCGCAGGGGGAGGGCCCTGATCTTCAAAAAAGAGCAATACTGAATCGCTTTTACCGGCTTTTAGGTCAGCCAAAACAGCATGGGTATCCTGAGGATTTGCGATCTTGTGGGCGAGATTGGCTTCCAGCCAGGAATCAAACTGGGCTTCTGCCGCCTGGGGATTTTCCTGCTGAAAAACGGCTTTCAGTTGAACCAGTTCCTGACGGGTCAGTTTTTGGTCTGCAGAAAAACGTGAAAAAGCTTGTTGTGACGAGGAAATCTGGGTCAAGTGAAGCCTCCAGCCGGATTCATACTAAACAGTTTACAGGGTATCGGTGTTTTAATTATAGGAGTAAAACCCTAAAACCTGACGAAAAACCCAAAGTGCTCCTCAAGATACGCTTGGGTGAGTTACGAAAGCGAGAAATCATGTCGTATATTCTTGAATTACGAAAAATAGTCGGCAAACGCCCCTTGCATATGCCCTCTGCAGTCGTCCTGCTCTTTAACCCCGAAAACCAACTCCTCCTGCAACACCGCACCGACAACCGGCTTTGGGGCCTGAACGGTGGTGCGATTGAACCCGGTGAGCCCCCTGAATCAGCTGCCCGTCGCGAATTTCTTGAAGAAACGGGCATGCGTGTAGAAGCCTTGCACCTGCTTCAGGTCTATGGAGGCCAGAGGCAATTCGTAGAATATCCCAATGGCGATCAGGTCTGGTGCTTGAATATCGCCTATCTGGCGGTCTCTGCCCAGCAAGTTCAAGCGCCGGATCCAGAAGAGACTTTGGATTTACAATATTTTGACCTGGAGGCCCTTCCCACCGATCTTCACGCCTCCGATCAAGAGGTTCTTGAAGATTTACGAAACCGCTGGACAGAGGTCCAAAATATTTTGGCAGCCCTGCGCAACCCATGATTTGTCAACTTTGAAACACGAATGTTATTTAAATACATTTTACACTCTTAAAAGCAACATTTATGTAACAGACAATGCTATAATTTTTTTAATTGATGGTCTTCCAGTGATTTTGCCAGCGTTAGAAAAGGAGTGAAAACAATGGCTCACCACGTCTTTATTACCCCGGAAGGATTTCGTTTTTTTGTACGCAATCGCTCCCTGTTTTGGCTAGATCAAGTACCTGAAACGCTTGAAACCCCCAACCCGATTGAGCTCACAGAAATGCTTTTTGGTTGGTTTTGCGCCGAAAACAATCTCTCCATTCGCAATGGAGAAGCGGGAGACCTTTTGCTCGCTGAAGCGTTCACTGAATTATTGGGCGGACGCAAACTCAAACAGGATTTACAGGCTGCATAAATTATTTTAAAACACCAAACGCAAAGATCTGTTATCATGCCAGCAAAATTCGCATGGATGCATTGCATGATCAAACTCTCACGACTATCTCAAGCGCTTTGTTTTGCCGCTGAAAAGCATAAATTTCAATTGCGCAAAGATTTGCGCACCCCTTATATCAACCACCCTCTGCAAGTATTGGCCGTTTTAATTGAAGAAGGCCAGGTGGAATCTGAAGATATTCTATTGGCCGCAGTACTGCACGACACCCTTGAAGACACTGAAACAACCCCAGAAGAGTTAATCCACATTTTTGGCGAATCTGTTTGTCATTTGATACAGGAAGTCAGTGACAATAAAAGTCTTCCCAAAGCAGAACGCAAAGCCCTGCAAATCTCGCATGCCCCCAACCTGAGCCCAGAAGCCAAGCAAATTAAATTGGCAGATAAAATTTGCAATCTGCGTGATTTGCTCAACCAATCCCCTCAAGATTGGCCCCTTGAGCGCAAACAGGCCTATTTTAAGTGGGCAGAAGCGGTCGGAGAAGGCTTGAAGGGTGTCAATCCCAAACTTGAAGCAATTTTTGAAAAGACCCTGGCCCAAGCAAATCAATTACAGGAATCAAGCTAAATTATTTCAGCCCATTTCAATCTAATCCGTTCAAAAGATTTTCCAACCAAGCATGGGCTCTGTTCAAATTGAATCCGCGTGGAATATGCACAAACGCGTAGGGTATCTGGTTTTGCTGTGCATAGCGGCTAAGGGTATACATTGAAAAATTACAGACATAGCGTCCTGCATCATAGGAAACACGTGTATCACTGCGTAAGGGCAAATGCCAGGTGACAGGCAAAGAAACAGGGCCCTCAGCCTCTATCACGGCTTCTAAGCCTTGGGATTTGTCCCGCATCAGATTCCAGGCTTTGCGTTCAAGTCGCAAAAATTTTCCACGCGGGCATTGCCCCAAGCCCAGAATATAATCAGGTTGAAGGGTCTTTACGGGTTCCAAAAATAGTTCAGGCTCAAAGCGCACGGGTAAAATCAAGGTTTCAAGCTGGGCGCGCTTGGGCAGCCGTAGAAGCAATGTTTGGGTAATATTACGACGGTAATGGCGAAAGGGCCCAAATCCATAGACCAGTATCGTGGGATTTTTATTTTTAGGCATGATTCTCTATAATACAAAAAAATGCGAGAAAGCAGGGACACGATGCAATTTGAAATTTCAATCAATGCCACCCTGCGGGCCGCCAGCGGAGAAGCTTATCGCTATCCCATCTGCCTGCGGTTGGTGAAATAAGGGGCTCTTAAAGGCGAATCTCGTAGAGCTTGCCTGCGGCCCCAGCATCAGGACTGTTCACCGTGGTGGCATACAAAACCCGCTCTGTCGCGCCAAAGGTAAAACTGCTCAGATAGGCCTCGGGAAAAGAAATGCTACCCAGTAAACGGCCTTCAGAACTGGTCACCAGAATTTTGCCTTCTCCCCAGAGTGAAATATACAATTGTCCCTTGCTATTCACAGCAATCGCAGAAGGAGCTGGATCTTCCAAGGCTGCACTTGAGGGGGTATAAATTTCATTGATTTTTTTCAGCACCCGACCATTGCTCAATTGAGTCTCGTTGACATCAAATTGGCGAATTTGGCGGCTGAGAAATTCACCCACATAGAGCGTTTTGCCATCGGGTGAAAGCGCCAAAGACTGGGGATAATCCAATTGACTGGCCACAGGCGTAAGCAAAGAACGACTGGGAGAGAGATAGTAAATCTGGCCTTTGCGGGCAGCAGCAGGACTGGGTTCAGAGACATTGCTAACAGCCAGATAGGTGCCTCCCCGACTGTCTTGAACCAGAGCCTGAACTCCCACCAGAACACGGTTCTCTGAATCTTTCAGAATCGAATCCGTCTCCTGGCCATAGACATTGATCAGTTTGAGTTCATCCTGACAGGCCACCAAAAATTGATTGTCGCGGGTCGAAACCAGGGCATCGGGTTGGCAGCCCTTTTCAGACCAGAGCAAATTGCTCTGCATTTTGTCCCAGATCATAATCTGATCCAGCCCCTGCTGCGCATACAAAAGCCGCTGTTTATACCAGGTCGCCGCTACAGGCCCAGCCGCAAGATTCTGCATAAGTTTGACACGGTTATCTGCCGCCTGTGTGGCATAGGAAGTGCCCGCCCAGAGAGCGACGGTCAAAAGAAAAGTGAAGGATTTGCGTAACATGGCTGACCTGCCTGCATCGGAAAGATGGCTCTATTGTACCAAAATCTTTTAGGGGAAAGGCAAAGGCGATATCACCTATAGGCCAACATATTCAATCTTAACCTGGATTTCTGGTAATATTTACGGATAGAGATAAAGATATTTCAATTTCACAATTCAATTCTCTTTAAGTTCTGGAGGTTTTTTAAACATGAGTACTGCCGAAACCATTTCTCCGCTTGAGGAAGGAACTATCTCCGTTCAAATGGAGAATATCTTCCCGATTATTAAGAAATGGCTGTATAACGACAAAGAAATCTTTTTACGTGAATTGATTTCAAATGGTGTAGACGCCATTGCCAAACTCCGCCACCTGACCGTGATGGGCCAAGCCGAAAAATCGGATGAGGAATTCAAAGTTGATATTAAAATCGACAAAGAAGCCAAAACCCTTTCTATTATTGACAACGGCATTGGTATGACCACCGAAGAAGTCAAAAAGTATATCAACCAGGTGGCTTTTTCCAGTGCCGCTGAATTTATGAACAAGTTCGGCGATAAAAACAACGATATTATTGGCCATTTTGGTTTGGGATTTTATTCTGCCTTTACGGTTGCCAGCAAGGTTGAAATTCATACCCGTTCCTATCAGCCAGAGGCCGAGCCCGTGCTCTGGAGTTGTGATGGCAGCCCCCGCTTTGAATTGCATGCGGGTCAGAAAGAAGGGCGTGGCACAGAAATTCGCCTCTATCTTTTGGATGAAGAAATGGAATTTGCTGAAGAAGCCCGTATTCAGCACCTTGTCAAAAAATACTGTGATTTTCTGCCCGTTCCGATTACAATCAACGGCAATGTGGCCAACAGACAAAAACCGCTTTGGGAGCGCAGCCCCCAGGAAGTCAGCAAAGAAGAGTACTTGGAATTTTACCGCTATCTCTATCCTTTCTCACCTGAACCCTATTTTTGGATTCATTTGAATGTAGAAGTGCCTTTTGTGCTCAAAGGCATTCTGTTTTTCCCAAAATTGAGCCATGAATTGGATCCCGCCAAGGGCAATATCAAGCTCTACTGCCACGATGTCTATGTTTCAGACCATGTTGAGGATTTTATTCCCCGCTTTTTGGTCACGCTTCAAGGCGCGATTGATTGCCCGGATATCCCCCTCAATGTTTCACGCAGCATGCTTCAGAATGATCCCTATGTTCAGCGTGTTTCGACCCATATCACCAAAAAAGTCGCCGATCGTCTTAAAGAAATTTACAATAAAGACCGCGAAGACTTTCTGCGCAGCTGGCAGGATATTCACAGCTTTATCAAGGTCGGCATGATGGAAGACGATAAATTCTATGACAAAGTCAAAGATATTGTCGTATTTAAATCCACCCGTGGTGATTACACCACGATAGAAGAATATCTGGTGCGCAATCCACAATTGGATAAAAAGGTTTACTATACCTCCGACGAAGTCGGCCAGGCCCATTACCTTGAGCTTTTCAAGCAGCAGGACATGGAAGTGCTCAGCATGAATACCCTGATCGATACCCATTTTATTCAGTTCATGGAATACAAAAACCATGAAGTGAAATTTGCACGTATTGACTCAGATATTTCTGAATCGCTGGTCGATAAAGACAAAGCCAAGATTGTCGACCCCAAAACCAATAAAACCAGCGATGAACTGATTGAGGAAGTCTTCAAGCAAGAACTGGCTGTTCCCAAGCTGCATATCAAGGTTGAAACGCTTAAAAGCGAGGATATTCCCGCTGTGGTACTGCTGCCAGAAAATGCACGCCGCTTGCATGAAATGAGCCAATTTATGCAACAGGCGGGCATGAATGAGCATGTCGACAGCCTGCTTGAAGAGCATACGCTGATCATCAATGCCAATAACCCCCTGATTCAGAGCCTGCGCAAACTGCACGGAACAATGTCTGAAAAAGACAATCTGCATCTGATTTGCCGCCATGTCTATGATCTGGCCATGATGGCGCATCAGCCGCTGCGTGGAGAAAAGCTTACCCGCTTCCTGAGCGATTCCAATAAAGTCCTTCAGGCCTTAAGCAATAAGCTCTAGAATCTAATTTTCGAGAAAGGGAACAGACGCTGACTGTTCCCTTTTTTCTTGATTCGTATCAAGAGCGTTAAAATTAAATCTGTTTCAGGCAAATATTTGATCTATCATGAAAGTGCGACTCAGTGCGCAGAAAAGGAACCTCCCATGAAAAAATATCTACTTCCCACTTTATTCGCTCTCAGTTTGACCACCGCCTGCAGTCCTGCCGGTGTCAATGCCGTTGTTGATGCCTTGGCCAGCAGTAAACCCACAACCCCCACGGCTTCTTCAAGCCCCAGTACTCCTGCCAGCACGGTTCCCAGTGCTCAACCCGGCCCAGGAACCGTTCCGCTGAGTGATATGGCAGCCGCCATTGATGCTTTCCGAACTGAATTTGATACCGCAGGAAAAACCTACCAAGGGTCGATTAAAATGCTCTTCAAAGCTTTGAGCATGATTGAAACAGATCCCGCCTTGGCAGAACATCTGGTAACGCTTTGTCTGAATGGCAAACAAATGTACGAAGATGCAAAATCTCCCACAGGCTATGATATCGGCTCCACCACCCGCTATATGTTGACCGAAATGAAAAACAAACCTGAAGTCGTACGCAGTTATATCGGAGGAACCGTCGAGAAAAACTATGCTGACTATGACAAAGTCAACCTGCCTTTGAATTTCCCTCTGAATGGTACGATGATCAACGGGCTGCGCGTTGACAATACGATCGAAGCCGAAGGTGCGACCAAAGGCCGGGTTTATATTCAGAGCGCGGGCAAAGATTTTCCCACCCCCATCACCCTTGAACAAAATGCCAAGGGACTTTGGAAAATCAATACCAGTGATTTGAGCAGTATCGCCACAGGCGTGAAAAAACCCGTCAAAACAGACTTCTAATCCCTTCAGAGCGCCACAGCTTGGTTGTGGCGCTCTGATCCTGAAGAGCAAGGAGCATTTATGTCAGCGTGCCAGTTTCTCGAAAAAAGAGTTCAGTGTTTCCCTCAGCCTGACGGTGAAAAACGCATGCAGGCCCTGCAAATCTGTCGTTATTTAGAAGATTTACCAACAGCACAACGTCGGGCCAGTATGGGGGAAGAAGCCCCAAAGCCACCCCTTGACAGCCTCTGTCCCTGGGCCTGGTCAAATCAGGATCCGAAGGTTTGTAAATTCTATAAAGCCTAAATTCACTCTCCATTTCAAAGCGAATAGAGATATCCGTTCAGCCCTGATATACTAAAAATCACCCTTATCTCTAGAAAGTGTCTGAACATGTGTGCAGATTTCCCTCAATATCAGATTCTGGCCATTCAAGGGCAGAATAAAACGGGCATTGTCAGTCGGGTCACCGAAGTACTCTATCGACATGGCATCAATATCATGGATTCTTCAATGACCACTTTGCGGTCAGAATTCACCATGATGATGGTGATTGAAACAGGGGAGCAGGCCTCTCCCTTTGAAAACGAACTCATGGCCCTCAATAGCGAAAGTTTGAGCATCTTCCTACGGCCGCTCTCCGAGCGTGAGGCCTGTCATGGAAGCAGCGAATGCATCCCCAATTACAGCCTCTCTGTCTTGGGGCGTGACCAGACGGGCATGATTTATCGTTTTTCAGAACTGATGCATGCCCAAGGTATTAATATTACTGATGTAACCACCCGTCTGCTCGATAGCCGCAGTCCCGCACTCTATGCCATGATTATAGAATGTTATCTTGAAGCCGCTGATGCAGAGCTGAATACTAAAATTCAAACTTTAGCTCAAGAAATGGGTGTTGATGCACGCTTTCATGCCCTTGATCAGATTGAAATCTGAACATGGCGATCCGTGAAGTACTGACAGCCCCTGATCCCCGCTTGCGTCAGCAATGCAAAGCCGTTCAAAATATTTCAGAGGTTCAAGAATTAATTCAGGATTTGTTGGATACCATGCACGCTTCGGGTCATTCTGTAGGCATTGCAGCCCCCCAAATCGGAGTTTTGGAAAGAGTCATTGTGATTGATTGCACGAAGCATGTCAAAAAAAGTCTGGGGCCTCTGGTTCTGGTCAACCCTGTCATCCTCCAGCGCGAAGACAGCTATGCCATGCGCGAAGGTTGCATGTCACTGCCTGATTTTCTGGGCCCGGTGACTCGGGCGCGCAGAATCAAAGTTAGCGCATTAAATCGCGAAGGGCAGACGATTGAAATTCAAGCTGCAAAATTTGAAGCCGTGGTGATACAACACGAAATAGATCATCTCGATGGCATCCTTTTCATTGACCGGGTCAGTTCCCCCCGTACAGAGCTGATCCGCCGCAGCGAACAGATGCAGAAACCTGAAGCCTGAGTTTAAAAATTACAGGGCAAAACCAGAAAGTTCAATTGAACCCTTCAAATTCCAAAATGGTAAGCAACCACGACAATATCAGCAAGGAAGTCAGCAGCCTGAAAATGCCGCCCCAAGGCACACTCACCATGACTGCAGAAGAACGCAAAATAGTCGTGAATTGGTGCACTGCGCAGGAAAGCACAGAGGGTACTTCCTGGTGGAAACGTCTGTTTTAATTCCCTGCCCTGGCAGGAATGTTCAGAAGGCTTTCAAAGCCTACGTTTCCACCGCAGATATTTAAGAAATATTAAAAATCTGCTAAACTAAAGACTAAATCCGAGAGAGTTGCCTTTCTCCTCTATTTAGACAGGAAACAGTATGCAATACGCCAATAATATCCTTGAACTGATGGGAAATACCCCCCTGGTACGTCTCAATCAAGTCAACAAGGGTGTAAAACCCTTAATGCTCGTCAAAGTTGAATATTTTAATCCCGGTGGAAGCGTCAAAGACAGAATTGGGCAGTATATGCTCGATGCGGCAGAACGAGAAGGCCTGCTCAAGCCAGGGGGTACCATTGTCGAACCCACCTCAGGCAATACCGGCATGGGCCTGGCTTTGGTTGCCGCGCTGCGGGGCTATAAGTGCATTTTTACCTGCCCTGACAAGGTCAGCATCGATAAGATCAATACCTTGCGGGCGCTTGGCGCAGAGGTCATTCCCTGCCCCACCGCCGTGGAGCCAGAAGACCCCCGCAGTTATTACAGTGTCGCCACACGTCTGGCCAGTGAAATTCCTGGCGGCTACCAGCCCAATCAATACCAAAATCAGAACAATCCTTTGGCCCACTATGAGACCACAGGCCCTGAGATCTGGAAGCAGACCGAGGGCAAAATTACCCATTTCGTCGCAGGGGTAGGGACGGGTGGAACCATCAGTGGTGTGGGCAAATATCTCAATGAACAAAACCCTGAAATTCAGATCATTGGGGTAGATCCCCAAGGCTCGATCTATTCAGAGCCCGAAAATGTACACCCCTATTTGATTGAAGGCATTGGTGAAGATTTTTACCCTGGCACCTGCCATCTCGACCGCGTACATGAATTTGTTACGGTCTATGACAGGGAATCCTATGATATGACCCGCAGACTGGCTCAGGAAGAAGGCCTTTTCGTAGGTATTTCCTGCGGTTCAGCGGTGGTCGGCGCTTTGCGTTATGCCGAGAAACATCAATTGGACGAAAATGCAGTGATGGTCATTATCCTACCAGATAATGGCAGGGGTTATATTTCCAAAGCCTTTAACGAGGATTGGCTACGCAAAAATGGCTTGATCGATTCATTTTAATTTCTAAGCATCTGGTTTCCTGTGAGCAGGGAACCAGATTTTAATTTTTTTGTCTGCTTCAATTGAGAAATCACATCCAAAGGTAGCTCAATATGCAAAAATCCTATCTCTTGCTCAGTTTGTTTCCACTCATGACCCGCGCTCAAATCAGTGCCCAGCGGGTCTCAAACACGCAAGAAGCTGGCAAGTCCTTCAAAAAATAAACGCAAGGTCGGAATTGCGAAGGCAATTCAAGCCAGCCAAATCTCCACTTTGGCATTCCCTGGCTGAGAGTCTTGCTCGCATAAACATGGGTCTGAGACTATACGTATTGGGCCTATTCTGAACAGACTGAAAAATTCCCAATAAAAAAGACCTCAAAAGAGGCCCTTTTTATAAAATATTCTGTTTAGAAATGCTTCAACTTCATATCATTGAGCAATCCCGCAAATTCATTGCGTGAAAGCAAACCATCCTGGTTGATATCGTGGCTGGCAAAGGTATTCTGATTGCCTTGGGTTGCCACATAGCCTCCGGCATAGGCTTCGTTAAAGTTTATAAAACCGTCTTGACTGGTATCCAAGGCTTTGAAATTTGCATCTACCAGATCGCCGACAATGCGCTTAAATTCACCCAAGCTGACCTGCTGGTTGGCATTGCTGTCTACTTCCTGAAAACTTTTCGCAATCAAAGAGCTAACGGCTGAAAACTCTTGTGCATTCAAACTGTTGGAACGATCTGCATCATATAGCTCAAAGTTTTGTTTGGCATAGTGTGAGATCGTGCCCAATCCCACCCAATCTGCCATACGGCCAAAGGCATTGCCAATTCCATTCATCATGCGTTTCATGGTACCCGCCTGCTGGTTTGGATCCAATTGGGCAGAGCCCGAATTACTGGAAGTATAGCTATCAGCACCATAGGGGTTGACCGTTGCAGAAGTAGGCGCAGAGGCAACGGTTGCAGAAGTCGCAACAGGATAATGATAGGGGGAAACGACATAACTTGAGCTTGAAACTGTATTGACCATTGATCGAAACCTACTTTTCGCCTTGATAAAGCATCTATCGTAGAAAGTGATAAAAATATTCTTAACAAATAGCAATCATTTGATTAACAATTAGTTAATTTTAATGTAAGCAGATTTTAATCTTACTATCGTCTCACCATCATGAGCTGTTCAGAGTAATATGATTAGATGATTCAAAGTTTTTTTCTGGGCATGAGCCTGGCCATGGATTGTTTCGCCATTTCGCTTTCACAAGGTATGCGCAATGGTTCAGGACACAAGCATCTGCTGCGTCTGGCCCTGCTTTTTGGGATTTTTCAAGGGGGCATGCTGCTCGCCGGTTGGGCTGGCGGTAATTTATTAATGCAGGCCATGGGCCCCGCAATCGATTGGCTCGCAGCTCTTCTGCTGGTTGGCATTGGGGTTAAAATGCTCAAAGAATCCCGCGAAGAAGAATCAGAGGAAGAACCTGAACTCAATCAAATTCGAGATTATTTTATTCTCTCGATCGCTACCAGTATTGACGCCTTGGCAGCTGGCATCTCACTGCCCTCCCTGCATATTCCGGTACTGATGGCCACACTCATGACAGGATTTACCTCGTTGGGAATGGCCCTGATCGGGGGTTATTCCGGAAAACGTCTGGGAGAACATTTGGGCTCACGCGCAGAAATGATGGGTGGCCTGGTTTTGATTGGTCTGGGCATCAAAGTACTGCTCACATAAACCAGCGCTTCAAAAATATCTTTAACTCAGACAAAAAAAGCTTGGGTTGTTCAACATGTAGCCAATGCCCTGAGCCCGGAATCTGAATAGATTCAAACGTCTCAAAACGCTGCTGAAAATCCAACTGATCTGAAGCCTGTATATAAGAAGACAACGCTCCTGCCATCACCAGAACGGGTATCTCTTTGCTCAAAGCATGCACTGGCAAGGGAACAGCCCCCATGATCTTGGGCAAGTCCTTCAACAAGCCCGATAAATTCATTTTCCATCGCCAATTTGTATCTTCACGCTGCAAGCTTGAAAGCAGAAACTGCCGCACCCCACGATCAGGAACGGCAGATTCGAGCAGAAATTCTGCTTCCTGTCGGGAACTGAGGGTTTGTAAATTCAGTCTCAATAAACTTTGAAGCAGATGGCCATGAAATTCACTCTCATAGGCTCTGGCAGCCACATCGACAATAATCAGGCCCGCTGCTTCCTGAGGGTAATCAAAGGCAAACTGCATCACCGTTTTTCCCCCCATTGAATGGCCCAAGAGGATCGGTTTCTCCAGCCCCTGTCTTTGCATAAAATTGAAAAGATCTTTCGCCATCAAAGGATATGAAATAGCCTCTGTCCAGGGTGATTTGCCATGATTGCGGGCATCAGGTAAATAAATACCAAAGTCAGAGGACAAAGCCCGTGCGATTTGCCGCCAATTGCGGCCAGCGCCATAGAGGCCATGCAGGCAAATCAAGGGGGGACCTGAACCCAGTTTTTCAAAAGCCAATTCAATCTCAGTCATATTCCACTTCCCGAAAAGAATCCAGGAATGTTAACACAGTCTGTATTTCTTGAGAAAGAAAGAAGCCAAACCCGGAAATTCTTGAGTTTAAGTCTAGCTTAAAGTTGATTGAAACCACCTCTCAGAGCAGATTCTCAGGAATGCGTAAAGACATCTGGTTGATGGCAGCAACATAAGCAGTTAAATTCGCATTATCAAATGCTTCAGGAAAAACTAGTCAATAGAACACAGCCTGTGTTATGCTGACTCTCACGTGCGTTGCGGGTGCGATCTGTCTTTGTAACCCTGTTTCCTGAGAATGAAACATTAAAGCAGTCAGAACGTTGAAGTTAAGGAATTTTTCCCTCCCTTCTTAAATCCCAGTAACGCCCCTGCGGTCGGATCCGGCCCGATGAAGAGCCCCCTCAAAGCTTTGCATCTCTGTCAGATCTGATATTTATTCTGAACACTATTTTCGCAGTCGTTTTAGGTGGTCAATCATGTACGCAATTATTGAAACCGGTGGAAAGCAATATAAAGCTGAACAGGGCCGTTGGCTCGAAGTTGAGTTGCTTCATAGCACCGAAGGCAATACTGTCAACTTCCCTGCTCTGATGGTTGTTGATGGTGAAAAAACAGTGGTAGGCGCTCCCCACGTGGAAACAGCCACTGTCACTGGTAAAATCCTCAAAGAGGAAGTCAAAGCTAAAAAAGTGGTTTCCTTCAAGTACCGTGCCAAAAAAGGCTATCAGCGCAAAGTGGGTCACCGTCAAAAGTATACCCGCGTGCTGATCGAAGAAATTCGCTTAGGTTAAAGGAGAAACTGAACCATGGCTCATAAAAAAGGTGTAGGCAGTTCCAAAAACGGGCGCGACAGTAACCCCAAATACCTGGGCGTGAAGCGCTATGATGGTGAAAAAGTCACCGCTGGTAGCATCATTGTACGTCAACGTGGAACCCATTTCCATACTGGCAACAATGTGGGTATTGGCCGCGATTTTACCATTTACTCCCTGATTGATGGGGTTGTAAAATTCGAACGTCGTGGTTTGAGAGATCGCAAAATCAGCGTTTATTCTCAAGCTGTGGCCCAGGAAGGATAAGGATTTCAGACATGTCACAACAACTGATGAGAGAAATTACCCAGTCCCAGTTGAAAGACGATGTACCTACCATGAGTTCCGGCGACACTGTTGCCGTTCATGCCAAAATCGTTGAAGGCGGAAAAGAACGCGTTCAGGTTTTCGAAGGTGTCGTTATTAAACTCCAGGGCAGCGGCATCAGCCAGACTGTTACCGTGCGCAAAATGTTTCAGGGAATCGGCGTTGAACGTACTTTTCTGATTCATTCTCCCCGCGTCGCCAAGTTCGTGCTGAAACGTAAAGGCGCTGTGCGTCGTGCTCGCATCTACTACTTCCGGAGTCGTAGCGGAAAATCTGCACGTATCCGGGAAAAAAGATAGATTCACCGGAGACCGGCTATTTTACGCAGGTTTTTCGGTCGTCTTTTCGGCAAAAAGAGCTTTTCTCCCAAGCCTTCTGTTCCAATTCGCATTAAGCGTCAAAGAGCAGAAGGTCGACGGGAGAAGTTGCTTTTTTTGCTTTTTTGCATTCTTTCATTTTTGGTTCATGGAGTCGTTCTTGTCAGTTTTGCTGGGAGCATGAAATTTCATAAAATCTCAGCAAAAACCATGGAAGCTCAAGATCCCATCCAGGTTGAAACGGTCAACTTGCCCCCCCAATCGCCTCCCCCTCCCGAAACAGAACCTCAAAAGACAGAGCCCGCTCCCCCCACACAAAAGGGTGAAGACTTGATCGCAAAAAAACCAAAGCCAACGCCCACCCCCAGCGCAAAACCCAGTCCTGCTTTGGCCAAACCCAGCCCCACCCCCATGCCGACGCCCAGCCCTTCAGCCAGCGAACTGAGCAAACCCTCTCCTTCGCCTGAGGCCAGCCCGACGCCAATACCTTCTCCCACTGCAAACTTGCCTGAGGGAGAAGCCCAAAGAAAACAGGCAGTACAAAAATACTTTGCCGACCAAGATCTTGAGATGCCCGAAGAATTGCCGCCGGGCTTTAAATCCTGGGAAGATTACGAAAAATTCCTGACCGATGGCGAAGGTTTTGAGAAAAAAGCCAATGATATGATGCGCTTGCCTGAAAATACCACAGGTTCTGAAAACGCTTCTGGAAACCCTTCACCCAATTCTTCCCCTGCCTCAGGATCACCTGGAGAAAACACAGGTGGACGCGAAGGCTCACGCTTGGGCTTTCTAGACAGACTCTTTGGCGAGCAGGATCAGCCTCAAAACTTTGATACAAATGCCACAGAAAAAGATCTGGATTCCAGCCGGGATCGTCTGCGTGATTTGGCAAAATTAGATATATCCCACCTCCCCCCACCCAAACCTGCCACCAATATCAGCAGCGGAAATTTGGGCTTTGAATATATACGCTTTGATCATGATCAACTGCGTTTCCAAGCTCGCTGGGACCCCGATGTTCAACCCGAACTCAGGCAAACGGATATCAATTATTATCCCCCCAATGATCCTGGGCAAATCAAAAGTTTTTCGCTCAAATGGCAACCCCAGTGGGAAGGCGATCAGAATCAGTTGATTACTTCTGTACAAATCCAATACGAACGCCTGAAACGCAACAAGCCCTGAGCAAAACTGCCCAGGGCCTGATTGAGATTAAATATCAATTATTTCAGCAATTGTCTAAAAAACGACTTTGCCGCATCTGCTAGGCGATCGACCAGCAGATCTACACTGGCAAGATCCTGTTGCTTAAAGCTCTGTTTGCCATTGTCTTTGGCCTGTGAAGTGACAAGCGGCTGACCCGCAGAATCAGAAGCCAATCTGAAATAGTAGGAACGCCCTTTTCTTTCACGCACCACCAAGCCTTGCTCCAGTAAGAGGGCAAGCATCTTGTACATATTCGCTGCATTTTGATTCAGACGTTGGCATAATTCAGGATTTGACAACATTTTTCCTTCAGCCAAAACCTGAAGAATACCGCGCCGGGTTTCTCCTGAAGGAGAACGCCGACGACGTGCCGGACGCTCAGAACTTTCAGAAGAAACCTGAAGAACGGCTTCCTGTGCTGGTTTTAACCCTTTTTCTGCAGCTTCAACTTTGACTTTGGGCTTAGGTCCGGGTTTTTTTTTTGAGGGAGCATCTGCTTTGGCAGGAGCTGCTGCTTTAGCAGGGGCCTTGGTCTTGGCAGGGGCTGCTGCTTTAGCAGGAGCTTTGGCCTTGGCAGGGGCTGCTGCTTTAGCAGGGGCCTTGGCCTTGGCAGGAGCTGCTGCTTTAGCAGGGGCTTTGGCCTTGGCAGGGGCTGCTGCTTTGGCAGGGGCTTTGGCCTTGGCAGGGGCTGCTGCTTTGGCAGGGGCTTTGGCCTTGGCAGGGGCTGCTGCTTTAGCAGGGGCTTTGGCCTTGGCAGGGGCTGCTGCTTTAGCAGAGGCCTTGGCGGGTGCTGCTGCTTTAGCAGGGGCCTTGGCGGGTGCTGCTGCTTTGGCAGGGGCTTTGGCCTTGGCGGGTGCTGCTGCTTTGGCAGGGGCTTTGGCCTTGGCGGGTGCTGCTGCTTTGGCAGGGGCTTTGGCCTTGGCAGGGGCTGCTGCTTTAGCAGGGGCTTTGGCCTTGGCGGGAGCTGCTGCTTTAGCAGGGGCTTTGGCGGGTGCTGCTGCTTTAGCAGGGGCCTTGGCCTTGGCAGGGGCTTTTTCTACTTTCTCAGTTGAAGTAGAACCATTTTGTTCAGGGGCAGCTTTGGATTGAGCTGTTTTTTTCGATCCAAGAACGGATTTCTGATTCGATTTGTTCATATTTTTTATTTCCTTTGGAATCTTACTCGGCTTCAACTTAAACATTAAGCGAGCGGGATGACTTGATTTATCTTCCCGACGGGACAAGATTCCCTGACTGGAAAGAGTCTTAAGATCATTTGTAATATCTTCTGTTTTGAGAGAGCATAAATCTGCAATATCTTTTATATACATAAATTCAAGCTTATTTGCTAGAACTAATAAAAGCTTTTCTCTTCTTTTTTGCGCTTTCTGTAGGGTAACTTCTCTGCTTTTCGCCAAAATTCAAACCTTCTTTCCAGATTAGAATAATGATTCATTCTAAATTCAAGTGTATTTAGTATAATAAAAGCTTTGTTTTTTTGCAAGTAAACTCAGAATTATTCAAAAAAGAGTCAAACAATTCAAATATAGAAAACGAGTTTGGATAATTACATTCATTTGAAGTTACTTACGAAATAAGCGGGAATTGTTGGTGTTTCAAATCACACATTCCAAGCAATACATTCAATTTCTGTCCATTCGATTTCAACTGGAATACTGAATTTCAAATAAAAGACACAGAAAATGCTAAAAAATTAAAATTGATCTTGTTTAGAATTTTAGCTGGCTTGAGAAGAAGAGAAGGGTTCAGAAAAGCTAAAATGATAATCCTTTAAAGCGCGAATAGCACTCCTAAAACCACTCTCAGCAATTTGCTCCATGGTTTCAGAAGAAAGGTTGAAATGGTCAGAAAAAAAGAGCTGTTCTTCATGATCTGAAGGGTGAATAAAGATATAATCCACATTGGGATTGTAATCAAGTTTCACCATCATATGTTGCAGAAACTCTTCCTTGAGTTGAGCTGAAAGCCCTTTTTTATCAAAGAAATAATTGATTTCGTTCATGACACGCGTTTTTTGCTCATGCAAGTCCCGAGCGCCCATTATCCGAGACTCAACCAATTGGTAAATGGCCTGAACCAGAATGGATGGGATTCCAAAGTCTGCCAAAGAACCAATTTCCTTACGATAACGGTAAGGCTGATGGGTATAAGAAACAAGGATCAAATCACAACCTGCATCTTTGGCAATATGCGTAGAGAGCGTTTTGCGAATTTCACCATCGAAGGTATAGACATCTCCTTGAGACGTATGCAACTGATAAGGCTTAAAGATTGGGGGCAAACTCATAGACGCCGCTGCGGCATGTGAAACATCCACATGCGTATCATAGCGGGTTTCCTCTTCGTAAAAATGAACTTTCTTACGCATCAGGTCCAAATCCTTAGGGCCCAAAATCAAGCGCCCCGGATTATCCAAAAGCGTCGTAACAATATACAGTTCTGGATCCAACTCATCAAAACGGTTTGAAGGAAGAATCGAACGTCGCAGATAGTTTTCAAGTTTTTCTGTAGAATAAAAGCCATTGCTGCAGAAAAAGGCCTGCAATAAAGATTCGAGACTTTTGTGGCCGCGTACAGAAAGTGCTTTGGGCAAGCGGGGAAAAAACTTAAGCAGCGAATCCAAGAGGTTGGGATAGAGCATCTGGCCATAGGATAAGCTGGGAAAACGCGGATTGCGATGGCCTAAAAAGCTGTGATAAATCTCTTCAAGCGGATGCCCACTGGCGATCAAAGCACAGGCAAAGGCACCGGCAGAAGATCCTACCAAGACTTCAATTTCACGTCCATTTCCAGCCAAAGGGGGAGACTTGGTTTTCAGGCCGGTACGAAACTCAAAGCCTTTCCGTTGCAGGGCAAGCGCCACTCCCATATGGTAGCAGGCAGCTTTGGCGGCACCACCACTGGCAACAAATCCGACCCGTTGTTTACGCTTGATTTTCTGCACTGCCATTGCATTTGCTCCTATAAGAGTTCCTAGGGCGAATCCCCTATTTACAGCATACAGGCAAAATGAAGCAGCGTGTCATAAAACGCAAAAAAAATTCAAGTCAGGAAAAAAAGCAGCGGATTATTTTGAGGCAGATTCAAGCTTTAAACGAAAATCTGCAGCCAAGGAACTCATTTCTTCGACCATGGTTGTCACCACATCAGAAACAAATTCCTGGTGATAAAGCGCTTTGCCCACTAAAAATAAATGCCGATGTTCATTCATGCTGACTTTTGTAAAGACCAGCTGCTGAGCCAGTTGCAAAATTTCAGGCAAAACATGGGCCTGCGCATCGCTATACTCGGTAAGATAAACCTTACAGATCAGAAGATCCCGGCCCTCATTGAAGCCTTCTTCACAAAATTCTGAACTCACTGAAACCGCTTCGTGCAGGGTGCCTTCGGAATCAACAAATTCAATCTGATAAGTTTCGTCTTCCAGATTATAGGACCATGTCGCATCCAGGCGTTCGGCCACTGACTCAATCAGGTTTTCGAACTCCAGATATTCAATTTCATCATCCAGAAAACTTTCCGCACCTAGGGCAGAATCAGGCACAACACCTGTAAACATGAAGCCACTCCAATAGAAAAGGCGAATAAGGTAATCACACTCGACAGGCTTAATTGTGATACGTTTCAGAGGCAAATGTCAACAGATAGCCCCGCTTGAAAACCAATTGCCAAAGCGCAATGAATCGTTTAAGCTGAACGGATAAGCAAATCCTGCCTGCATCTCAGAGTGGAGCTTTTACGCGTGTCTAAACTTTCACATTGGCGAAAACTATTGCTATCAGTCATCCTTTGGCCGATCGCCATTTCAACACAGGCAGCCCAAGAACCCGTCGATCAATCGGTTTACCGTGTGCGCCGCAGCGAACCTCTCAACCCCGAAAATTTAACCAAAGACTATCTGCAAGCAAAAAATCTTTTCAATAATGTCACGCTCCGTCTGAAACAGTCTCAAGATCGCTGGCGTGATGCCCCGCTTGGACGGGCAGAGATTGATCAGGTCATTGCACAATTGGCCTTGATCAATACTGAATTTTTACTCAATCGCCAAGACCTTGAGGCCGCATCAAAAGATCTCGATCTGGCTTTGACCCGTCTGCGCAATGCCCAGCTCTCGTTGACCCTTTCACGTCCGGTAGAAATGCGGGGAATGTTTCTCGACGCAGGTTCTTTGCCCAAAAGCCAGGAAGGAATCTCTCAACTGCTGGATCAATTGCAGGATACGGGATTCAATACCCTCTATCCTGAGGTTTTTCGGCGTGGCTATGCGATTTACCCCAACAGCCGGTTTACAGACCAGGATCCTGAACTCAAAAATCTGGGCTTTGATCCACTCTGGGAACTGATTCGTGAAAGTCAAAAGCGAAATTTACGGGTCATTCCCTGGGTCTGGACATTTCGGGTACGTTCACCAGGCTTTGGCAACCCCATTCTCAACCGGGTTCCGGCCTTGGCATCCATGCCAGCAGATATGGAAGATACAAAATCGGTTCCGCGCTTCCTGAGCGCAGCGGCCCCAGAATCCCGCGAGTATGTTTTCAACTTATTTCAGGAAATGTTGGATCGTTACCCAGTTCAAGGTATTCTGTTGGATTATATCCGCTATGACGAGGCCATTCCTGAAGATGCAATCAGCGCCACACGGTTTCGCCAGGAATACTTCAAAAAACATGGCGAATTCCCCCCTTTAAAAATAGCCAAAGGTACCCCACTTTTCCAGGAATGGCAATTGTGGCGTGAAGAGCAAGTCAACGCCACGGTTAGAAAATTAAAACAAAATCTGCGTGGTTACCGCAAGGAACGTGTTCTGCTGGGAGGATCGGTCTTTCGCAGCGAATCCTACAGCCGTCTCACCAAAATGCAAAATTGGCGCCATTGGGCAGATAATAACTGGATCGACTTTGCCTCTTCCATGTTCTATACCCCCGATAAAAAGGATTTGAACCTGTGGCTGGATTGGGAAACCAATGGCGGCAAACGGCAGGACATGCTCTATCCTGTCTTGGGAGCACATCGCTTTGAAAGTCCTGAAGATATCTTTGGTCAAATTGGCGTGCTACAGGATTTAAATACCGGAGGCCTTTCAATTTTCGCCTTGGCTCACTTCAAAAAAGAAAGTCTGCCCGATCTCAAACAAGGCCCCTTCCGCAAACCCGCCCTGGTACCGCATGAAGATTTACTTTTGGATTTACGAACCCTCTTAACAGATATGGGCCAATGGCTTTATCGGGTCAGTGAAGATCCTCAAGCCCCAGCCCCTGAAGCCCTGAATAGTTTTCGTTCACAACTTTTGAGTTTAAAAACAACCTACGACAAAATCCCTGGCAAATCTTATTCTGCCCTGCAACTGCAAACCCCGCTTGACGAGCTGCTTCAGGAATTAGAGAAAAAACCGCTGCCAGCCTTATTTAAGCAAGAAATCAAAGATCGTTTGAGCTACCTTGAAAAACTGATCGCAATCAAAGCCCGCCAGGAAATCAGCGCCAAAGGCTATACCCCTTCAACCCTGCCTTCTGTCGTGGTCATTCCAGCAACACGCCAGATTCCCTCTGCAAAAGTGCCCTGGACGCCCGCCCCCCCCATTATTGATGGGCATTTGGACGCCGGAGAGTGGCAGGATGCCACAGAGATAAAAATCAAGTATTGGTATAACGGCTATTCTGAAAATGGCATCAATACCAGTGTTTTTCTGAGCTATGACAGAGACAATCTTTACCTTGCCTTTGATAATGAAGAACCCAATCTTGACAGGGTCAGCGCAGAAGCAAATTCCGCCGACGATAAACGTATTTTCAGTGCCGATGACGCCGTTGAAATCATGCTGGCCCCCAATCAGCAAAAGCAAAAATATTTCCATTTTGCCCTGAACAGTAAAAATACACGCTATGATGCGCGTGTCGGAGACAGCAGTTGGAATGGCTCCTGGAAAAGTGCGGTGGCCCCACACGGTGAAGGCTGGCAAGTTGAAATGGCCATTCCCCTCAGAGAACTGGGTATCAATCCACAAAAAGGGATTGAATTGGCTGGCAATTTTTTCCGCAACCGTTTTCAGGAAGTAACCCCCTTTGCGGCCTGGTCTGTACCCTTTGAGAATTACCACACCCCCGCCCGTTTTGGCCGTCTGTTTCTGGATTAAGCTCCGTGGTAAATTGGCCAGAGAAAATCTGTGCGTTGTTTCTGGAAAAAGCCTTGGCGTTCATCACAGAATTCGAAGCCCAGGCTTTGCTTTTGCAATTGCTCTTCTTGAAGGATTCAGGTCTCAGCCCCATCTCCTGGGCAAGCTTTGAAAGTCAGCTGAATCAAGCCAGAGGAACCCCTCTCCATTTGCCTGAAAACCTCCCCCCCCCCTCAAACTTATTTCTTCACTGGCAAAAACTTCCTGAGAACTTTCTCAAAGACTTTCAGGCTGAATGGCATGTTTGGGAGCAGCAGCAATCAGGGTTTCAGCCGATCGAAAATTGGATCGGAAGTTTTTCTGAACTGATCAACAACAAAACACAAAGACGCAAAGCCGGTGTTTTTTATACGCCCCGGCCTGTGGTGCGTTTTCTTTGCCGGGAAACGCTTTCAACATTTTTAAAGCGCCACCAAAATCTCAGCCCCAAAACCAGCGAAGCCCTCTTAAAAGCTCAAACTCTCTCTCTTGACAAAACTCAAAAACAAGCGCTTGTTTCGGCTTTAAAAGAACTTAAAATTTGTGACCCGGCCTGTGGTGGCGGCTATTTACTGCTGGGAATGCTTGCCGAACTTAAAAGCTTGGAAAAACAATTATTGCCGAACCATTCTGACTATAATTGGAGTCAAAATATCTATGGCATAGATATCGACCCGCTGGCTGTCTCTGTCACGCGCTGGCGCATCTGGAAAGCAAGCAAGACTTCGGCCCAAAGTGCAGAGAATTGCAAACTTCAGATCGTTATAGGCGATACCCTGGCAGAAGGCTCTCCCTGGGGGAAAGACATCCGCTTTGACCTCTGGGTGGCAAATCCTCCTTATCTGGGAGAAAAGGGACACCAAAAGTCCTTTGAAGCCTTAAAAAAGGGAAGTTTAAAAGGTTTTTATCAAGCCCGCTCTGATCTCAGTTATTATTTTTTTCACCGCGTGCTGGATTGGAGCAAACCGGGTGCCATTGCTGGATTTTTGACCACCAGCTATTTATTAACCTCCAGTCAGGGGCAAAAACTCAGAGGAGACTTAAAAGAAAGAGCAATTATTCACAAAATAACAGATTTTCATGAATTAAGACTCTTTTCAGGTGCCTTGGGCCAGCACAATCTTGTAACCGTCTTTGAACGGGGATACGCACCCGAGCTACCAGTGAGTTTAAATCTGTGCATACGCAAAGGTCAATTCAAAGAAGCGGCACTCGATAACCTTCTGAATCAAACAACTTCAGCTTTTATACGCAGAGAAATGCGTCAAGATGAAATTTTCAGAGGCCCCGAGCTTAGCATGGCCCAGCCCGTGCGTTTGCAAATTCTCGACACGACCCTAGAGGGCATTCTTGAAAAAATTCGCAAACAACCTACGCGATTAGAAGATTTCGCTCAACTGCATCAAGGGTTGGTCAGTGGCGCAGATCGCCTGACACTTGGTCACTGTAAAAAATTCGGAATCAAACAGCCACCCGGATCTGGTATCTTTGTTTTGGATCAAAAAAAAATTCATTCCTGGCCCATAAAAGAGCATGAGCGACAGCTTTTACGCCCTTGGTTCAAAAACTCAGATATTGAGCCCTGGACAGCTCAGACACAATCAAAAAACCTGATTATTTATACAGATCGCCAAGCCCTTCTCACCCCTCAAGACAGGCTATACCAACATTTAGAAGACTATTATCCAATTCTGGCAGCCCGGCGCGAAGTTCAATTGGGAAGAATGCCCTGGTGGCAATTGCATTGGCCTCGACAAGCCTCGATTTTTGAGGGCCCCAAACTTGTTTTGCCGCAGCGCAGCCAAACAGCATTGGCAGCGTGGAACGAAACGCCCTGGTATGCCAGTGCCGATGTCTATTTCATCACCGCTCAGGCGGCAGACAATATTCTGCCCTGGCTCTTGGCATGGCTAAACAGCCCCTTGGCATGGCTTTGGCTGAGTTGTGAAGGCAAACGCAAAGGCAAACTGCTTGAGCTTTACCACCGTCCTTTGGCACAAATGCCAGTTTTGAGACCCAAGAATGAGTATGCTGCTTTCAAAAGCCTTTTAGCGGAATTGAAAGCTGGAAAACGCCCCAGCTTAAAGCTTGAAAAAACACTTCAGCAAATTTTTTATGCGCAATTAAAACTGTCTCAAACAGAGCAGTCTCAGCTTGAAGCCGCCTGGAAAAACAAGGCAGTTTAAAGCCCTTTGAAGCGTTCAAACAAGGAGCATTCATTTCTGTCAGACTTAGGCTCAGACAAAATTTCGCTCAGGCCCTTAAGTATGCTAATCTGAAAAAAAAATCTCGAGGTGCGCCCCAATGACAGCAACAGCCCCTGATTTAGAAACCTTGGGTCGGCAAGCGAAACAAGCGGCCCGTGAATTGGCCCGCTTAAAGACTGAATTCAAAAATCAGATTTTGCTCAATTTGGCACAGGCCTTGCGTCAACACCAGGAAGAAATTCTCGCCTCAAATTTTCTTGACTACAGTGAAGCCAAAGAACAGGGGCTTTCTGAAGCCATGCTCGACCGTCTGCGCCTCGATGCAGCGAGAATTGAGGGCATGGCCCGCGAAGTTGAAGCCGTCGCCCGTCTTGAAGACCCTGTGGGGCAAGAATTTGATCAGCGTTTGCTGCCCCATGGCTTAAAAATCAAACGGCGGCGCACCCCTTTGGGAGTGGTGGGCGTTATTTATGAATCTCGTCCCAATGTCACGGTCGATGTCGCCGTGCTCTGTTTTAAAACAGGCAATGCGGTTATTTTACGCGGTGGCAAAGAAACCCTGCGCACCAATAAGGTGCTGGTGCGTATCCTTCAAACCGCACTTCAGGAAGCGCAACTGAACCCCAAGAGTATTCAATTGATCGACAGCCCAGATCGCGACTTGGTCAAACAGATGCTGCATCTCGACAAGTATATCGATATGCTGATTCCCCGTGGCGGTGCAGAACTCCACCGTTTCTGCCTAGAAAACAGCACCATTCCCGTCATCACGGGGGGCATTGGGGTTTGCCATCTCTATGCCGATGCCTTTCTCGATCTCGATGCCGCTGTGCCTGTGATTTACAATGCCAAAGTGCAGCGCCCCACGGTTTGCAACGCACTGGATACCCTTTTGGTTCACCATCTGATCGCCCCAGACCTGATCCCCCTGCTCTGTGAAAGCCTGGCCCCTGCAGGGGTTGAAATTCGTGCTGATGTGCAGTCTTATCCCCTGTTTGAAGCTGAAAATTATCCCAAACTGGTACACGCCACACACCAGGATTGGGGCACAGAGTTTTTAGACCTGGTGCTTTCAGTGCGCATGGTGGAAGATCTCGATGAAGCTTTGGACCATATTGCGCAATATTCCAGTGGCCATTCTGAAGCCATTCTCACCCTCAAGAGTGAACATGCCGAGCGGTTTTTAGATGAGGTCGACAGCGCGGCCGTCTATGTCAATGCCTCGACGCGATTCACTGACGGGGCACAATTTGGCCTGGGCGCAGAAGTGGCTGTCAGCACCCAAAAATTGCATGCCCGTGGCCCAATGGCCTTGGAGGGTCTGACCACCTATAAATGGTTGGTAGAAGGGCGCTGGAGTGTCAGGCCTTAAAAGTTTCTGGTTTACATAAAGCTGCCTGTGCGGCAGTGAACCTATGTGGGCCACAGGCGACCGGCCTGTGAGCTTTCTAAGCTGCCTGTGCGGCAGTGAACCAAATCAATTGACCTTTTTTATAAACAATAAATTTCTAAGCTGCCTGTGCGGCAGTGAACTCTGGACGTTGACGGCCTGACCTGGTTGCTCTTTTCTAAGCTGCCTGTGCGGCAGTGAACTCTTCAACCTGAATACCGCAGGCCCTCAGCCTTTTCTAAGCTGCCTGTGCGGCAGTGAACTCTGTTGACCTGCATGCTCGGATGGGTTTGCATTTCTAAGCTGCCTGTGCGGCAGTGAACTTACCCAATCTGTTTGAGCGTCATCCATTGTCTTTCTAAGCTGCCTATGCGGCAGTGAACAGTTTGAGCCAAAATAGAGCCGTTGACTGTATTTTCTAAGCTGCCTATGCGGCAGTGAACACAACCGGCAGAACCTGCCAGTCTATCGTGTATTTCTAAGCTGCCTGTGCGGCAGTGAACCAGGTCTACATCAGCAGTGCCTGCGTTCCATATTTCTAAGCTGCCTGTGCGGCAGTGAACCCATCAAGCTCTATATAGTCAGCAGATTGAATTTTCTAAGCTGCCTGTGCGGCAGTGAACCTATTAATGCGCACTTTTACTGGACTTGATATTTTCTAAGCTGCCTGTGCGGCAGTGAACCTTCAGTTCATCCATCTCATCAGAGGGGCTATTTTCTAAGCTGCCTGTGCGGCAGTGAACCAAAAATTCTTTGCATGCCTTTTCGCCATAAATTTCTAAGCTGCCTGTGCGGCAGTGAACAGTGCTAATATGGCGTTATACCTCCCTTTCAATTTCTAAGCTGCCTGTGCGGCAGTGAACATTAATTCAGCTCCCGCATTCGTCCGGGTTATTTTCTAAGCTGCCTGTGCGGCAGTGAACATATTCATTCGGGAGGTTATTACGGCATTTCATTTCTAAGCTGCCTGTGCGGCAGTGAACATGTTACATCTGGCAATTCTGGTGTTGTTATTTTTCTAAGCTGCCTGTGCGGCAGTGAACACCCTTTTGATTTAGCGCCAGGGCCTAAGGGTTTTCTAAGCTGCCTGTGCGGCAGTGAACCTTTCAATACTGACGGGTTCTTGCTGGATGATTTTCTAAGCTGCCTGTGCGGCAGTGAACGTAAATATTATCCGCATTGTTCTCGGGATTGATTTCTAAGCTGCCTGTGCGGCAGTGAACGGCACTCCGATTCAGTGTTATCTCAAGCCCTGTTTCTAAGCTGCCTGTGCGGCAGTGAACCAAGTGGTTCCGCCAGATTTGGAAGATCAGAATTTCTAAGCTGCCTGTGCGGCAGTGAACTTGAAATTGCCTTCCGTGGTTAACGCCACTGCTTTCTAAGCTGCCTGTGCGGCAGTGAACAATTATTTATTTCTTCAATCTGCTCTGGAGTATTTCTAAGCTGCCTGTGCGGCAGTGAACGCTACACCATTGACCCACACTTCCAGCTTATTTTTCTAAGCTGCCTGTGCGGCAGTGAACTCTAAATTATATAAAACATATGATCGAGAAAATTTCTAAGCTGCCTGTGCGGCAGTGAACTCTCTCCCCATGCAGAAGATGATTTTATTGGGTTTCTAAGCTGCCTGTGCGGCAGTGAACGAAAATTCTTACCGTAAAAACCTGGCGATTGAGTTTCTAAGCTGCCTGTGCGGCAGTGAACGGTTCCCAGAATCAATAGGCTCAGGGCCTCACTTTCTAAGCTGCCTGTGCGGCAGTGAACAAATGGGAATCGATTGTCAGAATGCGGTTTCTTTTCTAAGCTGCCTGTGCGGCAGTGAACTGCCCCATGCAGGCAAATCGGTTGATACAGTTTTTCTAAGCTGCCTGTGCGGCAGTGAACAATTATTTTGTTGGCTTCCCCAACCCTTTCCATTTCTAAGCTGCCTGTGCGGCAGTGAACCCATATATGAACTCAAGCACGCCTGGCTTAATTTTCTAAGCTGCCTGTGCGGCAGTGAACACAGACCATTTTTTCGTTGTGAGGTTCTGCCTTTTCTAAGCTGCCTGTGCGGCAGTGAACTTACTGGCAAGGAATCTCTTCCTGCTGATCCTGTTTCTAAGCTGCCTGTGCGGCAGTGAACATTCAACATAATCGAATCGTAAACATCAGTAATTTCTAAGCTGCCTGTGCGGCAGTGAACTAAATAATCTGGGAAATCATAATTCTGCCGATATTTCTAAGCTGCCTGTGCGGCAGTGAACGAATCTGTGATGACTGTTTTGAATCGTGCCTTTTTCTAAGCTGCCTGTGCGGCAGTGAACAGGGCCAAAACCCGCAAATCGTTGTAAATATTTTTCTAAGCTGCCTGTGCGGCAGTGAACTACGAATCAGCAGAGTTCAGGGGCTTTATTGATTTCTAAGCTGCCTGTGCGGCAGTGAACCGATTCCATTGACGATTATACCGATCCTAATTTTTCTAAGCTGCCTGTGCGGCAGTGAACCACCGGGCCAGCCTGGCTACAGCGCAGGGCATTTTCTAAGCTGCCTGTGCGGCAGTGAACCAGACTTTTACCGGGCAGGTGAGTCCTGCGCATTTCTAAGCTGCCTGTGCGGCAGTGAACGTCGGTTGTATTTGCCCCTGTTTCCACTTCCATTTCTAAGCTGCCTGTGCGGCAGTGAACATAATGATCAGGCTGCGTCCGAATAATTTAGATTTCTAAGCTGCCTGTGCGGCAGTGAACTACACCACTCTGTATTTTCGTGGGCATTGTTTTTTCTAAGCTGCCTGTGCGGCAGTGAACGATAATCTCAGTTTCAGAAGTGCCCTTTTTAATTTCTAAGCTGCCTGTGCGGCAGTGAACCTTATGGGATGGCAAACGCTTTCAAAACTTTGTTTCTAAGCTGCCTGTGCGGCAGTGAACTCGCATTGGCACGCTCAGATAAGGTTATGGCATTTCTAAGCTGCCTGTGCGGCAGTGAACCTCAAATCAGGACAAACCCCCCGGCTTTCTGTTTTCTAAGCTGCCTGTGCGGCAGTGAACAATGTGTACCTTGTAACGTATTGAGAAACATATTTCTAAGCTGCCTGTGCGGCAGTGAACAACCCTGCGTCTGCTGCAACCCCATTTGCATATTTCTAAGCTGCCTGTGCGGCAGTGAACTGGAGCCCCAGGACAATCGGCGGCTGACATTTTTTCTAAGCTGCCTGTGCGGCAGTGAACGTCGTGACCAATTGCGGAATAAGCTGCGTCATTTTCTAAGCTGCCTGTGCGGCAGTGAACTCTGGTTGCTCTTTGAACTGAATTATTTTTCTTTTCTAAGCTGCCTGTGCGGCAGTGAACCACTGAAGCCACTGGCAGCGTGGTTTCTTTTCTTTCTAAGCTGCCTGTGCGGCAGTGAACAGCTGATAAAAAAGCCCCAAATGCCTCTCTATTTTCTAAGCTGCCTGTGCGGCAGTGAACGTTGGAGAAAATGTTATTGGGTTCATCAAATTTTTCTAAGCTGCCTGTGCGGCAGTGAACGAGCATGATATCAACAGTATCGGCAATATCATTTTCTAAGCTGCCTGTGCGGCAGTGAACTATCGAAAAGCGCTTTCTCGTCTCAAATTTTTTTTCTAAGCTGCCTGTGCGGCAGTGAACTGACGCATATTACTGCGCGATTTTCGCACCAATTTCTAAGCTGCCTGTGCGGCAGTGAACCATAATAAAAAAGCTTAATAAGTTGATCAGAACTGACTTTAAGCCACTAAATAGCAAAAAAATGAATCAATTATTATATGAGCCAAAAGCCAATACTCATCTAGTTTCTAAAAAGCCTCAAAAATATTGGTCAAAATTCTGGCACGGTTGAGTGACTACTTAAACCATAGGTTGAGAAATACCCAGACACAGGATTCTCAACCACTTCTTTTTGAATAAACAGCTGAAACCGACGTTCAGAGCTATGACTATTCATCAGAATATAAGGCGTTCTCACTTCTTGAGGTTTAAAACTTTGCAGAAATGCCATTGCCTGCTCAAAAGAAAGTCCCTCTCGCTTTGCCTTTCGACGCGCCAAACGTTCAATGCTAGATTTTGGTTGTAGACGCCGATAAACAGCATAAGTATCAATCCGATCAGGAACATCTCTTATACCGGATAAATCAACATAGTCATTGAAACGTGAGAGCCATTGTTTCATTCTAAGTTTTTCCAATAAATCTCTTTCAGTTGCAAAGAACCTGCAACGCTCACCCAAAAAATGAGATTGCCCATCGTAATCAGGAAAAGAAATGCCAACAGAAATCTGGCCATCAGGGTTCTGGATCTCAACCAAGGCCAAGTGAACCTGTTGAAATATTTTTTCCCATAAAAAATAAACACCGGCCTCTGGTGTGGGAAGAAGGGTAAGTTGTTGAAAAACCTCCATTCATTACTCCTTGCCACTTTCACCAAAAACGCCACCCCGAACAAGCACAGCCATGACAAAATGCTCATCTTGCTTATTGCTCAAACTCTCTCCACGAGCCCAACGATCAAACAGTGTGTAAAAATCAGCTTTGTCTTTAGGAGTACGATATGCTCGTCCAAGATTGGTAACTGCCCCATAAGGCTCAATGGCAATTGGCCTCCCATTCATTTCATCATTTTCGGGATACCAAGTATCGATGGTTCTTAACGCATTGCCAATTTTTTGAGAGTGCATGCCCGCGATATTATTCACTGAATAAAGAATTTTGCTTTTCTTGCCTTTGCCTTTATCCATCACCAATTCTTCACTGGGATAGACTTCCTGAGCTGTTCCTATCAAGGCATAGGCATTGATTTCCAGCAACAGAAAACTGCGTTTACCTGATAAGGCCAAAGCAATTTGCTGGGCCAGAGAAGCTATCTGAGCATTAGAACAATCAAAATCTTGAACACTAAATTTTGTGGCATCAAAAATCCAAGTATTTTCAGGTGAATGAACATCCTTCACCTGAATTTCCATTTTTTCAGCGCCTACACGATTTCGCCAGAAAAAACGTCCATTGGCAATATTCACAGCATAGCGACGGGCCAACTCAGAAAAACCTTCACTCTCAATATATTTTTGACCCGCTGCTGTGAGAGTTTTTTGAAATTCATTATTATTACAAGCTGAGGGAATCTCAGCACCCGCTAAAATTTTGAGTGTAAATTGCAATTTAAGCGTATCTTGCTCCACTCCCAATGCACAGTAATCTACGGTCTGCAGATTGGGTTTTTCAACTTCTGCATCCAATTTTGCGGGGTCGCTTTTCAATTCCTTTTTCAACCGATTCGAAATGGTTCCCCGAACAGATTTTTCCATAACACTTAAGGGCATCGCATTTTCATTTCGCTGCTCCCAACACGTGCCATATAAATAGCCATCAGAGGGTACCAATTTTTTTTCAAAAGCCAATACAGAAGCCACTTCTTCTTTTTTTGCCATGGTTATTCTCTCCCACTTTTTGTTTGTTGACAAAGATATAAATTCTGTTCCAAATCGGTCTGATAATACCAAAACATTTCATCCAGAGACTGAATCCGATAGGGCATCACAAACTCTCCCAAGGTGACCAAACTTTCAGCAAAGCGATGGGGGGTATGCGAATCCCGCTGATGTTTAGCTGGCGCCAAAGGAGTTAAGCCATGAAAGCCCACCGCAATGGGAACAATCCAACCTGAATGCTTTCTCTGAGCAGACCAGACAACCTGCCCAGCATCGTTTTCTTGGCTGCGGTTTTGGATTTTCAGATAATCCAGCATCGCAGTCAGAGCATCCTGGCCGCTATTCATAGCCTCTTGCATCAGTTCTCGGCGTTCCATCAAAATATAGCCGGGCATTAAGCGACGGGTTAATTTTCTCAGTTCTTCTTCAGTATGAATCGTCATGGCATGAAGAGGCTTAAAATTGAGAATATCTCCACCAGCCAGTTTTAAACCAGAATGCAATAGTTCTGAAAGCAAGTCCAGCCATTGGTTATCTTCTTGCTCAAGCAAGCTTAAACCCGAATACTCCACGACCAAAGAAACCCGTAAATGACAGCGAGCTTCTTCAATAAACGAAGGACGTTTTCCCTCTCTATTCAAAGGATTGCCAGTTCCTATAATCGAAGCATCAAAATCGCCCAAGCCCTTATAGGTTTGCAAATTTAGCTCATGACAACAAACCGCAACCTTTTCAAAACGAAGCTTGGCATACCCATTTTGATTCATTTGACGCTGCAAAGCATGAACAGCTCCCAACCAAGCAGTCATGGCAGGAAAGCCAATCGTATAGGGGCTCGAAAGTGCATTGGCATTTTGTATTGAAATCTGTGGAATAAGAAAGACGCGTCTCATAGGAAAGCCTCTTCGTGCTTGTGCAGTAAAGATTTTAAATGCTGGTAAAAATCGTCATCTTTCAAAGGCAAAGCCAAATCCCCTAAATTCTTGGCGTAAGCAAAGATAAACCAACGGGAAAAATCTTCAATCACGCGACTTATCCAATCTGTTTCGGATATGCGTTCATCCAAATAAAGATCATCAAGCCAAATTTTTTGGTATTTGTGTAAATCCTTATAATTGAGCCCCTCACTCCAGCCTTGAGGTTGCTCACGAAATGCCCAGACCTTTTGCAAAACCTGATCCAGAATGGATAAAATCCAGTGATCCCGACCTTGACGAATATTCAAATTATTAATATCTGCAATTAAAAGCCGATGCATGCGTTGAAAAGATTCTTGAAAATGCCGATACCACAAAGTTTCTCTAAAAAAGTCTCGTGTTGGCAGCCTTAATTCCCGTTGTTCAAGCACAGGAGGTAAACTGGGTAGAAGATAGGCTTTGCCACCATTTTGATTATTCAACACACTAATATTTTGAGGTTTGGTGCCCCCAAACCCTATAAGCGTCAGATTAAACACATCATCATAACCTTGGGTATTCAAACGATCGTGTTTTTTATCTTCTCTGGCTTGTTTTGAGGCCTCAGAAAATTTCAGTTCTCGAATTTGTTGAGTCAACTCAAATAAAATTCCTGAAGGGGTCAACACTGAGAGCAGATGGTAATCTTCTTCAACAGGAAAATAAACCTGTTTAATTCTTTCATGTGTCAAAAAATCTGAATTCGATTTTTTGACACTCAAAAATCCCTGAGCCAAATTTCGGTAAGATTCAGTTGAAATACTAAATTCATTCTGAATATACTCCGAATTTGTTTCAAGATGTTCTAAAATCGTTTTTCCATCAATGAGAATAAGAGATAAAAATTTATTTACATCTAATGCAGCTGCATTGCCAAACCAATCCAAATCAGTTACAAGATTCCCCGATCGAAGAAAACCATCAGGTGCGTAGGGGGCATCAGCAATAATCGCAGTACATGAAGAGCCAGGATGGCTGAATTTACTGGGGTGACTGACCAGCGATAACTGGCCTGCACGCTTGGCAGCATCAGGAAGCCATTCAACCAATGAAAATTTTTCACCTGCTTCTTGAAGCAAAGCAGATTGTTCTTCTTCAGACAGATTGTTTTTTAGCCTGCCCTTTAACCAGTCCTCTTTACGCTTGTCAAGGAAACTTTGAATAGCTGGATCCACTTTTATTCTCCTTCAAAAGGAATACAGCTTTATACACCAAAATTAAATGCCGTGCAAGGCCGAAAATAAATTTAGTCTGAGCTTCTGAATAAACCAAATTGATCTGAGTAAATCAAACCCCTTTGGTTCTCATAAAAAGCAAATTGAATCTCGCCAAACCGCTGGGAGACACGGGTCATACTTTCTTTCAAAACAGTGGCCATTTCCTCTAAAAGAGCAAGATAATCACGCTTCAACCAAAGGCGGTTTTCAAATTCTGCTGGCAGAATAAAATTTTGGATATTGTAAATCTGCTCCACACGATGAAAATCACCCTGCTTGTGTTTTTCCATAAAGCACAGATTTCCCTCTTCCCAAATATAGGTGAGAGAAAGGGTATTTTGACCTTTGCGAAAGGGATTTTCTTTTTGTGGCAATGCAGATAACCACCAGTTTTGGGTCAACCAGCCCTGAAGGGTTTCGCAGCCCAAGGCTTGATAAGAGCTTAAGAGATACGCCATGGTTTCATGTTCTAAATCAGCAAAACGCTCCTGCGGAAGCAGTTCAATTGGCTTCTGAATGCGTGGAATGGCTGTAATCTGTTCTTCAATCTGACTTCCCTGTAAAAGTATATTTAGATCATGGGTTGATAAGTGAAGTTTTCCATTGAATTCTCCTGCTTTTCTTTCGTATCCTGGCCTGTGATAAGCAAGCGTTTTTCCTTGAAGTGCCTTTAGATTATATTGCATCAGGGCAATATTCTCAGATTCAACTCGCTTGTCACGGTGACGTAAAACACGACCTGCCAACTGAATAATCGAACGAAAGGAAGAGGGTTCCACCACAGCCCAATCAAAATCATGATCTCTTCCGATTTCCTCAACAGGGGTTGCCACCAAAATAAAAACCATATCTTCAGCTTCAGAGTTTTCAAGGTGAGCACGAATCACAGGATGTTGAAAAATAGCAGGAGACCGTTCATCCTCATCCTTTCGCTTTAAAACTTGATCTAAATGCTTTTCCTGAGCACTGCGCAATAACAAAACTTGCTGGCTGTGATAGGCCATTATTTTTGCATCGACCCCTTCTTCCCAAGGGGCCTGAAGTAAAAACTTTACCAATTCAATACAAGGTAAAATATTTGCGACACGAATCAAGCCAAAAGAAATACGCTTACCCGAAACAGGATCTACAAGATGATGCTGGCGGTGTTTCTCAAGTGCACTCTTTCGAATAAGCTCAAAGTATCTTTCTGTCAACGAAAGAGCAGATTCTTCAGTTTTAAGAGAATCACAAAGTATAATTTTCGCCTTCCTACGAACAGGTGTTTTGAGCGGATCTGAAAGTTTTTTAACGCGTTTGAAAATAAAGTCTGAATGAAAACCATGGTACTGTTCTACAGCATTTTCAGTTGCATCAAGAACCTTAATCTCTGTTTTAAACTCATCTACCCAGGCACAATTAATTTTTTGGCTGAGATTTCGACTTTTTGCATACAGAAGCCAACCCTGCCTATAAGCATGCAAATAACCTTCAGCCAAGTCGGGGGGGATCGTTGCCGAAGAAATCATAACTTTGCGTCCAGACATTCCAGCCAAATGAATCAGTCGTCCAATCGCGATCAAATCTGAGCCATCAAAATCATCTATCTCATCAATGACTAAATCTGAAGACATCAGGCGAAGGGAGGGCAAAATATATCGCCCTCCCCGAATAGTTTCTGTTGCAGCCATCATATGATCGAGAGTGCAAACCAATACAGGTGCATAGAGAAATTTACGATCCCGCTCGCTTCTGAGAACCGTATTCAGCCTTTCCTCTAGAACAGGCGCAGAAAAATAAATTTCCCCCTCCAGAAGGGGTTCTTGAGATTCAGAACCAGATTCTGAAAAGTCCTGCTTAAGTGATGTCTGTCTATCAAGAGAATGCAATTGCTGAAGTGCTGAAGAACCGATTAAAACAGCTAATTCTGTATCATCTAAACCAATTCTACTTCGGTATTCATCCCCTGTTTGCAGAGTTAGCGTTCTTAACCCCAGGGCCAGAATATAACGTAAACTGTCTCCATCCTCAGACAAGATACGCATGATTTTGGCATTCGCCATCGTTTTTCCTAAACCTGTACTGGCCATATTAACAGCAAAAAAAGCACTTTGACTGATTGAAACTGAAGATTCAAGCGTCTCTCTACGCCATGTTTTTATGGCCTCAACAGCTTTATCCTGCCAGATATATATTCCCTGACTTTTCTTTTTCAACGGGCGAATATCCTGTGCAAGTGGAAGTGTGGTTTCAAAAGCGGGTAAAAAATGATTGATTTTTAAAGCATTTTCAGCAACTCTCACCAAATGTTCATCTAGTTTTTGTTTAAATGTGCCCGTAAGGCGATCTGTATTGGCGAAAAGACGAATGCTGGATACCCAATTCTGATCGGCAGCCTGAGATGAATAGTGGTGATCGGCCAACATCAAGGATAAGCGGGAATAATGCAGAATCAGTCGCCAAGTACCGTCTTGAATTGCCTTTTCTAAAAGGGGTAAACAATTGAGCAATCGAGAAGCCCATTTTTTGAGTTGTTTATTCCAAGCTTCAGATTCAATGAGGAACCCCTGGGGAAATACAAAACAGTCAGGTAATCGCTGCTCAAATTCTCGAGGTTCTAAGCGATTCTCATAGCCATAATCAGCGGCAACCAAAACAAAAAACTCTTGAAAAGATCCCAAAGCATGACCACGCAAGTCTTTATTTGTTAAAGGCAAACGATGATGGGAAAGCACCAACCAAGCAATGAGACTTGCTGCTGAGGGTAGGTTTGCCAATGGCTTTTGAATTCTTTTTAAATCAAAATTCAATAGGTCTTGGCTAACACCTGTTTGAACAAGCTGACTCAACCATAACGCATCCTGGGAATCATGCTGACGAACCAAAGCATTTAAGAGCAAACAGGAAATCCATTCATGCCGCAAAGGATCCGCAATAGGTTTTGATGCTTGTAATTTCTTTTGAAAACACAAGGTCGCCTTACCCCAGTCATGAAAAAGGGCAGCCAAAGCAGACAGAGCATTAATAACAGGCATATACTGCCAGTTATTTTCCCATTCAGTATTGATCACTTGAGCACGTGTGGTGTGAACGGGGACATGGCCTTCAGCGTTGAATTTATGACGGTTCCCCACGATCCAAATCAGCTCAGTCCGACGATGACTGCGAATCCAGTGGCAGGCAACGGCTGTATTTTTTGAAGCTGATTTACGCAGCAAACGGCGCACAGCATTTAACCCCTCTTGGGTAATCACGGTTTGCCAAGTTCTATCCCCAATACGAGAAGCATAGGAATCAAGTATCATCCGGGTTTTATCCAGTGCTTTTTTTTCACACTGAGCAACAAAGGTCACAATCACGATGAATGCCCTACAGCAAAAGCCACTGATTTAACTTTTTCAAATAAAAAGTCCAATGCCTGATACTTACTGAAACCTTCAAGACATTGCTGCCTGAACTCCTGATCTTTAAAATTTTCCTGAGCACAAATAAACGCCCAAGGCAAAATCAAGGTGTCTTTAATCAAATCAGCCACATCAAAGACCAAGGCTCCGCGCCGGGTCTTTCCATGCATCACGGCAAATCCATGCGGAATTCCTAATACCCAAAGTGTGGTTGCGGCTAAACCGTAAGCCAAATAATTGCCATGATCCAAAAAAGAATTAGCTCCGTCCTCAGAATATCGCTCACGAACGAACTTACCACCGTATTTCGTTCTTTTGGCAGCTATTTTATAAAGTGCTTTGGTGAATTGAGCCTCTGCCTGAAGTAACTCAGTTGTTGAAACTGAGTCAGGAATACACTTACGAAATTGACTTAAAGCAGAAGAGATGTCCCTATCATCTAGATAAAACCCATATCCCTGTAATTCTCGATCCTTTGACCAAACGTTTTCAATAAAATCACATCTTGCCCTCTGAAACAGCTGTGCAGCAATCAGACGTTTTTGCTCATCGAACCAAAAAGACATCCAGGCCTGCATATACTCTGTCGGTCGATATTCACTCTGAGGCGATAACCACTCAATTTCAGTTGCAGAGATCAAAGGAGTTCCTCCACTGCCACTGAATCCCAACATAACCCCAGCAGAAGCCATTAACCTAACAGCAGCCTGCGTAATCGAAGTTCCTGTTCCCAAAAGTACAACCGAGGTATTCGCTATTGGGATATTCCAATATTGCTTCTCTTCAGAATTTTCTGTTAAGAAAACAACTTTACCGCCTTTAACCATTACTCGACAATGCTCTAAATAAAAGAGATTGGCACGCTTAGAAGTCAGAATAGCTTTTAGTTCACGTTGTTCACCAAACAGATTTTTCATTGCCCACTCCTAAATAGGTACTGGTAAAATGCAACCTAAATCCGAAAAAGAGGCTTGCCCCGCAGCTCGGCCAAATTCTTAGCGCCCACGCAAAACATCGCCACGCGCAGCTCCATTAAAAAGAGCTGAATGCGGGCCTCTACAGCGGCAGCTGATTCTGTTGCAGCCTGTAAAAAAGGGCGGGCCACACTGACCAGATCGGCCCCCATGGCCAAGGCTTTGGCGGCATCCAGGCCATTGCGAACCCCACCGGAAGCAATCAAAGGCATACTGGGTGCTGCCTCGCGACAGAGCTGGAGTGAAATCGGGGTGGGAATGCCCCAATCGGCAAAGGTTTCACCCAATTGACGGCGCATGGGTTCCAGGCTGCGTTGCGATTCAATCAAGGCCCAGGATGTGCCTCCAGCACCGCTGATTTCAAGGGCAGCAATTCCGGCCTGTACTGCCCTGGCCGCCAAATCTCCCGAAAGGCCACAGCCACACTCTTTTAAAAGCACAGGAAAAGGCAGGTGCTGGCAAAGGGCTTCGATTTGAGGCCAAAGCCCGCTGAAATTGGTGTCCCCTTCAGGCTGAATCGCCTCCTGGAGGGGATTGAGGTGAAGATACAGACCATCGGCCCCAATTCCCTCTACGGCAGCACGGCAATGGCTGACATCAAAACCGTCGTTCAATTGGACAGCCCCTAAATTTCCCAAAAGCAGAATATCTGGAGCCCGATCACGCACCTGAAAACTGGCTTGGGCTGAAGGATCGACCAGCATAATTCGCTGAGAGCCCACCCCCATGCCAATGCCTGTATTTTGTGCAGCCAAGGCCAAATGGTGGTTAATTTCCCCCCCCTGGGCCGGGCCCCCCGTCATCGATGAAATCAAAAGGGGAGCTTTGAGGTTTTTTCCTAAAAACGTACAGCTCAGGTCAATCTCAGCCAGGTCTAGTTCTGGCAGCCCCTGGTGAATAAATTGGTAAAACTCAAAACCCGCAGGTTGTGAAAATTGTGAACGTGGCCCCAAGGCAATCGAGATATGATCCAGTTTGCGTTGGCGTAAAGACTCGTCAGCCATTGATTTCCTCCCTTGCAGGAACCCGCACCTGATAAACAGCCACTGCTCCCGCTGCGTTTAATGCTTCGCTGACTGAATGCTGGCTTTCTGGGGAAACCAGACAGACCACCACACCGCCTCCCCCGGCCCCAGAAAGCTTGGCCCCCAAAGCCCCGGCCTGCCGGGCCACAGAGCAAAGTTGATTCAAGCCATCGGTTGAAACACCCATTTCAATCAAAAGCTCCTGGTTGCGGTTCATCAAGATTCCCAGCGACTCCATTTCAGCCTTGGCAAGGCAGGATTCAGCCCGCGCCACCAAGGCGCCGATTTCCTGAAAAACCCATTCACTGCGTTCCGGTTGGGCCAAACGCCATTCTGCTACTTTTTCAACCTGGGTACGGGTAGCAGCCTGCTGACCTGAATCTGCAACCAAGAGAGACAGCGGCTGGGCCAAATCCAGGCTTGAATAATGATCCGGACGCATAAATCGCAAAGGCATTTCACGCACAATCACCTGGGCATCAATCCCGCTGGGGCGACCATGGTAGAGCTGATCCATGCCCTGCACAAAATCCAGGCTCTGTTCCAAGCCCGGATAAACATTGCAATAATTCGCCATGGCCCGCCAAAGCGCAGTGGTCACTGCAGTACCACTTCCCAAGCCCCGTGCCACCGGAATTTTGCTTTCTATCCGTACGGTACAGGCCGGCCAAGGCGCTTGAAGCGCATCCAGGGCGCGAACCAAAGTTTCAATTAAGGGCTCCGGGGAGGACTGGGGCGGCTCGGGCAAATCCCAGAGCGCGGGGAGATCAGGGGCCTCAAGTAAAATACCCGCAGATTCAGAGGCTTCGATTCTGACCTGGGCCTCGAGTTGAGGCAAAGGCAAAGCCAGAGCCGGCTGCTGATACACCACGGCATGTTCGCCCATCAGAATCAGCTTGGCACACGCCCTGGCAAAACTCATGAAGCGGAAGCAGGCTCTTCTTCGATCAACTGACGGGCACGTGTCACCGAGACATCTCGCAGACTGACCAAACGGGCTGCCAGCGTATCTATCTGCTCCCCTGTCGCCCCTGCGGTCATGGCCACGGTACGGGCATGCAGGGCCATATGGCCTTTTTGAATGCCATCGGTCGCCAACGCACGAATGGCTGAAAGATTTTGAGCCAATCCCACGCAGACACAGACCTCAGCCAATTCACGGGCACTGCGTACCCGTGCGAATTTAAGCGCGATTTTCGCCATCGGATGCAGGGAAACCGCCGCACCCACAATGCCCAAGGCCATCGGCAATTCGAGTTCGCCGACAAGATTGCCGACATCATCCCGGTACCATTCGGTCATCGAGCGGTATTGTCCGTCACGGGCAGCATAGGCATGGGCAGCAGCTTCGACAGAACGCCAGTCATTGCCAGTCGCCATCACCACCGCATCGACACCATTCATAACGCCTTTATTGTGCGTCACGGCCCGGTAGGGGTCCAAAACCGCAAAGTTTTGGGCCTGCACAATGCCTTCCACCACTTCTTCGCCCTTGAGATTTTTGGTATCAAAACAGTGAGGAGGAATCACAGCGCGGGCCTTGGCCAAACGGCGGTCAGCCAGATTGGAGAGAATACGCAGATAGACTTTGCCACCGGTCAGGTTTTCGATGCTTGCGGCCAGCCCTTCGGCGGTGGTATTGATCAGATTCGCCCCCATGGCATCACAGGTATCCACGAGAATATGTACGACCATCATGCGTCCATAGCGTGAATTTTCGCTGCCCAGCTGCCGCACTTCGATATCGCGCATGCCGCCACCACGGGCGACCAGATTGGGGATATAGCTATTGCCTTCAGATATCAAGGCCTCTTTGGCGGCCAGAACAGCGGCCTCTGCCGCAGCAAAATCAGGGCAGTTTACGACCTGAATCTGACCAATCATCAGGGGTTCGGTGCTGGTGGCGACAAACCCACCGGCTTCGCGAATGATCTTGGCGCCAAAACTGGCAGCAGCAACCACAGAGGGTTCTTCAATCGCCATCGGCACCAAGTATTCTTTGCCATTGATCAGAAAATTCGCGCCAACGCCCATGGGCAAACTGTAAATACCCACAGCATTTTCGATCATTTTATCGGCCTGTTCAAGCGTTAAGGCCCCCTGAGAACTCAGGGCCTCAACTTCATCAACGACCAGTTCATAGACTTCTGCCAGTTTTTCAATCCGCTGCTCAATTGAGAGCAGGTAAAAGCCAGGTATTCGGGATGTTTTCACGCGTCTCCGGCCGTTGTCTCGACCCGGCCCTCCATTTTTTCGAGGGTGTATTTCAAGGCCTTGACAGCCTCTTTGATTTCGTCTTCGCCACCCGCCAGATGCAGACGGCCAAAGGCACCAAAGGAACGGATTTCAAGAATTTTCAGTGGCGCAGCTTTTTCAGCTTCGTTGGCAGCCAAAAGGGCATATCCAGCAGGATAGGTTTCAAGTACAAAGAGGGTCTCACCCGCTTTGATCATATCGCCGTGTCGCATGCGGTTGATCAGCATGGAATGGTGGGGATCGATGCCGGTAATCATTTGATTGGTCATGATTTGGGGTTTGATCCGATCATTGATCGTCATGCCCAACTCTTCTAGCACCACATCGCCAGCCGAACGGACTTCGGCCTGATCAAAATCATGTACTTCAAGAATGCCAAACTGGCGTTCTACAATTTGCATGCCGGGCTTGACACGGGTGCGTTTGAGAATCACATCGGTCAGGCGGTTGATTTCAATCCCGGGGCCAATTTCAATAAACAATGAAGCCTGCCCTTCAATCGGCAGATACCCCTGGGAAATCGTGGCCTGAAAAGCCGCTACCTGGGGTTGAAGGATATCAATATAGGTGAAAGTTCTCAGTTCGATCATGCGGTATGTCCTTGTGCATGGATTTGCAGGGAATTATACCACAGCAAAACCCTGCCCTTGGGTGGAGCTTTTGCAAGTCTCGCAGACACTCGATTCGATTGAAACTCCCGCAAAAATCGGTTTTTTTCTCCACCCGACAATGAATGACCAAATTGCCCACCCCAAAACCCTTCTCAGAAGGAGGGTGTTATAATGAAGCGAGTCTCATGACGGGGGCATCAAAGACCGGTTCGAGGAGGAAATGGAATGAGATACAAAGCCACACAGGATTTTGCTCAGACCATGGACGCCAACGATCCCCTGCGGGATTTCAGGTCTAAATTTTATATGCCCCCTGGTAAAACCCGCGCTGAGTGCATTTACCTCTGTGGTCACTCACTGGGTTTACAGCCGCGCACCACCCAAACCTGTATCGAAGAAGAACTTGCCGACTGGCGCAATCTGGCCGTAAAAGCACATTTTGAGGGCCAACATCCCTGGATGTATTACCACGAACTGGTGACAGACTCTCTGGCCCGTCTGACGGGAGCCAAACCGATTGAAGTGGTGGCCATGAACTCTCTCACCACCAATCTGCATCTGATGATGGTTTCCTTCTATCGCCCGACCCTCGATCGCCATAAAATTCTGATCGAAGGCCCGGCCTTCCCCTCTGATCGCTACGCCGTCGACTCCCAAATTCGCTACCATGGCTTTGACCCAGATGAAAGCCTGATTGAACTTCAACCTGATGCACAGGGCCGCGTCAGCAGCACCCAGATCTTAGCCGCGCTGGAAGAGCATGGCGAAGACATTGCCCTGATCCTGCTTAGCCCTGTGAACTATACCAGCGGAATATTTCTGGATATCCGTTCGATTACCCGCCTGGCCCAGGCCAAAGGCTGCAAAGTCGGTTTGGATTTAGCGCACAGCATTGGCAATGTGGTGCTCAAGCTGCATGAATGGGAAGTTGATTTCGCGGTCTGGTGTAGCTATAAATACCTCAATGCCGGCCCAGGGGGCATCGGCGGGTGTTTTGT